>Ga0126314_10000012_pt1 | contig 141638 bp, 113 predicted proteins | sample Plot105B_FD_92535 | JGI IMG/M metagenome (GOLD analysis project Ga0126314, IMG submission 92535) | Serpentine soil microbial communities from UC McLaughlin Reserve, CA, USA - Plot105B | ecosystem: Environmental > Terrestrial > Soil > Grasslands | place: USA: UC McLaughlin Reserve, Lake... | reverse complement strand
CGCTCGCGTCGGTGGAGCGCTTCGACCCGATGACGGGCCACTGGGTGTCCGCTCCCACGCTGACGGAGCCTCGGGGGCTGCCGGGCGCGTTGCCGCTGCGCGACGGCTCGGTGCTGCTCGTGGGCGGTGCCAACGAGGCGATGGGGATGCTCGACTCGAGCGAGAAGTACCTGTCCACGGGCTGCGTCCCGGCGACGTGCGAGTCGCGGGAGGACGCGTGCGGCGCGGTGCCGGATGGCTGCGGTGGGATGCTCGAGTGCTCACCCTGTGTCGTGGAGGGCTGTGATGCCCAGCAGTGCCGCGCCGAGGGACTGACGCGGCGCTGAGGGGTGCCGGCTGGTTGTGTGGCGGGACGCCTGGAGTGTGCCCACTCCTGGGAGGCTGTGCCGCCTGGCAGCGTCGCGCCGAGGGACTGACGCGGCGCTGAGCGGCGCCGGCCGGTTGTGTGGCGGGACGCCTGGAGTGCTCACCCTGCGTTCGTGGCGGGCCGTGACGCTCAGCAGTGCCGCGCCGAGGGCCTCATGCGGTGCTGAGCGGTGCCGGGGTGACAGTCCCGCTGATTCCCGCTCAGATGCGGCCATGCGTTGGTTCCTGTTCGCGATGTCCCTGGCGTGGCTCGGTTGTGGCGATGACGTTTCGGAGCCCTCTTATGACGAGTGGGCCGGTCGCGCCGCCACCGCGCAATGTGCCCACTCGGTGGAGTGCCTGGGCGACACGCGCGCCCAGGAGGTCTGCACCACCGAGGTCTTCGAGCGCTACAAACTGGTGGAGCCGGTGCTGAATGCTGGCTCGGGCGCGAAGGCCGGCTGCGTGCGGTGCATGCGCATCCGGATGGAGGTGCACCACGCGTCACGCTCCAACGAGTGCCAGCCCATGGACACGGCGAGCATCAACGCGGCCTGTGGGCCCGAGCGGCAGGCCTGCGCCGGCGCGCCCTGACTTTCGTGCGTGAGGGCCGTGGCGCATCGCGCCAGCCCATCCCCCGCGCGAAACCTCCTGTGACTGGCTGAGCACCCTTCGGGAGGAAAGCCTCGCAAGCCACGAAGCCCCCGGCCCTCACGCACGTCAACCCGCCGAGACGCCCCCGTCCGTGCATGCCAGACTGCGCGCCCATGCGAACCCGCCTCCGCCTCCTCGCACCGCTCATGCTGAGCACCGCATGTGCCTCCGTCTCCTCACAAGCTCCGGACGCCACCGCCGCCGCGACAGCGACAGCGAAGGCCTCCGTGCCGGAGCGTCCCTTCGGCACCCTGCGTGAGCAGGCCGAGCGTCAGCAGGCCTGGCTGCGCGAGCGCATGGACACGGCGCTCCCCCAGCTCATGCGCAAGTACGGCATCGAGCTGTGGGTCGTCCCCATGCGCGAGTACAACGAGGACCCCGTCTTCAAGGCGCTCGTGTCACCCACCACGTTCGCCGCGCGCCGCCGCACCATCTACGTGTTCCATGACCTGGGGCCGGAGAAGGGCGTGGAGCGGCTGGCCCTCGGCGGTGGACCGCAGGGCGGCGTCTATGTTCCGCGTCGCGCCCAGCAGCAGGTGAACCACGGCGGAGAGGGCCTGCGCCAGGCGGAGCTGTGGGGGCCGGACCAGTGGCTGGTGCTCAAGCAGGTGCTGGAGGAGCGCCAGCCCAAGAGCATCGCGCTCGACGTCTCCCGCACGTTCGCCTTCGCCGACGGCCTCTCCCATGGCGAGTACGAGGGCATGGCCCAGGCGCTCGGCCCCGACTGGGTGAGGCGCTTCAAGCCCGCGGAGGGGCTGCCCGTGGACCTGCTCGCGTGGCGCATCCCCGACGAGGTGCGCTTCTACGAGGACGAGACGAAGCTCGCCTGGAACATCATCGAGACGGCCTTCTCCAACCAGGTCATCACCCCCGGCGTCACCCGCATTTCCGACGTGGAGTGGTGGATGCGTCAGCGCCTGGCGGACCTGGGCCTGGACACCTGGTTCCAGCCGTCCGTGGACGTGCAGCGTCAGGGCGCCACCGAGCAGCAGCTCGGCGAGGACCCCGTCATCCAGCGCGGCGACGTGCTCCACTGCGACTACGGCGTCACCGCCCTGCGACTCAACACCGACACCCAGCACATGGGCTACGTGCTGCGCGAGGGTGAGAAGGACGTGCCCGCCGGCCTGAAGGCCGCGCTCAAGACGTCCAACCGCCTCCAGGACATCGTCTTCGAGGAGCTGCGCCCCGGCCGCACCGGCAACGAGGTCCTCAAGAGCTCCCGTCAGCGCATGGCGTCGGAGGGAATCGACGGCACCATCTACTCGCACCCCATTGGCCTGCACGGCCACGGCGCGGGCGCCATGGTGGGCCTGTGGGACCGGCAGGAGGGCGTACCCGGCAACGGTGACCACAAGGTCATGGCGAACATGTGGTACTCGATTGAGCTCCAGGCGACGAGCACCGTGCCCGAGTGGAACAACCAGCGCGTGCGCTCCGCCCAGGAAGAGGACATCACCATCGACGCGGAAGGGCGCGTGCACTGGGCCTGGAAGCGCCAGACGGAGTTCCACCTGGTGCGCTGAAGCGACTCGCGGGCTCCCGCCCTCTACAAGGACGCGGGAGCCCGGAGTGGGCGAATCAGCGCGGCGTGCCCGTCAGCGACTTCAAGAGCTCCACCAGCGCGCGCTTCTCCGCGTCCGTCAGCTCCAGCGGGACGATGGTGACGGTGCGCTTGCCGGTGAAGGTGCCGTCCGGGTTGCCGCCGTCGTTGTAGAAGTCGACGACCTCCTCCAGCGTGGCCTGCGCGCCCGTGTGCATGTACGGCGCCGTCAGCGCCACGTTGCGCAGCGACGGCGTGCGGAACGCGCCATCCAACTCCTCCTGCTTCGCCTGCGTGCGCAGCGTGCGCAGCCGCATCGCGTCCGTGCCATTCGGGTCGTCGCTGTGCCTGCCCGCCGCGTTGAACTCCCAGTCCAGCAATTGGGGGAGCACCGCCCACTGGCCTCCGGCGCCCGGCCCCCGGTCCTCCAGGCCCACGTTGTGGAACAGCTCATCCGTCAGCGAGGGGCCCTTGTGGCAGACGACGCACTGGCCCTTGCGCACGAAGGTCTTCAGCCCCAGGAACGCCGGGTCGCTCTCCGCCGTGCCCGCCTCCGCCGCGGCGATGAAGCGCTTCACGTCCGTGTCGAAGGGCGCGTCCACCTGCATCAGCACCCGCTCGTACGCCGCCATCACCTTGCCCACGTTGGCCATCAGCACCGGCGCGGCCACGCCCGAGGGCTCCACGCCGAAGAGCGTCTGGTAGCGCGTCCGGTAGGACTCCTCCGCCACCAGCCGCGCCCGAACGACTTCCGCGTCCGAGTCCATCTCCACCGGATTCGTCAGCGGCAGAATCGCTTGAGACCAGAGTGAGTCCGCGCGCCCGTCCCACATGAACCAGCGGTTGTGCCGCACGTTCAGCACCGTGGGCGGGTTGCGCTCCGTGCGCTGGCCGCCACAGCCCTCGGCCGTCGCCGTCTCCACCGTGCGGCCGTCACCCGAGTGGCAGCTCTCGCAGGACACCGTGCCGCAGCGGGACAGGCCCGTGTCCCGGAACAGGTCATGCCCCAGCTCCTGGGCCACCGGCAGGCCGTCCACCTTGTTGGTGGCGTCCAGGCGCGGGTGGCTCGACAGCGAGTGCAGGCTGCGAAGCTGGTCCAGCTCGTCGAGCGTGGGAAAGGGCTCTTCCGACTCGCACGCCAACCCCAGCCCGCCCAGGCTCAGGGCAAGCGCGGCGGCGCGCCAACTGCTTGGAATCTTCACCGGGTCGTCCTTCTTCGCATCCTTCGCGGCCCGGTCCACTCCGGTACCTCGTGCCGCCCCGCGGGCGGTCTGCCGAGAGCTTCGCGCCCCTCTGTGCGCGAATCAATCCGGAATTCCTGGACGTCCTGGCGCTTGGGGGTTGCCCGGCCCCTCCGCTCCCGACATGAGCGAAGGGGGACGTGACCTTGACTTCGGCTTCAGGCGCCGCAGCTCACCGTGAAGTCCTTCGTGCCGGTGCCGTAGTTCCCCATCTTGATGGTGGACGGCTCCGGAGTGATGGAGGGCGCGGACCCGTTGTCGCACTTCAGGCCGGACTCCGACGCCGCGCTGATTTGCAGGTCGGTGTTGCTCGGCACGCCGGAGATGGTGAACGAGCAGCGGTTGCCACGGCTGGACTTCACCATGGCGTGGCCCAGGGCCTCCGAGGGCCTGGCGGCGTGAGCGACGATGACGCGAAGCTGGTCACACGGGTTGCCCGCCTGCGCGAGCCCGCTCTCCGGCAGCTTGATGACACCGGCGACGGTGGCGTTGCCCTCGCGGCTCCCAGCGCCCGTGGTGGCGCAACCAGTGGCGGCAAGAATCAGGGCGGCAACGGCGATGCGATACATGAAAATCCTCACTTCTTGGGGGAAAGAGAAGGCGGCTCGACTGCCGCACAGGCGACCTACGTCGCGCGCTCACTACAATTGCGACGGGATTTCATTCCACCCATTCCCCTCCCGCTGAAAGTGCCGGGTTTTCTGCAAATCTCCTGGAGTTCCGTGTGGTTCCGGACGCCTTGTCGCCGATATCCACGACTTGGAGTGGGGTGCCATGAGTCCAGTTCATCGGTCGAATCAATGGCAGACATGCCGCGCTGCGCAGGACTGCTGGGACGTCCCATGAGCGAACGGGAATCCCATGTGTGGGAATGCGGTGGATGCAAGCCCTGACGTGGAGCGTGCGGCCGGGAAGCTGGCCTGTCGCCTGCTGCCGGACACTCGTCGCGCCCCCACGGTGAAAGCGCGAGAGGAGACGCGCATGTCGATTCAGAAACAGGATGCGACGCAGTCGTGGTCGGGGCTGGGGGTGGGCACGGACCGGAAGTCCTTCATGGACGCGGTATCCGCGCAGCTCCCGGACTTCGTGGCGGAGCAGGCGGCGGAGGCGGTGTTCTGTGGGCTGGCGGAGCTCTTGTCCGACGGGCTGATGCGGCAGCTGCGCGAGCAGCTCCCCGAGGACTTGAGGGGACTGGTGGATGCGTGCCCTCGCCATCCGGACGGCACGCGCGGGAAGGTGGACCGGGACGACTTCTACCTCCAGGTGGCCAACCACCTGAACGCCGAGCCGGAGAACGTGCGCCTGGTGCTGCACGGCGTCTTCGCGGCGCTGCGCGCGCAGGTGACGGAGCAGGAGGCGGAGAAAATCGAGAGCCAGCTGCCCCGCTGGCTTCAGGGCACGTGGGCCGCGTCGCGCCTGGGCATCGACCGGCCTTCCTGAGTCGAGGCCGTGTCCATTCGTGGGACGAATGAAGCGTCCGGGCCCCCGCCGCGGGTCCGGACGCTTCTTCACGTCGTGCCGCCTGCTAGTAGGTGCCGCCCAGCTGGAGCATCCCCATGTAGCGGCCGTCCAGGGCGTTGGGCGTCGCGGAGGTGGGCGCGAAGTCCTGGTCGAAGAGGAAGTTGTAGCTGACGCGCGCGTCGGCGGTGATGAGCTTGCCAATCTGGTAGCGCAGGCCCAGGCCCGCCGGCACGTAGCCGCTGGTGTCGTCCTGGAAGCCGAACTGACGGCCCACCACGTCGTGGCGGATGTTGTAGTCGTCGATGCCCAGGCCCGTCACCGCGTAGGGCTGGAGCCGCGTGTCGGTGAAGTTGCCGATGACGAGCGCCTGGCCGCCATTGCGCGCCACGTCCGGGCCATCGCCCAGGCCGCCCGCCCGACCATTCCCATCGACGTCCACGTTGTTGACGCTGCCGTTGTAGCCCAGCTCCACCGCCAGGAACTCCATGGGCCGGTAGCCGATGGCGGCGCCGTACGTGAAGCCCGCGTCGAGCCGGGGGGCCAGCTGTCCGGTGTAGCCCTCCGCGCCGCCGCCAAGCTGCGCGTACAGGCCGGTGTCGGCGTGCTTCGACGAGGACTTCTTCTTGGACTCCTCCACCTGTACCGGCTCCAGGTTGCCGGGGGCCCGCTCCGCGCTGGGCCGGTAGTCCTCTTGGGCTCCCACGGCGCATCCCCACAGCGCCGCCACACATCCCGCGATACGCACGAATGCCTTCATGTCGGACTCCTTTCCGAGCGTCCGGAAGGCAACGTGGAGTCCGCGGTCCATCCCGGCAATGTTCCCGGGGGCCATGCCCTCCGCCCGTCCTCTCCTCGGCGGGGCGGTGGACACGTCGCTCTGTCGTCCTTCCCACCCCGGAGGGTGGGGCGGGCACGCTCAAGGGCTCAGGGCAGCGGGCCGATGAGCGCCTCCAGCGCCCGCCGGGCCTGCACCAGCCCGTGGCCGTACTGCTCGTCGAAGCCGCCGGCGCCCAGGTCCTTCGCGCTGCTCAGGAGCGCCGCCTTCACCTCGGCGGGCGTGGCGTTGGGGCGCGCGCTGAACAGGAGCGCGGCGACGCCGCTGACATACGGCGTGGCCATGGAAGTGCCGGACATGTACGCGTAGTCCGCCGGATGCAGGCTGAGCTTCGCGGTGGCGCCCATCTGCCGCTCCATCAGCGAGCTGGCCGCCTGGGTGATGGTGACGGCGGGCACCCAGTGTCCCTGCTGCGGCACCGAGAGGATTTCCGCGCCGCCCTCCATCAGCTCGCTGGCGAAGATGACCGCGCGAGCGCCCTGCATCATCACGTTGACGATGGCCTTGTCGGGCCGCACGTAGGGGCTCGGGTGCACGTAGGCGACGAAGCCGCGGCAGGTGCTGTCCTCGCCGCAAGAGTCCAGCCCCTTGCCGTCACCGCAGTCCACCAGCGAGCCCCCGGTGTCCCCGGTGGGCGCATACAGCAGGGAGCGCGACGTGGGCCGGTTGCCTCCCACCTCCAGCGCGGAGAGCGAGCCCCGCCCCTGCGGGAAGGTGGACAGCACGTCCACGCCCGGGGCCATCAGCGCCAGGTCCTCTCCATAGGAGGAGAACACCGCGAGCTTGTCCTGGTTGTCCAGCGCGCCCACCGCGAGCACGGACGGGTCCGAGGCCGGATAGGACACCAGGCCCTGCGCCTCATTGCCGGCCGCCGCCACCACCAGCATCCCGCCGTCCAGCGCCGCCTTGAACGAGTCCTGCGTGGTGAGCGAGGCCAGGCCGCCTCCCAGCGACAGCGAGGCCACCTTCGCGCCCTCGGCCAGGCAGTACTCCAGCGCCTTCATGACGAGGCTCATGTGGGTGCGGCCTTCCAAATCCAACACCCGCGCGATGATGAGCTGGGCTCCGGGCGCCACGCCCATCAGCCCGCGCTCGTCCAGCACCGGCCCGCCCTGGCCGCCCAGGCCCGGCCGCGCGGCGATGATGCCCGCCACGTGCGTGCCATGGCCGGAGCCCCACCGTCCCTCGCGGCTGTCGCTGGGCGTGTCGTCTCCATCCAGGAAGTCCCGGGCCGCCACCACCGCGTCCCGCAGCTCCGGGTGGTCCAGGTCCATGCCGCTGTCGATGACGCACACCTTCACGCCCTCGCCCGTCACCGCCCCCGGGTCCAGCACGCCGTCCGAGTTCCGGTCCCAGACCTCGGGCGCCTGCACCCGGCGCAGCTCGGGCGTGTACTCCGCGGTGGCGCCCGTGCCCGCGAGGACTCCCGCGAGCGCCAGCGCCGACGGCAGGGAGGGCCCCAGCGAGTGCAGCTCCGCGTCCGGCTCGATGCTCTCCACCAGCGGATCCAACGCCAGCTCGCGCCGCTCCTCGGGCGTCACCCGCGCGGCCACCGCCGGCACGTTCTTGAAGGTCGCCGTCACCAGACCGCCCCACTGGCGCACCCGGCCCGCGGTCAGCTCGCCCTGGCGTCGGTAGCGGATGATGACCGGCTCACGTCCGTCATCGTCCGTCGTCGTCCGGTTCGCGAGCTTCCCATGGGGCTGTCCTGGCAGCATGCCCGCGGTGATGCCCGGGCAGACGTTCTGCTGGGCATCCCGCTCGGAGGACTCGTCCGGCATGCAGGCCGACAAGGTCAACAACCCGATGAATCCCCAGCGCTTCATGAGCCACTTCCTTCCGTCACCACCCGGGCGACATCGCGGTGCCAGGCCGAAGGGCTTCCAGCCGGTCGACCCCATCTGTCCCCAGGAAGTGCATCCCCCTTCGCAGCGGCAACGGCCGTGCCGGGCGCGCGGCGGTGGGAGGTGCGCGGGTTCACATCCTGTGTGGCCCGCCTGTCTCAAACTGGCTGTCGTCCCGGGCCGCGCTGGGGGCTGCTGTCCCGAAACCCGCTCCTCCCGCCCACTTCGTCGGAGATGGGCCCGGGACTGCCGCGCCCGAGGCGTTCAACGAGGCGCGGGCTCGGCCGTATTGCGAGGCGGCGATTTCACTCACCGTTGTGCCCCACCGGTCTGACATGCTGGCCGGGGCCGTTGACGGGACGTTCCGGGGGCGTACGGTGTCGGACAGACGCGAGAAGGGTGCTCGACAGCTTGATTCCGTGTGTGTCCGGGTGCTTCGCTGCCAGGAGAAGCCATGAGCACCGCACCTACAGAGTCCTCCCGTTTCCTCGGGCGCTATGAGCTCGTCCACCCCCTGGGCCAGGGCGGCATGGGCGAGGTGTTCCTGGCGAAAATCAGCGGCGCGGCCGGCTTCGAGAAGCCGTGCATCGTCAAGACCATCCTCCCCACGCTGCTGAAGGACCGGCAGTTCCTGGACCGCTTCCACCACGAGGCCAAGGTGCTGGTGCACCTGGTCCACTCGTCCATCGCCCAGGTGTACGACATGGGGGAGGCGGACGGGACGTACTACATGGCGCTGGAGTACGTGGCCGGCGTGGACCTGGCGTACCTGCTGGAGCAGGCGCGGATGCAGGGCGCGCAGGTGCCGGTGCCGGTGGCGCTGTTCCTGGGCCAGCGCATGGCGGAGGGCCTGGGCTACGCGCACCGCAAGGTGGGGCCGGATGGCGCGCCGCTCGGCATCGTCCACCGCGACGTGTCGCCCCATAACGTCATGGTGTCGTACGAGGGCGAGGTCAAGGTCATCGACTTCGGCCTGGCCAAGTCCGCGGCGCGCAGCAAGTACACCCTGCCCGCCACGGTGATGGGGAAGCTGGGCTACATGTCGCCGGAGCAGGTGCGCGCGGAGGCGCTGGACCACCGCAGCGACATCTACTCGTGCGCGGTGGTGCTGTGGGAGATGCTGGCGGGCCGCTCGCTCATCCCCCATGGGACGGTGGGGGAGATGATGGCGGCGATGTCGCAGCCCAACATTCCTCCGTTGACGGGGCTGCGTGGAGATCTGGATGCGACGCTGGACGCCGTCGTGCGCCGGGCGCTGGCCATCAAGCCGGATGACCGCTACTCGCGCGCGGACGAGCTGGCGCGGGCGCTCAACGGGGAGCTGGTGCGCTCCGGCGCGGCCGTGGGCGCCGAGGAAGTGGGCCACTTCGTGCGCGCCCTGTGCCCGGAGGCCTTCGCCGCGCAGCGACAGCTCATCTCCAAGGTGACGTCGTCAGGGAGCCACCACCGCACGCCCACGCCGATGCCCGTGCTTGCTGGTGGTACGGGGACGGGCGCGTTCGGTACGGGGCCGCAGGCCACTCCGGAGGACACCGCGCCGTCGGGCTTCGAGCCGACGATGATGCGCGCGCCGACGGAGACTCCCGCTGCTGCTCCCACGAGCGAGCGGCGCGTGGCCGGCATGGCCCGGCGGGATGTTCCGTCCGCCGACGACGCGATGGGCAACGACGCCACGACCCTGCGTCCCGGGACCGGGGCTGGGGCTGTCGCGGGTGGGGCCGTGATCGCCGCCTCTGCGAGCGCCTCGGCGTCTTCAGGCCCCGTGGCCCCGTCCCCCGCCAAGGTGGTGGTGCAGGAGTCGGTGGCGCAAGCGTCATCCTCGGGGCCGGTGGCGCCGGTGTCGACGGCGTCCGTCTCCCAGTCCGCGAGCGATGTGGCCATCCGGCCCGCTTCCTCCCGGAAGAAGACCGCGACGATGCTCGTCATCGCGCTCACGGTGCTGCTGCTGATGGTGGGCACGGCGGTGACGACGGCCCACTTCGTCAAGGGTCCGGGCGGCCCCGAGGCTCCCACGCCTCCTCCTGTTGTCTCCACGAACCCGCCGCCCCCCAACCCGGACACGAAGCCGGCTCCTCCTGACAAGAAGCCCGCTCCGCCGACCACCGCCGAGGCGCGTCCGGTCTCCCCGCCCCCCGTCAAGCCGGCGCCCAAACCGGAGCCGGAGAAGGTGGCGATCCGCGAGACGGTCAAGCCCAAGCCGCCCGTGTCGAAGCCGCCCCCCAAGCCGGCTCCGGAGCCCGAGCCCGTGGCCGTCGTCGAGGCGCCCACGCCCGCGGCCGAGAAGGGCGTCATCTATGTCTCGCCCACCGGCGGGATATTCCCCGTGCAGAAGGATGACCGTGGGTTCTTCGTCTCCGGCGCTCAAATCCTGAACGTGCGATCCGAGCAGAAGTTCCAGGTCGTGAGTGCCCCCAGGAGCGACGGGAAGCGGGTCTTGCTCGGGAATGCCTTCGTGCATGGCAAGGCTGGTAAAACCACGGCGCTGTTGAAGATCAACGCAAAGGCCAGGACGGCCATCGCCGCCATGTCGACCCTGGACCCCAAGACCAAGACGATGAAGACCAATGCCTTCATCGCGACGCCGGAGTCCGGCACCCGAAGCAACCAGGGCAACGAGTTAGAGTCATTCCCCGACGAAGAACCCGACCCAGCCGGGCCAGCGGCCGCCGCCGCACCGTCGAAGTCCGCTTCACCGAGGACCCTCGCTGGCGTCGTGAAAATCGCCAAGGGGATCGGTTACTTCCGCAGCGATGCAGTGGTGGTTAGGAATTCCGACGAGTTCACCTGGACGGATTGCTACGTGGTGAAGCCGCTGCGCGATACGGCGTACCTGGGCATCCTCCCCGCCTACAAGGAGCGGGTCGTGAAGAACTTCAGGCCCAACGCCGATTACCTCGTCGAGGAGGAGGGCAAGGTGGGCGTGTTCTGCAAGGAAGGGCAGTTCATCACCCCGCTGCGCTGACCCCCGGCACGCTCCGGCTCACGGCTTCGCGAGTCGCTCCGAGGCCACCGGACAGTCCGCCACGACGGCGCGCACGTCCTCGTGGCCGGAGCTCGCCTCGCGCACCGCGCGGTTCAGGGACGTGCGGCACTCCCACGTCACGTCCCGCGTGCCGTGGCAGCAGTGCCAGCCCGTCAGCGTCCGCCCCAGGTACTTGAGCGTCTCCGCGCGCGTGGGCGTGACGAGCAGCCACACCGCCCCCACGAGCACCGCCAGCCAGGGGAGCTGCGAGACCAGGCCCTTCAGCCGGGGCCCCACGCCCGCCGTCACCGGCTCCGCGTAGAGCCCGAGCATCGTGTCGAAGGGCCGGCGCTGCAGCACGGGCGCCACCAGCAGGTCCACCGGCGTGGTGAAGCCCCTGATGAGTCCCCGCTGCGCGCCCGGCGCGTTTCCGGTGTGCACCAGCCACACGCCCGCGAGCTGCCGCCACAGCGTCCGTCCCCAAATCCCACCCACCAGGGACCACGCCAGCCAGGCGAGGACCATGGCCAGCACCATCGCCCCCGGCGTCCGCTCGTGCTCCAGCGCCCGCAGCGCGGCCCAGCCGACCAGGGCCGCCGTCGCCACATCCAGCACGTCCGCGGCCCACAACTGCCACTGGTACCGCGCCTCGGTGCTCACCGTGTCCGTCGAGAACAACGCCCCGTCGCTCATCCACCCTCGCTCTTCGGCGCGCGGAGCATAGACGTTCGGCGCCCCCGGGGCGTCATGCACCTTTGTCCGCCGTCTGGACTTCGTCCGGAAAGCCACCGCGAGAGCAGGCGGGCTCGGGGTGGTTCATGGCGCGGCGCCAGCCGGAGGGACAGGCGCCCACGAACTGCCCTGGGGCGACCGCGGGACGTGACTGCTGTCTGTTTCCCGCAGTGGCGCGAGACACAGGTGGCTCCCATCTTGGGTTCAGCGCGATGCGGCGAGACCCCACCCACCACCGGGGTCTCGAAGCGAGGAGCGCTAGGGCCATGGCCCCGGTCACCCGGGAGCACGGCTCTTGGGTGCCGGTGGTGGTGGCGTACGAGGCGACAGCGGCGGGGGGAAGTTTGGGAGTCGTGGGGGGGCAGGTCGTCCCCCGCCGCTGTCGCCGAGGCCGTTAACGGCCAACGTTCCACTGTGGGTGAATGCCCGAGGTTTGGCCTCGCGGGCGTTTCTGCCGGACACTGGGGACGTCATGTCCGTCCCGAGGCATCGGCTCCGCGCCTTCTGGCGTGGGCTCGTGGGTATTCTCCTGCTGGCCGGGGTCGTCCTGGCGCGGCCGGGCCTCGCCTTGGACCCGCAGCGCTGGGTGTCCCAGTACAGCCAGGACTCGTGGCGCAGCGACGACGGGCTTCCGCAGAACAGCCTGCTGGCGCTCGCGCAGACGCGAGACGGCTACGTGTGGCTCGGCACCTGGGAGGGCCTGGTGCGCTTCGACGGCGCGCGCTTCGTCGTCTTCGACAAGCGCAACACGCCGGAGCTGCGCAACCACACCATCAAGGCGCTCGCGGAGGATGCCTCCGGCGTGCTGTGGGTGGGCACGGACCAGGGGCTGGTGTCCTACGTGGACGGCCGCTTCGAGCGCGCCCCGGGTGCCTCCGCGCCGCTGGAGGGTGTGCGCGTCGAGGAGCTGCTCGTGGGCGAGGGCTCCCTCTGGGTGGGCACCACCGGGGGACTCTGGCAGGTGCCGCTGGGCGAGGGCCTGGCGCGCCAGTACACGGAGGCCGACGGACTTCCAGGCTCCTTCATCACCGCGCTGGCGCGGGCGGGCGGTGACAACCGGCTGTGGGTGGGCACCAAGGCGGGCCTGGCGCTGCTGGAGGGCGGGCAGGTGCGGCGCACCCCCTTCCCCGTCCCAGGCCCCGACGAGCGACCGGAAGTCACCGCGCTCTTCCAGGACGTCGCCGGCACGCTGTGGATGGGGACGGAGACGGGGCTCGTCTCGTGGAATGGCGTGGTGGCCACGCGCTTCACGACGACGGACGGGCTGCCGGCCACCGTCACCGCGCTCCTGGCGGACAGCCAGGGCAACCTCTGGGTGGGCTCGCGGCGCGGCGGGCTGGTGCGGCGGGAAGCCGCGGGCTTCAGCTCACCGCTGCACGGCGCGGGGCTCGCGGACGCGGAGGTCCTGTCGCTGCTCGAGGACCGCGACGGGGCGCTGTGGGTGGGCACCTATTCGGGGCTGTTCCGCCTGCGCGACGGCCCGTTCGCCACGTACGGCATCCCCGAGGGACTGCACAACGAGACGGTCAGCACGGTGCTGGAGGACAAGCGCGGCACGGTGTGGCTGGGCACGGTGGGCGGCGGGTTGTTCTACCTGCGCGACGGGCGCATCCACCGCATGGAGGACTTCGAGGGAGGCACCGACCCGGTCATCACCGCGCTGCACGAAGCGCCGGACGGCACGCTGTGGGTGGGCTCCAAGGCGGGCGCGTTCCGCTACGACGGCCAGCGCTTCGCGAAGTCGTCGCGGGTACAGGGGCTGCCGGACCACGTGGTGACGTCCATCCTGGTGGACTCGCGCGGGACGCAGTGGCTCGGCACGCGGCGGGGGCTGGCGCGGGTGCGCGGCGGCGACGTCACGGTGTTCGGCACGAAGCAGGGGCTGTCGGCCGAGCCCATCATCGTCATGGCGGAGGACGCGACGGGCGCGGTGTGGCTGGGCTCCGAGGGCGGGCTGTGGCGCTTGGAAGAAGGCAAGAACCCGCGGCGCTTCACGGTGAAGGACGGGCTGCCCGGCGAGGTGGTGCTGGCGCTGCTGGCGGAGCCGGACGGCACGGTGTGGGTGGGCACGGAGACGGGGCTTGGGCGGTGGAAGGAGGGCGTGTGGACGCGCTACTCGGTGTCGCAGCACGGGCTCTATGACGACGCGGTGTTCAGCATCGTCCCGGACGGGGATGGGCACCTGTGGATGAGCAGCAACAAGGGCGTGTCCCGGGTGTCGCTGCGCGAGTTGGAGGAGGTGGCGGACGGGCGCCGCTCGCGGCTGGCGGTGATGGGGTTCGACCAGATTGACGGCATGCGCACCGCGGAGTGCAACGGGAACACGCAGCCGTCGGGGTGGCGGGGCAGGGACGGGCGGCTGTGGTTCACCACCATCCAGGGCGCCATCGTCGTGGACCCGGTGCGGGTGCGCGCCAGCCGGCAGCCTCCCGAGGTGCGCATCGAGGAGGTGCGGGTGCAGGGCGAGCTGGTACCGGTGACGGGCCCGGTGGAGCTGCGGCCGGATGGCTCGCGCCTGGACATCCGCTTCACGGCCTTCACGCCAGGGGACGCGGTGCGGCTGCCGTTCCGCTACCGGCTGGTGGGGCACGACGACAGCTGGGTGCGCGCGGAGATTCGCCGGGCCACGTACACGGGGCTGCGGCCCGGGCGCTATCGCTTCGAGGTGCAGGCGGAGGGCCGGGACGGCGGTTGGACGGAGCCGGTGTCGCTGGACGTGGTGCTGGAGCCGAGCCTCTGGCAGCGCACGGACTTCTGGGTGTTGTTCGTGCTGGGGCTGGGGATGCTGGGCGTCAGCGTGTACCTGCTGCGGGTGGGGCAGTTGAAGGCGCGCGAGCGGTGGCTGGAGGCGCGCGTGCAGGAGCGCACGCGGGAGCTGGCGCGGGCGAACGAAGAGCTGGAGTCGAACGTGCGCACGCTGCGGCAGACGCAGGCGCAGCTCGTCCAGGCGGGGAGGATGGCGGCGGTGGGGCAGCTCGCGGCGGGCGTGGGCCACGAAATCAACAACCCGCTGGCGTACATCGTGTCGAACCTGGAGCACGCGAGCGAGGAGTCGGACGCGCTCGCGAAGGAGCTGGGAGAGGCCAGGAACGCGGGGACGCGACTGCGCGAGGTGGGGCAGGCGCTGCGCGAGGCGTTGCATGGCGCCAACCGGGTGCGCCGCATCGTCCGCGACTTGAAGACCTTCTCCCGACCGGACGACGAGAAGCAGGGGCCGGTGGAGCTGGGCGCGGTGCTCGACTCGGCGGTGAAGATCGCGATGGGCGAGCTGCGTCCGCGCGCGAAGGTGGTGCGCGACTACGGGGACGTGACGTGGGTGGAGGGGAACGAGGCGCGGCTGGCGCAGGTGTTCCTCAACCTGCTCATCAACGCGGCGCAGGCGTTGCCGGAGGGGCGGGCGGAGGAGAACGAGGTGCGCCTGGTGACGCGCGGCGGCCCGGACGGCTGGGTGCTGGCGGAGGTGCGCGACACGGGGAGCGGGATTTCGCCGGAGTCGCTCGGGCGCATCTTCGACCCGTTCTACACGACGAAGCCGGTGGGCGTGGGCACGGGGCTGGGGTTGTCGTTGTGCCACGCGTACGTGACGGCGATGGGCGGCACCATCTCCGTGGAGAGCGAGCTGGGCAAGGGCTCCGTGTTCCGGGTGGCGCTGCGCCGAGCGAGGGAGGCAGGCGCGGCATTGACGTCGGAGGCACGAGGGCGTGCGCGAGACGGGGTGTCCGAGTCAGCGCCAGGCGCACGGTCGGTGACGGAGCGGGATTCCTCGCCGTCGGGCTATCCGACAATCTCCACGGACTCGCGGCCCATGTCGGAGCGAGACACCTCTCCGCTGGGCTTCCCGCCGGTGCACGTGAGGCCCGCGGCGGAGCGGCCCGCGTCGCCCATCAGCGCGCCGACCCAGTGGGAGCCGCCGCCTGAAGCCAGGTGGGTGACGGAGCGTCCGGCTTCGTCCCTTGGCTCGGAGTCCTCCAGCACCTCCCTTCCGAGCGTCACGGCCGCGAGCCGTGTGTTGGACGGGAGCTCCGCGCGAGCTCCGGGTCCACCGTCCTTCGTCGAGACACCGGGCACCGAGCCGCGCGCCTCTCGCGGGGACACCGCTGCATCGGAGTCCGTGGCCCGGAAGTCCGAGCCGGTGGGAGACGCGGGCGTGCCGCCGGGGACGAGCGCGGTGGTGACGGACGCCCCGCGCGTGGAGAGCCCGCCGCCTCCGGTGCGGGGACGGGTGCTGGTGGTGGACGACGATGCGCTGGTGAGCGGGGCCATCCGTCGCACGTTGGCGCGAGAGAACGACGTGGATGTGGTGGTGAGCGCGCGGCAGGCCCTGGAGCGGCTGAATGGCCTGGAGCCCCAGCGCTACGACGTGGTGCTGTGCGACTTGATGATGCCGGAGATGACGGGAATGGACCTCTACGAGGCCCTCGTGCGCACCGCGCCCGACGTGGCGGAGCGGATGGTCTTCATCACCGGCGGGGCCTTCACGCCGACGGCGCGCACCTTCCTGGAGCGGGTGGAGAACCCGCGCGTGGAGAAGCCCTTCGACCCGGAGGCCCTCAGAGGGGTGGTCCGGGCCGAGGTCGCCCGCGCGCGCCTGGTTACAAGTCCAGCACCAACCGCTTGGAGCGAGCGCGCGACACGCAGATGAGCATGCGCTCGTCTCCGGCGGGCTCCTGCTGGAAGAAGGTGTCGCGGTGCTCGGGCTGTCCCTCGCAGACGCGGGTGACGCAGGTGCCGCAGGAGCCGGCCTCGCAGTCGCTGGCCACGCGCACGCCATTGCGGCGCAGCACATTGAGCAGCGACTGCCCCTTGGGCACGCTGAGCACCTGCCCCGTGCTGCGGATGGTCACCTCGAAGTCGGTGTCCTCCTTGCCCAGGGCCGCGACGTTGCCCTCGGCTCCGAAGGACTCGAAGTGGACCTTCTCCCAGGGCCAGCGGTGCTTCGTGGACGCCTCTCGCACGGCCTTCATCAGTCCCCCGGGGCCGCAGCAGTACAGCCGCGTGCCGGGCCCCCGCGTGGCGAGCAGCCCCGACACATCCAGCCCCTTGTCCGGGTCTCCGCCGTCGAAGTGGAACCGCACCCGGTCCGCGAACGGCGCGGAGGACAGGAGCTCGCGGAACGCGGCGCGCTCGGGGGTGCGGACGCAGTAGTACAGCATGTAGTTCGCGCCGGTCCGCTGGAGCTGGCGTGCCATGGACAACAGCGGGGTGATGCCGATGCCGCCCGCCACCAGCACGTAGCCGCGCGCGAACAGCAGGGGGAAGTCATTGCGCGGGGCGCTCACCACCAGCACGTCGCCTTCCCGCACGCGCTCGTGCATGGCGCGTGAGCCGCCCCGGCCTCGCGCGTCCTTCTGCACGGCGATGACGTAGCGGTGTGTCTCCTCCGCGTCGTTGCAGAGCGAGTACGAGCGCAGCACGGCGTCCTTGCCAGGGACGCGCACGTCCAGGTGGGCGCCGGGTTCGAACGGGGGAAGCGCCCCGCCTTCTTCCGCGACCAGCTCGTACGACAGGACGTCCTCGGCCTCGCTTGAAATCCGGGCCACGCGCACGCGCTGAGCATCATTCATCAAGGTGTTCACTGCGTCCCCTCTCCCCTTCCCACGCCCGCGATGACTCCATCACCCATCGCGACGAGACGAGATTGAGCAGAGGTGGTTCCGCGTGGGATTGAACCAGGGGGCGGTCGGCGCGTTGCCTCCCCGACGGCGGTCGGACCTGGAGGGCCACGTAGGTGCAACCGGGGATGTGCCGCTTCCGTGGCTGGGCGACACGTCCTCCTGTCAGGGGGCTAGAAACTTCCCACAGGTACCCCCGGGGGAGCCGTCGTGGCCCTTCTCGTTCCCAGGGCGCGGACCTCCTGGTTGCCTGCCGGGGTCGCGGGGGAGCGGGCCTTCCCCACGTTGCTTCGGCATCGTGGCGAGGTCATCCCCACCATCCAGGACATGTCGCGCCAGGAGCCTTGCGCTCCATGGAGGGGATGCGCGGCCCCCAGAACCTCAGGGAGGCAATCAAGCATGGATGCCATCGCGTTGCTGAAGACGGACCACAAGACGGTGGAGCAGCTCTTCCGCAGGTTCGAGAAGGCGGGAGCCAATGCCCACAAACTCAAGCGCAAGCTGGTGGAGCAGATGGTGTTGGAGCTGTCGGTGCATGCCGCCATCGAAGAGCAGGTGTTCTACCCGGCGGTGCGCACCCGCTCGGAGGACATGAGGGAAGAGGTGCTGCGCTCGCTGGAGGAGCACCACGTGGTGAAGTGGGTGCTGTCGGAGCTGGACGAGCTGCCCGCGGAGGCGGAGCGCTTCGATGCCAAGGTGTCCGTGTTGATGGAGAACGTGCGGGCGCACGTGCTCGAGGAGGAGACCACGCTCTTCCCGGCGGTGAAGAAGGCCTTCAAGCCGCAGGAGCTGAGGGAGCTGGGAGCCTTGCTGGAGAGCGCCAAGCAGGCGGCGCCCACCCGGCCGCACCCGCTGGCTCCGGACACGCCGCCGGGCAACCTGGTGGCGGGCGCGATGTCGGCGGTGATGGACATTGGCCGTGACGCGCTGAGGGCCGCGCGGCGCAAGGCGACGACGAAGGTGCGGGAAGTCACCGGGCGGGGCACGAAGCAGCCCCCGGCCCCCGGGTATGAGGCAGGCGACGCCGCGAGTCCGTGACGTCGGCTCCCGAGAGAGGGCGGGGCGTGCTCCGCCCTCTCGTGCCGAGGGGGGCGTGAATGTCGGGGTGGGGGGCCCGTCCTGAGGAGCATGGCCGCGGCATCACGACCCCCGCCGTACCGGATTCCCGCCCGAGGAGGCACCATGCTTCACGCAAAGTCCTTTCGCTCCCTGCTGCTCACCGCCGTGGTGTTCACCGCGCTGGGCGCGTCCGCGCAGTCCCAGCCGCGCCCGCCGTTGGACCCCGCGGTGCGGACCTTGCGCGTGGAGGGCACGGGCGAGGTGAAGGCTCAGCCGGACGAGGCCTTCATCGACCTGGCCGTCGAGACGCTGGCGCCCAACGCGAAGACGGCGGGCGAGCAGAACGCGAAGAAGATGGAGAAGGTCATCGCGGCGCTGACGTCGGCGGGAATCGCGCGCAAGGACATCCAGACGCGCAACTACTCGGTGTACCCGGACTACGGGCCTCCGGCGCCGAACGAGACGGAGCCGAAGCTCAAGGGCTACCGGGTGAGCAACCTGGTGAGCGTGCACCTCACGGAGCTGTCGCGCGTGGGCAGCCTGTTGGACCAGGCGTTGGCGGCGGGGGCGAACCGGGTGGACCAGGTGCGCTTCGGGCTGGCGAAGCAGGACGCGGTCCAGGGTGAGGCGCTGCGGCAGGCGGTGGCGCGCGCGCGCAAGTCGGCCGAAGTCCTGGCGGCGGCGCTGAACGTGAAGCTGGGCGCGGTGGTGGATGCGAGCACGGTGACGGAGTCGCCGCAGCTCTACCCGGCGCGCTTCGCGATGGCGGAGTCCGCGGATGCCCGCGTGGCCACGCCCATCCAGCCGGAGGAGCAGACCGTGCAGGCCAAGGTGACGCTCATCTACGTCATCGAACCGCTGCGCTGAGTCAGACGTCTCGCGAGGGCCTGCTTGCCGCGGGCCCTCGCTCTGAGGCAGGTGGATTGGAGAGGCATTGCGACGGGTCGTGTCATTGTCTCGATATCACCCGTTGGGTGATATTCCCCGCAGGCTCGAATCCATGACACGGGAATTCCGGCGAAAACGCTGTGAACTCCAACTTGACCTCGCGGACTTATCCCGGTTCAATTGTTTCTCCGAGTCCGTGAGGTTTGCTCCTCGCGTGAATCGGAGCTTCAGTTCTCTCTCCCAGGAGCAGTCCATGAAGATCAAGACTCGCGTTCGTGCCGGCCCCGCTGCTGGTGGCCGTGGCTGTGCTGGTGGCGTCATCGTCGCCGTTCCGCTCGAGTAGTCTGGGAGTCGATGCTGCGGTGCGTGTATCGCGAAGGGAGTGTGGCGCATTGCGCCATGTCTCGGCCTGAAGCCGCGATGCAAGAATTACAGTCATGGGTGTTGAGTTGAAGCTCACGTGACTGTCGCAGCTTGACCGGCAGAAACAATCACGCTTCAATTGTTACTCCGTTTCCGCATGGGTTGTTCCTTGCGCGAGGCGGAGAAGCCAATCCTCACTCACACAAGGAGCAGTCCATGAAGATCAAGACTCGCGTTCGTGCAGGTCCGATTGCGGCGCCCTCAGGTGGCGGCCGTGGCTGTGCCGGTGGCGTCATCATCGCCACCCCGCTCGAGTAGTCTTCCAGTGGTGAGCTGACACCGGTCGCCGGTGAGCCGAGAACCGGCTCGCTGGCGACTGTTTCATTCTAGGCCTTCCAGGAGCTTCCACGTGAGTCAGGAACCGGTGCCGGTGGACCCTCATGAGACGCTGTACGTGCCCATGCGGCGTCGCTTCATCAAGGAGTACCTGAACTCGCCGGAGGGCCAGCCCGAGCTGCACATCTATTACGGCACCATGGAGATCTACATCGAGGAGCAGGACCTGCACTCCTTCGGAGAGCAGCTCTGCCTCGAGGACTCCTTCATGGCGGGGGCCGCGACCCGGTGGACGCCGGGCGAGCCCTATCCCTGGGAGCGCATGAAGGAGCTGCTGGAGGCGCTGCTGGCCGAAGGCATCGTCACCCGGGAGGCCCCGACGCTCACCTTCGAGAGCGAGAGCCACCGCAAGTACCTGGAGGCGGAGGCGAAGCGCGACGCGCCCACCGAGCCGCTGTGGTGGAACCCGGACTCGGCCAGCATCATGAAGCGGCTGTCGGGGAGTCCGCTGGAGCTGGGCTTCATGGAGGCGGTGCTCCCGGTGTACCGCATCGCCCACCCGGCGCTGGACGCGGAGGGGCGGCACATCGGGGAGAGCAACACCTTCCCCGAGTCCATGCGCATGAAGGTGGAGACGGAGTTCAAGGCCTGCCACTTCCCGGGCAGTCGCTACCGGAACAACGCGCCGATGAACGTCACGGCGCTCAAGTCGATGATGAAGCACTGGAAGCCGATGATGCAGGCGGTGCTCGCGGTGCGGCAGGCGTTCCTCCGCCCCGACACGGTGCTTCCGGATGGACGCTGGCGGTTGGGAGACCTGCACGCGGTGGCGTGCGCGGTGCTCGCGGTGCCGTCCTACATGTTGATGCGCGCGAACGACCCGGTGCCCAACGGCACGCTGGACCCGGTGCTCTCCAACATCTACCGGGTGACGGACGGCGTGCGGATGGTGGCGGCGTACATGCTCTTCCTCCCGGAGGAGCCGATGACGTACGAGACGCCCATCTCCTCCGCGGAGCTGCTCTATGTGTCGGACCGCGACAACCACTACCTGTCGTCGCGCGGGGTGTGCGCCGGTCCTCCGAACCTGATGGAGGAGTACTTCCAGACGGTGATGGACGGCAGGCCGGTGGTGGGTGCGCCGTCGACGGACTTCCCGTGGGCGAAGGACATCGTGCCGGGGGTGGACTACGGGCAGCTCGGGCTCCAGCTCTACGCGCTCCAGTTCAACCTGTGGAGCTACATGTGCCGCGCCTATGGGCACATCCGCTTGGCGGTGGACCAGGTGGAGGACGCGCCCGGTGGATTCTGGAGCCGGATGAAGGCGCGGGTGGAGCACGACTGGTCGATGATGAAGATTACGCGCCTGCACACGGCGATGCAGCGTGACTGGGCGGAGGAGCGCTACGTCGAGATGTTCGACCGCGCCCAGCGCGGCATGAGCAACTTCCGGGAGGAGTCGCTGGTTCTCCTGAAGGACATCTTCACGCCCGTGCACGACGCGGTGTACCAGTCCACGCGTGAGCAGCTCCGGGCCCTGGTCCGCGAGCGCGCGGGTGCGACTTCGGGGCCTCGGATGGAGCAGGCGGACGCCATCGCGGATGCGACCGCGGAGTACCTGACGCTGGAGCGCTCGGCGCTGCTCGCGTTGGAGAACGTCCAGCGTCAGGTCAACGCGCTGCTCCAGCGTCCGCACCCGGAGCGGCGGTTCACGAACCAGGACCTGGCGCTGCACCACCGCATGCGGGCGGGCACCATCGGCGTGCTGCCCTATCTGCTGGATGTGTTCCGGGACGAAATGGGTGTGCACATCGACAACTCGCCCGAGGGCACCCGGCTGAGCCAGCGCAGCAACGCCGCCTGAGCGGGGCCAGGGCTTCCCTGGGCGCGAGTGGCCCGCTCTCGGGGTGACTCCCAGCGACGAACAGTGAGCAGGGGAGCGACACGAGCGCCCCCTTTCCGCCGCCGGTCCGACATACTCCCCGCCCCGCGTGCCTCGCGCGGGTGAGCCCCAGGGAGGGCACGGCACGTGAGCGGCAGGAACGTCATCGTCGTCGGAGGTACGGGCGACATCGGCCAGGCCGTCACGCGGAAGCTGCGCGCCGAGGGCCTGCGCGTCGTATGCGCCGCGAACGACGTGGCGACGGAGACCGCGGACGCGGTGCACGTGGACGTCACCCGTGAGGACTCCGTGGTGTCGATGTTCGACAAGGCGGAGGCGGCGCTCGGTCCCATCTCCGTCCTCGTCAACTGCTCGGGTGTCGGTGTCTTCACTCCGCTCGTGGACCTGTCCCTGGAGGACTGGCGGCGAAGCCTCGAGGTGAACCTGACTGGGACCTTCCTCTGCGCTCGCGAGGCGTTCCGGCGGATGCAGCCCCAAGGCGGAGGCCGGCTCATCCACATCGGGTCCGTGAGCGACCACCTGACGTTGCCGATGAACGGGGCCTACGCGGCGTCCAAGCACGGCGTGCGCGGGCTGACGGGCGTGCTGAACGAAGAAGGCAAGGCGTTGGGCATCCGCGCCACGCTCGTGTCGCTGGGCGCGGTGTACACGTCGTTCTGGAAGTCCCGGCCGGAGTTCAGTCCCGAGGACATGCTCTCCGTGGACGACGTGGCGCAGTGCATCTGGGAGATTTCCACCAAGCCGTTGAACGTGCGGGTGGACGAGGTGCGCCTCGTTCCTCCCCGAGGTGTCCTCTGATGGAGACGCAGTCGAAGGCCCCTGTCGCGATTGTCACCGGGGCCAGTCGTGGAATTGGCGCGGCCATCGCCACGGAGCTGGCGAGGCAGGGATTTGAAGTAGCGCTGCTGGCGCGGGACGTGGCGGCGCTGGGGCGACTCGAGGAGCAACTGACTCGGGCCGGTGGGCGGGTCTGGCCGCTGGCCTGTGACATCGCGGACGAGCGTGCGGTGGGCACGGCGATGGAGCGACTGGAGGCCAAGCTGGGCGTGCCTCGGGTGCTGGTGAACAACGCGGGAGTGGGTGGGCCGTTCCACCGCGTGGACGAGGTGAGCACCTCGGAGTGGGACCAGTTGTTCGGAGTGAATGTGACGGGCGTGCGCAACCTGTGTCACTGGGCGCTGCCGCGCATGAAGGCGCAGGGCTATGGGCGCATCGTGAACATCGCGTCCATCATGGGGCTCTTCGGTGGCGCGCAGTCGTCCACGTACGCGGCGACCAAGCACGCGGTGGTGGGGTACTCGAAGTCCATCGCCGCCGAGTGGGGCGCCTATGGCATCACCTGCAACGCGCTCTGCCCGGGCTACATCGACACGGAGATGTTGGCGAAGGCGGACCCGGCGGTGCGCGCGCGGCTGCTGGAGCGAATCCCCGTGAAGCGCTTCGGCACGCCGGAAGAAGTCGCGGCCATGGTGGCCTTCCTCGTCGGACCCTTCAGCGGCTACGTCAACGGCAGTGCCCTGGTGATGGACGGCGGCCTGTCGGCGCACCTGGCGTCGGACCTGCCCGCCTTCTGACTCAGTCCCGGAACGGCTGGATGCCTCGGCTTCGCTTCAGGACGCCTGAAGCGAAGAACCCGCCGCAGTCCTCCCGCCGCGCGCAGCCCTCGCAGGTGTCGGCGTAGACGTTCTTCCAGTCGGAGATGCTCTTTCGCGCGAAGGGGTGCAGCTCGGCGGGCAGGGTGCAGAGCTGGTGGTTGTAGATGGACGTGTTGAGCCCCGCGCGGCTCAGCGTCCTGACCGCCTCGGTGAGCTGGTCCTGATAGTCGAGCGGGTCCACCCAGAGCATTCCGAGGTTCGTCTTCGCGAACCCCATCAGCTCCAGCCCCATCAGCGCGACGTGGTCGACGAACGCCAGGTTGCGCGTGATGAAGTCCGCGAGCCGCGGCAGGCGCGAGTACGTCTGCGCATGGACGACACAACGCAGCTCCACGCGCACGCGAGAGCGCTTGAGGTTGAGGATGCCCCGGAGGGTGTCATCGAACGCGCCCAGGGCCTGCACGACGTAGTCATGCTCCTCGGGCAGGTCCGAGTAGAGCGGTATCCCCAGCATGAGGTCGGGGTGCTGGACTTTCGCCACCGCGCGCGCCAGCTCCGCATCCGCGAAGCCGCGTCCGTTGGTGAGGATGTGGACCGAGGTCTCCGGGAGCTGACCCTTCATCCGCTCCAGCAGCTCGACGAGGCGGCCCTTGAGCAGGCTCGGCTCGCCGCCCGTGATTCCCAACTCGCGAGTCTCCGGCGAGATGAGCGGGAGGGTCTCCATCAGCTCGTCCACGAGCCAGGAGTCATCCTGTTTGCGAGGTGGCTGGGAGCACATCAGGCAGTTGTTGTCGCAGCGCTCCGTCACCAGGAACGAGTTCGACGGAGACGCGCGGCGGTACAGCGTCGCCAGGGCACCGCGCTCGGGATGGATGCGGACCACATCCCCTTCGGCGAGGTAGCGCAGCCCGGGGGCCAGGACGTAGACGTCTCGCAGCCCCGGACTCACCGCGCCGTCATCCAGCAGGAGATACCCCCGGAAGCCCGGAGGCAGGTGCTCCAGCGGATGTCGGACGAGGAGAATCTCCCGGCTGCGAGCGGACTCCGGAAGGTCAGGCTGCTCGCGGATGCGGCCGATGAACGGCTCGGGTGAGCGCTCCGAGAGAGACTTCAGCCCGGCCGCTGCGAGGTCCAGTGCCGGCATGACTCAGCGCCACCCCATGAGGATGTCCCGCGCGCGGGAGTCATCCTCGAGCAGTCCGATGAGGTGCCGCAGCACGCCCATCTGTTTCTTGCAGAAGGCGCTGAAGGCCTTGTGACCGACGGAGTCGCCCATCGTCGCCTGGTGGAAGACGGGGTCCGCGCCACAGTAGGGCAGGAAGGCGCAGTCGCTGCACATGGGCGAGCCTTCCGTCATCGTGTCGCTCAAGTGAGACAGGAGCGTCTCGGACGTCATGATGGATTCGTACGAGTCGCGGGAGAGGTGCCCGAGCCGGAAGGAGAAGTCGCCCATCTCCGCGAGCATCCGACCCTCGTCGGAGGCGTACACCGCGCCGTCGTAGTTGTAGACGAGCGCCCCGATGCCGATTCCCGAGGGCGACTGGAGGTCGACATATGTCGAGCCCCTGGGAGAGAAGAGCTTCTGCAGCAGGATGGCGGTGAACTCCTCCTGGAGCGGATACCCCTGCTCGTTGATGCGAAGGATGTGCGCGAGCCCTCGCTTGTAGAACTCGACCCAGGCCTCGACGCCGTACTGGCGCGAGGCGCGCTGTCGGACGGCGAACCCGTAAGGGCTGATGTTCCTCAGGAAGATGCCGTGGAAGCCCTGGCGCACGTACTCGTCGATGATGTCCTCGACGCGCTCCAGGCTCGCCTGCGTCGTCGTCATCAGGGCGGAGACCGAGTCTGGCCCGAGCGTCTGTCTCGCCCGGCGAATCGCGTCGATGGTCCGCTGATGGCTGTCACCGCCACGCACGGGCCGTTGGGCGTTGTGCAGGGCCTCGGGCCCGTCGAGTGACGTCGAGAGCAGCACGCCATGCTCAAGGCAGAAGGCCAGCACCTCGTCTGTGAGGCGCGAGAGGTTGCTCGCGATGACGAACTGGAGGTCGCGGCCGTGCACCTGGTTCAGGGCCTTGGCGCGCTCGACGATGTAGCGGATGAGCTCGAAGTGGAGCAGCGGCTCGCCGCCCTGGAACTCGACCTTCAGGGCAGGGGACGGACTGCGGAACATGAAGTCGAGCGCCCGGTCGGCGTGCTCTCGCGACATGTCGAAGTCGAGCCGTCCCTCCGCCTGTCGAGACACCTGGCAGTACGGACAGGAGTGGTCGCAGCGCAGGGTGACGACGAAGATGTGCAGCCCGGTGAAGGACGCGAACTGCTCCGCGCGAGTCCGGTACTTCAGGGCGAGCAACTCGAGCGCCACGCGTGAGTGCTCATCGAACATGAAGTGCCGGGACTTGAGCGCCTTGTAGGTCTCCCGGTCCGGGGGCAGTGCATGGCTGACGAACTCGACCAGCTCCTCACGAGGCAGCACCACATACTCGCCCACGTCATTCGTCGCGATGTAGCGCGAGCCATCCAACGGGCTGAACCGGAAAGGTGCCAGTTGGTATCCCCGCGCGGACTGATACCTGGAGCGGTCATGGAACATGCGTCGCCCTCAGTCCTGACGAATCAAGTCGGTGCGAGAGAAGGCCTGGGCGAGAATCAACGCGCGGAGGGCACGAGTCTCGTCGCCCACCTGCTCGCGCAGCTCCTGGTCCAGCAGCTCCTGGAAGAACAGCCGCACGGTCTCCAGCGCGTCCTGTTCGGTGACAGCCGGTCCGAAGAGGAAGCGGATGGGGAGCCGGTCCGCCTCGGGCGAGCCGAGCACGGCGGTGCACCGCTCCGCGAAGCGGTAGGCGGACTTCTGTATCGCCGCGAGCCGGTAGACCCGCAGGTCCAGGACGGCCTGAATGGCGCCGTCGTGGAAGGTGAATGGTGGTGGGACTTCGGCTTCCTTCGTCGTCACGTGTCAGCTCCCAGTCCCATCGCTACCACTCAATCGTGACATCGCCCATCTGACCGGCGACCAGGTCCACCTCGACGGTGGTGGTGCCGAGGAAACGGTTCTCGATGCGGACCACGTGTTTGCCTGCTGCCAGTCGCATGAGCGACGTCACGTCCTGCCCCGCGGGCTTGTCGTCGACGAAGATGCGTCCTCCGGGAAAGGCGACGAAGGAGACCATCGCGGGTTTGGGCGGTGGAGGAGGAGGCTCCGGCTCATCGGCGGGGGCGGAGTAGCCGCCGCCATAGCTTCGGCTCCGACTCCCGGAATAGTGGCTGCGATGCGAGGAGTGGGAGCGGTGCGAGCGATGCCCCGCGAGGAGAATCTGCCCGCTGGTGGGAGGGACGACGAGGAGCAGCTCGTCACGCGAGTCCTCTTCGTCGCGTCGTCGCCAGGTGGGCTGTGCGACCTGGAGCTCGATGCCAGGAATGAGCAGGCCCGAGGGCGCCGCGCCGCCGAGCAGCCCCATGAGCGCCGCGCTGACAGAGAGCAGGCGTGGAGGTTTCGGATTCATGGCTTCACCTCTCCGATGCGCAGCTCCATCAAGTAGGTACTGCTCCACCGCGCCACGAGGGTCACCCCGCCGTCCTTCCAGGTGGTCTGCGTGGGTGTCTTGCCCCCACGGGGCTGTGGTGGCGTGGGCAGTTCGACCGGGTGTCCCAGGACACGTGAGAGCAGCTCCTTCGTGGTCGCGGAGTGCTTCATGTTGTTGAGCACGCGCGAGCTCTTGTCCGCGCCCACCAGATACGCACCCGCGCAGCGCCCATCCTTCAGCGCGCAGTAGAGGGCGACGGAGTCGGTGGTCTTCGTCAGGAGGCTCGTGTCGCTCCCGGTCGTCAGTTGAAGCAGTGAGATGGCCACGGTGCGCTCGGCGCCGATGAGGGGAATCCGCTCCCGTTCCTCCTGCGTCCACGTGGCGGCTTGTCGTGCGCGCTCCCCCAGGTCCGCATCGGACGGCATCTCACCCAGCTCGGTGGTGAGCGCGCGAGTCTTGTCGAGGTGCAGGAGCCACTCCAAGGTGACGACCTTGGGACGCGGCTTGGGCGACAGCTGCTCGACGAGTGTCGCGCGCACCTGTCCCAGTCGCTGCTCCCGGCTCGGCGTGGACTCGGCGCGAAGCGCGGCGCCCAGGGTCTTCCACCGACAGGCCTCCGTCGAACAGAGTTCGAAATCCGTCTCGTGGATGCGCGCGGTCAGCTCACCAACGTCCTTCGAGAAATTCTGTTCGAGCGCGGGTCTCGCGGTGGTGAGCACCTCCAGGGCGGAAGCCGATTCCTTGCGTTCGAGGGACTGGAGGACCTTCTGCCGCGTGAGTTCAAGCAGATGCTGGTCGACCTTCGCCCGCTGTGGAGAGCCCACCTTCAGTGAGACGGCATCCTCTGCGACCTCCTTCACGGTCTCCGCGCGGAGCGCATGGGCGAGATGGAGGTCCGTCCAAACTTGTTGGAGAGCGGGGTCCTCGGGTCCGCCCAACGCGAGCAGCTCTTTGTTCGCATCGTCAAGCCGTCCCGCCGCGAGATGGTATTTCGCGGAACTGAGCCATGGCTCCGAGGCCAGGGCCATGACACCCGCGAGGACCGCGCAGACGGTCGCGCTGATTCCCCAGCGGCGAGCCTTCTGCTTCCTGCCGAGGGTCCAGTCCCGGACGAAATGCTCACCCAGAATCGCGAGCCCACCGAGAGAGACACACAGCGCGACCAGCCAGCCGTTCCAGAAGTAGGAGCCTCGGAGGATGTAGAAGAGCGAAATCCACACGGCCAGCATGAGGAGGACGAACCGTGCCGCGTAGACCTTCCGCGCTCGTGCCGCGAACTGTCGGTCCGGCGAGGTCGGTGGCGCCAGCATCCGCTGACCCTCGAAGTGAACCGTCGTGGGCGCGGCATCCGCGATGGCGTAGGAGACCTGCGCGGCGGGTACTTCGAAGACCTGGAAGAGTTGGTTGGTGATGCGCTCCTGGGGCTTGAGCGAGACCTCGGTCTTCCCCCAGTGCTCCTGGAGCCAATCCTCGGGGAGATGCGGTGCGACCTTCTCGTGGGAGAGCACGCCGTTCGCGCTGATTTCTCCCAGGAGCTTCGCGTCCTTCTCCATCCCCGTCTTCGTCCACACCAGGCGGCGCTGCTCCTCGTCTTCGGTCATCACCAGGAAGTCGAAGCGGACCGACTCGTCGAAGTCGAGCCAGCGCTGCTCACGACCGTGCCCGTAGCACGGCGCACAGGACACGCGTCCCGACGAATCACAGCCGCTACAGTCGACGTTGCCCTTCGCATTGCACGGCCTGCAGTTCATGAGCCGGCGCGAGCCGTTCGAGGCATAGCCGTAGGCCTTCCGTGTACCGCTGCAGTTCGAGCAGCGGACCACTCCGCTCCCGCTACACCTGGAGCAGGAATGCGAAGTCTGTCCTCCACAGGATGAGCAGGCGAAGATGGAGAGGCTGCTCTCGCGGAGGCTCGCGCGTGTCTCCGCCCAAGGGTTGACACTGTCCGCCTGTCGTCTCACCCCGGTGATGGGCAGGGGGCCCTGGGTAGCGCCTTCCTTCCACACGACCTTCCGCTCGGTGATGGTCGAATAGAGCCGGCAGGCCCTGCGAGACTTCGGCTCCACGGAGCGGATGAAGTCCGTTGGGTTCGGAGGCGCCACGGGCAGACGTCGTGCCCATTCGGCAAAGGCCTGCGTGGCGGCGTGCTTGATGGCCGCCGCGTCTTCAGGAGGCATCAGGTCCACGGCCTGCGATTCTTGAGACGGACGACTCATGGTCGACAAGGCCTCTCCATGAAGTTCTTCACTGCAACACCCGCTGCGCCGCGCGCCACGCACCCTGGACGTCCAGGTACCGAGCCGCGTAGTCGCGCGCGAGCAGGTCCTCCGGCACGAAGCCGTCATGCTTCTCGAGCGCCATGTTGGCCACGTGCCTCGTAAGGGCTTCATCCCGAGGAGGCCCCTCCGCCACGAGCGCACGCAGGGCGCCTTCCACGTCCGACTGCATCCCCTCCACGCTCAAGACAGCGCCGAGCGTCTCTACCGACAGTCCGCGTGCCTGGAGCGCCAGCGCCAGCGTGTGCGCCACCGCGTCGCCGGCCCACGGGAAGACATGGACCTCTCGACCGGAGGTGATGATGGAGCGTTCAGCGAGCCCCCAGCGCTGGAAGTTCGCCCGAGCCTCCGCCAGCAGCTCCTGCGCACGCGCATCCAGGTATCGAGGAACACCGTCACCAGCATAGACAGCGCGCATCTGCTCCCGCACGCGGTCGTGCACACCGCCCACGCTGGCGGGCTCGAACATTGGGACGCGTCCCGAGGGGGCAGGCTCCAGCTCCACGACCTTCTCGTCACTCTGCACGGCGAGCACGCGCCACCGCCGTCCGCCGAAGATGAGGTACGTGCCGACGAAGAGCGGCTGGTCGATGGGCATCGTGCCCAGCGTGCGTCCCGAGGCCACCAGGCGGAACTCCTCCACCGAGGCGAAGGCCGCATAGAAGCTGTAGTGGTTGACGATCCGCTCACCCACGCGGCCCAGGAGCAACGTTCCATCCGAGGACTGCGAGAGCAGCTCGCGCTGTCCCAACCCCCGCAGGAAGTGCACGAAGTCCTCGCGAGACACCCGAGCGAAGGGACCTTCCTGGCACAGCGCGGAGAAGGCCTCGCCCGCCTTGACGCCGCCGTGCTGGGCGATGAGCGAGAGCAGTTGCTGGACCAGCGTGGAGAAGTGGAAGGCGCCAGAGGCGGGAGGCTCGAACCAGTTCGTCAGCAGCAGCTCCAGCATCGCCACCGACTGAATCAGACGCACGCGGAGCTGGTCCGTCAGGGGGCTCGTCTTCGTCAGCTCCGCTTCCTGGAGATACAGCCGGAGCACGGCGGGCCCGCCCTTGCGTCCGCTGCGTCCCAGGCGCTGGCGAAGGCTGGCCACCGAGGGAGGTACACCCACCTGCGCGATGCTCTGCACCGCGCCCACGTCGATGCCCATCTCCAGCGTGGTGGTGCACACGAGGTTGACGGGACGCTGCTTCGCCTTGAGCGCGGCCTCCGCTTCCTCGCGCAGCTCCTTGGAGAGGTTGCCGTGGTGGGGAAAGAACTCGTTGGGAAGCTGGGCCTGCTCGCACATGCGGCGCAGCAGGTCCGCATAGAGCTCGACGTTGCGGCGACTGTTGGCGAACACCAGGTTGTGCGTCCCTCGAAGCGTCTTGAAGAGGTGCGCCCCCACATCGTGCTCATCCTCGGGCAGCCCTTCTTCGGACTCTTCTCCAGAGACCAGCCGCTCCACATCCGGCGCTCGCTTGCGATAGCCCCGCAGTTGGAGGAGCAGCTCTCCACCGCCGGAGTCCGCGTTGCACAGCGTGACCTGCTCGCCAGCGCCAGGCCGGAGGAACTCCGCGGCCAGGGGCATGTCTCCCAACGTGGCGCTGAGGCCCACGCGCGGCACGTTGCGGCGCAAGGTCAGCTCGACACGGTGCAAGAGCGAGCGGAGCTGGCATCCCCGCTCGGTGCCGATGAAGGCATGCAGCTCGTCGATGACGATGTGCTCCAGCCCGGAGAACAGGCTGGCCAGGGCGGAGCCCTGTCGGATGAAGAGCGCTTCGAGGGACTCGGGCGTGATGAGGAGGATGCCCGCCGGAGACTTGAGCAGCCGCGACTTGTGGCCCTGGGACACGTCGCCGTGCCAGCGGTGCACGGGAATCCCCAGCCCCTCGCAGAGTCCGTCGAGTCGCTCGAACTGGTCGTTGATGAGGGCCTTGAGCGGGCCGATGTAGATGGCGCGCACGCTGCCGCCGGAGTCCTCCGCCAGCCGGCTGCAGATGGGCAGGAACGCGGCCTCCGTCTTCCCGCTGGCCGTCGACGCCGAGAGGATGACGTCTTGCGTCCCACCGATGATGGGCGCAATCGCGACCTCCTGGATGCCGCGCAGCTCCTTCCACCCCTGACTCCATACCCAGCGCTGCACCTTGGGGTGCAGGCGGTGGAAGGAGCCCGACGCGGAGCCGCTCGGGTCAGAGCTTGAAGGATGCGAGCTCATCATCCGCTCCGGCCGTCATGCTTCCCGCCTCCGCCTCGGCCAGGGGAGCCAGGTCCGCGTTGACGTCTGCGGCGAGCTGCACGCCTCCGAGCAGCTCCTTCCAGTCCGCGGTCGGATTCTGTTCAAGGACGGCCAGGAGATTGATGAACGCCGTCACGGTGCTCCGGGGCGTGCGGAAGTACGCCTCGCCGATGCGCTCGGAGCAGTGGGTCATGAAGCCGTGGAGTCCCTCGTCGGGCAGGCGCTGCGCGGACGTGTCGCCCGCGGAGTAGACGTGCCGCAGCTTGGTGAGCAGGACGTACAGGTCCTCGGGGGTGAGGTTGGCGAGCCGGAGCACCGGTGAGCTGTAGTCGACGAGGTTGCCCACGGCGAAGGTGTTCTGGGCCAGTCGCGACTGGAGCGCCTCGTAGCTGTAGAGGCCCTTGCGAGTGTCCATGAGGAACTCGGGCGTTCCTCCCAGGATGAAGCCCAGGCCCTCGGCGGTGCCCTGGAGGCAGTCATTGAGGATGCGCAGAATCTGTTCGTAGTTGGAGGCGCGGGCCTTGGTGTTGGCCATCTTGTAGAGATTGACCAGCTCATCCAGGCACACCATCAACCCGTCGTAGCCGGACAGCCGGACGAACCGACCCAGGAGCTTCAGCTGGTCGTAGACATCCGCGTCATCGATGATGGTGCGCACGCCCAGCGCCTTGCGTGCATCGGTGCGCGTGGAGAACTCGCCGCGCAGCCACTTCACGGCGTCGGCCTTGAGCACTTCATTCCCGCTGTCATGGCCGCGCCAGTAGGCGGCGATGACCTCCGCGAAGTCGTAGCCGCCCACCAGCTCCGAGAGCGCCGCGAGCTTCTCCCGGATGACGGCCTCGGGATTGAGGTTCCGGCTCTTCGCGTCCGTGAGGGCGCTGGAGACGAATCGCTCCACGACGCTGGCGAGCGCGCCGCCCTCGGGCTTGGCCCGCGTGGCCATGTTGCGCATCAACTCCGCGTACAGGCTGCGAGCCTTCCCATCCGTCGCGTGCAGCCGCCGGTCGGGGTTGAGGTCCGCGTGCAGCGTGACGAGGCGCTTCTCCAGGGCGATGGAGCGGATGAGGTTGAGGAAGAACGTCTTGCCGGAGCCGTACTCGCCAATGACGAAGCGGATGGCGCTCCCGCCCTCGGCGATGCGCTCCACGTCGCGGACCAGGGCGCGGACTTCTTCGACTCGACCCACCTGGATGTGCTGCTGTCCCACGCGAGGCACGACCCCCGCGCGCAGCGACTGGACGATGGCGTCCCGGTCCTTCGGCCTGATGCGTCCCTGGGGCGTCGCGTCCGTCATGACATCATCTCCCGTGCTGCCTGTTCATTGAGCTGAAGGGTCTCATCGCCTTCGAGGACGGGCTCGCCGCACACCTCGAAGGCCGCGTCGTTGATGACATCCAGGGCTCCGTCCGTGAGCAGGCCGAGCCCACCGGCGAGCTTCTCCACTTCCGAGCGAGGCCACTCCGTCTTCGCGACGAGGGCTCGCAGGAGGGAGGTGTGGAGGGAGTCCAGGCCCGCGACGCCGGCCTCCACCGTGGGCGGTGTTGTCGGAGCGACGGGAGGCGGCGCTTCCTCCTCGGCGAAGATGCTGCCGAGGAGGCTGGAGACCGCGGCGGTCTCAGCGAGCTTGGCCTGCACGCTGCGCATGTCGAGCGCCAGCCGCTCTCCCTTCTCGGGGGGAGGCGCGGGGATGGCGAAGCCCTTCTCGGGCGCCCCCGCGAGCCGCATCGAGACGGGCTCCGTCGCGGCGGTGGGCCGGGTCGCCGAGGCCGCGTGGACGCGGGAGTAGACGCTGGCCTCGTCGAGCCCGAGCATTGCGTAGAGCTTGGACAGTGTCTTGAGCTCCTGGGGCGACACGTTGCCGTCCGCCATGGCGACCTCGATGAGGAGGTTGCCCAGCGAGGTGCGGGCCTCGGGAGCCAGCGCCTCGACGCGCTTCTTGTGGCCCGAGCTGGAGGCGGGCCTCGCGAGGAGCCAGGAGATATGTGCCTGGAGGCGGGTCTTCTCCGAGGCGAGCAGTCCCTGGGCCGCCTCCACCATGGCCTCCATGCGAGTGGTCTCATCGGTGGAGACGGTTCCATCCGCGGTCGCCACGGCGGCGGCGAGGTGGAGCATCGCGAGTGCTGACAGGTAGTCGCCGGAGGGTGCGGTCGGTGAGTCCGGGGGCAGCGTGAAGACGTGCGCGGACTCCTCGGGGGCGAGCACGGCGCCGCCCATGCGAGGGTCGGGCTCCATGCCGTAGCCCAGCTTCTCCAGGGCCTGGGCCAGTCCCACCGCTTCCGACTTCGAGAGCTTCCCCGAGGTCGCGGTGGGCCAGTGCGCGAGGAGGTTGGCGGCGGACACGGGGGCGGAGACCTTGCTCCCGAGCGATTGCTGCAACAGCGCGCGGAGCGCCTGCACGTCCGAGCCTCCCTGCATCGTGGACGTCAGCTCATCGGGGAGCAGGGCCAGGGCGCTCATGCTGTTGCGAGCGTCGGGGTTCTTCCCCACCCAGCGACTGTAGGACTCGAGCGACTCGCAGCAATCCTCGATGAGCGCGCGCACGGGCTTGAGGGACGTCTCGGACGCTTCGGAGATGGAGGTCGAGGCCAGGCGCACCATGCCGCCGAAAGAAGCGCTCGCGGGCTCGTAGCGGGCCTCCACCTTCGACTTCCTGGCGCGAGGGACGATGCCCGCGCCGTGGTCTCGCTGGTAGCGCGCGCGGAAGAGGGCCTGGAACTCCTCGGGGCAGCGGGTGGCGGGAGTCCGCAGGCGCGAGTCACTGGCTTCCACGGCCCAGGCCAGTGCCCAGTCCGCGGGGAGCGGCAGTCCCTTGGAAGCGGCGGTGCCCACGGCCATGCGCACGTCGAACGAGGCGGCGCCGGCATGGCGCAGCGTGAACTGAGGCGCCTCCTTCAGCAGTCCGTCTTCGCCAGCGCGGCGCACGCGCAGGACGTCGAGGAAGGCCGACGCGTAGGTATGGAAGGAGCTGTTCTCCTCGTGGACCTTGAGCAGGGCCTGGACCTCCTCTTCGATGAGGCGAGCCTCGGCGAGTGCCTCGGAGTCCGTGCCCAGGTCATGGAGCACGCGTCGCTCCAGCCCGTAGAAGAACAGGAAGACATAGCCGATGTAGGCGGTGGGGTTGCGGCGGCCACTCGCGAGCCATTCCAGATAACCCGCGCGGGAAGCGGGAGAGATGTCCGAGTACGAGGGCCAGTACCGCATGCCCTGTCCATCGCGGTTGGGCCGTGAGGCCACTTCGAGGCTCGGGTTGATGAGCGCGGGCTCGGTGCCGGGGGCATTCACGGCGCGCAGCCGGGAGCCCACGTACACCATGCCGTCCTTCAGCGTGTATCCCGCGACCTCGATGGACTGGCCAGGAGGAATCCAGCCGGTCTTGAGCGGAGCGGGAGGCCACAGCGTGGGACTGGCGACGGGTGGCACGGTCGTCACGGGAGGAGCGGAAACCGCCGCAGCCTCGGGTACGGGAGGCACGGTCCTTGTGGGAGGCGCGGGCTCAACGGGCTTCACGGGCACGGGCGGAGCGGGCTCGACGCGCGGTGCGGGCTCAACGGGCTTCGATGCCGGAGTGGAGGCCGTCATCGTGAAGGCGGCGGGCGCGGGACGTGGTGCCACCGGTCTCGGCTCATCGGGGATGCGGACCATGAGCCCTGGGGAGATCCTGGGCGCGCTCACGGTTTCGAAGCGCAGTGCGATGGTGGAGGCAGGTGGGGCGGAGTGAGGGGCGGGAGCGGAAGCAGGCGCGGCGATGGCGCCTGACAGTTGCGCGGCCTTCCAGCGCTTGTTGAGCTTGTTGAGCCAGACAATGCCGCCCCAGGCGCCCAGACCCACGACGACCATGCAGCACAGCGTTCCCCCAGCCCCGTCTGACTGAGCGGCGGCCACCACTGTCGGTAGCGCCCGCATCCATACGGACATTGTGTCGCTCCCCGCCGGGCGCCGAAGGACGGCTACCTCACACGTCTGACTGTACCAGCCGGGTCAGGGTAACGGGATGCAGGCGCGTGCGTGAGCAGAAAGGCTCAAAGGCACATCACCCCGGCGAGGTATTCCATCGGGGCGTTCATGACCCATCGTGGGTCGGACAGGGGTGCCTCTGAAGCCACCTCGCGCCTGGCATGTCTGTCTCGGGCGCTGCGTCCTCGTCGCCTGTCCCCGGCCTCGAATGCCATCAGCTCGCGGTGTCAGTGACTCGCAGCCCATGTCGATGGGCCTGTCTGGGATTTCCCGGGGCCGGGGCGGCTCAGGAGCGGGTGAGAGGCGTCGTTGCCCGCTCTTGAGGCCCTGCCCTGGCGCACGGGTGGCGAGGCGCCCGGCTGCCTGCCCATCGTGCTTCGGGGCTGGGGGCTCGGGTGCCCCGGGTTCTCGGCCGCCTGGAGCGTTCGCATGTTGACGAGGAGTGCGAGGGCGGGCGTGTCGCGCCTGGGCTCTCGGGCACTGAAGCGCATGCGGGAGCACGGGGGGACGATGGACCGCACACGCCAAGGAAGGCGGTTGGCCCTGGCGCTCGCGGCGGGCGTGCTGGGGAGCGGCTGCGAGCGGCAAGAGGACGAAGTGGCGACGCAGAGCCCGTCGGCGGATGACCGTGAGGTGCGCTCGGCCTTGTTGCGGGACCTGGTCGCTTCACGGGAGCGTGCGCCGGACCCGGAGGCGCTGAAGGGTCCGGACGAACAGGGCCGCATGGGACAGGGTGGCTCGGGACGCCCCGGGCCCACGGGGAGCGTGTCGGGACGCGTGGAGTGGGTGGGCGACAACGAGCTGCTCATCCGCGACACGGGAGGACAGGAGCGGGATGTCGAGGTGACGCCCGACACGCTGTTGCGGTTGAACGGGAACCCGGTGGGCCTTGCCTCGATGCGCGAGGGAGACTCCGTCGAAGTCACGTACGACGACGGCCCCGGAGGTTGGGTGGCGCGACAGGTCGACGTGGTGGTTCCCCAGGCACCGAAGCTCCCGACGGAGCGAGAACTCCGGGTGCGTGAGCACGACGAGCCCTCGGCGCGTCCGTGAGCTCTCCGACGGAGCGAGAAGTCCTGCCGTGTGAGCACGACGAGCCTCCAGCACGTCCGTGCGCTTCCTGCCGTTGACGAGGACCCCGGCACTGTGTGCGGCGACGCGCGTGAATCGTGCGAACCGCGCGCGAGCGTCAACCCACCATACGGGGTGACGGGGACCTCGGGTCAGAACGCGTTGCCGTTCGCGCGACGTCCCGGTGAAGAGTCGAGGCTGGGATTGAGCGTGGTGTGGAGGACGAAGTCGGTGCCCGGGAATGCGTCGGGTGAGCGATTGAGGGACACGTTGTCCACGGTGCCCGTATAGGTCATCACGTCCACGAGAGCGCTCGCGGAGTCGCGCAGACTCACGCCATCACCGCCATTGTTGAGGCCCAGTGTTCCCGTGGACGCGGGCACGGTGTCGAGTGTGTCGGGAGGGAAGCCTCGGAGACCGCCGAAGACGACATACGCGCGGCCGGGCGCGACGAACGTCCCGGTGGCGAAGGTATGCCGGACCCCGTTGGAGTCCCACAGCGACCAACCGGACAGGTCCGCGGTGGAGCCACCGGTGTTGATGACCTCGATGAACTCGTAGTCGGGGTCGGCCACGGTGCCGCCGTCGGCATTGGGGACGGCGGGCTCATTGGCGAGCACCTCGTTGATGAGCATCGCCGGAGGTGTCTGGGTTCCTCCGTCGGTGCTTTCGCCGCCTCCGCCAAAGTCATAGCGACTGACGACGGGGTAATGGTCGCTGACGACGTTGTTGTAGTTGTCGATGCGAGGAGTACCGATGTCGGGGCGCACGACGCGGACCGAGTTGGGGATATAGACGGCGGCGACCTCATTGCTGACGAGCGTGTGGTCGATGGTATCGGGGTACTCGGTGGTGGTGCGCTCCGAGCGCTCCGACAGGATCTGGGTGATGAAGGTGTAGTGCGTGGGGTCGTCGAGCAAGTTCTCGAAGGGCGTGGGCAAGTTCAGGCCGCCGCTGCTGGTGATGGAGTGGTCGACGTCATCATTCCAGTCGCCGAGGACGAACACGCGCGCGGTGGGCAGTGCATCGAGATAGGCCTTGAGCGCGCTGCTGGCCTCCTGCCTTCGCGCATAGGAATCCACGTCGGCGAAGGCCTTCATGTGCAGGACGATGACGATGATGGGGGTCGGCACACCATTGATGACGGTGGTGAAGTCGACGCGCAGGGGAGGACGCCCTCCGAAAGCGAAGTCGCTCGCGGTGAGGATGAGCTCCGCGCTCTGAAAGACGAGGCTGCTGTCGTAGAGGATGCCGGGCTTCTGCTCGCCAGCGGAGTACCAGAAGCTGGCATTGGAGACGTAGTTCCAGTCGTTGGCGAGGAAGCCGTCGTACTGGGGAAGCTGGGCCTTGAGGACCTCGAAGTCCGCGCTGTCCACCATCTCGACGAGGCCCCACACGTTGGCGCCCGTGCCCGTGAGGATGTCGCCAGCATGAGCAATCTGCAGGTCATCGACTGCGCCGCCAGGTGACGTGGAGCTGGGCGGCCCTTGGGTATCCGCGCCGAACCACTCGATGTTCCAGTGGCCCACGGTGAGCACCGGTCCCGCGCTGCTGACGGTGAGCGACAGCGAGCGCGAGGCGGAGGTGCCCTTGGCGTCCTGTACGAAGGCGCTGAAGGACCGGGTGCCCTGCACGGTAGGAGTGCCAGAGATGACGCCGCTCGAGGAGAGGGACAGTCCGGTGGGCAGCGTGCCCGCGTGGCTCCAGGTGAGGGGCGCGCGTCCTCCGCTCGCGACGAGGGTGGCGGAGTAGGGCTGTCCGGAGATGGCATTGGGCAGCGTAGCCGTCGTCACCGAGGGGGGCACGTAGACGGTGAGCGACAACACGCGGTCCGCGACGCGGCTGTTGGTGTCGGAGACGCGCACGGTGAAGGAGCTGGTGCCGGAGGAAGTGGTGCCGCTCACCGTGCCGGAGCTGGAGAGGGACAGGCCCGAGGGCAGCGAGCCCGAGACGATGCTCCACGAGAAGGGCGCCTTGCCGCCGGAGACGGACAGGGGGGTGGAGTAGGGCTCGCCGGTGTCGGCCTCCGGGAGGCTGCTCGTGGTGATGGAGGGGAGCGCGTAGATGCTGAGGGCGAGCGGGCGAAGCGCGCTGCGGCCGTTGGCGTCGGTGGCTCGGACCTGGAGGGAGAAGGGCCCGGGCACGGAGGGCGTGCCGGTGAGGCGGCCATCGCTGGAGAGCGTGAGGCCGGAGGGCAAGGTGCTGGGGGTGTCGAAGGTGAGGGGCGGCTTTCCACCGGAGGCCCCGTAGACCGAACTCATGGGGACAGTGACGTAGCCATCGAGCGAGGTGGCCGCGCCAGTGACGACAGGCAGCGAGTAGACGGAGAGCGTGACGGCACGGGTGCTGGTGCGACCGGAGCTGTCGGTGACGCGAAGGGTGAGGTTGTGTGTCCCCACGCTGGAGCCGAGGGTGCCGGAGAGGATGCCAGAGCTCGGCGCGAGGGAGAGGCCCGAGGGCAGGGTGCCGCTGGCGACGGACCAGGTGAAGGGAGCACGTCCTCCGGAGGCGGTGAGGGACGCGGTGTAAGCGGTGGTGGCGTAGCCGTCGCCCAGGGTGCTGGTGATGGTGGGTGGGGCGTAGACGATGAGCGCGAGCGTGCGTTGGTCGATGCGGCCGTACTCGTCGGAGACGCGGACGGTAATGGACGCGGTGCCACTGAAGGAGGGTGTGCCGCTCAGCGTGCCCTGGGGCGAGAGCGTGAGGCCAGGAGGCGGCGAGCCGGAGCCGAGTGTCCAGGTGAGCGAGCCACGGCCACCCGTGGCGCTGAGCACGTGTTGGTAGGGGGCGCTCAGCGTCGCATCGGAGAGCACCAGGGTGGTGATGGAGGGCAGGGCGGCGACGGTGAAGGTGACGGAGCGCGCGGTGGTGCGGTCATTGGCATCGCGAGCCAGGACCTCGAAGGTGAAGGAGCCATCCTGGGTGGGCTGTCCATGGAGGAGTCCCTCGGGAGCGAGCGTGATTCCTGGAGGCAGCGGGCCCGGCGTGGTGAAGACGAAGGGGGCCTTGCCTCCCGAGGACTCGAGTGCGCGAGCGATGTTGTCGCGGACATAGACGAGCTGAGGGCTCACGGGAGCAAGCGCGGGAGGCAGGTAGGTGATGAGTGAGAGTTCGCGGGTGGCGGTGATGCCGAGGGCGTCGGTGGCGCGGAGGCTGAACGTGGATGTGCCACCAGTGGAAGGGGTGCCCTCGATGCGGCCGGAGTCGAGGAGAGCCAGTCCAGGAGGCAGGGCGCCGCTGACAAGGGTCCACGCGTAGGGCGGCGAGCCACCGGAGACGGCGAGGGGCGCGGCGTACGCGTCACCGACGTAGGCGTCGGAGAGGGTGGAGGTCTCGAAGGTGAGCGAGGTGTGGCCACCGTCGGTGGGAGTCGGACCGGCGTCGGCAGGTGTCGAACCGGCGTCCTGTTCAGGCAGCAGGGGCGTGATGGGCTTGGAGCCGGGACATGCGGACAGGCTGAGAGCGAGCAGCAGCGCCAGGGCGCTGTGGAACCGCATGGAGACTCCGGACCGGTAGGGGCCGAGGCCCCAGGTGAGAACGGTCACTGTAGTCCGTGGCGCTGACGACAGCTCATGCGCGCGTCAGGTGTGCGGCCAAGAAAAAGGCCGCGGCCCCCGAAGGGACCGCGGCCAGGATGTCTCAGTAAGACCGAATCAGACTACGGGTTCGCAACGCCCCACGACTGAGGACCGACGGCCCAGTCCGCAGCCGCGTTGGTGTCGGTCGCGCTGACGCGGCGAATGGTGTCCGTCTCCGGCGTCACCGAGGCCGCGGTCGACGGGATGGTGGTCCAGTCGGCCGAGACCTGCGCCGCCGTCGGCGTCGAGGTCGTGGAGCAGGGCGCGCCGCCGCAGTCAGCAGGCAGCCACTGACCAGCAGCCTGGATGGCCTGCAGGTTGCCAGGGAACGCGCCGGGAGGAGTACCGCTCGTACGTGCAAACGAGACCGCGTCCTGAATCGTTCCAGCAGCATCCTTGACCAGCAAGATGCGGCTGGAGAAGGTGATGCCCGTCGCGCCGCCCTTGAAGTCCCAGGCGTTGTCGTAGTTGACGGCCACGGTGGCCTTGGGGAACTGGTCCTTGGCGGTGGTCTCGCCTTGGTACGCGGCAGCCTCATTGATGTGGACGACGATGAGATCCCCCTGCGCGACGTTGACGTCGGGGAACGTCAGTAGAACCACGGCCGAATTGACGTCCTGCTGGAGCACCAAGCCATCCGTGGTGCCCGCCGTAAGAACCTGGAGCTCGACCAGGTCCATGCTGTTCGCCATGTTCGGTTGAACCTCGGTGATTCGCACCACAGCGGCGGTGCGGAATCCCTTGAACTCATCCGTGTTGTTCGGCGCCACCACGGAGCCACCGACCGTGTCCTTTACCGTGTCCGCGACGGTGACGGTGTACGAGGTGCCCGCCGTCTGGATGGACGTGGTCAGGACGACCTGCTTGCCAGTCACCTGCGCGGCGGTGACCGTGAGCCCTTCCGTGAAGGTGAATTGGCTTGCCGGGTTGGTGAGGCTCGCGTCGGAGATGTTGCGGTCGAACGTCAGGGTCACGGTGGTCAGCGAGGACGCCGCAGCGCTCAGCAGCTTGGGCGCGACGCAGCTCAGCGTGAGGTCAGCCGCCGAGGAGGCCGAGGGTTGCGCAGCGGCATCAAACCGCCACATGGGGCCCACGAAGGTGAACGTACAACCCTGGACGATGTCCAGCGTCTGACCCAAGGCAATGGGCATCCGAAGCCGGAAGTTGTTGTTGGCAGCGGTCATGCCTGTGGTCGTGAACTGGAAGCCGGTGAACCCAGCTCCAACGCCACCGCCATTGTTGGCGATGGTGCCACTGATGGAGACGATCTCGCTCTCGTAGTTCCCCAATGCCGTCACGAGATCATTTGCGCCAGAGACATCCACGGCGAGACCCGCAGGGGTCTGGGTTGCCAGGTTCTTCACCGGGTGCCCCTGACTGATGCGAGAGAAGTCGGAGACGGCTGTCACGGTCTTCTGAAGGTTCGGTTCCGCCTTCGCCGTGGCGGTCAGGTTCACGCGGTCACCCACAGCGACCTGCGCCAGAGCCGCCGCGTCGGAGACGAACACCGCAGGGCCATTGGGTTCGGCCTGGATGAAGAAGCCTACGGGCTCGGTAGCAGCCTGACCCGGGGCGGCGGACTTGATGGCCGTGACGAACGCACCGGTCACTGCCTGATTGATGGTTCCAGGGGCGGCCGTCAGGATGTTCTGAATCTGCGCGCTGGTGTCCGTTGGCGTAGGGCCGGAGGTCTCGCACGCGAACGTCGTGGTGTTGCACACCTGGGTGATGCCGCAGTTCGCGTTCGTAAGGCACTGCACGCATGCCGTCTTGTTGTTGCAGATGGGCTTGCTAGGGTCCGCGTTCGCGCACTCGGAATTCGTCAGGCAGACCTCGCACTGACCGCGACCGTTGTTGGCCAAGGGGTCGCAGAAGTCGCGCGCGCTGTCCGGCACCGCTGCGCACTGAGCATTGTCCGAGCAGCCACACAGGAAGTTGGCGTTGCAAACCGGCTTGGTCGCATCGCAATGGGCAGTGTCGGACGGGGTGCACTCGACGCACGTCGTAGGCGTCGTGTCCGTGCGGCAGACCGGCGTCTCCGGAGCGCACGACGCGTTGTCCGCGCAGCCCTCGCAGGCGGTGCCCGTGGCGTTGCACGTCTGCTCACCCTGGCAACCCTCGGTGGCGTTGCAGACCTTGCACTCACCAGCGCCGTTGTTGCCCGTCGGGTCGCAGATGTTGGTGGGTGAAGAGCAGCCCAGGTCGGGGCTCGTCTGCGAGTCGACGCAGACCTTGCACGCGCCCGCGCCGTTGTTTGCCGCGGCGTCGCAGATGGGAGCCGTCGCCGAGCAGCCGACGTCCTGGCCCGTGCCCGTGGCGGAGTCGACGCATGCCTTGCACGCGCCCGCGCCGCTGTTGGCGGCCGGATCGCAGGCCGGCGCGGTGGGCGAGCAGCCGTTGTCCTGGGCGTTGCCCAGCGCTGAATCCGTGCAGGCCTTGCAGACGCCCACGCCGTTGCTGGCGGCGGTGTCGCAAACCGGCGTTGCCGCGGAGCATCCCAGGTCTTGAGCGCCACCCTGCGCTGTGTCGCGGCACGCGGTGCAAACGCCCTTGCCTCCGGCACCCGTGGTGTCGCAGACAGGAGCCGCAACCGAGCAACCCTCGTCCTGGTTGATGCCAGTGGCGGAGTCGCGGCAGGTCTTGCACACGCCCGTACCGGAGCTGACGTCGCACAGTTCGCCCGCAGCGCACGCCGGGGTACAGGTCACGCCTGCGTCAGGAGTCCCCGAGTCCGGGGTGCCCGAATCCGGAGTACCCGAGTCGGGTGTGCCCGAATCCGGCGTGCCCGAGTCCGGCGTCGGAACGTTGATGGTGTTCTGCTCACACGTTCCGTCGTTGCAAGCCCACTCTTTGCCCGGGTCTGGCTGGCCATTGTCAGCGCGACAGTCGAACTGGTCGACGCACTCGTCTCCACAGCCCGTGCCCAGCGTGACGAGCACGGCGGTCATGAGCGCTGCAAGCCAATTTCGCTTCTGCATGCGGTCCCCTCCAGGGATGCAGGTAGTAACTCGCCCCCCTTACACCTGAACCTGGAGAGGGTCCATTGCGGGGCCCTCGTGACACCGCCATGTCACGCAGGAATCCCTTGAAATGTCAGGTTTTCATGGAGACTTGCGGGACGCCTGAGGTCTCGGACCCGCGTACAAGTCGATGACCTGTGAAATCGCGTCCTGACACACCGCGCAGAAGGGCACGCGGTCCCGCGTGAACATCACGCAGTCGAGCTGGGGTCTGTAATACCCCCGCGCCTCGTAGTTGGCCCCTTCGAAAGCCCCGACCTTGTTCGAGTATTTCTGCGAGGAAAGGAACTTCTCCTCCCAGTCGCGCTGAGTCACGAACAGGGAGTCCATCTCGGACTCCGGCTTTCGCTGGGCACGCACCTGACGGCGGCGTTTCTGCACGTCATTGGAGTGCGTCTCATAGGCCTCCTTGCTCCACGGCGTGGGAAGGGGCGTGCCGGGTGTCATCAGGTGCTTCCACTTGAGCTGCTCCGGGTCCTTGAGGGTGGTGACGTTCTTCTCCCAGGGCTCCAGCCGGTCCGCGCTGGGCACGTAGACGGACTCGGAGGTGTAGTACTCGTCGGCGAGGCCGGCGAAGTGATGGCCGAACTCGTGGACGAATACATAGGGCGCCCACAGGCTGTCGGCCGCTACGGTGCCATAAAGGCCGAGGATGCCTCCGCCTCCGTAGGTGTTGCCGTTGGACAGGATTTCGACGAACTCGTAGGGCGCGAAGGCGGACAGCTCGCGGAAGGCCTTGTTGTCGAAGGTCAGGATGTAGCGCTCGCTGCCAAAGGCGTCATAGGTGGTGCCCACGGGCGAGCGCCGGTGGATGCCGGTGGACGGCCGGGAGATTCCGGACTGTGCGGCGGCCGGCATCAGGCCCCAGACATTGAAGTCCGTCTTGCGCTCCTTGAAGGGCGAGAAGGTGAAGAGGATGTCCACCATGCGCCGGGCGTCCTTCTCGAACTTGGGGCGCTCCGCTTCGGTGTAGCCGTCGCCGAGGATGAGCAGGTCCACCTTCTGTTCCGGCGGTCCGCTCTCCAGCAGCTTCAGCAGCGGGCCCGGAGCGGGCGGCGAGGACGGGTCCACGAACATGTCCTTCGGGTCCACGATGAGTGACCACACCTCGCGGAAGGCGTTCTGCGCGTCGCGCTTCTTGAGGAGCACCTGGACGGGCCGCTCGGTCGTGGGGAAGCGAAGCGACTCGTGGAAGGTGCGGTGCTGGCTCTTCGCCTCGGTGGTGAGCTCCCACTCTCCGTAGATGGAGGCGAAGCCCCGGGAAAAGAGGACCTTGTTTGTGTCCCGGTCCCTGACCTCGAAGAGGTACTTGCCGAGGTTGGTATCGTCGACCGCGCGTGCCGCATGGCCCGGCCAGGGCAGCGGCTCGAGGACTACCTTGTCGAGGCTGAAGCGTTCCTCGGTGGCATTGCCGGTGTGGAAGTAATCCACCCGGAGGGTGCGAGGGGCCGCGGCGGAAGCGCTCGTGGCCAGGAGCAAGGCAAGAAGGGCACGCGTCATGCGCGGCACTCTATGCGGCGGCGAGGGTGTCGGCGCGGATGGTGAGCAATTTCCTAGGAGGCGTGGACGTCAGAAGGTGCCCGAGAGGCTGGCCGAGAACTCCTCGCCATTCGTGGCGACGCCCACCGAAACAGGCGGCGGTGCTTGGGGCGAGGGCGACAGGAGGAAGAGCACGGCCCCCGTGGCGACCGCCGCGCCTCCTCCGACGAGCAGTCCCGTGAGGAGATTGCTCTTCTGGACCAGGGAGTTCCGAAGCCGCAGCGCCTCCTGGTCCGTGGAGAGGATTCGGCCGTTTTCGAGCCGCTTCTCCAGGTCATCCACGTTCTTCTGCGCCAGGAACCGCACCACGCCGGCCCCGCCCAGGGCAGCCACGCCGGTGCCGAGCAGGACATAGGAAGCCACGCGCAGTGCCGGTGTGGGGCGGTCCGCGATGCCGTCCGAGAGGAGGTCCGGAGCGCTGATGTCCATGCCGCCTCCGTGCTGGGCGCCAGGCTTGTCCGAGGTCACAACCTGCTCCCAGGGGGCACGACCATTGGCGTTCATCACCACGAGGTTGGAAGGAGACCGACCCGTGGTCACGAAGTCGACCAGGGCCGAGAGTGCTTCCGCTGGGGCGTCCAGGCCCTGTGTCTTGAAGCCTCCTTCGCGAAGCTTCTGGCCGCCCTCGACATTGAGCACCGTGGCGGCAAACCACTTGGGGCCACTGCTAGGACGCTCCAGGCGCACGACGATGACCTCCTCGACACCGAGCGTGCCGCCCAGTCGGACGGCATGACTGAGGGTCTGCTCCATGCTGGCCTCGGGCACGGAGAGGCAGGGGAACGGCGTGGCGGAGACGGAGCCCTCATAAGCGAGGTCCACGAGCAGCGGCGTGTCGGCGCCCTGTGCCTGAATCTGCCGAGGGAAGCTGATGGCCTCGCCCTTCACCAGGGTGAGGTCATAGCTGCCCGCCAGCACGTCGAGCGTCAAGGGCGTCTGACCCATCTTGATGCCATCGAGATACACGTCCGAGGTGGGCAAGGTGGACTTCACCGAGAGCTTCACCTTGCGGGCGAGGTTCAGCTCCCGTCGCAGCTTGTCGAACCCCTGGCGCACCGAGGGTGCGAAGTAATCCGGATCAAGCTCGTAAGCAGGCTGGAGCCGCAACACGTTCCGGAACGCGGTGTCACTCTCCTTCTGTCTTCCCATGGCGCGATAGTTCAGGCCGTGCAGTAACTGGGCGTTCACGTAGAGCTTCCAGCGCGCATCGCCCACGGGCAGTCGATTGATTTGCTGGAGGGCTTCATCGATGGCCACGGCGGCCTTGCCGTTCCGGCTCTCGTAGAAGTGGTCCTGAGCGGAGTCGAGCTGCCGCTGGAGGTCCTCGTAGCTCTTCGTAGGTTGTGGAAAGAGCCGCTCGCTGAAGCCGGACGCGCTCAGGACATCTTGCTCCGGGCGAGAGACGAGGGCACCGAGGAACGCGTTGGCCTGGCTGCCCAGTTCCGCGTCCTTGCAGTCCCCACTCGCGACGACCAGACGGCGAGGAGCCGCGAGCCCGAGTGCCGGAAGAGTCGCGAGGAGGAGAACAACGATTCGAAAGTCTGTCATCGGAGTGGTTTCGTAAAGTGAGCCCGCCCAGATGTTCTGCGAGCGTGCATGGGCCATGGGAACGCTAGTAGTCGAGTCGACGTATTCTCAACTGCGGTTCGGAGGGTGGACGGTTGTTCGCCAAGACGCTGGGCTCATTCGTTGAATCGCTTGATGCGAATGCGTGTGTCGGACTGCGTCTGCTCAATCCAGGTCAGGACCAAGCTGCCATCAGGTGTGGTTTGGAGAGAGGAGGGCAGGACAGTAATCGAACCTACCAAGGGTGCTACATCTTCTAGAGAGTCCCAGGAGGTATGAGACCAGCGGCGCAGGTGAAGCTTTGTGCCGCCCTGAGGAACCTCCTCCTCCCAGGCAATGACGAGCCGCTCATCCTTGTCGGTGATGATCGAGAAGTTCCGAATGGAGGCGGTTTCCGATGCCGGCTGAAAGACGCCGATAGCACCCCCGTTGCCGTCGGGATCCAGCGCATAGTGATAAGCATGCAGGTCGTACGTCGCAGGGGTCGCACGAGGTGAGAATCCTACAAGGTACAGGCTGTTGTTGGGCCCCGGATGGGTGAGAATATACTTATCTGAGTCAGTGTCGCGGTCGTCGTCGATGGCCTGCCACTTCCCCTCGGAGTGATAGTGAATCTTGACTTCCGTGACAGCGGAAGTGGATCCCTCTCCAAGCCAAGCCACCACCGGGATGCCCATCGAGGTGAAGTTCAGAGATAGATGTGGATTGGGAGGGCCTGCGAGTGTGTCGGCAAGGCATTCTCCCAAGGGGGTCCATTGGTGTTCGTTCAAGATGCTGACGCACACCTTCCTTTGGGTCGCGTTGTGTTCGACCCAGGCGATGGCGAGCTGGCCGGATGGAGTCCACTGAAGAGTGGGGTGCATTTTGAGTGGCAGACCTGTTGCTTCGGGTGTAGGGGATTCAAGTTGCTGCCAGACTCCAGTGTTCCATCGCCTGATGTGAATCAGGGTCTTGTCATGAGTGTAGGCGCTCACCCAGGCGATGACAGGATTGCCTGTATTGTCCAGCAAGAGAGGAGGACCTTCGTTGCTGCTCATGATGGCGCTGTCGATATAGGTTCCGCCCCAGAACTCCCAATCAGTGCCACCCCATCGATTTAACTGAGGTCTTCCCGAAGGGTCTGTGTGAAGGGACCACGTCGCGAGAAGTCTGCCGGATGAATCAATGCGGTGAACGCCGGTGTCGTGGAGTCCCAGAGGCAGGGGGACGCTGGTTCCTCCCCACGGAATCCAGTAGGGCAAGGCCCAATTCCATGGTTCCGAGGGGTTCCTCACTGCGTTCCCCGCCAGATCCGTCACTGCCGAGGTGAGCGCAATCGCCGCCGAGGCAGGTGCCGAGATGGCGGCTCCCGGCACCACCGTCATCGTCTTCCCATCCCCCGACAGTGACACCGTCCGAACCACGTCCACGCCGCCCACGGTGAGTCGCACGGAGGCGCTCGTCACGGCGTCCAACTTCATCGGCTCGGAGAACACAGCCTGGATGGGGCTCTTCACCCACACGTTCTCTGCCCCCGGCTCCGGCGCCCGCGACACCACCTGCGGCGCCGTGCGGTCCACCACCACCACGCGTTCCTGCCCCGTGAACACTGTCTCCCCGAACACCACCCGCGCACCCAACCGGTGCTCGCCCTCCGTTTCCCCCGTCGTGTCCCACGCATAGGTGTACGGAGACTTCAGCACTGCCATCACCTCCCCGTCCCGGAGCAACTCCACCCGGTCCGGACGGTGTCCCGTCACCTCCAGTCCGATGTCCAGGACCCCCTTCGTATAGGCCGTCCCCTCAGGCGTGCGGATGCGCACCTCGCCCTGGACGGGAGTGATGTCCGGCACGTCGATACAGGCTGTCGCGGACAGGAGGGCGGCAACCACCCAGGGCAGCAGGAAAGGTCTTGGAGAGCTCATCGCGTGGCGTCAATGCAGTACGTGTTCCACTGCCCGCCTGACGTCCGGCCGCCCTTGCGGTCGCCAATCGCAACGACCATTCGCCGGGAGGCTGAGAATGAGGTGATGGGAAGAACGCAACTCAGGACGAATAATGAGGACCGCATGGAACTCTTCCTGGAGAATATGGGGGCAGAGCGACGAGGTGAGGACATGGTCGATTCTAGCGATTGAGGTGTGAGTGAACGACCAGCGTTCCACCCTCGGGAAGGGTGGTGACGACTTGGATGCCGTTGGTGTGTGGTGAGGGGGTAAAGGTCGAGTATGTCGCGGTCGGAATGGGATGGGGAGCAGTCGAGCTGCTGGCGAAGTGAGACCATGACCCAGACGTGCATTGCTCGATGTGAAAGATTGAATCCCCCCGCTTCGCCCAGACCATCCACAACGTCCCAGAGTTGTCGACTTCGATGCGCGTCTGCTCAGAGTGACTCTCGGGAGTTGGCTCAAGCGGCGGGCAGTAGGCCTTCCACTCATTGCTCTGCCAGATGTATGAGTGTGCCCGCGAGTAGCTGTTCACCGATTTCTCGAGCCAGGTCAGAATCGGGTTGCCCTCAGGTGAAACGAAGATGCGCAGGTCTCGAACGACTGAGGTGGTGTTGGGAACCTCGACCGGAGGTTGTGTTCCACGAAGAGGCTTCCACGTGGAGCCATCCCACTGAACGACAGACAGCCTCGCTGTTCCGTCTGTCGTCGTCCCTGACACCCATAGAAACAGTGATTCAGAAGGGCCGGAGCTGATGTCGAGCGGGTAGCTCGAGGTCATGCCGAGCGCCACGTTGATACTGTCCCCAACTCCTTCCCACGCCGTGCCCGTCCAGCGGTAGCTGTAGGTGTCCTTCTCGGCGTCGGAGTAGAATGCAACAAGCGGTTTCCCTGTCGCATCCAAATCCATGACTGGGTAAAGACTGTCGGGGTGGGATGGGAGGATGCCCGTCGCTCCCCCTAGGTAGTCCCATTGAGTTCCCATCCAGCGCGCGACGTAGATGCGCTCGGACTCGTTGCTGCCGTTTCCTTCATGCCAGGCGATAACAGGCGAATCATCAATGGGGTCGAACCTGAGGGTCGGATTGTAAGGCTCGAATCCGGATGTTCTTGCTTCCAATCCCCTCCCCAGTTCCATCCATTTGCTATCAGCACTGCCATAGACTCGCAGTTGAGTGTACCCCAGGAATTTCTCAGCTTGGACGATGAGGGAGTTCCCTTGCTTGTCTGCGCCGAACGCATAGCGATAGGAATCAATGCTCCCCGAGTCCTTGGCAAAGACGGGCCCAGCAGGCGCGAACAGCACAGTGGGGTGCTCCCAGTCCCACGTACCCGCGGGAACTTCCAGGTCATTTCCCGCCAGATCCGTCACCGCCGAGGTGAGCGCAATCGCCACCGAGCTGGGGGCCGAGATGGGTGCCCCCGGCACCACCGTCATCGTCTTCCCATCCCCCGACAGTGACACCGTCCGAACCACGTTCACGCCGCCCACGGTGAGTCGCACGGAGGCGCTCGTCACGGTGCTCGCCTTCACCGGCTCGGAGAACACGGCCTGGATGGGGCTCCTCACCCACACGTTCTCCGCCCCCGGCTCCGGCGCCCGCGACACCACCTGCGGCGCCGTGCGGTCCACCACCACCACGCGCTCCTCCCCCGCGAACGCCGTCTCCCCGAACACCACCCGCGCCCCCAATCGGTGCTCGCCCTCCGTCTCCCCCGTGGTGTCCCACGCATAGGTGTACGGCGACTCCAGCACCGCCAGCACCTCCCCATCCCGGAGCAGCTCCACCCGGTCCGGGCGGTGCCCCGTCACCTCCAGGCCGATGTCCAGGACCCCCTTCGTATAGGCCGTTGCCTCGGGCGTGCGGATGCGCACCTCGCCCTGGACGGGAGTGATGTCCGGCACCTCGATACAAGCCGGCGCGGACAGGAGGACGGCAACCACCCAGGGCAGCAGGACAGGTCTTGGAGAGCTCATCGCGAGGCGTCAGTGCAGGCCGTGTTCCGTTGTGCACCTGACATCCGTCTGCCCATAACAGTCCTCTCCCCCTTCCTCCAAACCACCCCAACTCCTTGCTTTCAGGCCCGGACCCACCGGCTCGGAGCCGTTCCACTTCGGGTAGAACCAAGGAAGCTCCGTCCCGGCGCTGGACACCCATCCCGTACCCCGGAACCGCTCCGCCGCCCGCTCTCCGGGGGAGCCCCCGGGGGCACGGGGCACAGCCCACCTTCATCCCCATCTTCGACGGGTCAGGCGTGCCACCCGTGCGCCGGCTCGCCCAACGGAGGCCAGGGAACATGAAGCGTGCATGGAAGAACCGCGTCGTCGTCATCACCGGAGCGTCCAGCGGCATCGGCCGCGCCACCGCGCTCGCCCTCGCCAAGAAGGGCGCCCACCTCGTGCTCGCCGCCCGCCGCGAGGAGCCGCTCGAGGACCTCGCCCGCGAGTGCGTCTCCCTCGGCGTCCGCGCCGTCGCCGTCCCCACCGATGTCTCGGATTCCGCCTCCATCCAGGCGCTCGCCCAGGAGGCCGTGCGAGCCTTCGGCCGCTTCGACGCGTGGATCAACAACGCCGGCGTCTACCTCATGGGCAGCCTGGAGGAGACCCCCGACGACGCCTTCCGCCAGCTCATGGAGACCAACTTCTTCGGCACCGTCAGCGGCACCCGCGCCGCCGTGACGCAGTTCCGCCGCCAGGGGTACGGCACCCTCGTCAATGTCTCCTCATCCTTCGGCTCCGTCACCGCGCCCTATGTCAGCGCCTACGTCGCCTCCAAACACGCCGTGCGAGGCTTCACCGCCTCCGTCCGCCAGGAGCTCCTCGATACCGGCATCGACGTGTGCACCGTGATGCCCGCCGCCATCGACACGCCCCTGTGGCACCACACCGCCAACTACACCGGCTGGCGCGTGCGCCCCGTCGAGCCCGTCTACACCCCCGAGCGCGTCGCCCGCGCCATCCTCCGCGTCCTGCGCCAACCCCGCCCCGAGGTCCTCGTCGGCCCCGCCGCCCGCGCCTTCGCCGCCATGCACGGCCTGATGCCTCGCACCTTCGAGCGCACCATGAACGGCGCCACCGAGGCCCTTCACTTCGAGGACGAACGCCAGGGCGCCACCCCCGGCAGCCTCTTCCACCCCATGTCCGAGGGCACCGCCACGTCCGGCGGCTATCACTCTCGAAGCAAGCAAGCCCTGCGTCGCCTTCTCTTCGCTGGGGGACTGGTCGCCACTGCCGCACTCTTGAGGCGGAGGGAGGTCAGAGGGCGGCTTGGAGCGCGTGTCGCCCACGCACTCGGGGTGTGAGACGCACATTGTCGTCACGGGCCATGCCCATCGCGGGCCCGTGACCGGGCCATGACACGGCCCAGGGAAAGTCCCGCCGCCATGACCGACATCGCCGTCCTCGTCAATCTGCGCGCACGCCGGGGCTCCGAGGGAGTCGGCGGCCTGGTGCAGCGCTTCCTCCCGAAGGCTCGCCTGGCGCTCACCCGCTCGCTCGAAGAGGCCCGTCACTGGATTTCCGAGCTGCGGCCCAATCCTCCCTCCCTCCTGCTGGCCGGAGGCGGTGACGGCACCATCACCGGGCTGCTCAACGAGCTGCGCGCGGCGGGCGTGGCCCTTCCAGCCATCGGCGTGCTCCCCATGGGCACCGGCAACGCCTGGGCGCGCGTCACCGGCGCCCCCCGTCCCGCGGTGGCGCTCAAGCAGATCGCCGCCATGCGCGAAGTCCTGCCGCCCACACGCCCCTTCTCCCTGGTGCGCGTGGAGGGCAAGGTGGCGCCCTTCGCCGGCACGGGCTGGGACGCGGAGATGATTCAGGATTTCAAGGATCAGCTCGCCGCCGCGGGTCCGCTGCGCAGCCAGCAGGCCGGCCTGCGCGGCTACCTCACCGCCATGTTCACCCGGACGGTGCCTCGGCACATGTTCGGCTCCGGCAACCCCCGGGTGTCCGTCTACAACGTGGGCGAGCCCGCCCTCACCGTGGACGCTCGCGGCAACGTGATTCCGGTGCCCGGTGGCGACAAGGGCGCGCTCCTGTACGAGGGGCCCGCGGGCGTGGCCGGCGCCGCCACGACCCCCGAGTGGGGCTTCGGCTTCAAGGCCTTCCCCTTCGCCCAGAGCGTGCCGCACCGGCTCTCCGTGCGCGTCTACGGCGCCGGCGTGATGGAGGCCACTCGCAACATGTTCAAGCTGTGGCGCGGCGAGCACCCGCTGCCACACATGAATGACTGGTTCGTCCAGCGCCTGCGCATGGACTTCGACCGCGACGTGCCCTTCCAGATGGGCGGCGACGTCATCGGCCTGCGGCGCTCGGTGGAGTTCGACCTGGCCGAGGAGAGCGTCCAGCTCGTCGACTGGCGCAAGCTGTCCCGCATGGTCGACGTGTAGCGGGCAGCGCCCTCGTTGACTCGGGTGTGCTCCGGACACTATGCCGGTGCGCCGTGAGCCACACCTACGAGTACCCGAGACCTTCGTTGACGGTGGACTGCGTCGTCTTCGGCCTGGACGACGATGACCTGAAGGTGCTGCTCATCCAGCGCGGGGTGGAGCCCTTCGAGGGCCGCTGGGCGCTGCCGGGCGGCTTCGTGAAGATGGACGAGTCGCTGGAGGCCGCCGCGCGGCGCGAGCTGGAGGAGGAGTCCGGTCTGCGCCCAGGGCACCTGGAGCAGCTCTATACGTTTGGCGAGCCCGACAGGGACCCTCGGGGCCGGGTCATCACCGTGGCGTACTTCGCGCTGGTGAAGCTCAGCGCCCACGTGCTGCGCGCCGCCACCGACGCCCGCGAGGCCGCGTGGTTCTCCGTCTGGGACACGCCCAAGCTGGCGTTCGACCACGCGGACATCCTCAACACCGCGCTGCAGCGCCTCAAGGGCAAGGTGCGCTACCAGCCCATCGGCTTCGAGCTGCTGCCGCCCAAGTTCACCCTCACGCAGCTCCAGCGCCTGTACGAAGTCGTGCTGGAGCGCGACCTCGACAAGCGCAACTTCCGCAAGAAAATCCTGGCCATGGACCTGCTGGAGGAGCTGGACGAGGTGGAGCAGGACGTCTCCCATCGCGCCGCGCGCCTCTACCGGTTCGACCACAAGAAGTACCGCCAGCTCGAGAAGGCCGGCTTCAACTTCGAGCTCTGACGCCCCGCTGTCCACCATCGCACCCAGGCCCTGTTCCCCGGGGTGGCCACCGATTGCATTGACACAGTGTCATTAGGACACTATGTTGGTGTCGTAGATACACGAACCCGGAGCGAGGCTCCGCGGGACGTCGCCACCAGAGGAGAGGCGCGACCCGTGGAGTCCCACTGCCGGGGGCGTGGGAGGCCGCCGCTCTCGGGGAGCCCGAGGGACGAGGCGCGTCACCTCGCAGCACCTTCGCCGTGCCGAGCCCGTTCGCGGGCCACGGGAGAGCCATGTCCTCGCTGCCCTTCGATGTCGCCGCCGCCTCCGTGCAGGGCCGGGAGCACGCGAGGGCGGGGCGCAACAACCAGGATGCCTGGTGTGTGCGGGCCAGCGAGCACGGGCTGGTGGCGGTGGTGGCGGATGGCTGTGGAAGCCAGCCGTGCAGTGAGCTGGGCGCGCAGCTCGGCGTACGGCGGGTGGCGCAGGCGGCGCTGGTGCGATTGGCCGAAGACGGGCGTGTGGATGAAGCCGGGTTCCTTCCCGGGCTGCGAGAGGACGTGCTGTGTCTGCTGAGCGAGCTCCGGGGGGAGCTGGGCCGCGACACATGGGGGGACTTCCTCTTCACGGTGGTGGGCGCGGTGTTGACGCCCTCTCACACGCTCGTCTTCTCCGCGGGGGATGGGGTGTGGTGCCTCAACGGCGAGGTACAGGTGCTGGGGCCCTTCGCGAACAACGCGCCGCCCTACCTCGCGTATGCCTTGTCGGGTGGAGCGCAGACGCCGCTCGTCGCGCAGGCCCTGGTGCCGACGCGGGACGTGCAGGTGCTGATGCTTGGGACGGATGGCGTCTCGGACCTGGCGAAGCTGGCGGAGGCGCGCCTTCCCGGGAGCGACGAGCGGGTGGGGGAGCTGTCGCGGTTCTGGACGGAGGACCGCTACTTCGCGAACCCGGATGCGCTGCGACGCAGGCTGGCGATGCTCAACCGCGAGCACGTGCGCGCCGACTTCGAAGCGCGGCGACTGGAGCGCACACCGGGCCTGCTCGCGGACGACACGACGATGGTGGTGTTGCGTCGCCGCGTGGGGAGGGCGTGAGGCCATGGATATCTGGCTCGAAGGCAAGAAGGTGCGGCTCAATCCCGCGAAGGCGCTGGGCAAGGGCGGCGAGGCGGATGTGTTCGACCTGGGCAAGGGGCGCGCGCTCAAGGTGTTCAAGCAGCCCGAGCACCCGGACTACACGGGGCTCGCCCTCGAACAGGCCGCCGCCCGCGCTCGTCTGGATGAGCATCAACGCAAGCTGCGCGCCTTTCCCACGAACCTGCCGGCGCGGGTGGTGACGCCGCAGGCACTCGCCACGGACCCGACGGGAAAGACGGTGCTGGGCTACGCCATGCGCAAGCTGGACGGCGTGGAGTCCCTGCGTCGCTTCGGCGAGCCCTCGTTCCGCCGCGTCGGCGCCACGTCGGCGCGTGTGGTGGAGGTGCTGTGCGGGCTGCATCGGACGCTCGCAGGGGTGCATGCCTCGGGCGTGGTGGTGGGCGACTTCAACGATTTGAATGTGCTGGTGACGGGGACGGCGGACGCGCACCTCATCGACGCGGACAGCTTCCAGTTCGGAGGCTTCCTGTGTTCGGTGTTCACCGAGCGCTTCCTCGACCCGGTGCGCCTGGGTGGCGCGACGAGCCTCGTCCCGACGAAGCCCGCCTCGGATGCGAGTGATTGGTATGGCTTCACCGTGGCCGCGATGCAGTCGCTCCTGTGCGTGGGGCCTCACGGCGGCGTGCACCGGGCGAAGTCTCCGGCGGCTCGGACGACTCCGGCGGGTCGGCTGCTCCAGCGCATCACCGTCTTCCATCCCGACGTGCAGTACCCGAAGCCCGCCCTCCCGCTGCGCACGCTGCCGGATGACGTGCTCCACCACCTGCACCGCGTCTTCGTGGAGGACCTGCGCGGTGTCTTCCCGCTGCAACTGCTGGAGGGCCTGCGCTTCACCGCCTGCGCGTCGTGCGGCGTCGAGCATGCGCGGAGCGCCTGCCCCACCTGTCAGCCTCACGCGGTGGCGGCGAGCACGCCCCTCACCTCGGCGCGAGGTCAGGTGACGGCGACGCGCCTGTTCTCCACGCGCGGCGTCCTGGTGCACGCGAGCGTGGAGGAGGGCGTCCCTCGCTGGCTGTACCACGCGGACGGAGCCTATCGGCGCGAGGACGGACGCGTGGCGCTGCGTGGACCGCTGGACCCGTCCCTGCGCTGGTCGTTGCAAGGGGCCGCGACGCTGGTGGCGCGCGACGGAGTGGTGGCGGTGCTCGTCCCGGAGCGCGCGCCCGAGCGACTGAGCGTGGAGGTCCCCGAGGGACGCCCGGCCTTCGCCTCCAATGGGAGACATCGCTACTGGGCGGTGGGCGGCGGGCTGTGGCGCGACGGCGCGCATGGCCAGGAGCGCATCGGCGACGTGCTGGAAGGGCAGACGCGCTTGTTCGTGGGGCCCCGCTTCGGTCTGGGCTTCCACCGCGCGGGCGGACTGCGGGGCGCGTTCGTCTTCGATGCGGAGCGGCTGGGATTGCGCGACGGGCTGGTGTTGCCGTGGCCCTCGGGACAGCTCGTGGACGCGGACTGTGTCTTCGATGGCCCGCTCGCGTGGCTGTTCCTCGCGGAAGAGGCAGGGGGGCGCACCCGGCACCACTGCGTGGTGGTGGGCTCGGACGGGGTGGTGCGCGCGAGCGGCGTGGCCGATGCGGGGGATGGCTCGTGGCTGGGCGGCGCGTTCCGGAGCGGACGGTGCGCGGTGGGCGAGGCGCTGTTCTGCGCGACGGACGCGGGCCTCACCCGCGTGGAGTTGCGCAACGGCCGACTGGAGGCCGTGCGCGAGTTTCCGGATGCCGAGCCCTTCGTGGACTCGGGTTGTCAGCTCCTGCTGACTCGGCAGGGGTTGTTGGTGGTGGGCAGACAGGACCTCACCACGCTGCGGATGGCGTGAGCGGACACATTGAGTTCTTCACAAGGGGGTAGCGCGATGAAGAGGCAATTGAAGGAACTTCCGATGCCCGGCTTCTACCGGGCGGACCACGCGGGCCAGTACAGCTACGGCCCTGATGCGGGAAGGCTCCAGTTGGAGGCGGGCGCGTGGCGTGGCGCGCATGGGCTCACTTCGGCGGCGGCGGATGGGTTCAACCTGCACCTGTTGCTCATCGACGTGCAGAAGGACTTCTGCTTCCCGGAGGGCTCGCTCTACGTCGCGGGGCGCAGCGGACGCGGCGCGGTGGATGACAGCCGCCGCATCGCCGAGTTCATCTACAAGAACCTGGGCACGCTGACGAACGTCACGGCGACGCTGGACACCCACTTCGCGTACCAGATTTTCTTCCCGTCCTTCTGGGTGGACCAGGACGACAAGCCGCTCACGCCGTACCGCGAGGTGACGCGCGAGCACATCGAACGCGGGCAGGCGCGCCCCAACCCCGCGATGGCGAAGTGGCTGTGCGGCGGCAACTACCCCTGGCTGCTCAAGCAGGTGAAGTACTACTGCGAGGAGTTGGAGCGCGCGGGGAAGTACACCCTGTACCTGTGGCCGCCGCACTGCCTCCTGGGCGGTGACGGACACGCGCTGGCCGGCGTGGTGCAGGAAGCGCGGCTGTTCCACTCGTACGCGCGTGGCATGCAGTCCTGGGCGGAGGTGAAGGGCGGCAACCCGTTGACGGAGAACTACTCCGTGCTGCGGCCGGAGGTGATGAGCCGACATGACGGCCAGCCCCTGGCACAGCGCAACACCCAGTTCCTCAAGACGCTGCTGACGGCGGACGCGGTGGTGATTGGCGGACAGGCCGCGAGCCACTGCGTGAAGAGTTCCATCGACGACCTGCTCGGAGAAATCGTCGCCCAGGACGCGGCGCTGGCTCGCAAGGTGTATCTGTTGACGGACTGCATGTCCGCGGTGACGGTGCCCGACGGCAAGGGCGGCTTCGCGGCGGACTTCACCCCTCAGGCGGACGCGGCGCTGAAGCGCTTCGCCGACGCGGGCATGCACCTGGTGAAGTCCACCGACCCGCTGGCGAGCTGGCCGGACCTTCGCATCGGCTGAGCAGTCCCTTCGTCACGAACATCAAGTCCCGACCTTGCTCCAAGCGGAGCGACGCGGGCGGAGCCATGCCCTCGGACCGAGGGAGAAAGTGAGCTGGACATGAGCAGCACGAGCAAGTCGACGTGGGCCACCCAACTGGGAGTCACGAAGCTCTTCGAGGACGCACATGCGGAAGGGGTGCTGAGCCCCGCGGGATTGCAGGCGCTGTCGGTGGTGGACCTGGGCGCGCAAATCCAGGCAGGGCTCGGCGTGCGCGTGGAGGACGTGCAGGCCAGCGAGGTGGTGCTGGTGACGGTGATGCCGGACGACTCGGGGAGTATCTCCTCGGGTGGGCACACGAAGACGGTGTGCGACGGGCACAACCTGGTGCTCGACTCGTTGCTGGCGAGCAAGCAGAAGGACGGCGTCCTCTTCCACACGCGCTACCTGAATGGCCATGTGCTCAATCCGTACCGGCCGCTGGAGGACGTGGTGCGGATGCACTCGAAGAACTACAGCGCGGACCAGGGCACGCCGCTGTACGACCAGGCGGTGGTGCTGCTGGGCACGGTGCTGGCGAAGTCCCAGGAGTTCAGCGGCAATGGCGTGCCGGTGCGCACGGTGACGCTGCTGATTACCGATGGGGCGGATGCGGGCTCGGTCCACGCCAAGGCGAAGGACGTAGCGGCGGTGGTGAATGACATGCGTCGTGCGGAGAACCACATCGTCGCGGCGATGGGCATCGACGACGGCAGCACTGACTTCCGGCGCGTGTTCCAGGAGATGGGCATCGAGGACAAATGGATTCTGACCCCGGGCGAGACGGCGCAGGAGATTCGCGCCGCCTTCCAGGTGTTCAGCCAGTCCGCGGTGCGCGTGAGCCAGGGAGCCGCGAGCTTCAGCCGCACGGCCCTGGGTGGCTTCGGACGGTGAGAGGCGCTACCCGTCCTCGTCGTCGATGTCGCTGAAGACGAACTGGGGCGTGTCGGACAGGGCTTCGAGCACGGTGATTCCCGGCCCGGCATCCATGACGCCTCCGGTGTGTATGTTGAGATAGATTTCAAGGTACCGGGCGCGCTCCAGGTCCTCGACGCGCGTCCAGCGGATGCCGCTCGGGGGAATCTCGTCGTCGTCGCGGCAGCAGTTGATTTCAAAGGAGACGGGGGTGGAGAGCCGTGCCGGGTCGCCTCGGAATATCCGGGCGATGCGTCCTTCCACCACGGCCTCGCCCGGGGTGACGGGCGGTATCGTGACGCGGTCTACCTGGAGCTGGACGTGCAGCTTCGCACTCAGGGCGTCGGCGGCATCGCGACGGGCATATGCGGCGGGAGTGAGGGCCATGGCCAAAGCCTACCCTGACAAGGCCCGGAGAGGGATTCCTCCCCGGGCCTGATGATTCCCTTCGTGACTCAGTGCACGCGGGCGGGCGGCAGGTTGGACGGCACCAGGCCCACGGACTTGAGGCCGGCCGTCGGCGCGCACACCAGCGCCTTCAAGTCATCGGCGCGACGGGTGAGGTCGTCGAACGTGCGCACCGACTTCGTCATCGGGTCCGTCACCGTGGTGCCTCGCAGGTAGGGCGACAGCGCCGACGTCGTTCCTCGTGAGCGAGGGGCCACGTGGACGAACTCCGTCTGCGTCTCACCCGCGTGGCAGCCGCTGCACGTGTTGAGGGAGAACTTGTGGCGCACCTCGTTCGCCACGTTCGGCGCGCGCCAGAAGAAGTCCAGCGGCACCAGCGAGTGGGCCGCGAGGAACGGGAAGCCCCCAAAGGTGTCCGGCACCACGTGCCGCTCGGCGAGCACGTCCGCGCTGTTCTCCGTGAGGAAGCTGGCCAGCAGCGGCGTGTTCTCGAAGTGCATCGCGGGCGTCAGCTTCGTCGTCGCCGGCATCAGGCCCAGCGGCGAGAGGATGAACTCGCGCATCTCCCACGGCTCCGCGAGCTCGATTTCATTGGTGCGAATCTGGTTCAGCGCACTGCCCTCGTGCCGACCCGTCATCACCCCCCGCTTCGAGAAGCGGTCCGTGAGCGCCTGGAGCTTCGCGTTGTAGCCCGCGTTTCCAACCTTCAGCGTGCCCAGCTCATGCCAGTCCGTGGCCCAGCGCTGGATGGACTCCGGCGTGGTGCCGGGCAGGGCGTACTCCAGGATGATGGTGAACTCGAGCGGCACACCGCTCGGGTCGACGATTCCGTAGATGAAGCGTCCCTCGCCCGCCTGGATGCCCTGCTCGCGCAGGTCGATGCGGTTGATGATGGCCAGCAGCCGGAACGGCGCCGAGTTGAAGTCCAGCGGCGCCGACGGCCCGCCACTGCGCGCCTCCCACGGCCCCAGCACGCGCGTCTGCATCTCCGGGCGCGGCGGAATCTCCAGCCCGTTCACGTTCTGCTTCGCCAGCCACGTCTTCAGCCACGCACGCACCAGCGGCGACGGGTCCTGTCCACCGGCCAGCTCGCGCATCACCGTGCCGAAGTGCCACGCGCCACCGGGCGCCGTGCGCACCGGGTCCTCGACGACGGACAGGGCCGTAATCATCAGCTCGCTCGGCTTGTCGATGGTGCACTGGTTGGTGGGCTGACACACCGTGCGCGACTCGCAGCCGTTGGACGCCTTGCCGTCGCAGTCGTAGTAGCCCGGCGCGCAGGTGGTGCCGCACGTGGCCGCCACGCAGACGCCGTCCGCGTAGGGGCCGTCCTGGCAGGTGTTGCCGCAGGTGCCGCAGTGGTTGGGGTTCGCCGTCAGGTCCACCTCGCAGCCGTTGGAGGAGCGGCCGTCACAGTCCGCGGTGCCCGGCGGGCAGCGCAGCTCGTAGGCGGGGCCCTCCGCGCAGGTGGACACGTTGCCCGAGGCGTCCTTCGCCGCGAGGAACACGCGGTGGCTGCCTCCGGCGCTGAAGGGCGCGGTCGCGGTGAAGCGGCCCTCCGCGTCTGCCTGCACCGTGCGCGCCGGGGTTCCCGTGCACGCGGCGTCGATGAAGATGGCCACGGTGGAGTGGGGCTCGGCGGTGCCCGTGACGACGAGCTGGCGACCGCTGTTCAGGTACTGCCACTTCACGTCCGTGACGCGGGGCGGAGCCGGCGGGGTGCCGTCGTTCTCGTACTCCATGGGATTGGAGCAGGGGGACGGAGTGGAGTAGCCGCCCGAGTCCTTGGCTCGCGCGGACACCGTCACCTTCTCGTTCTTGACCACGTTCACCTTGGCGAAGAAGGAGCCGGTGGCATCCGTGGTCAGCGTCTGCTCCGCGGTGCCCTGGCAGGTGGCGTTCTTGAAAATCTCGACGGTGACGCGCGGCTCCGCGCGGCCGTTGAAGGTGGGCTGGAGGCTGCCACCGGGTGAGCCCGGGTTGGTGTTGAGCAGCACCGGGGCGAGCCGGGGTGTGCCGTCGCCATAGGGGTAGTCCACGGTGGGGCTGCAGGGCGAGCCATTGCCGAGGTCGTCATAGGCGCGCGCGGAGTAGGTGGCTCCGGGCGTCGTCGGGACGTCGATGGGGACCTCGCAGTAGTTGTCGGAGCCCGCCACGGTGCTTGCCACTTCTTGGCCGTAGCAACCGGGGCCCTCGTATACGCGCACCGTGGCGCCTGACTCGGTGTGCAGGGTGAGGCGGCGGAGCCTTCCGATTTCAGCCTGCGTCCAGGCGGGCGCGGGCGTCTCCGGGGGTGTGCGGTCCACTCGGACGGTGTTGCCGAGGCGGACGTTGTTGTCCTCGCGCGTCTCCGTGGCGACGCCGTCCGGGTCCACCCGGGCGCTCAGGAAGTAGCTGCCCTCGGGCACGGACCGTGCGTTCACCGAGGCGGAGACTTCCCGACATTCGCCGGAGCGGAGGGAGAGGCGGTTGCTGGTGGCCAGGGGGATTTCGTTCGAGCCTGGACCGGAGGCAGGGGTGAGGAAGAAGGAGGCCTCCGTCGAGCCGGCGCCGCCGCCTTCGTTGCAGAGGCGAGCCCGGGCGCGCAGCTCTCCCGTGCCGAGGGCGGAGGGGCCGGAGACGGACTCCACCTGGAAGTCGGGGCCGCCGAACTCAGGGCCAGGCTCGGTGGGGTCGGGCCAGGGCTGGGTTGGGTCTTCGTCCCAGTCGTCCCAGTCGGGACCCTGGGGCTCCACGATGCAGCCCGCAAGTGTTCCCGCGAGCGCGATTGCCCACCAACGACGCGCGTGCATGTGTGACGTGCCTCCGGGGGAGCCTGGGGGTCCGGCCGTACCAAGGGGATGGCTCCACCGTGCCCCTGGACGGAGGGCGGCGGGGTTTATTCACGGACAGAGCCAGGAACCCTCGCGGGGTGGGTTCCTGGCGCCTCAGGGGCCGTTGAGTTCTCCTGCCCGGACTACGGCGTGCCTTCGGTAGTGAAGGGGGAGAGGAGTATCGGATCGTTCGGGCCCGGGCAGTGCGGGAGCAGTGAGGTCTCTCCGAAGCTCAACTCCGACATGTCGTAGGGACACGGAGGGAGGGAAGAGCACCCTTCGTTGTTCTGTCCGGAGCAATTGTTGTCGATGGCGTCACGGCAGATCTCCGCTGCGCCAGGGCTGACGGCCCCATTGCTGTCGTTGCAGTCCGTGGCGTTGGCAACGTAGCCGGCCGGCCGGGCACAGCTCTGAGTGGTCTGGCTCGCGTTCCCATAGCCGTCGCCGTCCACATCCTGGTACCAGGTTGATGTCGCGCCTTCGTCCACGGCGCCGTTGCAGTTGTTGTCCACTCCGTCGCAGGTCTCCGAGGCACTTGGGTGGATGCTGGAGCTGCCGTCATGGCAGTCGCTGGTGTTCGCCACATAGCCGGAGGGCTGCGAGCAGGCCTGCGTGGTCGAGGAGGCGTTGCCGTAGCCATCGCCGTCCGCATCTCGGTACCAGGTCGATGTCGCGCCTTCGTCCACGGAGCCATTACAGTTGTTGTCCAGGCTGTCGCAGACCTCGGTGGCCCCGGGCCTGGAAATCGCGCTGCTGTCATTGCAGTCGGTGGAGCTCGTCACGTAGCCGAAGGGGCGTGAACAGGCTTGGGTGGCGGTCGCCGCGTTGCCGTAGCCATCGCCGTCCGCGTCCTGGTACCAGGTCGACGTCACGCCCTCGTCCACGGAGCCGTTGCAGTTGTTGTCCTTGCCGTCACACGACTCAGTGCGCCCTGGCCGGATGCTGGAGGTGGTGTCGTCGCAGTCCGTGCCATCGGCCACGTGCGAGGAGGGTTTTCGGCAGTTCTGCACGGAGACGCTCGGGTTGCCATACCCGTCCAGGTCGCCGTCCAGGTACCACGTCTGGAGGGGAATGCCCTCGTCCACCGAACCACTGCAGTTGTTGTCCACGCCGTCGCAGACCTCTGCGGCCGCGGGGTGGATGGTCGCACTGCTGTCATTGCAGTCGCTGCTGTTCGCGACGTATCCCGAAGGGGGAGCGCAGGCAGCACTCGTGGATGATAGCTTCCCATAGCCATCACTGTCGAAGTCTCTGTAGTACGTGGTCTTCACTCCCTCGTCCACCGAACCACTGCAGTTGTTATCCACGCTGTCGCAGACCTCCGTGGCTCCGGGGTATGCATTCGCCCGGGTGTCGTCACAGTCGTCGTCGTTCGAGGAGTAGCCCGTGGGTTGGGCGCAGGCCATGACGCTCGGGGTCCAGTAGCCGAAGCTGTCGCCGTCCGCGTCGCGGTACCAACGTGTCTGAACCCCTTCATCCACGGAGCCGCTGCAGTTGTTGTCGATGCTGTCGCAGACCTCGCTCACTCCAGGCTTGATGGTCGCGCTGCCGTCATTGCAGTCGCCGGAACGGGTCGCGTAGCCCGAAGGCAGCGAACAGGCTTGGGTGGCGTCAGTCGCGTTGCCGTAGGTGTCGCCGTCCGCGTCCCGGTAGTAGGTGGACGTGACGCCTTCGTCCACGGAGCCGTTGCAGTTGTTGTCGACGCTGTCACAGGTCTCCGCGGCGTTGGGCCTGATGCCGACGTTGCCATCGTTGCAGTCCGTGGCATCCGACACGTACCCGGAGGGCTGCCTGCAGTTTTGCAGGGAGACGCTCGCAGCTCCGTAACCATCCGAGTCGGCATCCCGGTACCAGGCCTGTGTGGTGAGGCCCTCGTCGACCGCGCCACTGCAGTTGTTGTCCACCCCATCGCAGACCTCCGAAGCTCCCGGGTGGATGTCCGTGCTCGAGTCATTGCAGTCTGTCGCGCTCGCCACGTAGCCCGTGGGCTGACGGCAGCTCCGTGTCGAGAGCGTGGACCGGCCATGGCCATCGCCGTCTCCATCCAGGTACCAATCCTGGGTGGGAAGTCCTTCGTCCGCGCCCCCCGCGCAGTTGTTGTCCACGCTGTCACAGACCTCGGGGGCCGCCGGGTGGATGGCCGCGCTGGCGTCATTGCAGTCCGTCGCGTTCGCTACGTAGCCCGCAGGCACCGAGCAGGCCTGGGTCGTCGTACTCGCGGTGCCGAAGCCATCGCCGTCCTCGTCGCGGTAGAACGTGCTCAGCACTCCTTCGTCCACCAACGTGTCACAGTCGTTGTCCGTACCGTCGCAGACCTCCGCCGCCCCGGGCTTGATGGACGCACTTCCGTCGTTGCAGTCCCCCGACACGGACGCGTAGCCCGCTGGCTGACGGCAATCCCGCACCGTGTCAGCCGCGATGCCGAAGCCGTCACCGTCCGTGTCGCGGTACCACGTATGCTGCGTCAACCCTTCGTCCGCTTGCCCGTCACAGTTGTTGTCCACGCCGTCGCACAGCTCCGGCGCAATCGGGTTGAACGTGGCTTTCGTGTCGTCGCAGTCCCCGGCGTTGGGCGCGTGGTCCACCGGACGCGCACAGGCCTGCACCGACTGCGACGTCACACCGTAGTTGTCGTGGTCCATGTCCAGGTACCACGCCGTGAAGCTCAGCCCATCATCTGACTGCCCGTTGCAATCGTTGTCCCGGTCGTCACAGACCTCCGCTGACGGCCCCTGCTTCTGCACGCAGTCGAGGACGCCGTGGGTGCAGTACTTCACGCCCTCGCCGCACACGCCCTGGTCTCCCGTCTCGCACGTCACGAGTCCGCCCGGGTTCCCGTCATCCACTTCGCCGTCACAGTCGTTGTCCAGGTTGTCGCACTGCTCGGCCGACGCGGACTGGTTCTGCGTGCACACCACGCTGCCGCCCGTGCATGCAGTGGTGCCCGTCGCGCAGACCCCGAGCAACTCCGTATCGCACGTCGTGCCACCACCCGGGTTGCCATCGTCCGCCACGCCATCACAGCTGTCGTCCATCCCGTTGCACTGCTCCGGCGCACCTGGGAACGTCGTCGACGTGAAGTCGTCACAGTCGACGTCCTCCACGTAGCCGTCCGGTGCGGTACAGGACTCCATGGCGATGTACTCATCTCCAAATCCGTCCATGTCCCCGTCGAAATAGAACGTGTTGAGCACCAGGCTCGCCACCGGTGCCGTCGTGGCCGCCGTGGTCGTCACGCCCGTACCGAGCTGCCCCTGGCCGTTGTTGCCCCACGCCCACACCGGGCAGTCCGGACGCACCGCCAGCGCATGGTGGTAGCCGGCCGCGATGGCCGTTGCGTCCGTCATCCCCACCACGTCCACGGGAGCCACGCTGTTGCCTCCCGCGACGCCATGGCCCAACTGCCCGGAGGCGTTGAGTCCCCACGTCTTCACCAGCCCGTTGCCCATGATGACCATGGAGAACGAGTGGCCCGCGCTCACGTGCGTCGCCGCGAACAGTCCGTTGACCGCGGTCGGCGTCAGCACCGGCGTAGCTCCCGGCGTCCCGCTGCCCACCTGACCTGACGAGTTCTGTCCCCACGCCCACACGTTGCCGAACTGCTCGTCAATCACGAGCGAGTGACCCGCGCCCGCCGCGATGGCCTTCGCCCGAGGCAGGTTGGCCACCAGCGTCGGTACCAGAACGGAGGGAGTGGCGCTCCCCGTGCCCACCTGTCCAAAGTCGTTCTTGCCCCATGCCCACACCTTGCCGTCCGCGTCCAACGCGAGCGCGTGGTTGTGGCCTGCCGCAATGGCGCGAATGGTCGGCAGGCTGTTCACCTCACGCGGCGTGGGCTCCGCGCTCGTGGGCGCAGTGCCCTTGCCCACCTGTCCGGAGGCATTCTGTCCCCAGGCCCAGACCCGGCCGTCCTGCCCCAGCGCCAGCGAGAAGTTCCCGTTCGCCGCGATGGCTCGGATGCCGGAGAGCGCCGTCACCCGGGTGGGCAGGAGCACCGTGCCTCCCGCCGTGCCGAGGCCCACCTGCCCGAAGTCGTTCTTGCCCCACGCCCAGACCTCGCCGTTCGTGCCGAGCGCGAGCGAGTGTGTCTGGCCCGCCGCCACGGCCTTGATGGGTGGCAGCCCGATGGCCTTCGTCGGACTCGCCACTGGCGTGCTGTTCGTGCTCCCCGTGCCGAGCTGGCCGGACAGGTTCTGTCCCCAGCCCCAGACCTCGCCGTTCTTCTGCACGAACAGCGAGTGGTAGGCACCCGCCGCGACGGCTCGGTCCACCTTCACCGGTGCCGACAGCTTTTGACGGGTCGTGGTCGGCTCCGACCCATTGTCAGACATGGGGGCGGGGTCACCGCAAGACATTGCGGCCAGAATCAGGGGAACCACGTATCGAACGAATGGATTTTCAGGCCGCCGCGGGCATTGCCTTCTCAAGGGGTGCTCCTGTTGCGCTCCAGGGCCCGGCCTCTCGGGCGAGGAGCATGGGGGACGGACCTCCCGTAGGGTCGTGGGGTTGGGGCGACACCCACGACACGGTGAATGGGTCCAGTTCAAACCAGGGGGAGGTTTGAGCGCAGTCGGGCTGCCACGGGGGGTGAGGGCCTTTGAATGGTGTGGTTGATTTGTCGCGGGTGTCCAATGAAATTATCTGGCTTTGCGCGTCGTGGTGTTTTGTTTGTCCAAGGATAGGAGATGGTTCGGTGAGATTCCCGGCGGGTGGGTCGCCCTGAGCCGGGTAGATTCAGTCCCATGGCTGGCTCACCTCGTGTCCTTCTCCTCGCTGAACGCTTCCCGCCCGATATCGGAGGGCTTGCTCGCAGTGGCGCTCGCACCGCTGGCGCCCTGGCTCGACTGGGGGCTCGGGTGGACGTGCTCGCGTGGACACGCACGGCGGCTCCTGGAGCGTTGAGCACGCTGGAGGATGCGGGCGAGGTGACGCCGTTTGCTCGCGGGGTCACGCTGCATCGGCTGGGGCTGTTCGGAAGCAGCGACCTGTCGATGCAACACACGCTGGACGTGCTCGACTATCTGCACTCGAAGCGGCGCTACGACCTGGTGTGGGGACACTACCTGTCGCCACCGGGGTTCCTCGCCGTCGTGTTCGCCGCCTCGGTGGGGATTGCGTCCACGGTGAGTGCTCGGGGCAATGACGTGGACCAACACATGTTTCCTCCCGGGGATTTCGCCCGGCTCCTGTGGACGCTCCAGCGCGCGGATGTGCTCACCGCCGCTTCCGCAGACCTGGGGCGGAAGATGGGGTTGTTGCTCGGCAAGGATGGCCAGGTGGAGGTCATCCCCAATGCCGTCGATACCGAGGTGTTCTCACCTGGGCCCGCGGACCCGATGCTGCGCGAGCGGCTCGGCATCGCTCCGGGCGAGGTGGTGCTCGGGTTTTCGGGGGAGCTGCGTCACAAGAAGGGATTGCCGTTCCTTCTCTCCGCGCTGTCGGAGGTAAGGCGGACTCGGCCCGCGTGTCTGCTCGTCATCGGTGAGGTGCGTCCTCGCGACGCGGAGCACCTTGTTGCCTACCGTGCCGAGCATCCCGAGGATGGTGCTCGCATCATCGTCTCCGGTGCGCTTGAGACACCCGAGGCCATCGCCGCGCACCTGCGTCTGTGCGACGTGTATCTCCAGCCGTCACTGTGGGAAGGGATGCCGAACGCGCTGCTGGAGGCGATGGCGTGCGCCTGTCCCGTCATCGCCAGTGACGCCGGTGGCATCCCCGAGGCCGTCGACCATCAGCGCAACGGCTTCCTCGTGTCGAAGGCCCTTTTGAATCACCTCGGGCAGGCATGTCTCGACGTGCTGTCGCTGTCCCCGGAGCACCGGGCGGCGATTGGCTCCGCCGCGCGCAGGCGCATCCTGGAGCGGTTTCAGTCCGACGCCGAGGCGGAGGTGCTGCGTCGCGTGCTGGCTCGCGCGGTGCCCAGGGTGGGCTGAAGGCTCGCGCAACGCTCGCCGCCGCTTCCCGAAGGGTGCGGACAGGTCACCTGCGTTCAGCTTCGGGATTCAGGCCCTCGCGCCTCTTCAATCCGAGCCGCTCCTCATACGCCACAACCAACGCCTCACGCGCTCGTGCCCAGGTGAAGTCGCGTTCCACTCGGGCGCGGGCTCTCGCGCTGAGCGCGGGCCCGAGCTCGGGATTCGCTCGCAGGTCCTTCACTGCCTCCGCGATGGCCTTCGGTGAGCCCGGTCTCACCAGAAACACCTCATCGGGCCCCGCGAGCGTCCGCACCACCGGCAGGTTCGACGCGATGACCGGTGTGCCCGAGGCCATCGCCTCCAACAACTTCAACGGACAGCAGCCCTGCACGCAGTTGCGGTCATTCACCGGCAACGGCACCAGCACCACGTCGCATTCGTGATGCAACGCCGCCAGTGCGTCCTGCGGCATCGCCTCACGCAGCTCCACCGCACCCTCCATCATCAAGTCACCACACCGCTCCAGCATCGCCCGCCGCTGGTGCTTGCGCAGCGGCCCCACCAGCGTCAGCACCGCGGGCAGCTCCGCTCGCAACAGCCGCAGCGCTTCGATGGCGTGATGCACTCCCTGCCACGACGTCATCGTCCCGCTGTAGAGCAGCCGCACCGGACGCCCCGGCTCCAGCGCGCGCGGCGGCGCGTGACGAAACACCTCCAGCTCCACGCCGTTTGGAATCACCCGCACGCGCGACGCCTCCGCGCCCCGCTTCACCAGGTACTCCGCCGTCACCTCGCTGGGCGTCACCAGCAGATCCGCGCTCGCGATGCACGCGTCCTCCTGCGCCACCAGCTTGAGCATCAGCTCCGCGTCCTCCGCCACGTCCGGGTGGTGATACTTCAGCTCAATCGACGGCAGCCCGTTCACCTCGAACACCAGCGCGTCCGTCAGCGCTTCCTTCCTCCGCGCCACCGGATAGCCCTCGAAGATGGAGCGCACGTGGACCACCCGGGCCCGAGGCCTGTTCCTCCACCACGCCGCCAGGTGCGTGCGGAACGACAGCGCCTGCGCCACCAAGTCCCGCCCCCTCGCGTCCAGCGGGTGATACGTCACTCCCTCCACGAGTGGATGCGGGGCCGCGCTCGCGGTAGGGCCGTCTCGGAGCGCCAGCAGGTCCACATCCCCGAAGGCCGCGCCCAGGGCCTCCACGAAGGCCCGGATGTGCACGGCGGCTCCCTTGGGAGCGGGAAAGCGGTCGAAAGAGGCGTAGATGATGCCGGACGCGGAGGCCACGCTCGCGTGCTATCGCGGCTCACCCGGCTCGGCAAACCGGACGGTTTGCCCCGCCCCTCGCCGACCCATACACTCCGCGCTCGTTCCGTGGCTCCGAGGGGGAGCTTCCCGCCGTGACCTTCGACATCGACCGCTTCCGTGTGGAGAAGCGCTACAGCAACACCGCGCCCGTCTCCGAGCTGATGGAAGACCTGAGTGTCCTCACGGTCTTCGACGCGGAGATGAACGTCCTCAAGCACCGCTGGCTGCGGCGGGCCTTCATCGCGGGCGGCGTGGGCGCGGGCCTGTTCGTCCTGTCGAAGCTCCTCAACAGCGTCCTCGACTCCGAGGACACCCCCAGGTTGACGAACGGCTTGCTGCTCGGGGGCATCGGCCTGCTCGTCGTCATGGTCGTCTTCCTGTTCAAGGCCTCCCGGTTCGGCCGGTGCGACCTGGAGAACCGTCGCTACGAACTGCCTTCCTCCTTGCTGCGACGGCTGGGCCGCGACATCGCTCCCGAGGAGCCCGTGTCGCTGGAGCTGGACTTCCAGCCCATCGACCACAAGGCCAAGTTCACTCGAAAAGGCATGGCCGGCACGTGGACGACGAATGAGTTCGAGGACCCCTGGCTGTCGCTCCAGGCCCGCCTGCGCGACGGCACGCACCTGCGCCTGTCGATGACCGAGTGGCTCCAGAAGCGCTCTCGCACCCGCAGCAATGGCCGAGGCAAGTACAAGACGAAGCACAAGCAGAAGAGCGGCACCTACCTCCAGGCCCAGCTTCGCGTGAAGCCCGAGCGCCACCCCGGCCTCTCCCGACTGCAGAAAGCGGCCCGCGAGGCGGTGAGGCTCCCTCCGACGGTGGCGCTCACGAAGCTGGAGGTGTCCGACGACCGGCTCGGTCTGCGCGCTCGGATGGACTCCGACTGGGCGGCCGATGAGCTCGCCGAGGCTCCGGGACGGGATGCGACCCGCACGTGTCTGATGATGCTGCTGAGCCTCTACCAGGTGCTCAACTTCTCCACCTCCCAGCGCAAGCAACTCCCCGCGAGGGCCTCCCGATGATGTTCCGCGCGCTCCTGCTGAGCCTCCTCCTCACCGCGGCCTGCTCGCGTCCGTCGGGCTCCGAGGCTCCGTCCTCCCAGGCGCAGTCCGCCACCGCGGGCGACGAGGTCCCCCTCCCGGGCAAGCTCAAGTTCAAGGACGCCGACGACCGCGAGCGCTTCTCGCTCAAGCCCAAGGACGACGGCGCCAAGCTGGTGGACGGCGAGGACCGCGAGCTGGCCCGCTTCAAGTGGAAGGGCACCGCCCTCAAGGTGTCCGGCCCGGATGACACGGCGCTGGGCTACGTCGTCGGCTCCGCTGGCGGCGCGCTCACCGTGAGAGACGGCGAGCAGCGGCAGGTGCTCTACACCCTCGCGCGACAGGGCTCCGGCTGGCGGCTCACCGACGCGAAGGGCGCGCTGCTCTACACCGTGTCGTCGGACAACGAAGGCGCTCGCATCGAAGATGCCTCCGGCACCGAGGTCGCCCGCGTGAAGGTTCGCGAGGGCAAGGTGTCCCTCCGCGAGCCCGGCGGCAAGACGCTGCTCGCCACCAAGTCGCTGGTGAGCGCGGATGCGGCGGCGTGTCTCGCCTTCGAGAAGCTGGACCTGCCCTTCCGCGTGGCGCTGCTCCACCAACTCCAGACGCCGCCGTCCGGGTCCGCGCCATGAGTCCCTTCTCCACCGACGGCTGCGAGGTGAGCACGGGCTTCCTGTTCTCCCACCCGTGCGGCCTGCCCGCCGGCGCGCTGTGCCCGCGCTGCGGCAAGAGCGTCTGTGACGCGCACCTCTCGTCGAACCAGGAGGGAGCGCTCGTCTGCACGAGCTGCGCGGCCGCGGGTGACGACGAGTCCGAGGACGACGGCTCGACGAACGAAGAATCGGACGACCCGAGCTCCTACTACGAGGATTACGGCTACTACGGCTCGGGCTCCTCCTGGTCGCGGGGCTCCTCGAAGGACCCGCACGACTTCACCGAGGCCGACGGCGAGAGCCTGCGGCACGAGCAAGATGCCTCCTTCGAGGAGGACCTGGGCGGAAGCTGATGGGCGCGCGCTGGCTCATCTACGCGTTGGGCGGAGGCATGGGTCACTTCACCCGCGCCTGTGGACTCGCGCGCGTGGCGGCCCGGCGGGGACACCGCGTCACCGTGGTGACGAACAGCGTCTTCGCTCCGGACGTCCCGCTGGAGGACGTGCTGGGTGAGGGGGCCCACGTGCACCGGCTCAACCCGGACCTGGCCAAGGCCGCGGTGCGCGAGGCGGTGGAGTGCCTGCTCGACGGCGTGCGCCCCGAAGTCCTCGTGGTGGACACCTTCCCTCGGGGCCTCGCGGGGGAGCTGGCGCCGCTGTTGCCCGGGCTGCGCATGGGCAAGGTGCTGGTGCACCGGGACTTGAATCCCACGTACGTGGAGCGCTTCAACGTCGCGGCGGCGGTGGAGGACTTCGACCTGCTGCTCGTCCCCGGTGAGGACGCGCCCTTCTCCCAGCACCCTCGCGCCGTGCGCACCGCGCCCTGGCTCCTCCTGGAGCGCGACGAGTGGCTGGGTCGCGCGCAGGCCAGGCAGCAGCTCGGCGTGGACCCGGAGGACACCCGGCCGCTGGTGGCGGTGATGGGCAGCGGCAACGCGGAGGAGGTGGCGGAGGCGGGCGCCATCGCCACGCGGCTCCAGGCGCGGCTCGGGGCTTCGGCGCCGGTGCGGTGGCTGGCGCCTCCCGGGCCCTGGTTCCCCGTGCGGCCCTCGAAGTCCGGGGCGCCCGCGCGAAACCTGCTCCAGCCCGTGCGCGTGTGGCCGGCGCTGGCGGTGATGCCGGGGGTGGACATCCTGGTGGGCGCGGGCGGGTACAACACCGTGCAGGAGGCGCGCGTGACGGGCACCCCGCTGGTGGCCCTGGCGCGGGCCCGACGCTACGACAGGCAGGCGGTGCGGCTGCGTCCGGAGGAGCTGGCCCGCACCGAGGCGGAGCTGATGGAGCGCGTCGTCGCGCTCGTGGGCCCTCGCGTCGCGCGCGCGCCGGAGACGTACTCCGGGGGCGCCAGGGACGCGGTGGCGCTCATCGAGCGCACCGTGCTCAGTGCTTGAGGTCCTTGTGGCCCGGCGCCGGGTCGATGCCGTGCGCCATGATGAAGTGGTAGACGACCTGTGGGTCCTCCTTCGGCCCGCTCATCAGCTCCACCAGGAAGTGGCCCTGCGTGCCCGAGTCCGGGTCCGGCGCCACGTTCACCTCGGTGACCTCGCGGCCCGCTATCACCAGCTCGCCCACGAGCACCTTGCCCTTGAGGACCTGGATGATGTGCTGCCGGTCCTCCTCCAGGAGCAGCCAGTGGAAGTCGTCGTGGTCATACAGCATCGCGTCGACGGAGCCGCACCGGAGGATGCATTGGGTGTGTTCCTGGAGCCATCGCCAGAAACCATCGAACTTCAGGGTACGTACCGGCTGGGGGAGCATGTCCATGGTGGCCTCGCGCGCGGCCAGGGGAGCTCACGCTCGCCCGCCACGTCCGAGCTTCCCTAGCACGATTGCCCTCTCCCGGCGCTGATGCCGTGCGGGGAACCCCCCACCACGCCCGGTTGCTGTCCACCCGGTGAATCCCCATCGTCCTGTCCTTGTTCCTCCAGTCATGAAGGGGGCGTTGCATCCACACCCGCCCTCGGCTTCAGCGAGGTCCCAACCGTGAGCTTCCCCGCCCAGCGCCAGGTCCTTCGCGGCGTCCGTCCGAAGCACCCGGAGGCGACATGAGTCTGCGCGCCTGGCTCGCCGCCATCATGGGTGGCCTCGCCCTGCTGACGCTCGTGGCCGCCTCCGCGCTCATCGTCCTGACGAACGCGCAGAACCACTCGGCGAACACGCTCGGAAACTCCGTGGAAGGACTTCACCTGGCGGAGGAGCTGGAGATCGACCTGCTCATCCACTTCCGGCTCAGCGGCGTGGCGGCCCCCCTGGAGGGGACGTCGACGCTCATCCGGGGACGGACACTCGAGAGCATCGAGGCCTCGTTCCCTCGCCTGCTGGACGGCCTCAACAGCACGGCCTCCAGCACCGCCGAGCAGGGGCTCATCCAGGAGGTGGACAAGCAGTTCGACGCGTACCTCGCCGCCCAGCGCGAGGCCGCCGGACTGCCCCAGCGTCAGCGCGCGCGGCGGGCCATCCCCGCGCTGGACGCCGCGCTGGACTCGCTGGAGCGCCTGGTCCAGCTCAACGTGGAGGAGGCCCGGTCGGCACGGGAGGCCTCGGCGGCCCTCAACCGGATGGGCAATGTCGTGGGGTTGGTGCTGTGCGGCCTGCTGCTGGCGAGCCTGGTGACGGGCACCTTCTTGTTGCGCCGCATCGCCTGGCAGCCCCTGCGCGACATCAGCCAGGCCATGCGCCGCTTCGGCGCGGGCCGCAAGCGCACCCGCGCGCCGGTGGCGGGCCCCACGGAGCTGCGCGACATGGCCCGCACCTTCAACGAGATGGCCAACAGCCTCACGCACCAGCAGGAGCAGCAGCTCGCCTTCCTCGCCGGTGTGGCCCATGAGCTTCGCAACCCGCTGTCCGCGCTGAAGCTGTCCACCGCGCTCACCGAGCGCAGCCGCGCGCAGCTCACGCCGGAGCGCATGCAGCGCACGCTGGCGCTGGTGGGACGGCAGGTGGAGCGGTTGGACCGGATGGTGGGGGATTTGCTCGACTCCACCCGGATTGAGGCGGGCAAGCTGGAGCTGCGGCCGGAGGTGCGCGACGCGCGCGAGCTGGCGCGAGGCGTGGTGGAGCTGTACCGCTCCAGCGACAGTGGACACGTGTTGCAGCTCGACGTGCCGGAGGCGCCCATGTTGGTGCGCGTGGACCCGGACCGGCTGGAGCAGGTGATGGCCAACCTGGTCAGCAACGCGCTGAAGTACTCGCCGTCCGGCAGCCGCGTGGAGGTGGGGGTGCGCCGCGAGGCGGACGACGTGCTCCTGTTCGTGAAGGACCAGGGCGTGGGCATCACCGAGGACGAGAAGAGCATGCTGTTCGCCCCCTTCCAGCGACTGGGGGATGCCCGGAGCAAGCGCGCGCCGGGCGTGGGGCTGGGGCTGTCCGTCGCGCGGCGCATCGTCGAGGCCCATGGCGGGCACATCGAGGTGGAGAGCACGCCCGGCGTGGGCTCCACGTTCTGCGTCCGGCTGGCCATGGCCACCTCGGGGGCGGGGGGCGCCGTGGAGCCTCAGGAGGGGGCCGAGGTGCCTCCGGACGCCCTGCACTAGCCGCGAAGCGTTGCGTCCCGTGCTTCCGTCGGAGTCTCTGGGTGCGCCAGGGAGGCGTCGGACGTACCTTCCGGGCTCCATGACAGGAGTCGCCTGGAACATGAAGATTTCGCGCCGAGTCGCGCCACTCGCCATCCTGCTGTCCGTGGGGGGACTGGGGGCGTGTGCCTCCCGCCAGCCGGCGCCCGAGGCCCAGGCCGCGAAGCCTGCTTCCGCCGCCCCCGCCTCTGTCGTCCAGTCCACGGAGGGCGGCTTCTCCGTCGCGCTGCCCGGGCCGGTGAGCGAGGAGCGCCGCTCCCAGCTGACGGATGTGGGCGAGGTGACACTCCACACGTTCATCGCCGTCCGTCCGGAGTCGGACACGGCGTACTACGTCTCGTACACGGACTTCCCCGCGGCGGCGGTGTCGCAGGCGAAGCCGAGCGACGTGGTGTCCCGCGCCAGCCTGGGCGCGTTGGAGGCCCTGGGCGCCACGGGCGTCTCCTCGAAGCCGCTGACGCTGGAGGGCTTCCCGGGCTGGGAGGTGGAGGGCGTCTCCGGGCCGCGCCGGCTGCGAGGCCGCTTCTACCTGGTGGGCCCCCGGCTCTATCAGCAGCTCCTCCTGCACCCGGAGGGCAAGCCGCCCCAGGACGCGGAGGGCTTCTTCGAGTCGTTCCGCCTGGACCCCCAGGTGGCCGCCATGCTCTCGGGCGCGCAGCGCTCCTGAGCGCGGGTGGGCCCAGGTGTCCCGGTGAGGGCGGGTGCGGTATGCCAGCCCCGCAATGAATCTCTCGGCCATCGACCTCAACCTGTTCCTCGTGCTGCACGCGGTGCTGGAGACGGGGAGCGCCACGGGCGCGGCGCGGCAGCTCCACGTCACGCAGTCGGCGGTGAGCAACGCGCTGGCGCGGCTGCGGGAGCTGTTGGGAGACCCGCTGCTGGTGCGGCAGGGCAAGGGGCTGGTGCCCACGCCTCGCTGCGAGGAGCTGAGGCCGCTGCTCGTCAACGCGGTGGCGCAGCTCCAGGTGGCCGTGGATGGCCAGCGCTTCCTGCCGGAGGAGAGCACGCGCCGCTTCACGCTGGCGTGCGGTGACAACCAGGACGTCTGCGACGTGCCCCGCGTCGTGGAGGCCTTCGCGCGCCGCATGCCGCTGGCCCAGTTGCGCGTGGTGAGCATCGACTTCCTCGTCTCGTCGGATGGCCTGGCGACGGGCGAGGTGGACGTCGCGCTGGGGCCTCGGCTGGTGGCCACGCGGGAGGGCTTCTGCGTGGAGGACCTCTACCTGGAGGAGGTGGCTTTCGTCGTCCGAAAGGACCACCCGCTCATCCCGGGGACGGTGCTGACGCGGGAGGCGTTCAACGCCTGCAAGCACATCGACATCGTCATCACCCAGGGTCGTCCGGGCGTGGGGCGCTCCATGTTCGAGCGGTTCCGCAAGGAGAACGGCCTGGAGTACAGCTCGGCGCTCGCGGTCTCCCACTTCATCGCCGCGGGCATGGCCGCGACTCGCACGGACTACATCGCGGGCATGCCGGGACGCACCGCGGAAGTCCTGTGCGCCATGCTGCCCTTGAAGCGCCTGCAGTTCGTGCCCGTGCCCCAACCCATGACGATGTCGCTCATGTGGCACACCCGCACGGACGCGGACCCCGGCTCGCGCTGCTTCCGGCAGCTGCTGCTCGACGTGTTGAAGGACCTGCCGCCGACTCGAGCGGAGACGCGCGCGAAGGCCCCACCGTCGGGACCCTCGCGCCGCGCCCGCGGCCGCTGACCCCCGCTGGACTCAGGGGGGCCAGGGGCGCCGGCGTGCCTGCCGCTCACTCCGTCACGGGGACGCGACGGGGGCGTCCTCGGGGATGTCTCCGAAGCCACCAGACTCGAAGTCCTGGATGGCCTGGAACACTTCGCGCTGGCTGTTCATGACGAACGGGCCCATGTGGAAGATGGGCTCCCGGAGGGGCTCACCCGCGAGGATGATGAAGTGCGTGTCCGCTTCGGCACGCAGCGACAGGAACTCGCCGTCGTTGGCGAAGAGGGCGAGCTCCCCCTCGGTGGCCGTCTCGTCGCCGGACGACACGCGACCGGAGGCGATGAGGACGATGGCGTTGTGGTGCTTCGGCAGTGGGACTCGCAGGTCCGTCCCCGCGCGCAGCCGCACGTCGAGCAGGGAGATGGGCGTGAAGGTCCGCGCGGGACCCTGGGTGTCGTTGAAGCCGCCCGCGATGACTCGCACCGAGCCGCCCTCGACGGGGACGGTGGGAATCTGGGCCGCGGTGATGGGCTGGTAGCCCGGGGCGGCCTTCTTGTGAGCGCGGGGCAGGTTCACCCAGATTTGGAGCATCTCGAAGACGCCACCGCGTCGGGAGAAGGCGTGCTCATGGTACTCCTCGTGGAGGATGCCGGACGCCGCCGTCATCCATTGCACGTCGCCCGGGCCGATGACGCCCGCATGGCCCGCGTTGTCGCGATGCGCGACGTGGCCTTCGAACGCGAGCGTGACGGTTTCAAAGCCGCGATGCGGATGCCAGCCGACGCCCCGCTGACCCTTCGCGAGGGGCGGGTAGTGATGCGGCGGATGGTGGTCCAGCAGCAGGAAGGGGCTGACGCGCTCCTGAGGCAGGCCCCCGCTGGGGACGAGCGTCTTCACGCGGAAGCCGTCACCGACCCAGTGGAAGGGCCCGCCGCCGTGGACGCTCTCGAGCGTCCGCGCACGGGGAGTCGCGTGGGGAACGGTGGGGGGAGTCAGTGTCTGGGTCGTGGTGCTCATGACACAGAACGTAAGGGCCAGGGCGGGTGTGTAAATCGCTCCCGCGCATGATGCTTAGCATCACGTCGTGTGATGGTCCGCGAGCGCGAGCTGGCAGAGCGAGGTGAGCCGGTTGGAGGCCCACGTCGCCACCGGGCCCAGCGGCGCGCCCTTGCGGCGCAACAAGGCAAGGGGACGCTGGGGTGGAGGCCCGCCCTCATAGGCGGCGAGCCGCAAGCGCACCAGTCTGCCCGCCGCCAGGTCCTCGCTCACCAGGTGCTCGGGCTCGTGGCCCCAGCCGAGCCCACCGAGGATGAGGGCATGTTTCGTCATCAGGTCCGCGACGCGCCAGCTTTTCGTCGACAAGACGCCCCGGTCCGCCGTGCCTGTCTTCCCGGTGGGCAGCCGCTCACTGAGGACGAGCTGCGTGGTGGTGGCCAGGTGTTCGTCGGTGATGACGCCCTTCACCCTCGCGAGCGGGTGTGACGGCGCGGCGACGGGGAGCATGCGCAGGAGCGCGATGGGACGCTGCTCCAGGCCGGTGAGGTCCAGGTCCGCGCCGGCGATGGCGAGCGTGGCCTTGCGCTCTCGCAGGCGCTCCGTCACGGCGGCGAGCAGCTCCACCTCCAGCGTCAGCTCCACCTCCGGGTGCGCCTGTGCCAGCTCCTTCACGAAGGACAGCAGCGCGGGCGTGGGGAACATGGCGTCGACGACGAGCGCGAGCTGGGTCTCCTCGCCGCTCTTGAGCCGGCCGACGACGGTCTGGAACGTCACGAGGTCGTCATGCAGTCGCCGAGCGGCGGCGACCACGGCCTCGCCCTTCACCGTCAGGCGGGGGACGCGGCTGCTGCGGTCGAAGAGGCGCAGGCCGAGCTGCTTCTCCAGGCGCTGCATGGCCTGACTGACGGCGGGTTGTCCCTGGCCCAGGCGCCGGGCCGCCGCGGAGAAGCTGCCTTCCTCGGCCACCGCGCGGAGCGTCCGGAGCTGGTCGATGGTGACGCTGTCGAGCACCGCGTGACTGCATCACATCGACGCGGGCGTTGCACGCGTGGCGGGCGGGCCCTACTTGCGCGCGGACAGCCAGGAGACGATGAGCGAGCTGAGCGTCGAGGCGGCGGTGCTCTCGGAGATGGCGCCCCGGAGCATGTCGCGGGAGAGCGCCTCCGCCGCGCCGATGATGCCCACGCAGCGCAGGCGCAGCGTCTCCTTCGGCAGCTCGCAGTAGGGCGCGAGCGTGTCCCGATAGAAGTCCACGTAGCCGTCCAGCACCCCTTGATGGAAGTTCTCCATCTGCCCGTCGCCCTTGAGCGCGGCGGTGATGGCGTGCTGCTCGGGGCCGAGCGTCACGTAGCAGTTCATGTACGCGCCGCTCATCACCCTGGCGACGTCCTCCAGCTTGCGCCGCGTGCGCTGGAGCGCTTCCTGGAGCTGGGTGACCTGCTTCGCGTCGAGGCGCTCGTACAGCGCCATCAACAGCCCGGCGCGCGACTGGAAGTGCTCGTAGGGGATGGGCTTGCTGACGCCCGCGCGCTCGGCGAGGTGTCCGAGCGTCAGCGCGTCCGTGCCTTCCTCCCTCACCACCGCCATCGCCACATCGAGCAGCTGCTCGCGTCGCTGGGCCTTGGGAAGCTTCTTGGAGGTGGGCTCACTCATGGGACGTCGCGGCGGCACCCTGAGGGCTTAGTCGCCTCGACGTGCACGCGCAACCGCACCCCCACCTCGTCGAAATCGTGGCGAACCTACTTTTGGTAACTTACTTTAAGTAGGGTCAGCGCGGCACCCTCTTCCGCCGGCCCTCCGGCACCCTCAACCACTGCCTCTCGGGGCAGGGGAGCGCACCTGTCATGTCTTCGAACCCTCGGAAACCCGTCCTCATCATTGGTGGCTCGGGCGTCGTCGGCTCCCTGGCCGCCAAGGCCCTGCGTCGGCTGCAACCGGACCTGCCGCTCACGATTGGCGGCCGGGACTTGTCCCGCGCCCAGGCCGTGGCCCGCGAAGTCGGTCTCGCCGACGCGGCGACGGTGGACCTGTCGCGGCCCGATTTGGGCCAGCCCGCGAGCCGCGCCTACAGCGCCGTCGTCTTGTTCGTGAAGGACGACACGCTGAACTCGCTGCGGTACGCGCAGACGCACGGGCTGCCGTACCTGGGCATCTCCACCGCCTTGTTCGAGGTCGCTCCCGAGGTCGCCCTCCACATGCACCAGCCCACGCGCTCGCCCATCCTCCTGGGCAGCTCCTGGCTGGTGGGTTCCACCACGCTGCCCGCGCTCCTCTTCGCTCGGGAGTTCCGCGCGCTGGAGTCCATCGCCATCGGCGCGGTGCTCGACGAGCAGGACGTGGGCGGAGCCGCCGCGTACGTGGACCTGGACCGGCAGAAGGCCGCGCCCAACAACCTCATCCTGGAGGACGGACAGTGGCGCTGGGTGGGCGGCGCCGCGGCGCTGCGCGCCTTCCGCGACACCGAGGGGAATGACGTCCAGGGCCAGGCGTACTCGCTGATGGACGCCCCGAGCCTCGCCGCCGCGACGCAGGCGAAGTCCATCCGCTTCGATGTCGCCGTCGGCACCTCCGCGCCGCGCCGCCGGGGCGAGCCCTTCTCCACCGAAATCAACTTCGAGCTCGAAGGCACGCTGCACGACGGAACCCGGGCGCGCGTGCGCCACGAACTGGTGCACCCGGAGGGGCAGGCTCCGATGACGGCGGTGGGCGTCGCGGTGGGCGTCGAGCGGTTGCTCGGCCTGGCGGGCGGCGCGCCCGTCGCACCGGGCCTCTACCTCCCCCATGTCCTCATCGAGCCGGAGTACCTGCTGCGCCGACTCCAGGAAGCCGGCACCCGGCTTCGTCGCGCGTGATGTCCCCCCTTCTTCTCCCCACAGGAGTCCCCACATGAACGCATCCAACCTGAAGCCCGTCCTCGTCATCGGTGGCTCCGGCGTCGTCGGACGCCGCGCCGTGAAGGCCCTTCGCGAGCTGCACCCTGAGCTGTCCCTCCGAATCGGAGGGCGTGATGTGAACAAGGCCGCGGCGCTCGCGCGGGAGCTGGGCCACGCGGAGGCCGTGCGCATCGACCTTGCGCGCGAGGACCTGGGGCTGCCACCGGACGCCGCCTTCAGCGCGGTGGTGGTGCTGCTCAAGGACGACTCGCTGCGCACGATGAAGTACGCGCAAGGAAGGGGCGTGCCGTACGTCTCCTTCTCCGACTTCGTCTTCGACATCGGCCCGGAGGTCGCCCTCCACATCCAACACCCCACCGCCTCGCCGGTGCTCTTCCTGGGAAACTTCCTGGGCGGCACCGTGGCCCTGGCCACCCTCCAGTTCGCGCGTGAGCTGAAGAAGGTCCACGCCATCCAGATTGGCGCCGTCTTCGACGAGGAGGACGTGGGAGGTCCGGCCGCCAACGCGGACATGGAGCGCCTGACGAAGGGCGTGCCCAGTCCGCTGATTCGCAAGGACGGGAAGTTCCTCTGGGCCACCGCGGAGGAGGACGTGACGCGGACCTTCCAGGGCGCGGATGGCACGCACTGGCAGGGCCGCGCCTATCCCCTGTTGGACGTGGCCACGCTCGCGGCGGTGACGGACGCGAGCACGGTGCGGCTCGACTTCGCGCTGCGGGCCGCGTCCAGCCGGAAGCCCGGCGAGGGGCCGGGCCACGAGGTCGTCATCGAGCTGACCGGTGAGCTGCCGGACGGGACGACGGCGCACGTGCGCCACACGCTCGTGGATGGGGACGTGCACTCGGGGCTGAGCGGGAAGGGCGTGGCGCTCGCGGTGGAGCGACTGCTGGGACTGGTGGGCGGCGCGCCCGTGGGACCCGGACTTTATTCGCCCGAAGGCGTGTTGGATTCGGCCCACGTCGTCGAGCGCCTGAAGGCGTGGGGCACACGGATTCAGCGCGCGTGACGTGGGAGTGGGGCTCGCGTGGCCGCGCGAGGACGACTCTGGAGGAAGGCTCGTGCGCCGCCCCTCGTGTGCCGCGCCAGGAGGCTGTCAGTCCTGGCGCGGATACTCGCGGCTGGCGCCCCCGCTCCGCATCCGAAAGAGACCGCACCCCATGACGAGCCCGCTGTCCGCCGTCCCCATGTCGCTTCCTCCGCAGCCCGCGCCGCCGCACGCGCGTGTCGAGAAGTTCGAGGCCTCCCGGTTCGATGGCGTCCTCGCGGACAAGGCCAGTCACGTCCCCAACCCGAGCGCTCCCCAGGAGGTCACCTCCGTGGGCGTGGTGCCCCCGGTGGCGAGGATGGACGGGACGGTGCTCAACGGCATCTCCCGCTTCGTCCAGGAGCTGGAGCAGGGCCAGCGCGTGCTGGACCACATCATCCGGTCCGCGTCCTCCGGCTCGCGCTACTCCAACGCGGAGCTGCTGTCGCTCCAGGCGTCCATGTACCGCTACGCGCAGGTGTTGGACCTGGTGAGCCGCATCGTCGAGAAGGGCACCAACGGGCTGAAGGACGTCCTCAAGACGCAGGTGTAGCTACCCCGTCTTGCGACGCCTGCTCGCGGGTGGGGGAGGGGGCTCCTCTTCCAGCCGCGCGCTCAGCGCCTCGCGGATGGCGAGGACGCGCTCCTTCAAGTCCCGCAGCTCCTCCACGTCGAGCCCCGACGCCTCCAGGATGGACACGGGCACGCACTCCGCCTTCGCGCGCAGCGCGCGACCCGTGGCCGTCAGCCGGATGCGCACCTGGCGCTCGTCCAACACGTCCCGCTCACGCTTGACGAACCCCGCCGACTCCAGCCGCTTGAGCAGCGGTGTCAGCGTCCCCGAGTCCAGGAGCATCCGCTCCCCCAGCGCCTTCACCGTGACGTCGTCCTCCTCCCACAGCACCAGCATCGCCAGGTACTGGGGATAGGTGAGGCCCAGCTCCTCCAGGAGCGGCCGGTACGTCCGGTTGAGCAGGTGCACCGTCGAATAGAGGGTGAAGCACAGCTGCTCGTCGAGGTGGAGCGCGTCGACACGCTTCTTGGACTGGGCCATGGCGGTTCCTGCCTGGAACATGCGGCCCAGGTGCATTGCGCGCAATGGAATCGTGCTTCAGGGCTTTCCAGGAGGGCGCGAGCGACGCAGCCAGTGGGGCACGTGCTCCAGGAGGGCGTGCCCGTCGAAGGGCTTGAGCAGGGTGTCGAGCACGGCCGGATGGTCCACCTGGCGGGACGTCAGGGCCACCACGGTCAGCCCGGCCCAGGCGGGGTGGCGGGTGATGCGCTCCAGGAAGGCCCGCCCGTCCATGCGAGGCATCTCCATGTCCAGCAGCACCAGGGAAGGCCGCCCGTGGACCTCCAGCCAGGTGAGCGCCTCCAGTCCGTCCTTCGCGACGGCGCTGCGATAGCCCGCGCTCGTGAGGACATCGACCACCGAGGCTCGCAGGTCCGCGTCATCCTCCACGACGAGCAGGGGTCCTTCGGAGTCTCCTGGCATGAGAGGTCATCTCCCTAGGTCAGGGTGGGCGTGAGGTACAGGGAACATCTGCCGGTTCGCACCGGCAGACGAGGTCCTCAGGTCTCCTCGAACATGGCCTGGAGTACCCTCCAGGCGAGTTTCACTTCCGGGTCAGAGAGGCTGGTCAAGAAGTCGCAGATCTCCGCCACCTCTTCGGTGCGCTCCTGCTCGAAGCCGTTGAAGAGCGTCTTGAGCGACACGTCCAGGCCTGTCGTCAGCTTGCCGAGCGTATCCAGCGACGGAGAGAACGCTCCGCGCTCGATACGGCGGATGGCATCCACCGAGAGGTCACACCGCTCCGCGAGCGCCTCCTGGGTCAATGCGCGGTTGTTACGAAGCTGGCGCACATGACCGCCGAATTTGCGATGGAACCTCGTCCAGTTCGCTACCTTGTTCTTCGCTTTCTCCATATTGGGTGACGACTAATCTGGGGACTCCTTGGCCCAAGTGAAGTGAAGGTGTTGACGGTTGGACCCTGGAATTCGCCCGGACGCCAAGTCGGGGGCCCTGGGTGTCGCAGGGTTGCGGGAAACCAGGTGGCAAGGTGCGTGCGTGTCCCCGCCCGAAGCTCCCCCGAGGAGCAGGGAGGCTGGCGTGCCGGGAAAATGCGCGGGCGGAAGAGTTCGTCTACGCTGCACGCCGCATGACGCATTCGGAAGTCGGGTGGGGTGGACGGCGGGTGGTGTTCCACGTCCTGGCCTGCTGTGGCCTCTTGGCCGCCTGTGAAATTGGTTCCGAGGTCCGCCCCCTCACCCCAGCCCGGGAGCCTGTCCCGGCCGCTCCGGCGGTGGTGGCGCGGCCCGGGCCGGACGTCCCGACGGCTCCCGAGCCCAAGCTCGCCCCACGGCGGGTGGCGCCGGAGCCCACGGAGCGCACGCGCGCGACGCAGGCGCTGGCGGTGAAGCTGGGCGCGCCCGGGGCGAAGGTGGCTGACCCGTGTGTGGCGCCGGGGGGCTCGGGCTGCGAGCGCACCGCGCTGGCGCCCTTCTTCGAGTCGCTGGACGCGCTGTCCTCGGGCACGGCGACGGGGCCCACCGTCATCGAGGCCTTCGGCAACTCGCTCATCGCGGGGGACCGAATCGTGGACATCCTCCGGGACGATTTGGGCGCGGGCTTCGGTGCCGCGGGCCGGGGCGTGCTGCTGGTGGACCGGATGGCGCCCTACGGTGGGCGCGGACGCACCGGCTACAGCAAGGGCGGGTGGGAGCCCCGCACGCTGGGCGAATTGCGCAAGCCTCCGCACCCGTTCGGAATCACCGGCGTGTACCACGTGGCCACCGTCGCCAGGGCGCGCAGCCGCTTCAAGCTGGAGGGCGAGCCGCGCGGCACCCTGTGGTGGCTGGACGTCCCGAAGGGCGGCGCGCTCACGGTGCTGAGTGGAGACACGGTGCTGGCGCGGACGGAGCCCGCGGGGAGTGGCGAGTCGAAGGCCACGCGCTTCGAGCTGCCCCCGGGCGCGACGTCGGTGGACATCGTCGCCGAGGCGAAGGGCGCGGTGGTGCAGGGCGTGGTGTTGCAGCAGGCGCGGCCCGGCATCGTCCTGGACATGCTCGGGGTGCCGTCCGCGGACGCGAGCCTCTATGCGCGCCTGGATGACGCGGCGCTGCGCTCGCAGTTGGCGGAGCGCGAGCCCCGGCTGCTGGTCTTCTTCCTGGGCGGCAATGAGTCCAAGCGCCTGGAGTGGAAGCGCACGGATTTGGAGACGCTGCGCACGGACCTGGGCGCGCTCTTGCGTCGCGCGCGCGGTGCCGCGCCGAACAGCGCCTGTCTGGTGGTGGGGCCCATGGACGCGGTGCGGGATTCGAAGGACCAGGGCAAGGCCTTCACGCAGCGCCCCTTCCTGGAGGCCGTCGTCGACGCGGAGCGCCAGGTGACGCTGGCGGAGGGGTGCGCCTTCTTCAACCTCTATGAGGCCATGGGCGGCAAGGGCGCGCTGTCGCGCTTCCACCAGGCCGGCTTCATGCACGAGGACCTGGTGCACCCGCGCGGCAGGGGGCTGGATGTGCTGGGGCACCTGGTGACGGACGCGCTGCTGCGCGCCTGGGTGGAGACGCCGCCCGCCTCCCGTCGCGTGGCCTCGCTGTCGCCCGCCGCCGGAAGCCCGTCTGGTTCGACTGTAGAGGCCGCGCCATGATGACGCCGAGGTGGCTCTTCGCCGCGCTGTGGTTGCTGGCGACTCCGGCGCTGTCCGCGCCGCGCCTCACGCCGGTGTGCGAGCCCGTCAACGCGGAGGCCGCCGGTGGCCCTCGCGAGTTCGCTCCCGAGGTGACGCAGGCGCTGGACGCCATCGTCCGCGCGGAGCTGTCCCAGGGGCCCGTCGCGGGGCTGACGGTGGGTGTCACGCGGGGGGCCCAGCGCTGGGTGTGTGGCTATGGCCTGCGTGACATCGCGAAGCGCCTGCCCGCGACGCCGCGCACGACGTACCGCATGGCGTCCGTCACCAAGTCCTTCACCGCAGTGGCCGTGTTGCAGTTGGTGGAGCAGGGGAAGCTGGATTTGGACGCGGACATCCACACGCTGGTGCCGGGCTACCCGGCGAAGCAGTGGGCCGTCACGGTGAAGGATTTGCTGGGACACCTGAGCGGGGTGCCCACGTATGACGGAGTGGCCTCCAGCAACAACGTGAAGCCGGTGAGCACGGGCGAGGCCATCTCGGCCTTCTCCGGCAAGCCGTTGGCCTTCGAGCCGCGCACCCGCTACCTGTACAGCACCTGGGGCTACAACCTGCTGGGCGCGGCGGTGGAGGCCGCGTCGGGGAAGTCCTACCGCGACTACCTGCGCGAGAAGGTCTTCCAGCCCGCGGGGATGGAGCACGCGGACCTGGACATCACCGCGACGCGCGACGAGCACCAGGCGGTGGGCTACCGCGTGAAGGACGGCGTGCTGAAGCCCTCGCGCTTCCTGGATGTGTCCAGCCGCTTCGGTGGCGGTGGGACGCGGGCCACGGTGGGGGACATGCTCGGCTTTGGCCGTGCGGTGCTGGCCCACCGGCTGGTGACGCGCGACACCATGGGGAAGATGCAGGCCTCCATGGCGACGAGCGACGGGCGCCTCACGGACTACGGCATGGGCTTCGCCACCTATCCCTTGCGCGGCCACTACCTGGTGGCGCATGCGGGCGGGCAGCCGGAGACGACGACGCTGCTGGTGATGTTCCCCGCCGAGGACACGGTGATTGCGCTGGCCACCAACATCGAGGGCGAGGCGAAGCGGCTGCGGCGCCTGTCCATCCGGTTGATGTAGGGCGTATTGGAGGGCGGCTTCACGCGCAGGGACGCGCACTTCACGGACCCGGTGGACTCGGTGGTGTACGAGGGCCTGGGCCGCATCGCCAGCTATGGCCTGGCGTACCACCTGTGGGCCACGCGCGGACCGGGCACGCTGCCACCGGACGAGGACCCGGCGGGCGCCTTCGCGCGGGTGTCGGAGCTGTTGGACCGCAAGCTCATCGGCAAGGACGGGAAGGGGGCGCTGGAGCGCATCCGGAGCGGGCATGACCCGAAGCTGGGCTCCGTCTTCATCCGGGTGGGCGCGCGGATGGCGCGCACGTTGGAGAAGGCCCATGGTCCGGAGCGGCTGCTGGCGTACCCGGCGGAGGGGCCGCTGTCGTTCTTCGCCGACTACCTGGCGGCGTGTGAGGCGCAGGGCGTGCCGGACACGGAGCGCTTCGGCGAGCCGCTGCGTGGGGATTTGCTGCGCTTCGTCGCGGGGTGGAAGCGCGCGGAGGTGCCGGCGCTGCTCCGCCTGCGGCTGGACGAGGAGCAGAACCCGGAGCCGCACTGGCCCACGCTGAAGAAGGCGGCGGCGCTGTCGCCGGACGTGCGGCCGGACTATTCGGATGAGCTGCTGCGCATCGCGGAGGGGTTCGCCTGGCGCAAGCAGGTCGTGAATCGCGTGCGCTGGCTGGAGCGGGCGGTGGAGCTCCAGCCCAGGAGCGTGGATGCGCGGTGGGCGCTGTCGCAGGCGCTGCTCACGGTGAAGCGGGACGAAGAGGTGCTGGCGCACCTTCAGGAGGCCCTGGCGACGCCGCAGGGCGCGGTGTCGCTGGCGCCGCTGTCGTTCATCAAGCGCGTGGTGATGGACTCGGAGGCGCCGCCGCGCGTGGGGCTGGGGCTGCTGCGCGCGGGCGTGGCGCTGCACCCGGAGTCGCCCGAGCTGTGGGACGCGCTGGCGAAGCGGGAGAAGGCCCAGGGCCACAAGGCGGAGGCGAAGGCGGCCCTGCGGCAGGCCCGCCGTGCTCGCGAGTCGCGTCCGGAGCCGTCCTCGTCCGAGCCGGCCAACCGGGCAGGCGCGGACCGTGGCTCGGGCCCCGTGCCGGATGACCACGGGCTGCTGCGCCAGCGTCAGACGCTCTGAGCGGAGGGTCCTCGAGCCGTGCCCGGAGCCGGCCTATCGGGCGGGGATGGCCCCGTGCACGATGCCCCCGGGCTCGTGCATCCGCGCCAGACACGCTGAGCAGAGGCCCAGCGGGCAGTGTCCGGAGCTGGCCTATCGGGCGGGGATGGCCCGGGCTCGTGCATCCGCGCCAGACACGCTGAGCCGAGACCTTCGAGCTGTCTTCGGAGCTGGCCCATCGGGCGGGGATGGCCCGGGCTCGTGCATCCGCGCCAGGCACGCTGAGCAGAGGCCCTTCGGGAGGACTGTGCGAGGATGCTTCGCGTGTCCGGCATCCCGTGTCCCTTCTGTCAGGCCCCCTTCGCACCCGGCGCTCGGCGCTGCGCGGCGTGTGGTGCCTCCCTCCTGGTCGCTCCTCCCGCTGACTCCCAGGTGGCCGTCTGCGCCATCCATCCGGAGTGGATGAGCTTTCATGCGTGCACGCGCTGCGGCGCGTTCGCGTGCTCGGAGTGTCTGCGCGAGGGGCCTCGCGGCGAGCTCGTCTGCGCGCGGTGCCATGAGCGCTCGCCGTACACGCCGCTCGCGTGGGACCAGCGCGCGGAGCTGGGCTGGGCGAAGGCGTTCTGGAAGACGTGCGTCGATGTGATGCTGCGTCCGGGCGCGACGTTCGGACGGATGTCACCCGAGGGGAGCGTGGGCAGCTCGCTCCTCTTCGCGCTGCTCACGGCGCTCGTCGGCTACTTCATCACCACGCTCTTCTACTTCGCCGTCCTGCTGGCGGTTCCCTACGAGAACCTCGCGTCCCGAGGGGTGGAGGTGCCGGACTCCAGCTTCTTCCGGGGCGCCGTCGTGTTCGCCTTCTTCCTCTGGATGATGGTGATGCCCCTCTTCAGCGTGGGCATCACCGTGGGGGCGTCCGCGCTGGACCACGTGGTGCTGCGGATGGCGGGCGCGCCGAGCACGTTCTCCGCGACGCTGCGCGGACATGCCCTGTCCCAAGGCGTCTACCTGATGGGCCTGGTGCCCTTCTGCGGCATGTATGTGATGCCCTTCTGGAGCGCCGGCGTGCGGGTGGCCGCGTACCAGAAGCTGTTTCGCGTGGGCTGGGGGCAGGCCGTGTTCGGCGCGCTGTTCGTGCCCGTCGTCACCTGCTGCCTGGGCGTGGGTGGCTACGCCGCGATGATGGCGAGCCTGATGAAGTCCCCGTAGGAACGCGAAGCCTCAGTGCTTCGACTCGTGCCGGTCATCGTGTCCCCCGGCGAGGTGGCGTTGTCGGGCGCGCTCATGCACGCGCTTGAACTGCTGGGCCAGCTCCGCGAGCTCCTCCTCGGTGGCGTCCTCCAGGTCCGTGAACTCATTGCGCGCGTGCTTCTGCGCTCGGATGAGCTCGTCGAGCTTGAGGTGGATGGCCTTCGCGTCGCGGTTCTGCGTGGCCTGGATGACGAACACCATCAGGAAGGTGATGATGGTCGTCGAGGTGTTGATGACGAGCTGCCAGGTGTCGCTGAAGTCGAACAGCGGCCCCGACACCGCCCAGAGAAGGACGACGGACACCGCGAGCAGCAGGGCCTGGACGGAGCCCACGCGCTCTGACACGCCCTGGGCGAACTTGTGGAAGCGCTCATGCATCCCTGGAGGAATGGGTATGAGCGCGAGGGTTGGCTTGCTTGCCTGGCCGGTGCCCGAGGGCCTGCTCGCCCTCCAGCCAGACGCTACTGTCCGGCCGAAGTCCCCGAGGATGGGAGGGCGGCGGTGACGGTGCGCTGCTTGGGCCAGAAGCGCGCGCCATGCACGCCGTCGAGCTGGGCGAGGCGCTTCTTGCTCCGCGCGTCGTAGATGCGCGCGCTGTGGTCCGACGCCACGAGCAGCAGGGCTCCCCGCACGCGCAGCTCCACCGCCGACGTGGGCTCCAGCGACAGGGCCTCCGGCTCGGAGAGGCGATCATTCGCCTCCCAGCGCAGCGGCGGCATCAGCACCGGCAGCTCGCGCGCCGCCCGCCAGGCGTACAGCGGGCCGCCATGCGTCTCCAGGGCGACCCAGGCGCCGTACTCGGTGTGGCCCTTGTCCTTCACCACCGCGTCCAGGCGCGCCGCGTCCTCGCTGTCCTCGGCCAGCTCCGTCGCCGCGGGAGCATCCGGGTCCGCGCCGAACGTCGAGGACACGAGCTGGCTCGCGGTGGCGAGCGCCGTCGTGCCCGGCGCGTCCTCCCGCTCGTACACCGTCGCCACGGATTCGATTCGCTTCCACGTCTCGCCCTCGCGGCGGTACGCGTGAGCAAGACCCGCCGGGCTGCCCTCCGTCTCCTCCGGCACCGGCAGCCGCTGCCCATCCACGACGAAGACCTCCTCGCCGCGCTCCTCCTTGCGCGTCAGCCCCTCCAACTGGGACACGAGCGCGACGACACGGCCCTGTGCGTCAAAGCCAAGTGAGTCCGTACGGCCCTCGTCTGGGAGTGCGAGCGGGGCGAGGCCCTGGGGGGCGTCGAAGTCCACCTTCCAGGCGCGGGGCGGCAGGCTGCCGTGGCCCCGGTCCACCAGTGCGCCCTGCTTGCCGTCCGGGCTCCAGGCCAGGCCCAGGCGCTCGCAAGGGGCATCCACGGTGGCCAGGGCCTTGCGTATGCCCGTGGGGTCCTGGCGTATCCAGGTACAGCCGGAAGGAGAGGCGTCCTGCAGGAGCGAGAGCGCGAACGCAGGCGCGGGCTCCGCGGACGGAGGGGGCGCCGGAGTCGCGGGCGCGGGGTCCTGTGACTTCTTGCAGGCACCCCCGAGCAGCAGGGTTCCGACGAAGAACGCGGGGCCAAGGCGGCGGAGCATGAGGCTCTCCGGTGCGGGTTCTCACCCACCATCGCAGAACGCCGGGAGTGGGAGGAAGTCACCCCAGGAGTACATGGCCTGAACTTTCAGATAGCCCACGCGAGGCTGGGTGCCGTGCAACCCGCCTGGCACCCCGAGGTGCTCTGTCGTGGACACTCGCTCGGGGTGCCGCGTGTGCATGGCTCAGACGAGCCAGCCGCTCTCATCGAGGAAGAGGGCTTCGTTGAAAGGCTCTTCGTCCTTCTTCTCGCGCGCGGGAGGCGTGTCCGCGAAGTAGAGGCTGCGGCCGTCCTTGACGACGTGCAGCACGCGCAGGTCCTCGCGGGCGCGGGGTGTGACGACGAGCGGGTTGCCGGAGAGGACGACGAAGTTGGCGCGCTGGCCCGGAGCGAGGGTGCCCTGGGGTTCCGGCTCCTCCTCTTCCGCGTTGCCGTTGTCGTTCGACAGCTTGTCGACGACGGCGGGAATCACCGTGCCGCCCTGGAGGGGGACGATTTCCGTGTCGGGGCCGCGGAGCGCGAGGACCTCGGCGCGGGTGCCCACGGCGAGGATGTGGCCGTCCTGGAGGGCCAGCGCCTCGGCGGTGGGCTGGTGCTCATTCATGGTGAGCAGGCTTCCGCCCTCGAAGATGCGGTCGGCGAATCGGGAAGGGTTCATGGCCTTCGCTCCGGGGGACACGCGGGTGGACCCTTAAGGTGAGCCCGCGGTGGGGGGGCGTCCATGGGGGCAGGGAGATGTTGTCCTGTCGCCCGAGTGCCAGCCCGCTGGGGTGGGAATGCCGAGCGAGCGGTCCCCGTGTGACTCCGGGCGTGGGTTGCTGGCGAGGGGTGGCGTCCTCACGCTGGAGGGTGGCGGTGTGCTGACGGGCCGCCTCGCGCGCGCCATGTCCTTCGACCTGACTGAACCGAATGTGCAGGAGCAGGTCATCTCCTTCGGGACGCTGGTGGCGGACCTGTTGGGGGTGTTCTCCGGCTCGGTGCTGGGGGCGCTGCTGGCCGAGCGGCGGAAGATGGACCTGATGGGCTTCCTGGTGCTGGGGCTCGTGTCCGGGGTGGGGGGCGGAATCCTTCGCGACACGCTGCTGCAGGTGGGGCCGCCGCTGGTGTTGGTGAAGCCCGCCTATCTGGTCGCGGCCTTCTCGGGGGCGTTCGCGGCGTTCATCTTCGAGTTGAGGCATGGGCCGACGGTGAAGCTGTTGTCGGCGTTGGATGCGCTGACGCTCGGTTCCTTCGCGGTGGCGGGGACGCAGCGGACGCTGGAGGTGGGGCTGAGTCCTGGGACGGCGGTGCTCATCGGCATCATCACCGCGGCGGGGGGCGGCATCATCCGCGACGTGCTCATCCGGCGTACGCCCACGGTGATGCGGCCGGAGCCTGGGTACTACGCGCTCGCCGCCTTCGCGGCGAGTCTGGTGTGTCTGGCGTTCTCGCTGACGGGGCACCGGCGCCTGGCCCTGGTGGCGGGGATGGCGGTGGGGGCGGCGGTGCGGCTCATCTCCGTGCGGCGGGGGTGGAGACTGCCCGTCAAGCGCACGCGCGAGGCACCCCGGAAGGGCGATGACTTCGGCGGGCCTGGCGAGGACGAGAGCTGGACGAAGCCGTGAGGCGTGGGTCAGGGCTGTCTCTCGCGGAGGACCTCGGCGGGGAGGTTGCGTCGGAAGGGGCGCAAGAGGGCCGCGACGACGGGCGCGACGGGGACGGGCAGGGCGACGAGGATGAGGATGAAGAGAAGGCGGAAGGCGCGACGGACGTGTCGCGCGAGCGCGCGCAGGAAGGCGAGCGCCCGGGAGAGGAACCGGGACATGGGTGCTCCTGGGACTGAGGGGACTGCCGGAAGGTGGAGTGTTTCCGGGAGGGCTCAGTGGAGGAGCGACGCGTGGAGCAGGAACAGACGCCGGGTGGGGCCAGGAGGGTGCCGCCGGGTGTGACTGTTGACAGGGGCGAGTGGCGCGGCGGAGACGGTGGGGGTGGGCCGGGCCGGGCGGAGGAAGTGCCGGGCGTAGCGGACCAGCTCTGGGGCGCGCGGGGTGGAGGCGGAGCCGCCGGAGAGTGAGGCGGAGCCCGGAGCCGGACGGGGCAGGGCCTGCGCCGAGGCACCGCTACCAACGAGCGTCAGACAGGCGAGGAAGAGCCTGAGCCAGCGCAGCAGGTGGGAGGAGTGCCCGTGCATTCCGTCCCATGATGACCATGGGGTGGGGCGAGTCAAGGTGACGGGATGGGCGGGTTCACCCGGAGGACTTCTCGAGGTCTGTGTTGTCCTCGAGAACTCCCCGCAGGTTCAGCAGCTCGTCGAGACGATGGGTTCCTGCCTGGATGTAGAACCGAGAGTCGCTGGGTGGTCGATAGAGCCTGATGGCAGCGCCAGGTCGTTCGAAGATCATGCTGTGGCGTGGGTACGGCAGTCGGATGAATCCCATTTTCTCGAAGATACGGGCGACCTCACCTGTGGACGCGTTCTTCCCTTCATGTCCGCCGCTGAAGCCGACATGGTGGGAGAAGGTTGGCAGGCAGATCTCCGTCATCGCCTTGAGGAAAAGCATCTCGCGGAAGCCGTTGTAGACAGGCTGCGGGTCTTTCTTCCAGGCGTGCTCGCCGAACGGCATGAGCACCACCTGGTGGTCTTCATCCTCCGTGGGTGCCTCCAGGTCGAGCCAATGGCAGTCCGAAACCAACGGGTCGCGACTCCCAAAGAGAAAGAGGAATCTCCTGGGTGGCATTACGCTCTTGGGTGCGAGCCGGTAGTTCTCCGCGACTCCCAGGATGGGGTCGTATGAGGACAGCTCTTGAAAGAGAGGTCCTCCATTGGCGCCCATGGCATTTGCGAACTGGCGATAGGCCTCTGGGAGAGGATGGCCAAAAACCTCTTCCAGTTCGTCGACCATCAGGTCTGGATACCCACGAACCTGGTCGCGGTATCCGGGACGGTATCTCTCAAGGAGATTCAGGAGTTCTTCCATGGGTCAGGTGCAATCCTTGGTGTTGTCGCAGAGCATCTCGGGAAGGAGTTCCTGGCACTCCTTGCAGGAGACAACCGTTTCGCCGTGTCCGAATTCTCGGCGTTGAGGCGCGGTGCCTTCTATGTCGGTGTGGCTGTACTGGATTGCGGACGTGGATGTTCCCATGGGAGAGAACCATCGCTCAGACATCGTGCGTGCTTTGTGGCCAGACGCTCCTCCTGCTTGAATGAGCTTGGGGGCGGCGCACTCCCAGTTGCGCTCCCTCCCGTCGATGACCTGCTCTTGATGGTCGCTCATCTGGAAGTTCTCGACGAACTCGAATGAAGAGGCTCCATGCTCCGCATGGAGGGTCTGCTGCATGACCTGACGAAATCCAGGCGTGACATCGCTGCCGGAAATGGCGACCAGGGCTTTCTTGGCGCATTTACAGAGGAGCACTCCAATCATGTAGCCCTTGGTGTAGTTCTTCTCGTCCTCATGCCAGCGTAACAGCGGGGGCATGCTCTCAAGCTGGCTCTTGAGGACGTTCATTTCGCGAGTCAGGGCTTCTTCATTCTCGATGTCCAACCTTCTCTTTTTCTTGGCCGCTTGCTCCGCGGCTTTGATTTCTTCTTGAAGAGGGATGAGTTGGTCCTTGAGAGTGGATTTGTCGGCTGTTGCTGGCGACCTGACGACCTCGCGCAGTTCATTCAGCCGCTGCTTCTTTGGTGTGAGCTGTAATGCTGCGTCGTGGAATTCGTTCAGCGACTTCTCGTTGAGCGCTTTTCGTTTCTGCTTCAACTCAGAGTACTGGGCGATGAATGGACGCTGCCTATGGAACTCCTTCATCAAATCCACGAAGAACGTGTCCAGGTGGATCACGACGTCATCCATCTCGTGGACACGGTGCTCGTCCAGTGACTTGCCGCAGGCGGTGCACTGCGCGTCGTCGCCGTAGGCCCAGGCGGTGCGCCCGTCGGAGATGAAGGTGGTGTTGTAGCTATTCCCGTTGTGCAGGGTGACGTCGAGGTAGCGGACCACGCCCTTTCCTTCGACCTTCACGTCCACGCTGCCGCTGCCCCAGGCCATCTTCCCCTTGAACTTGGAGGAGATGAGGCCTCCCGCCGTCCCCGGCTCGTCTCCCGTGCTCGTGCTCAGTTCCGAGCTCGTCAGCGCCACGGGGTTGCCCTCAATCGTGACGCTCTGGCTCCCCTTCGTGAGCATCGAGTCCTGCGCGGAGTTGACGAAGGGCGTCGGCACAGGTCCTCCCGGTGTCGGTACCTTACAAACATCGGGCGCCGCCGAGGTGTGCGTGTTGCCGTCACCCTTGTGGAGAATCGAACGGCCATTCGCATAGACGCGACCCATGGTTCCTCCTCTTCACGCCTTCGGAATCATCTCCACCACGCACGCCCCCACCCGACCCCCATCCGCACTCCCGTAGATGAGCGTCCTCCTCGCCGCCGGCTCCCTCCACCGCGCTCGATGCAAGGCCACCCCCACCATCACCGGACCCGCTCCTGCTCCCGCATCCCCCAGCCCCTCTCCCGAGAGGTGGACCCGCAGCGGCTCGGGCATCAGCCCCGCGTTTCTCAAATACGCCCGCGAGAACTCCGTCCCCCACCAGGTCTCTCCCGGCTGACAGGCCAACACGCCATCCACCCGTCGCCCTCCCATCACCCCGTCGCTCCGCACACTCCTCAGCACCTCTGTCAGCCCGTCCGCGAGCCCCGGCTCCATCCGCGCGAAAGGACGAGAGTCGATTGCCAACGCCGTCCCCAGCACGACCCCTGCCTCCTCCAACCCCAATGACTTCGATGCCCCTGGCCGCGTGAGCGCGACGAAGCCCGCGGCCTCGCCAGGAATCCGCCCGTCCGGGTTCTGTCGCCCCAGGTTCAGCCGAGCCTTCGACAGCGCCTCCAGCGAAGCCGCATCCCCATACGAGTCCACCGCACCCACCAGGGCCAGGGCGCCCGCTCGACCGGACTGGAGGTCTCTCGTCGCCGTGGCCAGTGCTTCGAAGAAGGCTGCTCTGCCTCCCTCGTGCACCGTCACCAGCTCCAGCCGCCCCGCTCCCTCCGCCAGAATCGCGGCCTCCAGGGCCTTGCGTTCCACCGCCGCCCCCAATCCCTGCTCCGGGAGCCCGAGGTAAACAGGCACACGTCCCCTCGGCGGCAAGCGCTCCAGCACGGGCTTCACGCCCACCAACGCCTGCCGCGCCAATGCGCTCATCCGCTCCGTTCTCGTCGCCGCGACGTCCAAGAGGCTCAACCGTGAGGCCCGCACGGGCTCCCCCAGGTCGTCCTCGACTTGGGTCTCCGCGAAGCGCACGAGGCCCGCTCGCAGGGATGCCAGGGTCAGGTGTGTCGTCGTCCCGATGGGCGTGCACAATCCCACGCCCACCACTCTCGCCCCGCTCATGTCACGTCCTCCCACGGCTCCAGCAGTCGGACCGTGCTCACCTCATGCGTCGCCAATCGCCGGTGCGCCGGAAACATCGCCCGCCAGGTGAGCACCACCCGGCGCTCCTCGGGCTCCAACCGCACCGTGTCCAACGTCATGCGCCGCTTCTCCCGCTTCCTCGCGAACGTGCAGCGCGCCTGGAGCCTGTACTCCGGGAGGCGGAACGCCAGCGGCCCGTCAGGAGACACTCCCTCCAGCACCACGGGCTCTCCTCCCCGCAAGTGAGGCGAGGCCTGCAGCCCCTCCGGAGCCACCTGGAAGAAACGCTCGTCGAAGTCCACGGGCCACAGCGGTGCGCGCCGCTCCACCCATGCGGCGTCGTATGTCCCCGCCCGACTCAAGCGCGGCTGCCAGTGCCGAGCCACCGGTCCAAAGCCACACGGGGGCGGCCTGTCCGCCCAGCCGCGCACCAGGGCCTCCGGCGTCTCGATGGATGGCAGCGGCTGCTCCAACGCCTCCTTCGCGCTCGTGTAGAAGCCACGCCCCACCGGGTTGCGTGGCTCGTAGCCCGACGCGCGTGTGCCTCCGAAGCTGTACTCGTAGCGCAGCGGCAGTGACTCGAACGGCAGCGGGTCCGAGGCGCTCAGCCCCACCAACCCCCGATACCAGACGCGCGTGCCGCAGACTTGTGCCCGCTTCTCCACGGGCCCCACGCGCACTCGCACCTGGGTAGCCGTCACCTTGCGGCCACGCGGCGCCCACGCGCGCCCGTCCAACAACACGTCCGTCGCTCGCCGCGCATAGGACGACGGTGCTTCATGGCGAAGACTCGAGGTCTCCGGTGCTCCCCAGTACACCTCTGTTGTCGGTGGCGAAGGCTGGACCTCGCACAACGTCAGTGGCACCACCGAGGCGCGTCCGGGCGCAGGCAGGGTGAACCCGCCAGACACGACGATGACGAGACCGTCCTCGCCCTCCTTCGTTTGGGTCAGGAAGTCGGTGGCCGCGAACGGCGTGAGGTTCTCGAGGGCGGGCATGGTGACGTGTCCTCGTCGCGCTCAGCGAAGCGTGGAGACAAGCGGGCCGCTCCCCAACACCAGCCGCGCTCCTCGGGCCCGCGTGAGTGCCTCCCGCTGTCGTGGAGTAAAGGCTCGGGTGGGAATGACGTGCTGTCCCTTCGTACGGATGGCCAGCTCGCGCGCCAGCACGTGCCGGCGTCTCATCGAGCCCGTCTCCAGGGCTTCCAGCAGCACGGCGCCACTGAAAGGCCGCCCCAGCAGATAGCGCTGTCCCGCCACGAAACGGCTCCGGGACTCCTCCCACCAACCCCGGACCGCCGACACGTTCGGCCACGGCAGGTCATCCTCGGGGCGCACCGTGAGCTCCGCCTCGTGGTCATCGGACTCCTCTGGCTCTTCTCCTTCGAGCAGGGCGTACGGTCCCTCCAACTCAAGCCCCGTCATGGCAGAGAACGCCTCCCCCGCGAGCCGGGCCACGCGAGGCACATGGAGCAGCCTGGCGCAGACCTCCATCGCCGCGAGCCGCCCGCTGAACCCCAGCGCCCACAAGGCCTCGGCACGAAGCGCGTCGTCCTTCGCCAGCCCCACCAGGAAGTCCGTGTCCTCCTCCCCGCCACCCAGCGCGAGCAACACCATCGCCTCCGGACTCGAGACCTCCGCCTCCCGTGCCTCCTTGCCGCACGCATCCCATGCCATCCGCAGCCCCGCGGTCAGCCCCGCCTCCATGGCAGCCAGCCGGATGCCGGGATGCGCGGAGGCGAGCAGCGCGGGCAACACCTTCCGCGCGAGCTCCTCGGGCAGCGGCCTCGCTCCACCAAGCGCGGCGATTCGCGCCCTCGGCTCGTCATGCAGGAGGTGCCGCCCAAGCACTTCAGGTGACGCGGACTGTCGGAAGGCCAGGACCTCCAACGCGTGTGCTTGAAGGTCCAGGTCGCCTGTCTTCAACAGAGACTCGAGCGCCGTGCTCACGCCCGTGACTTCGCTGACCTCCAGCGCGCGGCGCATGGCGGCGCGGGATTCGGCCTCCGCCCCTCGCAGTCGCGACACCACTTCGTCCACGGCGCCCTGGCTCAACAGCGCGTGGGTGGCGACGGAGATGCGAGCTGCTTCCTCCGAGTCGAACGCCGGCCTCACCACCGCGTCGAGCGCTTCTCGCTCCGCCAGTCCTTCCAGATTCCCCAACAGACGCTCTTCCCGTTCCGCCGTCTCAACCAGCGTCGAATCCGGAGCCACGAGCGCTCGCTCCCATTGCTCCCAACGGAAAGACGCCTCATCGAGGTGCTCTTCCCAGACATCCACCAACAGCATTGAAGCCTCCCCCCGCCGAGCACCCGAATCCTCGCGTGGCGCTCTGACACCGGGCTTGCGGGCCAGGAGCGCCTCACGCATGTCGTGAGGAACCACGGGTGGCCCGATAGATTGTTGAGTTTGAGCAGGGCTCACAGCCCCTGGGGCCCGGCCTTCAATTCACCGGCCAGTCGCCACCGGGACACGAGCGCCACGACTTCGCGTCGGTCGTCCAAGGCGCACGCCTCGGCCACACAAGCATCCACGGCACTCGTCTGGTCCACGATGCAGGACGGGCCATGCCGTGCCGCGGACCGGTGGGCCCGGCGAGCACAGTGAGCGCCTGCGCCTACACCGTGTCGATGAAGTGGTAGGCGGAGCCGCGTCCAGGCAGCTCGCGCACCACGAAGCCTCTGCGTTCGAGCACTCGACGCAGCTTGAGGTTCGGGTTGGAGGTCAACCCACGCACGCGCCAGTTGGCGCGTCAGCCGCCACGGCGCCGCCTGTCTCGATTCCAAAGACAGGCGGGCCGGGAGTCACGAACCGCGCGCTACTCGGTGAACAGCTCGCCGGACGAGTACATCTCCGGCTCCTCCTGACTGGTGCCACCGACGACGAGCACCTTGCCGGTGGTCAGCAGCGTCGCCGTATGTCCATACGTCGGCGTGTCATTGCCCACGACGGAGAGCTGCCACGTGGCCGGGTTGAACAGCTCCGTGGTGCCGCCAATCTGGTTGCGCGTGCCGCGCGCGACGAGCACCTTGCCCGACGGCAGCAGCGTCATCGAGTGGTGCCGCCGCCGCTCCTCGGTGGCATACGAGACGTACTCCCACTCGTTGTCCTCCGGCCAGAACAGCCACGCGCCGCTCGCGTACTGTCCCGTCTCCTGTCCCGTGGCCAGCACCGCGCCCTGGTTCAGCAGCAGCGCCGCGTGTCCGTAGAAGGCCGGCGGGTCCGACACCCGGCTCCACGTGCCCGTGCTCGCGTTGTACACCTCCGCCGCGCCCGTGACGCCGTCATCATTGATGACCAGCACGTTGCCCGAGGGCAGCAGCGTGGCGCTGACCTTCCCTGCGACAACGGACGTGGAGCCCGTCGCCGTCCACGTCCCCGTCGCCGGGTTGTACAACTCCGCGCTCTTCAGCGCCGTGGCTCCGAAGCCACCGAACACCAGCACCTTGCCCGATGCCAGCAGCACCGCCTGATGCGCCCTGCGCGCCGTGCCCAGGCTGCCCGTGGCGCTCCACGTGTTCGTGGCGGGGTTGTACAGCTCCGCGCTCGCCAGCGTGCCCGCCCCCTGGCCTCCGACGACGAGCACCTGTCCCGACGCCAGCAACGTCGCCGTGTGGTGCGCCCGTGTCTGGCTCATCGTCGCCGCCGCGCTCCAGGTGTTGGTGGCCGCGTCATAGGTCTCCGTCGACGCCGTCACCGAGCCCCAGCCATTGCCGCCCGTGACGAGCACCTTGCCCGACGGCAGCCGCGTCGCCGTGTGGAACGCGCGAATCTGGCTCATCGATGCCGCTTGAGACCAGGGGGAGATGAAGGTCGTGCGTGCCTCGGCGCGTGGCGCTTCCGCGACCGCCGTGGAAGCTCCGGCCACCGTCGCCAGCGCTCCGCACAGTCCCAGGCCAAGCCACGTCTTCGCTGTGGTTGCTCGTGTCATCCGTTCCTCGTGGTGAAGGGTGAGGTCCGCATTGTGCCGAGGGGGACCGACGCTCCGCGCGTCCCTCCTCGTCAACATCGCGTGACGTCGCGGCATGACAGTTACCGTGTTGCACTGGAAATACAGTGGTCATGAGTCCCACTCGTGAGACTGTGGGCCAATCCTCTGCTCGCTGGTCCTACACCTGCGCCCATGGCAGCCTGCGTCGGGTGACGGAGCCCTTGTTCGATGACCTGCTGGGCCTCGCGTGCTTCGCGCGCGTGGTGGAGCACCGCTCGTTCACCCAGGCCGCGGCCGTGCTCGGTGTGTCGAAGTCGGTGGTCAGCTCCCGCGTCTCGCGACTGGAGGCCCGCGTGGGGGCGCGGTTGCTCATCCGCACCACGCGCAAGCTCTCCGTCACCGACGCGGGCCTGGGCGTCTACGCCCACTGCGCGCGGCTGCTCCAGGAGGCGAGCGCCGCCACGCGCGGGGCCTCCGACGCCGGCCGAGGCACGCTGCGCATCAACGCGCCCATCAGCTTCGCGCAGATGTACCTCGCCGCCCCGCTGGCCCGCTTCCTCGCAGCCCACCCGGGCACGTCGGTGGAGGTCATGCTGAGTGACAAGCTGGTGGACCTCGTCGAGGAGCGGGTGGATGTCGCCCTGCGAATCACGCGCTTGCGCGACTCCAATCTTGTCGCGCGGAAGCTCGCGACCACCGCGCTGTGCGTCTGCGCTTCCCCCGCCTACCTGAAGCGCAAGGGCACCCCCGCGCATCCCGAGGACCTGCTGCGCCACGATTGTCTCCGTTACCAGCACCTGCGCGCCGAGGACGAATGGCGCTTCCATGGCCCCAAGGGGCGCATCCCCGTGCCCGTGTCGGGCCCGCTGTCCGTCTCCAACGGGACGCTGCTGCGCGAGGCCGTGGCCCACGGCATCGGCCTCGCCGTGCTGCCCCGTTTCATGGTGGACGACGACCTGCGCTCGGGTCGCCTCGTCACCGTGCTGGAGCGCTTCGCTCCCAGGCCCGTCGGCATCCACGCCGTCCACGCGGCGGGCCGCTCTCCGCCGCCCCTGGTCCGAGCCCTGCTCGACACGCTGGCCTCCGAGTTCCGCTCCACCCGCTGGGAGTGAGCCGCACGCCCCGCGCGGATTGTCCTGGCTCCAGAACGATTCGTTCGGGAGGCTGACCTTCCGCCGCGCCTCCCTGGCGCGCATTCCATGAGGCGTTCCTCCAACCCCAGGAGCCGTCTTCATGCGCCGCGATGATTCACTTCCTCTCTCCTCCGAACTTGCCGCCACCGTGCTTCGCGTGGCGCTGGGCGCCGTCTTCCTCGCGCACGCGGGGGCCAAGGCGTTCATCTTCACCTTCGACGGCACCGCCCGCTTCTTCGAGGCCCATGGCTTCCCCGGCTGGGCTGCCGGGCCCGTGTTCGCGATGGAGCTGCTCGGCGGCCTCGCGTTGCTCGCGGGACTGCGCGTCCGGTGGGTGGCGCTCGCGCTGCTGCCGGTGATGCTCGGAGCGCTCAAGCCTCACGTCTCCCAGGGCTGGATGTTCACCAACGAGGGAGGAGGCTGGGAGTACGTCGCGTTCCTCATCCTGTCGCTCATCGCCCAGGCCCTGCTGGGCAGTGGCGCGTTCGCGGTGGATGGCCTGCTGTCGCGCAAGGGCGACGCTCAGGGCTCGGCCGCCCAGACCTCGACCTCGTGAGCCCGGGCCCGCGCGAGTCCGTCACCGACGACGACGGAGTAGGGCGGCCTCGCGGGCTCCAGCCCACGCACCTCGGCGGGGAGTCGAGCCAGCTCCCGCCGCGTGTACTGGCGGACCTCTTCGAGCGACGGAGACGCATCGGGCAGGCGCTGTCCCGCGCGCATCACCGGCCGCAGCAGCGGGCGCCCGCTCGCGAGGTCTCCGCGCCGCACGAGCAAATCCCTTCGCGCCACGCCGTCCTCGTCCTGGCGATACACCTGCTTGGCGCCGGGCAGCAGCGCCTTGCCCGCGGACAGCTTCATCCGGCCCTTGCCCGCGTACTCCACCAGCTTGTAGGCCATGTCCAGCGAGGGCGCGTCCGCGGACACCCCCATCGCCGTGCCCACGCCGAAGCCATCCAGCGGCGCGCCTCGCGCGAGCAGCTTCGCCACCGAGTCCTCGTCCAGCCCGCCGCTCCCAATCAGTCGCACGCGCTCCAGGCCCGCCTCGTCCAACAGCTCGCGCGCCGCCAGCGACAGCGCCAGCAGGTCCCCCGAGTCCAACCGCAGCGCTCGCACGCGGAAGTCCTCGCCCAGCTCTCGCGCCAGTCGAATCACGTGCTGCACGCCGCGCAGCGTGTCGTAGGTGTCCACCAGCAGCGTCGCGTCGGGGTAGACGCGGGTGAAGGCGCGGAACGCCTCCAGCTCATCGTCGTGCGACTGCACGTAGCTGTGCGCCATGGTGCCCGACAGCGGAATCCCATACAGCCTCCCCGCGAGCACGTTGGAGGTGGACTCCACGCCCGCCAGATACGACGCGCGAGCGACCTTCAGCCCCGCGTCCGTTCCATGGATGCGCCGCAGGCCGAACTCCATCACCGGCCGCCCCGCCGCCGCCGTCACCACGCGCGAGGCCTTGGACGCCGCGAGCGTCTGGAGGTGCACCTGGTTGAGCAGGTACGTCTCCACCAGTTGCGCCTCGGGCAGCGGCGCGCGCACCTCCAACAAGGGCTCCTGACCGAAGACCGGAGTCCCCTCCGGCATCGCGTCCACGTCACCACTGAACTTGAAGCGCTCCAGCCAGCCGAGCAGCCGGTCCGAGAACCGCCCCTGTGAGGCCAGCCACTCCAGGTCCTCCGCGCGGAAGCGCAGCTGCGCCAACGTGTCGAGCACGCTCTCCAGGCCCGCCGCCAGCAGGTAGTTGCGCCTGGCCGGAAGCCCGCGGACGAAGAGGCTGAAGACCGCCTCGTCCCACTGGCCCTCGGCGAGATACGCCTCCGTCATCGTGAGCTGGTAGAGGTCCGTCAGCAGCGCGGCCTCGGGCTCCATGGCTGGCCTCCTTCCAGGCGCGACGCGGGACTCAGGCCGTGGCGCCTGCTCCGGGTGGGCCCGCCGTCGCGCTCGACACCCACCGCTCCAGCTCCGGCCTGGGCAGCACGCCACTGCGCCGCGCCACCTCGCGCCCGCCGGAGAACACGATGAACGTCGGAATGCCTTGCACGCCCAGGCTGCTCGCGGGACGCGGGTGCTGCTCCGTGTTCAGCTTGAGCACCAGCAGCCGCCCCGCCTGCGCGCGGCCCACCTCATCCAGGATGGGCCCCGCGACGCGACAGGGCGCGCACCACGGTGCCCACAAGTCCAGGAGGACGGGCACGGGAGAGCCGAGCACCGCGCGGTCCAGCGCCTCGCCGTCCACCTCCTGTGGCGCACCCGACAAATCCAGGGCCTTGTGGCAGCGGCCACACTCCGGTGCCCCGGTAGGACGGGGCTCTCGTACGCGGTTGAACGCACCACAGGCTGCACAGCGGAACATGACGCCTCCTCGGAGCCTCGTTCCGAAAAGGTAGGCCGTGTCGGCTCCGGACGCGGCTCGCGCGCCGTGCTTCTAACGGCGTCCCTGCCTGGTCGCCAGCCCCAGGAGCGCGTCGCTTTTGCGTTCACTCCTCTACGTGTGCAGCTTTTTCACGGTCCTTCGCCTCGCTCCTCCACACCTGTTCGCGGTGCAGTGGCGACCGACCGGACGCGGCGGGCACACGGCCCGTCGGCGGGAGAGCAGGCATGCGGCTGGCCATCTTCGACACCCATCGGTATGACCGGAGCGCGCTGGAGGACGCCAACGCGGAGTTCGGCCATGCGCTGACGTTCCTGGAGCCTCGGCTGACGCTCCAGACGGCGCGGCTGGCGGAGGGCTTCCATGCGGTGTGCTCGTTCGTCAACGACCGCCTGGATGCGCCCACGCTGGAGAGTCTGCGCGCCGGGGGCGTGCGGCTCGTGGCCACGCGCTCCGCGGGCTACAACCACATCGACCTGGAGGCCGCGCGGCGCCTGGACGTGCGGGTGACGCGCGTGCCGGAGTACTCGCCGCACGCGGTGGCCGAGCATGCCGTGACGCTGGTGCTCTCCCTCAACCGCCACATCCCCCGCGCCTTCGCGCGCGTGCGCGATTGGAACTTCTCGCTGGATGGGCTGGTGGGCTTCGACATGGCGGGCAAGACGGTGGGCGTGGTGGGCACGGGCCGCATCGGCCGGGTGGCCGCGCGCATCTTCAAGGGCTTCGGCTGCGACATCGTCTGCTTCGACGCCGCGCCCGACCTGGCGTTCGCCCGGGAAGTCGGCGCGCGCTACGTGTCGCTGGACGCGCTGTACTCGGCCTCGGACATCATCTCGCTCCACGTGCCGCTCACCCCGGGCACACGACACATGGTGGACGCGAAGGCGCTGACGCGGATGAAGCGCGGAGTGGTGCTCATCAACACGGGCCGGGGCGCGCTCATCGACAGCCGCGCGCTCATCGACGCGCTGAAGTCCGGCCACATCGGCGCGGCGGGCCTGGACGTGTACGAGGAGGAGGAGGGCATCTTCTTCCAGGACCTCTCCGGACAGGTGCTCCAGGACGACGTGCTGGCGCGCCTGCTCACCTTTCCCAACGTGCTCGTCACCTCGCATCAGGCCTTCCTCACCCGCGAGGCCCTGGTGAGCATCGCCCGCACCACGCTGGCGAGCGTCCGGGCCTTCGAGCATGGCGAGCCCCTGGTGAACGAGGTGCGCGTCGAGCAGGTGCGGCCCGCCGGAGCGTGAGCCCTTGTGTGCAGGGCGGATGGGCATGACGCCCGTCCGACTCGTGGAGGAATCCCCCATGTCCATCGTCTGCGCCACCAACTTCTCCGACGCCGCGCGCCGCGCCTCTGACTTCGCCGCGGAGCTGGCCCGGAAGGCGAACGTGCCGCTGTACCTGGTGCACGTGCTCAACCCCAACTCCGCGCGCGCCTTCGGCAAGGCGCTGCTCCAGGCGGCCGAGGCGGCGCTGGGAGACGAGGCCCGTCGACTGACGAAGTCGGGCGCCCGGGTGGAGCAGGAGCTGCGCACCGGCGAGGCCGCGGTGGAGGTCGCGGAGGTGGCCCGGGAGCGCGTGGCCACGCTGGTGGTGACGGCGCCCCCCACGCAGGAGGCGCCGTTCCTCGGCGTCGGTGGGACGGTGGACCGGCTGGCGCAGTCGCTGGACGCGCCGCTGCTCGCGGTCCGCGACGCGGACGTGCTGGAGGCCTGGGCGCGGGGCAAGCATCCGTTGCGCGTGGTGCTCGGCGTGGACCGCTCGGTGCCCTTCGAGGCCGCGCGGGAATGGGTGCGCGGGCTGCGCGCGTGGGGGCCGGTGGAAATCATCGGCGCGCGCCTGCTGTGGCCGGACGAGGAGTACCGGCGCCTGGGCTTGCCGCGCCCGCCGGAGCTGGCCGCGATGACGCCGGAGCTGCGCTCGGTGCTGGACCGGGAGACGGAGGCGTTGCTGGCGCCGCTGGCCTTGGGAGGCGCCGCTCCGCGCCGCGTGCTGGAGCCCTCGCTGGGGCGCGTCGCGGACCACCTGGTGGAGGTGGCCGAGCGCGAGCGCGCGGACCTGCTCGTGGTGGGCTCTCATCACCGGCGCGCGCTCGGGAAGATGTGGAGCGTGTCGTACCATGCGCTGCGGCTGGCGCGGATGTCCGTGGCCTGTGTGTCCTCGCACGCGGTGCCCACGGGCGTGGACGCACCCCTGCCGTCGTTCCGCGACGTGCTGGTGGCCACCGACTTCTCGGAGACGGGCAACCGCGCGGTGGCGCACGCCTTCGGCCTGGTGGCGCCGGGCGGCACCGTGCACCTGCTCCACGTCGCGGAGGCGGGTCAGCCGGTGGAGACCGCGCAACGGAAGCTGGAGGCGCTGGTGCCTCGCGAGGCCGAGGTCACCGGTCGTCACGCGCGGGTGGAGGTCATCACCGACAACAAGGACGTGGTGACGGCGCTGGCCCAGGCGGCGGAGCGACTCGCCGTGGATGCGCTCGTGCTCGGGACGCATGGACGCACGGGGCTGAAGCGCGCGGTGCTCGGCTCGGTGACGCAGGCCGTCCTCGCGCGCACCGAGCGGCCGGTGCTGCTGGTGCGTCCGCCCCTGGCCGGGTGACCTGGGGTGGGGTGTCCGGTTCCGAAATGTGCCCGGGGTCACCTGCTACATCGCCGACCCGGGGGTGCCCCGCGCGGAGTGTTGACCCGTCGGTATCCGGGGCGTCCAGTACTTTGGCGGCGTGCCAATGCATTGGAGTCGTGCCCCTTTCGCGGGTAGGAGGGTGATAGTTCTCCGCATCCCTTTACCCTGGAAAGGACCCGACTCATGGCCTTTACGCTGCCTGAACTTCCGTACCGCAAGGACGCGCTCGCTCCCCACATCAGCGAGGAGACGCTCGAGTACCACTACGGCAAGCACCACCAGGCGTACGTGACGAACCTGAACAAGCTCGTCGCCGGCAAGCCCGAGGAGAGCAAGACCCTGGAGGAGGTCATCCTCTCCAGCGACGGCGGCGTGTTCAACAACGCGGCGCAGGTCTGGAACCACACCTTCTACTGGCACTGCATGAAGCCGAGCGGTGGCGGGCAGCCGACGGGCGACCTCGCCGACGCCATCACCCGCGACTTCGGCTCCTTCGACAAGTTCAAGGAGGAGTTCTCCCAGGCCGCCGCGACGCAGTTCGGCTCCGGCTGGGCGTGGCTGGCGCGGCAGAACGACAAGCTCGTCATCACGAAGACGGGCAACGCGGACCTGCCGATGAAGCACGGCCAGAAGGCGCTGCTCACCATCGACGTGTGGGAGCACGCGTACTACATCGACTTCCGCAACCAGCGTCCCAAGTACATCGAGACCTTCCTCACCAGCCTGGTCAACTGGGACTTCGTCGCCAAGAACCTCAAGGAGCGCTGAAGTCCTCCTGACGACGGATTCCCCACAGGCCCTGTTCCTGGGTTGAATGGGGGGCATGTCCGTGAAGAAGAACCTGGCCGTCGCCGTGCTCTCGCTGCTGGTGGGAGCCGGAGCGGCGGCCACCTCGCTCCGCCAGAAGGCCCAGCGGGAGGAGGAGATGGCAAGACACCAGGCCGAGTGGGGCCGCGCGCCCTTGCGCAAGGTCTTCTGCCAGGGCCCTCCGCCTGACGAAGAGACGACTCGCTACAACCAGCGCCGCTTCATCCAGCTCGCGACGAGCAAGGTGAAGCGGCTCTGGACCGGCACCGGGAAAGAGAGCCCGTGAGGCCCGTGGCGGGAGTCGTCAGAAGGCGATGCCCGTCTGGATTTGGGGCGAGAAGCTGAAGCCCCCGTCGTCCGGCGCTCCGGTGACGAAGAAGGGCAGGTCCAGCTCCACGAAGAACTTCAGGTGCTCGGTGATGGGGAAGCCCTTGATGATGATGGGGACGATGCCCCCGTTGAAGGGCACTCCCTCGCCCACCTGCATGGCCAGCCGCAGGCCGCCCTTGAACGCGCCGAAGTCGTAGATGACGCCCGGGTCCAGCACGAAGCTGGTGCTGACGCTCGCCGGGGTGCCGTCGTCCTCGAACCGCCAGCGGCTGAAGGCGATGAACTCGAAGTCGAGGGCCCAGCGCTCGTTGAGGTGCAGGGTGATGCCCGGCGCGAGGCCCAGGGTGAAGAAGTCGCCGAAGATGACGGTGGTGTCCTCGTCCGTGACGCTCAGGAAGGGAATCACCGCGGCCACGTGGCCACCCACGCGAGGCCCCATCATCGCCGCCGCGCCCGAGCCACCCGTGGCGGCCGCCTCCCGACGCGCCTTCTCCTCCGCCTTCTTCTTGTCCTTGTGCTGATGCCCCAGGGCCAGGGCCTCATCCACGTCCGCCTTCGCGCTCCCCGGAGCGAACGCCGCGAGCGCCGCGCACAGCCCACCCAGTCCAACCTTCCCCCTCCAGCTCAGCCCACCGCCCATGTCGCCGTTCTCCCCCGGGCGAAAACGTCCGCCCCCTGTCTTGGCAGCCAGGAGGGTGGGGAGGCTCTCAAGTCAGGACAAGCCGGCTGGGACTCGGGGGCGAGGGGCCGTTGGATTCCGACGACGCGCTCAGGGCAGCTCGCAGTCGAGGAAGTCCTTTTCGAACACGGGGCCCAGGAGCATCCGCTTGCCGAAGACGGCGGCGGTGGCCGTGCCGGACGTCTGGCTTCCGTCGTCCAGGTACACCTCCGTGGCCTTCAGGTCCGCGCCCGTGCCCGTCACGCGCAGCACCTGAGCGGGCGCCCGGCTCTTGCCGGTCAGGTCGCCCGCATAGGAGGCGAAGTCGAGCATCTTGGGGTGGGCGGCAATCCAGAGGTTGCCCTCGGCATCCAGCTCGATGTTGTCCGGGCCGGACTTCAAATCCAGCGTGTTGAGCAGCGTCAGCGCGCCTGTCTCCAGATTGCGCTCGTAGCTGCGCAGCGAGCGGCCCACCGACTCCGCCAGGTACACGGTGCGCCCGTCCGCGGAGCGGTTGATGCCGTTGGCGTACTTCGTGTTCCCGATGACCTCCTGGAAGCGCTGGCCGTCGAAGTAGAGGACCTTGCCCAGGGCGAGCTGGAGGTAGTCCTCCAACACCTGCATCGCGCCCGGCGGATAGCCGTGGTCGTTCGTCACGTAGAAGCGTTGCGCGTCCACGGCGACCACGTCGTTGGGCGACACGAGCAGCTCATCGCGCAGCGAGGCGCGGTGAACGAGCAGGCCGTCCTCGCCGACCTCGAAGCGCTCGATGCGCTGACCTTCGGACCGGGAGTGGTTCACCACGAACAGGGTCTGCGCGCCGGACGACGGGTCCACGTGCAGGCCGATGCCGTGCGGATGGAAGTCGGGGGAGAAGCTCCCCGTCAGCAGCACCGGAGGCGTGGTGCCGGAGAGGTCATAGCGGTAGATGCCGCCAGCCACGGGACGCCCCGCCAGCGTCGCGCGACGGTCGTCCGAGGAGACGTAGGCGTAGCCCAGGCTCGGGTGGAAGGTGATGTCCTCCGCGCCGGGCATGCCCGACACCGGCGTGCACTTGCCGGGCGCGTGGGGCGAGAGCGTCTTGAACTGCCCGGCGTCGGAGAGCGTCTTGAGGACGAAGCCCCCCAGCGCCACGAACAGCACACCCGCGATGATGAGGAGCTTCTTCATGGAGCCTGGAGCCTCGCCGGGAAAAAGATGCGGCGACGCTAGCAGGGCGCGAGGAGCGTCACATCTCCGCGCGCGTCGTGCGCTCAGCGCAGGCTGCTCACGAGCCGCCGCAGCCGGTGCCAGGTGCCCTTCGGAGAGTCCTCGTACGCCGTCGACGCGGGGACGCGCAGCTCCACCTCCGTCCCCGCCTTCTCCCGGCCGCGGAGGTCGAGTGAGGCGCCCAGCTTCAGGGCGCGCTCGCGCATGCCCGACAGGCCCCAGTGGCCGGGCTTGCCGCCGGCCTGGAGGAACGCCTCTTCGATTCCTCGCCCGTCGTCGCGCACCCGCAGGCGCAGTTGGGTGAAGTCATACGTCAGCTCCACCTCGATGCGCCGGGCGTTGGCGTGCTGGAACGCGTTCAGCAGGGCCTCACGGCCGATGTGGAAGACCTCGTCGTGCACCAGCGGGTCCAATCCGGTGGGCGTGCCCTCCACCACCACCTGGAACGCGATGGGCTGCCCTTGCCCCAGCTCTTCTCCCAATCGGGTGAAGACCGTGGACAGCTCGCCCGGGTCCACCATCGCGGTGCGCAGGTCCATCACCCTGTCCCGCCCTTCGACGAGCACCTGGTCGGCGCGCTCCAGGGACCTCTCCATGGCCACGCGCGCCGGGTGTCCCTCCGGCACCAGCTCCGACGCCGCCTGGAAGCGCAGCACCAGCCCGTGCACGCCCTGCAGCAGCGTGTCGTGCAGCTCGCGCGCGATGCGCTCCCGCTCGTGGTGACGCTCCTCCAGCAGCCTCCGCAGCCGGGCCCGCACCTGGCGCAGCCGCAGCAGGTAGAGGAGCCACAGCGCCACCACGACGACGGCGCCACACAACGCGCGGAACCACCACGTCTGGAAGAAGGCGGGGGGTAGGATGAACTCGAGCGTCGCGCCCGTCTCGTTCCACACGCCGTCGTTGTTCGTGGCGAGCACCTGGAAGCGGTAGTTCCCCGGGGGCAGATGCGAGTAGTACGCCTCGCGCCGTCCGCCCACGTCCTGCCACGCCGTGTCCACGCCCTCCAGCCGGTAGCGGAACCTCACGCGCTCGGGGATGGAGAGGCTCAGTGCCGTGTAGTCGATTTCAATGTTCGTCGTCTGCTCCCGCAGGGTGAGAGGGCCGGGCCCCGGGGGAAGCCACTGGCCGTCCACTCGCACCGCGTGGATGGCCACGGGCGGGGGCAGCGGATTGCGGAAGATGCGCGTCGGGTCTATCCACACCACGCCGTTGCTGGTGGCGAACCACAGCCGCCCGTCCGTTCCCCGCACCGCCGTGGGCAACGGGCGCAGCAGCGTGGGGCGCGCCGGAAGGCCATCCAGGAAGTCGAAGCGCTCGCATCGCAACGCGGCGCTGTCGGGCGTGGCCAGGACACGGGCCAGCTCCTTCGCGCTCAGGTGCAGGATGCCGGAGACCGCGTGGACCCACAGGCTTGAGTCCGGCAGCTCGATGATGGCGGAGACACCGCGCAGGGGCTCGTCGTCCTCCACCGCGAGCGTGTGGAAGCGCTGCCCGTCGAAGTACGCCAGCCCGAACTGTCCGCCCACCCACAGCCGCTGGCCCGCGCTCAGCGAGGTGACGATGCCCACCTCCAGTCCGTCCGCGCGGCCATGGCGACGGACGTCCTTCCCTTCGACGCGGAGGAGCTCCTGCGTCTGTCCCAGCCAGACCCGGCCCTGGGCATCGGTGGCCAGGGCCATGATGCGCTCCCGGGCCCGGAGCTCCGCTCGCGCCTCCAGCGACGTCCATGTCCCTTCGCGCAGCTGGAACAGGCCCCCTCCGATGAGCGAGACCCAGAGCGTGCCTTCCGCGTCCTTCGTCATCGCATGGATGTACGCGGGCGCGGGCGCCGGGAGGTCCGCGATGCGCACGGGCTTGTCATCCTGGATGCGCCAGAGGCCGTTCTCCGCGCCCAGCCACACCTGACCGTCCCTGTCACGGTAGGAGGCGAGGATGGGGGCGCCGATGTCGAAGGTGTCCACCGTCCTGTCGCGCAGTCGCATCAGCGGCCGGTTGGTGGTGCCCGCCCAGAGCGCGCCGTCGTCGCCCACCGCGATGGCGAAGTCATGGGAGCCGCGAGGGAACTCGGCCAGCACGAGGGTGCTGTGACGGAAGCGGTCCAGCCCGCCGCTGGTGCCCACCCAGAGGTTGCCCTCCCGGTCCTCCAGGATGGGCCAGGTGTAGTCGGAGCTGAGGCCGTCCTTCTCGGTGAAGGGCTCCCCGGCCTCGTCGAGCCGGGAGATGCGCCGCTCACCCCAGTGCTCGGGATGAGCGATTCGGCGCACGCCGTCACCGAGCGAGGTGACCCACAGGCTCCCCTCCCGGTCGAACAGCAGGCCCGCGGACTGGACCTCCAGGCTCCCCGCGCCAGGGTAGGGCTTGCCGCCCGGCAGGCCGATGGGGCGCACCGGGCCCGTGGGGTCGGCGACCCAAAGGGTGCCGTCGGGGGCCTGGGTCATCCGGCTGGCCCACTTCACGGCAATCCCCGTGTCGCGGAACGCGCGGCCGTGCTGCTCCAGGTAGTAGACCTTGTTGGCGAGCGCGAGCCAGAGGGCGCCGTCGCGGTCGACGAACATCGCGCGGCCCCGATGCTCCGCCGAGGGCAGGCCCCAGCCCTCCGCGATGCGCTCCCACTGACTCCCGTTCAGGCGGTACACGCCGCGGAGGCTGGTGGAGGCCCAGAGGTCTCCCTGGACATCGGTGGCGAACGACACCACCTGGGACAAGGGCAGGCCCTGGGCTTCGCCGTACCGGGTGACCTGGCCGTCCTTCAGGCGCGCCACGGCGCCATGGATGAAGCCCATCCACAGCGCGCCGTCGGGGGCGACATACAGCGTCTGGATGCTGCTGAAGGGGTGGTCATCGGGCGGCTCGAAGCGCCGGAAGTGGACGCCGTCGAAGCTGTACAGCGCCGCCGCCGAGGCCATCCACAGGAAGCCATCCGGTGTCTGCGCCAGGGCGGAGACCTGACCAGGGGCGCCGTCCTTCACCGTCCAGCGCGAGTGATAGAACTGGCCGATGCGGCGCTCGCGCCCGTTCACCTGCGCGACGGCGACGGTGCTCCACAGGAGCGTGAGCAGGGCCAGGGCGCGTATCCCCGTGCTCCTGGGATGAGCGGTTCTTGCTCGCCTGGGCGCGCGCGTCGCTGCTTCGGCGGAGTGGGCGAGCGCTGAAGGAGCGGGGGCCATGGAGACTTCCAGGGTAGCACCCACGCTCCGGCGGCGAGGACGGTCGCCGGGTATGGCTCGAGCGCTCCCCGGAGGGCTCAGGGGGCCAACGCCTGGCGGGCGAACATGCGCACCTCCTCGTCCTCGTCCTGCTCCGCCACGCGCTGCCAGAGCGGACGCAAGTCGTCGGGGCAGCGGTAGGAGGCCGACATCAGCTTGCAGCGCACGTGGGAGTCCGGGTCGGAGGCGAGCCGCTCAATCAAGCCCATCAATGCTGGAGTCAGGGGCCATCTTGGCAGCGCCTCCGCGATGGTGGACCGGACCCAGTCCTCCGCGTGATTCACGTTCGACGCGAAGGCCGGCAGCGCGGCGTCCTGCACGCCATGCTCGGGCGCATCGCTGAGCGCATAGAGGGCGTGGACGCGCAGGGCGTGTTGGTCGGAGCGCGTGGCCACGGAGACCAGGTGGGCGATGACGGCGGGCTCTCGCAGCAGCTTTCCGCCCAGTGCCTTGAGGCCCGAGGAGACGACCTCCGGTTCGGCGTCCCGGGAGAGCTGCTCGGCGAGCTCGCGCTGGCGGGGGCCGCCTGCGGTGGGCAGTTGGAAGCCCACCGAGCGCCGCACGGACGCGTGGGGGCTTCGGATGAGCACGGCGAGGACCTCCTCGCCCGCGGGCCCCAGCTTGCCGGCCACGCCGGCCAGGGTGTCCAGGAGGTCGCTGTCGTCCGAGGAGGTGAGTTCGAGGAGTGGCGCGGCGGCCTCGGCGTCGGAGGTGGGCCCCATCACCCGCGCGTACCACCAGAGGGCCGTGGTGCGCAGTTCCTTGTCGTCATCGTGGAAGCGGCGGCGGAGCACCTCGCCACCGGCGGACACGTCGAAGTTCTCCTTCGCGTCACACAGCTCCGACGCGGCTTCGAGGAAGGCCTCCGCGTCGTGCCCGGTGAGCGCGGGCCACTGCCCGAGCACTTCGTCGACGGTGTAGACGCTCGCGCTGTCGTCCCCGGCGTCCTCGGTGCCGAGCACGGTGAAGGACACCTTCGCGGACGGGTCCGCCACGCCGGGGATGTCCGCCGTCGCGGTGAGCTGGTAGTCGTGGCTCGGGTCGGCGTCCTCGGGGATGTCGATGCTCAGGGGCAGCTCGAGGGACTCATTGGCGGGCAGCGCCACGTCCTGGGCGATGGCGCCGTCGAAGAGGAGGCGGTGCTCGAAGTCCCCCGCGCCGCCCACGCGCGAGCCGAGCACCTTGACCTTCAGCACGGTGATGGTCGCCGCCTTCTTGCCGCCGCGTACGGTGAGGGTGCCCGTCAGCGCCTCGCCTGCCGACACGGTGTCTCCATCCAGCGAGATTTCCAGCCCGGTGCCGCCGCCGAACATCGAATTGAAGAGTCCCATGGGGCACGACTCTATATGTGGCAAAAGCCGTTTCAATACTAGAGTGATTCAATTGCAATTGACGAGGAGAGTTCGGACTACATCGTGAAGAGGGAGAGCACGAAGGTGTTCGTTCCTGGCACGTGGAGCACCGTCCCGTGTTGGAGCGGGGGCCGGTAGAAGGCGGAGGCGTCGTAGGCCCGGGCGCCCAGGAGGGACTTGCGCGTGGCGGCCGGCAGCCAGCCTCCGTCGTCGAGCGTGGGCGGAGGGCGGTCCGTGGGTTTCAGCGTGGCCAGGAGCGCCTGGGTCTCCTCCTCCGAGTATTCAAGGACCGCCAGCACTTCCCAGTCGGTGGGGCCGATGCCCGGCGCTCCGCGAATGGCCTTGCGCCACTGGACGGAGACGGGGCGACGGGGAAGGTTGACCACCTGCTCCAGGGACGCGAGGTCGGTGCCCGTCCTGGCGGGCTGACTCGTGGGCGCGGAGCTCGGGTCCTTGCAGCCGAGGCCGCTCCACCCGAGGACGAGGATTGCGGCGAGGAGACGTGGCGTGGCCATTCGGGAAGGGCGTCGACGTGGCATTCTCGGTGTCTTCTCCGTCCTGTCGGTCAGGCTTCTTCGTCAGGGAGGAGCGTACGAAGAATCTCGTCGTCAGGCCCGAGCGGACGCCAGCCGGGCGGCGGCGGATTGGCGAGGAGCGCATCGCCGACCTGACTGACGCGCTCTTCGTGGGTTTCTGGAGTGTATGCGGACCACGAACCGAGCGCCTTGGCTACCTTGAATCGGTTCGCATCATCCAGGACGGCCGGCCAGCCATTGGGAAGGCTTTGAGACAGGAGGCGCACGAGCACATCGCGGACGAAGCGTGTGACCTGCTTTCTCTGTTCCGCCTCTGCGAGCAAACCGCTAAGCACCTGCACGGCAGCAACGTCGTTTCCAAGCTCGTCGGCCAGGGCATACAGCGGAGCGGCAGGACGTGCCTCGGCAAACGCGGTGAGTGAGTCGCAGCCTCGCTCGCGCACCCGTTCGTACAGGCGTGCCTTGATGTTGCCCTTCCAGGCATCTCCGCCGCTCATCGCATTCTCCCGGGAGTGAAGCTGATCGGGATTCTGTAGTCCGTCATTCGCTCGGCAACGATGTCCAGGACCTCATTCCGCGTCAACATCCGGCCCGTCTTCGCCTCGGCTTCGCGTAAAGCCTTCATGATCATCCGGTTCCACTCATCGGGCCATGTGCGTCCCAGCTTCCAGTTGCCCCCTCCGTGAATGGCCTCGTGGTGGGCTTGTTCCAGCTTCACGCAGAACTGGTCGATGTTCATGTCGCCCTTGAAGCCGCGCTGCTCGAACCACGCGCGGTGCTCCTTCGGCAGGACATGGTGCTTCGGCGGCTCCGACATGCCCGCTCCCGCTCTGCCTGTCACCCGCATGCCTCGCACTTCGGGGCTGTCGCCCAGTGCATCGCGAACCCCCTTGGGCAGGTCCTGATGCGCTTGGGCCAGCATGACCTGTCCGCCGTGGATGCGGATGGCCGCGCTGACGGCGGGAACGGAGATGACGCCCGCCTGCACGAGCCTCCGCATCGTCTCCACCCACTCCGCGGAGACCACGATTCGCGAGCCCGCCATCACGCCACCGGAACTCATCACCAGACTCGCGCCGAGCGCCGCGGGCGCGGAGGGCGGCAGCCGAGGCAGCGACATCCTCAGCGTGGAGATCAGGGCGATCATCTCCAACGCCTGCACCGCCGCCATGACCTGCCCGCCGACTTTCATCGACTCGCGGGCATCCCGATGGATTGTGTCGAACTCATGCGTCAGCCTGCCCATCAGCTCGGGCATCGCGCTCGCCGCCGCATCGACCCGCTCCGGCTCCAGTGAAGCGAGCTCCTTCAGCATGGGCTCCATCATTTCGCGCACGCGCTGCAGGTCCACGAACAGCTTCTCGGTGCCACACACGAGGCACTGGTGGAGCATGGTGTCCGCGAGGCGAAGGAAGTCGACCCAGGTGGCCAGCAACAGGGCTCCAAACAAGGCCGACTGGAGCCGAGGCCCTGTCATGCGGAGCAGGGCCAGCTCCATGTCCGAATTGTCGACCTCCGAAGCCAGGCCTGTCAGCGCGGTGGCACGCCCAAGCGAACCACGCAGTGACTTCAACTGATGGGGGCCGTGGTCGAGATGGCGCGTGAACACGCCGTGGAGGCTCCGTCCACCCAGGACCGGAGCTTGCGTCTCGAGCTTGGAGAGCGCGGCTTCGCTCTCGTCCAGCGAATCCGTTACTTCGTCAATCGCTTCGAGGACTGCCTGCCGCGTCAGTGCGCCGCCTGGTCCCTCATCTCCAGCAACACGGTCTTGCCGGGCGTATTCAGTGACCGCATGCGGCGCGTAGTTCAGGGTCCTTCTCCGCCCAGGCGCACGCTCCACGGACGCGCACCCGGTGGCCAGCAACAACACGAGCAACAGCAGGACGTCAGCGCGCATGGTCCACCCTCAGGTCCACCGAGACGAAGGCTGTCGAACACGGCCTTCCATCCGCGTCGGGGATGCGCAGCGTACCCCCGACCCCTGCGCTCGAAGCGCCGCTCCACCCATCGGTAGGATTGCACCGGAGCAACGACTCCACCTCACGCGTCAGGCGCGGTCTGTCGCGGCTCGCCTTGTGGCCGTGAAGGGGCCGAGGATGCTCGTTCGACGGGAGTCGTCTGGGTGGGGCTCGCGAGCCCTCACCGACGGGGCGAGAGCATGGACCTGGAAGAGTTGCGTGCCTTCGTGGGTGTCGCGGAGACGGGTTCGTTCCTGGCGGCGGCCGAGCCCCTCGCCGTGTCACGGACCACGCTGCGCCGCCGCGTGGAGGCGCTGGAGGCTCGCGCGGGTGTGCCGCTCCTCACGAGCACCCCGGCGGGCATCGTCCTGACGGAAGCAGGGGAGGTGCTCGCCGGCGTGGTGGGCCGCGAGCGTCCACTTCAACCTCCACACCCAGGCGCATACCTACTACGGCGAGATGCGCGGGCAGCTCTACGCCGCCCAGCCCTGAGGCCCCGTGTCGCGGCTCGGGTAGACTCGCGCGCGTGCCGTCCTCTCCGCGCTCCTCCCCAGGTTCCTCGTTCGTGACTCGCACCCGTCTGCTCTCGCTGGGGCTGGCGGCGCTGGTGATTCCGCTGGGGCTCGCGTCGCGCCGGAGGTCGCTGCCGTGGCCCGCATTCTTCGCCACCTATGCGGGGGACACGCTGTGGGCGCTGCTCGTGTTCCTGCTGCTGCGCTTCCTCGCGCCTCGCCGCTCCGCGCTCGTGGTGGCCGCCGTCGCGCTCGCGTTCTCCTTCGGCATCGAGTTCAGCCAGGGCTATCACGCGCCCTGGCTGGATGCCGCGCGCCGCACGCTGCCGGGGCGACTGGTGCTGGGCGCGGGGTTCCTCTGGAGTGACCTCGTCTGCTACTCCGTTGGCGTGCTCCTGGGCGTGGGGCTCGACGTGGCGCTGCTGACGCGTCGGCGTCCGGAAGCCTCCGCGCCGTCCATCGATATGGCCTGACTTTCACCACGTTGGTGAGAGGACAGGGCCGACACCGTTGGATGGAGCCACATGACGAATGCCGTGAGAGGTGCGCTCGTTGTCTCGCTGTGCCTGGGTATTGGCAGTGGATGTTCCCGAGAGCTCGCCGACGTGGTGGAAGTGCCCGTCAACCCGGGCCCCACGCAGATACTCGAGGACCATGGGGACTGGGCGCCAGACGCCCTGGCCACCTGCCCGTTGCTGCCCCGTGACGCCGCCGCCGAGTGCGGCACCCCGGACTCCTTTGACATGTCGGCATGTGAGCGCGGCTCGTTGACGGGCCTGGAGGCCGACGGCCCCTTCACTGTGCATGTCATTGGCAATGACATCCTCCAGAATGCCAACAGTCAGCTCATCGGCGCGCTGAACTTCCTGCCGGATGGACGGGTGCTCGTCGACGGACGCTCCATGCGGGAGGTCCGCGTGGAGGGAAACACCTTCTTCCTCTCCAATCACGGCACGCTCCCGGACGGCCGCGTGTACCGGTCCTCCTTCATGGGTTGCAAGGCGCCGAGCCCGGGCCGGGTGGTCGGATGCTACGCGACCTGTCTGGCGGGGGTGCCCACCTTCCAGGCCACCTTCGAGGCGGAGAAGGTCCAGCGACGCGCGGGCGAGGAGGAGTCCAAGGGGCTCACCCTGGTGGGTGAAGCCCCGCTGAGCCAGGGCGTCGTCGCCGACGTCTTCGTCACCAAGGGACACGCGTATGTCGTCTCGCTCTCGGACTCCTTCGCCGGACCTGGCGGCCTCTTCGTCTATGACTTGAGCGACCGCTCCCGGCCCCAGCGCGTGAGCAGCATCACCTATCCGGGCGACAGCTACTGGAACGGTGTCTGGGCCAAGGGCGATGCCCTCTATGTCGCCAGCGCCGCCCGGGGGCTGCTCGTCTTCGACATCGCCGAGCCGGCCCACCCGAAGCTCTTGCGCTCGCTGCCCGATGGCCGCGCCATCAACGCGCACACCCTCTACGGCGACCACGACCGGCTCTATGTCATGTCCGCCTCGCCCATGCCGGAGACGCTCATCTTCGACGTGAAGAACGAGCGCGAGCCGGTGCTGCTCGGCCGCTACGCGGACCCGAGCGTGGATCCGATGGTCGCCTCCTTCCCGCATGACGCCACGTCGTGGGGCTCGCGCCTCTTCGTCAATCACTGGGCCGCGGGGCTGCTGGTGCTCGACGTGAGCGACCCGACGAACGTGGTGAAGAAGGGGGAGTATGTCTATCCGCGCGCCACCAGCCACACCCACCGCTGGCACTACGTGAACGACCGGCTCATCGTCTTCGAGGGAGGCGAGGACTGGGGGGCGCATGTCCGTGCGCTCGACATGACGGACCTGGAGCACCCCGTGCTCATCGGCGAGTACCGCCTGTCCCAGGGCGTCTCCGTCCACAACATGGAGCTGAAGGACGGCCTGCTCTACCTCGCCCACTATCAGCACGGGGTGCGCGTGCTGGACGTGACTCGTCCCGCGCGGATGCGGGAGGTCGCCTACTTCAATACCTGGAGAGGCTCGGACAGGGCTCGCGGCCTGTCGTTCTATGACGGCGCCATCGGCATGCGCATCCCGGACGACGGCCATGTCTATGTCATCGACACCTCGCGCGGCCTGCTCATCTTCGAGGAGCTGTAGCCGGTAGGCGAAAGTCCTCCACCGGAGGCCGGTGAGCGTCCCGCCTCCGGTGTTGAACGAATGGACCGGGCGCGGGTACGAGGCCTGTCCGGACGCGTAGCCCTTTCCTGGCCATCTGCCATACGCTGCGAAGCAGGGTGCCGGTGGTCGAACATGGATTCCTCGGGGGGATTGCCGCGGGCCGAGGTCCCGGACGCCATCCTTTCGCAGGAAACGGAAAGATGGCCTCGATGCTTCGCAATGGGTGTTTGTCGTTGGTGTTGTTCGTGCTCGTCGGCTGCGGCTCGCGACACCACGGTCCGAAGGTGCATGAGCGCCGGGCCGCCATCCGCGCCGCGCATGCGGAGAAGTACGGCTCGGGTGATGGCTTCCAGTCCACGTCCTGGGGCATGACGCGAGACCAGGTCCGGGCGATGTACCCGGACACGCGGGAGACCGAGCGCGGGGACCTGGTCCTCGCCACGGCGCTCGCGGAGCACCCGGCCCAGGTGTTCTTCCTCTTCTCGGGTGGGCGCCTGGGCTCCGTCTTCGTGCGCTTCGCGACGCCCACGAACGTCCGGGTGGACCACCAGGAGGTGGTGGAGTTGCTGACCGCCAAGTACGGCCGCGCGGCGAAGCGGGGCACCTCGCGTCGCGTGCACAAGTACCGCGAGTCGCTCGACCTCGCGTGGGTGCTCACCCAGAGCGCGCCTCCCACGCCCGCGAACTTCCCCGCGTCCACGGAGTCGCGGGGCGATGGGGCCAGGAACGCCTCCATCGCCACGGAGTCGGAGGCCCAGGTCGCCGAGGGGGCTCCTCCCGACGCCGCACCCACGAACTTCCCCGCGTCCACGGAGTCGGGAGCCCAGGTCGCCGGGGCTCCGCCCGACGGTGCGCCCACGAACTTCCCAGGGCCCGCGGAGTCCGGAGCGCAGGTGGCCGAGGGACAGCCTCCGCTGGTCGAGGCGCGCCCGGACGGAGACTCGCAGGACGAGGAGGACTCGCGGGACACGGCGGTGGCCTCGGCGCCCGAGGAGAGCGCCGCCTCCGAGTCGGAGGAGGAGCCCGCCCTGTTCGGTCCCATCTCGGAGCCCGAGGTGAACATCTCCCGTCGCGGCCTCGTGGTCGTCGCCAACTGGAAGGCGCCGGGGACGACCGTCCGCCTCGTGGGCTACCAGTTCCCTCGGGAGCGGCTGCTCACGCTCCACTACGAGAGCCCCGAGTACGCGTGGGAGATTCGCGACGAGCTGACGCGCTTCATGCGGCTGCAGCGCCGCGCCCAGGCCCGGGACTTCTAACCGTCCGCGTGGGTGCCCCTCGCTTGGACGGGAGGGGCACCCAGGCAGGGCCTTCATCCGGTCAGACTGTTCGTTGGAGTGGAACAGTGATGCCCGCCCCCGGGGCATTATTTCGGCCCCGCGAAAGCACATGGTTCCCCCATGCCGGTGACGAAACACCGGCCAGGAGGAACGACATGAACGCGAAGACCCAGAAGGTGGCGCTCGTCACCGGCGCTGCTCGCGGTATCGGTGCCGCCATCGCGGAGCGGCTCGCCCAGGATGGCTTCACCGTCATCGTGAACTACGCGGAGTCGGCCGGGCCCGCGGAGGCGCTCGTCCGGAAGATTGAGCAGGCGGGCGGAAAGGCGCTGGCCGCCAAGGCCGATGTCAGCAAGAGCGCGGAGGTGCGACGCCTGTTCGACGCGGCCGAGACGGCCTTCGGCGGCGTGGATGTGCTCGTCAACAACGCCGGCATCATGAGCCTCGCCACGCTGGCGGACACCGACGACGCCACGTTCGAGCGACAAATCGCCGTCAACCTCCAGGGCACCTTCAACACCCTGCGCGAGGCTTCCCGGCGACTGCGCGACGGCGGGCGCATCATCAACCTCTCCTCCAGCGTGGTGGGCCTGCTCCAGCCGACCTACGGCGTGTACGCGGGCACCAAGGCCGCGGTGGAGGCGATGACGAGCGTGCTGGCGAAGGAGCTGCGCGGCCGGAACATCACCGTCAACGCCGTCGCTCCCGGTCCCACCGCCACGGACCTGTTCCTCAAGGGCAAGCCGCAAGAAGTCATCGACCGCATGGCGAAGCTCTCGCCACTGGAGCGGCTGGGCCAGCCCGTCGACATCGCCGCCACCGTCGCCTTCCTCGCCAGTCCTGACGCGGGCTGGGTCAACGGTCAGGTGCTGCGCGCCAACGGCGGAGTCATTTGAGCAAGCGATTGCGTGTCACATGAGCGCGGCCGGGCTCACGGTGACGCATTCACATCCACGTACGCACGGCGGGCCGGCACGGAGACGAGGCGGCCCTCCGGCATCACATAGGCCGTGAGTCGCCCGCCATACACGCAGCCCGAGTCCAGGCCCACCGCATGCGGATGCCGCTGCACGCCGCGCATGGCGTCGTGGCCGAAGATGACCAGCTCCGGGCCCTTCCAGCAGCTCGCCCAGGGCACGCCGCCATCCACTCGCTTCGACGGCGTCCCATCCGGGGCGATGCTGCGCAGGTTGAGCAGCTCGTCCGTGCGCTGCGCCTCCAGCGGGACCCCGGGCACCAGTCCGCCATGCACCGCGAGGGCATTCAGGTCCGGGAAGCGGCGGTACAGCGGCTGCGCCTCCAGGTACGCCCAGTCCTCGGGCGCCAGCGTCTCCAGCACCTGGCGGTGCTCCTTGCCCAGCTTCTTGCCCTCGGGCGCCCGGCCCGCATGCCAGCGCAGCACGTGCGCGTCGTGGTTGCCCCTCACCGCGAGCAGCCCCTTCTCGCGAGCGCACCGCACCACGCCCGCCGAGTCCGGCCCCTTCGCCACCAGGTCGCCCACCAGCACCACGCGGTCGTCCGGCCGCCAGCCACACTCGGCCAGCAGCGCGTGCAGCTCCTCCGCGCAGCCATGGACGTCTCCGATGAAGAGCGTTCGCATCCCGCCTCTCCTTTAATTCGCTTCGACGCTCCGGGGAATCCTCCCGAAAGGGGCTCCCCTCTGCCTGCCCCCACCTTTCGCCGGGAGGTGCGGGGCCCGCGCGTCAGTCCGCCTTCGAGCGCAACAGGCGACTGAGATTCACGTCGAGCTGGCTGGAGATGAGGCGCAGCACGCTGTCGAGCTGGGAGCCGGTGAGGCGCAGTCGCTCGGTGAGCAGCCGCCGCGTCTCCTGGAGGAGCGAGTCCTGCGCGGCCACCACCCAGCGCGCCGCGGTGGAGCGGTGCACGCCGTAGAGCGCGCCGAGCTGGTCGATGCTCAGCCCGTCCAGGTACTTCAGGCGCAGGAAGTTGCGCTGGCGCGGCTCCAGGATGCCGAGCGCCGCGGAGAACGAGGTGCTGAACTCCGCGCGGTACGTGTTCTTGAGGTACAGCAGCTCCGGGTCGTCCCCCGGCGCCACGAGCATCGACAAGTCTCCGTCATCCGCCTGGGGATGTCCGCTGCGCTGGCGCTGCCAGTCCAGCGCGAGCCACAGCGCCGCGGCCCGCACCCACCCGCTGAGCGGACCCGTGCCGGGGTAGGCGGCCAGCCGGGCGGGCGCGTCCTGGCTGCCCACCAGCATGCGCTGGCGCAGCAGCTGACGGACCTCGTCGAGCCCCGTGGGCGGCAGCTTCAGCCGCGCGACGGCCGCGTTCACCTCGGGGAGGAAGCTCGACTCGAAGGCGTTCAGCGCGGAGGGAAGCTGGTCCGCGGCGGCGCGCGCCAGGTACACGTCCGGGAGGTGGAGCTTCTCCACGTCCTCGGAGGGCGCCTGGGTGGGGAGCAGCCTCGCGAGATGGGCGACGAAGCGCGCTCCGTCCAGCTCCACGCCGGGCCAGGCCGAGCGCCCGGTGGACAGCGCGCGCGTCAGCCGCTCCTGAAGCAGGGGCAGCGACGGCTCCGGCGCGGAGGAGACGCCACGCGCCGCGATGAAGGCCTGGGCCAGGGAAACGTCCGGGGGGGACACGCCGTGGGACGATAGCACCCCCCTCGCGTAATCCGGATTCAACCATTTCCGAAGTGAACTCTTGTCTGCCCCGGTTCGCTGGTGGAGGAGGACTCCGGGACGACAGGTATGACAAGGGGCGGGCCGGGCGCCTGTGTCCCGCGGGCCGCGAAATCCATGGCCCGGCCATTGCTGGTATGGGGCGGGAGTCGACGTGTTGTCGGAGGTGAACGTGGAGTCCATTGGCGGCGGGCCCGGGGATGCGGCCCATACCTCGTGGTTGGAGCTGAGCGCGGGTGCGCTGCGGCACAACGTGGAGGTGTTCCGGGTGCTGGAGGGGCGGGACGGGACGCGGCCTCCGCTGGGCGTGGTGCTCAAGGGCAACGCCTACGGGCACGGGCTGGCTCAGGTGCTGCCGCTGGTCCACGGGCTGGTGGACATCCTCTATTTCATCGCGCCGCAGGACGCGCTGAAGGTGCGCGAGCACGAGCGGGCCCACGGCCTGTCACCCCGGCAGGTATTGGTGCTGGGCGCGGTGGCGCCGCACGAGGCGGTGGTGCTGGCGCGCGAGGGCGTGGAGGTGGTGGTGGCGGACCGTGGCTGGGAGGACGCGGTGCCGGTGCTGCGCGCGGCGAAGCTGGAGCGGCCCCTGCGGGTGCACGTCCACATCGACACGGGCCTGGGGCGCGAGGGCTTCACGCTGGAGCAGATTCCGCGCGAGACGCAGTTCCTGGTCGACGCGCGGGACGTGCTGGAGGTGGTGGGCGGGCTGAGCCACTTCGCCAACACGGAGGACGTGACGGAGCAGGGCTACGCGCTCGCGCAGGTGGACGCGTTCGAGACGGGGCTGCGCCTCCTGGAGGGACAGTTGGGGAAGGGGTGGCCGTTGCAGCGGCACATCGCCGCGAGCGCCGCGACGCTGGTGCTGCCCCGGGCGCGCTACGAGGCGCAGCGGGTGGGGATTTCGCTGTATGGGCTGTGGCCGTCGGCGGAGACGCGGCTGTCGGCGCGGCTGGTGCTGGGCGAGGTGCCGGTGCTCAAGCCCGTGCTGTCCTGGCGGTGCCGCAGCCAGGTGGTGAAGTGGCTGCCCGCGGACAGCTACGTGGGCTACGGCTGCACGTACCGGACGTCGGAGCCCACGCGCATCGCCGTGCTGCCGGTGGGCTACTACGACGGCTATCCGAGGCTGGCGTCGGGCAAGGCGCACGTGCTGGTGAACGGACGTCGGTGCGCGGTGCTGGGGCGGGTGATGATGAACCACCTCATCGTCGACGTGACGCGCGCCACGCATGACGAGCGCCCGGTGACGGCCACGCTGATGGGGCGCGACGGAGACGAGTCCGTCAGCGCCGAGGCGCTCGCCGGCTGGGCGCAGACGCTGCACTACGAGATTGTCGCGCGCCTGGGCGCGCACCTGCGCCGCGTGGTGGTGGAGTAGGGGCTTCCCAGGAGTGCCTCGGAGGGCAAGCCCTCCGACGTCGTACCAGGGGACGAGAGCCAGGTCGCTTGCACGGAGGGATGCTGCGCCTCGTGCTGGTGTCGCTGGCCTCCAGCGGGGAGGGCACATGCGTGCTCCGAAACCCTGGCTGCTCCTCTTGCTGCTCATGGGAGTGGCCGGCTGTGCTTCGGGCGCAGCGGGGCGAATCCCACCCGCCGCGTTCCAGTTTCATGAGGTGGTATCCCAGCGAGGGGCGGCCCAGGCAGGAGGGTGGAAGGTGGCGCAGACCACCATCCTGTTGACCCGAATTTCTCAGCGGCAGCCCATCCAGGCCCAGTGTGATGTCGAGATTGGCGTACCTCTCGTCAATGGAGAGGGAGTCATCTCCACGCTCATGGCTCAGACGGAAGCCGCTGCGTCGGCGGATGAGGCCGCCCGGTTCGCGCTGGGCGCACGACCTGGGACCAGCGCCGAGCTGTGCAATCTGTTCCGTGCGAAGCTGGAGCTGCTCCTTGCCTTGAGGCTCAAGGGGGCCCGGGTGCGTCATTTCGTCCACGAAGGCGTCCCACGAAATGTCTGGGGTGGGGAGTGAGTCCCTTCCCCCGGAGCAGGATACGGCGCACATGACTCAATCGCTCACCATCGAGTCGCTCCTCTCGCTGGTTCATCGGCACTACCCATCGGGACTTTCCGTGGATGACCCCCGTCATTCAGCCACCGACGAGACGCGACGACTCGAGGCCCTCCGGAAGAGCGCCGTCGAGGATTCGCGTGCCTGGGAGGTCTTCCTCCAGCGGATTCAGGAGGCGATACCAGGGGCGGGTGTGTGGGACTACCCGAACATCCGCTATGACCCCGCGTACTCCGTGCGGGTCGCCACGCCGGACTCTCCCGTGGGCGCACCCGAGCGGAAGGAGGTCGTGCTGATGGTGAGCATCCTCGCGCCCGTGCATCTGCTCTATGCGGACCATCACAAGCGCTCGGGCGACGTCACCGAGACGCTCACCTATAGGCCACCATTACCGGGAGCATTCCAGGGCTTCGCGGACACGCTGGAGGCCCTGGCGATGGAGGCCTTCGGCACTACCCGGTTGTCCCCAGGAGTTCTCGCCACGCCCGTGCCGGACATCCAGGTCGGCAAGACCTGGTTTGGCAAGGTGACGCTCGCGGACTGCCTCTTCGGTGACCATCGCTGGTAGGTGTCTACGAGGGCTTCTCAGCTCTTCGCGTCCGTCGCGCTGGTGGGGGGCTGCACCTTCCAGCGGCGGTGTAGCCACATCCACTGGTGCGGGTACTTGCGGATGCAGCGCTCCAGCGCCGCGGTGACGCGCGCGGTGTGCTCCGTAATCGGGTCCTCGCACTCGCCCGGCGCGGGCGGGAGGATGGGCCCTTCCACTTCCATCCGCAGGCGCGCGCCCGGCTTGCCGTTGCGCACGCTCATCACCACGAACACCGGCGCGCCCGTGCGCTGCGCGGCCACCGCCAGGGCGGGCGTCGTGGACGCAAGCCTTCCGAAGAAGGGCACGAACACCGCCGCCTTCGCCGGCAGCGCCTGGTCCAGCAGGACGAAGCACGACTCGCCGCGCTCCACCGATTCAGTAATCTCCTGGATGGCGCCACGCGGATAGATGAGCCCCGCGCCCATGTGCAGCCGGTTCTCCGCGATGCGCGTGTTGAGCGCACCCTTGAGCGGACGCACCAGCGCGGACAGCGGCACGCCCAGGCGCACCATCGTGTCTCCCAGCAACTCCCAGTTGCCGAAGTGCGCCGTCACCAGCAGCGCGCCCTTGCCCGAGGCCACGCGCGCTTTCAGCGCCTCCCAGGCCTCCGTGCCCTCGATGCCCTGCTCGGCCCAGTCCGGCGGCAGCCGGTCTCCCGAGGGCAACGACTCAATCACCACGCGCGACATGTTGATGTACGCGCCGCGCGCGATGTCCCGTCGCTCCGCGTCGGTCTTCTCCGGCAGCGCGTGCGCCAGGTTGTCCATCACGACCCGGCGACGGATGCGCAGCGTGTACGCCAGATTGCCCACGAAGCGTGCGAGCGCGTCACGTGACGCGGGCGACAGCCAGGTGAGGAACGCGAAGACGAAGCGCGTCACGAACTTCACCACCGGGCCCGGAGGCGTGCCGACGATGCGACGCAGATGCTCGGAGGGCTTCTTCGTGGCGTTCGCTTGCGGGACGGACGGTTCGGAAATGGGAGCGGGCGAGGACACGGGGGCACTCCACCCCGAAGTGAAGATTACGGCAAGAACACACTCATCCTCGGCGCTACCCTGGCTGCTCGCCATGGGCCACTATGCGCGCCATGCCCAACCTGCTCCGACCGGTGGTGATTGCCACCGTAGCCCTGCTCTCCGCGTGCGGTGCCCGGCAGAACCCTCCGGCCGCCGAGCCCGCAGCGACTCCTCCCGCTTCCTCTTCCGCCGCGGCCCCGACCGCGCCCACGCTGCGTCTGCCCAAGGACGTCCGTCCCAATGGCTATGCGGTGGAGCTGACGCTGGACCCGAAGGCCTCCGCCTTCCAGGGCACTGCGGATATCGGCCTCGACGTGGCGAAGCCCACCTCCGTCGTGTGGCTGCACGGAAAGAACCTCACCGTGAAGCAGGCCTCGCTGATGCAGGCGGGCAGCGCCATCGACGTGACGCCGCTGAAGAGCGAGAAGGGTGACTTCCTCGGCTTCTCGCTGGCGAAGCCGCTGGCCGTCGGCACCGCGAAGCTGCGCGTGGTGTACGAGGGCACCGCCTCCGAGAAGGAGACGGACGGCGCCTTCCGCGTCAACGAGGGCGGTGACTGGTACATCTACACGCAGTTCGAGCCCATCGACGCGCGCCGCGTCTTCCCCTGCTTCGACGAGCCCGAGTTCAAGGTGCCCTGGCAGTTCACGTTCCACGTGCCCGCGGGCAACGTGGCCGTCACCAACACGCCGCAGCTCGCCGAGGAGGCCCGTCCGGACGGGGGCCGCACCTACCGCTTCGCGCGCACCAAGCCGCTGCCCAGCTACCTCATCGCCTTCGGCGTGGGTCCGTTCGACTTCCTCGCCGCCGCCGACTCCGGTCAGAACAAGGTGAAGACGCGCATCATCACCCCGAAGGGCCGCGCCGTCGAAGGCACCTATGCCGCCAAGGTGACGCCCGAAATCCTCGCCGCGCTGGAGGACTACTTCGGCATCCCCTACGCGTACGAGAAGCTGGACGTCATCGCGGTGCCGCTGCTCGGCGGCGCCATGGAGCACCCGGGCCTGGTGACGTTCAACTCGCGGATGATGCTGGCGAAGCCGGCGGAGGACTCGCTGGGCCGGCAGCGCGCGTTCTCGGAGACGCAGGTGCACGAGCTGGGGCACCAGTGGTTCGGCAACCTCGTCACGCTGGCGTGGTGGGATGACCTGTGGCTCAACGAGTCCTTCGCGTCCTGGGTCACCCCGCGCATCATCGAGACCTGGCAGCCGTCTTGGGACGCGCCGGTGGAGCGCGTGCAGGACCGCAGCCGCTCGCTGGACTCCGACAGCCTCTTGTCCGCGCGCCGCATCCGCCAGCCCATCGACACGGCCAACGACATCCACAACGCCTTTGACGGCATCACCTACGGCAAGGGCTCCGCGGTCCTCTCCATGACGGAGGAGTGGCTGGGACGCGAGGTGTTCCGCAAGGGCATCCAGCGCTACATGCGCAAGCACGCGCACGACAACGCCACGGCGAAGGACTTCCTGGACGCGCTGTCCGCCGAGGCGGGCAAGGACGTGACGGGCGTGCTGGGCACGTTCCTGGACCAGGGCGGCGCGCCGCTCGTCACCGCGACGCTGGAGTGTGGCGCGGGGCAGCCCAAGGTGGTCCTCACCCAGCAGCGCTACCTGCGGCTGGGCTCGCAGGCGCCGGGGCCGCAGACGTGGAAGGTGCCTGTGTGCGTGGAGTACGCGGCGGGCAACAAGGACGCGCGCGCCTGCACGGTGCTGGAGGGCGAGCGCGCCGAAGTGGCCCTGACGGAGGCGAAGACGTGCCCGGCCTGGGTGTTCCCCAACGCGGAGGGCGCGGGCTTCTTCCGCATGCAGCTTTCGGGGGACGCGGCGGCGAAGCTCTTGAAGACGGGCGTGGCGAAGCTGTCGCGCACGGAGCGCGTGGCGCTGCTGGGCGACGTGAAGGCGCTGGCCCTGGCCGGAGCGCTGCCGGCCTCCGAGGCGCTGACGCTGGCGGCCCGCATGGCGCAGGACCCGGACCGGGCCATCGTCGAGACCTCGATGGAGATGCTGGAGCTGTCGAGCGCGCGGCTGTTGCCGGAGGCCCGGCTGCCGGACAGGGCGCGCTTCCTGCGTGAGACGTATGGCCCCCGCGCCCGGGAGCTGGGCTTCACCTCGCGCAAGGGCGAGAGCGAGGACACGCGCCTGCTGCGTCCGCGCGTGGTGCGGCTGTCGGGCCGCGACGGCGGGGACCCGAAGATTGTCGCGGAGGCCCGGGCGCTCGCGGACAAGTGGCTCACGAACAAGCAGGCCATTGAGCCGGAGATGGTGGAGACGGTGCTCTCCGTCGCCGCGGCCCATGGCGCCGCGGCCTTCCACCAGAAGCTCGTCGCGGCGGTGCGCACGGAGAAGGACCGCGCCATCCGTCAGCGCCTGCTGGGAGCGCTGAGCAGCTTCACGGACCCGGAGCTGGTGAAGCAGGGCCTGCCGCTGGTGTTCGACAAGGCGTTGGACCCGCGCGAGTCGATGTGGATGGTGTTCGGCGCCACGCAGCACGTGCGCACGCAGGGCGTGGCGTTCGACTTCGTGAAGGAGAACTACGACCGGCTGGTGGGTGACTCTCCCGACGCGCTCCTGCCGAAGGACGCGGCGGGCCGGATGGCCTACGTGGGCGGCGGCTTCTGCAGCCCGGAGCGACGCAAGGAGGTGGAGGAGTTCTTCACGCCTCGCAACGCGAACGCGCCGGGCGGGCCTCGCATGCTGGCGCAGCTCTTGGAATCGATGGACCAGTGCGTCGCGCTGAAGACGGCTCAGGCGGCCAGCATCGAGTCGTTCCTCACCGGCCGCGCCACGCCGCGTCCGCCGCAGGCCCCGACGACGCGCTGACCGCGTCTCTGTCTGAAGGGTGAGCCCGGGCCGTGTGCTGGCACCGGGCTCACCCGCGCGTGACTCGGGGTGGCTACTTCTTGCTGCCGCGCGACATGAAGGCCATGAAGGCCTCCTGCGCTTCCTGGGAGCCCAGGCGCTCGATGAATTGGGCGCCCTCGCGCGCCAGGGTGGCGTGCGTCTCCTCGCGGCGCGGTCCGCGAATCAGCTCCTTCGTCACGCGCACGGCCTCGGCGGGACGGGAGGCCAGGGTGCGGGCGCGCTCGGCGGCCACTTCCTGGAGGCTCTCGGCGGGCACCACCTTGTTGATGATGCCGGCGCGCAGCGCGGTCGCCGCGTCGAACGGCTCTCCGAAGAGCAGCAGCTCGCTGGCCAGCGCGTAGCCGGCCATGCGCGGAATCAGCAGGCTGCTGGCGCCTTCCGCGCACAGGCCCAACTGGACGAAGGGCATGTGGAAGCGCACGCGCTCGCTGGCCACGACGTAGTCGCAGTGCAGCAGCATCGTCGTGCCGATGCCCACCGCGGGGCCGTCCACGGCCGCCAGCACCGGCTTGGGCGCGTCCACCAGCGCCTTGAGGAAGAGGAACACCGCGCTGTCCTCGCCCGCGGGCGGGTGCTCCATGAAGTCGCCGATGTCATTGCCCGCGGTGAAGACGTTGCCCGCGCCGGTGAGCAGCACCACGCGGACCTCGTCGTCCGTCGCCGCCTGCTTGAGCGCGGCGGTGGCCGCCTCGTACATCGCATGCGTGAAGGCGTTCTTCTTCTCGGGTCGGTTGAAGGTGAGGGTGAGGACCCCCGCTTCCCGCTTCGTCAGCAACGTGTCGGACATGGGCCAAGCCTAGACCGACTCAACCCCGGACGCGGGCTCAACTTGCATCCCCCCGGGGCCCGCACCGCGCCCCCATCCGGAGGCGCCGGGCCCTCGGGTGCCCACCCTCCCTCCGCTCAGGGCCGCAGCGCGCGGGCCACCAGCGGCGCCAGCGTCACCACCCGGTGCTCGAACGGCAGCCCGGAGGGCGGCTCCACGCTGTCGGTGCCGACGAGCAGCCTCACCGGCAGCGCCCCCAGCCGCTCCACCGCGGGCCCCACCAGCAGCGCGTGCGTCGTCACCACCGTCAGGTCCTCCGCGCAGCCCGCCGCCAGCAGCGTGCCGGCCGCCGCGACGAGGGTGCCTCCCGTGGACACCATGTCGTCCACCAGGATGGGCCGCTTGCCGCGCACCTCGCCCATGAGGCCACTGGCGTGCACCTCGTCGCCGCTCAGCCGCACCTTGTGAATCACCGCCCACGGACGGCCCAACAGCCGCGCCAGCGCCTCCGCGCGCTTCACCGCGCCCAGGTCCGGCGCCACCACCACCGACGTATCAGTCACCTGCGGCCGTAGCGCCTCCGCCAGCACCGGCAACGCGGTGAGGTGCTCCAGCGGCGCGCCGAAGCACCCCTCCAGCGCGGGGCTGTGCAGGTCCACCACCATCACCCGCGCGAAGCGGCCCTGGGACAGCATGTCCGCCACCAGCCGGCCACCCAGGGGCTCGCCCGGCCGCGCACGGCGGTCCTGTCGTGCGTAGCCCAGGTAGGGCACCACCGCCTCCAGCCGCGCGGCGCCTGCCCGCCAGCACGCGTCCGCCATCAGCAGCAGCTCCAGCAGGTGCTCTCCGGCAGGAGGCGTCAGGGACTGCAGCAGCACCACGGTGCGTCCGCGCACGGAGGTGGGGACCTCCAGGTGCATCTCTCCGTCGGGGAACCGCTCGAAGTGGCAGTCGGTGGGCGCCACGCCCAGGGCCAGGGCGAGCTCCCGTCCCAGGCGGGGACTGGCGGTGCCGATGAGGAGGATGGGGTCCATGCCCCCAACCCTAGCGCGCCCGGTGGCCTGGGGGCGCGGCGCTCGCTGTCTCTCCTGGGGACATGCCTCCAGGAGAGCCATTGCCCGCCTCTTCGCCGCCAGCGAGCCCGACCGTGCTTTCCCTTGGGACAAGGAGAGTGACGATGCGCTTTCGCGACAGAGCAGACGCCGGGCGCCGGCTGGCGGCGGTGCTCCTGCCCTACCGGGGCTCGGAGGTCCGCGTGCTGGGGCTGGCCCGGGGAGGGCTGAGGGTGGCGTACGAGGTGGCCCGCGCGCTGGAAGTCCCGTTGGACGTCTGGGTGTCCAGGCGCTTGAGCATCCCCGGGCGGGTGCTGACGATGGGCGCGGTGTCCGAGGGCGGAGGCCAGTACCTGCTCTCGGATGCGCTGCGCCTGGCGCCCCTGCCCCGAAGCGAGGTGGACTCGCTCATCCGCGAGGAGGCCAGCGTGGTGGAGGAGCAGGCGCGGCGGCTGCGCGGGCATGCCCCGTCGGGGCTGGGCGGCCGCACCGTGGTGCTGGTGGATGACGGCGTATTGACGGGCGCCACCGCCGCCGCCGCGCTGAGGGCCCTGCGGCAGTTCCACCCGGCCCGGCTGGTGATGGGCACCCCGGTGGCCTCGCCCCAGGGGCTGGCGGTGCTGCGGGCCGAGGCGGACACGGTGGCCTGCGTGCAGACCGAGCCCGGGCTGCGCACGGTGGCCGAGATGTATGACGACTTCCGCGCGTTCCCAGACGTGGAGCTGCGAAGCCTGGTCGAGCGCTCCCGTGAGCCGCCCTGGCGCTCGCAGGAGGTGGTGGAGGCCGCGGACTCGGGTGGGACCTGGATGTGAAGCCGTGAGGCCGTGCGAGGCCGTGAAGCCGTGTCGTTGTGACGACGTGCACCCGTGACGCGAGGAGAGCGGCCCCATGAGGCAGGATGACCCGAAGGACCTGGAGGTCCACGAGGTGAGGGTGCGCTCCGGACGCGCGGAGCTGGGCGGCAGCCTGGGCCTTCCCCCGGGCGCGCGCGGGCTGGTCATCTTCGCGCACGGCAGCGGCAGCAGCCGCTTCAGTCCGCGCAACCGCGCCGTCGCGCGCCACCTGCGTGAAGCCGGCCTGGGCACGCTGCTGTTCGATTTGCTCGCCGCGGACGAGGAGGCGATGGACGCGGGCACCGGCGAGCTGCGCTTCGACATCCCGTTCCTCGCGCGGCGGCTCATCGCCGTGACGCGGTGGGCGCGGGAACTGCCGGAGCTGTCCGGGCTGGGGCTGGGCTACTTCGGCTCCAGCACGGGCGCGGCGGCGGCGCTGCTGGCGGCGGCGCTGCATCCGGAGTGGGTGCAGTCGGTGGTGTCTCGCGGCGGCAGGCCGGACCTGGCCGGGCCCGCGCTGGCCCGGGTGCGAGCGCCCACGCTGCTGCTGGTGGGCAGCCTGGACGTGGACGTGCTGGAGCTGAACCAGGAAGCGTTCGACGAGCTGTCCTCCCCCAAGTCCCTCATCGTCATCCCCGGAGCCACCCACCTGTTCGAGGAGCCCGGCACGCTGGAGGAGGTGGCGCGCCGCGCGGCGGACTGGTTCACGCGCCACCTGGAGGCGCCTCGACTGGAGGCTCGTGAATGAGCACGGCGCCAGGGGCGACCGGACCGACGGTGCGCTGGAGCGCGGACGGACGGTGGACCGCCGAATGCGAAGTGGAGGTCTGAAGCGGAGTATTGAGGCCCCGCATGGGCGCGCGGGCTGGTATAGGCATCGGCATGCGCTCGCGTGAACCCCGCTTTGTCTGGCTGGACCTGGAGATGACCGGGTTGGACCCCGAGTCCTGCGCCATCATCGAGATTGGCGTCATCATCACCGGGCCGGATTTGCGCCCGATTGCCGAGATTGAGCGCGTCATCTGGCAGCCGGAAGAGGTGCTCCTGCGCATGGAGCCCGTGGTGCGGGAGATGCACACGCGCAACGGCCTGCTCGAGAAGGTGCGCGCCTCCAGCACGTCGCTGCGGGTGGCGGAGCGCGAGGTGACGGCGCTGGTGGCCGAGCACTGCCCGATGGGCGAGGGCGTGCTGGCGGGCAACTCCATCCACACCGACCGCCGCTTCCTGTTCCAGTACATGCCGCTCCTGGAGCGCTACCTGCACTACCGCATGGTGGACGTGACGAGCCTCAAGGTCCTCACGCGCGCCTGGTACCCGAACCTGGTGGAGCCGCGAAAGCCGCCCAGCGGGCACACCGCGCTCGCGGACCTGCGCTCCAGCATCAACGAGCTGCAGTACTACCGCGACACCCTGTTCCGCGCGACGCCGGGCTGAGCTTCAACGCCCGACGGCGTGGCTTCAGCCCGTCGTCCCGGTGCTGCCCGGCGTGGGCCCGTTGGGGCCGCCGAGCAGCTCGGAGATGGTCTCCAGCAGCAAATCGAGCTCGAAGGGCTTGGCCAGGAAGCGAGCGCTGGAGCGGCGCTCCTCCTCGGAGATGCGGCCCGCGCTCATCACGACGACGGGGATGGTGCGCAGCGCCGGGTCATCGCGCATGCGGCGCAGCATCTCCCGGCCGTCCATCACCGGCATCATCAAGTCCAGCAGCACCAGGTCCGGACGCACCTCCGCCATCCGTTGCAGGCCCTCCGAGCCGTTGAAGGCCGTGAGGATGCCGTAGCCCTCCACGGAGAGGATGTCCTGGAGCGCCTCGACGATGGCCAGCTCGTCATCGACGATGAGCAGCCGCTTCATCGACTCACGCCCTCTCTTCGTCCACGGTCACCACCTGCGACCTCGCTCGGCCGGGCCATCCCAGCCGCCGCCATCCCAGGGCGGGACGGTAGGACACGGGCCGGCGCAAGCCACGGATTTGAGCGCGGTGTGTTCGGAATGTTGCGGACCAGGAGTCTCACCGCAGTCGGGCTCTCAGCAGGTGTTTCTGGACCTTGCCCAGCGCGTTGCGAGGCAGCGAGTCCATGAAGACGACGCGACGGGGTTTCTTGAAGCTGGCGAGCCTGTCCTTACACCAATCCACCAGCTCCTGCGCGTCCGGGGCGTGCATGCCGGGTGGATGCACCACGACAGCCACCACCTGCTCGCCGTAGTCCGCGTCCGGCAGGCCCAGCACGGCGACCTCGGCCACGCCCGGGTGCGTGGCGAGCACCTCCTCCACCTCGCGCGGGTACACGTTGAAGCCGCCGCTGATGATGAGCTCGCGCGCCCGCCCGGTGATGCGCAGGTAGCCGTCCGCGTCCAGCTCGCCCAAATCGCCCGTGCGGAACCAACCCTCCGAGTCGAAGGACTCCGACGTGGCATCCGGCCTTCGCCAGTAGCCCGCGAAGACGTGGGGGCCGCGGACCTCGATTTCCCCCGTCTCGCCCTGGGGCAGGTGGCGGCGCGTGCGCACGTCGACGACGCGCGCCTCCTGGCCCGGGAAGGGGAAGCCCACCGTGCCCGGACGGCGCTCGCCGTCGAACGGGTTGGTGGTGTTCATGATGGTCTCCGTCATGCCGTAGCGCTCCAGGATGCGCGTGCCGAAGTCCTTCTCGATGTCGTGGAAGAGCTGGGGGCTCAAGGGCGCGGAGCCGGAGACCCACAGGCGCAGCTCGCGGGGCTTCACCCCCGTGCGCCGCGACTCCTCCAGCAGCCTGCCGTACATGGTGGGCACACCGAAGAACATCGTCAGCGACGCGTCATCGCGCAACGTCGCCAGCGCATCCGTGGCCACGAAGCGCCGGTGCAGCTCCAGGCTCGCGCCGGTGTACAGCGTGCCGTGCAGGCCCACCATGAGGCCGTGCGTGTGGAACAACGGCAGGGCGAGCAGCAGCCGGTCCGCCGCCGTCCAGCGCCACGCCTCGGTGACGGCCTTCACGTTGGCCAGCAGGTTGCGGTGCAGCAGCATGGCGCCCTTGGAGCGGCCCGTCGTCCCGGACGTGTAGCCCAGCACCGCCAGGTCCTCCGGACGCGGCACCGCGAGCGCCACTGGTGACGTCGCGCCTTCCTCCAACAGCACGTCGAAGTCGATGACCTCAAGCGAGGCCGGCGGCGCGACGGTGAGCGGCTCCACGGTGACGAGCCATTGCAGCGACGGGAGCTGGTCCTTGAGCGGAATCAGCTCCGCGACTCCAGCGGCGCCGGTGACGCAGGTGTGCACCTCCGCGTCCGCGAGGATGTGGGCCAGCTCCACCTGGCGGTACGCCGTGTTGACGAGCACGACGACGCAGCCCGCGTGCTGCACGCCCAGGTAGGCGACGATGAATTGAGCGCTGTTCTCCAGGAAGAGCGCCACGCGCTCGCCCGGCTGCAGGCCGCGCTGACGCAGGCCCTTCGCGAAGGCCGCGATGTGCGTGGCCAGCTCGCCGTAGGAGGTCGACTCACGCTCGAACGTGAGCAGCGGCTGCTCTGGCGCGCCGTGGGCGTGGTCCAGGAAGGCTTCGAGGAGGGACGAAGACATATGAGCCGCGCAGACTACTTCCCTCACTTCCAAACGGGACAAGCTGTGAGTCAATTTTGACGGCACAGAGTGGCTTTAACTGCATAGTCTGACTAACTCGTTGAGTTGGCCCGAGGACGCGAGACAGGGAGTGGGTCCTCGGGGGGCTCGGCGCGCACGGGAGGTGTCACTTGCGTGAAGGACTGTGTGGTGGACGTTGGACGTTGAGGCCCGCGTTGGCCGTGGCGCTGCTGGTGGCGGGGCTGTTGTCGCCAGCGGTGGCGGAGGCGAACCTGCCGTATCCGACGCGCACCGCGTATCGCCTGAAGGGCGTGCAGCCGGACTTCTGGCCCAGCTACGACGAGCTCGCGGGCAACAACACCGGCGGCGTGGCGATGAACCTGGTGTGGGCTTCTTGGGAGCCGTCGGTGCAGGCGCCGCCGTGTACCGGAGGGCGCGTGGAGTACGCGGGGCACTGCTTCGCGGTGGATGCGAGCGTGGACGCGGCCATCCGCGAGTGGACGGCGCGCGGCGTGGTGGTGACGGCGGTGGTGTACGGCGTGCCCGCGTGGGCGCGCGCGGGGCGCACGTGCACGCCCGCGGCGGCGGGCTTCGACATCTTCTGCGCGCCCAACAACGCGGCGGACTACGGCCGCTTCGTGGGCCTGCTCGCGCAGCGCTACAACGGCCTCAACGGCCATGGCCGCGTCGCCGACTTCGTCATCCACAACGAGGTCAACTCCAACGACTGGTTCGACATCGGCTGTGGCCAGGGCGCGGGCGCGTGCAATACGGCGGCGTGGCTGGACACGTACGCGGCCAGCTACAACGCGGCCTATGACCAGGTGATGACGTGGCAGTCGGCGGCGAAGGTCCTCATCTCGCTGACGCACCACTTCGGCCCGGAGCTGGACGCGCCCGGCGCGAGCAGTCCGACCCTGTCCGCCACCACCTTCCTGACGGGCTTCGCGGCGCGCGTGGGCTCGCGGGCGTGGCGCGTGGCGTACCACCCCTACGCGCCCGACTTGTTCCGTCCCCAGTTCTCCGCGGATGACTACCCGCGCGTGACGTACGGCAACCTGGGCGTGCTGGCGGGCTGGCTGCGCAAGACGTTCCCCACCCGGCCGCACGCGTGGGAAATCCAGCTCACGGAGAGCGGCATCCACTCCGGCACCCCGCAGTCGTCGGAGGCCGCGCAGCAGGCGGCCGTGTGCGACTCGTTCCGCAACGTGCTGGGGACGCCCGGCATCGAGAGCTACATCTACCACCGCATGCACGACAACGCGGCGGAGGGCGGACTGGCGCTCGGGCTGCGCCGCGTCGATGGAAGCGCGAAGCCGTCGTGGAGCACGTGGGCGCTGGCCAACCGCAATGACTTGAACCCGCCCCAGCTCTCCTGCGGCTTCGAGGAGCTGCCGTACACGCGGCTGCGCCGGGGCTACCACGCCACGCGAGGCCACTGGGCGTCGTCGCGGCTGTTGCCTCCGGGCTTCCGGCAGGAGTCCTCATGGAGGTTGCTGCGAGACTCCGTGCCGGGCACGCGGATGCTGTACGAGTGCCGCGTGGGCAACCACAACCTGCTCAGCCCGGACGTGGGCTGTGAGGGCCTCCTGCCCCTGGGGCCGGTGGGCTACATCCACACGACGCAGGTGGCGGGCACGGTGCCGCTCTACCGGTGCAATCTGGGTCAGGGGAAAGACCACTTCATCTCCCCCGCGTCGAACTGCGAGGGCCAGGTGACGGAGCAGTTGTTGGGCTACGCCTTCCCCTGACGGTGAACCCTGCCTGGGTGGCTGGAGACCGGGCGGGTTGATCCGCTCGGCCGGGGCGTTGTCCGCTTCTGGGACAGCACTTCGCGGAACCGGGCACGCCCTGGGGAGAGGGCGGGGGTGTTCCGAGCAATTCCCTGGGGTTGGGCCGCGTGAGACGGTTGGCACGCGGCTCGCTCTAGGGGTGGCCCGTGGACATTCCCAAAGCCAAGAAGCCTCGCCGCAAGCCCTGGTTGCTCGCCATTGGTGGTGCGTTCGCGCTCATTCTCGTCACCGTGGGTCTGGGTCGGCTGCGGCCGGCGGCGCCGTCGGTGGACCGGGCCTCGGTGTGGCTGGACACGGTGAAGCGCGGCCCCATGGTGCGTCAGGTGAAGGGCGCGGGCACGCTGGTTCCCGAGTACATCCGCTGGCTGACGGCGGACACGGCGGGCCGGGTGGAGCGCATCCACGTGCGGCCGGGCGCGACGGTGAAGGCGGACACGCTGCTGATGGAGCTGTCCAACCCGGACGTGCAGTTGCAGATGCTGGAGGCGGAGCGACAGCTCGCGAGCGCCGAGGCCGAGTTCATCCAGATGCGCATGACGCTGGAGACGCAGCGGCTGGCGCAGGAGGCGTCGGTGGCCACGCTCACCGCGGAGTCCTCGGACGCGGAGCGCCGCGCCACCGCCAACACCGCCCTGGTGGAGAAGGACCTCATCCCCACGCTGGAGGCGCGGCAGGCGGGAGAGCGGGCGGGAGAGCTGACGCGCCGGCTGGAGCTGGAGCGCAAGAAGCTGTCCGTCGTCGCCTCCTCCATGCGGGACCAGCTGATAGCGCTGCAGGGACAGGTGGAACGTTTGAAAGCGGTGGCCCGGTTCCGTCGTACCCAGGTGGAGTCCATGAAGGTGCTCGCCGGGGAGGACGGAGTGCTGCAGGAGCTTCCGCTGGAGCTGGGGCAGTGGGTGACGCCGGGAGTGCTGCTGGCGAAAGTCGTCAAGCCGGAGCGGCTCAAGGCGGAGCTGCGCATCGCCGAGACGCAGGCGCGCGACATCGTCCAGGGCCAGAAGGCGCTGATAGACACGCGCAACGGCGTGGTGGAGGGCACGGTGGCGCGCGTGGCGCCGGCGGCGAGCCAGGGCACGGTGCGGGTGGAGGTGTCGCTCCCCGACGAGCTGCCCAAGGGCGCGCGGCCCGACCTCACGGTGGAGGGCACCGTGGAGCTGGAGCGGCTGGGCAACGTGCTGTCGGTGGGGCGCCCGGCGGGTGCGCAGCCCAACGGGACGATGTCGCTCTTCCGGTTGATGCCGGGCAGTGACGAGGCGGTCCGGGTGCCGGTGCAGTTGGGCCGAGGCTCGGTGAATGCCGTGGAGGTGCTGCAGGGCCTCGCGGAAGGTGACCAGGTGGTGCTGTCGGACATGGCCGCGTGGGATGCGGTCGAGCGGGTGAGGCTGCGATGATGACGACGAACAACAATGCGGAGACGCCTGCTTCCGAGGACGCGGCGGTGCTGTCGGGTGCGGCCAAGGTGGAGACGGGCAAGTCCCTCATCACGCTGGAAGGACTGACGAAGGTCTTCGAGACGGAGGAGGTGGAGACGCACGCGCTCTCCAACATCCACCTCAACATCCGCCAGGGCGAGTGGGTGGCGATTGTCGGCCCCTCGGGCTCCGGCAAGTCCACGCTGCTCGCCGTGCTGGGGTTGCTCGACACGACGACGCGGGGCACGTACCTCCTGGACGGCAAGAGCGTGCTGGACTTGTCCGCGTCGGACCGCGCGCTGGTGCGCAACCGGCACATCGGCTTCATCTTCCAGAGCTTCAACCTCATCGGCGACCTGACGGTGTTCGAGAACGTGGAGCTGCCCCTGACGTACCGGGGCATGCCCGCCGCCGAGCGCAAGCAGCGGGTAGAGAAGGCGCTGGACAAGGTGGGCATGGCGCACCGCGCGCGGCACATGCCGGGGCAGCTCTCCGGCGGTCAGCAGCAGCGCGTCGCCGTGGCGCGCGCCGTGGCCGGAGACCCGCTCATCCTCCTGGCGGACGAGCCCACCGGTAACCTCGACTCCAAGAATGGCGAGGCGGTGATGCAGTTGCTGTCCGAGCTGCACAAGGCCGGCGCCACCATCTGCATGGTGACGCACGACCCGGCGCACGCGCGAGTCGCCACGCGCACGGTGAGCCTCTTCGACGGCCGCGTCGTCCAGGACGAGCAGCGCCGCTAACCCTTCTCCTCTCGCGGGCCTCGCCCGGGTCGCTCCTGGCGGGGCGGCCCTCGGGAGGCGTGCGTCCTGAGTCACCCGGGAGTCGTCGTGGAAACCTTCCTCCAGAATGTCCGCTACGCGCTGCGCTCCTTGCGCAAGAGCCCGGGCTTCACGTTGATGGCGGTGCTGGCGCTGGCGCTGGGCATTGGCGCGAACAGCGCGGTCTTCAGCGTGGTGAATGGCGTGCTGCTCAAGCCGCCGCCCTTCAACCAGCCGGAGCGCCTGGTCCACCTGTGGGGCAACTACGCCAAGGCGAACATCCACGACATCGTCGTGTCGGTGCCCGAGTACCGGGACTACCTCACGATGCCCAGGGCCTTCAGCTCGCTGGCGGCCTTCGAGGCGAGCAATGTCACGCTCACCGGGGGCGCGGCGCCGGAGCGGCTCCAGTTGACGCTCTCCACGGCCTCGCTGTTCCCCACGCTGGGCGTGGCTCCGGTGCTGGGCCGCGGCTTCTCCGAGGAGGAGGAGACGCTGGGGCGCGACAAGGTGCTCGTGTTGACGCACAAGACGTGGCGCACGCGCTTCGCGCAGGACCCGGGCGTGCTGGGCCGCGAGCTCCGGCTCGACGGAGACACGTACACGGTGGTGGGCGTGCTGCCGCCCGGCGTCGAGTACCCGGCGGACACGGACCTGTACGCACCCCTCGCGCCCACGGCGGAGCGGGCGGCGGCTGCCTCTCGCGGCTACCGCTTCCTCAGCGTGGTGGGGCGGCTGAAGCCCGGCCTGACGCTGGAGGCGGCGAAGGCGGATATGGAGCGGGTGGGGCGGGAGATGGAGACCCTGTACGAGCAGTATTACAAGGGCTACGGCTGGGCCATCACCGTGAAGTCGCTGGAGGACGAGGTGGTGGGCCAGGTGCGCGGGACGCTGTGGCTCCTCCTGGGCGCGGTGGGCTTCGTGTTGCTGGTGGCGTGCAGCAGCGTGGCGAACCTGCTCCTGGCCCGGGCGACGGCGCGTCAGCGCGAGGTGTCCATCCGCGCGGCGCTGGGCGCTGGGCGGAGACAATTGGTGGCGCAGTTCCTCACCGAGAGCCTGGTGTTGTCGGCGGCGGGCGGCGGGCTGGGGCTGCTGCTGGCCATCTGGGGCACGGACGCGCTGGTGGCCATGGTGGGAGACGGGCTGCCTCGCGCGGCGGCGGTGGGGCTGGACGTCTCCTCGGTGCTCTTCACCGCGAGCCTCTCCGTGCTCACGGGCGTCGGCTTCGGGCTGGTGCCGGCGCTCCAGGCGAGCCGCGTGGACCTGAGCTCGACGATGCGCGAGGGCTCTCGGGGGACGGAGGGTGGCAAGGCGGGCCGGCTGCGCTCGGGGTTGGTGGTGGGGCAGGTGGCGTTCGCGCTGGTGCTGCTGGTGGGCGCGGGCCTCTTCCTGCGCAGCTTCCAGGCGTTGACCCAGGTGGATGCGGGCTTCACGCCGGAGGGGGTGCTCACCGGTCAGCTCGCGTTGCCGGCCGCGAGCTACACGAAGCCGGAGGACCAGCGGGCCTTCCAGCAGGAGCTGCTCCGCCGCGTCCAGGCGCTGCCCGGCGTGGAGTCCGCGGGGGTGACGAACATGTTGCCCCTGGGCGGCAAGACGAACATCAGCTTCGACGTGGAGGGGCGGACGCGGGCCGCAGGGGAGATGTGGCCCGCGGTGGAGTCGCGCTTCGCCAGCGCGGACTACCTGCGCACGCTCCAGGTGCGGCTGCGTGACGGGCGCATGCTCCAGGAGACGGACGGACCGGACGCGGCGTGGGCGGTGGTCATCAACCAGACGTTCGCGGACCTCTACTGGCCGAAGGGGGACGCGCTGGGCCAGCGGGTGAAGCTGCACCAGTCCGATGCCCAGTGGACCACGGTGGTGGGCATCGTCGACGACCTGCGCGAGTGGGGCCTGGACACGCCCCCGCGCCCGACGGCGTACTACTCGGCGCTGCAGGTGCCGCTCACCCACCTCTACCTGGCGGTGCGTGTGAAGGCGGGTGAGCCGGAGTCCCTGCGCACGGCGATTGAATCCGAGGTGCGCGCGCTCGACGGCAACCTGCCCCTGTTCAAGGTGACGTCCATGGTGAGGTTGGTGGATGAGTCCATCGGCTCGCGCAGGCTGACGGCGCTGTTGATGGGCCTGTTCGCGGGCACGGCGCTGCTCTTGGCGGCGCTCGGAATCTCGGGCGTCATCGGCTACTCGGTGGCGCAGCGCACGCGGGAGATGGGCATCCGCATGGCGCTGGGCGCGGCGAAGTCGGACGTGCTGGTGCTGGTGCTGCGCCAGGGCGTGAAGCTGGCGGGCCTGGGCGTGGGGCTGGGGCTGGTGTTGTCGCTGGTGCTGGCGCGGCTCTTGAGCACGCTGCTGTACGGCGTGACGGCGTATGACCCGTGGACCTTCGTGGGAGTGGCGGCGTTGCTGAGCGGCGTGGCCCTGGGGGCGACGTGGCTGCCGGCGCACCGCGCGACGCGGGTGGACCCCATCATCGCCTTGAAGGCGGAATAGGAGCGCGCGTCGATGGAGACCTTCCTTCAAGACCTGCGGTATGCGCTGCGCACGCTGGGCAAGAGCCCCGGCTTCACGCTGGTGGCGGTGCTGGCGCTGGCGCTGGGTATCGGCGCCAACAGCGCGGTGTTCAGCGTGGTGAATGGCGTGCTGCTGAGGCCGCCGCCCTTCTCCGAGCCGGACCGGCTGATGGATGTGTCGAACGACTTCGGCCGTGCGGGGCGCAAGGGCTTGTCGTCCTCCGTGGTGGAGTACCGGGAGTACGCGGAGCTGCCGAGCGTCTTCTCCTCGGTCGCCGCCTTCTCCGATGACGATGTGACGTTGACGGGCGTGGACACGCCGCAGCACCTGCGCGTGGTGGAGGCCACCGCGTCCTTCTTCCCGACGCTGGGCGTGCGGCCCGCGCTGGGGCGCGACTTCACGCGGGACGAGGAGACGGCCGGCAACGACAAGGTGGTGATGCTCACGCACCAGACGTGGCGCACCCACTTCTCGCAGGACCCGGGGGTGCTGGGGCGCACGCTCCAACTCGACGGCGAGCCGTACACGGTGGTGGGCGTGCTGCCGCGCGGCGTGACGTACCCGGCGGATACGGACCTCTACAAGCCCTTCGCGCCCTCGGCGGAGCTGGCCTCCGAGGAGAAGCGCGAGACGCGCTTCCTGGAGGTCATCGCGCGACTGAAGCCCGGCGTGACGATGGAGGCCGCGGCGAAGGATTTGGTCCGCGTGTCCCAGGTGCTGGCACAGGCGCATCCGAAGTACGCGCAGGGCAAGCGCACCATCGGCCTGAAGTCGCTGGAGGACGAGGTGGTGGGCGACGTACGCGGCACGCTGTGGCTCCTCTTGGGCGCGGTGGGCTTCGTGCTGCTGGTGGCGTGCGGCAGCGTGGCGAATCTCCTGCTGGCGCGCGCCGCGGCCCGCGAGCGCGAGGTGTCCATCCGCGCGGCGCTGGGCGCGAGCCGGGGCCGACTGGTGGTGCAGTTCCTCACCGAGAGCCTGCTGCTGTCCCTGGTGGGCGGCGCGCTCGGACTGCTGCTGGCGATGTGGGGCACGGACGTGTTGCTGGCGCTGGTGGGTGAGAGCCTGCCGCGCGCGGCGGACGTCCGTCTGGACACGCGCTCGCTGCTGTTCACCGGTGGGGTGAGCCTGCTGTCGGGGCTGCTCTTCGGACTGGTGCCGGCGTGGAACGCCTTCGCGTCGGCGCAGATTTCACCACTGCGTGAGGGCGGTACGGTTGGCGAACGCCGATCGCGCCGGCGGGTTGGCCGTGGGCTCGTGGTCGCGCAGGTGGCG
>Ga0126314_10000011_pt1 | contig 145875 bp, 124 predicted proteins | sample Plot105B_FD_92535 | JGI IMG/M metagenome (GOLD analysis project Ga0126314, IMG submission 92535) | Serpentine soil microbial communities from UC McLaughlin Reserve, CA, USA - Plot105B | ecosystem: Environmental > Terrestrial > Soil > Grasslands | place: USA: UC McLaughlin Reserve, Lake... | reverse complement strand
TGGCCTTCCGGCGTCACCACCGCGGCGTGGTGCTCGCGCGGCACCGACGGCGCCGCCACCAGCGTCCACTGGCCCGTCAGCGCGTCGTACACCTCGGCCGTGCTCGACGCGCGAGCGGTGCCGCCGCCCACCACCAGCACGCGCCCGTCCGGCAGCAACGTCACGGTGTGCCCCTGTCGATGCGTCCCCGCCGCGCCACCCGCGAAGCCCGCCTTCTCCCAGCGACCGGTGGCCACGTCGTACAGCTCCGCCTGCAGGCCACTCACGAAGAGCGCCTTGCCCGTGGCCAGCATCACCGCCGAACTCGCGCCACCGCGCACGAAGCCTGGTGGCATCGCGGGAGACCAGGTGTTCGTCACGGGGTCGAACAGCTCGGCCGAGCGCAACGGCCTGCGGTCCGCGTCGGTGCCGCCCGCCACCAGCACGCGGCCATCAGGGAGCAGCACCGCGGCCGGGTCATTCCGGGCCTCGGCCATGGGAGCCACCTGCGTCCAGGCGCCCATAATCGGCACATACACCTCCGCGTCCGCGAGCGCGCCCGGCGCCACCACCTGCGTGCCGCCGAGCACCAGCACGCGCCCATCCAACAGCCGCACCGCCGCGTGGTTGCGACGCGCCTTGTGCATGGCCCCCGTGAGGCTCCACAGGCCCGTCTCGGGCTCGAACACCTCGCAGCTTGTCAGGGTGCGCTGGCCGTCATGGCCTCCGGCGGCGAGCACGCGCCCGTCCTCCAACGTGACGAAGGGCAGCAGCTTGCGCGGCGTCGTCAGCCTCAGGGGCTCGACGCTCGTGCCCACCGCGCCCCCGTCCGCACGCGGACCGGAGTTGCACGAGAACACGAGCGCGAAGAACGCCACGCCGAGAAATGAGGTCTGGACACGTCGCATGAGCTCCACTCGCCTCGCTGGTCGGAGGGAGCCCGTGTAGCCTGACGGTCTGACATTCCTGGGATGTCCGACCTGAGTGATTCCGGACGCTTGAACTGCGTACCGGGTCGGAAATCCCCCACTCGTGCGGAGCCCGCACCTGTGCAGCCAGGTCCTCGCGACGAGGGGTGCTCAGTGGCGCACGGAGTCCTCGTCCGACAGGGAGGAGTCGTTCACCGGCTCGGTGTCCATGCCGTGCGAGTGGCGGGGAGGCAGCGCGCCGCCGTCGTCATCCACCTCCAGTGTCAGGAGCGGATGGTCGGCGCGGGACAGGTGGACCTCGTCGCCGCTGACATGGTCCACGTCGCTGAACTCCACCAGGTAGTCGTGGCGGGGAATGGGGACCAGGCCCTGCTCCAGCTCGAAGTGGATGTCACCGACGGCGGCGACGCGGCCCACCTCGCGGCCGTTGGAGTCTTTCACCGTCATTCCCTCGCGCACCTCGCCGGACTGAATCATCTCGACCTCCTCGCGGCTGCATGACGCCCGGAGCACCCGGGCCCTCGTCAGGAAGAACCTGCGGGCCCGGTGCGCGTGACGACAGCCGGACGGAGCAGGCAGGGAAGCGCTCGTCGTCCTGGCATGGGCGAAGGGAGGCGCTGGGGCGGGTGGGCGGCTTGAGCGGAGTGGAGTGCCTAACATTCGCGACAGGAGGTGGCCGCATGTTGCTGGAACTGTCCGCGGAGGAAGCCCGCGAGCTGAAGCAGGCGCTGGACACGGCGTTGCTCGAGCTGCTGACCGAGATTTCCCACACGGACCAGCGCGCGTACCGCGACTTGCTCCGTGAGCGGTATGACCGACTGGACCATCTCAACCGGCGCCTGGAGATGTCGCTGGAGGGCAGTCAGGTCTACGCCTGAGGTGGGGCCCGCGCATCGTCTGGAAGGACGGGGCGAGGAAGCCGGGCGCAAAGGTGGCGGCTCGCGAGGCGGGCGCGCGTGAGGCGTTGCGTGGTGCGCGAGCGCGCGCGGACGCACCTTCTTCCGCGAGCACCGACGGAGGCCGCGCCATGATTCCGGAGAACATCATCCAGTACCTGGAGGGACACGACATCCCCTTCGGCCGCAGGCCCCACCTGCGCGCCATCACCGCGCAGGCGCTCGCGGCGTCACTGCACGTCAGCGGCTTCCAGGTGGCCAAGTCGGTCATCTTCCGCTCGGATGACTCGCTGTGGATTTGCGTGGTGAGCGCGCCGGACACGGTGAACCTGGACCGGCTCGCGGAGGTGACGGGAGCGAAGAACCTGAGGCTCGCCGAGGAGTCGGAGTTCGCCCCGCTCTTCCCCGAGTGCGAGGTCGGCGCGGAGCCGCCCTTCGGCAGGCTCTACGGAGTCCCGGTGGTGGTGGATGAACACCTGCGCCACGCGGAGCGGCTGCTGTTCCGCGCGGGCTCCCACGCCGAGGCCCTGGAGATGCGCTTCGCGGACTTCGAGAACCTGGAGGCCCCCTTCACCGGCCTCATCGTCCACGACCGCCAGCGCGAGCAGCTGCGCATCGAGAACGACAGCTTCTCGCTGCAGCCCTAGCCCTGGGCCCGACCCGTCCGCGCATCGAAGCGTCGCAGCTTCGATGCATCGAAGCGCAGCGACACAGGGGTGCCAGAAGCCGCACGGAAGTCACCAGGTGCACGGGCCACGAGCTGCTCGCCCGCCACGTCCACCGTCACCCAGCTCTCCGCGCCCATGGGCTCCACCAGATACACGAGCCCCGTCAGCGCACCCGGTGACGTGGAGTCCCGAGCCATCACCTCCAGGTGCTCGGGACGCAGTCCCAGCACCACGTCCTCGGCCTCCAGGCCCAGCGTCCGGGGCTTCACCTGGTTGATGCGCGGTGAGCCGAAGAAGCCCGCCACGAACAGATTCGCGGGCGCGTCGTACAGCTCTCGCGGCGGCGCCACCTGCTGCACCTCGCCCTGGCTCATCACCACCACCCGGTCCGACAGCGTCATCGCCTCCGACTGGTCATGCGTGACGTAGATGAACGTGGCCTGGAGTCGCTCGTGCAGCTTCTTGATTTCACCGCGCATCTGCGTGCGCAGCGCGGCGTCCAGGTTGGACAGCGGCTCGTCGAACAGGAACACCTTGGGCCGCCGCACCAGCGCGCGCCCCAGGGCCACGCGCTGCCGCTGACCTCCCGACAGCTCCTTCGGCCTGCGCGACAGCAACGCCTCCAGCCCGAGCACCGCCGCCACCTCGCGCACCCGCGCCTCGATGTCCGCGCGCGACACCCCGGCGACCTCCAGCGGGAAGGCGAGGTTCCTCGCCACGTCCAGGTGCGGATAGAGCGCGTAGCTCTGGAACACCATGGCGATGTCGCGCTCCTTCGGCGACATGCCGTTGACCACCTCGCCGTCGATGCGCAGCGTGCCGCCGGACAGCTCCTCCAGTCCGGCAATCAGGTTGAGCGTGGTGGACTTGCCACAGCCTGACGGGCCGACCAGCGACACGAACTCACCGTCGGCGATGTGCAGCGTCACGCCCTTCACCGCGGCCACGCCCCCTCGATACACCTTGCGCACGTCCTCCAGGGACACCGTCGCCACGCGGCTACGCCTCCCCGGAGCCCGAGCCTCGGGCCCACCACGCGCGGGTTGTCTCCATCGAAGCCGTCTCTCGGATGATGCGCATGGGGACAGACAACCCCCAGGCCGCCGGGCACGGCAAGCGCCATGTCGCGCCGCCGTGCACCCGCTGACAACCCGCGCCTACAGCGCCACCGTCATGCCGCCGTCGATGACGAAGGCGGAGCCCGTCAGGTAGGGATGGTCGTCGGAGGCGAGCATCAGCGCCGCTTCAGCGACCTCCGCCGCCGTGGCCAGCCGCTGCTGACCGGGCACGTTGACGCGAGCCCAGGCGGCCGCCGCTTCCTGGAACTGCTCCTCCGGCATGTTCTCCGCGCCCATCTGCCGACGAACCAGCGGTGTGTCCACCGTGCCAGGGCAGAGCGCGTTCACCCGGATGCCCTGCGTGCCGTACTCCAGTGCCGCCGCCTGGGTGATTCCCACCAGCGCGCGCTTGCTCGCGGTATAGGCCGAGCTGCCCTTGCGCGTGGCGAACGCCTGCACCGAGGACGTCACCACGATGCTCCCGCCTCCCCCACTCAGCATGTGAGGGATTTGCGCCCGCATCGCCGCGAAGACGCCGCGCACATTCGTATCGGAGAGGTCGTTCCACTCCTCCACCGAGACTTCATGCAGCCCCTTCGCCAGGCTGATGCCCGCGTTGTTGAACGCGACCTGCAGGCCGCCGTACCGCTGCACCACGGCGTCCACGAACGTCCGCACCGCCTCCGTGTCTCGCACGTCGACCTTGTAATAGGTGGCCTCTCCTCCCGCCTGACGGATGAGCTGCTCCACCTCCTGGCCCAGGTGCTCCCGACGACCGCAGAAGGCCACCTTGCCTCCCTCGGCCGCGAAGGCGATGGCCGCGGCCCGGCCAATGCCAGACGTCGCGCCCGTGACGAGCACCACCTTGTTCTCGAAGCGCCGCCGCTCCGTCACGGGCGCCACGCCCACCGGCGAACCACACGCCACATCCGCCGCGAGCACCGCCGTGCTTCCCAGCGCCGCCGTCAGAAACGTCCTCCGCTCCAGCCGCACGGAGTCCTTCGCATCCCGCGTCGTCATCGCCACCTCTCAGGGAGATTCCGGGTGAGGCATTGACGAGTAGCAACGCTGGACTGTTTGGAGAATCCACGTTAATCCGCACAGGTCATGCGCGCTGGCTTCACAATGCAGAAGGACCAGCTTGACGGGGTGATGGTGCTCTTGAGCGTCGCCCGACTGCGGAGCTTCCGCGCGGCGGCGACGGAGCTGGGCATCTCTCCCTCCGCCGTGAGCCAGATTGTCCGTGCGCTGGAGGCTCGCGCGGGCGTGGCGCTGCTGACGCGCACCACGCGGAGTGTCGGCCTCACCGAGGCGGGCCGGAGCTTCCTGGAGCGGGCCGCCCCCGCCGTCGAGGAGCTGCTCGCCGCCTTCGACTCGGCGCGCTCACTGGGTGGCAAGGCCAGCGGACTGCTCCGGCTCACCGTCCCCCGCGCCGTCATCCCGCACGTCATCGAGCCCCTCCTCCCTGGCTTCTGCGCCGCCCATCCAGACGTGCGGATTGAAATCCACGCGGCCGACCACCTGAGCCGTATCGTCGACGAGGGCTTCGACGCGGGAGTCCGGTTGGGCGAGTTGGTGGAAGCGGACATGGTGACGGTGCGCCTGACGCCACCCTTCGGCTTCGCGGTGTTCGGCGCGCCCGGCTACTTCGAGCGCCACGGCCGCCCTCGCAAGCCCGAGGACCTGCGCGCCCACACGTGCATCAACTACCGCTCCGGCGACGGCTCGCTGTACCGCTGGCAGTTCCAGCGCAAGGGACAGCCGCTGGAAATCTCGGTGCAGGGCTCCGTCATCGTCAATGACTCCGCGCTCAACCTGAACGCGGCGGTCAAGGGCCTCGGGCTCGCCTATGCGGCCCAACCGCTCGCGGCCGAGCACCTCCGCGCGGGCCGTCTCGAGCGCGTCCTCGCGTCGTTCTGCCCCGACACTCCGGGCCTCTTCCTCTACTTTCCCAGCCGCCTCCAGGCGCTGCCCAAGCTGCGCGCCTTCATCGACTACGCGCGCAAACACTTGAAGGTCTCCACGCCTTGAGTTGACAGGCGCACCTACACATACGCACAGTCAAGGCCATACGGCACGCGCAGGGGCCCGTGGTAGCGTCCACCCACATCATCCAGGGCGAGGACCGCGTCGGGCGGCTCGCCCGTCCAGACGACCGGGGGAAACAGTCACATGGCATCCGACACCATCACACTCATCAAGGGCCAAGGGCCCGTCGCCCTGCCGGAGAAGCCCCACCTGCGAGTGGCCAGCGGCAACTTCTGGCCCGAGGAAGTGGAAGCCAAGGGGGGCCGCGAGAAGCAGCTCACCGCCGGCCTCTTCATCATCGACACCCGCACGTCGCCCTCGAAGCAGGAGCATGTGCGCGTCCACGCGTCCCAGGTGGTGGAAGTGGACGGAGCCTCGCTCGAAATCCTCGAGGTCAGCGGCGCCGAGGGCACCGAGCCCGCCATCCACCTCAAGGTCCGCTGAGCGCCGCACTCATAGTGCGGGCGCGACGCAACTGTTGCGCTGCCATCGCGATAATCCAGACATGCACCACTGACGCCCTTGGGGGGGCGACAGTCCAAGGGGAACAGCCATGAGCTTCAAGATTGGGAATGAGGGGTCCCGCGTCACCCAGACCCTCCCGAAGGCCACCGAGACGGTCCAGCCGCAGGTCAAGACGCAGGAGGCCCGTCAGCAGCAGCCCGAGTGGGCGAGCGCCCGGACGCAGGACGGCATGATGCCGCCCAGCCGCCGCGAGCAGTTCGCCACCGCGCTGTTCGGCGCCACTCCGCAGACCAGCGGCGCGGAGAGCCCGAAGACGAAGGACCCGAAGGCGCTCGACACCAACGTCACCTACGGCCCGGTGAAGAACGGCAGCCTCTTCGAGGCCGGCACCGACGGCGTCAACGCGCACTGGAACGACGTGCAGCAGGGGCAGATTGGTGACTGCTACCTGATGACCTCCATGGGTGCGATTGCGCGCGCCAACCCGGCCCTCATCGAGAACATGGTCAAGGGCCCGGACGCGTCCGGCAACTACAACGTCACCTTCCAGGACAAGGGCAAGCCGGTGACCATCACCGTCACCCCGGACCTGCCCCTGAACTCCAGTGGCAACCCGGCTTACGCCGCGACGCCGCAGGAGGGTGGCAAGGCGGAGCTGTGGCCGGCCCTGGTCGAGAAGGCCTATGCCCAGTGGAAGGGCGGCTACCCCAACATCGTCCATGGCAACAGCGCCAACGCGATGGAGGCCATCACCGGCAAGAAGAGCAGCAGCCTGGACGTCGGGGGCGCCACGCTGGCGGACCTGGAGAAGCGGCTGAACGCGGGCGAGGCCATCACCGCGGGCACGCACGACGACATCAAGTTCCTCGGCATCGACCTGCCGGACGGCACCGACAAGCCGCTCTACAAGAACGGCACGCTGGTGGCGGACCACGAGTACTTCATCTCGGGCGTGGACACCAAGGCGGGCACGGTGACGCTGCGCAACCCGTGGGGCTCCGGCACGCCGGACATCGTCCTCACCGAGGCGCAGTTCCGTGAGTCCTTCCAGTACGCCAACACCAACCCGACGAAGTGAGTCGACGGGCGGCGGGCGCGCGCGGGTGGACCGGACTGGCACTGGCCCTGGGGCTGGTGCTGTCCGGGTGCGCGCGTGAGACGCCCGCCGTGGCACCCGCCTCGGCGGAGCAGCCCGGCACCTTCACGCTGACGAAGAACCACGGCCCGCTCCAGGTGACGCCGCACCTGAGCCTGGCCACGGGCAACTTCTGGCCCGAGGACACGGACGCGGGCGGGCGCGGGTCCACCGCCGCCCTCTTCATCTACGACTCGCGAGTCGTTCCACCAGAGCAGCGGCACGTGCGCGTGCGCGCGGGCCAGACGGTGGAAGCGGCCGGCGAGGTGTTCGAGGTCATCGAGGTCATCGACCGTGGGGACGAGCAGCGTCTGCGCGTGAGGCTCCGTCCGCGTCAGCCCTGAGCGGAGGAGCGGGCGGGGAGCGCGGCCGTGTCACGGGGCTTCAGCATCCCGGCGGCCAGGCGCACGGTGAAGGCTCGCGGCGCGAAGCGCGGCAGGTTGGCCTGGAGCCAGTTGCGCCAGCCTGCGATGAGCGACGCCCTGCCCTGCTCCAGTCCACGGAGGCCCGCGAGGGCCACCTGCCCTGCCGTGGCCACCGCCCCCACCGCCACCTGCCGGGTGCCCACCACGTCGAAGAAGGCGGTCTCCACGGGCCCGGGGCACAGCGCGAGCACCCTCACGCCCCGCTCGCGGTTCTCCGCCCAGAGCGCCTCGGAGAAAGACAGGACGAACGCCTTCGTGGCGCCGTAGATGGCCATGTACGGCAGGGGTTGATAGCTGGCGGTGGACGCCACGTTGATGATGCCGCCGAGCCCTCGGGCGACCATGTCCGGCAGGAACAGGTGGCTGGCGTCCACGAGCGCGGTGACGTTGAGCATCACCTGCTCATGCTGTCGGGCCAGGGGGACGGCCTCGAAGGCGCCGTGGGTGGCGAAGCCCGCGTTGTTGATGAGCAGGTCCACGTGCAGGCCGAGCTCCCGACACCGGGCATGCAGTTGGCGCGCGGCGCCCTCGTGGCTGAGGTCCAGGCTCAGCACCTCCACCTGGACGGCGTGCTGCTTCACCAGCTCGGCGGCCAGGGCGCGCAGCTTGTCCTCCGAGCGGGCCACGAGGACCAGGTTCATCTTCCGCGCCGCGAGCAGGCGGGCGAAGGCCTCGCCGATGCCGGAGGACGCGCCGGTGATGAGCGCCCGGCGGCCCTGGTAGGGGAAGGGACCCGAGATGGGCGCGGGGGTGACAGACGAGGATGTCGAGGCGGTGTGCATGGGTCCAGAATGTGAGCTAGGACTCACGTTCGCAACTCGCGTCGGTGCTCACATTCCCGGAGGAAGAGCCATGCCACGCCGCCCCCCTGTTTCTCGTCGGAGGAAGCCCCATCAGGACCGGGCGCAGGCCACGTGTGAGGCCATCCTCACGGCGGCTGCTCGCGTTCTCGTCAAGAATGGCTATGAGGCCGCGAGCACCAACCGCATCGCCAGCGAGGCCGGGGTGAGCATCGGGTCGCTCTACCAATACTTCCCGAGCAAGGAGGGCCTGGTGATGGCGGTGATGGAGCGGCATCGCACGCGCTCGCTCCAGGGCTTCGAGGCGGAGCTGGTGCGACTCGCGAGCCAGCCATTGCCTCAGGCGATTCGGGCGCTGGTCCGCCAGTTGCTGACCACGAAGCTGGAGAACCCCCGACTGCACCAGGTGTTGCATGAGCTGGTGCCGAGGATGCGGCAGTTGGGGCAGGTGGACCCGCACGAGCAGCGGCTGTTCCGCCTGGTGCGCGCCTTCCTCGCGCCGAGAGTCGAGGCGCTGCGTCCCAAGGACCTCGACATGGCGGTCTTCATCCTGGTGCACTCGGTGGAGACGCTGTGCATCAAGGCGGTGTCGGACCGGCCGGACTACCTGACGAACGAGACCTTCCTCGACGAGCTGTGCGCGTTGATGCAGGGATATCTCCAGCCGGCGGGAGAGTCCGTGCTGGCCACGCCGAAGCGGGCGACAGGACGGGGGAGAAGCCCGGCCTCGCGAGAAATCTCCCCGCGCTCGTGAATATCCTGGGCGCGCCTTCGTCCGTCGCGCACCCCCGCTTGTTGGAGCTGCCCTCGCATGCGCCCTCTCCTCGCTGGCCTCGTCCTCGCCTGCCTCATCGTGCCCTTCCGTGGTGAAGCGGCGACCCTGCGCTGTGGCAACAACCTCATCGCGGATGGGGCCACCCAGTCCGATGCGCTCATGAAGTGCGGCGAGCCCATGAGCAAGAACAGGCGAGAGGAGTCGACGTCGACGCGGAACCGGGTTCGCGAAGGCAAGGAGGAGTCCTCCACCACGCAGACGGTGACAGTCCTGGTGGAGGAGTGGACGTACAACTTCGGGCCCAACCGGCTCATGCAGGTGGCCATCTTCACCGATGGAAAGCTGACCGACGTGCGCAGCGCGGGCTACGGAAAGTAGACCCGCGGCGGGCTCCCGGAAGCGGCGTGTCGTCGCGACTCGAGCCAGGAGCGGTGTCTCATGCGCGCCCAGGCGGCGCGCCCCGGAGTCTCGGGCGCGGACCCTTCTCCGCCTTGCATCGGCGCCTGTCCTCACCGAGCATCTGTCCGTGTCTTCACTCCCCTCCGCGTCATCACGCGGCTCGCACTCCTCGCCGGCAGGTCGGTGGTGAGCGCGGGCGCCAGTCCCTCATCGCACCGCGTCCTGGCTGACGTCTTCGTGCGCACGCGAGCCCAGGAGGCCGTGCTCGTCCTCGGCGCTGCGCTCTTCACGGCGTTGCTCGCGCAGGTCGCCATCTCGGTGCCGGGTTCACCCGTGCCCGTCACCGGACAGACGTTCGCGGTCGTCCTCACGGCCGCCGCGCTCGGGCCAGGGCGAGGCGTGGCCGCGCAGCTCGCCTATCTCCTGCTGGGGGCCATGGGGCTGCCCTTCTACGCGAAGGCGGCCAGCGGCTGGGGGGCGCTCGTCGGACCGACGGGCGGCTACCTGGTGGGCTTCCTCCCCGCGGCCTTCCTCGTGGGCCTCGCGGCGCGCCACGCCTACGACAGACGCCCGCGGACAGCGGTGCCCCTCTTCCTCGCGGGGCAGCTCGTCATCCTGGTCATCGGCGTGTGCTGGCTCAGCGTGGCGGCCTCGCTCGACTTCGCCACGGCCATCCACAAGGGCTTCGTGCCGTTCATCCCCGGAGGGCTGCTCAAGGCCGTCTTCGCCGGTGTCGTCACATTCCTCGTCTGGCGACTCGTCCAGGCTCGCGAAGCCTGACCTCTGCCAGGAAGCTCATTGGCAATGCAGCAGGTTCCACTGGTTCGTCTTGTAAGGACAGGCCGAGCCCATGAACTTGTTGATGACAAACGCCGCGTCCTCCTCGGTGGAGGCGAAGACCTCGCCGAAGTTGGGATCGAAGATGTAGAAGTAGGTCGAGAAGACTCCGCTCGAGCGATAGATGGCCAGGGCATGCTCCGAGGAAGTCGTGCCATGCATGGGCGTGACGACATAGGCGGACTTCTTCGTGATTTTCTCCGAGGCAATCGTCTGGGCGGCTTCGGCGTTCGTGACCGTGACGTTCGTCAAATCCGAAGGGGGGACCTTCAGCTTCTTCATCACGAGCAGCGCGCTCTTCTGAAGCGGGATTCCCTCCACGTCGACCGTGGAGAAGTCCTCCATCCTCTTCTTGTTCCCTCCCAGGAAGTGAATCAGGGAGCTTCGGTCCTGCATGAACCCGGACTTGCCCACGAGGATGAGCGCTTCCTGCATGTGGACCATGTCCATCACCTTCTTCTGGCGGGCCACGTATTTCTGGTGGAGCGCGTGCAGCTCGACGGCCTCGTTCGTGAGCAGTTGGAGTCGAGTGTCCACGGCCTGATTGGGGACGTCCCACTTATCCTTCTTGCTGTCGAGGATGTGCCTCACCCAACGGCTGGCCAGGGCGAGACAGAACCCGCCAGCAGCAAGCCCCTTGCTCAGCGCGAGCTTCTTCTGACTGAACTCCGTCAATTTCCGGGTCATGGGCCCCCTTGGTAAACCGACACCAAGAGAGCAACCCCTATGCCAGTGCGCTCACGAGTACGGACCACCCGAGGAGATTCCTGACATGCGCTGGGACGTCCCCGGAAGTGCGTTCGGAGACAACGGACGTGCGTCCCGAGAGGAAGCAAACCAGGTGCTCGCGGTGCGTCAATCCCATCGACGTGCGAGCGTGGGAGCAGCAACCCATTCCACGTGAGGGTGGCTGAAGCCCCCGGGCGCCGCGACCGTGCCGGCGCCCGGCGAGTGGAGGCTCAGGCGACGCGGGGGAAGTCCACCTCGGTGCCAGCCACCACGTTGAGGAAGTGGGTGAGCACGTTCTGCGCGACGGCGGCCTCCTCCTCCACCCGCTCCGCGTCACTCAGCCCCACCTTGCGAGCCTGCGCCAGCCGCGGGCCCACGTCCGCCGCGCGCGTGCGAGCGATGGCTACGGCGAGGGCGAGCACCCTGGGTTCGGCCGCGTGAAGGTGCGACAAATCCACCGCATCTCCGTTCCCCATCAGGACGAGCTCAACGAGCCCAGCCCTGAAAGCGCATGCCCCCACACTCCGAGCCCTCGTTGTCCCCCGATGACCTGGAAGCGCTGAACGACGCCCAAATGTGGGTCGAGAAGCTCCGACATCTCGCCAACATCGAGGTCGAGGACCCCTCATACCGTCCCGACGCTTCCGGGGGGCCGCTTCCCGGGCACAGTCAGGGCGTCTTCCATCACCTGGGCATCCGCCACCTTCGCTGGCGCGCCACGGATGGCTCCGGACATGGAGGCTCGCTCGGCCTCCTCCGAGGCCGGTGGTTCGAGAAGGACGCGGCCTACAACTTCCAGCCCGACGTCCACGCGATGATTGTGGACGTGCACAATGACCAGGCCATGGCCTTCCTCACCTACAAGGAGGGCGAGGACGTCGACCAGGCCCAGGTGGTGGCCGCCGCCGCGGGCGAGGAGGCCGAAGCCGTCCCCATCGCCCGGACCATGGGTGAGTACATTCGAAAGGCAGTGGAAGCCCGCTTCTCCAACCACTGGTTCCTGAAGCCGGACCTGAGGGGAGCCACACGGGGCTGGGTGGATGCGCAGCCGTTGCGCGGAGAGCCCAGCTTCGAGGTGAAGGTGGAGGCCGTGGAGCCCGCAGACGCAGGCGTACTGCGAGCCCAGCTGCTCGACTGGCTCTCCAGCCGAGGGCGCAAGTCCATCGCCGTCGCGACGGGTTACGAAGGCACGGACGGAGCAGGCCTGTCGCGAGCCATCGAACAGGTGCTCGCCACGGGCAAGTCTGCGGCCCAGAAGAAGCTGACGGCCCGGCTGTTGAAGGATGGCGGCAATGACTATCGCCGGGACTTCTTCCTGGACCCACTCCCCGAGGGGCTCGTGGCGGTGCATCTGCATACCACCCGCCTCAGCTCGGCCTACCTCGACCCCTCGCGCTCCACGCTGTCTCCCTGGCCGCTCCAGCTCCTCCTGGATTGCCCGGGAGCAGAGGCACTGCACCAGGCGGTGGGGAACCTCGACCACGTCCGCTTCTCCTCGGCGCGCTTCTTTGACATCGCCCCGCGGTTCATCGTGAACGCCTTCGCCAGGCAGCCCGAGAAGACGCTGCCCCAGGGGCGGGTCCATGGCCAGTTGCACCTCGTGGCGCTGCTCCCTCGGGCGCTGCTCCCCACGGGCTGCAAACAAGGGGCGACGTTCCACTCCATCGCCCCCGCCCAGGACGGGGCCTACGACGGCAAGGTCCTGAAGAGCTTCTGAGCTCCTTGCCCCTTCTGTCGCGAGCCTGTGGGCGAGGATCTTCAATCTCCCCAACACCCAGGACATGGGGTCGCGGAGTTGTAGCATCCGCGTGACCTCTGGCGAGGTGTGCCTGATTCGCTGCCCCGTGTGCCCTGGGCGGCCCTGCGTCAGGAGCGCCCAGGGGCACGTCGGGCCTCAGGGCCTCTGCTGTGCGAGCAGCCACTCCCAGACCTTGGGGTCCTTGTAGACGGTGTCCCAGATGCCATGGCCGCCGGTGTTGTAGAGCGTGAAGAGGACCGGGTGCGCCGGCCCCGCGCCCGTCGCGTCCACGGACGTCTGTCCGCTGATCCACTCCCACTTCTTCGTCGCGGGACGGAAGAAGGCCGTCTGCGTCGCGTTGGGCGCGGTGTAGGTGCTGAGCACGCCGCTCGTCCCGCCCAGGGCGGTGCCGAACTGGTCGAACCAGGAGGCGGTGGCCGTGTAGAGGTACTGGCCGTCATTGACGGCATGGAACGCCCAGATGCCGAGCCCCGAGGCAATCATCCCGTTCGCGTAGGCCTGGTCGCCCGACCAGGACGTCGGGCACGCGGCGACGATGCCCGCGAGCCGCGAGGGGAACGTCCTGGCATAGGAGAGCGAGCCTCCGCCGCCGAGGCTCAGGCCCGTCATGTACACGCGGCGCGGGTCGACCTTGAGCTGCGAGACGATGTGGTTGAGGAAGGGGTGGAGCAGGTTCTCGGCCTCCCACGGACTCCAGGTGCTGCCGTTCGACGCCTGGGGCGAGACGAGGATGAAGGGAAAGTCCTTGCCCAGGTTGTCGATGTAGTTCTGCGGCCCATGCACGCGGACCCGCTTGAGCTGAGTGGGCCCTCCGTCCCCTGTCTCCGTCTGTCCGTGGAGGAAGAAGACGATGGGCCAGTTCGAGCCCTCCTGATAGCCGGGCGGCAGGTACAGGACGTACCCGTAGTTGCCGGGTGAGGACGCCGTCCTGTAGACCTCCGTCGTCGTTCCGCGTCCCGTGGGCGCCGCAATCACAGTCACCGTCGTCTTGTTCGACGTGCTGGCGCCGTCATCATCCGTCGCGGTGAGTTCGAAGATGTACGTCCCGGCCACCAGGCCCGAGACGCTCGTGTTGAGCGAGGTGGGAGTCACGAGCACGGCGGTGTTGGGCCCCTGCGTCTGGACCCACTGCCGCGAGACGATGGAGCCATCCGCGTCGCTGGCGGTGCCGGACAGCGTGGCTGTCGTCGTGGGCAGCGTCACCGTCTGGTTGGCGCCGGCGGAGACGGTGGGGGGTGTGTTCGCCGGACCGCTCGGGTCCACGGGGCTGCCGTAGATGACCAGCTCGTTGGTGGCGCCGTACAGCGTCCGGGTGAAGCGCAGGTAGCGGGTGCGCTGGGTGATGGGGAAGAGCTTCCACTGCTCCCACAGGTTCGTGCTGAACGTGACGACGGGCGTCCACGCGCCGGGGGCTCCGACGTCGAACTGGATGGTCCCCGTGTCATACGTGTCGAAGACACCCAGCTCCGTGAGGTCGTGGGCCTCGCCCAGGTCGATGATGAAGCCCATGGGGTAGGCACTGGCGTTGTAGACGACGTTGGCCCAGCTCGTCGCGGGCTTGAAGCTGGTGCCGCTGCGCGGGTCGCCGATGGCGGCCTGTTCGTCATAGAGCGCCGCGTAGTTGCCCACGGCGGGACGGACGTCATCCACCCGCACCATGGAGGGGGTGATGGGAATCTTCACGCTGGTGGCGAGTGACTGTGCGTGGGTTTGTGGCGCGGGTGTGACGTCATCGCCAGGGGCTCCGCAGCCCATGCTCCACGCCAACAACGCCACGGCCTTCCACGAAGCGGTTCTCATCCGGGTGTCTCCTCGCAAGGGGAGCGCCACCCAGAGGCAATGATGATGCCACCCGTGGATTATTGTAATTTCATGGATTTATGGGCGGTGCCCTGAGGACTCCACCCCGCATGATGGGGGGCCCGCTCCCAGCAGACAGACACCGCCTGGTGCATGATTGGGTTCTCACTTCAAGCCAAGGAGTCGAGCATGCGTACGTCACGTCTTGTCCTCGCGGTCGCCTCGCTTTCCTGTTCGTGGCTCATGGCGTGTGGAGGTGATGATGCCTCCAACGGTGGGGAGCCGCTGCACGAAGCCGTAGGGAATCAAAAGGAGACGCTCAATCCGGACTACGACCCGAGCATTCACTGCTTGGTCAGTTCGGCCTACGTGCCCTGCGGCGATGGCCTGTACATGTACGCGTACTCGAGCAGTGCCTGGGGTTACTACATCGAGCGCAACGTCTGCGCCGCGCACCAGGGGCCCATCATCTGCCCGTATGATTGACGACTTCCATCCTCCTCGCGGAAGGCCTGTCGTCAGCGCGGTGTTCGTGAGCACATTGGCCTGACATCGAGGGTCTCGTAGGCTCGTCCACGAGGCCCGTAGCGCCATGGACGTGCTCCCCCCATGAGCACGTCCTGACGGCACGCCCCGATGCGCGCGGCCACTTCGAGCGTTGAGGCATGGCCGACGCGTCCTCACGACTGACGGCGACGCGTGGCACCCGGCCACCCGAACGAGCACCTCAACGGAACGCATCGACGATGTAGGCCGCTGCCTTGGAGCCTTCGAGGATGGCCATCCCAGGCTTCGACTCGGGCAGCTTCCGCATCTGGTCGCGGCTGAGCCGGGCTACCGCGCAGATGGGAACCTTCTCGCTGTCTGGCGGGTGCGCCTCGTTCCACCGGATGACGACCTGCGGGCCGCTCGTCCAGACCTGCCCGTACAGCCGGGTCGTCGATTCAAGCGTCCCAAGCTCCTCGTCCAGGATGCTCTCGATGGGTCCGTCGTAGAGAGTGACGCGCCTTGCATCGAGTTGGTTCGCGTCAAGGTCCACCCATGCGGAATCCCCAACACGAAGCTTCAGATACCGCATGACTTCGAGCGCCTTCGCAGGGCACTCCTGCGGCCCCGGCGTGCCGTCCGGTCGGAGTGTCACGCCGCCAGCCGTGGTGCAGCCGGGAGACGTGGAGAGCAGGACGATGGCCCCGAGCAGCAGCGCTTTGGTCGATTGCATGAGCGGCGTTTCTACTTCCGAACGAGGGTGTGTTCCATCGCCACGGCGACCTGCAGGACCCCATCCCTGCGGAAGATCTGCAGGAGGAGATCAGCAAGCTGCCCTCCCTCTGTCTCGAAGGCGCTCTTGTCAGCCACCACTGCGAGTTTCCCCGACTGACCTTGTGCGATCTCGCTCCGGTCCATGCGAAGCGCAAAGGGTCGAGCCATCGAGCCGGTAGAATCGCGAGTCAGGTAGGCGCCATCAAATGCCCAGGGCTTGCCATGGTCGGTGTTCTTCAGATGGATGACAGCCGCCGCCTTCCCGGGTCCCTCGAAAAGCTCGACCAGCATGTCCAGGTCCTCGTTTTTCGAGCGCCAGTACCTCTTGCGCCGAAACGGCGTCTTCTTGACCTCCCCGTTGGCGAGCAATGTCGCGAAGGCGTGGTCGACGGAGTTCTCTTCCTTGCGGTAGCGCTCGTTCTCTTCGGTGAGCGTGTCGTTCTTCTTGAGCGCGTCCATCAATGCCGCGTGCATGGATGCATAGCTCTCACGGTCTCTGAACACGTCGACCTGTTGGTCGAGAATCGGCGGCCACCCTCCGTCCTTCATTCTCCAGGGGGGCTTCACGAGAAACGGAATCTCGGACCCATCAACCAGTGTCACGACCAGGGGAATGCCCTCGTCTCGATGAAGGTCCCGAATCGGCTCAAGGATGACCTTGTTGCGGAACACCACCAACGGTTCCAGCCGCCCCTCCCAACCCATCATCTTCGTCTTGCTCAGGTCCACGGCCTGCTCAAACCGCAGTGTCGTGACGACCTGCCCCTTCACGTAGACGGGGTGGGTTCCGTCCGCTGGGTGCTCGGAGAGCATGATGGGGCGCACAGCAGGCTTGTCGCGCTCGTCGCTGGCCTGAGCGGCTGATGAGGCCACGAGGACAGCAATCAGACAACACCTGAGGAGCTGGCAAGGACGCATAAGCCTACCAACCTACCAGGGTGGGTCCGCGCGCGGCAACGTGGATGCGCCTGAGCTACGCTCGCAATGTCCTCGTGCGAGAACTCGCCGACACCTGCCCTGAGGGTTGGCCCCCCGCGCTGGTCGACGCGAACCGATTCCAAGTGGCCATGGCTCTGGACCACTGGTCAGCCTACAGCCCCCTGACCCATGAAGAGCGTGTCCGACAGGCCAGTGCGGCGCTCCTCGCCACGCCCCCACCCGCCGGCTGGCGCCCGCTCAGCCACGACGACGAGCGACTCTTCACTCTCCTCCCAGACGACACCGCCTGACCCACAGGCCCACGGCGGTACCACCGCCGCGGGCCCCTCACGCTCTACACAGTCTTCACCAGCGCCCGACCCGCCGCGCGCCCGGAGAAGATGCACCCACCGAGGAACGTGCCCTCCAGCGCCCGATACCCGTGCACCCCTCCTCCACCGAACCCGGCCACCTCACCGGCCGCATAGAGGCCGGGAATCACCTGTCCCTGCGCCCCGAACACCCGGCCTGACAGGTCCGTCTCGAACCCGCCCAGCGTCTTGCGCGTCAGCACGTTCAGCTTCACGCCGATGAGCGGCCCCGCCTTCGGGTCCAGGATGCGGTGCAGCTTCGCCGTGCGCACCAGCTGGTCCCCACGGTAGCCCCGAGCCTGCCGAATCGCGGCGATCTGCAAGTCCTTCCCGAACGGGTTGTCCAACTGCCTGTCCCGCGCGAGCACCTCGCGCTCCACCGTCGCGAAGTCGAGCACCTGCTTCTCCGTCTTCGCGTTCATCCCCTCCACCAACGTCCGCAAGTCATTCGCGACGACGAAGTCCGCGCCGTGCTCCTTGAACGCCTCCACCGGCCCCATCGCCTTCTTCCCCACCGCCCGGTTGAGCACGCCCTTCCAATCCTTGCCCGTCAGGTCCGGGTTCTGCTCGGAGCCCGAGAGCGCGAACTCCTTCTTCAGAATCCATTGGTTCAACACGAACCACGAATACTCATACCCCGTCTTCAGGATGTGCTCGAGCGTCCCCAGCGTGTCGAACCCCGGATACAGCGGCGGAGGCAGGCGCTTGCCCGTCGCGTCCAGCCACAGCGAGCTGGGCCCCGGCAGAATCCGGATGCCATGCCGAGGCCAGATGGGGTTCCAGTTCCTCAACCCCTCCGTGTAATGCCACATGCGGTCGCGGTTGATGAGCCGTCCACCCGCCGCCTCCGTAATCGCAATCATCCGCCCGTCCACGTGCGCCGGAACACCCTGCACCATGAACTTCGGCGCGGGCCCCAGGCGCTCGGGCCAGCTCTTGCGCACCAGCTCGTGGTTGCCGCCAATGCCTCCCGAGGTGACAACCACCGCCGAGCCTCGCAGCTCGAAATCCCCCGCCGTCTCCCGGGGGCTGCTGACCCCACGCTCCACGTCCGAGGGCACCAGCTTCATCCCCCGCACCCCCACCACCGCCCCCGCCTCGACGAGCAGCTCGTCCACCCGGTGCCGGAACAGGAACGTCAGCGTCCCCTTCTCCCGCGCCGCCTGCGCTCGCCGGATGAAGGGCGCCAGCACCCCCGGCCCCGTCCCCCACGTCACGTGGAAGCGAGGCACGGAGTTGCCATGCCCCACCGCGCCGTAACCACCGCGCTCGGCCCAGCCCACCACCGGAAACCAGCGCATGCCCTGCTCATGCAGCCACGGGCGCATCTCGGTGGCGGCGAAGTCGACGAAGGCCTCCGCCCACTTCCGGGGCCAGTGGTCCTCCTCGCGGTCGAACCCCGCGGTGCCCATCCAGTCCTCGAGCGCCAGCGCGTGCGAGTCCTTGATGCCCATGCGCCGCTGCTCCGGCGAGTCCACCAGGAACAACCCGCCGAAGGACCAGAACGCCTGGCCTCCCAGGTTCTGCTCGCCCTCCTGGTCCACCACCGTGACGCGCTTGCCCGCGTCCGCGAGCTCCGTCGCCGCGACGAGCCCCGCGAGCCCACCACCCACGACGATGACATCCGCCTGCTGTCCCATCCGGAGCCTCCCAGGTCCCAAAACCAACGGAGGCCGGATGATAGCCTCAGTCGTCGACCTGGACGCGCACCCTCGACGCCTCGGCGAACTGACGCACCACGCAGTCCCCCGCGCTCCCGTCCTCCCAGGCCAGCATCGCGAACTCCGCCGGGGCACCCAGCGCGATGATGGGGTGGTGCCACACGCCCCGGTGGTAGTTCACGCCCTCCCCCGGCCCACACACGAAGGCCTCCAGCTTCTCCACGTCCGGGCCTCCCTCGGGCAGGCTCGGCGCGACACACACCAGGTACCGCTCGCAGCGCATGGGCAGGAACGCCTGGCTCGAGTGCGGATGGTGCTCCAGCAGCTTCACGGTGAAGGGCAGCCCCTGGGGCACCGAGCGGAACACCGCGAGGTTCGGCTTCGCCGAGTCCCGCCCGTTCTCCAGCCGCGCCGACCAGTCGAACCGCACCGCCGTGCCCTGATTCGCCGACGCCCCCGGCGCCAGCCCCGCGGAGACGACGTCACCAAAAGGGGCGAAGCCTTCCGGCGACAACTTCCGCGCGACGATGACTCGGGGCTCGTGCTCACTCATGCCTGAAGCATAGCCCCGGGGCCTCTCGACATTGCCATGGGACTGTCATGGTCAACCCCTCTCCACCCGATGTCCCGAGTGGTCTCCACCTCAAAGGGAACTTCATCTTTCGTTTACATCGCCATGGCATCCTGCACGGACTCAGAGCCGCCACGCCGAGCCCTCCCATGCGAATCCTTGTCGCCGCACTCGTCCTGCTGAGCGCCCCCGTCCTCGCGCAACCCCAGGCGCCAGCCAAACCCTCCAGCTTCTTCCGTCAACTCCTGGAGACGCGCTACTTCAACGCCGGTCGTCCCGTCGGCGTGAATGTCACCCCGGACGAGCAGACGCTCTTCTTCCTGCGCAACTCCGCCACCTCCAACGCACTCTCGCTCCACGCCTTCGACGTGGCCACCGGCCAGACACGGGAGCTGCTCACGCCCGAGAGCCTCCTCCAAGGCGCCGAGGAGACGCTCACCCCCGAAGAGAAATCCCGCCGCGAGCGCATGCGGATGACCGCGCGAGGGTTCACCTCCTACGCCCTGTCCGAGGATGGCGAGAAGCTCCTCATGGGCCTGTCCGGCAAGCTGTACGTCGTCGCACGAGCCACCGGCAAGGTGACCGAGCTCAAGACAGGCCCCGGCGTCATCGACCCGCGCCTCTCCTCCGACGGCGCCCAGGTGGCCTACGTGCGTGAGCACGACGTGTATCGCCTGGACCTGGCCACGAACACCGAGCGCCGAATCACTCAAGGAGGTACGGCGGAGAAGACCCATGGGCTGGCGGAGTTCATCGCCCAGGAGGAGATGTATCGCTTCACCGGCTACTGGTGGAGCCCGGACGGCAAGGCCCTGGCCTACACGGAGTCCGACACGAGCGGCGTGGAGAAGCTCTCCCTCACGGACCCTCGCAACCCCGAGCAGGGCGCGCAGCAGCTCTCCTACCCGCGCGCGGGAAAGGCCAACGCCAGGGTGCGGCTGGGCGTCATCCCCGTCACCGGAGGGAAGACGACGTGGGTGAGCTGGGACGCGGAGAAGTATCCATACCTCGCCACCGTGCGCTGGCCGGCGAAGGGCCCGCTGACGCTCCTGGTCCAGAACCGCGCCCAGACAGAGGAGCTCCTCCTCGCCGTGGACGTGAAGACAGGGCGCACCCGCACCTTGCTCGTGGAGCGCGACGAGGCCTGGCTCACGCTGGACCAGACCTTCCCCTGGTGGCTGGACGACGGCAGCGGCTTTCTCTGGAGCACCGAGCGCAACGGCGCGCCGGAACTGGAGCTGCGCGATGCCACGGGCAAGCTCGTGCGCTCGCTCGTCCCGCCCGACTCGGGCTTCGAGACGCTGGTGGGCTATGTGGAGAAGGAAGGCACCGTCTACTTCCTCGGCGGCACGAACTCCACGGAGCGCTACCTGTGGCGCGTGAAGCCGGGTGAACGGCCCACCCGCGTCACCACCGGAGGCCCGGCGCTGGAGTCGGCCCGCATCTCGAAGCGGGGCGGCCTGCTCGTGGTGACGTCGGAGGGCCCCAAGAGCATGCGGAGCACCGTCGTCCTCAAGTCGGATGGCACCCGCGTGGGCGAGCTGCCCTCGGTCGCGAAGGAGCCGCCCTTCCAGCCTCGGCTGGAGGTGCGCCACGTGGGCAAGGAGCGCTACCCCACGGCCCTGCTGCGCCCGCGCGACGCGAAGCCCGGGGTGAAGCTGCCCGTCATCGTCGAAATCTACGCGGGCCCCGGCACCGCCATGGTCCGCCAGAGCATGGCGGCGAACCTCACCGCGCAGTGGATGGCGGACCAGGGCTTCCTCGTCGTGAAGCTGGACGGACGCGGCGCCTCGTCCACGGCCGACGCGAAGCTGCGCAAGCCCAAGTACCACTTCGCCCAGACGCTGATGGATGAACAGGTGGCGGCGCTGCGCGCGCTCGCGGCGGAGGTGCCGGAGCTGGACTTGAACCGCGTGGGAATCACGGGCGCCAGCAACGGCGGCTACATGTCAGCGCTCGCCGTGCTCACCCGCCCCGACGTCTTCAAGGCCGCGGTGGCGGTGTCGGCGGTGACGGACTGGCGCGACTACGACACGCACCTGACGGAGCGCTTCCTCGGCCTGCCCGACGAGCACCCGGAGGCCTACGCCCAGAGCTCCCTGCTCACCCACGTGAAGCCGGGCCAGCCCATGGGCAAGCTCCTCGTCATCCACGGCACCGCGGACGACAACGTCTTCTTCTTCCACGCCCTCAAGCTGTCGGACGCCCTGCTCCGCGCGGGCCAGCCCCATGACTTCCTGCCACTCAGTGGAATGACACACATGGTGTCGGACCCGCTGGTGGCGGAGCGCGTGGGAGAAGCCACCCTGCGCTACTTCAAGCAGCACCTGTGACGGGCCCTGGGGCGGAGGCGACAGCCGGCCTCCGCCCCAGGAGTTCAACTCAGCGAACCGGAGGCGGCAGCACCTTGAGCTGCGGCTTCACGACCTTCAGGTCGCCCACCACCACGATGGTCATCGCCTCGCGCGAGAGCGACTTCGTGGCCATCTGCCGCACCTGCTCCGGGGTGACGGCCATCACCGTCTGCACGTAGTCGCGCAGGTACGAGTCCGGCAGCCCGTGGAGGTCCACGAAGCGCAGCTTGCCGATGATGCCGTTGCGCGACGAGTTCTGGAGCAGGAAGACCCCCGCCAGGTAGCTCTGCACCTCGCGCAGCTCCTCGGCGGAAGGCGGCGTCTTGCGCAGCGTGTCCACCTCCTTGAGCACCTCCTTCAGCGACTCCCCGGTGACGGCCGTCGTCACGTCCGCGTTCTGCACCCAGGACGCATCCCCCACGTGCACGGAGACCGTGCTGTAGGGCGAGTACGAATAGCCCTTCTTCTCGCGGATGTTCGCGGTGATGCGCGAGCTGAAGTAGCCACCCAAGAGCGTGTTCATCACCTCCTGCTGGACGTAGTCGGGGCTCGTGGGCGGCAGCGCCTTCACCGCGACGCGCACCGTGGACTGCACCGCGCCGGGCCGGTCCAGGTACTGCACCGACTTCGCCACCTGCTGCGTCGGCAAGCTCTGGACTCGCGCGGGGCCCGGCTTCCAGCCGGAGAACGCCTCGCGCACCGCCTTCTCCACCGAGGCCGCGTCGAACAGGCCGACGATGTACAGCCGGGAGCGGGCCGCGCCGATGTTCGCGTCGTAGAACCCGCGCACACCCTCTCGCGTGTAGCCCTTCAGCATCTCCTCCGTCGGGAAGAGGCGGCCATAGGGATGGTCGCCATAGACGGACTTCGCCAGCAGCTCGTCGGCGAGCACCTGCGGCTGGCTCCGGTAGATGGCCACGTCACGCAGCAGGTTCGCCTTCACCCGCTCCACCTCCGTCTGCGGGAAGGCCGGGTTCTGGATGACGTCCGCGATGAGCGCCACCGCCTGGGACGCCGACTCGGAGAGCACCTCCAGGCCGACGAACGTCTGGTCCGGCGTGGTTCCGACGTTGAGCTGTCCGCCCAGGCCGGCGGCCGTCTGCGCCACCTGCTCGGCGGAGCGCGTGGTGGTGCCCTCCACCAGCAGCTTGCCCGTCAGGTCCGCGAGCCAGACCTCGTTGGCCTTCTCGTGGATGTTGCCCGTGTCGATGGCGAGCTGGATGGCGACCTTCGGCATGTCGCCGTAAGGCAGCAGGGAGACCTCCAGCCCGTTGTCGAGCTTGAACTCGGTGCGGACGGGGACCTTGAACGGCTTGGGGGCCGCGGGAGCCGGAGGGGCCTCCTTGGCGGCGGGAGCGGCGATGGCGGGCGCGTTGAGAAGCCCGAGCACCATCAGCGCGGGAGCGACAAGACGGCTGCGAAGTGAGCGCGTGTTCATGGGTCGCATGTCCTCAGCGGGCCTGGGCCTTGGTGGGGGCGGGAGTCACCGTGAGCACCGTGCGGTTCTCACGGCGCAGGTACTCGCGCGCCGTCTTCTGGATGAGCTCCGGTGACACCTTCATCAGCTCGTCCTCGAGCCGGTTGATGCGCTCCGGGTCGTCGAAGAAGAGCGCGAAGGAGGCCAGCAGGTCCGCGCGGCCGAAGCCGAGGAACGACTCCACGTGCTCGTACAGCCGCGAGCGCGCCTTCACCCGCGCCCGCGCCAGCGTCGCCGCGTCGATGGGCTTCTCTTGAAGCTGCGTCACCACTCCGTCGAACTCCTGGAGAATCGTCTCCGTCGACGCGCTCGCGTCATGGAACAGGTAGGCGGTCCACTGCATGGGGCCGTTGTAGTTCCACTGGTTGCCCAGCTCGTTCACCCCGCCATTCAGCTCACCGGTGAGGCCCTTCTTCTGCACGAGCTGCTGGTAGAGCGCGCTGTCGTTGCCCTTGAGGAGCACCTCGTCCACCAGCGCCATGGCGTAGTACTCGGGCGTGCCCACCGCGGGCATGTGGTAGCCCACCGCGAGCGCCGGGCGCTCGGCCAGCGGGTCCTTCTTGTCGTGGCGCTTCTCCTTCTCCTGGCGCGGCTCGGAGATGTCGGGCTTCTGGGGCTGCGCCACCGTGGGCAGCGGCCCGAAGTACTTCTTCACCCAGCCCTTCACCTGCTCCGGCTCGAAGTCGCCGACGACGACCAGCACGGCGTTGCTCGGCGCGTAGTACGTCTTGAAGAACGACTTCACGTCCGCGAGCGTCGCGGCCTCCAGGTCCTTGAGGTCGCCGTAGAAGTTGTGCGCGTTGTACCAGTTGGTGTTCGCCACCTGCGGCATGTCCAGCCACGGGAAGCCGCCATAGGGCTGGTTGAGGACGTTGACCTTCACCTCGTTGGCCACCACGCCCTGCTGGTTCTTGAGGTTCTCCTTCGTCACCTCCAGGCCGCGCATCCGGTCGGCCTCCGCCCAGAGCATCGTCTCCAGCGCGTTGGAGGGGACAATCTCGAAGTAGTTGGTGAAGTCGAAGCGGGTGGAGCCGTTGAGGATGCCGCCGTTCTTCTGGATGAGGCGGATGAACTCCATCTTCCCCAGGTTCGTCGAGCCCTGGAACATCATGTGCTCGAACAGGTGCGCGAAGCCGGTGCGGTTCCTCGGCTCGATGCGGAAGCCGATGTTGTAATAGACGCCAATCGCCGTCTTGGGCGCCGTGGTGTCTCGCGAGAGCACCACCTTCAAGCCGTTGTCGAGCTTGAAGTAGTCCACCGGCACCTGGAGCTTCGGCGTCTCGGCGGGGGCCGCCACGGCAGGCGTCTCGGCGGGGGCCACCACGGCAGGCGCCTCGGCGGCGGGCGACGGGGGTGGGGCTTCTGGCTTCTGGGCTTCATGTGATGCCGCGCACCCGAGGAACGCGGCGGCTGTGAGCGCTCCAAATACTCTTCTCATCGACCCCTCCCAGGGACCTTGGCCATGCGTCGAAGGACGCCGACCCTTACGGCGAGCTGCGACCATCGATTGCGAGAACGTGCGGGTGACTTCTAGGCCACCATGAAGGGGGCCGAGCAGTAGGAGCAGACGACCTTGTCGCCTGGAAGAACATTGTCCGCGCCCACCGGGGCATCACACGAGGGGCACCTGCGGGCGACACTCTGCCCCCGCTCCAGCGCGTCCCGGTGGATGTACTCGCGCGACTCGGAGAGATAGACGAGGTCCACCTCGTGCCGGGCGATGAGCGCGATGAGCAGCGCGTCCGCCTCGTCCTCGGACACCTTGAGGTGTGCGGCCGCGTCGCTCGCGCGAAGCTTGACCTGTGCTCGGATGAAGCCACGCAGTTGCTCCCGGTGCCGGGCCATTCGGGACGGCGCCATGCCCTTCTTCCAGAGGAAGACGCCCAGGCCAATGAACCCGCCCGCGACCACCAGGCCCAACACCCCGTGCGAGGCTTTCTTCCCATCCGTCGGTGAGACGATTTCCATCACGCTCGCCACCAGCCCGAAGACCCCGAACGCCGCGCCCGCGACTCCCACCCAGGCGACGACCAGGCCCACGGCCCTGCCAAGCCATTCGAGGGCGCCCGAAGCCCCACCGCTCACGGCGGCGGGCGGCGGAGCCACGGAGGTCAGCGGGGAGTCGTGACGACGAGGGGTGTTCATGGAGTCTCATGGGCTGCGGGTGCAACCCCGCATTCTATAGAGGCCGCCACGGCGTCGGTGTCTCAAGAAAATCCGCCCGCCGGGCCCGGACGCACTCCGGGCACGGCGAGGCTGTCACTCAGAGAAGCTCAGCCCTGAGGCTCTTGGGGGCACGACGGGCACATGGGCGGGCAGTCCTGTGGGCACCACGTCGGCTCGCCCGCGGAGCAGATGAAGTCACCGCACGGGGGCGTGTTGGGGCAGTCGATGGGGCAGGACCACGCATGCTCACCGATGTCGCAGACGCTGTTTCCGCAGGAAGGGCTGCCGCAGTCGCCGGGGCACGACACGCTGGTCTCCCCGTTGTTGCAGATGGCATCGCCACAGAAGGGCGTCGGCGCGCAGTCGGCGGGGCAGGTCCACTGGCTCTCTCCGTTGTTGCAGAGGCCGTCACCGCAGAAGGGCACCGAGGCGCAGTCCTCGGGACACGTGGAGCTGCTCTCCCCGTGAGCGGTGTCACAGAAGTTGTCGCCGCAGATGTAGGCGCAGACCTCGCACGACGGCCAGGTGCCTCCGCACGGGCACTGCTCCAGCCCGGCCTCCACCTGTCCTGGCTCCGCCACGCGGGAGTCGGGCGATGACGCGCCACACGCGGAGAACAGTCCCAGCGCCAGGCTTCCCACGACGACCAACAGACGAGACTTCATGGACGGCTCCTTGGAAAAGGGGGTGTCCACGGTAACCCAGAATAACGCCGCAATAACAAACACAGACGAAGTGTGTTTGCGCAGGGCGTCATCCGTGCGCGCTTCTCCGAGGCGGCCGGCACCTGACACCCGGACACTCCGCAAGGGTCTCCCCTCACCCGGCAGCGTCGTTTGACGTTTCTTCGCTCGGGCGGGGTGACAGGTCCGCGTGCCGTGTGTTACCCCGAAAGACCACCTCCTTGGTGGTCAAACGGTACGTCTGGTTACCGACAGCCCCACTCCCTCCAGGGCCAGGTCCGCGGAGCCATCGCGGAGGGCCCTGCCATGCCCGAAGCGAGGAGCCGCGTGAGCGCTACATCCAACGCGGTGCGGTCCCTGTCCCTGGGACAGCGGTACCGTGCCTACACCCACAGGAACCTGGACGAGCTGACGGCGAGGGCACGCCTGTCATCGGACGAAAGGCTCGCGGTGCAGGCGGTGGCCCAGGTGCTCCCCTTCCGCGTCAACACGTACGTGGTGGACGAGCTCATCGACTGGTCCGCGGCGCCCGACGACCCCATCTACCGGCTCGTGTTTCCCCAGGCGGACATGCTGCCCGCCGCCGACGTGGCGCGCCTCGTCGACCTGATGCGCTCGGGAGCGCCCAGCCTGGAGCTGGCGGGCGTGGTGCGGGACATCCGCGCGAGCCTCAACCCGCATCCGGCCGGGCAGATGCAGCTCAACGTGCCAAAGCTGGCCAATGAGGAGCCGCTGCCGGGGCTCCAGCACAAGTATCAGGAGACGGTGCTCTTCTTCCCCAAGCAGGGGCAGACGTGTCACGCCTACTGCACGTATTGCTTCCGCTGGGCGCAGTTCGTGGGGGACGCGGACTTGAAGTTCGCCTCGCGCGACATCGCGCCCATGGTGGACTACGTGCGGGAGCATCCGGAGGTCACCAACGTGTTGTTCACCGGTGGCGACCCCATGGTGATGAGCGAGGCGGTGCTGGCGCGCTACATCGAGCCGCTGCTGGAGATTGAGCACCTGGAGGCCATCCGCATCGGGACCAAGGCGCTGGCGTACTGGCCGCAGCGCTTCGTCACGGACCCGGACGCGGACGACACGCTGCGCCTGTTCGAGAAGGTGGTCGCCTCTGGCAAGAGCCTGGCCTTCATGGCGCACTTCTCCCATCCCAACGAGATGGTGCCGGATATCGTGCAGGAGGCGGTGCGCCGCATCCGCTCGACGGGGGCAATCATTCGCACGCAGGCGCCGTTGATTCGGACCATCAACGACGACGCGGCCACGTGGGAGCGCATGTGGCGCACGCACCTGCGCCACGGCATGGTGCCGTATTACATGTTCGTGGAGCGGGACACGGGGCCGCAGGACTACTTCGCCGTCCCGCTCGCCTCCGCCTACGACATCTTCCGCACCGCGTACCGGAATGTGTCGGGCCTGGCGCGGACGGTGCGAGGCCCATCGATGTCCGCCATGCCCGGCAAGGTGTGCGTGGATGGCGTGACGGAGATCGCGGGCGAGAAGGTCTTCATGCTGCACTTCATCCAGGCGCGTGAGCCGGAGTGGGTGGGCAAGCCCTTCTTCGCGAAGTACGACGAGAAGGCGACGTGGCTGTTCGACTTGAAGCCCGCGCTGGGTGCCACGCACTTCCCCTGGGAGCAGCCGTTCAAGGCCGACAGCTGAAGGAAGAGCGGCAATGACGGAACCATGCCGCGAGCTTCGCGAGCGGAGTCGCGGCGTCTGCTTGCCTCACCGAGGCTCGCTGGGACCCGAGTTGGCCAGGGACACCAGGCAGGCCCTGATGGATTACCCAGCAGCCAGGGGCCACATGCACGCCTCCCCTCAAGAGGACTTCTGCAAGTCCCTGAAATCACAGGGACATCAGAGGCAAGGAGGCACAGATAGGTTGCGTTTGGGTCGATTGTGGGTTGCGTTTGGGTCGACTCCTGCTTAGTTCAAGCCCAGAAGGAGGTCCCCTCATGACGACCGCTGCGGCGCAGCTCCTGGAAGACCGTATCCGCCGGATGACGCCCGTATCAGCCCCTCCGGACCAGCAGGCCGAGGTCGCGGCGCTCTCACGCATGCTGGGCGGTGCCAACTCACAGAGAAAACCAGCGACCCGATGCCAGTTGGTTGGCCCGACAGGCGAGCATATCGCGATACCTGAGGCCGTGTTCTACATCCTCGAACGGGTCGTCGAGGTGATGGCACGCGGAGATGCAATCACGGTTGTACCCGTCGGCAAGCAGCTGACGACACAGCAAGCCGCGGACCTGCTGAACGTGTCGCGGCAGTACCTCATCCGTCTGCTTGATGAGAAGAGAATCCCCTACACGAAGACGGGGAAACATCGGCGGCTACGAATCGAGGATGTCCTCAGCTTCAAGGAAAAGCAGTCCAAAGCGCGCGGTGCAGCTCTCGATGAGCTCACGCAGCTGAGTGAAGACCTGGGCGGATACGAAGAGCTGGATTAAATCGGCTCGCGTCTCCGCATGTTTCCTGCCCCTTTCAAAGTCGTTCTGGACGCGAACGTCCTCTACCCATTCTCGCTGCGCGATACGCTGTTACGCGCAGCGTCTGAAGGGTTCTTCCAGGCCTACTGGTCAGCGGAGATTCTGGATGAAGCACTCCGTAATCTTGTCGGGACCCGCAACATGACGGAGCAACAAGCAGAACGGCTCCGGGCTGCGATGGACAGAGCATTCCCGGAAGCGATGATTACGGGGCACGAGGACCTCATTCCCGCGATGAAGAACGACCAGAAGGATCGGCACGTCGCCGCGGTCGCAGTGAAGGCTGGGGCTCAAGTCATTGTAACGAGCAACCTGCGAGACTTCCGCGAGCTCCCAACTGGGATGGAAGCGCAATCGCCGGACGACTTCCTGGTCCACCTCTTTGACCTCAATCCCGACGGAGTGGTCGAGCTGGTGAAGGAACAGGCAAAGGCTCTCCGGAACCCGCCTCGCTCTCTTGAGGAGCTGCTTTCGGGCCTGGCCAAAATGGTCCCCGACTTCGCCGCGGCTGTCCGCATGCACGCGAAGCAACGGTCTAACCTCCCAGGATGAGGATGGCCATGCCGAGGATGAGCACGGTAATCATCCCGGACTTCAGCAAGACATTGGCCTCGCGGAAGAAGAGGGCTGACAGGATGAAGCCCACGATGAGGCTCGTCCTGCGCAGCACGGACAGGTGCGTCACCATCGCCTCCGGCTCGGTGATGGCGACGAAGTAGATGAGCTCGGCCGCCACCCACGAACAGCCCACCAGCGGAATGCCCCAGCTCCAGGTGAGGCCCAGGCCCAGTCCGCCTCTACTCAGCATGTATGGCACGAAGACCAGCGCGGAGAGGATGCAGCGCTGGAACGCAGAACTGGCTTGCAGTTCCAGCACGGGCAGGCCCAGCCGCGAGACGAGGAACTTGTCATACACGGTGGTCGCCGCCGACAGCGCGGTGGCGGACAGCATCCACCACACGGAGCTGTTCTTCGACAGCACCAGCCCCTCCTTCCGTCCGACGATGGAGAGCACGTAGTACGAGCAGACCGTGAGCATCAGCCCGAGGAACTGCACGGGCGTCAGCAGCTCGCGAAACATCAGGAAGCCGCCCGCCAGCGTCCACAGCGGGCCGGAGGCTCGCACCGCTCCGGCGATGGAGATGGGCAGCTCGCGGACCGCGTAGTACGCGAGAATCCACGACGCCGTCATCGCCACGCCCTTGGGCAACAGCCACGCCTGCTCCTGCCACGTCAGTCCAAACGGCTCGACGTGGATGGGCAGCGCGCCCGGTATCAGCACCGGCACCCAGCACAACGCGCCGAAGAGAGAGGACCACATCACGACGGGGATGACGCTGTTGCCCGTCATCGCCTTCTTCGTCCAGACATCATAGAGGCCGAGCATCACGCCCGCGCCCAGGCCATACGCAATCCACATGGTTGAGGTCTTCGAGTCAAAGAGGTGCCCGCCCGGGGCCACGGCTTCGCGGGCCCCAGGTCGGGAGCACGTCGGAGCCACGACGAGGCCCCGCCGGCGAGAGAGGTTTCCCGTCAGCCTTCGAGCGAGCGGAAGGCGTCCAGCGTCTGCCGCAGGTGCTCCGGAGACTTCGTGCCCGTCAGCACATAGCCGGAGAAGCGCTGCTGGAGGATGTGTGTCAATGACTCGCGCATGGACAGCCGCGCGTCCCTCCCCTCCTCCTGGAGCAACTGGCCCATGGCGAAAGGCCGGTTGACCAGGACCCGCAGCCCGTGTCGCGCCGCCAGCTCGAAGGCCGGCTCCAGCGCCCGGTGGAGCAGGTTGTACGGGAACTGGAGGAAGGAATAGACGCCCGCGGCACAGGCCGCCTCGGCGCCGGCCCAATCACTCACACTGGCCCCCACGCGGGAGATGCCGAGCGTCCCCGCGTACTCGAGCACGCGCAGCACGTCGGGCGAGCCCACGTTGGCGGCCGTCGCCTTGTGCACCTGGAGCAAATCGATGTGCCCCAGCAGGCGCACGCTCTCGTCCAGGCTCCGGCGAAGCGCGTCGGGCGAGTGGTCCGTGAAGGACGTCTGCCGCTCCGCATCCCAGTGCTCGCCCAGCTTGGTGGCCACGAAGACGGAGCTCCGCGCGGAGCCAAGCCCCGACAGGAACGCGCCGAAGCGCTGCTCGCTGGAGCCATACGCGGGCGCGGTGTCGAAGCACCGGACGCCCAGCTCCAGCGCGGTGTCGAGCAGCCGTCTGCCCTCGACCTCCGACGGAGGCGGCTCCGAGCGGTAGCCCCACGTGCGCCCGAGCGAGAGCAGCCCGAGCCCCAGCTCCACGGGCCTCGCGCCGCTCATGACTTCACCTTGGGGTGATAGAACGCCTGCGGCTTCACGTCCTCGGCGCGGAAGCCGCCGTTGCCCAGGATGACCTGCCCCACGCCCAGCGCGAGGCCCCGCGCCGTGCCCGAGCCCTTCAGCACCGCCGCGCGCAGGTCCGGGTCCGGGTCGCTGAAGGCCGCGCCCGCCGCGAGCTGACAGCTGTCCACCGCGATGGCCCCGAGCACCTGCGTCCCGGAGCCGAGCACGCTCTCTCCGAACACGGACGCCCCGCCCAGATACCGGCCCCCGTCACCCACGGTGATGCGCGCGCCCGCACGGTTCGCCTTCGCGGTGAACCCGCCCTCTCCGAACTGGTTGCCGTCACCGACGACGATGCTGCCCGTCTCGGCGGCCAGCAGCGTGCCGGTGTGGAGGATGTTCCGACTGCCCAGTTGGAACTCCGCCGTGGGCGCACAGGTGAGCGTGACACACGGGTGGATGACATTGCCCTCGCCGATGCGCAGGTGCCGCGAGATGAGCACGGAGAACGGGTCGTAGATGACATTGCCGGAGTCAGCGAGCGCGAGGACCTCCTCCACGGTGAGCAGGCCCGCCGAGCGCCGGGGCGCATCCAGGGCCGCGAGCAGGTCAAGCCGCATGGGTGGCCTCCCGCACGAGGGACGCGAGGCTCGCGTGCAGCACGTCACACGGGCGCTGCGCGATGAGCCCGTCCTCCAGTCGCTCGTAGAGCCGCGCCGTCAGCACGTCCGTGAGGAACGGCGCCTCCGTCATCTTCCCCGGCAGGATGCAGATGTGGCCGGGCACCGGCTCGTGGATGGCGATGTTGAGCGAGCGCGCGGAGCCCGCGTCGGGCGCGAAGTCCACCTTGGTGCAGGCCACGTCGCTGTGAGGCCCCGCGTTGCGCCAGCCCGGCACCAGCCGCTCCAGCGCGCGGTGGAGGTTGTCCGCCCGCTCGGGCACCACGTTGTAGTCGGGGTTGTCGCACAGGAGCGCGTCCTCGTTGAGCCCCACGACGCTGTAGTCACCGTGGTGCATCATCGCCGCCTCGTGCGGGTCCACGTAGAACAACCCGTGACCGCCCAGGCGCGGCACCACCACCAGGTGGCTCTTCCAGTAGCGGATGGGCAGCTCCAACCCGAAGAACTGCCGGAACAAGTCCCGCGCCCCGAAGCCCGTCGAATAGACGAACAGCCGCGACTCGATTTGGAGCGACTCCCCGTCGGAGGTGATGACGGTGGCCTCCGAGCCGCTGACGCGCTCCAGCCGCGAGCCCGTGAGGACCTCCGCACCGCCCTGCTGCGCGGACGTGTACAGCTTGCGATACAGCATCCGCGTGTTGATGCTGACGTCCGCCACCTCGAACACCGCGGACGCGCGAGCCAGGTCCGCCGCCGGGAAGCGCGCCTTCGCCTGCGCCTGCGTCAACGGACGGTGGATGACGCCCGCCTCCTCCCAGCGAGAGACGAGCTCCTGGAGCCGGTCCGCGTCCCGCACCAGCACCAGCGGCGGCCGGTCCGCGTCCTCCACCGCCTCCGGCGCGAAGGCGCGAATCTGCTCGTGCCCGTAGATGCACCGCCGCGCCACCTGGATGGCGGCCTGCCGGTCCTTCACGGAGCCGGCGTGATAGCTGCCCCGGTGCAGCCAGCCTTCGTTCCGCGTCGACGGGCCACTGGCCAACGTCGGCTGCTTCTCCAACAACAACAACCTCAGGCCGAGCCGCGCCAGCTTGTGGCTCGCCATCAACCCCGTCACGCCTCCGCCCACCAGCACCACGTCATACCGACGGATGTTTCGCATCACGTAGCTCTCCCCATGTCCTGTCGCACCGTCACGCGCCCTCGGTGACAGAGAATTTTCACAATCGTGACTTTCAAGATTAACTTGATTTGCTACTATTGACGCTTTGCGTCTGACTTAGGAAGGACGCGGCGGGTGCGGCGCCTGGAGGGTGGGAAGCACCATCCCGGGTGGGCTCGCGCGGAGGTCCCCGAGCGAGGGGCACCGAAGCAAACTCACGAGGGGCGTTCTCCTGGAAAATCATCAGGAGGCTGCAACCTTGCGACGGATGTTCAGGCTGCTGTGCTGTGTGGGAGTGCTGGCGGCGTGTGGTGGCCCGGAGACGGACGAGGAGCTGGGGCAGGAGAGTGACCCGGGCACGCGGCTGGCCAGCGTGAAGCTGTCGGACGGCCAGTCGGTGACGTTCTACGAGGTGCCCGACTACGGCATCGTCACGGTGGTGAAGGGCCCGCGAGGCACGCCGATGCCGGACGCGTCCGCCTTCGACGGCATGCCCATCCCGGACATCTACCGCAAGCTGTCAGGGGGCGAGGAGCCGCCCACCGCGTTGGTGGAAGCCGCCCGCCGCGTGCCGTCCGCCCTGGCGCAGACCTCCGTGCGCGAGGCGAGGGCCCCCGAGGGCACCTCTCAGATGTCTCCGCCCCCCTCGGGAGACAGCGTCAGTCAGCAGGCGGTGCCGGACACCGCGTGGTGGTCCGCCAACTTCTGCCAGGGCCTCAACACCGAGTACGACGAGCTCTGGTGCCCCCTGAATGTCTACAGCTGGGCGCACACCGGCTGGGGCCCCGTGCAGAAGTACTACCAGGCCTGTGCGACGACGGGTGAGGCGACGGGTTCGCTGTGGCTGGACAAGTGGGCGAGCGGCGCATGGCAGCGCCTGCAGACGGCCAACCTGCCCAAGTGGTGGTGGACGTGCGTGTGGGGCGTGGGCGCGGCGCAGTACCGCTCCGGCCTGGACGCGACGGCCAACGCGCTCTTCGTGGCGCGCTCCCGCTACGCCATCCCCAACATCATCGCCAGCGCGGGGGACTTCCCGGCCGACCGCAGCTACTCGAACTTCTCCGACAACCTCCAGGGCATCACCCACAACTCCACGCACTGGTTCCAGACGCGCAACGCCACCAACTTCTGGAAGGACGAGGCCACGGACGGACTCATCGCCAAGCAGCCGATGACGGCCCTCAACGAGAACCCGCCCGAGTACTACTTCATGCCGTCCCCCTGGTACAACGCGGGCTTCCGGCACTACGGCGACCTGGTGCACGTCAATGGCTACCTCTACATCGCCATGGATGGACCGAGCCAGGGCGGCGCCGTGGGCGTCTTCAACACGAACATGCAGTACATCGGCTACGCGTCGCTGCCGAACTGGTCCGGCGGCGTGGCGTTCCTCGCGCACAACCCGCGTGACGGCCTGTTCTACGCGGCGACGAACGCCTTCGGGGCGACCTCGCTGCGCGGCTATTCGATTGCCCTGTCGGGCAACACCGTCACCGTCACCCACAAGCGCACGCTGACCTTGTCGAGCAGCATTCCCGTGGGCGCCTGGATTCAGGGCGGCAAGATTTCCGCGCGCGGCAACCTGTACATCAGCGTGGGCGGCGGCGGGCAGACGTCCGGCATCTACATGGTCGACGTGGTGAACGGCTACGTGCAGACGTACTACTACGTGCCCTACGGCTCCTCGGACGAGTTCGAGGGCCTGGACCTGTGGGATTTGGACGCGGACCAGCGCATTGGCGCACGCGGACAGATTCACATGCAGAAAATCAACATCGACCTGCCGGGCTTCGCCGACGACTACTGGCTGTCGCACTACCGCGTCGACGACCCGAGCAAGCTGTAGGTCTTCAGGGCTCGCAAGGGGCCGCGCCCCCTCAACACAAACAGATATCTGTGATGTTGGCGTAAAGAGAAGCCGGCGGCTGGCCAGAGCAACCAGACGTCGGCTTCCGAGTCGTATGATGTCTGCGACAACAACCTGAGGGATGGCATCGCGGCATCGTGCCGGAGTACCTTCAACACCCCTGCCACCGAGGTCGAGAGGACGCGTTGCCTGAGAATGGCCAAAACCTGTCGCTTCGCGGTGAGCACCTTTGGCGGTGACGCCTCTGAGAACGCGCGGAAGGAGGCCTGCATTTGCTGCCTCTGAGTCGACGCGCTCGCATCCAGCCCTCCTCCCCCCCTCGGGTCTCCCCATGAACTTCCACGCACGAACGCTTCTCATCGCCTGCTTCGTGACCGCTCTGGCTTCCGGGTGCTCCGAGCGACCTCAAGCCTCCTCGAATCCACCGCCACCGGCCGCCACGGCACAGGCCCCTCTCATCGACAGCCTCACGGGCATCTGGGTCGGCACCATGTCCGTCACCGGCGCCACGCCCGCGTCGATTCGCTACGAAATCACCGACACCAACGGGCAGCTCTCGGGGAGTGCCTTCGACCTGGAGCCCAGTCGGAATCAATTCATCAAGACGGGGACCCTGACAGGCACCCGGACGGGCACGTCAGCGCAGTGGACGAGCGGAGGGGATACCGTCTCTGGAACCCTGAGCGGCGACTCCTTCACGGGCACGCTCGTCGTCGCGGCGAACGGACCGGACGCGGCCGTGACGGCCCAGGTCTCCCTCCAGCGCACCCCCTGTGTCGCCGAATCCGACACGACCTTCTGCACGCGGCTCAACGCCAGCTGTGGGCAGAAGACGGACGCGGACAACTGCGGCGTCCGGCGCGTAGTCATTAGCTGCGGCCCCTGCACAAACGGAACCTGCACGCTGAACCAATGCCAGCCCTAGGCGTGCTCCGGGACGACCTCGACCACCTGCAACGGGGAGTCGGGCTGCATCTGGAACTCCAACTGCTGCGGCGGCCTGTGCCTGGGCTCGGGCCAGTCCTGCCCTGTCACCTGTCCTCCCACGGAAGGGTGACGCGGCGAGCCTCCCGTTGAAACGGACCGGCGCGGCGGCGCCCCTCCCGTCGCCGCCGCTGCGTCAGTCCCCCGGGCGCGAAGTCAAGGTCGCGCCCGGGCCCTGAACGTCTGGACTACTTCACACCGACGGCGGTCCAGCTCTCCTTCACCTTCGCCACCTCGGTGGAGTCCGCGCCGTAGAGGTCCGTGGCCGCCTGGATGGTGGCGGTGCGGGCCTGGGCGAACGTGGTGCTCGGCGTCATGTAGTGGGCCAGGGCGCGGTAATAAATCTTCAGGCCCTTGTCCATGCCGACGCCGTCCTTCACCTCCAGCTTGGACGTGCGGTTCGTCCCGCCGTTGGCCAGCAGGTAGAAGGCGTTGTTGGCGATGCCGCTGGAGCCGTGCACCTCCGTCTGCTTCGGGTAGTCCTTGTAGTTGTCGATGGAGTACCCGTCCTTCGTGGGGTCGTTCATGTAGCGCAGGCCGTCGTTGGGGTCGCCGTTCGTCGGCGTCCAGGCCGTCTCGCCAATCGTCCAGTTGAACTTCACGTCCGGGTTCTTCGTGGACGCGTACCACTCCACGCCCGCGCCCATGATGTCGCTCATGGCCTCGTTCAGACCACCGGACTCGCCGCGGTAGACCAGACCGGCGGTGCGCTCGGTGAGGCCGTGGGCGATTTCATGGCCCGCGATGTCCAGCGCGGTGAGCGGACCGGAGTCCACGCCGTCGCCGTCGCCGTAGGACATCTTCTCGCCGTCCCAGTACGCGTTGACGTAGTTCTCGCTCACGTGCACGTAGTTGACGAGCTTCTCGCCCTTGCCGTCGATGGAGTCGCGGCCGAGCACGTCCTTGAGGAAGTCGTACGTCATCGCCGCGCCGTAGTGCGCGTCCACGGCGGCCTGGTTGCGCTTCGGGTCCGTCCCCTCGCCCCAGACGTTGTTGTCGTCCTTGAAGGGCGTGGTGCCGCTCGCCTCTTCCTGGTTCTTCGCGTCGTACGTGGAGATGCCCTTGCCGCGCGTGTTGTCCTCCAGGGTGAACGTGCCGTCCGAGCCCTGCTTCGTCTTCAGGTCCACCTTGCCGCTGTAGAGCGAGGTGTCGTCCGCGGTGCCACCGGGGACGGGCGGCTTGGGGGGCTCGGTGGGAGGCTGGGTGGCCTTGGGCGAAATCGCCAGGCCCCAGCTGTTGAGCTTGCCGCTGTCGCCCTTGGCGTTGTCCTTCACCGTCAGCGTCCACTCGCCCTTGGCCTTCTCGCCGGCGAAGGCGCTCAGGTCGAAGTCGCCCTTCACGTTGTCCGTGCTGCCGCCGGTGCGGTTGTGCACCACCGCGCTCTTGCCGGAGGGGCTCGTCAGCGTGACGGACAGGTCGCCCTTGTACGTGTGGCTGATGTTCAGCGACAGCTTGAGCTTGTCGACGGTGACGTCGTCGGCCACCTTCACCTTGGAGGTGACGGTGGCGTTGTCCTTGATGGCCGCGTTCGGCGTGGTGGAGACCTTCACGTCCGCGGGCGTGGTGGCGGCGGCCTTGGGGCTCGTGCCCTTGGCGGCGGCGGTGTCACCCGTGCCGTGCGTGGCGCAGGGGCAGTTCTTGAAGCCGTCGATGGTGTTGAACTTCTCGTAAATCTTGCCGCTGTTCGCGTCGACCAGGTAGTTCATCCGGCGCGGGTTGTCGGTGCCGTTCACATTGGCGACCTCGACGCGGTACGCGGAGCGGTACTCGCCGGACGGGTCCTTGTAGATGACCCGCTCGGAGTTCGGCTGACGGTCCGGCTTGCCCGCGAAGTCCTTCAGCGCGATGTCCAGCACCTGCGCATGCGACAGCTGGGGCTTCTGCGTGCCCAGCCCGGCGGGAATCGTGGACTGGTCACCGGTGACGCTGCTGACCTTGCCGTCCTTGCCCAGGTGGGACACCACCTGCTCGGCGTAGACCTTCACGCCCTCGTGCTGCCGGTCCAGGCGCACGTGCGTCATCCCCAGCTCATCGCGCTCCACGTTCTTCGGGACGAAGGCCGGGTACTGGATGCCGCCGCGCAGGCCCTGCGTCGCGGGCTTGCTGGTGGCGGGGGTGAGGTGCTCCAGCGAGGTCTGGATGGCGGACTGCGCCTCCTTGCTCTCCAGCGACAGGCGGCCCACGGGCGCCGGCAGCGGCTTCAGCGTCTGCTCGGCGCGCGCCAGGTCGGTGGTCTTCGCCGCGGGACCGAACCCGTCCTTGATGACGTTCGGAGCCGTGGGAGTCTTCGCGGTGTTCTTCGGCTGAGCCTCAGCGGAAATGGTGGGGAGGACCGTCGGCTTCGAACCATCAGTGCGGCGAATGCTCATGGGTCTCAGGACTCCGTACGAGGTGGCTAAAGAGTTATCGCCACAGCGTACCAGGAAGTTACCGGTGGATTTCCACCCCACCCCCCTTGAGCCATGTGTCTGAATGTTTCAGTCCGCGAGCCAGCGCGCCGAGGAGACCTTGTCTCCGAATCCCCAGGAATTGAGATTCACTTCTCGGAGTGAACCATCGCCGACGAGGTCCTGAGTCTTGCCGCTGTAGTTCGAGTCGGCGTGGAGCCGCACGCGGTGTCCGGGCGGGAGGCACCAGCGCACGGCGGAGACCTTGTCGTTGAGCCCGTCGATGTCCTGGAAGCGGGCCCAGTTCTTCGCGCCCCGGTCGGCGAAATCGAAGATGAACCCCCGGTCGCTGAAGTTGGAGTCGTCGTAGAAATCGACGAAGGCGCTCGCGAGCTGGGTGCCGCAACCGTCGTTCGCCCAGATGTTCCGGAACTCCACCAGCTTCACGGAGCCCGAGGGCCCGTCATCCGCGTGCTCGGTGGCGTAGAGGATGAGCTTGCGGTCCGCGCCCACGAAGACGCCGCCGGCCGCGTCGAGGTTGCACTGCCGCGCGCCGTCGTTGCTGCAGTACAGGTGTTTCGCGGCGACGTGCTCCAGGCGCAGGTGGCCGTCCAGGCTCACGCGGTAGAGGTGGGCATGGTCATCACTGACGGGACCCCAGCGCAGTCCGCCGAGCAGCGTGCCCACCAGGTAGAGCTGCCCGTTCTGACAGTCGGTGACGAAGTTGAGGTTCTGGAAGGGGCCCCAGGTGTCGGAGGGGATTTCCTCGCGGGCCCACTGGTCCACGCGCGTCCACGCGTTCGTCGGTGAGCGGAGGTCCGTGGAGGTGGAGAGGAAGACCTCGAGCACCTTCGCGTCGTACTGGCCGAGCAGCAGCAGGTAGCGCCTGTCTGACAGGCGCGTGAGGGACGCGGTGCCCGCGTTCGCGGAGGCGCCGTCGATGAGAGCGAAGGGCTCCGGGGACAGGCCCTGGTTGAAGTCATACAGGGCGATGCGGCCGGGGCCGGCGCCCTGCTCCATGGGGAGCGCGACGATGTTGCCTGCGGCCTGCATGCCGCCGCCGTGGGCGTAGCCGTCGACGCGAGGGAGCGCCGTCACCGCGCGGTCGTCGCTCGGTGGGGCGGTGTCCTCGGGCTGGGAGATGGAAGGGGACAGCCGGTTGGAGCGGAAGCGGAGTCCTTCGCCGTTGCGCGAGGGCAGGTGCACCACGTGGCCCACGTTGCCGTTGTCATTGCCGTCCCGCTTGGACACCACGAGGTAGCGCCCGGAGCCGAGTGACAGGCGTTGAATCCCCTGCCAGTGATTGTCACCGGGATAGGCGACGTTGAAGTTGAACGGGCCGGGGCGGAAGCCGAGCACCTCGCCGTGGTCCCTGAGCTCATTGAAGCGCGCGGGCACGTCGGGGACGCAGAGGTTGCAGTCCGGGCTTCCCCAGGCACAGGAGGTGTCTCCCTGGAGGGGGACGAGCGCCGTTGACGCGGTGGTGAGGTTGCGCTCGGTGGGCGTGGGCGAGGGGCCGCAGGCGGTGAGTGACAGGATTCCGGCCAATGCGCGGACCCACGTCAGGGGAGAGGTGCGGGGATGAAGGGGCATGGTTTCCTTGGGGAGACAGTGGGGCGGCTCGAAAGCAACGGAGGGTGTGGAACGGGTGCGTCCGGGAGCATGGCTTGACCCGAGGGTGCGGTGCCATGAGACGCTTTCTTTCTCGCGCTTCCCCCGGCGCGACAGGCCCGTCCCTCCTCTGGAGTTCCCCCTCATGGCCTCGCAGGCGTACGCCGTGCTCATGGATGTTTCGCGGTTGTTGTTGGACAAGGGCTTCGAGCCCGGGAATGTCTCGGAGGCGCTCGGACAAGTGGGCGCCGCGCTCGATGTCGACCGTGTCTATGTTTTCGAGAACAGCAGGGGCGCCGACGGGAAGCTCTTGTGCAGCCAGCGCTACGAGTGGAACGCGGCGTCTGCCTCCGCGCAGCTCGACAACCCCGAGTTGCAGAACGTGCCGTATGACGAGGTGCTTCCGTCATGGGTGCAGCCACTGTCCTCGGGACAGGTGGTGAAGGGAAGTCCACGCGACTTCGCGTCGCCCGCGAGGGAGCTGCTGGAGAGCCAGGACATCCGTTCGCTGCTGGTGTGTCCCATCACGTTGGGCGGCGAGTGGTGGGGGTTCGTGGGGTTCGACGACTGTCGGACGGAGCGAGCGTGGCCCACGGCCGAGAGCTCGGTGCTGCAGGCGCTGTCCAACGCGCTCGCCGGCTCGCTGCGACATGCGCGACTGCGCAGCGCGCTCACGGGGGTGCAGGCACAGCTGCGCGCCATCATCGACCGCTGCGCGAGCACGACGTCCTGACCGGGCACGGCCCAACCCCCTGATATTCGAGAGAGAACCCTCGTTATCAAAGGCGGCTTTCCTTGGGGCGCGGCTGATTTGAACCCAGGGCCCTGGATTTAAATCAGCCCTATTGGAGCATCCCCCCCTTGGCCACTAGCGTCCGTAGGATGACCAGACACCTCCACCGACTTCTCGCGGCCGTCCTGATGGCGCTGTCCCTCTCCGGCTGCGGCGCGGCGGACCCGAGCGCGGAGGTGCCATCGCCGCAGAGCACAGAAGCCAGCATGGACAATCTCCATCCAGCCTGTGGCTGCGAGGACCCTCCTCGCCTACCCGTGACAGGTTTCGGCTCTGGCGTTGACTGTGACGAAGCCTTGATGAATGCGTTCACCAACGCCATCGCCAACATCTCGTCCGTCTGTCCCCACGGGGCCTGCGCCGCCGAGGAGCTGGCGGACTCCTGCGACACGACACCCGCCGGGAGCTTCGCCCAGTCCAACCTGCGGGTCTCCTGCAGGGACCCCGGGTGTCCCTTCTAGCCTCGAAGGCGCTGAGCCTCCTTCTGGTCCTCCTTCGACAGGGACTGAAGCGAGGCCGTGCGGCGAGCGCACGTTCCAGCCGCCCCGTGACTCCGACCACGAGTCACGGGGCTCGTTCATGTGCTCGCTACCACTGCGCGGGGTCGGCGTCGGCGAAGGTCGTGCCCACGCCAATCTCGTCGAACCAGATGCTCCGCGTCCCCTGGCTGCCCTGCATGTACCCGTTGTCGTACCAGCCATTGGCATACAGCCCGACACGGAACTGGAAGTAGCGGTCGTCCGCTATCGTCGTGTTCAGGTTGTACTGCTCCAGCACCTTCGTCCCGTCGAACCACAGCTTGAAGAAGCCCGTCCCGTCCGTGGCCCACTTCGCCTGAATCACAATCTTGTGCCACTCCCCCGCTGTCACCGTGGCCAGATTGCCGAACGTCACCGTCTTCTGATTGCAGATGGTGCCCTGCTTCACCCGCGTGAAGAGCTGGTTGCCCGAAATCCACACCATGGTCGACGGCATGTGGTCGTCACAGCCCGTGTCGGAGAAGTCCGCGATGAACTGCGCGATGTTGTACGACTGCGGCTGGAACTGCCAGTCCGCCTGCAGCCGGAACGCGAAGCCGTAGAAGCCCGTGTCCCCTCGGCGGTACACGTTGCTGCGCATCACCTCCGAGTGGTACCGGCCGCTGTACGCCGGGTCGTATATCTGCGTCATCTTGAGCGCCGTCGGTCCCTCGTAGGTGACGTTCGTCACCTCGTTCACCGAACCGCGGTGCTCCCGGCTGATGTAGTTCCATCCAGACAACGTGCCCGTGTTGCTGAAGAGGGACGCCGCCTCGGCGACCAGCCCAAACGCCAACAACGTGGCTCCGGCGACGACACCCAGATTCTTGGTTTTCATTGTGCTCGGGGGTGAGGGGTTCAGGGCCCGAGTCCGGCTCGGCCCCGAAGCCCTCTTAACCAGTAAAACCAGAAATTGCATGTCGAGGTAAAGGGGACGTCATCTTTCGAGCGCTCGGACGCGCGGAAGCGGTGAGGTCCCACCGGGAGGCTGCATCAATCCAGGCCAGGTGGTGGTTGCGCCGGCGCGGCGAGCAGGGAGGCGTCTTGGGAGGGGCGGAGCGGAGGGGCTCGCACTATGGTGAGGAGCGATGAGTGAATCGGGCAGTCAGGCGGCGGCGAAGCTGGTCATCGAGGTGAAGGACCTCCACAAGTCCTTCGGCGACAACGCGGCGCTGCGCGGGGCGAACCTCGTCGTGCCCGAGGGCACCACCTGCGTGCTGATGGGCGTGTCCGGCTCCGGCAAGTCCGTGCTGATGAAGCACATCATGGGGCTGATGAAGCCGGACAGCGGCTCGGTGAAGGTCAACGGCGAAGAGGTGTCCGAGCTGAGCGAGAAGGCGCTGGACCAGATGCGCCGGCAGCAGGGCATCCTGTTCCAGGCCAATGCCCTGTTCGACTCGCTCAACGTCTACGACAACGTGGCGTTCCCGCTGCGCCAGCGCACCCGGATGTCGGAGGAGGAGATTCGCCAGACGGTGGACAAGACGCTCGCCAGCGTGGGGCTGTCCCACGCGACGACGCGCTTCCCGGGCGAGCTGTCCGGCGGCATGCAGAAGCGCGTGGGCTTCGCGCGCGCCGCCATCCTCCAGCCGAAAATCCTCCTCTACGACGACCCCACGGCCGGGTTGGACCCGCTCACCACGGCCTCCGTGAACGAAATCATCTTCAACGGCAAGCAGCAGCTCGGCGCCACGTCGCTGGTGATTACGCCCGACGTCGCCTCCGCCTTCGGCATGGCGGACCACCTGGCGCTGATGCACGAGGGCCGCGTCGTCGAGTACGGCCCGCCCGACGCCTTCCGCGAGTCCCAGCACCCCGCCGTGAAGGCCTTCCTCAACAACTACCTCCGACGCCGCTCCCAGCGCGGACGCACCGCAGGGAGCTGAGGTGCCTCACGGCGTGCAGTAGCGCACGGCATCCAGGTAGCTGCCGTCCGGAGTGGTCGTCATGTAGAGCGCGCCCATGCGCCGAGGCTCCAGCTTCTCCATCAGGACCCACTGAGCGTAGACGTGCAACGGCAACCGCTCAGGCCCGGGGCTCCTGTCCACGGGCTCATGGCCCTCGTCCTGCGTCCAGAGCCGCCCCTGACGTCCTTCCGTGGGTACTGAGTAGTCCTTGAACACGGAGAGCCAGGCCAGCCGCAGCGTGCCTTCGTCCGCGAGTGCGCCGTACCAGAGAATCTCGTTCGTGGGCGCCTCCGCCCATGTCTCGGGCTGCCCTCCGTTGAAGAGATTCTGGACCACTTGAAGCTTGTTGATCCAATCCGGTGCGCTGCTCGCACGCATCACCAGGACAGGCGACTCCAGCGGCCCACCGCGAGTGGCCCCCAGGTCCACCAGGAGCGGGATGGGTTCATTCGTCGTATCGAAGGAACGCTCGCCATCCACTGGATCCAGGTTCGCATCGAAGCGGCGCAATCGCACGGTGAAGCTGAACCCGTGCGACTTCTGGTCACGGATGACCGCGAGGACTTCTCCATTGCGCAACCAGAGGGCATTCGAGGAATACGGCACGGAGTCTGTCGCGCTCGAGAACAATACCTTCGGCGCGGTGACCACCTGCCCCTGGGCGTCCGTCACCAGCCCCATGACCTGCCTTGGCGGTGACCGTTCGGTCCCCGAGTTCCAAGTCACCAACAACCGGTCGCCCATCGAGGAAGCCGCGACCTGAGTCCCTCCTCGTTCGAGCGGCCTGTCGAAGAGCAGGTGTTCCACCAGGCCCTCTTCGGGCTCCGGGATGGGTGCCCCCTGATTGTCGAGCGGGACAAGATAGGCCCGAAGTGGCGCATCTGAAGAATGCGAGGTGGTGGAGTAGTGCAGTGCGAGCCTGTCCCCCATGCGTAAAAGCTTTGCTGTCAGCAGGCTCCCCTCAGTCGCTCCCGTCCGAATCCACGGCATCGACACGCTCGCCGTCCCCTGGATGGACAACTCCGAACTCAATCGCAGGATGAGGACCCTGTTGCCGTCCCCAATGCTCACGAACACGCCGTTGTCCGTCTTGAGACTGGAGAAGCGCCCGAACGCCGACTCCAGGCTCGTGACGCGGGACCAGCTCGGAGGGTCCGTCACGCCATCGCAGTCGTTGTCGAGTCCGTCACAGCGCGTCTCCGCCGCTTCGTAGTCGGCGCCATACGAACGCGCCGTGCATTCTGGTTCGTAGGCCTCGTCCACCCACGCCCGCCTCGCTCCCGCGCAGACGCCCCGTTGCTTCTCACAAGCCAGCGGCTCCACCCCTGCGTCCGAGCCACCATCGCCCGCCCCTGAGCCCGCGTCTTCCACTCCCGGGCCCGCGTCTTCCACTCCCGGGCCCGCGTCTTCCACTCCCGGGCCCGCGTCTTCCACCCCAGGGCCCGCGTCGTCCCGAGGCTCGCCCTTCGAACCTCCGGACCTGCACCCCGCGACCATCACCAGCAGCAGGAGCCCCCATCCCGCCGGAATCCACTGTCGAGTCATGCCCCGCAGGGTGGCACAGGCCTCTCACCCAAAGCCAACACCACCTCGCGGGGATGGGCTCACTGTCTGTGCGTCAAAAACCCAGACAGCACCCACGTGAGCCTCACGGCGTGCAGTAGCGCACCGAGTCCAGTGAACTGCCGTCCGGCGTGGTCGTCATGTACATGGCTCCCACGCGGCGGGGCCCGACCTTCTCCATCAGCACCCACTGCGCATACCGATGCAGTGGCAGGTATTCGGAGTCCGGAGACCTGTCCACCGCGGCCTGCCCCTCGTCCAGCGTCCACAGGCGCCCGTTCCACCCGAGTGAGTCATCGCCGCCCGGGGGCGGAGCCTGATGGTCCTTGAACTCAGCGAGCCACCCCAGCCGCAGCATGCCTTCGTCCGCGAGGGCCCCGTACCAGATGGTCTCTGTCGTGGGCGCCTCCGCCCACTTCTCCGGCAACCCACCGCCGAAGAGGTTCTGGACCACTTGAAGCTGGCGGGTCCAGTCCGGCGCATAGCTCACTCGGAGCACCAGCACGGGCGACTCCAGGGGGCCACCGCGCGCGGAGCCGCGGTCCACCAGCATGGGCATCGACGCATAGGAGGTTTCGAATGAGCGTTCGGCACCTACCGGGTCCAGATTCGCATCGAAGCGACGCAGCCGCACGGTGTCGCCCACGAGCCCCGACCGCTCGTCACTCATAGCCACCAGAATCTCCCCGTTGCGCAGCCACAAGACGTTCGCCAGAACCTGCGTGACGGACCCCTCGCTCGTGAAGAGTGACTTGGGCGCCGTGAGCACCTGTCCCTGGGCATCTGTCACCGTCCCCATCACCTGCATCGGCGGGGACTGCGCGGAACCCGAGCGCCAGATGACCACCACCTTGTCCCCCGCGACGGACGTCCCCGCACGCGTGCCTCCACTGTCGAACTCCCTGTCGAGGAGCGGGTACTCCACCAGCCCTCCCTCAGGCAGCGGAGTCGGCGCTCCTCGGGCATCGAGCGGAACCAGGTACCCCCGGAGCGGCGGCGCCCCATTGAGCGCCCCCGTGGCGTAATGCAGCGCGAAGCCGGCTTCCGTGCGCACGAGCTGGGCGTGCTGGAGCACCCCTGCTTCGGCGCTCGTTCGAATCCACGGCATCGACACGCTCGCCGTCCCCTGGATGGACAGCTCCGAGTTCAACCGCAGGATGAGCACCCTGTTGTTGTCGCCAATACTCACGAACACGCCGCTGTCCGTCTTGAGACTGGAGACGCGCCCGAGCGCCGTCTCGAGACTCGTGACGCGGGACCAGCTCGGAGGGTCCGTCACGCCATCGCAATCGTTGTCGAGTCCGTCGCAGCGCGTCTCCGCTCCCTCTTCGTAGTCCGCGCCATACGAGCGCCCGGTGCACACCGGCTCATAGGCGCCGTCCACCCAGGCCCGCCGCGCCCCCGAGCAGACGCCTCGCGTCTTCTCACAGGCCAGCGGCTCCACGCCGCCATCCGGCTCGGGAGTCCCTGCATCCTCGGGCGTGCCGGCGTCCTCGGGCGTGCCGGCGTCCGGCTCGGGGGTGCCAGCATCCTCGGGCACACCACCATCCGGTCCCGCATCGCTGACGGTACCCCCTCCATCCTCGGGCCGCCCCGCATCCCGTCCTGCGTCCTCCACCACGCTCGGACCCGAGTCCCGCGTCCCCTCATTCTTCGAACCCGACGAGCCACACGCCGCCGCCATCACCGCCAGCAGCAGCAACCCCACCCCCGTCTGAACATGCCTTGCTTGCATACCGGACAGGATGACACGGCGCATTCCAGGAAGGCCATGACCCAGACAGGCACCATGCAGATTGCTTTCTCACGCAAGTATTTCATGAGGTACGGTCAGGCGCTCATCCACATCCACGTCCCGTGCGCGGACTTCCGCACGGTGCGTCGCCCTATCGAGGCCCGCGAGGAGCCTGACTGCCTCCTCGCGGGTGCGCCTCTCGGTCTGCTAGCGATTGAGACCGATGCGCGGACCCGAGCCCGGCGGCACGCAGGTGTAGGTCACCTCCTGGCCCACCGTCTTCGCGTAGTTGCGCAGCGTCGCGTCCGTCACGTTCGCCGTCGTCCCATCATCCGGCGTGAAGGCATTCGCGGCCGGGCTGAAGAGGAAGCCCTTCACACGGCCCCCCAGCGCCACCTTCGCCACCAAATCGCACTCCGTCACCGCGCCCCCCAGAATCTTCGAGGTGAACGGCGTGCGCGCACGCTGCAACAGCAGGTCGATGCGCGGCCCCACGCTCGCGGAGTTCGTGTTCGTCAACGTCACCTGCTGACCGACAATCGGCGCCAGGTCCGTGTCGAACGCGAGCAACAACTGCTCCACATCCCGCCGCGTCCCATCCGGGTTGTTCAGCGGGAAGCCCACGCCGAGGCTCGGGATGAACACGATGGCCGACAGGAACCGCGCCGCGGTGTCCACCGCGCCGTCGTGCACGAAGCCAAAGCCACGCACCTGGTCCCCCTGCCAACCACTGTCCGGCGCCAGGAAGAAGGGCGTCGTCGCGTTCCCGAACATGCCGACCTTTTGATAGAGGTTGCGCAGGTGGGGGATTTTCACAATCTGGGGGATGTTCTCGAAGCTCACCCGACCATCCGTTCCGAAGAAGCCCTGGGACGCGTCGACGCGGTGACACCCCTCACACGTGAAGCCCAACCCCTCTCCGAACGGAATGCCGTCCGAGCGACGCGTGCCCGAGTAGAAGTTCAGGCCCCGCTGCTGCGCCGCCGTCAGCGTGTTGTCCAGGTTGCGCACCGGGTTCGGCGGCAACTGCACCTGCAACTGGAAGTCGGTGAAGCGCTGCATCTCCGCCACCGTGGGCATGCTCGCCCGACCCAGGAGGCCCTCGAAGGCGACGATGAAGTTCATGAAGGACAGGTTCGAGTCCAACTGCCCCACGCCGAAGAAGCCGTTGGAGCGGTCCCCACGCCAGTGCATCGCCCCGGAGTTGACCATGCCGCGCAAGGTCTGCGTCGTCATGGGGCCCTTCATCGGGTGGAAGTCCTCCACGTTGCCGGAGCCGTTGATGTGCGGCTTGAGCAGCTCCGCCGCCCCCAACAGGCGCCCCTGAATCGGGTTCACCGTCACGTCCTCGTCCGGATTGCCCAAATCCCACGCCAGGTCATCCATGTCGCCGAAGATGTGGCAGCTCGCGCACGAGGCCTCGCCGTTGGCGGAGAGCGTCGAGGCGTCGTAGAGCACCGGCCGCCCCTGCACCACCGACGCCGGCTCCGGGTTGGCCAGCACCTGCTTGCCCAGCTCCGCGCGCGTGGCCAGGTCGATGACCTTCACCGCGTTGTCGAAGCGGGTCATCACGTAGAGCCGGTTGCGCGTCTCATCCAGAATCAGGCCGCTGGGCCCACCGCCGCTCACCGGGATGTACGCGGCGCTCGCGAGCTTTGGATTGAAGCTGTCCGCCTCCAGGGCCTGCGTGTCGAACACGCCCACCTTGCTGGAGCTGTACGCGGCCACGTAGAGCGTGCGGCCGTCGCGGCTCACCACCATGTCCAGCGGCATGGAGAGGCTGTGCGCCTTCGCCGCCGGGTCGAACCCGGGCTCATTCGCCAGCTTCGTGTAGTCCAGGTGCTTGTTCAGGTGCCGGGGCAGCACGCTGCCGCCGAGGATGGCGGTGATGCGCGTCTCCGCCAGGTGGCCCTGCACCGTGGTGCCGCCGTAGTTGCCGGGCCCCTCGAAGCGGACGTGGTTGAACGCCTCCGTGTTGGACACGTACACCGTGCCCGTCACCGGGTTGGTCACCATGTTGAACAGCGTGGTGCCCACGTGCGCATAGGCCGCCTTCTGGCCCAGCGTGTTCGCGTCGAGCGCGAAGACGTCCTGGTCCGGCAGCCGGAAGCGCACCGCGTTGTTCCAGTTGCGCCCCAGCTCGTCCCGCCACTGGTTGACCTGGTTGTTGTACTTCACGATGAGCGCGACCTCGGGCGCGCGCACGCCCTGGTGGTTGGTGGCCGGACCCGGGCTGCCACCCGGATAGATGGAGCCATTCACCAGACAGGGCAGATAGGGATTGAAGCCCTCACACACCGTCTCCTCCAGGAGGGAGGTCGTCTGGTTGCCGGACTTGAACACGGCCGCGTACACCGTCTGTCCATCCGGGCTCACCGTCAGCCCCCGAGGCGTGTCACCGAACAGGTTGAGGATGCGCACCGGCGTTCCACCCAGCGTCGTGCCCAGGTTCGCCGGGTCGAAGACCCAGACGTCCGCGCGCCCCACGCCCGGCGTGGTGAGCTGCGGATCTCCCGCGCCCGGCACCGCCGCAATCGACGAGTGCGTGCGGTGCTGTCCCCGGTGCGCCGTGGTGATGAACGCCCGGCCCCCCGTGCCCGCGAAGACGAGGTCTCTCGGCTCGTCACCCACCAGCAGCGTGCGCACCACGCGCGGCGTGCCCGTGAGCGAGATGACGCTGACACTGTCCGACAGGTGGTTGACCACCCAGACCTCGTTGTTGCCCCGCGGCGCCACCGCGACGGGCTCCAGTCCCACCGGAACCTTCGCCTGCAGCACGAGCCCCGTGGCCCCCACCGTGAAGATGGACAGGCTGTTGTCCGGAGTGTTCACCGCGAACAGCCGCGTGCCATCCGGTGACAGCGCGAGCGGACGGACATGGCCGCTCTCGAAGGCGAGGAAGGAGGGCGGCGCCGCTTCCGCCGGCGTGAAGGCCGACGACATGACAGCGAGCAGCGACAGCGCCGCCAGCAAGGACTTCTGGATGCTTCTGAGTCTCGGGGGAGTCATGGGGAAGCCAGACCTCTGGGTATGACGAGGGGGACGACGCACACGCCGACCAAGGCGCGGCGGGGCTGCTGCCGACGGACGGGTGAAGCCGGAATGTGAGCGGGGTGGAAAAGCGTGGAGCCTTTGAACCGCTACGCTTGAAGCGGTCTACAGACAGACATAATGCGACGCGTCACGAGGAGGGCACACGATGCGAGGGCAAGCATCCTCACCTCCGACATGGCAGGATTCCGAGGAAGACAAGGTACCGGGGGACGCGCCTTGGGTGCTTGCTCCGTTCCGCCAATTCCTTTGACCAAAGGCGACAACATGAGCTCTCCGGCGACCATGTTGACGAGCTGGGCGCTGGCGCTCCACCGGACGCTGGAGCTGCGCGGCGTGGACTCGCATGCGCTGTTCGTGCAGGCGGGATTGAACCCGGGGCTCTTGGGAGACGCCAACGCGCGGTATCCGCAGGTGGGGATGACTCGGCTGTGGCGGCTGGCGGTGGAGCGCTCGGGGGAGCCGGCCATTGGACTGGAGATGGCGCGGCAGGTGAGCCCCACCACGTTCCACGCCGTGGGCTACCGGCTCAATGCGTCCAGCACGCTGCGCGAGGCGTTCGAGCGATTGGTGCACGCGGTGGCGCTGGTCTCCGATGCGTTCCGGCCGGCCTTCACCCGGGATGGAGACTGCTATCAGGTCATCCTCTACGACGGGGGCGGTGGGCCGCACCTGTGCGAGGAGGAGACGGATGCGGTGGCATACCTGCTCGTGCGCTTCTGCCGGGTGGTGTACGGCAAGGAGCTGTCACCGCGCGAGGTGCTGCTGCGCCGCCCGGCGCCGGCGGACCTGACGCCCTACGCGAAGCTGTTCCGGTGCAAGGTGACGTTCGGCGCGAACGCGGATGTGCTGGTGTACGAGCGGGCCCCGTTCGAGGTGACACTTCCGGGAGCGAACCCGGAGCTGGCGCGCATCAATGACGAGCTCATCACCCGGCATCTGGCGCGGCAGGCGGGGCAGGACGTGGTGGCCCGGGTGCGCGCGGTGCTGCTGGAGCTGTTGCCGCAGGGTGAGCCGTCACAGGAGAAGGTGGCGGAGCGGCTGCACATGAGCGCGCGGAGTCTGCAGCGACGGTTGGTGGACTCGGGCTCGGGGTTTCGTGAGCTGCTCGCGGAGACTCGGCGGACGCTGGCCCTGTCGTATCTCTCCGAGCCGGGGCGGTCGGTGAGTGAGATTGCGTATCTGTTGGGGTTCTCGGATGTGAGCACGTTCACCCGCGCGTTCCGACGGTGGACCGGACAGCCTCCGAGCCGCTTCGGCACACCGGCCCGGGCTCGCTCGGGTTCTTGAGAAGGACTCATTCGACGAAGGCGCCCTCCGTCGCACGCAGCGCGGCGAAGAGGTCCCGCTGCACCTCGCGAAGCTCCTTCGGGACGCCACGGGCCATCGGCGCGAGGAGCCAGAGGGGTGGTCCTGCGTCGAGCGCTCTCTCGAACTGGAGCCGGGCGTCTCCGTGCGCGAGGAAGGCCGGGAGCGCGGCGCGTCCGAGGCCAGCGCAGCACGCGTCGCGCATGGCCAGCAGTGAACTGCACGTCACTGCGCCCGGCACGTCCTTGGGCACCTCGCGCCACCAGCTCATCGAGGCCCTGGCGCGCAGGTCCACGCTTGGCTGGAGCCAATCCGGCGCTCCGCCTCGTGCGCGATAGACTCCGACCTTCAACCGTCCAAGCCGTCGACCGCGCAGCGCCCCGCTCGGGTTTTGACCGGGACGCAGCGCGATGTCGACCTGACCTGGCAGCAGCTCGAGTTCGTCGTCACTCACGAGCACCTCAACCGCCTGCACGGGCCTGGCCTTCGAGAGCGCGAGGAACAAGAGCGGAGCCAGCACGTCGCTCGTCGTGATGACCACGGTTCGTTCCCGGCCCCGTCTCTCGGCCCCCACGAAGTCCTCGATGTCCCTCGCGGCCACGCGCATGGTCGCGGCCCGCTCCGCGATTCGCAGCGTCAGCGCGCTCGGCACCAGGCGCGCGCCCCTGGCGAACAGCGCCGTTCCGAGGCGTGCCTCCAGCGTGGCGACCCGCCTCGACACCGAGGAATGTCGAAGCGACAGCTCACGTCCAGCGGCTTCGACGCTGCCAGTGCGTACCAGCGCCTCGATGGTCTGAAGCTCGTCCCAGGAGATGTGCATTCGCGCACATCTTCTGTGCGCCCATCTGGAGCTGTCAAACGAGTCGGGCCGGGCTAACTCTTCACCGCGCACCCCAGCGCGGGAGGAGATGAACATGGGCAGACACCGGGACACAGGGCCCCCCACCTTCAAGGCAAGGACGTCGATGCGCTCCTCCCGCTCAACGCCGACGACTCGCCTGTCGCCGCCGCTGACGAGGCCGACGTCGTGAAGCTCTCACGTCGCACGTTCGTCGCCGGGAGCGCAGTGGCCCTCTCCGGTTGTCACACCGAAAGGAACCTGCCCATGCCGCGCCTGGAACACCGCACGCTCGCATCGCTGCCTCGCACCACGCTTTCGTGGCTCTCGCTTCGGGACCACTTCGTCGCGACGGTGGGCCCCCACTCCGGCCAGGGTCGACCGCTGGGGCCACTGCTCGTCCTCGCGGATGCGACATTTGCACCTCGGTCGCGGTTCCCGCTTCACCCACACGAGGAGATGGAGATTCTCAGCATCGTCGTGGACGGGACGCTCTCGCACCATGGAGATCAAGCTCACGGCGCGACGATGGGACCGAGGACCGCGCAGTTGATTTCAGCGCGGAGCGGGATGATGCACGCCGAAGGAAACGACACAGACCGACCGACGCGGATGCTCCAGTTGTGGTTCCGGCCGCACACCTACGGCGGCCCCCCGGCCTACTACTCGCGCCAGCTCTCGGATGACGGGCGTCAGCTCATCGCGGGCGATGAAGGGATGCCGCTGCGCGCCGACGTGCGGGTCTGGTGGCTCCCGCTGGTCGCGGGCCGGCCCGAGCGGCTGACGCTCGACCGTGCCCGCAACGGATACCTGCTCGCGATGACGGGACCGCTCCGGGTGGAGGCGCTCCAAGGTGGCTCGGGTGTGGACCTGGCGCTCGGCGAAGGCGCAGCGCTCGGCGAGGGCTCGGTCTCGGTGACGGCGGACACCGCGAGCTCAGCGCTCTGGATTGACCTTCCTTGAGGCGGTGGCGCTTCGGGCTCAGCGGGTTGGCAGCTCGCGGAACGTGAGGCCGTCCAGCTCCAGGTGGAGTACGGCGTCTTTGAAGCGCTCCGTACCGATGACCATGGTGGCGAAGTTGCCCAGCCGGAACAGGTCCAGGTCCGTGGGCAGGGTGGCAGCGTCCAAGAGGGGTTCGTCGGGCCGAGAGAAACCAAACCGCCCGCAGGTCTGACACGGCGGCGGCGTGCCCGGGGAAATGCAGTCCGGGTGGAGTCTCCCATAAGGGTCCACCTGAAGTTCCAGCAACTCCGGCGGGGGCTTCTGCCGGAATCGCAAGGCCGTGGGATGACCTGTCAGGTGATTCACGCCCTCTGCCTGGAGGCGCTCCATGGCTTCACGGTGAACCAGCAACACCGAAATCACCCAGGCGAACGCAGGCAGCTTCCCGAACGATTTTCCTACCAGCGGCCCGAAGTGCGTACCCGGTGGAAGCATGACCTTCGGAGGTGCCAACGGACGGACCAGCTCGCGCAGGCGCACGAACTCTGGAAACGGCTCGGGTCGGGCCTTCTCGAATTCGCGATGCTCCGGCAAGGATGACAGGTCGACACCAGGGTAGAAATGGCCGGTACCACCCCAGGTCACACCGCACGTGGGGCAGTTCTTCAAACCGGGCAGCAGCCACCTGTGAACGCCCTCGACTTCCCCACCGTGCTTCGCCACCGCGGCGTTGTCCTCACCCACCCAGAAGAATCGACTCATGCGCCCTCACGCTCCAGGCTTCGAATAGTAGGGCTGGATGGGGCCACCGATGAGCTGGAAACGATAGATGAGTTCTCCTGCGTGCTTGAAGATGGCTTCTGGCGAAGCGTCGGGCTGTGCCAATCGGAATTGGCGCCACGCCTCGTTCCACTCTCCTCCGCGTCCCCCCACTCTGTGAATGCGATGATGCAGTTCAACGGGAATGGGCATCGTGTAGTGGTGAATCTTGACGCCCTGAGTCTCGAACCACGCTCGCAGAACGGGATCCTGGGGAAAGATATGGTGCTTCTCCCAACGCCCTGGCGTGAGCTGGTGTGAAGGCGGGATGACGCGGTCCGGGGCACCGTTCCAGTTGGGGAACGTCATGACGGAACCCGGAGGGAGCTTCTGCGCGCCGCCCCAGTTCCTCCGAGGACCACTGCCCGGTGCCGCCGCTGCAGCGGGTGGGCGCGACGGAGGGAAGCGCGCCAGTTCCACTTCCGCGGGCGTGTCCTCGCAGCGATAGAAGCCGCACGTGTCGCCCAGGCAGAGGAGGGTTACGCACTGGTCCTCCTCTGGAGCCTCACACTCCAGTTCGGCCTCTCCCCACGTCTGCTGCACGGGGGGTTTCTCAACCGTGGAGCAGCCAAGCCAGGACACCGCGACCAGCACAAGCCATTGGGCGTAATGAATTCGCATGGGCCAAGCCCATCACGTCCGCGCCATCACCGGGAAGCGATTCGCTCCAGCGGGCAGTGAGAGATTGCGCACGAAGAGGTCCGCCTCCGTGTCCTCTCCTAACACCTCCGCACCCGGCCACCACCGCTCGGGCGTGAAGCCGAATTGGACTGTCTTCACTGGCTCTTCCACGAGTCGCGACAGATGCGGGCGCAAATCAAAGCCCTCTCGCGCGAAGATGTCTTCGATATAGAGCGTGCCGTCCTCGACCCCCGCAAACACCCACGCGTCCTCGCTCAGCTTCCGCAGCGGACGCGCGAAGTTCGCCGCCGCGTACCAGGTCGCGATGTGCCCGTGCCGCCGCGCTCCGAAGCGCTCCGTCACCGGCACTCCCTTCTCCCCCAGCTCGACCAGCCTCGCACGCACCGACGCCTCGGCCACGTCCAACACCGGGGCGGGCTCGCCTCCCGGCACCACGTCCCGCGTCACCCCGAACAACGTCTGCTCCCGGGGCACGAAGCCAAAGCGCGGATAGAAGTCGAGCACCTTCTTGTTCGCGAACAACAACACCGGCGCGGCTCCACACGCATCCATCGCCGCCTCCATCGCCACCCACGCCAGGCCCTGCCCCCGTCGCTCCGGCACACAGCCCACCGCGCCGAGCTGATAGCCGACAACGTCCCTCCCCTCCACGCGCAGGCACATCCGCATCACCGAGGCGTTCGCCACCACGCGGCCTCCATCCACCACGCAGAACGCGCGGTAGTCGTCCGTCCACTCGCCCCACTCGCACCAGCGGCGGAAGTCCACCGTCCGGAAGACCTGGGGCACGTACTCGCAAAAGGCGGCTTGCAGCGCGGGAGCCTGGTGGTCCACGACCACGACCTGGGGTGACTTCGACATGGGAGGCATGAACATCACGAACGCCGTCCCCTTGGGAAATTCCCTCGTGGCACCGCTTTCTTTCTGGACGCAGGTGCTTGCCGCGGGGACGCACCTCGTGGCCGCCCCGCGTGCGATAGGCAACACGCCCGACGAAGCCAGACCCGCGTGCGATTTCAACCCCCGGGATTCACTGACAGGACGTGGCTGGCGCGACGACTGCACAAGGCCGTCACGCCAAACCCACACAAGGAGCCGCCACATGTGCACCGACTTCCTCGTCGTCGCCTCGGACAAGACTGTCGTCAATGGCCGCAGCATGGAGTTCGGCGTCGACCTCGACTCGAAGCTCCTCGTCCGCGCCCCCGGTGAGAAGTTCATCTCCCCCTCCCCCAAGGGCCTCAATGGCCTGACGTGGACCTCCACCTACGGCTACGTCGGCCTCACCGCCAAGGGCAGCCTCCCCATCATGGTCGACGGACTCAACACCGAGGGCCTGTCCACCGGCAGCCTGTGGCTGCCCGACTCCCGCTACCCCAAGGTCACCGACAACTCCAAGGCCGTGTCCCTGGCGCTGTTCCCCGGCTGGGTGCTCGGCAACTTCGCCACCGTCCCCGAGGTGAAGACCGCCCTCCAGGAAGGCGCCGCCCAAATCTGGGAGAGCGACTGGCTGGCCCAGTACCTCCCCCTGCACTTCCCCATCCACGACGCCCAGGGCAACAGCCTGGTCGTCGAGTTCATCGACGGGGAGATGCACCTGCACGACAACCCCGTCGCCGTGCTCACCAACGCGCCCCCCTTCCCCGTGCAGCTCCAGAACCTCCGCGAATACGTGGGCCTGTCCCCGTGGGACGCCAAGGCCGTGGACCTGGGCAGTGAGACCTTCACCCAGCCCGGCCACGGCAGCGGCCTGCGCGGCCTGCCCGGCGACCCGATGCCGCCCTCCCGCTTCGTGCGCGCCGCGTACCTCAAGCAGTTCGCCCGCCCCGTCGCCAACGCCACCGAGGCCACCACCCTCGCCTTCCACCTGCTCAACACCGTCGACATCCCTCGCGGCGCGGTCCGCTCGCTCGACGAGAAGTCCCTCAAGGAAGAGGACGACTACACCCAGTGGACCGTGGTCAAGGACCTCACCCACACCGTCCTCAACGTGCGCTTCTACGAGGACCTCCTCATCTACTCGGTGAACCTCAAGACGCTCGACTTCAAGGCCGCCAACGGCAAGACGTTCGCCGTGCCCACCAGCCCCACGTCCATCGACATCACCGCCAAGCTGACGACCTGAGCCCCACCCACTCCTGACGGAGTCTCAAGCTTCGAGACAGGCCCGTCTCTGGAATCTCCAGGGGCGGGCTTTTTGTGTCGGGATTGAATGTGCCATCGGTGTGCAGGTGCCTCGCGCCGGCCGTCTGCCGCGCCGAGGAGTCCCCGCCGTGCCGCCCGCCTCCAGCGCCTTGGCGGAGCGCGGGCCCTGGAAGGACTTCCGCCGGAGCCCCACTTCAGGGCCCCGGCGGTGGGTCGCCGCGGGCAGGTGCTTCGCGCGCTTCAGTTGATGCGCAGGGCCAGCTTGCCCAGGTGGTGCTTGCCCACGGCCTCGTGCGCGCGGGTGACTTCATCCAACCGGTAGACCTTCGAGACCTCGACGTGGAAGGGGCCGGACTCGATGAGGCTGTTGAGGCGGCCGAGCACCTTGGGATTCGCCTCGCCGTTGTAGGCGGTCGCCTTGATGCCGTCGGCGCCCCTCGGCTCGGGCTCGACGCCGTTGGGGTACGCGATGTGGCCGCCCTTCTTCACGACGCCCTTGAGCAGCTCGTTCACCTTGTCTCCGCCCGCGAGCACCAGCGCCGCGTCGACGCCGTCCGGAGCGAAGTCCCGCACCGCCTTCGCGACGTCGTCGGAGCGGCCGTCCACGACCTTGTCCGCGCCGAGCTTCTTCATCAGCTCCACGCCGTCCGCGCCGGAGGCCACCGCGAGCACCTTGGCCCCGAGCCGCCTGGCGAGCTGCACCGCGAGGTGCCCCACGCCGCCGCTCGCGCCGTAGACGAGCAGCGTGGTGCCCTGGCCGACCTTGAGGGTGTCCTCCACGCCTTGGAGGGCCGTGATTCCGTCCGCCGCCAGCACGCCCGCCTGCTCCGCGCTCAGGCCCTTGGGCACGGGCGCGGTGTCCACGGCCTTCACCGCGGTGTATTCCGCGTAGAAGCCTCCCTTCTCGTTCAGGAAGCCGAAGGCGTAGACCTTGTCACCGACCTTGAGGTTCTTGACGCCGTCGCCCAGGGCCACGACGGTGCCCGCGCCATCCGTGCCGAGCACGTACGGGAAGGACGCCTTGCTCCCCGGCTTGTAGCCTTCCATCTCGCCCGCGCGCTCGGCGGGGTCCCACTGGCCGATGCCGGCGGTCTCCACCTGGATGAGCACCTCGCCGGGGCCTACCTGGGGGACGGGAATCGTCTTGGTGCCGAGTACTTCCGGTCCACCGAAGCGGTCTATGGCGGCTGCCTTCATCTGAGAAGGAACGGAGGTCTTCATGGAAGTGGCTCCTCGCGGGTGGAGGCCCGCGTCGGACAGGGTTCCTCCGCAGGCTGGACATGAACGGGGCGGATTGCAGAGGGCGTGACAAAACCCCGAGCCAGGGCACGGCCTCACGCTCGCCGCACAGGCGCGGAAGGACACCAGGCTGGCGTACAGTCGCGCGGCGGATGTGCCCTGACGGTTTTGCGGAGGTGGAGATGTCGTCGCGAACGAAGCTGCGCTCGCTGCTCGTGAGTGGTGTCCTGTTGCTGTCCTCCACCGCCGGGAGCGCGAGCGCTCCGAGCGTGTCACTGGGAGGCGTCGTGCTGCGGGTCTTCGACCGGCAGAAGGCCTCCATCGTCACGACGGAGGAAGCCTCGGACCCGTATGGGATGAACGTGGACGCGCTGCTGCTGGTGAAGGTGCAGGGCACGTACGAGGGAGACAAGCCGCTGAAGCTGAAGCTCGTGGTGAGCGCGCCGAAGGAGGAGTCGGAGGCGGGCTCGCGGCGCGCGTGGAAGGTGACCCAGACGCGTGACCTGCATGTGCTCGCGGAGAGCGGCGAGACGACGGTGCCGTTCCTGCTGCCCTACGAGTGCTCCTCCACCGTGAAGGTGGTCGTCACCCTGACGGGCCCGGGCATCAACGGGAGCAAGAAGCTGGACACCGCGTTTCCTTGCGCGGAGTAGGCGCGGTTCACCAGTCGAGCGCTTCGGGCGCCTTCGAGAAGGGCAGCACCAGTTCGGGGAAGAGCTTGTGCTGACGCTTCATCTCGAACCAGACCGAGGGGTGCTGTCGCGCTCGTACCTGTCCCGCCAGCATGTCGAGGTGCTGCTTCGACATGCCCTGTGACTTGTCGTGGACGTAGACCTTGAGGTGGTTGAGGTAGTCCAGATAGGCGGAGCGACGCGCGCCAGGCAGGATGTCGCGCAGATTCAATCGGAGCTCACGAATCGTGTACTCGGCGCGAGCGTGTTCGACGGTCCCCGGCCTGGCGCGTGGAAGGAACCAGAAGGTGTCCCGCAGGTCGAGGGACAGGAACTCGGTCGGGTCCTCGATGCGAGGGTCGATGAACACGGGCTTGCCCGCGATGGGAGGAACGACGGGTGCCTTCTTGGCTCGACTCACGTTGGTGAGGAGCCCCGTGTCATCGGCGAAGACCGCGAAGTGGTTGTCCTTGTGTCGGTTGCAGATGCCGCACGCGTAGAGGTAGTTCATCCACGCGAAGACCACCTCGGGATAGAGCGACTTCGGACGGATATGTTCCACCTCGTCCGCACACGAGTCCTCGCAATAGGCGCAGCGGCGTGCCCCGGAACACATCCGCGTGAGTGTCGCCTTGACCTCATCGAAGATGGGGTTGCCGGGTTTGTTCACCGAGGAGAAGCTCTTCTTGGCCCTCGCCACACGCTCCGCATGGTCCGGCAGCGAATCGATGGTCCGCTGATGGTCCGCGAGCCCCGTGAGCGCGTCGGCGGACAACGGGCTGTCCGGCAGCCGAATCACTTGAGCAGGTCCTTCACGTCGGGGGCAGGCAGGGCACTCGCGGACGTGGGAGTCCGCGCACGCAGCGTTTGCTGCTCCGCGCGCTCTTCGGCGCTGAGCCCCTCGGCCAGCTCCTTCTGGTTGAGCACGGCGAGGCGTTCAAGCTGGTCGAGCGCATCCTCCGAGCGCGTGGAGATGTCGCCAAAGACGCCCGTTCCATAGGCATCCAACACGTTCCCGTAGAGGAGCCGGTCCCTCGCGAGACCGGTGACCATGCCACCCGACTCGTCACTCCCAGGCTGAGGAAGCCGGAAGATGCTTCCCACCGTCGCGGCCTGACAGATGAGCGGGCTGTGCGTGGTGACGATGAACTGGATGAAGGGGAAGTGCTTGCGGAACCACTGGCCCACGCGGCGCTGCCAGGTGGGGTGCAGGTGCACATCGATTTCGTCGATGAGGACGACGCCCGGAACGCGCACGGTCGTCGCATCATCTGGGGCGAAGAGCTTCCCGGCACCGTAGGTCTTCGCGAGCTGGCGGATGAGTTCGAACGTCATGCTCAGGATGGAGCGATATCCATCGCTCAGGTTCTCTACCGGAACCTCGCAGCCATTGCCGTCGACGAAGCGCACGCCATTCGAGGAGATGGAGTCCAAGCGGGCTTCGTTCGGCAGGAAGTCGGGCTGGTTGACGAACTGTTTCAGCGGCTCCAACAACGCGCCTTCGGGGCCGCCTTCCAGTCGCTTGAACTCAAGGAGCTTGAGCCATTCCAAGCACTCCGATAGCGCTACAGACTCGCCGAAGACAGACAAGTGACGGGCAAGCTTGGGGTTTGAATAGAAGAGCTTCTCCTGGTCCTTGTCGCCCCCGGTGAAGCGGCGGAAAGGACCGTATGAGGCAGAGAACCAGCCATGGCCATCTCCCCAGATATTCCGACTGGGGTCCGGGTTGCCAGACGCCGCCGCGGACAAGCGGACATGCGGGGACTCCGACTCGGGCCGCTCCAGCTTGAGGCCCGTGGCAAGGTCCGCGTGCGCGGCCTTGGGTCGTCTGCCGCTCCCCGTGAAGAAGTCCTGCGTCTCATCCCAGGTCAGGGTCAGGTGGATGGAACCTGACTGGGTTCGTGACCGCAGCCACTCGTTCCAGTCCTGACGCAGCGCAATCGCCTCGCTGGGTCCCACCATGGCCAGCGCGATGGCCCGGAGGACGGAGCTCTTGCCCGCGCCGTTGTCCCCGAGGATGACGTGCCAGCCCGCCAGGGAGGGAGCCGCTGGTGGCTCCCACTCCAGTTCGGTGATGGAGCGGATGTTCTCGAGGACGACTTTCTTCAGGTACATGGTGCGCAGCACGCCCGAAACGACGCAGAGGGTCAACCGCCTCGTGGCCACATTGTGAAGCCACCGTTCGTCGCTGCCTCGCGGCGAAGCACTTCGTCACCAGGGCCGCTCCAGCTTCGCGCTCCCGGAGGTCGGTTTCCGAGCCACAGCCCACACAACCCCTCGGATTGCGGCGTGTCAGACCGAACCGGTAGTTTGCACGCATGCCGGACATCCGACTGCCCGCCGAAGCGAAGTTCAAGACCGAGCTGGAAGCCCTCGCCGCCCATGACGACAAGCCCCGTCCTCCCGGATGGGCGCTGTCGCCTCGCGCCGTGGAGATGTACATCCTCGGCGCCTCCAAGCCCGTGGGCGGCGTGACGATTACGCCCAAGTACGTCGGCGACAAGGGCCTCATCCAGGTCTGCATCGCCACCCTCGCCTCGGACCGCGCACTGATGCTCGTGGGCGAGCCCGGCACCGCGAAGAGCTGGCTGTCCGAACACCTGTCCGCCGCCGTCAGCGGCACCTCCGCCCTCATCGTCCAGGGCACCGCCGGCACCAGCGAGGACCACATCAAGTACTCGTGGAACTACGCGCTGCTGCTCGCGCAGGGCCCCACCCCCGAGGCCCTCGTCCCCTCCCCCGTCCTGCGCGCCATGCGCACCGGCAAGTTCGCCCGCTTCGAGGAGGTCACCCGCACCTCCCCGGAGATTCAGGACGCGCTCATCTCCATCCTGTCGGAGAAGCAGGTCTCCATCCCAGAGCTGGGCGAGGTGGTCAGCGCCCAGCGCGGCTTCAACCTCATCGCCACCGCGAACACGAGAGACCGGGGCGTCAACGAGATGAGCGCCGCCCTCAAGCGCCGCTTCAACTTCGTCACCGTCCCCGTCGTCGAGGACCTGGAGCAGGAGATTCAAATCGTGACGAAGCGCGAGGCGGAATTGCGCAATGACTATCAGGTCGGCGTGCCTCCTCCGGAGGAGCTGTCGCGAATCCTGCTGACCCTCTTTCAGGAACTGCGCAAGGGCGTGACGAAGGACGGCAAGACGAAGGTCCGCACCCCGGGCGCCGTGCTGTCCACCGCGGAGGCCATCAGCGTGCTGTTCAACAGCTCCATCCTCGCGGAGCAGTTCGGCGGCGGGAAGGTCACCCCCCACGAGCTGGCCGCCTCGCTGGTGGGCGCCGTGGTGAAGGAGCAGGAGGATGACGTGAAGGCCCTGCGCGAATACATGGAGACCGTCGCCAAGGGCCGCACGGGTGCGTGGAAGGACCTCTACTCCGCCAGCAAGAAGCTCCTGAGGGGCTGATGGACCTGGACCTGCTCTCCCGGGTGCACCTGTTCCCGGTGCGCCACCACTCGCCGCGCACCACGGCGGTGCTCGGGCGCTGGCTGGAGCGCGTGAAGCCAGAGGTCGTCCTCATCGAGGGCCCCTGTGATGCCTCCGACCTGATTGACGTGCTGTGTGACGCGGAGACGAAGCCACCCATCGCGCTGCTCGGCTACCGCACGGATGACACCCCGGGCTCGGCGCTGTGGCCCTTCGCTGACTACTCCCCCGAGTACGCGGCCCTGCGCTGGGCGAAGGTGAACCGCGCCCGCGCGTCGTTCATCGACATCCCCGTCGGCGTCAGCCTGGGCATGGACCGCCACGACGAGTCGGCCGGCGTCGAGAGCGAGGATGCCCCGGAGGCCGAGCGTCACGAACACGTCCAGGACGAAGAGCCGCTCACCGAACGCTTCGCCCGGGAGCAGGGCTACCGCTCCTTCGAGGAGCTGTGGGAGGCGCTGTTCGAGGCTCCCGACTGGACGCCCGAGGGCTTCCGTCCCGTGCTGCTCGCCTGGGCGGACGTGCTCAACGCGGGTCCCCGCCAGGACTACCATCGCTGGCGCGATGCCTTCATGGCTCGCAAGGTGCTGGAGGTGGTGGCGAGTGGCGTCGCGCCGGACAAGGTCGCCGTGGTGGCCGGCGCCGCACACATCGCGGCCTTCCTGGCCCGGGACGTGGAGCCCGCGCTGGAGGCGAAGCTGCCCAAGGCCGTGCCCTGCGCGGTGACGGTGATTCCTTACAGCTTCCCCCGGCTGTCCGAGCAGCTCGGCTACGGCGCGGGCAATCGGGCGCCGCACTTCTACCAGAAGGCCCACGAGGCCCAGTGCGACTTCCGGCGCGCGACGCTGGAGGTGCTCATCGACTTCGCCGCGCACCTGCGCATGCGCGGCTTCACCGCGTCGCTGTCCGACGTGCTGGAGGCGTACCGGCTGGCGATGACGCTGGCGGACCTGCGCGAGAAGAGCGCGCCGGGACTCGACGAGCTGCGCGAGGCCACCGTGGCCACGCTGTGTCGAGGGGACGCGACACATGTCGACTCCTTCCTATGGAAGAGCGTCGTCGGTCACCAGGTCGGACGGGTGGCCAGTCGCATCGGCAAGAACTCGCTCCAGGCGGAGTTCTGGCGGGAGCTGGACACGCGCCGGCTGCCGAGCACCGACAGCCCGGAGACCTTCACGCTGCGCTTGAACAACACGGTGGAGGTCGGCTCGTCGGTGTTCCTCCACCGCCTGCGCGTGGCCGGGATTCCGTATGCGACGCTGGCGGCCACGGGACAACAGCGCGCTTCCCCCCAAGAGGCTGGCGGACAGGCCGCGCTGACGAGGGTGCGCGAGTCCTGGCAGGCACAGTGGACGCCGTCCACCGACGTGGCACTGGTGGAGAAAATCGTCCTCGGCGACTCGTTGGAAGCCGTGACGACCCGCGTCCTCCAGGAGCAATTGGACGCGGCGAAGACCACGGGCTCCGCCGCGGAGGTGCTGCTGGAGTCGGTGATTACCGGCTGCCCGCAGACCATGGCGTCAGCGCTGCGCGCCTGTGACGCGCACGCGGCCACGGACGTGGACCTGCCCTCGCTGGCGTCGGCGGCTCGCGCGCTGTCCGGACTGGTGGCCTATGGCACCTCGCGCGCTCACACGGACGTGGGCGACGAGGCGGTGACGGTGCTCTGCCAGAAGACCTTCTCCCGCGCGCTGCTGCGCGTGCGTGAGTCCTGCGACTGCGCCCCGGACGCCCTGCCCTCCGTGACGGAGGCGCTGCGCACCCTGCACGAGGTGGCGCTGGCCCAGCCGCTCGCGGACAAGGCCGGGTGGCTGGCGGAGGCTCGCGAGCTGATGGGCAGCAGCACCGTGCACCCGGCGACGTCGGGCCTTGCCACGGGGCTGCTGTACCTGGCGCACGAGCTGAGCGAGGCGGAGGTGGCGACCATCGTCGGATTGCGGCTGTCGCTGGCGGTGGCTCCGGAAGAAGGCGCGTCCTGGCTGGAGGGCTTCCTGGGCGTCAACGCGCTGGTGCTGGTGAAGAACCGCGAGGTGGTGAAGGCCCTGGATGACTTCCTGGCCAGCATCGACCCGGAGCGCTTCCGTCAGACCCTCCCGGTATTGAGAAGAGCACTGGCCGTGCTGGGTACCACCGAGCGTCGCTACCTCATGGAGAACGTGGTGGCGGTGCGCCAGCTCGGGGAGAAGGGGCGGGCCGTGAAGACGGTGCTCGAGGAGAAGGACACGGCGAAGCTCAAGGACATGAGCGCCGAGCTGGGCAAGGCACTCGACGACCTGGATGACCTGCTATGAGCGTGGACCCCAAGGAGCTGGCGGAGAAGGACCGGGAGGCGCTGCTGCGCTGGCGGCTCGCGCTGGGACCGACGGCGGAGAAGACAGGGGCCTGTCCCTCGCTGCGGGCCCTGGGCGCGCAGGCGAGTTCGGTGGGCGTGGGCCAGGGGGACCTGGAGGCGCTGGATGATGCGCTGTCCTTCGTCTACGGGGACAAGCGCGCGAGTTCGTCCGGCTCGCGCCCGTACATCCCCGAGTGGCTCGGCGCGCTGCGCGGCTTCTTCCGCGATGATGTGATTGCCCTCGTCCAGAAGGACGCCATCGAGAAGAAGGGGCTCACCCAGCTCCTCTTCGAGCCCGAGACGCTGCCCTTCCTCGACAAGAACGTGGAGCTGGTGACGACGCTGGTCAGCGCGCGCGGCCTCATCCCCGACGAGGCGAAGGCGATTGCCCGGCAGATTGTCCGCGAGGTGGTGGAGGAGCTGCGCAAGAAGCTGGAGTCCACCGTCCGCACCGCCGTGTTCGGCGCCCTGCGCAGGGACAGGACGAGCCCGCTGCCGATTGCGCGCAACATCGACTGGAAGCGCACGATTCGTCAGAACCTGAAGGGCTGGGACGCGGAGCACAAGCGGCTGGTGCCGGAGCGCTTCTACTTCTGGCCCAACCAGCGCCGTCACCATGAGTGGGACGTGACGCTGGTGGTGGACCAGTCCGGCTCCATGGCGCAGAGCGTGGTGTACAGCTCCGTCATGGCGGCCATCTTCGCGTCCCTGGATGTGCTGCGCACGCGCCTCATCCTGTTCGACACGGAGGTGGTGGACATGACGCCGCTCCTCACGGACCCGGTGGAGGTGCTGTTCACCGCGCAGCTCGGCGGCGGCACGGACATCAACCGCGCGGTGGCCTATGCACAGGCGAACCATGTGCAACGGCCGGAGAAGACCCTCTTCCTGCTGATTACCGACCTCTATGAGGGCGGCGACGCGGAGGAGCTGGTGGCGCGGCTTCGCCAGCTCGTGGACTCGCGGGCGAAGGTGCTGTGCCTGCTGTCGCTGTCGGATGGGGGCCAGCCCACGTACGACCACGCGATGGCGGAGAAGCTCACCGCGCTGTGCATCCCCTGCTTCGGGTGCACGCCCAAGCGACTGGTGGAGGTGGTGGAGCGGGTGATGCGCAACCAGGACCTGACGCCGCTGCTGGCCGCCCACAAGGAGTCTCGCCATGGCTGAGGTACGCAAGGTGGTGGCCAGCGTCGGAGGGCTGACCGAAATCATCGGGGACGCCTCCGAGGTGGCGAAGGGCACGCGCATCTTCGATGACAAGCAGCTCCTGCACCTGTCCCGCTTCGAGAACCGCCTGTTCGCGGACGCGCTGGGCTCGGGGGCCACGCCCTACAAGGTGTCGCTGGTGTTCGGGGACGGGCGTGAGGTGAAGGGGCGGTGCTCCTGTGTCGCCGCGCGCTCGCGGCCCTTCTGCAAGCACGCGGCGGCGCTGCTGGTGGCGTGGGCTCGCGCACCGGAGGCCTTCGTCACCACCGACTCGGCCCCCGCTGGCGCGGGTGGGCCCGCGAAGAAGAGCGTGAAGAAGGGGAAGACGGAGACGGGCGAGCTGATGAAGGCGGGCGTGGCGCAGGTGTCCACGCTGGTGCGGGAGCTGGGCCTGTCTGGCGTGGCGTCCCTCTCCGAGGACCGGGCCGAGCAGGTGCGCGCCCTCGCGGAGTCGCTTCGCGCCAATGGGCTGCGGCGACTGGCGGCACGCGCGGTGGAGGTGGCGGCCCTGCTGGAGCAGGCGGCGGCACGCACGGGGACCTTCGAGCCGCCCGTCTTCACCGACCTGGTGGCGGACATGCTGCTCACCGCGCGCAAGGTGGAGAAGCACCTGGGCGGGGAGCCACTGGAGGACCGCTACGTCGAGGAGCTGATTGGGAAGACGTGGACGAAGAAGGACCGCGCGCCCATCGAGGGGCTGACGCTGGTGGAGTATGCGTTCACCACGCGCACCACGCCCGACAACTTCCTCGTCCGGGAGAGCCGCTTCCTGGAGCTGGGCTCCGGAGCCCACTTCACGGAGAAGCAGATCCTCCCGGCGTTCCTCAAGACGGTGGAGCCCAAGAAGAGCCACGCGGGCGTCGTCCTGGAGGAGGCCAAGGGCGGGCAGTACCCGGGCTTTCCACCTCGACGATTGGATTTGGAGAGCACGAAGACGACGCCTCCGCAGGACGACTCGGCGCTGCGACAGTTGGTGAAGGTGGCGCTGCCGGACGTGAGCGCCGCGCTGGCGGCCTTCCAGGAGCACCGCAAGGACGTCTTCGCGCCGGACCTGCTGCCGGTGGCGCTGCGCGTCCAGACGCTCCTGGCGAGCGGACAGCGCTCGCAGTTGGTGGACTCGGGCGAGCGGGGATTGTTCCTGCCGGCGGACCCGCGGCTGGAGGAGCCTCTCGCCGCAGCGCTGGAGGGGGCCACGCTGAAGGTGGTGCTGGGAGACGTGGGGCTGGAGGCGGCGCTCCCCACGTTGTTCCCGCTCGCGGTGGTGGTGGAGACGCCGGACGGGCTGGAGCTGCGCGGCCTGGGCTTGAGGGAAGTGGCGGAGGAGCCCTCGCGACGTCGGCGTCGGCGCGCGCGGCCGGAGGCGCCCGTGGCGGTGCCTCGCAGCGGGTGGGCGGAGGCGGCGCGCGCGGCGGGAGCTTCTCGCGCGGCCATCGCGCTCGCCGAGGTGCGGGACGAGCTGGCGGAGAAGTTCTCCAACGGCCTGCCTTCGCTGTCCCCTCGCGCGGTGGAGCCGCTGGTGGCTCGGCTGCGAGAGCTGGGGCTGGAGAAGCCCGGTGCGCTGCTGGAGGCGCTGGCGCAGCGGCCCGATGCGGCGGAACGCCTGGACGACTTCATCAAGGTGTATCAGGTGCTCGGCATCGCCCTGGTGCGGCTGGCGGGCGCGGCGCAGGTGCAGACCGACTCGCTGGAGCCGGTGCCCTCGCACCCGAGCATCCATATCCGGAAGCCGGAGACGCCTCTGCCTCCGGGTGAGGCGCTGCTGAAGCGGGCTCGCGGAGAGCTGTCGCGTTACGAGGCCGCGGCCCATGCGGCGCACTACTACGCGAACCTGGGCGCGGACTCGCTGCTGGAGTCCTTCTATCCCGCGTGGAGTGACGGCGCGGCGAGCACCGCCCTGGTCCGGGCGATGGCGTCCTGCCCGAAGGAGCGCGTGCTGGAGGCGGCGAAGCAGGCGCTGTCCGAGCATCACAGCCGGATGGTCCGTCGCACCGCCATGCACGTGCTGGGACAACTGGACGTCCATGCATCGCGGGTGCTGCTGGATGGACTGACGCGCAAGGGCCACGACGCGGGACTGCGCCTCCATGCTCGCGAGGTGCTCAATGACATCCAGGCGCGGGAGACGGGCCCTGCGTCCGTGGCGGCGCTCGCGAAGGTGAGACAGGGGCGGATTCGTCCGCTCGCGCAGCGGGCGCTCTCGGAGCCGACTCGGGAGGCGCGACTGGCGGCGGTGGACCAGCTCGAGGGACTGGGGTTGACGCAGGCGTGGCCGGTGCTGCGGCAGGTGTTCTACGGAGACCCGTCCAACGAGGTGCGGCGACGCGCGGCCATGGCCCTGGCGTGGCTGGGGGACTCGGAGGTGCTGGACAAGTACGTGCACAGCGTGGAGGCGCGGGACACGGACGACGAGGAGGCGAAGACGGCGGTGTACGCGCTGGGCGTGCTGGGCGACGTGCGCGGGGCGGAGACCTTGCTGGCGGCGTTCGTCGACGGGTGGAAGCCGGGCGTCGTGTCCGACTCGCTCAAGACCTTCGGGCTGGCGATGCTGGAGCCGGCCTTGCGACTGGCGGAGACCCGGCCGGAAGCGCTGGAGCGAAAGGCGCTGCTCAACCTGTTCGAGCGCTTCCCGGCGGATGCGCTCTCGAAGGTGCTGCTGGCCCATGTGGAGGCGGCGCGCTCGCACCCCGAGCGACTCGCGCGCTTCGGGACGTACTTGAAGCTGGCGAACGAGAACATCCACGGCGCGGGCAAGGTGGTGGCGGCGGCGCTGCTCGACATCCCCGACGCAGCCGGGGACAAGACGCTCGCTCGCGCGGCGAAGAAGACGCTCGGGGTGAAGGCCTAGGCTCGCCTCCGCGCGGGTTCCGCTCGCGTCTCACGACGCTCGCATCAGTCGCGAGCGTCGCGGCGACCCGCCTCACCCGCGACGGCCTACCTTGCCACTTCACCCCGCCCGCGAGGACGACACGGGCGGCCTCGTCCACCAGAGCCTCGCCGCGTCACCCCACCTGCGTCGACGGCACGGGCGGACGCACCAGAGACTCCAGGAAGGAGCCGAGCGCGGCGTTGACGAGCGCGGGCTCCTCCACCGTGGACGAGTGTCCTCCTCGTGGCAGCCGCGTCAACCGCGAGCCGGGAATCAACTGGTGGAGTCGCTCGGCCTTCGCGGGGATGGTGGCCACGTCCTCCTCCCCCACGACGATGAGCGTGGGCACGCGGATGTTCGGCACCTCGTGTGACACTGCGTTGCGACGGATGACGCCGTTCACCGCGCGCCAGATGTCCCGCCGGTTCTCCAGGAGGCGCGCCCGCCACAGCGCCCGCTCCTCCGCGCGGTTCGGGTCCGACAGGAACGTCTTGCCGAACATGATGCGCATCACCGGGTCCACCACCGGCCGCAGCCCCGCCATCCGGGCGATGAGGTTGAGCAGCGTGTAGCGCGGCACGTTGGCCAGCGGCTCGGGGTCCGCCGACGTCTCCAGGAGACTCAACGAGCGCAACAGCTCCGGCCGGCGCGCGGCGATGCGCATGCCGATGAAGCCTCCCATCGACAGGCCGACGAAGTGACACGGGCCCAAATCCAGCTTCTCCATCAGCCCCACCGCGTCCAGGTAGAGCGTCTCCATGTCGATGGTGCTCACGTCGGGCACCGCGCTGCGGCCCTGCCCCCGGTGGTCATACGCGATGCAGCGATAGCGCCCCCGCAGCGCATCCACCTGGGGGTCGAACAACCGAGTGCTCCACAACAACCCATGGCTGAACAGGATGGGCTCTCCAGAGCCTCCCGTATCCTCGTAATGCAACTCGGTTCCATTCACGGACAGCATCGGCATGGCGGTTCCCTCCCCACTCCCCGCAGGATAGGCCAGCCCGTGACGCGACATGGCAACAGTCATGCCGCGGTGCGCTGGCTGTCGACTCGCGGACTCCCACGGGAGAACGGACGTGCCCGGGTTACCAGAGCCCCTGGGCCTGGAGCAGGGCCCCCGTCTGACCAGGGGTGGAGGCGCTCGCGGTGAACAGTCGTTCGGCGGCCTCCGGCGACGGGTCCTCCCACGTCAACAGCCCCGTGGCCTCCTCCCGACGACACACCACCAGGCTCGCGCGCACGTGCTCGGCGGACTCGAAGACGAGCAGGTCCATCAACACGGGGCTCTGGCTGGTGAAGAAGCTCTGCCGCCCCTTGAGTGGCTCGACGCTGGCCCGCACCAACTGGGGGTGGAGCGAGTGGGCGACCTCGTCCACGACGACGATGGCGCGCGCGCGGGCCAGGTAATGCTGGAGGGCGAGCAGGCGCTTCTGGCCATGCCCCAACTGACGCGCGGACACCCGCGTGCCCCCGGGCCCCAGGAAGTCCAGCTCCAGTCCCCCCAGCGTGAGGGACTCGTACTTGCCCTCCGGCGGTGCCTCCATGGGGACGAGGGTGGCCTCCGCGGAGGTGAAGCCGAGCAGCCGCGCCGCATCCCCCAGGAAGGGCACCGCGTCCGAAGGGACGACGTAGCGCGCGGAGCCCCACTGCGCCGCCGCCAGCCGACGCAGGCCGTCCAGCAGCGCCTCCGACGCCAGCCCCGTGCCCGTGGCCAGCACGCCCTCCGCCCTGCGGGAGAGGCGCAGCTCGACGTGATAGAGCTGCTCGAAGTAGGCCAGCCCCTCGTCGAAACGGCGCAGCCCGGCCAGCGCGGACACCTCGCGAGCCATGGCCAAGAGCGGCTCCACCGTGGCCGCGCCCTCGCCCGTCTTCTCCACCCAGGCGATGCCTCCGGACATGAGGACCAGCCACAGCCGGCCGGCGACCTCGGGGGCCAGCCGCTCCTGGACGACGAGCGAGGTGTCACCCTCGCGCGAGACGGTGACTTGGAGCCCCTCGCGGCGGATGACCAGCGGCCAGGCCATGTCGCGCGGCGACACGACGATGTCCATGGACAGCCCCGCACCCGAAGGCCCGTCCTGAGGCACGTTGCGCACCCGCACCGTGATTCCGCCGGTGTCCGCGCTCAGCGCGTACTCCAGCTCGAAGGGCTCCTGCGCCATGGCCGTGAAGTCCGAGCTGGCGACGGCGGCGAGGAGGTCCAAGAGCAACGTCTTCCCCGTGCCGTTGCGGCCCAGCAACACGTTGAAGGACGGGCTGAACGTCAACCGCGTGCCGGGCTTCACGGAGCGGTACTGGTGGACCTGGAGCCACTGGAGCTTGAGCATCGCCCGCGAGCCTCTCCCCCGGACACGCCAGGGTCAACCCCGCCTGTGACACAAAACGCTACTCCCAGAGAAGTCAATCAACACCCATTGTGAACATTTATTGAGGCAGTCAAGCTGCTGGTGCAACTCATTGACGGAGGTCACTCATGTCCCCGCAGCCGCGCCTGATTCGTTTCATGTCGAGGGTTTCATTGCTCGGGCTCCTGGCCACCCTGGGCGTCGTCACCTGGAGCACGCCGGGTCAGGCGCGCGGCTTCCCGGAGGTCATCGGCCTTGCGTCCAACGGAGCTGAAGATCCTCCTCCGAGGGGGTTCGAGCCGTATTGCACGTTCTCGTGGACAATCTCCTGTCCTTGCCCTCCGCCCACCGTCGCCACCTTCACGCACGCCACGGGCTGCTCCACCAAGAGCGTGGAGGAGGCCAAGAACAACGCCCCGTTCGCCTGTAGCAACCTCTGCGACCGGGCAAGGAAGGATTCGGGAATCGGCGGCGGGGTCGCGGGACGTCCGGGTGGCTCAACGGGCGGAGGCGTCACTCTCGACGGCGCCGGAACCATGGCCCCCCTGGAGTCGGAGGGCTACGTGGGGTTCGTCCCCTTCAGCGTGGAGCCCATCGGACACACGTGGGAGAAGGAGCAACTGGCGGAGGAGCTCGTCCAGCGCACTTCCGTACCCTGGGTCCGGCTCCTGGGCCTGGGTGAGTCCATCCAGTGGGAGGACCCGAAGGGCTCGGCGGCCTTCGTCCAGGCCTACTGGAGCGAGCGCGGCGCGCCCAGCCCCATCGGCCAATGCCACCACGCCCTCCAGGTCTCCTGTCCGCTCGAGGACGTGAGGCTCGGTGACAGCCTTCAGGTCTGCTCGGGTGAGAGCGACCAGGACGCCCAGAAAATCGCCGAGACGAGCTGCGCGCCGCTGCGCTACGACGCGCTGAGCCGCGCCTGGAAGACCTGGGGCATCTTCGGCATCCAGGAGGAGAATGAAGGCCCGTACCGCGCGCCCTCCGCGACTGTCCGCGCGGTGGGTCCCCTGAAGTTCCTCGGCTACGTGCCCTCGAGTCTGGAAGCCGTGGGCCCCTACGAGGACTGGAGCAAGCTGGCGGACAAGCTGCTGGAGCGCACGCAGGGCACCGCCGTGTGGCTCTCCGGACCGGCGAAGTACTACGCGCCGAAGTAATAGCAACACGCCGCTCGCGCCCGCCCCGCTGCTCGCACGCGGGGCGGGGTGACGGACGGCCCCACCTGGGAGGACGGCTCAATCCCGTCATCCCTGGGAGCCCGGCTTGTCACGACAGGGCGCGACAGGCAGGCTCAAGGCACTTCCTACATGCGCCCTGCTCGTCCCGCCCTGCTCGCCCTCGTCCTCCTCGCTTTGCTTGGCACGGCCGCGGGAGTCACCTTCGCGCTGCGCACGCCGGCTGCCCCGGCCACCGCGAGCGCCTCCCCTCCCACGCCTCCCAAGCCCGCTCCAGTGGCCCAGGCCACGCCACCGCCCGCCGAGGTGAAGGACGGGCACCCGCCGCGCGGTGTCTACGCCGGCGCCGAGGCGTGCGGTGAGTGCCACGAGGACGAGCACTCCGAATGGAGCAAGGGCTGGCACTCGCGCGCGCTGTCCCCCGCGACGTCGAGGTTCGTGGTGGGCGACTACCGGAAGAACACGCACTTCAAGGGAGACTCCAGCGAGGCGTGGATGCGCCGCGACGGCGAGCACCACTTCATGCGCACGAAGGGCGCGGACGGTCAGCTCGCGGAGTTCCCGGTGCAGTGGGTGGTGGGCGGCAAGCGCATGCAGGACCCCGTCACGGTGCTCGCCGACGGCCGCTGGCAGGTGCTGCCCGTCTACTACCACGTCACCGGCAAGAGCGAGTGGGTGGACTACTCGGAGACGAAGCAGGGCGCGCTCACACCGGACCATCCGTTCTTCTGGGCCAACTTCCGTCGCAGCGCGCAGCACGCGTGTCTGGACTGTCACGTCACCGGGCTCGAAGCGCGCCATGACCGCGCCACCCATACGTGGACCACGCGCTTCACCGACGCGGGCGTCGCGTGCGAGAGCTGCCACGGCCCCGGCGCGCGGCACGCCGACACGCAGGACCCGAAGGACATCGTCCAGCCGTCGAAGCTGTCCTCGGAGCTGGGCTTCGCGGTGTGCGCGCAGTGCCATGGCCCGCGCCGTCCCCTCTTCCCCATCCTCGACGGCGCACATCGCTTCCAGCCCGGCCAGAAGTACGAGGACTTCTACCAGCCCATCGTCCTCTTCGTGGGCAACGAGCGCTCCGGCGACTACTTCACCGACGGCCGCCCCAGCACCTCCAGCTTCGAGTACCAGGCCCTCATCCAGTCGCAGTGCCACCTCCAGGGCGGCGCCACCTGCCTCACCTGTCACACCGCGCCGCACGAGCCGCACGCGCCCAACGAGCTGAACCTTCCGGAGAAGACCGCCGCGAAGACATCGGTGGGCTCGGCCACCTGTCAGCAATGCCACGCGGACCTGTTCGCCGCGGGCGCGAAACATACGAAACACACCGGACGCGCCGCGCAGGACTGCCTGGCCTGTCACATGCCGCCCGTCGTCTCCGGCGTGCTCGACAAGTTCGCGGACCATGCGATGGATGTCCCCGCGCCCAGGAACACCACGCGCCATGGCATCCCCAATGCCTGCAACACCTGTCACACGAAGCAGACGCCCGAGGCCATGGACCAGGCCCTGACGAAGCTGTGGCCGGACTCCGCGAAGCGACAGGAGCGACGCGTGCGCCTGGCGGACGCCTTCGACGACAAGACGGCGGACACCAGCCGGCCGGCGCTGGAGGCCGTGCTCGCCGACACGAAGGAGGCGGCGTCGCTGCGCGGCGTGGCGGCGAAGGTGCTCGGACGTCGTTACAAGAAGGAGGCCGTGCCGGCCCTGCGCGCCGCGCTGAAGGGGACGCAGGACAGCCTGCTGCGCGCGGACGTCATCGAGGCGCTGGGCGCCGTGGGCGGCAAGGAGGCCACGGCGGACCTGGCGGCGTTGCTCCAGGATGGCTCCACGTGGGTGCGCCAGTCCGCGGCGCTGACGCTGGCGAGCTTCGGCGACGCGCGCGGCACCGCGGCCGTGGAGGCGCTGGCGTCGCGGCCGGAGACCTCCGGGCTGGTGCAGCCGCACATCATGCTGGGGCAGCTCGCCGCGCGCCGGAAGGACTTGCCCACCGCCATCCGCGAGTTCGAGCGGGCGTTGGATTTGCAGCCCTACAACGCCGACGCGCTCGTCCGGCTGGCCGACCTGTATGTCGTCCAGGGACAGGTGGAGAAGGGCAAGGAGCGGCTCGAGGACGCGCTGCGCTTCGACCCGCAGAGCCGCGCGGCGAAGCAGCGTCTGTCCATGCTCAAACAGGGACGCTGAGCGGCAGCCACGCGGAGAACGCAAGCCCCGCACGCTCCATCCACTGCTGAGCAGCCTCGGGTCCCTTCTGTCCGACAGGCGTGGACCCGCCCTGGAGTACGTGGCCGGTATCGGGTGCCTCCCCTACCTCAGGGCACCCGATATGAACGCCCTGCTGCTCGCCCTTCTCCTCTCGCACCCTGGCTCCGAGCCAGGGGAGCCGCTCGCCCAGGCCCGGCCGCCTACCGCCGTGCGACAGCGGACCCAGGGACACGGCGCGCCCAAGGTGCTGCCCCTCCAGAATCCCGGCGCCCCCACCAGGCCGCCGTCGGCCCAAGGACAGGACACGCCCGCGGCGAACCCTGGAGCGCCGTCACGGGCACCGAGCACGCCACGCCCTTCCGCGCAGGGACAGGACGCTCCCGTCCAGGAGGCCGACGAAGCCACGGAGACGGGCGAAGAGCCACCCTCGCCACCGCAGCCCGAGGTGTCGGACCCGCTCCTGACGCCCATGCCGCCCGCGCCCATCCAGGTGAAGTCCTGGGACGAGGCGCTGAACCTGGTGCGCCAGCGCTCCACTGACTTGAGGCAGGCGCTGGCCCAGGTGGAGTCCGCGGCGGGACAGGCGCGCATCGCCCTGGCGGGTCTGCTGCCCGTCATCAGCGGCACGGTGGGCGTGCAGTACAACGTGCTGGACCCCGACTCGACGACCTTCATCGGCGGCGGCGCGGGCGGAGGCGTCGGCGGAGGTATCGGCGGCGGCATCGGCGGTGGCACGGGGACAGGCAACACCCCGATTCCCACCCAGCCCCCCGTCGCGGGAATCCTCTCCGCCTCCGTGCCGCTGTTCGACCTGCAGGCCATCGACGCGCGGCGCACGGCGCGCGAGGCCCAGCGCGCCGCGGGGTGGTCGCTCGCGGAGACACGGCGTCAACTCAGCGCCGCGCTCGCCCGGGCGCTGGTGCAGGTGGCCGCGCAGGAGCGACTGGCCGAGGTCAACCGCGTCAACCTGCGCACCGCGCTGGAGCGGCTCGCCCTCGCGCAGCGCCGGTTGGAACTGGGCGCGGGCACCAAGCTGGACGTGGTGCGCGTGAAGCAGGACACCGAGTCAGCGCGCGCCCTCGTCGTGATTGGTGACGAGGACCTGCGACAGGCGCGCGAGGCGCTGGGGCTCGCCCTCGGCCTGCCGCAGGCGGTGGGCCTGGCCAAGGGCGTGCGCGTGGACGAGCTGCTCCAGAGCGCGAGGAAGGACTGTCGCCAGCTCCAGGAGCTGGCGGGACGCTCGGACCTGGCGGCGGCGCGCTCGCGCTTCAAGGTGGCGCAGCGGCAGGTCAGCTCGGTGAAGGCGCAGTACGCGCCGTCGATATCCCTGACGAGCACGACGATTGCCCTCACGGTGGAGGACGACGTCGTGAACGTGCCCATCTGGAACATCGGCGCCAGCCTGCTCCTGCCCTTCTGGGATGGCGGCGCGCGCGAGGGGTTGCTGCGACAGTCCCGCGCGGAGGCGGAAATCGCGCGCCAGCAGGTGGTGGAGCTGGAGCGCTCCGTCACGGTGGAGGTCGCCCAGGCGCGGCGCGGGGTGGAGGTCTCCCAGGCCTCGCGCGACATCTCCTCGCAGGAGCGGGTGCTGGCCGAGGAGAACGACAGGCTCACCCGACGCAGTTTCGAGGTGGGCACGGGCACCAGCCTGGAGCTCATCCAGACGGCGGCGCAGCTGAGACAAGCGGAGCTGGCGCTGGTGGTGCGCGAGTTCCAGTTGGAGCAGGCGCGCGTCGAGGCATTCCTTGCGGAGGCGGCATGCGACTGGTGAGGACATGGGGCGCGGGGTGGGCGGTGGCCCTGGCGCTGGTGGGGTGCAAGGGCTCGAAGGACGCGGACGGTCCCCAGGGTGGACAGGCCGGCGCGGGCACCGCCCTGCCCGTGGAGACGCTGGCGCTGGCGCCCGGCGAGGTGCAGGACTCGAGCGAGTACGTGGGCACGCTCATCTCCCGCAGCAGCATCTCCATCTATCCCCAGGTCGCCGGCTACGTGCAGGCGATTCCGGTGCGGCCCGGCGCTCGCGCGCAAAACGGCGAGGTGCTGCTGGTGGTGGACCCGCGTCGGGAGGCGGCGGGGCTGCGCGCCACCCAGGCCCAGCGCGCGTCGGCGCTGGCCCAGCGCGAGTTCGCCCGGAGCACCCGCAAGCGCAGCGCGCAGCTCCTCAAGGAGGGGCTCCAGAGCCGCCAGGACTATGACCAGGCGGTGGCGCAGGCGCAGCAGGCGGAGGCGAGCGCGCGGGCGATTGAAGCGCAAATCCAGTCGCAGCGCGTGCAGCTCGGCTTCTACGAGGTGAGCGCGCCCTTCGATGGCGTGGTGGGAGACATTCCGGTGAAGGTGGGCGACTACGTGACGCCGCAGACGCGGCTCACCTCGCTGGACCAGAGCAAGGCGCTGGAGCTCTCCGTGCAGGTGCCGGTGGACCGCGCCCAGCGCGTGCAGGTGGGGAAGACGCCGCTGGAGGTGCTGGACGCGGAGGGCAAGGTGCTGGTGTCCGCGCCCGCCTTCTTCGTGGCGCCCACGCCCGCCTCGACGACGCAGTTGGTGGAGGTGAAGGCCGCCTTCGAGAACACGGAGCGGCTGCGCGCGGGGCAACTGGTGCGCGTGCGCGTGGTGTACGCGGCGCGCGAGGCCCTCACCGTCCCCACCGTCGCGGTGACGCAAATCAGCAGCCAGTCCTTCGTGTACGTGGTGGGCAGCGCCGACGGAGGCACCATCGCGCGCCGCACGCCGCTGGAGGTGGGCGACGTCACGGGCAACGACTACGAGGTGACGGGAGGGCTGGATGCGGGGACCCAAGTGGTGGTGACGGGATTGCAAGTGCTGCGCGATGGCCAGCCCATCAAACCCACGCCCGCGAAGCCCGAGGGCCAGGGTGTGGGCGGCGCCTCCGACGCGGGCCAGTGAGAGGACGGCATGTTCACTGACTTCTTCATCCGCAGGCCCATCTTCGCCAGCGTGCTGTCCATCCTCATCACGCTGACGGGGGCCATCAGCATCCCGTCCCTGCCCATTGAGCAGTATCCGGACCTGTCGCTGCCCGAAGTGCAGGTGACGTCGACGTACATCGGCGCGTCGGCGGAGACGGTGGAGAGCGCCGTGACGACGGTGCTGGAGCGCCAGCTCAACGGCGTCCAGGGGATGCGCTACATCTCCTCCACCAGCAGCAACACGGGGCAGAGCGCCATCACCGTGACGTTCGACCAGGACCGGGATCTGGACATCGCGGCGGTGGACGTGCAGAACCGCGTGGCCACCGCGTCGCCGCAGCTCCCCGCCGCCGTCAACGCGCTGGGCATCACCGTCAACAAGGCGCAGACGCAGCTGCTCATGGCCTTCGGTCTGTTCGACGCGGAGGGCCGCTACGACACGGGCTTCTTGAGCAACTACGCGGACGTCTACATCCGCGACGCGCTCCTGCGCGTGAAGGGCGTGGGCGACGTGCGCATCTTCGGCGAGCGGCGCTTCGCGATGCGGCTGTGGCTGGACCCGACGGAGCTGGCGCGGCGGCGGCTGCAGGCCTCGGACGTCGTCGCGGCGCTGAGCACGCAGAACGTGCAGGTGGGCGCGGGCAAGGTGGGCCAGGCGCCGGCGCCCGCCGGGCAGAACTTCCAGTTCACCCTCCAGGTCCAGGGACAGCTCGCCACGCCGGAGCAGTTCGGGGCCATCGTGGTGCAGCGTGGCCAGGACGGCTCGCTGGTGCGGGTGCGGGACGTGGGCCGGGCGGAGCTGGGCGCGGAGGACTACTCGCAGCTGTTGCGCTTCAACGGCAAGGACGCCGTGGGCCTGGGCATCTTCCAGCTCCCGGGCTCCAACGCGCTGCAGGTGCGCGACGGCGTCGTCGCGGAGCTGAACCGCCTGCAGCAGAGCTTCCCTCCGGGCATGAAGTACGAGGCCGCCTTCGACACCACCGTCGCGGTGCAGGCGTCGATTGAAGAGGTGCTCGTCACGCTGGGCGAAGCGGTGCTCCTCGTCGTGCTGGTCATCTTCATCTTCCTGCACGGCTGGCGCAGCGTGCTGGTGGTCGCCACCACGCTGCCGGTGTCACTGATTGGCACCTTCCTCTTCGTCAACGCGCTCGGCTTCTCGCTCAACACCCTCACCCTCTTCGGCCTCACGCTGGCCACGGGCCTCGTCGTCGACGACGCCATCGTCGTCATCGAGAACGTGGAGCGCACCATGGAGGAGGGCTTCTCGCCGCGCGAGGCCACGCAGCGAGGCATGCGCCAGGTGGCCGGCGCCGTGGTGGCCATCGCCCTGGTGCTGTCCGCGGTGTTCGTCCCGGTGTCCTTCTTCCCGGGCACCACCGGCGCCATCTACCGCCAGTTCGCGCTCACCCTCGCCTTCTCCATCAGCCTCTCCGCGCTGGTGGCGCTGACGCTCTCCCCCGCCCTGTGCGCCCGGCTGCTCAAGCCCCGGGAGGGCCAGAAGTGGAAGGTGTTCCGCCAGTTCGACAAGGGCCTGGACCGCTTCCGCGACGGCTACGCCCGACTTCTGGAAAGGCTCATCGGCCCGCTGAAGTGGCCGGTCATCGCGGTGTTCTGCCTGTGCCTCATCGGAACGGTGCTGGTGTACCGGGCCACGGCCTCCGGCTTCATCCCGGACGAGGACCAGGGCTACGTCATCATCGCGGTGCAGGGCCCGGAGGGCACGTCGCTCGACTACACGCGGCGGGTGCTGCTGCAGACGGAGGACGTGCTGAGGAAGCAGCCCGAGGTGGTGGACATCTTCACCGTGGGCGGCTTCTCGCTCCTGGGCACCGGCGCCAACTACGGCACCCTCTTCGTCAACCTGAAGCCCTGGGACGAGCGCAAGACGCGCGAGTCGAGCGTGGCGGGCCTGGTGGAGCGACTGCGCGGGCCGCTCATCGGCATTGGCGGTGCGCGCGTGCTGCCCTTCCAGCCGCCGGCCATCCGCGGCGTGGGCAGCGTGGGCGGCTTCGAGTTCGTCCTGGAGGACCAGCAGGGCGGCCGCTCCCTGGCGGACCTGGCGAAGACGACGGAGGCGCTGGTGGGCAAGGCCAACCAGTCTCCGGTGCTGCGCGGGGTGTTCTCCTCCTTCACCGCGAACACGCCGCTGCTCGACATCGAGGTGGACCGGGAGAAGGCCCTGGCGCTGGGGGTGTCCCTGGACTCGCTCTTCTCCACGCTCCAGGTGTACCTGGGCAGCCAGTACGTCAACGACTTCACCTTCTCCAATCGCGTGTACCGCGTGTACGTGCAGGCGGCGATGCCCTTCCGCAGCACGCCCAACGACATCGGCGCGCTGTACGTCCGCTCGGCGAGCGGGGAGATGGTGCCGCTGGAGTCCCTGGTGCGAATCAAACCCATCACCAGCGCGCAGAACATCCAGCACTACAACCTGTATCGCTCCGCGGAATTGAACGGGCAGGCGGCCCCCGGCTCCAGCAGCGGTCAGGCCCTGGAGGCCATGGAGGGCGCGACGCGAGAGGTGCTGTCGGAGGGGTACACCTTCGAGTGGACGGGCCTGTCGCTGGAGCAGAAGGAGGCGGGTGGGCGCGTGCTCCTCATCTTCGGGCTCGGCATCGTCTTCGTGTTCCTGGTCCTCTCCGCGCAGTACGAGAGCTTCGCGCTGCCCTTCGTCATCCTCCTCGGGGTGCCCGTGGCCATGCTGGGGGCGCTCGGGTTCCAGAACCTGCGCGGGCTGCAGAACGACGTCTTCTGCCAGGTGGGACTCGTCATGCTGGTGGGCCTGTCCAGCAAGAACGCCATCCTCATCGTCGAGTTCGCCGAGCAGCTGCGCCATGAGGGCAAGAGCGTGACGGAGTCCGCGATTGAGTCCGCGCGCACGCGCCTGCGTCCCATCTTGATGACGTCCTTCGCCTTCCTCATGGGCGTGGTGCCGCTGGTGCTCGCCTCCGGCGCGGGCGCGGCGGCGCGCAAGTCGCTGGGGACCACCGTCTTCGGCGGCATGTTGCTGTCGACCTTCGTCAACCTCATCTTCATCCCCGTGCTGTACGCGGTGGTGGAGTCCGCGCGCTCCCGTCTCCTCAAGCGGCACGAACACGCACGGCCCGACGGCGGAGGAACACCACCGCCTGGCGAGCCGCCGCGTCCGCAGCCGGCCTGAGCCACGTGGCGGGGCCGATACGACCCAATATCCGAGACTGGAGGGTTCGCTATCCTCCAGTGATTCATGGCCCGCTCCATGCCCCTCGACGTCCAGCGTCGTCGGCTGTACGCACTCAAGCGCGCTCCCGCCCTGCGGCACACCAGCAACACCGTCCTCCTCCAGATGCTGGATGTGGCCTGGGATGTCACATGGGCCAAGGACACGGTGCTGTGCGAGGAAGGCCAGGAGGCCCACGGCTTCTTCCTGCTGCTGGAAGGAGAGCTGGAGGCACACCGTGACGGCGAATTGCTGCTGACACTGCGCCCTGGAACACCGCTGGGGTTCGAGGCGCTGATGAGCGGCCGCTACTCCGTCACGGCGCGCGCGGCGACGTCCTGCAAGGGCCTCTTCTTTCCGCGCGACGGCGTGTGGACGCTCGTCCAGGCCCGCGCGGGGCTGAGACAGGACTTGAAGCGGCTGTTGGCTCACGCCGAGCCACCGAAACAAGAGGACCCGCTGCCCCACGTGGAGGTGGTGACCTTCGCCAGCGAGGTGCGAGACGCGCCCCTGTCACGGCTCATCGAGCTGGTGGCCAAGGTCATCACCCACGACTTCAAGGACAGGGTGTTGCTGGTGCGCACCTCGGAGCCGGGCTCGGAGGAGCTGCCGGTGAAGGGCGCGGACGGCGTGCTGCGCGCCACGGTGCCAGCGCCCGAGCCGGGCGCGCCGGGGCGCTTGAGCGGAGAGCGGCTGCGCGAGCTGGCGCGAGAGCACGACCCGCACTACGTCTTCCTCGACGGCTGCCGGGTGGAGGGCGACGCACCGCTGGTGGACAAGCATGTGCGACTGGTGACGCGCCACGAGGACACCCGCGTCTCGCGCTCCGGGAAGCACCGGGTGCTGCCCACGGTGGTCATCGACCCGAGCCATCCACCGCGAGAGGCCGAGCTGAGAGGCCAGGTGCACGAGGGCCGGCGCGAGGAGACCCACGTCCTGCCACCTTGTCGCCTGCGGGTGGACCTGCGACGGCTGGCCGCGCTGGAGGTGGATGCGAGGCCGCTGAAGGAGGTGGGCCTGAGCCCCGCCGAGCGGGACGCGCTGTCACGCTGGGCCCGCGCCATCACCCACCGTCGCGTGGGGCTGGCGCTCAGCGGCGGCGGCGTGTGGGGCTTCTACCACGTGCACATCTTGCGCTGGCTGGTGGAGCACCGCGTGCCGGTGGACTTCATCAGCAGCTCCAGCATGGGCTCGCTGGTGGGGGCGTACTTCTGCGGCACCGCGCTGGACGGCCACAGCGGCCTGGAGGGCCTGTACCGGCTGGAGGAGCGGGCCATGAGTCACCAGCTGTCGCTGGCGGCGATGGCGGCCGTCGTCACCACGTACTCGCTCGAGCACCTGGTGGCGAAGGACTTGGGCGACGTGGGGCTGGAGGAGCTGCCCATCCGCTTCCTGCCGGTGGCGACGGATTTGACGAGCGGCGAGTGCGTGGCGCTGGAGCGGGGCCCCGTGGCACGCGGAGTGCGCGCGAGCGGCTCCGCACCCGGACTCTGGGCCCCCACCCTGGTGCCTCCCGCACGCTATGTGGACGGCGCCTTCACCAGCATGGTGCCCGCGAGCGTGCTGGTGAGCGCGGGCGCGGACCTGGTGTTCTCCAGCAACATCTTCCCCTTCGGCCTGCGTGAAAAGGCCTGGATGCCGGAGTCCCGCGCGGGCCGCTTCCTCGCGGGTCTCAACCCTGTCTCCAGGGCGCTGGACCTGATTGCCAGCGGTGTGTTGCTGTTGCATCACAGCGGTGACGCGGAGAGCTCGATGGCGGACGTGAGTTACGACATCCGGTCAGCGGAGACACCGCTGCGGACGGCGATGGAGTTCAGCAAGGCGCGAGACATCCTGAAGCGCGCCGCGTCGGATGAAGCCCTGGCCTGGAAGCTCGAGGACCTCCACGCCCACTGGGAGCAGATGCGCCTGCACTGCGGCCCCCATGGGCGGCGCTGTGGAGGGCAGCAGGCCGCATGATTCCCGTGCGAATCCTGGGAACGGCGAGCCTGCAACCCGGCCCCGCGGTGACGACAGAGACGCTGTGCGAGCGCGTGGGCCGTGACGCCACGGAGGTGCTGCGCAAGACGGGCATCCGCACGCGCCACTTCGCGCCGCCGGGGACGAAGGCGGCGGACGTGGCGGCCCAGGTGCTGCGCGGCGCGCTGGAGGCGGCGGGGCTGGAGGCGAAGGCGCTGCGGCGCATCTTCTGCGTCTCGTCCATGGGCGGCGACGTCACCACGCCCGCCACGGCGAACCGGGTGGCGGCGGCGCTGGGCCTGTCGGGGAGCTGCGACGCGATGGACCTGAGCAACGCGTGCATGGGCTTCCTGAGCGCGTTCGACCTCGCGGCGCGCTCGGTGGCGACAGGGCTGGGGCCGGTGGGCATCGTCTCCGTGGAGCTGCTGTCTCGAACCACGACACCAGACGACCCCAGGCCCTACCTGGTGCTGGGAGACGCCGCCGCCGCCGCGGTGCTCGGGGCGGGACGGCCGGGCGAAGGCGTGCTGGGCGTGGCGCTGGGCAACGACGGCACGCTGCCCACGGACGTGGTGCTGGAGAACCCCCACGCGACGGGCAAGCCGGAGCGGATGCGCTTCCTGACGCCCAACAAGGCCATGACGCGCGTGGCGCTGGACGCGCTCTTGCGCGCGGCTCGCACGGTCCTCGAAGAAGCGCGGGTGGAGCTGCGGGACGTGGAGTGGGTGCTGACGCATCAGCCCAACGGGAGGATGTTGGAGGTCGTCCTGGACGCGATGGGCGTGGAGGAGGAGCGCGGGGTGCGCGTGGTGGACACGGTGGGGAGCGTGGGCTCCGCGTCGCTGCCCACGAGCCTGGACCGGCTGTTGCGCACCCGGCCGGTGAAGGCCGGCGACCGCATCCTCATGGTGGGCGTGGGCGCGGGCGTGGCGCATGGCGCGGTGCTGTACCAGGTGGGGAGATGAGGCGCGCGGGCGGACTGCCGCTCGCCGCGTGGCTGGGCGTCTTCGGGTGGCTGCGGCGCTACCACCGCTACGAGGTGGTGAACCTGGAGCCGCTGTTGCGCCCGGGAGCCAAGCTCATCGTCGGCTATCACGGGCGGCCCCTCGCGGTGGACCTGTGCATGCTGACGGTGACGCTGCACGAGCACCTGGGCTACCTGCCGCACGGCGTGGCGCATGGCGCGTTCGAGCGCATCCCCGGCATGCGCGCGGTGGTGGACGGCCTGGGCTTCGTCACCGGAGACGACCCTCGGCTCGCGGAGGCGGTGGCGCGAGGTGAGCACGTGCTGGTGCAACCCGGTGGCACGCGCGAGGGCTGCCGAGGCTTCCGGCAGCGCTACCGGGTGAACTGGGGCGAGCGGCTGGGCTACCTGCGGCTGGCGGTGCGCCACCGGCTGCCGATTGTCCCCGTGGGGGGCACCGGCATGGATGACGCCTACGTGGGCCTCAATGACGGGTACGCGCTGGGGCGGCGCGTGGGGATGCCGGCGCGGCTGCCGCTGTGGCTGGGGTTGGGCGCGACGGGGGTGTGGCCGCTGTCGCTGCCCTTCCCCGTGAAGATGACGCAGTGGGTGGGAGAGCCGCTGACGCGCCACCTGGAGCCGGGCTTCGACGCGGGCGACAGGGAGTCGATGTTGGAAGCACACCGGGAAGTGGCAGGGGCCGTGCAAGCACTGCTGGACAGGGCACGCGGCCAGCGGCCCGGGACGATGGACTGAGCGAAGCAGGGAAGGCAGAGGAGCGATGGGCGACTCGGAGGAGGAGAGAGGCACCGGAGGGCGGCAGTGGGCGCTCATCCTGGGGGCCTCGTCGGGCACGGGCGCGGCGATTGCCAATGCGGTGGCGCGCAAGCCCGGGCTGGACGTGTTCGGAGTGCACCGGGGCCGCTACGTGGACAGCGCGGCGCTGGTGGAGCGGCAGGTGCGGGAGGCCGGGCGGCGCGCGCTCCTGTGGCAGGCGGACGCCTCCACTCCGGAGGCGGCGGAGGCGGGCGTGCAAGCCTTGCGCGAGGTGGCGGGACCGCGCTCGGTGAAGCTCTTCGTCCACTCGATTGCAGGTGCCTCCGTGGGGCGCTTCCTGTCGGAGGGCGAGGACCGGCTCCATGCGCGGCGCATGCGCAGGACGTTCGACACCATGGCGCACTCGTTCGTGTACTGGGCGCAGGCGCTGGTGGCCGGGGACATGCTGGCGCCGGACGCGCGGCTGCTCGGGTTGCAGAACTCGCTGGACGAGACGCACCTGTCGAACACGGCGCTCATCAGCGCGTCGAAGGCGGCGCTGGAGATGTACGTGCGCTACCTGGCGATGGAGCTGGGCGGCAGGGGCCACCGGGTGAACCTGCTCAAGTTCGGCACGGTGCTCACGCCCGCGCTGAAGCACGTGTACTCACCGGAGGCCCTGGCGCGGCTGGAGGCGGCCCACGCGCGGATGAACCCCGCCGGACGCATGTGCACGCTGGAGGAGGTGGCGACCTTCGTCAGCGTGCTCACCGGCGACGAGGCCGGCTGGTTCAACGGCGCCACCATCGACTACTCGGGAGGCATGACGCTGCGCCTGTTGGATTTGGTGCTCAACCCGTGACGGGTGCCACCGCGAGGTCCGGCATCCGGAAGCGCAGGCAGTAGAAGAACGGCGACACCTGTTCCTCCAGCACGTCCGTCGCGCGGGAGGGCAAGAGCTCCCGGGGACAGTGCGCGTCGCGCGTGTAGAAGGTCAGCGCGCGGAACGCGGCGCGCTGAAGGAGCGAGGGCCGCTGGGCCGCGTCCAGTTGCTCGTCCACCACCACCACGGGCGTGCCCGGCTTCGCCACGCGCGCCAGCTCCCGCAGGCCCGCGGCCGGGTCGCGATAGCCGCCAATGCCTCCCACGCTCAGCACCCTGTCGAACATGGCCGAGGGGAATGGCAGCGTGTGCCCGTCCGCCATCATCAGCCGCACGCCCGGGTAGCTCCCCTTGCGCAGCCGGCGCTGGCAGCGCCCCAGCATCCCCTCGCTCAGGTCCACACCCCAGACCTCTACCTCCTGGCCCGTGCCCAGCTCGCGGCGGATGAGCGGCAGGTTGGCTCCCGCGCCCACGCCCACCTCCAGGATGCGCAGGGGCGTGCCGTCCTCGGAGGGACGCAAGGCGCCGAGCTCCAGGCGGCGCAGGTAGCCCGCGCGCATCTTCGACTCGGTGACGGACTGGAGCAGCGGCGTCAGCACCGTCGTCAACGGGTCATGCAGCGCGGGGAGCCCGTCGTAGATGACGCGCATCAGCCGGTCCGTGCCGCGCACCGCCTCCTCGCGATACAGCCGCGCCAGGCCCCGCTTCACCGGCCACGCCTCGCCACAGCCACCGCAGCGCAGCCAGCCCCAGGCCAGGCGACCGTCCTCCTGCTGACCGTGAAACACCAGCGTCCCCGCGCAGGCCGGGCAGGCCAGCAACGCGACGTCCCCTGCTTCCAATCCGCTACGCACCAGGACTTTGTAGCACCCTCGCCTGGGCCAGGTCGTCTTGCGCGCCCATCTGTTCGAAGCGCTCCAGCGCGCGTGTCAGATGCGGACGTCGCGCCGGGTCCTGCGAGGGCAGGCGTCGGGCCAGCTCGAACCGCGCGCGAGCCTCCTCGTACGCCGTCTCCTTCGCTGTCGCCACGGCGACACACTCACGCCAGGCCGCATACGCGCGGGGGGCGTCACCCGACAGCCACGCCTCGCACCCGCGCCACAGCTTCGCCGCGGGCTCCGCGAAGGTGAACACCCGCGCGAAGTTCTCCACCGCGCGGCACGCCGCCCGAGCGCTCTCCATCAGCGACACGTCGCGGCCACCCTCGCGCTCCCACAGCGTGAGCAGCACCTCCGCCACCGCCGTGACGGGGAAGTAGATGAAGTGCGCCACCGACTTGCCCGCCACCAGCTTCGCCAGCGCCTTCTCCGCCGCCACCCGCGCGCCCGCCGCGTCGCCTTCGCGCAGCCGCAAGAGCGCCAGCGTGCCGTCCAGGATGATGCGGTCCGTGAGGCCGCCCTGCGCCTCCGTCCAGGCCACCGTCTGCTCCAGGGACGCGCGAGCGCGCGCGTGCTCCCCCAGCCGCAGGTGGATGTAGCCCTGGTAGTGCAGCGCCCAGTGCTGTGTCTGGAGCGCCCCGCGACGGCGCGCCGAGTGCTCCAGCCAGTCCATCAACGGCAGGCCCTTGTGGAACTTCCCCTGGTAGCAGGACACCACCGTGAGCAGCGCGCGGCACTCCTCCGCCAGCCGCATGTCGCCCACGGAGTCGACGATGCCGATGGCCCGCTCCAGCCACGCCTCCACCTCCGCCCACCGCGCCATGTACGTCGAGTACACGGCGTTGCGACACAGCACGTAGGCCAGGTCCGCGGGGTTGCCCATGCGCTCGGCCACCTCCCGCGCGCGCCCCACCCACGCCTCCGCCACCGGGCGCACCGGCACCGTGCCCGCCACCACCGCCATGTTGGTGTAGCCGCGCGCCAGCTCCGACGACGCGCCCGCCGGCTCGCACAGGTTGAGCATGCGCAGGCCCGCCCACAGCACCGGCAGCGCCTCCTGCCCGTAGATGAACGCGTCCGTCAGCCGCATCAAGAGCCGACCCGCGACGCGGCGCACCCGCCGCCGCTCCTCCGTCTCCACGTCATACGCATCCGGCCGAGCGCTCTGCGCCAGCCGCAGCCCCACCTGCACCAGCGTGCCCACGGCCCAGCCCATGCGCGTGGTGGGCACCGGCCAGCCGAAGTGCCGCAGCGCCCGCTCCGCGTGTCCCCGGAACGCCGCCAGCTCCCCCAACTGGAAGCGCGCCTCCGCCAGCAGCGCCTCCAGGTGGCCCTGGTGCAGCGAGTCGCGCGCGGGCACCCGCTCCAGCGCGCGCGTGAGGAAGGGCAGCGCTTCGCGACAGGCGCCGACGCGCAGGGCCTCTTCACCGGCGCGCTGCGCATACGCGGCCTCGCGCGCGGAGTCGCCCGCCTCGCCCCAGTGGTAGCAGAGCGCCGCCGTGCGCTCGGAGCCGTCGCGGTACGCGGCCTCCATCGCCTCCGCCACCCGCCGGTGCAACAGGGGGCGCTCCGCCGCGGCCAGCTCCTCCAGCACGCCCTCGCGCAGCTTGTCGTGCGCGAAGCGCCAGTGCCCGTCCGCCACGTCCAGCACCGCCGCCGCCGCGCAGTACGACAGCCAGCGCTCCACGTCCACGCCGGGCGCCGCGTGCTTGAGCAGCGTCACGTCCACCTGCCGTCCGACGATGGCGGCCACGCGCAGCAAGTCACGCGAGCTGGCGGACACCTTCTCCAGCCGCCGCCGCACCAGCCGCCGCACGCCACCGGCGAACACGCGCTCCGGCAGCGGCATGTCGCCCAGCCTGTCCAGCCCGCCCGCCTCCTCCGCCAGCGCGCGCGCCACCTCCACCAGGAAGAACGGATTGCCCTCCGTCTCGCGGCGCAAGAGCTCCACCAGGTGCGGCCTGCTGCCCGCCGGGCCAATCATCGACTCGCTGAGGACCGAGATTTCCACCGCGTCCAGCCGGGGCAGCCGCAGCACGTCCAATCCGGGCAGCTGCGTGGGCAGCGTGGGGGCCTCGTCATCGCGGAAGCTGCCCAGCAATAGCAACGGCAACCCGGTGGCGCGAGCGGCGAGCCGCGACAACAGCAGCAGCGACTCCGCGTGGGCCCAGTGCAGGTCCTCCAGGAGCACCACCGTGGGCTGCGTCAGCCGCGCGAAGATGTCCTCCACCACTTGCAGCAGGCGCGCCTGCGCCATCTCCGCGCCCAGCTCCGCGGGGTCCTGCACCGCGCGGCCCAGGATGACCTCCAGGTCCGGCACCAGCGGCTTGAGGACGCTGGCCTCGCGGTCATCCAGCGGCGTGAGGATGGACAGCCAGCGCAGCACCGGCCGCCACTCCTGATACGGACTGCCGCCCGCGGCCACCGCCTGGCCGCGCAACACCACCGCGCCGCGCACCAGCGCCAGGGGCCGAAGTTCGTCGAGCAGGCGCGACTTGCCCACCCCGCTCTCTCCGCCCACCAGGAGCCCGCCGCCGCGCCCCAGGAGCGCCGCGTCCAGCACGGAGGACAACAGCGACAGCTCTCGCGCGCGGCCCACGTAGCGCGCGGCCTGGAGGAAGCTCTCGCGCGTGGTGACGGACTCGGACGGCACGGGGCGACGGGTGGCGGCGCACAGCGCGGCAATCACCTCGTCCGCGCTGCGAGGACGGCGCCGCGAGTCCTTGGAGACCAGCCGCTCCAACACCTCGTGGAGCGCCTCCGGGAAGTCCGGGGGAGCCGGCGGCGCCTTCCCGTCGAAGGGCAGCCGTCCGAAAATCATCTGGCACGCCATGGCGCCGACGCTGAAGAGGTCCGTCACCTCGGAGGGCGGCTGGTCCTCGAACAGCTCCGGGGCCAGGTAGCCCGGTGTGCCGCCCGGCTGCGCGCGGTGCACCTGCTCGCGCCCCACGGCGAGCCCGAAGTCGAGCACCTTCACCTGCCCGCGCGCCACCAGCACGTTGGCGGGCTTGAGGTCGCGGTGGATGATGCCTCGGCGGTGCAGGTACGCGAGCGCCTGGAGCGTCTGCACCAGCAGGTCCACCTGCACATCGAGCGGCTGATTCGTGCCCGCCTGCACCAGGTGCCGCGCGTCCTCCAGCAGGTCCATGGCCAGGTACGGCCGGTGCTCGGCGTCGAAGCCGTAGTCGAGCACGCTGATGACATGGGGATGTCTCACCGAGGCCAGCGTCTGGAACTCGTGAGCCAGTGACAGCGCCAGCTCATGGCGCGCGGCGGACGACGGGGTGTTCTCACCCGGCGGCGCCTTCACCAGGTCCTCCACCGTCTTGTGCAGCCGTTTGATGGCGACCGGGCCGTTCAATAAATCCTGCGCCCGCCACACCGTGCCCGCGCCGCCCCGCCCCAGGAAGTCGGAGATGCGGTAGCGCCCACCGACGACTTCGCCGTCGAAGAGACGGCGCGCCGGGTCCTCGAGCCGAGGCTGTGTCGCATCCAGTGGGATTGAACGCATGTGCGGGGGGCCGCCCGCCGTCATGATAACGAAGATTCAGGTTATCCGGGGGGTTGCTTTCCCCTGGCTGATACACGGGGTGTTACACACCCGGCACGAGACGACTTTTCCACCACCCTCCAGGGTAGGAGGGCCCGCCTGCTGGAATGTTCAGCGGCCGATGAGGCTCGCCAGTCCGCGGCCGCCCTGAACGGCGCCGAAGATGAGCGCGCCGAAGTAGGTGATGGTGCCCAGCGTCATGCCGTGGCCCGCCAGGATGGCGTAACCGTCCCGCTGGAGAATGCCGATGGCGAAGAACAGCGCGGCCAGCGCGGGCAGGGTGTTGCTGAACGGAATCAGGCCGAACGGCGCCATCAGCAGCACGCCGGCGACGAACAGCATGAAGCCGTTGAAGCGGTTGGTGCTGGCGCCGTGGGTGAGCACGAGCAGCCGCGGCTTGCTCAGGCGGTCCACCTTGGTGAAGACGTCCGCGCCCTTCTCCAGCGCGGGCTGGAGCGACGCGCGCGCCAGCTTCTTCTCCAAGAGCTTGCGAGGCAGCCACGGCACGCGGTTGAACGTCACGCCCACGCCGATGAGGACGATGAGCGCGCCGAACACGGTGGAGACGCCGGGCACGGACACCGGCAGGAGGAAGGGGAAGGTGAGGATGCAGCAGAAGAGCAGCAGGCCCTGCTCTCCACACGCCTGCATCAGCTCGCGCACGGTGAGCGACTCGGGCAGCCGCGCGGCCAGGGCCCGCAGCGTGGCGGACAGCTGGGTCTGGGTGTCGGAGAACTGAGCGGAGGGCGAGGACGACGAGGGCGTGGACATGGACGCCCGCTGACTACCACGGCCGGGCGGCCCGTGGTCAGCTCCAGGCGATGTCGTACACCGCTTCCTCGCCCTGCCGACGGACCACCTGCACGGAGGGGTGACGAGCGCCGCTCGCCTCCAGTCCCGCGAGGAACAGGCCCACGTAGAAGCCCGCCACCACGACGGGCCGGCAGGTGAGCGCGTAGTGCCCGGGCCCCCGAGGCTCCAGCGTGGCCTCCAGGTAGTTGGTGCCCGTGCGCAGGTTGCGCGTCATGCGCGCCAGCATCCGTTCAGGTCCCAACAGGCGCACGGTGGTGAGCAGCGCGCTGCCGATGAGCGTGGAGCCGAAGCCCTCCACGAAGCGGCGGCCCACGACGACGGCGCCCTCCTCCAGCGGCATCTGCGGCGCCAGCGTGTCGGCGGCCACCTTCAGCGCGCCCAGCCACACGTCCAGCGGGTACGCGGGCGCCAGACGCCCGTTCGTGTCGATGCCCACCTGCTTGAGCCGGCCGACACAGCGCTCATCGAGCTGGTCTCCCAGCGCGCGGATGAGGCCTTCAAAGCTCTGGGGGAAGACGAGAGGCTCGCGGGTGTCCAAGGCGGGCGGATGCTACGCACAGGACAGCGCGCTCCGCATCCGGCAGGTTGACGAATTCGCAACGGATTGAAACATCCACCGGTGAACATCTGTCTCGTCCTCCGGGGTGACCCAGGGGGTGCGGGTGCCTATCTCGAAGGCGCATGCGCGGGTGGGTGGCCTTGGTGGTGGCGGCGTCGGTGCTGACGGGCTGTCCCGTCGCGTGCACGAAGGAGCGGCCGAAGCCGTTCCAGCTCACGGGTGAGGTGGGCTCGCACGGGCCGGACTTCGCGGTGGCGCTGTATCAGACGGTGGGCGTGCGCATGGCGCCGGGCAACCGGCTGACGTGGGCCAACAACGGCGCTGTCTTCGACGTCATGGTGGAGGAGATTGGCCACGCGCGCTCCTCCGTGAACCTGGTCATGTTCATCTGGCGACCGGGGCGCGCCTCGGACCGGCTGGTGGAGGCGATGGCCGAGCGGGCACGCGCGGGGGTGACGTGTCGCGTGCTGGTGGACCCGCTGGGCAGCGCGGGCTTCGAGACGAGCGTGAAGCCTCGCCTGGAGGCCGCGGGCTGCCGGGCGCACCTGTTCCGACCGCTGCCCGCGGACGAGAACCTGGCGCGCAACCACCGCAAGCTGCTCGTCGTGGATGGACGCGTGGGCGTCACCGGCGGGCTGGCGATTCAAGACGAGTGGCTGGGCGAGGGCCTGCGCGAGGAGGAGTGGCGCGACACGAACGCGCGCGTGGTGGGCCCGGTGGTGGAGCAGATGCAGCAGGCGTTCGCGGAGAACTGGCAGGAGACGACGGGAGAGCTGCTGCCCGTGAGCGACTTCCCCACGCTGGCGCAGCCGGTGCCCGGGCTGGACGACGCGGGCGCGGGCTGGGCGGCCTTCGTGGGCAGCACGGCGAACCCGGAGGTGACGCGCGCGGAGCGGCTGACGCAGTTGATGGTGCGCGCGGCGACGAAGCGGCTGTGGATTGCCCAGTCGTACTTCACGCCGAACGGGCCCTTGTCGGAGCTGCTGCAGGAGCGGGCGCGCGCGGGCGTGGACGTGCGTGTGCTGGCGCCGGGGGACCTCAACGACCAGGGCATCATCACCGTGGCGCAGCGGGCGTCGTATGCGGCGCTGCTGGAGGCGGGCGTGCGCGTGTGGGAGTACCAGCCGTCGATGATGCACGCGAAGACGATGCTCGTGGATGACCGGCTCGTCCTGGTGGGCTCCATCAACTACGACCCGCTGTCCTTCAACGTGCTGGAGGAGGGCTCGCTGGTGCTGGAGGACATCAACGCCGCGAAGCAGATGGAGACCTTCTTCCTGGAGGACCTGTCCCACGCGCGCGAGGTGGGCGACACCGGACAGGCGCGGCGCTGAGTTCGACGGGCGGGCTGGGCAGCCACCCGCCGGTGTGCTGAAGAGGGCCCTCTCTTCCCAACGCTGGAGCCGCCGCCATGACGCAGCCGTCCCGCCTTCTCTTCGTCGCCGGAGCCACGGGCGCCACGGGGCGCAACGTGGTGAAGCAGGCCCTGGCGCGCGACGTGCCGTTGATTGCCCACGTGCGCCCCAAGAGCGCGGACACCGAGCCCGCGAAGAGCTGGCCGCGCAAGGCCGTTGTCGAACTGGCGCGCGGCGAGTCCCTGGCCGAGGCGATGAAGGGCAGCACCACGGTGCTCCAGCTCATCGGGACGATGCGCAAGCGCTTCGCGTCGGGGGACACCTACGAGACGAGCGACATCGGCACCACGCGGCAGCTCGTGGACGCGGCGAAGCAAGCGGGGGTGGACCACCTGGTGCTGCTCAGCTCGGTGGGCGCGGGCCGGCCGGTGGGGGCGTACTTGAAGGCGAAGGCGGAGGCGGAGCGGCTGGTGCGCGAGAGCGGCATCCCCTGGACGGTGGTGCGCCCGCCCGCGTTCGAGGGCGAGTACCACCACCCGCCCGCGCTGCTGCGCACGCTCTCGAAGCTGCCCCTGCTGGGCGGACTGCGCCCCATCCACCTGGACCAGCTCGCCGCGGTGCTGCTGCACGTGGCGGTGAAGCGAGCACCGCTGAACACGGTGCTCGAAGGGAAGAGCTTGTGGAGCGAGGTGGCGGCGAGCGGGACGTGAGCCCGGTCGACGCGAAGTCCCCCCGGGCTCGAGTCCCGGGAGGACCTGCTCAGCGCGCCGGGGCGCCGCTTACGATGCGGCGCTCTGCGAGTTCTGCTTGAGCGCCTCTTGAAGCAGGTGCCGCAGCTCCGGACCCTCCACGAGCTCGGAGGCGGACAGCCGACCGAAGTTCAGGCGGGTGAGCACCCACGTCTCCTTGCCCTTCAGGTCCGGCGGGCCCGCCTCGGTGAACTCGGGAGGAAGGTCATCCGGCCCCTCCGCACGGTAGGCCAGGAAGACATCCGGGACGGTCATCCCCTTGCCCTGCGGAGAGAACCGCTCGGCGAGCGTCTCCGCGGGTGAGCGCCCGGTGATTTTCCCGAAGGAGAGCGCATAGCCGAGGAAATCACTGATGACCTTCTTCGGGTCCTCACTGACGTCGAGAATCGTTCCTGCTGGGCGAACGGTGCGCATGTCGGCTCTAGCTAGCATGGGTTGGCCTCACCTCAACGCGCGAGCTGGGGGTTGTTGAGGTTGTCCTCGGACACCCACCAGCTCTTGATCTTCCCGATGCCCGCACCCGAGGGGTCCGGGTCGCGCGCGACAATCACCTTGACCGTGGTGGGATTGCCCGACGCATCCACGACGGGCACATCCACGGGAATCAAGCGGTCATTGGGACCGGCGGTCTTCAGGGCATCCGACGCGTGCTGGTAGAGGTCCTGCTCGAAGCGGGCGAGCGCTTCCGACCCGGGCCCCTCGAAGATGGTCTTCGGCACCGCGACGTCCTGGCCGTCGTACTGGTAGTTGATGACGCTGACGTCGATGTCGGTCGTCTCACCCGGCAGACGGAAGCCGAGCCTGCGCTCGGGAGAGGGCGTCATCCTGTCGCCGTACGTGGCGAGCGTCTCGTTCCAGGCCTCGCGGGTGTGGCCGCCCGAGAACCCGTTCTCTCGGAAGGGCCTCGAGGACCGGATGTCGAGCCGGTAGCCGGGAGGCGGCTCCTCTCCGGGCGTCCACTCGAAGCTCTTGCCGTCGCTCGTCGTGACGCGGACCCGAGGCGCGGGCTGCGGCTCCGACGGCAGCAGGAAGCCGTCCTTCGGGTTGTATTTGATCTTCCCCAGCGGGGTGCCGTCGGCGTTGAGCACCTCGACCTTGGTCTTGTTGTCGAGGGGCGGCGTCCCTGGCATCGCCTGCAGCGCGACCACGGCGGTGGTCGGGTCCACCTTCTTGCCGTTGGTCAGGTTGACCGGCGCCGCCTGATTGACGTTGGCGCGGTCCTGGAAGTTCGTGCTCGCCAGGTGCTCACGCGCGTCCTGCATGCCCGTGGTCGTCGCGTTCAGGCGCGAGACGTCATCCAGCATGGCCACGAAGCCACGGCCCTTGTCGACCGAGTCCACCTGCCCCGCGTGCTGCGTGAGCTGGCGCTCGACGCTGGCGATGCGCGCCTCCAGGTCCTTGAGCTGTTCGGCCGTCGCGGGCGTCGTCCTGCCCGCCGCGCCGGAGACCGCCTCGGTGAGGCTGGCCTGCGCGGCCTCCAGGTTCTTGAGGATGCCGGAGAGCTTCTGCACCTCCAGGTTGGACTCGAAACCCTGCGTGCCGTAGCCGGGCATGCCGGTGATGGCCTGCTTCACCTTGTCGATGAGCTGGCGCACCTTGCCCATGGTGCCCTCGTAGCGTTGGAGGACGCGCGCCGTCTCCATGTGCGCCTGGATGTCCTCCTTCGTCGCGTCCGGGCCCGCCTCGATGTGCACCTTGCCGTTGTCGTAGCGCACCTGCGTCGTGCGGCCCTGGAGCTCCGGGTTGCGCACCACGGGCACGGGAGGACGTCCCGTGTTGTCGGTGCCCACCTCGGGCCGCGTGGGAGCCGCAGTCGGAGGCAGGGGGATGAGCTGTCCCGTCGCCGGGTTCACCCGGTACTCGGTCGGCGTCGTCGGCCTGTTCTCCACCCGGTTCTGGGGAGGACGCCCCGTCTGCTCGGGGCCTCCCGTCGGAGCGCCCGTGCGAGTGTCGGTGGTGGTACCGGGGCTCGTCGTCGTGGTGCCCGGCTTCGGCTTGTTCGTGCCGTTGGTGCCGTTCGTACCGTTGGTGCCGTTCGTACCGTTGGTGCCGTTCGAGCCGTTGGTACCGTTCGAGCCGTCGCTGCCGTGGCGTCGGCGTCCGCCGAGGCTGACGGTGGTGCCGGCGCCGCCGTTGCCGCCCTCCGCCGTGACGTCGCGGTGCCGCCCGTTGAGCTCGAAGTCGACGACGCCCAGCTTCGCGCCCACACCCAGCTCGCGGTCCGTGAACGAGCCGGTGGTGAATCGCGCATCCACGTCCACGCCTTCGAAGGCTGTGTCGAACTTCCCGTCCATCAGGTTCTTCGTCACCTGCTGGAGCTGCTCACCCTTCAGCCCGCTGATCTCCGCGGTGAAGAACTGTCCCTTCGGCCCCGCGTCCACCGAGCCCTCCACGGAGATGCTCGTCTCCGCGGGCCCCGCGAACGGGGCGGTGCCCGGGCTCGCCAGGAACGCCAGCACGTCCTTGGCGTCCAGCTTGCTCGCGTCCAGCGGGATGCTGGTCTCCAGGCTCACGGAGCCGGTGATTTCTCCGCCGAGGTTGAGGCCCGCCGCGCCCTTGAGTCCGCCGGCGATGCTCGCCGCGCCGGAGCCCTCGATTTCGAGCGAGCGCACCAGGTTGGTGGGCTTGCCCTTCTCGAACTCCACCCGGAAGCTCGTCGTCGCGCCGATGCTCGCGGACAGCTCCGCGCTGGCCGGGCCGAACTTCCCGCCGAGGCCGGCTTCCGCCTCCGCGCCAATGTTCACCTCCATGGCCGACAGGTGGTCGAGGAGGAACTTGTGGTCCTCGCCTCCGGACGCCAGCGCCGCGGGGCCCTTGCCCAGGATGACGGCCGCCTTGGCCGCCTCCTCCGGCGTGTCGAACGTCATCTCCATGCGGCCACCGGCCGACACGGACGCCGAGCCCACCAGGCCCACGCCCACGTCGCCCGTCACTTCGGCGGAGAGCTGGTACTTGCCGTCGGCGGTCTTCTCGACCTCGACCTCGCCCTCGATGCCCGCCTTGAGGCCGACCTTGACGTCCAGGTTGCCGCTCAACGTCAGCGTGTCGCCCGCGCTGTTGAGCTTCTTGATTTCGTCCGCCACCGCGTCTTCGATGGGCGCGGTCACCTGGTCGATGACGTAATCAATCGGCTTGAGCACCACGTCCTTGGCGAAGCCCAGCGCGTCCTTGGCGAAGTCGCCCGCGATGCCCGCCAGGTCACTCAGGCCCTCGGTGACGAAGTCCTTCGCGTCCTGGTACCAGGGGAGCTGACGCTCCTTGTCGAGCTCCTTGGGCTTCGCGCCCGACGCCACCTTGCCGTCAGCGCCCGTCTCGAAGCTGACGTGGTCGTACTTCCACCGGTTGTCGTCCGCCTCCTGGAGGCTCTTCACCTCCGTGGGCTCGTGCTTCATCTGGAGCTGGCCGTCGGGGCCCACCGTGCCGGAGGACTTCGACACCGTCTGCGTCCGGTTCGCGTAGCCCTCGTCGAAGCGGCTGCCGTCCGGGTCATACCCCGTCACGGTGGTGTTGCTGGTGATGTTGCCCTGCGCCTGCCGGGTGAGCGCGGGCAGCGAGTCCGTGGACGCGGCGTCCTTGGGCCCGTACGTCACTTCCTGCTGGCTGCGCGCCACCTGCACGCCGTTGCCGTTCTTGTCCGACGCGAGCGGCTGCGTGGACACCGACTCTGTCTTCTGGGTGGAGGTCGCGGGCTCGCCCTTCGCGTTGAAGCGAATCTCCTCCGTCGTCGTGAGGCTGGACTCACCGGGCTTGAGGGAGGTGGGGTCCCGGTTCGTGTCGTGGTGGTCCTCGCCCTTGGAGGCGTCGTTCAGGGCCTTGCCCTGCTTCGCCTCGAAGTCGCTGATGGCGTTGGCGTCGAAGCCCGGCGTGTGAATCTCCGTCTTCTTCACCTGCTTGGCGGGCAAGCCCTGCGCGTTGAACTCCGTGTCCGTCGTCACCGTCGTCGGGCCCTGGGGCGTGCCGGGCCGTCCCACCAGCGCCGCCGAGGCCTTCTCCATGCGCACTTCATCGGAGCGCGACTGGGGTACTGACGTAGCGGGGTTGTACTTCGTGGTGGACGTGGAGGTGGTGAGGCCCGTCTCCGGGCTCTGCGTCGTCTGGCTCTTGCGCGACTCGAGGCTGGTCGTCTTCCCCTTCGCGTCCGCGGACTTCGTCCACGTCGTCTCGCGCGAGCCACCTTCCTTCGGTGACTCCTTCGCCGTCACCGTGGACGTGTAGCTGCCGTCCGGCTTGATGGTGACGGTGTTGCCGCTCTTCGCGTCGGAGAGCTGCGTCTCGCCGGTGAGGGCGTTCTTCTTCACGTCGTACGTCGCGCCGGAGGACGGGTCCTTGAACTTCTGGCCGTCCTTCAACTTCGCCGCGTCCTGGACATCCTTGGCGTCCACCGCGTCGAGCGCCTCGGGAGGCTTCTCGCCCGCGACGGGCTGCTGCGCGGGGGCCTCGGCCTTCGGCGGCGCGGTGGTGCCGAGCAGCTTCTCCAGCTCCGCCTTGCGGCTGGTGCCCTCGAAGGCGGAGACCAGCTCGTTCTTCTTCGGCTTGACGCTGTCGATGTCCTTCTGCGTGTAGGGCTGAGGCTTCTTCTCCTCGGTGGCGGCGGTGTTCGCCTTGCCCATGGCCTCTTCGGCCTTCTTCGCGGTGAGGGCGACCTTCTCCTCGGCGGCCTGGAGCTGCTTCTCCGCGGCGGCGGTCTTCTGCGCGGCGGCCTGCTTCGCCTTCTCCGCGTTGGCGGCCTCCGTCTTCGTCTTCTGCGCCTCCTCGGGCTTCTGGCCGGGCTTCTGCGCGTTCTTCTGGGCGTCGGCGGCGGCCTTCTGCGCGGCGGCTTGCTGTCGCTTCGCGGCCTCCGCAGCCTGACGAGCGGCTTCAGCGGCCTTGCGTGCGGCCTCCGCGGCCTTGCGTGCGGCCTCCGCGGCCTTGCGCGCTGCTTCCGCTCGCTGGCGAGCTTCCTCGGCGCGACGTGCTGCTTCCGCCGCCGCGGCAGCGCCCGAAGCTCCTGAACCACCACCCGTGGGTGACAGACCGCCCATGGAACAATCCCCTTTTCGTCAGAACTGACACCCTATTATCGAGAAGGCGGGCCCAGGGTTACGTCCCGGCTTCCGTGGATCTACGAATAGTTGCCGAATGGGCGCTATCTGGAAACAGGCGCTTGGGACCGACAGCCCTGCCTGGTTGGGTGCCAAGGACTGGCATGAACCCGGCGCAACTGCTTGCAGCCACGCGGGGTGAAGCCTGTCTTGCCCGCACAGCGCCTGGAGTGGGAAGTCCGCACCACGTGAGAGCTCGAGGGATGGCCTCACCAGAATTCTGGGAGCCCCATCGGAACCCATCAGGTCGCCACGTTCGCTGTGCGGAACGTGAGGTGGTGAACAGCGGCCCGGGGCGTCGGGGACGCGGTAGTTTGGGGCCCTTGTTCATTCTTCGCCCGAGACACCCCATGCATCGTTACCTCGTCGCCGCCCTGCTCACGCTGTCCCTCGCTGCCTGCTCGGATGACCCGGACCCGGTACCGCCGGCGACGGATGGAGGCGCGGACGCGGGCACCCCCGACGGCACGGATGGGGGTTCGGATGCCGGGGTGGATGCGGGGACGGACGCGGGGACAGAGCCCTTCCCGGATGCGGGCAGCTCGCACGGCACGGGGAAGCTGCCGTGTGACAGCACGGGCACGGTGGTGTCCAACGACCAGGCCTATACGTTCTGCGTCGCGCAGGTGGCGGGCGTCGAGTTGAAGATTGTCGAGCCTCGCACGGGCATCGTCGCCGTGCCGTTGAACCTGGCCATCTACCTGCATGGGGATGGGGCGCGGGCGCACACGGGAAATACGGCGCCGCGCCTGCAGGCGCCGTGGGCGTTCGAGCACGACACGCTCTATGTGTCAGCGCTCGCGCCGAACAAGTGCGCGTGGTGGACGAAGCCCACGTTGACGACGTGCTCGGACACCGCGACGGAGGCGGACCGGGATATCGCGGGAGACAACGCGCGAGCGCTGGCGGAGGTCATCGATACGTTGCGCAAGCGCTGGGACCTCAACAACGAGCCCATCCTGTTCGGCGGGTCTTCAGGTGGCGCGGTGCTCCTCACGGCGAGCTTCCTGCCGAAGTATGGCAATCGCTATCGCGGTGTCTATGCATTGGGGTGCGGTGGGGAGGCGCCGTGGAGCGGCTCGCTGGACTGGGACAGCACGAGGCCCGAGCTGAGAGGACCCACGAAGCTGTTCTATTCGTACGGCGACCAGGATGAGTACCTCACGGACATCCGGGCCAGTGTGACCGCGTATCGAGGGTTCTCGGTGCCGCTGGAGGAGAACATCATCGCGGGAGCCGCGCACTGCGCGTTCGACCATATCGGCGGCGTGAAGGACATCTGGGCGGGAGCGCTGGACGCGCGGTAGTCGCGGGCGGGGTGCCCGGCGTTCGCGGTGGATGTCGAATGCCGGGTGCACATCCCATCCCGCCAGTCCCTTGCCGCACGGGCCCTGTTTCTGGAAGGAGTCTCTTCTGGATTGATGACACGGAGAGATTCGCGCATCGAAGACCCTACCTCATGGATGTCAGACCCATGCACTACCTTTCAAGTAGACCATGGGACCCTATTTCGACCTCGTGCTTCGTCGCCTGGTGCAGAACCATCCGGAACATCTGCTCCTGCTCCTCTTTGGCGCTGACGCACCGACCTTCGTGCACGCCGCCGACACCAGCCTTCCGCAGTCCGAGCGCCGCGCGGACGCCATCCTGGTCGTCGAGGCCCCCTCGGAGCGCTTCGCCGTGGAGCTGGAAATCCAGGCGCAGGCCGACCCCGACTTCGCCCGGAGGTTCCTGGACTACACGGTGCGCATCCATCTGCGTGAAGGGCTCCCGGTGTTGCCCGTCGTCCTTCTGGTTGTCCCGGAGGCAGAAGGTGTTCGCCCGCCCTACCTCGTCCACTGTCGCGGCAGGCAGGTGCTTGCCTTTGATTTCTTGGTTGTCAGGCTTTGGGAGGTGGATTTCTCCCAGCCGGCCCTCCAGGCGGCCACCGGGCTCGTGCCGCTCTCGGTTTTGGATGCACGAGCAGGGCCCGAGCGCGCGACGTGGGCAGAAGAACGCTTGCGACAAGCCAAGGACCTCTCGTCGCAGGAGAGACTGGATTTGCTCATCGTCCTGGGTACCCTTACGTCACGCCGCTTCGGCAGCGAGCGGCTCAGCCCGTCCTTGAGGAGCATCATGATCGACTCACCTTTCTGGGAAGAACTGCGCGCACAGGAACGAGCGCTTGAACGGACCAGAGAGCGCGCTCGGACCCTCGTCACCTTCGCGCACAGCCGGGAGCTCACGGTGTCCTCTGAGGAGGAACAGCGCCTCGCGGCCATGGACGAAGCAGAACTGGCGCGGCTCATCACCCTCGCCTTCACCGCTCCAGACACGGCTCTCCGAGCGCTGCGAGAGGCCATTGGTCTCTCGACACGTCATCATTGAGGGTCCGACGAAGTTCCAGAGTTCAAGCTCTCAGCGGGAGCAGGCGCCCTCGCAAGAGCACACCCAGCGTCACGACAGCGGGAAGCAGGGATTCGACGAGCAAGAGGCCCCGGTACGTCCGTGCTTCGGACGAGGAGAGTTCGGCCTGGAGGACGGGGCCGACGTCCGCGCTGAAGAAGTCGTTCTGAAGCCAGACGACGGCCCAGAGAATCGAGAGCGCGCAGGCAACGCGCCACAGCCCGCCTCGGCGCCACAGCACGAGCAGGGCACAGAGCATGGACATCACGAGGGTCGCCAGGACTGGAGCGGGCTCCCACGGAGCCTGCTGTTTGTCCAACACCTCTGCCTGGCACAAGCCCGGGAACATCATGACGCTCAGCACGACCCGGTATGCGTATCTGCCCATGAGTGTGGCTCCTCGGCCTCGGTAATCGACTGGTTGCAAGGAGTCCGCCAACACCAGCATGGGTGCCCCACTCTTCCGCGACGGCAACCGCCTACCTCCGTGAGTTCCAGCGTTCGAGGAAACCTCGACGCCGCGACTGGCGCTTGCGCAGGGCTTCGAAGCGGACCTTGAAGTCCTCCTGTCGCTTCTGGCGAGTGGCCAGTTCGTCCAAGCCCGCCGCGAGCCTCACGGCCTCGTCGTACTCACGCTCCGATACCAGTTGTTCGAGCCGCGCCCAGGCGCCCTCCACGTCACGAGCCAATGAGTCCAGGTACTCCCGATGCTTCCGTACGGCGGCGCTCAGGGCTCGCTTTGCTTGAGATTCATCCTTGCGCGCCTTCACCAACCGACGCACATGCGCGATTCCCCGCAGTTCGCCACGGGTCCGCCGTGCGACACGAGGCCCCGTCATTCCACTCGCGTGGAAGGCACGTCCCAGTTCGGCTCCCAGTGCCAGGTCTGGCTCCGCCACCGCGCGAAGGAGCCTTTGCTCCTTCTGTTTCGGAGTGAGTCGACGGACCCAGTCCCGCAGCCCCGGAATATGACCGCCAGGCTTGGCGCTCTTGCTCGCGGCGGTGGCGAGCAGTTCGCTATCGAGACCCAGCAGGTCCACGAGGGCATGTTGTGCGGCGGTGAGGCTCGCCAGCCCCGGGGGCACGGGCGGCTCCTCGGCATCGTCGGCAGCATCGGTGTCCTGGATGAAGCTCAGCCAGACAAGGTAGGCACTGCGCAGGTCTCCCTGAAGCAACTCGGCACGCAGAGGGAGCAACTCCGCCAGCGAGCCCGGAGCCACCTCTTCGTCCGCGGGCTCGTCGTCATCTCCAGGAAGGTCGAGCACGACGTACTCCCCCACGACCTTGAGGGACGGGCCTGACCTCCCCGGGAAGTACGCCTTGAGGGCCTTGAGGTCCACACGCTGCCTTGGCAGGCGCAGCATCAACCGCCGCGTGCCCCAATTCGACGAGTAGAGAAAGGCGTCGAAGTAGCGGGCGAGGAGCTTCGCGGGGTCGGCCTTGAGGTCGCCCCAGTGGTACTCATTCCAGAAGCGCGACGGAGTGATTTCCGCCCGCGTCGAGATGGCCCGCAGCTCCGCCATCTGCTTCGCCGTCAACGGTTGGTCCAACGCCACGAACTCATAGACCTGATGCTCACTCATGAGTCCTCCGCCGGTCCTGGATGCACGCGCGAAAGTGTCTCTGCCCCACCTACTCCTTCACCGCCCCCGCCGTGAGTCCCGACACAATCCTCCGCTGGAACAACACGGTGAGCACCACCAGGGGCAGCGTGGCCACCACGGAGGCCGCGGCTATCTCACCCCAGGGCTCGCGGTACTCACTGGCGAACAGGCTGATGGCCACCGGCACCGTGCGCTTCTCCGGCGTCGTCAAGAACGTCAGCGCGAACAGGAACTCGTTCCACGCGAAGATGAAGACCAGGATCGCCGTCGTCGCCAGGCCCGGCGCCGCCAGGGGCAACAACACGCGGCGGAACGCCTGGAACGGCGTGCAGCCATCCACCCGCGCCGCTCGATACAGCTCGTCCGGGAGCTGCCGGAAGAACGACGTCAACACCCACAGCGTCAGCGGCATCGCGAACGTCGCATAGGGCAACGCCAGCCCCACCAGACTGTCTCTCAGCCCCACCGCGCGCAGGATGAGATACAGCGGGCTCACCGTCGCAATCGGCGGAAACATGCTCACCGCCAGCGCCGCGCTCAACAGCAACCCCTTGCCTCGGAACTCCAGCTTCGCCAGGGCAAACGCCGCCGCCGAGCCAATCACCAGACAGAACACCGTCGTCAGCGCCGCCACCACCAGCGAGTTCAACACCACCCGCAAGAACGGCCGCCCCCACAGCACGCTCACGTAGCTCTCCAACGTCAGGTGCGAAGGCCACGGCCGGGTCAGCTCTCCATCCGGCCACAGGCTCGTCAGCACCTGCCAGAAGAACGGCCCCAGGAAGAACGTGAGGAACGCCACCACCGCCAGCGCCGTCCCCAGCCCCGCGCGCTGTCTCATCGCGCCTCCTCCTGTCGCCCCAGCAAGCGCAGCCACACCGCCGCCAGCACGACGACGCACAGGAACGTCGCCACCGACAGCGTGCTCCCGTACCCGAAGTCCCCCGAGCGCATCAGCGTCTTGTACGCGTAGATGCTCAGCGTCTCCGTCGTGTTCGCCGGCCCTCCCTCCGTCAGCACGTAGATGGCGTCGAACACCCGGAACGCATCCAGCGAGCGGAACAACACCGCCAGCAGCAACGCCGGCTTCAACAACGGCAAGGTGATGGAGCGGAACGTCCGCCACGGCGAGGCCCCATCCACTCGCGCCGCCTTGTAGAGGTCCTCGGGAATGCCTTGCAGCCCCGCCAGCACCAGCAGCGCCACGAAGGGCGTCGTCTTCCACACGTCCACCAGGATGGCCGCGTGCAACGCGTACCCGGGCGCTCCCAGCCAGTTGATGTCACTGCCCAGCAACAGGCGATTGATGAGCCCGTAGTCCGGATTGAACATCCACGCCCACAGCCTCGCGCTCACCACGGTGGGAATCGCCCACGGCACCAGCACCGCCGCGCGCAACAACCCTCGCCCCGGAAACGTGCGCTGTAGCAACAGCGCCAGCGGCACCGCGAGCAACAGCTCCACCCCCACCGCCACCCCCGTGAAGTACGCCGTGTTCCCCAGCGCCGACCAGAACCGCGCGTCCCCGAGCAGGTACGCGTAGTTCCCCAACCCCACGAAGCGCCGCTCACCGAAGACGAGGATGAAGCGGTGCAGGCTCAGCCACACCGCCGCGAGAATCGGATACAGCGCCACCGCCGCGAGCACCAGCACCGCGGGCGCCACCAGCCAGTACGCCTGTCTGCGCTCCCGCTCCAGCGAGCCTCGCACGCGCCCCACCGGCCCTGGCCCTTGAGCCGTCATCGCATCACCTCCGCGAGCTGCCCCTCCGGCGCGCTCATCGCCCCTCCCCCATCAAATGGTCCACCTGCTTCTGCGCGCGCCGCAGCGACTCCTCGGGCGAGCGCAGCCCCGCCACCGCCGCGGAGAACTCGCTCTGCAACACATCTGAAATCAGGTTGTAGTACGGCGTCACCGGCCTCGGCTTCGCCCGCTCCGCCATCTCCCGCAGGCCCGCGATGAACGGCGAGCTCTGCTTCAACCTCGCATCGTCATACACCGCCGCCCTGGGCGGATTGCGCGCGTAGTGCACCGCCAGCACCAGGTTCGCCTCCGGCGACGTCAGGTGGGAGATGAGCTTCGCCGCCAGCTTCCGCCGCTCCGGCGACACATGCGCGTTCACCGCGAGCTGATACCCCCCCAACGTCCCGAAACCCGGCTCGCCACTCACCGTCGGCAGCGGCGCCATCCCCACCTTGCCGCGAATGGGCGAGCCCTCCTTCTGCGCCTCGCTCCACGCATACGGCCAGTTGCGCATGAACACCGCGCGCCCCTCCTGGAAGATGCGCCGCGCCTCCTCCTCCCCAAACCCCATCACCGTCTCCGGCGACACCCCGCTCACCAGCAACCCGCGCAGATACGCGAGCGCCTCGCGCCCAGCCTCCGTCTCCAGCAACACGCGCCCGTTCTCCCCCATCGCGTGTCCGCCGTGCCCCCACAGCGCTTCAAAGACATTGCAGCTCAAGCCCTCGTACTGGCGGCCCTGCCACACATAACCCTGGATGCCCGGCACCTTCGCCTTCGCGTCCAACGCGAAGCGCTCCAGCTCCGCGTACGTGCGCGGCGCCCGAGGCACCAGGTCCGTGCGGTAGTACAGGACGCCCACGTCCAGGTACCAGGGCACCGCGTACGTCCGCCCCTCCACGACGACGGCCTCCACCGGGCCCGGCAGGAACTCCTCGCGCAGCCGCTCCGGCGGGAACTCCGCCGACAGGTCCGCTATCCACCCCGCCCGCGCGAACTCCGGCACCCACACCACGTCCGCCACCAACACGTCGAAGTCCTTCGCCCCACCCTCCAACGACGTGAGGAAGAACTGGTGCGCCAAATCGGACGAGTTCGGCAGCGCCTCGGTGACGAGCGTCACCCCGGGGTTGTCCCGCTCGAACCCCGCCAGCAGCTCCCGGAAGGGCTCCGGCGGCCCCCACAGCGGCTGATACTTCAGCACCAGCCGTGTGGCCCCCGCCCCGTCACGCCCATCCTCCGAACCCGAGCCGCCGCCCCGCCGGCACCCCGCCGACAGCACCGAGACACCCAACACGAGCACGACGAAGAACGAGCGGACCATGGGTGTCGGCAGTCTCCAGCCCCCCACCCCACCGTCAACCCGCGCCCACGCCCACGGTTCTCACCCCAACACCCTGTTTCTCCTCGGGCACGGGCCACACCGGGCAATTCGGGCCCATCTGGAGAAAAACGTCCCTCTGGAACTCCGGGGGCCTAACCCAGTGCGTCCGTTTGCCTTCACCCCGGGAACGGGCGTTATCCTTCCGACAGAGCAGCAGCAGGACCTCTGGGTGGGGGATGCAATGGCGGAGAAGGCTCGGGAGTGGAAGTACGGCGCGCATCGGGTTCGCATCGAGCCGCCAGACATCGCGGTGGCGACCTTCGAGGGTCCCATCACCATGGACGACGTGAAGCGCACCTCCGAAATCTACAAGGAGGTCTACGAGCACATCGGCCCCTACTACATCCTCGCGGAAATCGGCCGCTCCCAGATTGAGGCCGCCGGCCGCCGCTACCTCTCCGAGAACAACCGCTCCGAGTGGTTCAAGGGCTGCGTCTACGTCGGCGCCGACATCGTCCAGCAGACCTTCGGCAAGGCCATCTCCCTCGCCATGCTCTTCACCGGCAAGTCCAGCTTCGAGACCACCTTCGTCAAGACGCTCGACGACGCCCGCGCCTGGGTCCTCCAGAACCGCGCCCGCTCCCAGCGCAAGGCCGGCTGAGACGCGTCCCGCCGTCGTGTGAAATCCGACCCCCTCTGTCTCCTTCCAGACCCGGACCCCGTCTGAAAGTCCTGGTTTGGGAGGGAAGACTGGATTCTCGCTCCCGGTGGCCCTGGGCGGTATGCTCGCGCCGTCAGCCCAAGGGAGCGCCCATGCAGCAACAGGAATGGAAGTTCGGTGCCCACCAGATTCGCCAGGAGGCCCCGGACCTGGTCGTCGCCGTGTTCAGCGGCATGCTGAATCTGGAGGACATGAAGCGGGCCGTTGAAATCTACGGCGAGGTCGCCAAGAGCGGCGGCTATTACATGATTGCCGATATCGGCAACTCGCAGCTCCAGGCGGAAGCGCGCCGGTACCTGTCCGACAACAGCAAGGCGGAGTGGTTCAAGGGCTGCGTCTACGTCGGCGCGGACATGGTCCAGCAGACCTTCGGCAAGGTCATCTCGCTGGGCATGTTCCTGACGGGCAAGTCGGAGTTCAAGACGGAGTTCGTCAAGACGATGGCCGAAGCCCACGCCTGGGTGGAGCAGCAGCGCCGCGCCAACGTCCGCAAGAGCGGCTGAGCGTCCCCGCCTCCGCCGTCCGCTTCAACCGTCGCGGTGGCCCCTCCCAGGGCCCCGCCGCCCCCCACGTGTAACCGGGTTGAGCCCTTCCAAGGCGCTCCCCGCACGCGAAGTGCCTGCCGGATTTCCCACAGTCCGAGCCGATGGGACTTTTTCCGCCTCCGTCAACCCCCTGAAATCACATCCCTCCCGCCAGCACTGCACCGCTCCAGTGACGCACAAGGCCAGTTTCACTGAAAAAATCGCACCCCACTGGCGCGATAACTGGAAATTGATGTATAGGCGGTCATTCTGGAGCCCCCATCGCGCCCGGTTTATCCAGTCGGGCTCCGGAACCGGCTGTGCCCCATGCCTCAACCAACCCTTGTCCGAGCAGTGAGCTGGGGGGGCCCGCGCTCGAACTGCCGAGTGACTCCATGCCCGTAACGGTTCAGAAGCAGGAAGAGACCGGTGTTCCGGCCCATGCCCCCGCGGCGCCGCGCTGCCCTCACCTGGGCGCGCAGTACAACCCCTTCGCGGGGCCCCACGTCGACAACCCTCACCCCTTCTTCGAGAAGCTGCGCAAGGAGGAGCCGGTCAGCTTCAACCCGATGCTGAACATGTGGCTGGTGAGCCGCAACGACGACATCCTCCAGGTACTCAAGGACACGGCGCGCTTCTCCAACCGGGACATGCTGTTCAGCGGGACGACGCTGACGGACGAGGCGAAGGCCATCCTCGGGCAGGGCTTTCCGCTGGCCCACGTGCTCCTGGGCATGGACCCGCCGGAGCACACCCGGCTGCGCAGGCTGATGAACCGGGGCTTCACCGCGCAGCGCATCGCCGGCATGGCGCCCTTCATCGAGAAGCTGGCGCGAGAGATGGTGGGCCGCTTCGCCCAGGACGGCCACGCGGACCTGGTGGAGCAGCTGGCGTACCCGCTGCCCGCCCACGTCATCCTCGGCGTCATGGGCGTGCCGCAGGAGGACGTCTGGAAGATAAAGCGCTGGAGCGCGGACTGGCAGCAGCTCACCTTCGAGCACGTGCCGCCGGAGAAGCAGCCGGAGCTGGCGCGCGGGGTGATTGAGTTCCAGAAGTACTGCGTCCAGCTCATCGAGGAGCGCCGCAAGGAGCCCCGCGAGGACCTCACCAGCTACCTGGTCGAAGTCGAGGCGGACGGCGAGGCGCTCACGGTGCACGAGCTGGTGATGGCCATCGGCGCGTCCTTCCTGTCCGCCGGCCACGAGTCCACCACGGCGATGATGGCGAACACCTGGAAGCTCGCGCTGGAGCACGGCATGTGGAAGCGCCTGCGCGACAACCGGGAGCTCGTCCCCAAGTTCATCGAGGAGGGCTGCCGCTACGACTCCGTCCAGCACGCCATGATTCGCACCGCCCTGGAGGACGTGGAGCTGGGCGGCGTCCAGCTGCCTGCGGGCTCGCGGCTCCTCATGCTGTACGCCGCCGGCAGCCGGGACGAGTCGCTCTGCCCGCACTCCAACAAGCTCGACGTGGACCGCGAGAAGCCGCCCCAGCACCTCACCTACGGCCGTGGCACGCACTTCTGCCTGGGCGCGCCCCTGGCCCGGCTCCAGGCGCAAATCACCACCAACATCCTCCTGGACGCCCTGGAGGACCCACGCATGGTGGCGGGACAAGACCATGGCACCTGGCAGAGCATCGTCCTGCGCCAGATGCGCCACCTGAAGGTCGAGTGGACGCCGTCCACTCCCAAGCCTTAGTCGCCGCGCGCGGCATTCGGCGCTTCCCGCGCACCCACATCCATGTCATGAGCCGGGCCCTGGAGACCTTCATCGTCTCCAGGGCCCTTCGCATGTCTGGGGCCTGACTTCAGTGGACCCGACCCGCCCACAGGCGGTCCACTCGCACCCGGCCTGGGGCTAAAGTCGGAGTCGATGTCGACCCTCATGGGGTTTCGGCGGACTTCACTTGGCCGTTTAAAACGGGCGTGCGTACATTCCAGAGAGAAATTTCTTGCCATACTGGCCATTTTCGCGAGAAAGAGTCCTGGATTACCCCGCTTGCTCGTAAAGACGAAGGAGCCCCCTCATGTACGCCGAAGTCGTTGACGAAGCGGATGTGCAGTTTGCGCGACGCGTCGACAGGCAGGCCCTGGCAAAAAAGACCCGGGAGATGTCCCGGGTGAGCAATGTGCGGGCGCTGTGCGCGCTCGGCACTCAGTGGCTCGTCATCGTGGCCGCGTTCACCGCGGTGGTGTGGGTGGACCGGTGGTGGGCGTGGCCCATCGCCGCGCTGGTCATCGCCACGCGGCAGCACGCGATGCTCGCGTTGATGCACGAGGCCGCGCACTACCACTTCCTGTCGAACCGGAAGGTGGGCGACGTGGTGGCGGACTTCCTGTGCGCCTTCCCGCTGAACATGACGACGGCGGGCTACCGGCACCAGCACATGGAGCACCACCGGTATGTGAATACGGACAAGGACCCGTACTGGGCCTCCATGCAACAGGACCCGTCCTGGCACTTCCCGCGCACGCCGGTGAAGGCGGCGGCGGTGTTCCTGGGCGATGCGCTGGGCCTGTACGCGCCGAGCCACATGAAGGTGGTGCTGCCCTGGACGTACTGGGGCCGGCTGCTGGGCGGCGCGAAGCCCAAGCTGTCCGCCGCCGAGCACGTGCGCTACGTCCTCTACGTCTCCGCGCTCATCACCGTGCTGGTGACGACGGGCGCGTGGCTGCACTGGCTGCTCCTGTGGGTGCTGCCGACGACGACGGTGATGATGGCCTTCTTCCGGATGCGCGCGCTGGGCGAGCACCCGCTGGATGCCGAAATCAAGGGCGACGAGACGCGCGAGACGCGCGACGTGAAGGGCACGCTGCTGGAGAACTTCTTCGTGGCGCCGCTCAACTGCAACTACCACCTCACGCACCACGCGTTTCCTTCCGTGCCCTTCTACAACCTGCCCGTCATGCACGAGGAGCTGGACAAGGCGGGCATGCTCGAGGACGGCGTGAATCGCTTCGACACGTACCTGGGCAAGCACAACAGCCTGGTGAATTACCTGACGCGCAAGCCCGAGGGCTCCAGCGAAGAGACGCTGCCCACCACCACGCCGCCGCCGTCGCAGGGCGTCCGGATGCCGCTGCACTCGTAGGGAAGCAACGACGCGCGCATCGCCCTGGCGAGCGAGGCGTCGGTACCTGTCAGTGAGCGTCGGGGTGGGGGCCCCGAGGCGAACGACGGACCGACGGCACGCCTCACGGGAAGCGGCGCAGCGACGTCCAAGGGAAGGGCTTCCAGAAGGGCGTCGTCACCGCGTCTGAATCGAGCGGGAACCAGGGCCCCACGGAGTCGTCTCCCGAGGAGAGGACATGGAAGTCCTGGGCGGGCATGAAGCCTTGACCCAGCAGTGCCACGCGGCGGCCCCCCGCGTCGGCCGCCAGGTCCAGCACCAGCACCGTGTGCCCCGGGCTGCCGCCCAGCACGAAGAAGTCCCCGGGACGCAGAGCGTCTCGCGCGGGATGATTCCTGGCGCCCTCCAGCGACAGCGTGCCCGCGTAGGTGAAGACCAGGTCCAGATACGAACGGAACGCCGCGCGTGAGCTGTCCGCCGCCGCGCTCCGCGCCCACGTCACCTTCGAGCCGGCGATTCGCGCCCTGTCACCCTCCGCGTACTTCGGCCACGAGGCCAGGTGTCCGCTGGTGAAGCGGTAGGCGATGTGCTCGCGCCGCTGGCTGGACCACTGCCACTCCGCATGCAGCCGGATGATGGAGTCCGCGCACTGCTGCAGGTTGGCCGAGCCGATATCCAGCTCCGCCACCGCCGCCAGCCGCGCATCGTCTCCGGGCAACACCTCTCCGCCCCGGAAGTGCAGCACGGGCGTACCTTCCGCGCGCAGGGGAAGGCCGCGCAGCCACGCGCCGAACGAGCCCTCCTCCTGTGTCACCCGCGTGTAGCCCTCCGGTGCGGGGATGGCGGCGTCCAGCGGACGGACCCGGGCGCCCTTCGACAGCCAGGCGTAGCGCGCCAGCTCCTCGCGCGTGGCGGCGCGCGGCTCCACGGGCACCGCCTGCTCGGGAGCCCGTGAGGTCACCGTCGCGAGCACCGTGCCCAGCGGGCGCAGCTCCGGGGCAGCGCCCGAGACGCCTGGCCACAGCAGCGCCAGCAGACAGGCCCGGACAGGCCAGCGCGGTGGGGAGGACGGCTGGCGGGGCGGACACTCGGGCGCAATCACGACGGGGAGACTCCAGGCAGGTGGGAGCGACGCTCCGGATGGGAGGATTGTCGCCGCCCGAAGGTTCCCTCGTGGAGGCCGTTTCGGAAAAGTCGCGCGCGCATGGTCGCCTGCCCTGCCGACGCGGCGATGACCGACGACTCGACGACACCCCGTCCCCCGCGGCAGGTGCGTGATGACGGCCGAGCATTACCTTCGAGAGAAGATGCGCCGCCAGGCGAGCCTCGTGCTGCTCAACATCCTGTCCCTGTCCCGCCTGCCCATGGCGGTGGCCTTCATCGTCGAGTCCGACGTGAGGGTGCGCGCGGCGCTCGTCATGCTGGCGGCCTTCTCCGACTTCCTCGACGGCTGGATTGCGCGACACAAGGGCCTGGCCACGCGCCTGGGCGCGCTCATCGACCCGGTGGCGGACCGCGCATTCATGGTGACGGCCATCTTTGTCTGCTACCTGGACGGCCTCATCGCCCTGCCGGAGGTGCTGCTGCTCCTGGTGCGGGACATCGGCACCGCGGTGGGCTTCATCGTCACCCGGCTGGTGCCGAAGCTGCGGCGGGCGGAGCTCAAGGCGCGGATGCTCGGCAAGGTGGTCACCACGCTGCAACTGGTGACGCTGCTGTGCGTGCTGCTGTTTCCCCCCGCCGTGCGCCCGCTCGTCGCGCTCATCGCCGTGCTGTCGCTCGCGTCGGTGGTGGACTACACGCTCGCGGTGCTGCGCTCTCGGAAGGTGCCCCGGAGTGTCGAGCCTGTCTCGCGGCGCCCTGACGAGCACGGGCCGCGAGGCACGCCCGTGCCCACGGCCCGCGAGTAATCCTCTCAAGTGAACTTCAGCCCGGCGGCGGCGCGGAGTCCTGCGACTCCGAGAGCCCCAGGGCCCTGTCTCGCTCGGGGGATGCGGCGGCGCGCTCACCCTCGCTCATCTCCGACCAGACATCATCCAGGTCGTCCAGCAAGGCATCCTCCTCCGGTGAGCCACCTTCTGGATGCCGCGCACGCACATTCTCGAACTTGCGCAGCAACGCGCGGTATCGGTCAAAGGCCGTCATGACGGGAACCTCCCTTCGAGCGACGACGAACCTGAACGGGAGCGACTGACGCGCCGCTCCCACGCCTCACTTGTTCGGGTCCTCCTTCCGGAGCACCGAGATTTCCACCGTCTCGTGCTCACCCACCATGTCCACCACCGCGTTGACCCTGTCTCCCGGGTCCAAGTCCCTCACGCCAATGCTCTTGCCATCCCGCAGCACCCGGGTGCGCGGAGTCACGTCCAGCGTCAGCGCCTCGCCGTTGTCCTGCGCGAGGACGAGCTCGGGCGGCTCCACCGAGCGCACCGTCCCCGTGAAGGTGGCCATCACCACCGCCGTCCCCGTCGGCGCGGGGACGTTGGTGCCCGCGGGTGGCACGTCGTTCTCCACCTGCCGTGTCCCCGTCCCCGCCGCGCCCGAGCCTCCCGTGCCGCGCGCCTGGGCCTCCGAGCCATTCGGCTCCCGCTGAGCCTGGGTGTCCGTCCCCGAGCCACCCGTGCCCTGCTGGGCCTCTTGCGCGGGTGCGTTCACCTGCGCCCGCAGCTTCGCGACCTCCTGCTTGAGCTGGCGCACCTCCGCGCGCAGTCCGGACACGCTGTTCCACAGCTCGGACACCTCGGCGGGTGTCGGCGTCTGTGTGGGTGCCTTCGCCGCTTTCGGCGCCTCCTGCTCCGACTGGGCCTTCGCCGTGCAGCCCTGCGCGCACAGCATCAGCGACAGGCTCGCGACCACGACCGCCCTCCAGGCAACCTTCCCTCGCATGTGTCACGACCTCCCTTCGTCTCCCCAAAGGTGGGGCCTGCCCGCTCATGGACAACCGGCACGGCGGCGGGCAAGCGCCCCAGGAGCAGGCCAGCGGGCCAGCGCCAGGCGGCTCGCCTTTTCGGGCCTCCCGAAAATCACGCTGAAACTTTCGGAGGCCTGGCCGCACTCCGTCCGGTCATCTTTCCAGGAGTCGTGTGTGAGCAAGCCATCCGTCTGGGTGAGCCTCGTGGTGGGGCTCGTGTTGGGTTTCGTGGGAGGCCGCACCACGTCCGTGCCCGCCACCGCCGCCGCCGCTGTCGCCAAGGGGGCTCCAGCGCCCACCGCCGCGGCCCAGCCGCCCGCGCGCCAGCGCCCGCCCATCTCTCCCGTCGTCTACAAAGTGCCGGTGGATGGCTCGTTCATCCACGGTGAGGAGACGGCGCTCGTCACGCTGGTGGAGTTCTCCGACTACGAGTGCCCCTTCTGCGCTCGCGGCCACGCCACGGTGAAGCAACTCCAGGAGCAGTATGGCGACAAGCTGCGCGTGGTGATGAAGCACCACCCGCTGGTGGACATGCACCCGCGCGCGAAGCCCGCCGCGCTCGCGGCCCTGGCGGCCGGAGAGCAGGGGAAGTTCTGGCAGTACCACGACGTCCTCTTCGCCAACCCGCGGGCCCAATCCGACTCGGACCTGGAGCGCTACGCGAAGGAGCTGGGGCTGGACGTCGCGCGCTGGAAGCAGGACCTGGAGGCTCCGAAGCTGGTCGACCGCATCCGCAAGGATGACGCGCTGGCGATGCAGCTCGGCGCCACCGGGACGCCGGGCTTCTTCGTCAACGGCCGCTTCATCAATGGCGCCCAGCCGTTCGAGGTCTTCAGCAAGGTGGTGGACGAGGAGCTGAACAAGGCGGAGGCGCTGGTGAAGGGCGGCGTGCCCAAGACGGAGGTCTACGCGCGCACCATCGAGCGCGGCGTGGAGCGTCCTCCCCCGCCTCCCGCTCCGGCGGAGCTGCCCCGACAACAGGTGGAGGTGGGCACGGCGCCCTCGCGCGGCCCCGCCAACGCGCCCGTCACCGTCATCGCGTGGTCCGACTTCGAGTGCCCCTTCTGCTCCCGCGCCGTGCCCACGCTGAAGACGCTGGAGAAGGAGTACGAGGGCAAGCTGCGCCTGGCCTTCAAGCACCAGCCGCTGCCCAACCACCCCCACGCGAAGCTGGCCGCCGCCGCGTCACTCGCCGCGCACGAGCAGGGGAAGTTCTGGGAGTTCCATGACCTGCTCTTCGCCAACCAGCGACAGTTGGACCGGGAGTCGATGGAGGGCTACGCGAAGCAGGTCGGCCTGGACGTGACGCGCTTCAAGCAGGCGCTCGACTCCGGGAAGTTCGACGCGCGCATCGACGAGGACTCGAAGGAGGGCACGCGCGTGGGCGCGGGAGGCACTCCCACGTTCTTCGTCAACGGGCGCCCCGTCGTCGGCGCGATGCCCGTGGACCACTTCCGTCGCATCATCGACGAGGAGCTGAAGAAGGCGGGCGTGGCCCAGCGCTGAGCCACGCCCGTGGGCCTCGCGTCACCGGGCGGCTTCGGCCACCGGGACGCGGGGCTTGGGGACGAGGAAGAGCAGCCGACCCTTCTGCTTCATCATGCCGGCGGCCAGCTCCGCCTCGGGGCCTCGGCCCCAGAAGACATCCACGCGTCCCGCGCCCTTGATGGCCCCGCCCGTGTCCTGGTTGAACACGAAGCGCGACAGCGGCCTCCACTGCACGGAGCCGTCCGCCATCTTCACCGGGTGGTCCGTGTGGATGAAGGCCAGGCCGCCCTTGGGGAACAGGCGCGCATCCGTGGCGATGGAGCGCCCCGGCGTCACCTCGCGCCCCAGCGAGCCCACCGCCGCGCCGGGCAGGAAGCGGAAGAAGACGTAGGACTCGTTGTAGTCCAGCACCCTGTCCCTCTCGGTGGGGTTCGCCGCCAGCCACGCGCGCAGCGCCTGCATGGACATCTGCTCGCGGGGGATGACGCCCTCCTGGATGAGCAGCGCGCCGATGCTCCGGTAGGGCCGGCCATTCGACGCGGCGTAGCCCACGCGTCGCTCGCCGCCGTCACTCAGTCGGAGCGTGCCGCTGCCCTGCACCTCCATGAAGAAGAGCGACACCGGGTCCTTCACCCACGCCAGCTCCAGCTTGCGCGGGCTCAGCTTGCCGCCGCGAATCTCCGCGCGGTTCCAGTAGGGCACAAGCCGCTTGCCCTCCAGTCGCCCGAAGACGCGCTCCGAGGCGAAGCGCTCCGCGAAGGGCTCCAGCGGCACCTCGATGAGGTCATCCGGCGCGGACAGCACGGGGACGCGGTACTCGTCAGTTCGAGTCAGGCTCCCTTCGAGCACGGGCTCGTAATAGCCCGTGAAGAGCACCGTGCCGTCCTCGCCTCCGGCGGACTCCAGCAACTCGAAGTCCTCCAGCACCGCCTTCGACACGTCCAGTGACGACATGCCGTCGGTGAGGCGCGCGCGCAGCCGCTCCAGGGCGGACACCAGCGCTCCCGCCATCACCTCGCGCGGGCCGTAGACGAAGCGGTGGTCCACGGGCCGAGTGCGCAGCCAGATGAGGCTCTGGTCCAACGCGACTCGCAGCGACGCGGACTCGCCATCGTCCACGAGCTGCACATTGCTGGAGAGCTCCACCAGCGCGTCCTGCGGACGGGTGACCGCAGGACGCGGCGCGTGCGCGCAGGAGACACCAACGAGGAGGAGCAACGTGAGGAAGACGCGTCGAGCGGACCGGGTAGACATGGCCCCTCGTACCTACTCCAGCCTCCGCCCACGTGACAGCCTCAGCGCGGCGGCGATGGGACATGCCGTGCTCTCCACCACCCTTGGTCCTCGTGACGGCCTCAGCGTGGCGGCGCGGCCACCGGGGCCGGCTGCGCTCCCCGCGCATCCACCACCACCTGGCCGTCCTTCATCACGAAGCGCACCTGTCGCAGGGCCTTGAGGTCCTTCAGCGGGTCGCCCTTCACCGCCACCAGGTCCGCGAGCTTGCCCGCCTCCAGCGTTCCCACCCGGTCCTGCATGCGCAAGAGCTCCGCCGCGCTACCGGTCATCGAGCGCAGCACGTCCACGGGAGGGACTCCTGCTTCACCATGGGCACTGAGCGCGCGCACCGTGGTCTCGCCACGCGTCAGCCCCGGCACCGCGATGTACATGTCCGAGCCCGCCGCCAGTCGCACGCCCGCCGCCACCGCTCGACGGATCCGCTCATAGCCCTTCGCCACGAGCTTCCGGCAGCGCTCCGACATGGCACGCCGCGTCTCCGCGTCACCTGATTCCGGGGGGAACTCGTCACAGACCTCCAGCGGCCCTACGGTGGGCACCAGGAAGATGCGCTTGCGCACCATCGGCGCCAGCACGTCATCCGGCATCGAATACCCATGCTCGATGGAGTCCACGCCCGCCTCCACCGCCGCGCGGATGCTGTCGTCCTTCGTCGTGTGCGCGGCCACCGGGCGCTTCACGCGGTGCGCCTCCTCGACGATGACCTTCAGCTCCTCCACGGAGAGGAAGTTGTAGCCGTTGTCGACGATGACCTTGATGCAGTCCGCGCCGTCATACACGGCCTGACGCACGGCGCGCCGCGCCTCGTCCACGCCCGTCACCGTCACGTATTCCTGGTCGATGAGCCCCTGCACCGGCTGCTGAATCCGCCCGAACTGGCCTCCGTGCGCCGCGAGCGCGCGCGTGCACGCGGAGATGCGCGGCCCCTCCACCCAGCCTCGCTGGATGGCATTGCGCAGCGCCACGTCCCCATTCACCCCGGAGTTGCCCACGTCGCGCACCGTGGTGATGCCCGCCTCCAGCAGCTCGCGCCCCAGCTTCGCGCCCAGCAAAGCCCGCTCGGCCGTGCTCAGCCGCGCCACCTGCATCTCCATGCTCGCCCCTTCCCCGCCGTTCCCGAACTCGATGTTCAGCAGCAGGTGCGAGTGGGTGTCGATGAGCCCCGGCAGCAACGTCACGTCTCCCAAATCCAGCACCCGCGTGCCCTCGGGAATGGCCAGATTGGAGCCCACCGCCTGGATGCGATTGCCCTCCAGGAGCACCACGGCGTTCGACAGGGGCCTGGCGCTCTTGCCATCGAACAGCCGCGCCGCGCGCACCGCGACCTTCGCCGGACCGGGGGCCTGCGCCCTCGCGGGAGCGGCCAGCGCCGAAGACAGCAGGGCACTCACGACCAGCCACAACGAACGCCAGGAACCGAGGGGCATCGCGCTTCGCTCCGAAGTGACAGGGAAGGCCGCACGCTCGCCTTGCCGGAGTGCGAAGGCAAGCACTGGCCCTTTCCGAAGTCCTTTCTCAAGGCGCCGGGCTCCATGGCCTGCCTCCAGGCAGGCGCCTTCGCGAGCCATCCGGCGCTCCCCTCCCCATCCTTCCCAGACACACCAGGCACGGCCCGGGAGGCCGGCCATTGCCCTGAGGAAAAACACATGGATGCAAGGAAGCTCGCGAAGGCACTCGGATGGCTGAGCCTCGGATTGGGTTTGAGTGAGCTGGTGGCGCCCGGCGCACTGGCCCGCTTCCTGGGGGTGCGCAAGGGCGTCGGTCTGCTTCGAGCCTATGGCCTGCGTGAGATTGGCGCGGGCGTCGGCATCCTGACCCGGTCCAATCCCACGCCCTGGGTCTGGGCCCGGGTGGGTGGAGACGTGCTGGACCTCGCGAGCCTGGGACCCGCGCTCCGACAGAGTCCTCGCAAGGGGAACATCGCTGCCGCGGCCGCCTTCGTCCTGGGCGCCACCGCCATGGATGTCTATTGCGCCAGTCGCCTTCAGCAGCGGTCCGCGTGAGGTGAACGTCCGGGTCAGATGGGCCGTGACAACCTGAAGTCGGCCCTGATTACGTATGGGAGGCTGGCGCCCTCACCCTCGCCACCTCCCGATGACGCGACTCGGAACGTCCCTTCTCGCCCTCATCCTGGGCGCCGCCGCTCTTCGCGCCCAGGCCACTCCACGGCTCGACTCCGAGCCCGCGCCGCCCCCCGCGCTCCCGGCCCCTGGCGAGCCCCCCGCGCTCAGCCCGCCCACCCTGGCCGAGGACGCCCCCGCGCGGCTCCCCGAGGGACTCCACCTGGAGGCGCCCGTCACCGTCGAGCTGGAGCTGACCATCGACGAGGCCGGTGACGTCGTCGAGGCCCGAATCGTGGGCGAGCCTCCCCCCGCGCTCGCCCGGGCCGCGCTGCACGCCGCGCCCCGCCTGCGCTTCCACCCGGCCACGTCGGAGGGCCAACCCGTCGCGGTGCGACTGCCCTTCACCTGGCGCTTCGAGCCGTCCCCCGTGGCCCCTGCCCGCGCGGTCCTCACGGGGCGGGTGCGCGCCAAGGGGACGCGCAAGCCCCTCGCGGGCGCCACCGTGCGCACCGACGCGGCGACGACGGAGACGGATGCCCAGGGCCGCTTCCACCTGGTGCTGCCGCCCGGCGCGCATGCGCTGAAAATCACCGCGCCCGGGCATCGGCTGCTGATGCTCACGGAGACGCTCGACGCGAGCCAGCAGGTGGAAGTGCGGTATTCGCTGGAGCCGCTCGCGGTGAATCCCTACGAGACGGTGGTGCGCGCGGACCGGCCGCGCACCGAGGTCTCCCGAGTCACGCTGCACGAGCAGGAGCTGCGCGAGGTCCCCGGCACCATGGGCGACCCCTTCCGCGTGGTGATGCTCATGCCGGGCGTGACGACGCTCGCCTCGGGGCTCTCCTATCCCGTGGTGCGCGGGGTGCAGCCCGCCGCCAGCGCCTTCTACGTGGACGGCGTGCGCGTGCCCTTCCTGTACCACCTGCTCGTCGGCAACGCGGTGGTGTACCCGGACCTCATCGAGTCGCTCGACTTCCAGGTCGGCGTTCCCTCCGCGCGCTACGGCGGCCTGCTGGGCGGCGCGGTGGACGCGCACGTGAGCCGGCCGCGCGAGGAGGGCCTGCACGGCAGCGCGTACCTGGACCTCATCCACGCGGGCGCGTTCCTCGAAGTCCCCCTCCCCGAGACAGGCACCACCGTCACCGCCGCCGCGCGCATCAGCTACACGGGCCTCGTCATCACCCGCATCGCCAATGCCATCACCGGGCCCTCGTCGACCACGATAGGCGGCAACGTGTACTCGGACCCTGGCGAGCCCAAGGTGTACGCGGACTATTGGGACTACCAGACGCGCGTGGAGCAGCGCGTGGGCCAGGGCAACCTCCGAGTCCTCGCGCTCGGCACGTCGGACGCGGTGGGCCTCACCGCGCGCATCCCCACCCAGGACTCGGCCGGCGTGGGCCTGCTGTTCCACCGGTTGGACTTGCGCGGTCGCCACCCCTTCGCGAGCGGTGAGGCGGAGGTGGGCCTGACGCTCGGGTATGACCGGCTGACGCTCGGCTACAACAAGGGCGGCACCGTGCCCGGCCGCTACGAGCTGACCCAGGGCAGCGTGGCCCTGCGCACGGGCTACACGCGCGAGCTGTCCTCCGAGCTGAACCTGGAGCTCTTCGGACACATGGAGCGCCGCGACGCGAGCATGGTGGCCACAGGCCAGTTCCGCCCCGTGGGGCCCATCGACGGGAAGGACGCGTACTCGCGCCCCGACATCCTGGGCACCTTCGCGGGCGTGGGCACGCAGCTCACCTGGCGGCCCTCGGCACGGTGGACGCTGGTGCCGGGCCTTCGGCTGGACAGCTACCACGGCTTCGGGGACACGACGCGGCTGGCACTGGAGCCTCGGCTGGCGGTGCGGCACGCGCTCACGGACACCCTCACGCTGAAGGCGGGTGCGGGCCTGTACCACCAGCCCGCGACGGTGCTGCTCCCCGTGCCCGCTGGAGAGATGCTCGCGTTGGAGCGCGGACTCCAGCGCGCGGCACAGTTCTCGCTCGGCGCGGAGTGGCGACCGGCGACGCAGTGGGAGGTCTCCGCGGAGGCGTACTTCAACCCGCTCCTGCGCACGCTGGAGTTCAACTTCGAGGACGTGGTGAGCAACCTGCGCCGTCGGGGCCTCGAGGCCGAGGACGTGGAGAGCCGGGGCCACAGCTACGGCGTGGAGCTGATGGTGCGCAGGCCGCTGGGGCGGCGCTGGTTCGGCTGGCTCACGTATGGCTTCAACCAGAGCCGCCGCTTCGAGCGCTACGCGAAGGTGGGGCCGAATGGCGAGGAGCTCGGCACCGCGGAGGGCTACCTGCCCTATGCCTTCGAGCAGGCGCACTCCCTCAACGCCGCGCTCAGCTACCGCTTCGACTTCGTCACCGTGGGCGCGGTGGCGCACTTCAACACCGGCCGTCCCGAGACGGGCCAGTTCGGCTACCGCACCATGCGCGAGGGCGTGAACGAAGACGGCGAGCCCGAGTGGAAGCCCGTGGGCCGCGACGCGGTGGCCCGCTTGCCTCCGTTCTTCCGCCTCGACTTCCGCGCCTCGCGCAGCATCGTCTTCGAAAACTTCATGCTCGACGTGTACCTGGATGTCTTCAACGTCACCGCGCGCGGCGAGGTGCTGTCCCGCGACTACGGCTACGAGGGCGAAGCGGGCCAGCCCGTGCGCCTGAAGCAGAAGAACTTCGGAATCCCGGTGATTCTGCCCACGCTCGGCGCCAAGGGGACCTTCTGACATGCGCCACCTGCTCACTGGACTCGCTGTCTGTGTCCTCACCTCGTCCGGCTGCGCGCTGGAGCCCGAGTCCCCCGTCTTCCTCTCAGGCACCGTGCTGGAGCCCGACGGCTCACCGTGGCGCGGCGCTCCGCTCACGTTGATGCGTCCCCGCCGACTGGAGGGAACCCAGCCGCTCCCGGGACAACCTCCGAGCGGACGCCCCACGCTCGCGTACGAGCCCTGGGCCCAGGTGACTCCGGACGCGCAGGGCCTGTTCCTTCACGAACTGACCGCGCGCGACACCGGCGCGGACGGGCTGGAGCGCCCATCACCCTGGTCGGAGCTCGACGCCTTCCAGCTCCACCTGCCCCCTCGGGACGGCGCGAGAGACTTCCTCGCCTTCCACTTCACTCGCGACGTGGACCTGCCGCCGCTGCGCCGCTGGGTCAGTCAGGTGCGCTCGAGCGAGGACGCGGGCGGCGTGCGCCTGTCGTGGGTGGACGTGCCGCCGCTCGCGGACATCCCCGAGCACGGCTACTTCGTGCAGGCGCGCGGCGAGTCCGGCGTGGTGTGGAGTCAGGAGACGCGCTCCGGCGAGGCGTGGCTGGGGCCGGAGATGCTGGAGGACTTCGCGCCGCCGCTCGCCTTCGTGCAGGCGCGGGCCGCGGGCTCGCGCAGTTGGTTCCAAAGCAACCTGGGCTACGTGGACGTGCACGAGGTGCCTCCGGTGCCCCTGCCCTTCACCGGACGCATCCCCTTCAGCCGGGGACAGCCGTGCGCGACGGAGGGCGGCGTCGTGGAGCCGTGCCCCTTCACCGACGGCAAGCTCGACACGGCCCGGGTGCCGATACCACCGACCGGCTCGCTGGCGCAGGTGCTCATCCTCCGGCTGCGGGAGCCGGTCCATCCCCGCCGCGTGCTGGTGCGAGGCAACAGCAACACCTCGTTCACCGAAGCCGTCATGTACGTGGAGGGCTCGCTGGAGGGCGGCCCCTGGCAGCCGCTGGGACACGCCACCGCCCCTCCGGCGCTCGAGGCCGCGCCCTACACGGACGACGTGAGCACGCAGGTGGCCTTCGAGCGAGACCTCGACGTGCCCCTGCGGGAAGACACCCCGCTCGTGGACCGGGTGCGCATCTACTCCGAGCAGCGCTCCGTCACCCCACCCGACGCACCACCGCTGCGCGGCTACTTCTCCCAGCTTCGCGAGGTGTCTGTCTTTTGAGGAGAGACACCCCGCGCGCGCCGCGCGTCACGCGTAGGGGTTGTAGAACTTCGCGAACGTCGCGCGCGCGAAGTCGCCGAACGTCATGCCCGGCTGGAAGGCGCCCACGCGCAGCTCCGCCGGGTCCGTGCCCTCGGGCGGACGCAGGCGCTCCTCGTTGTCGGGCTGCATGAAGACGGCGAACGTCGAGCGGGAGATGTTGCGGCTCGCCGGGTGCGCCAGCGCCTGCACCGCGTGCGGCGTCGAGCGCAGCAGTCCGCCCGTGACAATCTGCGCGCTCTCACCAATCTGGAACGCCAGACAGTCCTTGGGGATGACGACCTTGCGCTCCTCGCCGCCGCGCGTGCGCACGTAGAGCCCCGCCTCCGGGTCCGGCACCGCGATGTCCTGCCGCGTCGGCTCCGACGCTCCGGGCTCCGCGTCGAAGTACATGGCCGGACACAGCCCCGTCAGCGAGCCGTGGTCGCTGTGCCAACCGCACCAGGAGTCGCGCGTGCGCGGCGTCGCGTCCTCGTTGATGGCGAAGTAGTAGAGCAGCCGCGCCTTGCACGCACGGGACTCGCGGATGGTGCGCTCCAATTGCGCGTCCGGAGAGAGCCGTGCGCCCAGTCGCGCCGTCACGTACCGGTCGCATTGCGCCGCGACGAGCAGTCCCACGTCCACCATCTTCCGCCCCAGGGCCTGGAAGGCCGGGCGCAGCGCGGGGAAGTCCGGGTCCGGCCACACGTTGGGGAGGTAGTTCTCCGGATACTTCTCCACCAGCGCCGCGTCCACCTGGGGCGAGTCGTACTGGGGATTGTTGTAGTAGGAGCCCTTGAACTCATCGAACTGGCCGGGCTTGAGCACTTCCTTGCCGTGGCTCCAGCCGAAGGAATAGCTGCTGCGCTCGTGGACGTAGCGGTCCTTCACCTCATTGGGCAGCGCGGCGAATCGGAAGCCCAGCGGCAACAACCCCTGACGCAGCTCCACCAGCCCGGGGATGCCCCGGACAATGAGCAGGCCAATGCCGTCATACCCATACGCGCGCTCGATGTCGGCGGACAGGTCCGCGCCGTCCACCAGCTTCGCGTAATCGAGCACCACCACTCCGTCCTTCGCTCCAGCCACTTCGCTGCTCATCCCGAACGCCTCGTCTCTTCTCCCCCAGGCCGCGTGGGAGGGGGAGGCGGCGCGCGCCGTGCCCCTCCAGGGCCATGCGGAGGCCCCGCAGCATAGCCGACGCCGAGCCCCGTCGCGCGCTCGGCGGGGTGCGTCAGTTCGAGTGGCTCGCCCCCAGGCGCTTGAGCAGCGCGCCCAGCGCCGCGAAGTCGATGGGCTTCACCAGGTGCGCGTCGAACCCCGCCTCCTTCGACCGCTGCCGGTCCGACTCCTGGCCGTAGCCCGTCACCGCCACCAGTTGGAGCCCTCCCTCCGGCCGCTGGGTGCGCAGGTGGCGCGCCAGCTCGTAGCCGTCCATGACAGGAAGGCCGATGTCCAGCAGCGCCAGCGCCGGGCGGAAGGACGGCGCCACCTGGAGCGCGCTCGGGCCGTCGTAGGTGACGCGCGTCTCGCAGCCCAGCATGTCCAGCGCCTCGGCCAGCACGTCCGCCGCGTCGCGGTTGTCGTCGACAATCAACACCCGGTGCGGCACCGGCGCGGACTCCCGCACCTCATCCACGCTCTCGGAGGCCGCGCTCGCGACGGAGAGCTGCGTCTCCACCGCGGGCAGGCGCACGGTGAAGGTGCTGCCCTGGCCCCGGCCGTCGCTGTGGGCCTCGATGGTGCCGTCATGCTGGTTCGCCAGGCTCCGGGCAATCGCGAGCCCCAGCCCCAGTCCCCCCTGCGAGCGGTCCAGCTCCTGCCGCTCCTGGAAGAACAGGTCGAAGATGCGCGGCAGCATCTCCGGAGTGATGCCGCTGCCGTTGTCGCTCACGGAGGCCACGACCTCCTCACCCTCTCGCGTGCCGGTGATGGTGATGCTCCCGCCGGGCTCCGTGTACTTCGCGGCGTTCGTGAGGAGGTTGGAGAACACCTGCCCCAGGCGCGTCGCGTCCGCGTCCAGCAGCAGGCCGTGGCGAGGCACCTCCACGGACAGGTGTTGGCCGCGCTGCTCCAGGAGGGGACTGGCCTGCTCGATGGCCTTCGCCACCACCTCCGCCAGCTCCACGCGCTCGCGGCGAAGGACGACCTTGCCGCGCGTCACACGGGACACGTCGAGCAGGTCATCCACCAGTCGCACCAGGTGGTGCACCTGTCGCTCGATGACGGTGCGCTCGCGCTCCGCGCCGTCGCCGCCGCGCAGCCGCATCAACTGGAGCGCGGTGAGGATGGGCGCCAGCGGATTGCGCAGCTCATGGCCGAGCATCGCCAGGAACTCGTCCTTGGCGCGGCTGGCGGACTCCGCCTCGCGGCGCGCGTTGGACAGGTCCGTCACGTCGAAGGCCACGGTGACGATGGAGTCCACCCGGCCCTCGTCATCCAGCATGGGCTGGTAGACGAAGTCGAAGAACACCTCGCGCGGAGGCCCCGCCTCACCGGAGACCATCATCAAGCGCACCGAGCGGCCGATGTACGGCTCGCCCGTGGCGATGACCTTGTCCAGCAATTCGAAGATGCCCTGTCCCGCCAGCTCCGGCAGCGCCTTCGCGATGGGCTGGCCTACGACGGGGCGGTTGGCGACGAGCCGCAGGTAGTTCGCATTGGCGAACTCGAAGATGTGCTCGGGCCCGCGCAGGATGCAGATTCCCACCGGGGCGTAGGTGAAGACACGCGTCAGGAGCCGGGCATGGGCCTCCTGGATGGACTGCAGGCGCGCCTTGGTGAGCTGCGTCTCCACCCGCGCCACCAGCTCCCGCGCGGAGAAGGGCTTCACCAGGTAGTCGTCGACGCCGGCGCGAAGCCCCTCGATGCGCGCTTCCTCGCCGGCTCGCGCGGAGAGGATGGTGACGGGGACTCGCCGCGTGCGCTCGTCGGCGCGCAGCTCGCGCAGCAGGCCAAAGCCATCCAGCCCCGGCATCATCACGTCCGTCAGCACCAGGTCCGGAGGCCGGGCGCGCGCGGACTCCAGCGCCGCGAGGCCGTCCGCCACCGCCTCCACCTCCCAGGTCCGCGACAAGAGCGACGTCAGGTACGTGCGCATGTCGGCGTTGTCATCCGCCAGGAGGATGCGCGCGCCCTTGGCGACGTTCTCCAGTTCGGGCACCTCCGCCCCCAATTCCAGCGACTTCACCTCCAGCCCGCCCGGCAGCCAGCGCAGGGCCTCGTTCACATAGGGCGCGGCGCCCAGCGCCGTGACGGACCGCGAGTCGCGCGCGCCGACATGGTCCTTGGGCAGATGGTCCGCGCCGGCGGGGATGCGCAGGGTGAACGTGGTGCCCTTGCCCTCCTTGCTCGTCACGGCCAGCACGCCGCCATGGAGGCGGACCAGCTCGTGCACGAGCGCCAGGCCGATGCCGGAGCCCTCGTGCGTGCGGGCCCGCGCGCCCTGGACGCGGTGGAAGCGCTCGAAGACGCGGGGCAGCTCCTTCTCGGGGATGCCGATGCCCGTGTCGGAGACCTGGAGCTCGACCTGACCTTCCACCCACCGCTGGGAGATGCGGACGGTCCCCTCGAAGGTGAACTTCAGTGCATTGGAGAGGAGGTTGAGGACAATCTTCTCCCACATGTCCTGGTCGACATAGATGGCCTCGGGCAGCGGCGCGCAGTCGACCTCGAAGCGCAGGCCCGCGCGGTCCATCGCGGAGCGAAAGGCGCTCGCCAGGCCCGCGGTGAGGGTGGACAGGTCCACCGGCTCGTACCGGGCCTGGATGCGTCCCGCCTCCAGGCGGGAGAAGTCGAGCAGCGAGTTGACCAGCTTCAGGAGCCGCTGCGAGTTGCGATGAACGGTCTCCAGTTCCTCACCGGAGAGGGAGCGCGAGGGCGAGGCCAGCGCGTCCTCGGTGGGGCCGAGCATCAGCGTCAACGGCGTGCGGAACTCGTGGCTGACGTTGTTGAAGAAGGCCGTCTTCGAGCGGTCGATGGCCGCGAGGGCCTCGGCGCGCTGGCGCTCCTCGTCGTAGGCGCGGGCATTGGCGATGGCCGTCACCACCGGGTCCGCGGTGAGGCGGAAGAGGCCCAGGTAGCGGTCATCCAGGATGCGGCGCGGACTGACTCCGGCCACGAGGAAGCCATACGGGTGGGCCTGTCCCGAGCGCGCCAGCGGCAGCACCACCGCGCGAGTCGGCGCCGTGCCCCAGCGGCCCTGGGGCAGCTCCCCGAAGCGAGCGGCCAGGTCCTCGACGAGGACCTCCTTGCCGATGCGCGCCGCCTCGGCGAAGGGCCAGGCGTCGGGCGCATCCAGGGATGGGAGGAAGGAGGAGCGCTCGGGCTTCGCGGGGCCCGCGTAGCCGTCCAGGCCGCTGGAGCCGACGCAGCGGACCTCGGTGGCATCGTCGGAGAGCAGGTAGAGCAGCGTGAAGGGCAGGTCCTCGTCGTAGCCCGAGAAGATGCTGGCGGCCGTCTGACAGGCCGCCTCGGCGGTCTTCGCGGCGGCGGAGCTGGTGGCCAGCTCTCCCAGCATCTTGAGCTGGCGGTGGTCCTGCACCTGGGTGGTGGTCTCCTGCACCGTCACCAGGACACCGCCGACCTTGTCGGCCTCGTCGTACACGGGGCTATAGGAGAAGGTGTGGAAGGTCTCCTCGATAAAGCCCCGGCTGTTGATGAAGAGCTGGAGGTGCTCGCTCCACGTCGCGGGGCCGCCGTTCAGCACGCCCTGGGCCATGGGGCCGACGACGTCCCAGATTTCGGCCCACATGGTGGCGGCGGGAGCGCCGAGCGAGCCTGGGTGTTTCAGGCCGAGCACGGGCCGGTAGCCGTCGTTGTAGATTTGGAGCAACTGGGGTCCCCACCAGAGGAGCATGGGGAAGCGGTTGCCCAGCACCACGCCCACCATGGTCTTCAGGCTGGTGGGCCAGCCCGAGAGGGGGCCGAGCGGCGTCGAGGACCAGTCCTTGGTACGGACCAGCTCCGCCATCTCGCCGCCTCCGCCGAGGAGACCCTCCTGGAAGCCAATGTTTCGCGGTGTGAGAAGGTCCGACGCGGAAGACATCAGGGCTCGTTGGAAGAATGGAAGTGGTCTGGGCTTCTAGTGTCGCGTCCACAAGCACGCAATCACCTCGGCAGGGACCCTCTTCTCCCGAACATTTTACCGGTGGTCCGGCACACCCCAGGGCAGGCGGGCTCGCCTTCAGCGGAGCAACCGACTCACGGCTTCTTGCCTCGGCCCCGGGCCCTGGACTCAAGCTGCTTCGCCTTCTCCACGGCCCGGTCGAAGTCGGAGGTCGGCAGGTTCGACTCCAGCTTCCGCTGAGTCTCGCGATACCTGTCGAACTCGGACTCCGCGTGAGCCGTCGCCAGCTCGTGACTGACCCTTCCCGCGTGAGACAGGACATCGCGCTCGTTGAATTGCAGGAAGCCATCCAGCTTCGCCACCCAGCTCTCCATCGTCATCGGGCGCCGTCGTCGGGCCTGGTCCTCCGCGTAGTCCAGATACATCGTGACGACACGACTGAGCTCTCGCAGCTCAGGCTCCGTGAGGTAGTTCTTCGCCACCGTCACATCTGACTTCCGGATGGGGCCTTCGGGGGCGTTCTTCCAGGTCGCGAGCCCCATGTGGGGCTGCCCCGCGTCGGCCCGCTCACGAATCAGCTCGGCCGCCGTGTGCCCATGAATGGCCCAGTGAAGCTTGTTCTGCACCGTCGCGTAGAACGTCTGGGTGATATCCGATTGGGCGTCATAGTCGACGCTGCACTGAGCGTAGATGTCGGTCAGCTTTTGATAGAATCGCCGCTCTGACGCTCGAATCTCCCGGATTCGCTCCAGGAGTTCGTCGAAGTAGTCCGCCCCCAACTGAGGGGCGGCTTGGAGCCGGGCATCGTCGAGCACGAAGCCCTTCACCAGGTACTCGTCCAGAAGAGCCGTGGCCCACTGCCGGAACCGGGTCCCCTGGGTGGAGCGAACCCGGTAGCCGACCGCGAGAATCGCGGGCAGGCAGTAGTGCTCCACCAGCCTCGCGACTTCCCGGGTGCCCTCGGTTTGAACTATCCGGAATTTCCGGAGGGTTGCCGCCGGGTCGAGTTCTCCCTCCTCGTAGATGTTCTGGAGGTGCTCATTGACCGTCCGCACGTCCTTGCCGAAGAGCTCGGCCAGCTGCCTCTGGGTCAGCCAGACGGTGCCCTCGGCGAGCCGCACGTGCACCTTCGAGACACCGTCATCGCCCACGTAGACCAGGAACTCTCCTGGGCCGGGGCCTCCCTGTTTGGCGTCACCGCTCATCCAGGCGACTCCTCGCGACACCCGACAACACGCTCCGCTCGGACTCCCACGCCATCTCCCCAACCTCCTCGCCTTGGGCCCATGCCGGAGGACTCGACGCACGGCCCACGCCTCCGCACCGGAAGCATGGGCCGTACCAACTCCTCACTCAGATGAAGTAGTCGGGGAACAGCTCCGCGCCGGGCACGGACTGATACTTGTCGAAGTTCGTCACGCCGTCCGCGCGCAGGACGTCCTCGTCGATGCAGAAGTTGCCGGTGAAGCTCTTGCTCGGCTTGGTGAGGATGGCATACGCCGCGTCGGCCATGATGTCCGGGCTGCGGCTGCCGCGAATCGTCTCTTCACCGCCCAGCAGGTTCTGCACCGCCGCCGTCGCGATGACCGTGCGCGGCCACAGCGCATTCACCGCGATTCCATCCGAGCGCAGCTCGTCCGCCATGCCGAGCACGCACATGCTCATGCCGTACTTCGCCATCGTGTACGCGACATGCGGCGAGAACCAGCGCGCCTCCATGTTCAACGGCGGCGAGTTGTTGAGGATGTGCGGATTGCTGGAGCGCTTGAGATGCGGAATGCACGCCTGCGAGCAGGCGAATGTCCCGCGCGTGTTGATGCCGTGCATCAGGTCATAGCGCTTCATCGGCGTGTCTTCCGTGCCGGTGAGGCTGATGGCGCTCGCGTTGTTGATGAGGATGTCGATGCCGCCGAACGTCTCCACCGCCTTCTCCACCGCGGCGGCGATCTGCTTCTCGTCACGGATGTCCACCGCGAAGGGGAGCGCCCGTCCGCCCGCCTTCTCGATTTCCTCCGCCGCCGTGTAGATGGTGCCCGGCAGCTTGGGGTGCGGCTCCGTCGTCTTCGCGGCGATGACGATGTTGGCGCCGTCGCGCGCCGCTCGGAGGGCAATCGCCTTGCCGATTCCTCGGCTGGCCCCGGTGATGAAAAGCGTCTTCCCCTTGAGTGTCGTCATGCGGCCGGTCTCCCTGGGTGCCACGTAAGGTCTGCTTAAGAACTCCCTGGGTATAGCGATTCTCGGCCCCAAGAACACGGGCGACATGGACCGGACCCTCCCAACTCGCACCGGCCCAAGGAGAGGACTCGCGATGAGCGACCACGACAGGAAGGACACCCTCACCTCGATGATGTCCCGCCGGAGGGTGCTGCGCGGCATGGGCCTGACGCTGGCGGCGATACCGCTGGTGCAGGTCCTCGCCTGCGGCCCGGATGACTCGGGCACCCCGAACACCGGAGGTGACTCCGACTCGGGAACCCACCCCGACTCCGGCACCGCCGCCACCGCCTGGGCCACCGGCGGCACCGCGGTCATGTCCGGCGACTACGCCAACCCCTTCACCGATGACAGCGGCACCACCTGCGCCCTCACCTGCGCCGCCACCCTGGGGCCCTGCTACGCGGAGACTCTCGTCCGAAAGGACATCAGCGAGGGCCACGACGGCCTGCCCGTGCGGCTCGCCCTCCGCGTGCTGAACGAGGCGTGCGAGCCCATCCAGGGCGCCTCCGTCGACATCTGGCACGCCGCGCCCGAGGGCCTCTACTCAGGTGAGGACGCGAGCACCTTCTGCACCGGGGACGACCCGACGGCCACGTCCGCCCGGTGGTTCCGAGGGGTGCAGCTGACGGACGCGGACGGCCGCGCGGACTTCGATACCTGCTTCCCCGGCTGGTACAGCAGCCGCACCGTCCACATCCACTTCACCATTCGCGTGGGCGACGCGGAGTACGTGACGTCCCAGCTCTTCTTCGACGACACGCTCAACGACGACGTCATCAACCACCAGCCGCTCTACAACACGCGCGGACCGCGAGACACGACGAACGCCAACGACAACGTCGTCTCCGCCGAGTCCGTGGGCAACTACCTCTTCCAGACCTCGCGCCAGGCGGACGGCGCCATGCTCGCGTGGAAGACGCTCATCATCCGCTCCTCGCTCGACACCGCGCAGTGCCAGATTCCAGGCGGAGGCGGTGGTGGTCCGGGCGGTCCTCCGCCGGGCGGCCCCGGGGGTCCTCCGCCGGGCTGGGACGGCGGCATGCCTCCCATGCCGTAGCCCGCCTCAACGAGCGCGCGAAGTCACCGAGGCTTCGCGCGCTCCAGCTCCTCCACCAGCAGCTCCGACACCTTGCGCACGCGAGGGATGTCCAGCGCCGACTTCGCGCAGATGAGGTGGAGCTGGCTCTTCTTGTACGGCCCCAGGTCGACATCGAGCGGCACCAGGTTGCGCTCCCGCTGCTGACTGAAGCGGTGCGGGGTGTTCGCCAGTGCAATCGCACCCACGCCCGCCTCCGCCGCCGCCAGCAGCACCAGGAAGTTGTCGGCGGTGAAGACGGGGGCGAAGTTCGGGATGAGCGACTCGAGCTGGGGATTGGGCGGCATCGCCTCGAACGGCGGAGCCCACGCCACCCACGGCAGCTCCTGGAGCGTCGGCCGCTTCGGCAGCGTCGCCTTGAGCGCCTTGGAGACGAAGACACCGGTCTCCACCTCCAGCGTGTACACGCGGGTGAGGTCCGCGTGCCGCGTGGACTTCGTGCGCAGCGCGAGGTCCGCCTCCCCGCGCCCCAGGTCCGCGTAGTTCACCGACGACTGCACCTCCAGCCGCAGCCCCGGGTGCTTGCGCGCCACGTGGCCCGCGAAGGGCGCCAGGAAGTCGAAGCTCACGAAGGGGCTCGCCGTCACGCGCACCAGACCCTGAGGTGACGAGTCCGCGGACTCGGCGGCGCGCTGAAGCTCTCCGGCCCACTCCGCCATCTTCCGGGTGGCGGGGAGCAGCCGCTCGCCCGCGGACGTCAGCGTCGCGCCGTCCACGCTCCGCCGGAACAGCTTCGCCCCCACCTCGTACTCCAGCGCCGCCAGCCTGCGGCTCACCGTCGGCTGGCCGATTCGCAGCCGCTTCGCCGCCGCGCTGAAGCTGCCCGTCTCCGCGATGGCCAGGAACAGGCGCGCGTCATCCCAGGGAATATCCATATTCGGATGGCTTCATACCAAAATGGCCATTTTCCATGCACCCGCGTATCGGTACCTTGGCGCCCATGAAGAACGCCAAGCGCATCAGCCTCGCCGTCCTGTCCGCCGCCGTCCTCGGTGCCGTCGTCCTGGGAGTCGTCGGCGTGGCGACCACCTCACACCCCCACCAGCCGTCCTCGCTCGGCGCGGCCCGGCCCGTGAATGACCTGCTCGTCCTGCTGGACCAGCCGGGCCCCGTGGAGCTGGAGTCCGTGGCGTCCTCCGACTGGGCCGTGGACCGAAGCGGCCTCATCAACCTGAAGCACCCCACCGCCAAGGCCGCGAACCTGGAGGACGGAGACGAACCCATCCAGGTCTTCTTCCACGCGCTGCGCCACCCGACGAAGGGCCTGTTCATCGTCGACACCGGAATCGAAACGGCGCTGCGGGACGCGCCGGAGAAGTCGGCCATGCAGGGCATCGTCGCCAGCGCCATGCACTTGGAGAAGCTCAAGGTGCACCAACCGCTGGGCGAGTGGCTCGCGAAGCAGCCCCAGCCCCTGGCCGGCGTGTTCCTCACGCACCTGCACCTGGACCACGTCACCGGCATGGCGGACGTGCCCGCGGGCACCCCCGTCTACACCGGGCCGGGCGAGGCGCAGGCCCGCGCCTTCCTCAACGTGCTGCTCAAGCCCAACACGGACCGCGCGCTGGCGGGCAAGGCCGCGCTGTCCGAGTGGACCTACGCCGCCGAGGCGAGCGGACTCTTCGAAGGCGCGGTGGACATCTTCGGCGACGGCTCCGTGTGGGCGCTCTGGGTGCCGGGCCACACGCCGGGCAGCACCGCGTACCTGGTGCGCTCCACGAAGGGCCCCGTGCTGCTCACGGGCGACGCCAGCCACACCCGCTGGGGCTGGGAGCACGACGTGGAGCCGGGCACCTTCACCGCCGACGGGCCGCGCGGCGTGGACAGCTTCAAGAAGCTGCGCGCCTTCGCCGCCGCGCACCCGAACGTCACGGTGCGCTTCGGCCACCAGCACTGAGTCGAGACAGCCCACGCTCCTCCTCGAAGGACCGAAGAGGAGCGCGGGAGAAATCCCAGCATGACTAGTCGAGCGCGTGCTGCTTGAAGAAGTCCCACATGAACGTGGTGGCGTCGGGACCGGCCGGGTCGGCGAAGGGATAGCTCGCGTTGCCTCCCGGCCACGCGTGGTCCATGCCGCGAATCTCGTACTTCTGCGCCACCAACTCACCGCCGTAGACGTAGTCCTTCACGACGTAGGTGCGGCCACCGGGGACGCTCAAGGTCCTGGTGCTCGTCGGCGTGCCCTTGATGCTGTCATTGGCCACGCCGTCATCGCCGTAGTCGCTCGTCTGGAGGAACTGCTTCACCGCCTGCTCGCCGTTGAGCGGATTGACGACGCTGTCCTCGGTGCCGTGCACCACGAGCACCGGCACCGTGCGACGCGGCCGGCCCGAGCAGACCCACGCGTCCCTCCCCTTGTCGTCCGGCGAGTAGATGCTGCCGAAGAGCATGGCGAAGGCCGTGCCGGACACCGTCGTCGCCGCATTGTACATGGCGCCCGCGCCCACCATGCCCGCGGCGAACACGTCCGAGTAGCAGGACATCAGCGTCGTCGTGAGCACACCGCCCGCGGACACGCCGCCGACGTACACGCGGCGCGCGTCCACCGAGTAGCGCTGCTTCATCAAATCCACCATGCCGACGATGAGCGACGGCTCGCCCGTGCCGCGCTCCTGGTTGTTGCCGAGCATGAAGTTCCAGCACTGCGTCGCGTTCACGAACGTCGCCTGATTGGGATAGAGGACGAGGAAGCCCTCGGCATCGGCCTTCTCGTTCAGGCGCGTCAGGCCCGCGAACTGGTCCGGGTTCTGGAGACAGCCGTGTAGCGCTACCAGCAGGGGGCGCGGTGTCCCCGGTTGGTAGCCGGTGGGGACCCAGAGCTGGTAGCCCCGGGCTCCCCAGGCGCCCACATAGTTGCCATGGACCCACGAGCCGGCGTACGCGGGGGCTCCCGTGGAGAGCACCAGCCACATCGTGAGCAGGAACAGCGACCGCGAGAGTGCGACACCACGTCGATGCATCGACATCGTCCAGCCTCCTGGGTTGTGGAGCTCGGGTTCGCTGCTCGGCTCAGGTGCCGAGCGACGTGCCGGGTGCATCGCTGTCGACGGCGCGGAGGAAGTCCTCCACGGCGTCGGTGAGCGGACCGGGCTGGTCCAGCGGAGCGGCATGGCCGGAGTCCGTCAGGACCTGGAGGCGCGCGTGGGACAGCAGGTCGACATAGGCCTGCTTCGCGGACTGGGGCGTGTAGTCGCGCTCGGAGTGGAGCACGAGCACCGGACAGGTGATGTCCTTCAGCCGCGCCATGACGCTCCAGCCCAGGAGTCCCCGCGTCGAGCGCAGGTACGCATCCGGGTCATTGGCGGAGAACGTGGCGATGGCGCGCTGGCGCAGCCCCTCCTGCTCCGGCTTGGGGAACAGCTTGGGCGCCAGCACCTTGGCCAGGGCCTTGGGCCCCAGGAAGCGCAGGAGGAAGAGCCGCAGCGCGAAATCGAACTTGCGGCGCGCCGTGCGGGCGACGAGCTCCGGGCCGCTGTTGACGATGACCAGGCTGCGCACCAGGTCCGGCCGGTCCACCGCGAGTTGGAAGCCCATCATCCCGCCCATCGACAGGCCGATGACGTGCACCTGCTTCAGTCCCAGCGCGTCGCAGAGCGCGGCCACGTCCTTCGCGAAGAGCGGCACCCCGTACGCGCCCGCCGGCCGACCGCTGCGCCCGTGGCCCCGCGCATCCGGGACGACGACGCGATAAGCGCTCGCCAGCCGTGGCGTCACGAGCTCCCAGTCGATTCCGGAGGAGCCAAGCCCGTGAAGCAGCAACACCGGAATGCCCCGCCCCGACTCTTCGTAGTGGAGAGTGAAGCCTTCGAGCTGCAACGTGGACATCCTCGAACTCCAGGCGCGGAAGTGACGTAGACCCACCCTATCTGAACGAACGTTCGTTTATCAAGAACCCACATGAGCACACCCCCTCTCTCCCGGCTTCGCGCCCAGCCGGCGAGCCTTCCGCCGTCAGCACCGTCGGATGGCACCCGGCGTCGCATCCTGGAGACGGCCCTCCAGCTCTTCGCGAGTCGCGGCTACCACGACACGTCGATTCGCGACCTGGCCAAGGTGTTGGAGTTGCAGCCGAGCGCGCTGTACGCGCACTTCTCCTCGAAGGAGCACGTGCTCGCGGAGCTGGTGCGCATTGGCCATGAGGCCCACCACGAGGCGCTCCAGACGGCGCTGAAGGAGTCCGCGCCCGAGCCCAGGCAGCAGGTCCAGGCGCTGGTGCGCGCACACACGCGCACGCACGCGATGCATCCCCAGCTCGCGGTGGTGGTGAACGAGGAGCTGTACGCGCTGACGCCGGAGCTGGCCGCGCCAGCGGTGGCCCTGCGGGACAAGTCCGCCGCGCTCCTGGCGGAGGTCATCGAGCGCGGGGTGGCGCAGAAGAGCTTCTCTCCGCCCCATCCCCGCGTCACCGCCGCGGCCATCTCCGCCATGGGCGTGCGCCTGCCCTATTGGTACGACCCCCGCAGCGCGCTCGACGTGGAGACGCTCGCGGATGTCCACGCGGAGCTGGCGCTGCGCATGTTGGGAGCGACCTCGGAGCGGTGAGCACTCAGTCCAGCAGGTGCGGATTGCGGACGATGAGCAGCCCGGCCTGCACGGTGGCCACGTAGTCATTGAGGTGGCCGCCCGCGATGAGCGCTGACACGTCTCGGCTGCCACCCTCGGCCAGGGCCTGGTCCACCTTCTTCTCGCCCTGGTTGTACGCCGCGAGCGCCAGTCGCCAGTCGCCGTAGCGCGCGTGCAAATCCGACAACAGGGCCGCGGCGGCCTGCGTCTCGCGCGCCACGTCCAGCCGCTCGTCGCGAGCCTCGCTCACCTCCAGCCCATAGCGACGCGCCGTCTCGGGGATGAACATCCACACGCCCGCGCCCCTCAGGCCTGGAGCGAGCGACGGCCGTCCATCCGTCTCCGGCATGTTCGTCACCGCCGACTCCACCACCGCCACCGCGAGCAGTCCCTCCGGCAGGCCCTTCGCCTTCAGCGTCGACGCCAGCGCGTCGCGGTGAGTGCCCAGGTTCGTCAGCGCCTTCTTCATGAACGCGCGGCCCTTGTCGGTGCCAACGAGGCGATTGAGCTGCTCCAACACCTTCGCATCCACCACGACGGACAGGTCTCCCTTGGGCTGGCTCGTCCGGGCGAGCGCCTCCGCATCGGCTTGCGTCACCGTGCGCCCACGCGCCGCGCCTTGCGCGAGCACGGCCACGGGGAGCAGGAGCAACGACAGCGCGGCGAGCAGCGCGGGGACGGCATGGGTGCGACGGGGACGCGGCTGGAACAACATGTGAATCCTCCTCTGCGTGGGATGAGACATGCCGGTGGCACCGGCGGGCACGGGCGGAGCGCCTGGGAGTCGAAGCGCCGCCTGGAGCAGACAGCGCGCATACGCCTGGGCCTGGGCACGGCCGCTCGCGACCAGCGCCTCGTCACAGGCGAGCTCCTGGAGCGACGCGAGCCACGCCGACAGGCCATGCGCCGCCGGATGCCAGAAGAAGGCCCCCGTGAGCACCAGTCGCCCCAGGGCCAGGTGCGTGTCGCGCTGACGATGGTGCTGAAGCTCGTGCAGCACGGTGAGCCGGAACGCCTCCGCATCCTCCAGCAGCGCGGGAGGCACCACCACCCACGCGGACGGACGCTCACCCCAACGGGGAAACCACGCGGAGAACGCCGGAGTCCCCTCCCCGCCCAGCGCCACCACCACGCGCCCCATCGTGCGGACCCGAGGCAGCGCCTCCAGTCGACGCAAGAGCCGCCGATGCCGCACGAGCGCCCGCCCGATGAAGAACCCGGCGCCCACAATCCAACCCAGTGACAACAGCACTCCAATGGACACAGGCACGGACACGGCCCCGGGACTCGCGGGCTTGGAGACACTCGCCCCACCCGTCCACACGGCGGAGGGGAGCCGCTCCGCCTGTCTCGCCACCGAGCGCTCGAAGGTGAACAGCGGGCCCGCCGGAGTCAGCGCCCGCGCGCCCATCGCCAACAGCGGCAACAGGAACACCAGGGCCAGCGCCCCGCGCCCCACGCGCAAGGCCTGCCTCGACGACAGCGCCAGGTCCAGCCGCGCCAGGAGCGCGAGCGCGCCCCACGCGAGCAGCAACGCCACGGGCAGCAGCAGCGCCACCGCGAGGTAGAACGACACCAGCCCGCTCATGGCTTGCCACCCTTCGCCTTGAGCAGCTTGCGAATCTGCTCCACCTCGTCGGGCGCCAGCGGCACCGCCTCCACCAGTCGCGCCACCAGCGCGGACGGCGTGCCATCGAAGACGGTGTCCACCAGGTGGCGCAGGCTCTGCGCCTCGTACGTCTCACGAGGCAGCGTGGCCGAGTACAGGTGTCCCCGCCCCTGCTTGCGGCTCACCACCACGCCCTTCTGCTCCAGGATGCGCAGCACCGTGGAGACAGACGTGTACGCCAGCGCGCGCTCCGGCGGCAGCGCGGCCAGCACGTCCGCCACGCTCACCTCGCCCTGCTTCCACACGATGTGCATCAGCTCGAGCTCCACCGGCGTCAACGGCCGGGGCGCCTCGGGCTCGGGTTGTCTGGCCATGGAGATCCTCCGTGGCCAGCATTGCTACTAAGACCTTAGTTCTTCGTCAACTAAGCCCTTAGTTCTACTGTCCACCACCGCGTCGGCGCGTGGCGCGCTTCACCAGGGACAAGAGCTCTCGCAGGCGCGGGTCCTCCACCGGCTCCACCAGTTCCACGGAGTGTCGCCGCGGCCCTTCCTCCACGGTGAGTGTATAGCGGCGCTGGTCGGCGCCCTTGGACGCGGAGCCACCGCCGACAACGGCCGGCAGCTCACGGAAGCGCGCGTCGCGCAGGCCGTGCTCAATCGCCTCGGCCTGCTCGGCGGGAAGCTCGCTCAGCTCCACGCTCCTCGGACGGGAGAGCCCCGGGAAGGCGGCGAGCCCGCCCTCCTGCGAGAGCTGGATGCGGACGCTGTCTCGCGACACGGCTCAGGCCCCCGGCTGGACACTGCCCCACTGCGGCACGGACACCCTGTCGCGCGAGACGCGGATGCCCACCTCTTCCCAGGCCTCCTTCACGGCCGCCTCCTCCTCGCCGGAGCCGTACAGCCGGGTGGCGGACATGACGGTGATGCGCGCGAAGTCGGAGAAGTTGGTGTCCGGCATGATGCGCGGGTCCCTCACGGCCTCGTACCAGATGCGGCCCGCGCGCTCCCAGGCGCTGCCTCCCAGTCGCGTCGCCACCATGCAGAAGGCGCGGTTGGGGATGCCGGAGTTGATGTGCACGCCGCCGTTGTCCTCCCACGTCGTCACGTAGTCGCGCATATGGCCAGGCTGAGGGTCCTTGCCCAGCACGTCGTCGTCGAAGGCCGTCCCCGGCTCCTTCATGGAGCGCAGCGCCTGGCCTTCGACTTCGTCCGCCAGCAGCCCCGCGCCAATGAGCCAGTCCGCCTGGTCCGCCGTGTGTCCGAGCAGCCGCTGCTTCACCAGTGAGCCGAAGACATCCGACATCGACTCGTTCAGCGCGCCTGCCTGCTGGAAGTACCAGAGCGGCCCCTCGTCCTCCGTCACGCCGTGGGCCAGCTCGTGCGCGATGACGTCCAGGGCGATGGTGAAGCGGTTGAACAGCTCCCCATCCCCGTCGCCGAACACCATGCGGCGCCCGTCCCAGAAGGCGTTGTCGTAATCCCGCCCGTAATGGACATACGCCTGCAAGGGCATCCCATCCCCGTCGATGGAGTTGCGTCCCAGGACCTCCCAGAAGAAGTCATACGTGGCGCCCAGGCCATCGAAGGCCTCGTCGGCCGCGAGGTCTCCGCACGGCCCCTGTCCTTCCGAGCGCACCAGCGTCCCGGGGAAGGCCTCCTCACCCTTCAAGTCGTAGATGCTTCGCTGCCGCTGGGACTCCACCATCATCGCCGGCAGTCGACGAATGGATGAGGAAGACGCAGCCACCCGACCTCCGGCGAAGCGCAGGGCCCGGAAGGTGCTGTCCGTGGACACCGTGCGCAGGGCCTTCACGCGCTGTTGGGGCGTGCCGTTCTCCGCGATGGAGCGCAGGAGATACGGAGGCAGGATGCAATGAATGGAATGAACGTGCCGTCTTCGCCGCGTCAGCATGGGTGTCCCCCCTCGAGAACGTCTCAGTCCTCAAGGTAGAGGCACCCGCGCGACGACATGACACCCGACACCGGGACTCCCTCGCCCCGCCAACGACAGACGTCACGCCTCACCGCGTCCCCGGGGGCCGAGGGGCCCGAGCGCCCCTCGGATATCCACGAGGCCCTCGGGCGAGGGGTCGGTCAGACACCCAGCGCGTCACGCAGCTCCGGCAGGCGCTCCGCCTTCACCGCGCCGAAAACGAAGCGGTCCGGCCGCAACACCACCACATCCGAGTCATGCCGAGAGAACCAGTCGCCCAGCTTCCCGGTGATGTCCTCCACCGCCGGCACGTCGCCGCCGTCCGCGCCCGTCGACTGGACGGCGAGCAGCCGCCCACCCAGGGCCTCCGCCAGCCCGCGCGCCGCCGCCATCTGCGCGGACGGAGCGTTGGCCCGGCACAGCACCGCGAAGTCATTGCCGATGGCGTCGTCCAGGAGCACCTCCTGGCCCGTCGGCAACCGCACCTTGGGCTGGATGAAGAACGTGCCCTCCGGCGACTCCGAGGTGTGCCCGCCGCCCAGGTAGTAGCCGCGCTCGTGCATCGGCGGCTGCTTGAACTCGAAGTTCTGGATGAAGCGGCGCACCCGGGGGATGCGCTGCAGCGCGCGCATCACCATGTCGCGCGCGCCGGCCACCCAGCTGTTGCGAGCGAGGAACAGGTGCCCCACTCGCACGCACAGCTTCTGCACCGCCTCCACGTGCGGACGACGCTCCTCCTCGTAGGTGTCCAGGAGCGACTCCGGCGCCAGGCCCCGGACGACGCGCTGAATCTTCCACGCCAGGTTCGACGCGTCGCGCATGCCCGACACCAGGCCCTGGCCCATGAAGGGCGGCATGGTGTGCGCCGCGTCACCCAGCAGGAACACGTTGCCGTCGCGCCAGCGCGCCGCGTTGAGGCAGTGGAACGTGTAGACCTGCGCGCGCTCCACATGGACGCGCTCGGGGTCGATGTAGGGCGCCAGGAGCTTCTTGATGGTCTCCGGCCGCTCCATCTCCTCGCGCGTCTCGCCCGGCATCAGCATGAACTCCCACCGGAACTGGCCCACCGCGCCCGTCGCGACGAAGGCGGGGCGCTTGGGGTCGCACACGAAGCGGCACAGCTCCGGCGCGTCACCCTCCACCTTGCCGGACACCGCCAGCCAGGGCTCCCCGTAGGCCTTCCCCGACATCTTGATGCCCAGCGCCTTGCGCACGCCGCTGCGCGCCCCGTCGCACGCCAGCAGATACCGCCCGCGCACCGTGCGCACCTCGCCTGTCTGCAGGAGCCGGTAGCGCACCGTCACCCCGGAGGCGTCCTGCTCCAGCGCCTCCACGCCCGCTCCCACCTGGAGCTTCACGTGGGGGAAGCGCGCCATGCCGTCGCGCAGCACGCCCTCCACCAGCGGCTGGTGGAAGAACCACAGCGGCGAGTAGCCGAAGCCGAAGTCCGCCGAGCCGGTGTGCACCTCCGCGAAGCGCTTGCCCGTCTCGCCCACGTACTCCGCGAAGCGGTTCTCCCGCATGTCCTTCTGGAGCTCCGGGCCCAGCCCCGTGGCCTGGTAGATGCGCAGCGCCTCGTCATCGCAGGAGAAGGCGCGCGGCTGTCCATGCGGCGCCAGGTCCTGCTCCAGCACCAGCGTCCGCACTCCCAGGGAGCCCAGCAGATTGCATGTCAGCGCTCCCACGGGACCGCAGCCGCTGATGATGACATCAACCTCCATGTCGGCCTGCTGCTTGTCACAAACCATGAGAGCCCCCGGGTTCATTTTCAGTCTGGAGCAATCAATAACGAATGAGGTGTGACCAGGGTGTGACCGCACGAAAGGTTTCGCAACGTCGTCCGTTCGTGACGGCGAGCTGCCGTGTCCTGGAAATTCGAGAGGGAAAGCGGCCGGTACCTCGGACCCTGCCTGGGGTCATCCCTACCCGCGAGGGAGCATCGGGTGCGGCGTGTTACGTTACGCGAAACGCGCTCTCTCATTCTTGGAACCTCGGAGGCCATGGCAGGCGACGACGCGGCAGGGACGCAAGTCTTTCACCTGGAGCTGCTTGGCGAAGCGCGCCTGCGGCATGACGGCGCACACCTGCCCTTGGAGCGCCGCACCGCCGCGGTGCTGGCATGGCTGGCATTGGAAGGCCCCCATCCGAAGTACCGCCTCGCGGGCCTCTTGTGGGCCGAGTCCAGCGAGGTCACCGCCCGAAACAACATGCGACAGCTCTTGCGCCGGCTGCGCCTGTCCGTGGGCGCGGAGCTGGTGCAGGGCGGGGATGTCCTGTCGCTGGCGGAGGGAATCACGGTGGACGCCTCGCAGCTCCAGGCCCACGCGCTGGCCGGGCGCCACTCGCAGGTGCTGGAGCTGGAGGGCGTGCTGCTGTCCTCGCTGGAGTTCGATGACTGCCCGGAGTTCCACGCGTGGCTGGAGAGCGCGCGGGAGCGGCTGGACAAGCTGCGTCGACGCGCCGCGTCCGCGGAGTCGGAGGCGCGTGAGCGCGCGGGGGATTTGTCCGGCGCGCTCGTGCTGGCGGAGAAGCTCCTGGGCATGGACCCGTACTCGGAGGAGGCGTGGCGCCGGCTGATGCGGCTGCACTACGTGTCCGGAGACCGGGGGTCCGCGCTCAACGCCTTCGAGCGCTGCCGCCGCCTCTTGCGCGAGGAATTGGACACCCAGCCCCTGCCGCAGACGGTGGCGCTGGCGCGGGAAATCGAGCGGGGCACCACGTCGTCGCACGCCCCGCGCGTCCAGCCGGCGAAGCTGCCCCTGTCCGTGCTGCGTCCCCCGGTGCTGGTGGGGCGCGAGCGGGAGTGGGCGCGGATGGAGGAGGCCTGGGAGGCGGGGCTGACCATCTTCCTCAGCGGCGAGCCCGGGGTGGGCAAGACGCGGCTGGCGCATGACTTCGCCGCTTCGCGCGGCAGCCACCTCACCCTGGAGTCGCGGCCCGGGGAGATGCACGTGGCCTATTCCTCTCACGTGCGGCTCTTGCGACAGCTCCTGGCCCAGCGTCCGGACTGCAAGCTGGAGCCGTGGGTGCGCCGGGAGCTGGCGCGGCTGATGCCGGACATGGCCGGCCCGGAGGGCCTCCCTCCGCCCATGGTGGACGAGGCGGACCGCAGCCGCTTCCTGGAGGCCAACTGTCTGGCTGTCTACCATTTGTGCGCGGGGCTGGATGCCATCGTCGCGGATGACTTGCATTACATGGACGCGGCCACCGCGGAGTTCGCGCTGCTCATGCTGTCGCGTCGCCACGACACGCAGCCGGGCGGGGCCTTCCCCCACTTCGTGGACACCTTCCGCAAGGGGGAGCTGACGCCGGTGGCCATCGGCTGCATCCAGCAGCTCGTGGAGGCGGGGCTCGCCATCGTCATCGAGCTGGAGCCCCTTGAGACGGACTCGGTGGGCGCGCTGCTGGGGAGCCTGGAGCTGGCGGGCGCGGAGAACCTGAAGGACAACGTGATGCGCTACACGGGGGGCAATCCCCTGTTCATCATGGAGGCGCTGCGTCACCTGCTGGAGTCGGGCGGGCTGGAGCGGGGCTGGCCCGAGCACGTCCACCCCTCCGGCCGGGGCCGGGACTTGATTCAGCAGCGGCTGGAGCGGCTGTCGCCCCAGGCGCTTCAAGTCGCCCGGCTGGCCGCGCTCGCGAAGACGTCCTTCCAATTGGAGCTGGCCGTCGAGGTGCTGGAGATGACGCCGCTGACGCTCGCCCAGCACGTCTCTGAACTGGAGGCCGCGCACGTGCTGCGCGGAGAGCGTTTCACGCATGACCTGCTCTTCGAGGTGGTGCGGGAGACGATTCCCCCCTCCCTGATTCCCCTGCTCCATCGCAGGCTGGCCAGCGCGCTGGAGCAGCGCAAGGCCGCCCCTGTCGTCGTCGCGCAGCACTGGCTGGAGGGCAAGGAGCCGGAGCGCGCCGCGCCGCACCTCGTCGCCGCCGCCAACGCGGAGGCCTCCGCCTTCCGGCACATGGAGGCCGCGTTGCTCTACTTCCGCGCCGCCACCGCGCTGGAGGAGGCCGGCGCCTTCGAGGAGGCCGCCCGCGTCAGGGCCCGCGCCCGAGGCATCCCCAGCGCCTGACTACCCGCCGGCCTGGCGGGCGCGCGGAGTCCGTGGGGTGGAGCCCGCCCCCTGCCGCGTCTCCGTGCGGGCCTCGGGTGCCCGCCGCAGCGCCGCCGTGACTTCGCGCGCCACGTCCACGAAGGCGCGGAACGCGGGGGACACGCGGGAGCGGCTGGGGAAGTAGAGGAAGAAGCCGTCCACGTGGGCCGCGTAGGGCTCCAGGACAATGCGCAGCACGCCCCGCTTCACCCGGTCGGCCACCTCCGGCTCGAAGGCATACATCAAGCCCACGCCCGACTCGGCCAGCTCCATCATCGCGTGGTGGCTGGAGGTGACCAGCGGCCCCCGCACCGGGACGCGCCAGCTCCGCGCGCCGCGCTCCAGCTCCCACTGGTAGAGCGCCCCGGTGGTGCCGGAGCGGATGCAAAGACAGTCATGCGCCAGCAAGTCCCGCGGCTTCTCCGGAGCCCCTCGGCGCTTGAGGTAGGAGGGTGCGCCCACCACCACGAAGCGGAAGCCCTCCGACAGGCGCACCTGCACCATGTCGCGCTCCAGCGACTCCGAGAAGCGGATGCCCCCGTCCAGCTCCTCGGAGACGATGTCCACCATGGAGTCCTCCACCCGCAGCTCCACCTCCACGCGAGGGTGGAGGGCCAGGAAGCGCGTCAACACGGGCGCGACGACGGAGGACACGGACACCGTGGGCACGGTGAGCCTCACCAGTCCCGTCACCTCGCCCGGCTGGGCCGCCGCCACCTTCAGCGCCGCCAGCGCCTGGTCCACCGACGGGCCCGCGCTCTCGAGCAGCCGACGGCCCGGCTCCGTGAGCGCCACGCTTCGGGTGGTGCGCGTCAGCAGCGGAACGCCCAGCCGCGCCTCGAGCTGGCGGACGGACTGGCTCAACGAGGACGCGGAGACGCCCAGGTCCTCCGCCGCCGAGGCGAAGCTGCGCCTGCGCGCCACGGCGAGGAACGCGTTCAGCGCATTGAGCGGGGTGAAGGCCATTGCGAAGTTTTTCTACATGCCGCGTTCGGATTCCATCTGTTTCGCGCACGCGGGCGCCTGCGCATATTCCACGCGTTCACTCACCCCCATCAAGGACCTGCCCATGATTCCCGCACGTGGCTACGCCGCCCAGGACGCCAAGTCTCCGCTGGCCCCCTTCACCTTCGAGCGCCGCGAGCCCGGCCCCGACGACGTCCAGTTCGACGTCCAGTACTGCGGCATCTGCCACTCCGACCTCCACCAGGCCCGCGACGAGTGGGGCGGCTCCATCTTCCCCATGGTCCCCGGCCACGAAATCATCGGCCGCGTCACCCGCGTCGGCGCCAACGTGACGAAGTTCAAGGTCGGTGACTCCGTCGGCGTCGGCTGCATGGTCGACACCTGCCGCACTTGCCAGCCCTGCAAGCAGGGCCTGGAGCAGTACTGCGAGCGAGGGCCGACCTACACGTACAACTCGCGGGAGCGCGCAAGCCAGCAGCCGACCCAGGGCGGCTACTCCAGCGTGCTCGTCGTCGACCAGGCCTACGTCCTGCGCGTCCCGGAGAACCTGGACCCGGCCGCCGCCGCGCCGCTCCTCTGCGCGGGCATCACCACGTACTCACCGCTGAAGCACTGGAACGTGAAGGCCGGCCAGCGCGTGGGCGTCGTCGGCCTGGGCGGCCTGGGCCACATGGGCGTGAAGTTCGCGCGGGCCTTCGGCGCGCACGTCATCGTCTTCAGCCACACGGACAAGAAGAAGCAGGACGCGCTGCGCCTGGGCGCCCATGAAGTCGTCGTCTCCTCCAACGAGGCGGAGATGAAGGCCCACGAGGGCACGCTCGACTTCGTGCTCGACACCGTCTCCGCGCCCCACGACATCAACGCGTACCTGCGCCTCTTGCGCATCGACGGCAGCCTCGTCCTCGTCGGCGTCCCGGAGAAGCCGCTGCCCGTCCAGCCCTTCTCCCTCATCGGCAAGCGCCGGAACTTCTCGGGCTCCAGCATCGGCGGCATCCAGGAAACCCAGGACATGCTCGACTTCTGCGGCCAGCACGGCGTCGTCTCCGACGTGGAGGTGATTCCCATCCAGCAGGTGAATGACGCCTACACCCGGCTTCTCAAGGGTGACGTGAAATACCGGTTTGTCATCGACATGAAGAGCCTGAAGTAAAGCCTGACGCGGCGCACAGAAATCGCATCGTCCGGAAGTTTCCGCTCTGGACGGCTCCTGGGCGCCGCGTGCTCGGTACAAGACAGACACCTGCCCGAGCGGACAGGTGCCTGCTCGGCGCTCGGTTCACATTCTCAAACCATGACTACGACACTTGAGCATGCCGGTTACAACAAGATGACGGTGATGTATCCCGAAGAGCACGAGCTGCTGACGCCCGGGCAGTCGCTGAAGGACCCTCACGCGGCGGCCAAGCTGCGCCTCCAGGCGAGCCTCTGGCTCAGCCGTGCGCAGCGCGAGCTGCATGACGCCATCTTCCTGCGGGACGGCTCCGACGAGAGCATGGATCGCTACTGCAGCGCCCGCGCGGAGCTGGACTCCGCCGAGGCGTGGGCCCTGATGGTGGCCAAGGCGCTCATCCAACCCGACTGACGGCGCGCACGACGGCGCGCGGGGCGCATCAAGCCTCCCGCGCGCGCGTCGACGCTTCAGCTCGCGGCGTCCGGAGAGCCGCTCGGGGCAGGCGCTGGAGCCGGAGTCGGACGCTCGCTGTACGGGAAGTAGTCCTTGAGCTTGAGGAAGTGCTTCTCGAAGAGGTTCCAGCTCACCAGGGCGATGCCCAGCGAGAGCGACGCGGCCACGACGTAGAAGAGCAGCTGCACGGGAAAGTCGGAGCCTCCCACCTGCGTCAGCGGCGTCTTCAGCACGGTGCGCCGGAGGATGGCATCCAGCGGCGAGTGCACCAGATAGATGGCATAGCTGTACTTGCCGTACATCAGGAGCACGCGGTTGGAGAAGAAGCGGTGCAACAGCGTGCCCGGCTTCGCGGCCACCACGCGGTACACCAGCACCGTGTAGAGGATGCCCACCGCCGTGTAGCCGCCGGTGCGCAGCACCGTCTTGAAGGCGGGGCCCATCGGCAGCGCAATCAAAGCCACGACCACGGGCAATGCCAGCCACGGCGCCTGGCGCATCCACGGGAAGGCGGATATCCCCTTGCCCTCCGGATGTCGCAGCGCCAGCGACAACAGCGCCCCCAGCGCGAGCGAGTCCACGCGGCACAACGTCACCACGTAGGTGCTCTCCTCGCTGGCGCCGTACAGCGTGAGGCCCACCCGCACCGCCACCGCCAGGGCGATGGTGCCCAGGCACAGGCGGATGGCGCCCTTGTACGAGACGGCGGCGATGAGGAAGGGCCAGACGATGTAGAACTGCTCTTCAATCGCCAGCGACCACACCACGCCCAGGATGGGGTGCGTGGTGTCTGTCCATAGCTGGTAGAAGTTGGAGAGGTAGAGCAGATACCAGACGGCGCCCTCCGTGGAGATGCGCTCGTCCAGGTTCAGCCGCCCCACCAGCGACGGCAGCACCAGGAACGAGACGGCCAGCGCCGCGTAGTACAGCGGGAAGATGCGCAGCACGCGGCGCGCGTAGAAGTTGCGGAAGTAGTACGTCTGCCCCTTCGCCTCCCACAGGATGCCGGTGATGAGGAAGCCGGAGAGGACGAAGAACAGGTCCACGCCCGACCAGCCCGCACCGGCCAGCCACCAGGTGGCACGCCCCACGGCGCTCTGGTCGCTCAGGTGCGTGGTGTGGAAGAAGACGACCAGCAGGACCGCGAGGCCCCGCACACCGTCAAGCACGGGGAGGTGGCCGTGCAGACGCGGAGCGTGCGCCGCCGGAGCCGCGTCCGGACGGGCGTAATCGGAAGACATGGGATTCTCATACCAACAACGCCAACTTCCCAACAAGGTTGGCTCCCGGCCCTTGGGAGAAGACCAGGCGGGCATCCCATGACACCCCGCCGTGAGGGATTCGACGGGGCCGCTGAAACTCCCGGGCCTCTCGTGACACGGTAGGGCCGTGGCTCTTCTCTCCGCCGTGAAGATGGTCCTGGTGGGTGCGCCTCCATCCGACACGGATGGGGAGCGCGGCCTGCTGCGCCGGGCGCGCACGGGGGACCCCGCCGCGTTCCGCGTGATTTTCGAGCGGCACTCCCCCGCCGTCTGGCGCTTCTTGAGAGACCTCTTGCGCGACGAGGCCGCCGCGGACGAGGCCACGCAGGAGACCTTCGTGCGGGCCCATTCGCGGCTGGGCGCGCTGCGCGACGAGGACCGGGTGGGCTCGTGGCTTTTGGGCATCGCCCGGCATGTCTATCTGGAGTCCCGCCGCACCCGGGGGGTCCACGTGGATGTGGCGGACGAGGAGCACGCGCACCAGGTGGAGGCGGTGTTGCCCACGCCGTCGCCGGAGGACCTGTTGCTGGACCAGGAGCTGGCGGGGCTTTTGACAGAGGCCTTGGGGATGTTGCACGCGGAGCGCCGGGCGGCGCTGCTGCTGCGCATCGACCATGGGCTCGCCTATGAGGAGATTGCCTCGGTGATGGGCTGGTCGCTGCCGAAGGTGAAGAACGAAATCCACCGCGCGCGCCTGCGCCTGCGCGAGCAACTGGCCGCCCACGTCGGAGGAGGACGCCCATGAGCACCTGCCGCGAGAGCGAGCTGGACGCGCTGCTGGCCGGAGAGCTGGCACCCGAGGACGCCGCGAGGGTGCGCGCGCACGCGGAAGGCTGCGCCGCCTGCAAGCACGCGCTGGCGTGGCAGCGGCTGGAGCGCGGGTGGATGACCCAGCGCGCGCGCCGTGAGCCTGTCCGCCCCGCGCTGAGCTTCTCCGCGCTGGAGGCCCGGCTCGCCGTCGCCCGGAAGGCCCCGGCGCCCGTGCGTCACGCGCGGCGCGAGGGACAGTGGCGGCACTGGGGGAAGATGGCGATGGCCGCCGCGGCGGCCGTGGCCTTCGTGGGCCTCAGCCTTCCTCGCGGCGGCACGGGTGTCGGCGTGGGCGTGGGCACGGAGGAGCCGTGGAGCCGTGAACTCCTCGTCGTCACCGGCGTGGAGGCGTGCGAGGACGCCGCCGCCGCGCTGGAAGCCCGGGTGGGCGCGTGCCTCATCGCCTCACCCATGCTGGCCCTGCGCGCGGATTGATTCGCGCGGTTACGGCGCGGGCGTCGGGCAGCGCTGCTTCGCCAGGTCCACGGCGGCCTTGGCCTGCACCACCCCGTAGCCGAACTTCTGGTCCTTGGAGCCGGGTCCGTTCGGGTGCTTCGCGGTCTCCTGAAGCACCGCGCGCACC
>Ga0126314_10000010_pt1 | contig 164249 bp, 169 predicted proteins | sample Plot105B_FD_92535 | JGI IMG/M metagenome (GOLD analysis project Ga0126314, IMG submission 92535) | Serpentine soil microbial communities from UC McLaughlin Reserve, CA, USA - Plot105B | ecosystem: Environmental > Terrestrial > Soil > Grasslands | place: USA: UC McLaughlin Reserve, Lake... | reverse complement strand
TGATCCCCGCAACGCGGCCACCATCGCCGACAACGTCGGCGACAACGTCGGCGACTGCGCCGGCATGGCCGCCGACCTGTTCGAGACCTATGCGGTGACCACGGTCGCCACCATGGTCCTGGCGGCGATCTTCTTCCGCGCCGATGCGGCGCTCACCACCAACATGATGGTTCTGCCGCTGGCCATCTGCGCCGTCGGCATCGTCACCTCGATCATCGGGGCCTTCTTCGTCCGTCTCGGCAAGAGCCAGAACATCATGGGCGCCCTCTACAAGGGCCTCGTGGTCACCGGCGTGCTGTCGGCCGTCGCCCTCTACTTCCTGTTCCCGATGCTGGTCACCGGCCCGATCGAGTTCACGCCCTACGGCGCGCTCGAAGCCAAGACCTACGGCGCCATCGACCTCTTCTGGTGCAGCATCGTCGGCCTGGTGATCACGGCCCTGATCGTGGTCATCACCGAGTATTACACCGGCACCAACTTCCGCCCGGTGAAGTCGGTGGCCCAGGCATCGGTCTCGGGCCACGGCACCAACGTGATCCAGGGCCTGGCCATGTCGCTGGAGGCCACCGCGGCCCCGGCGATCGTGATCATCGGCGGCATCATCGTCGCCTACGGCTTCGCCGGTCTGTTCGGCATCGCCATCGCGGTGACGGCCATGCTGTCGCTGGCCGGCTTCATCGTCGCCCTGGACGCCTTCGGCCCGGTCACAGACAACGCCGGCGGCATCGCCGAGATGGCCGGTCTTCCGCCGGAAGTCCGCGTCACCACCGACGCCCTCGACGCCGTCGGCAACACCACCAAGGCGGTCACCAAGGGCTACGCGATCGGTTCGGCCGGCCTCGGCGCCCTGGTGCTGTTCGCCGCCTATACCGAGGACCTGAAGTTCTTCACGGCCGAAGCCGCGCCGGGAAGCTTCTTCGACGGTCTCGGCGCCGTGGCGTTCGACCTCTCCAATCCGTACGTCGTCGTCGGTCTGCTGTTCGGGGGCCTGCTGCCCTTCCTGTTTGGCGGCATGTCGATGACCGCGGTCGGTCGCGCGGCCCAGGCCGTGGTGGTCGAGGTTCGTCGCCAGTTCCGCGAGAACCCCGGCATCATGACCGGCGAGGTCAAGCCCGAGTATGGCAAGGCCGTCGACATCCTGACCAAGGCGGCGATCAAGGAGATGATCGTGCCGTCCCTGCTGCCGGTGGTTTCGCCGGTGGTGCTGTTCTTCGCGATCAACGCCATCGCTGGCAAGGTCAACGCCTTCGCCAGCCTCGGCGCCATGCTGATGGGCGTGATCGTGACGGGCCTGTTCGTCGCCATCTCGATGACCTCGGGCGGCGGCGCCTGGGACAACGCCAAGAAGGTGATCGAAGAAGGCTTCACCGACAGTGACGGCGTCACCCACGGCAAGGGCTCCGAAGCCCACAAGGCTGCGGTGACCGGCGACACCGTCGGCGATCCCTACAAGGACACCTCCGGCCCGGCCGTGAACCCGATGATCAAGATCGCGAACATCGTGGCGCTGCTGCTGTTGGCCGTCCTGGCCCACTAGACGGGTAGGGAAGCCGGTTCGCCGGCCTCCCGACCGCCACAAAGACAAACGCCCCGGAGAGTGATCTCCGGGGCGTTTTCGATTCCGTCGTGAAGCGATGAGGGGTCAGCGATCCCCGGGGCGGTTGCCCGGGAGGCGTTCCTCGTCGTCGCGCGGCAGCATGCCGCCACGACCGACGTTGCCCAGCAGCTGCTCGAGAATGGTCATCTCGCGGCCGCGGGTCGGGGTCTCACGCTCGTTGTAGGCGATCACCTTGCCGTCGCGCAGGGTGTACTGGTTCACCGACAGCACCTGTTCGGTGGCCTTGTCGAAGTTGATGGCGACGATGTCGCGCTTGGCCACGCGGGGCTGGTAGAAGGCGACCCGGTCGGTCACCTGGCTCATGTAGAACCAGGTGTTGGGATCAAAGGTCGAGGTCACCGAGGGCGAACCGAGCTTGGCGGTCACCGTCGACTTGGTGTCCTCGCCCGGCTTCACGTCGGCCGGATTGACCTCGATGGCCTGGAAGCCCGAGTAGGTCGTGATCGGCATGCAGGCCCCGGTCGCCAACAGGCTGACGGCGGCGGCTGCGAAAGCGGCTTTACGAAACATTCCGGCTCCCAGTGCGCGCGATGAGGCGCAGGTCTTTGACCTATCGCTCGCGCAAGCTTAGTTCAATGCCCCGCTTTAGGCCCGACCGGCGGCGAAATCGAGGCGATATCCACCATGCTCCACCGCTTGTTCAAGCCAAGACCCGCCAAGGCGGCCGGCGAGGCCCTGTACGCAGCCGCCGCACGGCAGGCGCGGAGCCCGGCGTTCTACGCCGTCATGGGCGTGCCGGACACGCGGGAAGGGCGCTTCGAGCTCTACAGCCTGCACGTCATCCTGCTGCTGGATCGGCTGAAGGGCGAAGGCCCGCAGGCGGACGAAACCGCGCAGATTCTGATCGAAACCTACATTCGCGGCCTCGATGACGCCTTCCGCGAGCTCGGCGTGGGCGACACCGCCGTGGCCAAGCGGGTCAAGAAGCTCGCCGAGGCCTTCTATGGCCGCGCCAAGGCCTGGCAGGAGGCGATGGCGCTGCTGCCGGAGCAGGCCGAGCTTGAGGCCGTGGTGGCCCGCACCGTGTTCGAGGGCGCCGAGGGCGACGCCAAGGCTTTGACCGGCTATCTGGTTACGACCCGCGACGCGCTGTCGCGGCAATCGTTGGACCGTCTGCTGGCCGGTGACGTCACCTGGGAGGAAGCTCGATGAGCGCGGAGAAGCCTTGGAGCGAGACCATCCGATTCGCCGACGTCGCCCGCGCGCCGGTTCGCAAGCGCCTGGAAGCCAACGAAGCCGCCCGCAAGGGCGTCGCCCGTCTGCTCGGCCTGGTCTCCGTCGAATCCCTGTCGGCGGACGTTTCCGCCAAGCCCTGGCTCGACGGCGCCGAGATCAGCGGCCGCTTTGACGCCCAGGTCACCCAGACCTGCTCGGTCACCGCTGATCCTTTCCCGGAAACGGTCGCCGGAGATTTCAGCCTCCGCGTACTGCCGCCCGGCAGCCTCAACGCGCCCCAGGAAGACCTGGGCGAAGAGATCGACCTCGACCCGGAGGCGGACGATCCGCCCGACGTGCTCGAGAACGACGACATCGATCTGGCCGGCTACGTGGTCGAACACCTGTCGCTGGAGCTGGATCCGTTCCCCCGCAAGCCGGGCGCGGTGTTCGAGCCGCCCCAGAATAGCGAGCCCGAGTCGCCGTTCGCGGTGCTGCGGGCCCTCAAGAAGGATGATGCCCCCGAATGAGCCCCTTCGGGGCACGGGGTTGCATCGCCGCCTCGCGAGAGTAAGTTCCGGCGGCTTCGCCTGACGAGGCGTCCGAGACGGAATCGCGCCGGCCTTGCCCAAAACTCTCGTCATCTCCATCGACGCCATGGGCGGAGACCACGGTCCGTCGGTGGTGGCGCCCGCCGTCGATATCGCGGCGCGGCAGCTTCAGGACGTCCGCTTCCTGCTCCACGGCGACGAGGCGCTGCTCAACGCAGAGCTCGCCCGGTTGCCGGCCGCCCGCGCGGCCTCGGAGGTCCGTCACACGGACAAGGCCATCTCCATGGACGAAAAGCCTGCCCAAGCCATGCGCCGGGGCAAGGGCTCCAGCGTCTGGAACGCGGTCGAGTCGGTAAAGGAAGGCGAGGCGGGAGCCGCGGTCTCGGCCGGCAACACCGGCGCCCTGATGGCCATCTCGATGCTGGTGCTGCGGATGGCCGACGCCATCAAGCGCCCGGCCATCGTCGCCAGCTGGCCGACCATGACCGGCATCACCGCCGTTCTCGACGTCGGCGCCAACGTCGAGAGCGACGCCGAGCAGCTGGTCGAGTTCGCGATCATGGGTGCGGCATTCCACCACGCCGTCCACGGCTCGGACCGCCCGACCGTCGGCCTGCTCAACGTCGGTTCCGAGGAGCAGAAGGGCCACGAGGAGGTCCGCGAGGCCCACGCCCTGCTCCGCGCGACCAAGCTCGATCTCGACTACAAGGGTTTCGTCGAAGGCAACGACATCGCCAAGGGCACCGTCGACGTCATCGTCACCGACGGGTTCACCGGCAACATCGCGCTGAAGACAGCCGAGGGCCTGGCGCGTTTCTTCGGCAACGAGCTGCGCAGCACCTTCAAGTCCGGTCCGCTGGCCATGCTCGGTGCGCTGTTCGCCTCGAGCGCCCTGGGCAAGATGCGCAAGCGCATGGACCCGGGCGCGGTCAACGGCGGCCCGCTGCTCGGTCTGAACGGAATCGTCGTCAAAAGTCACGGTGGAGCCGACGCCAATGGCTTCGCCGCCGCCATCCGCGTGGCCGTCGATCTGGCCCGCAGCGACTTCGCGGCCGAGATCGATCGCAACATGAAGCGGCTTACGGCCGTTGTATCCGAGTCCGCCGCACCGTCGGCCGAGGGAGCAGTCTAGGTGAGCGTTCTGCGTAGTGTGGTGACCGGCGTCGGCGGGTATCTGCCCGAGAACATCGTCACCAACGAAGACCTGTCCAAGATCGTCGACACCAGCGACGAGTGGATCCGCGAGCGCACGGGCATCCGCCAGCGCCATCGCGCCGCCGACGATCAGGCCGTGTCCGATCTCGCCGTCGAGGCCGCCAAACAAGCGCTTGAGGCTGCTGGCAAGACCGCCGCCGACGTTGACCTGATCATCGTCGCCACCACCACCGCTGACCTGACGTTCCCCGCCGCCGCGGCCATCGTCCAGCGCAAGCTCGGTTGCCCGATCGGCATCGCCTTCGACGTCCAGGCGGTCTGCTCGGGCTTCGTCTACGCCATGAGCGTCGCCGACGGCTTCGTGGCGCGCGGCCACGCCAAATGCGCCCTGGTCATCGGCGCCGAGACCATGACCCGCCTGATGGACTGGACCGACCGCGGCACCTGCGTGCTGTTCGGCGACGGCGCCGGCGCTGTGGTGATGGAGCCCGGCCAGGGGGAGGGGACCACGGCCGACCGTGGCCTGCTCGGCTTCGCCCTGCGCTGCGACGGCACCAAGCAGGACCTGCTCTACGTCGACGGCGGCCCGTCCACGACGGGTACGGTCGGCAAGCTGCGCATGCAGGGCAACCAGGTGTTCAAGCACGCGGTGATCAACATTTCGGAAGCCGTCCGCGCGGCCGCCGAGGTGGCCGGCGTTCAGGTGTCCGACGTCGACTGGTTCATCCCGCACCAGGCCAACCAGCGCATTCTCGCCGGCGTCGCCAATCGTCTCGGAATCGACGAGCACAAGGTCATCCAGACCGTCGGCGACCATGCCAACACCTCGGCCGCCTCGATCCCGCTGGCCCTGGCCCAGGGCATCGCCGACGGCCGCATCAAGAAGGGCGACCTGCTGTTGCTCGAGGCCATGGGTGGCGGCCTGACCTGGGGCGCCTGCGTGGTTCGGCTCTAGACGGAACGATCTGCGCTGGCAGAGCACTTCCGCCGCCGCAGGGAACCCTTTGACTTGACGCGGCAATCGGGCCATGCACCCTTTCGTTAACGGGGTAGCTGGAGACCGGGGCATGAAGGGCGCGACGCTGACGCGGGCGGACCTGACCGAGGCGGTTCACGAGGAAGTCGGGCTGACGCGGCAGGATTGCGGCGGCCTGGTCGAGCGTACGCTCGATCTCGTGGCCGAGGCGCTGGAACGCGGCGAGATCGTGAAGCTGTCCGGCTTCGGCGTCTTTCAGGTGCGTGCCAAGCGCGCCCGCATGGGCCGTAACCCCAAGACCGGCGAGCCGGCCGAGATCGAACCCCGCCGGGTGATCGGTTTCCGCGCCTCGCAGGTCATGAAGGCGCGCATCGACCGCGCCCTTAGCGACTAGAGCCGGCCGGTGGCGAAGGGCCCCAACGCCTTCCGCACCATCTCGGAAGCCGCCGACGAACTTGGCGTGCCTCAGCATGTGCTCAGGTTCTGGGAGACCAAGTTCTCCTTCATCCGTCCCATGAAGCGCGCCGGCGGCCGGCGATTCTATCGGCCGCAGGACATCGCCGTGCTTCGCGGCGTCCGCACGCTGCTCCACGACGAGGGCTACACCATCAAGGGCGTCCAGAAGCTCCATAAGGAGCAGGGCGTGAAGCGGCTCGCCGGCGTCGGCGAGGGCGAGGAAATCCCGGCCACCGAGGCCGGAGAGGCCCTGTTCCAGCAGGGCGGAACCGATGGAGCGGCCGGCGAGGTCCGTGACCGCCTGGCCTTCGCGCTACAGGATCTGCGGGCGGTGAAGGCGCGTCTCGACGGCCTTCTGAAGAGCCGCTGAAAACCCGCGAGATTGGCCATTGCCGGGTGGGGAGGCGGCGCCTATAAGGGCGCTCCCCATCGACCGGTCGCCTCCAAGCGACCTGCCGTAAAGAACGTGTCGGAGCGTGGCGCAGCCTGGTAGCGCACTTGACTGGGGGTCAAGGGGTCGCAGGTTCGAATCCTGTCGCTCCGACCATTCTTCGCAGATAAGCGACAAGCGCCTGCGATGACGCGACCAGTCTCGTTTACCGCTCCCCGTCGTTTGACGACCTTCCCGACGTCAGGCCGAGCCTTGCTCCGCCCGCGTCGGGGGATGCAGTTTGCGCGTTGTCATGTTCAAGGGGAAATCGCAGTACGGCGGCACCCGGCTTTTCATTGACCATGCAGCCGCTGCCTTCCAGCGCCGGGGCGCGAAGGTCGATGTCATCGATTTCGCCGATGCGGTCACGATGGACGAAGCCCTGGGGATACTGTTGGCGGGCGTGGCTCAGGGCGCGGCGGACCTGCTGTTCAGCATCAACGTGGCGGGCGAGATCAACCACGAGGGCAGGAGCCTGGCGCAGATTTACGGCGCTCCACATGTCGTCTGGCACGTCGACCACGTCTTGAGTCAACAGGCGCGGCTTGACGCCATGCTGCCAGGCGGCCGGCTGCTGATGGTCGACCCTACTCAGATCGAGGTCCTGCAATCACTTTACGGGCCCGATCGCTTTGCCAGTCTGGGGTTCATGCCGCACGCCGCCATCGGCGAGCCTGCGCCGGAGGATCCAGATCCGGAGACCTTCGCCGATCGACGACCGATCGAATTGCTATGGTGCGGTAGTATCCAGAGGCCGGGTGAAAGGTCCTGGGCCGCCGCGCCGGCGCCCACCCGAGCGCTTTTCGACGATGCTCTGGATCTTGCGCTGTCGGTGGAGTGGATGCCGTCTCATGTCGCCTTCGACACGGCGCTCGCCGCACGAGGGATTGATATCAACGACCCGGAGAACCGGGATGCGCGCTATAGCGCCGTGTACATTGATCTTTATGTGCGGATCACGCGTCGGTTCGAGTTTATCAAGGCCGTGGCCAAGACCGGCTTGCCTATCCACATCTGCGGCGTGGGCTGGGAGCGGGATTTGTATCGCTTCAAGCGCGGGACTTATCACGGCGCGGTCGACATGAGCCAAGCAGCGGCGATGATGCGTCAGGCGAGGGTGGTGCTGAACACCAATGCCAACTTTGGCGGTGGATCGCATGAGCGGCCGTTCTCCGCGCTCTTGGCGGGCGCGGCGTCGTTTTCCGATCACAGTCGATACTACGGCGAGGTGTTCGAGGAAGGTCGTGACATCGCCCTCTATCGCTGGCGGGACCTCCATGCCGCGATGGAGCAGCTTCACAACCTGGTCGCGCGGCCTGAAACGGCCTGGGAGATCGCGCGCAACGGCCGGGCGAAGGTCCTGGCCGGGCATACCTGGGACAGCCGGGTGGACAACATCCTCGCGGCGGCGGGCCTCGAAACTGACGTCCTGAAAGCTGCATAGTCGCGGCGTTCAGGCCATGACAGTCGGGCGGATTCAGCCGCCCCAGCGAGGCTGCGCCGCCCCAACAGGACGGTTGTGTCGACGTTGGCGCGCGCTGTAGTTTGCGTCGTCTCTTTGGCGAAACACGCTTCGCCCGTTGGTGGGGTCCCGTTTGCGCGTCGTGATGTTCAAGGGCACCTCCCAGTACTCGGGGACCCGCCTCTTCATCGACCATGCCGCCGGCGCGTTTAAACGCCGCGGCGCCGACGTCGAGATCATCGATCTTTTCGACTTCGCCGAGCTCAGCCCTGGCGCACTGCAGGCGAAGGTTCTGTCAGGCCTGACAAGGGGGCCCGCCGACCTGCTGTTCAGCGTCAACATCATGGGCGAGGTCACCTACGATGGCCGCAGTCTTTCGCAGATCTACGGTGGCCGGCAGGTGGTCTGGCACGTCGATTATGTGCTCAGCCAGCAGCCCCGGCTGGAAGCGACGCCTGGTGACGCCCACTTGCTGATGGTTGATCCGACCCAGGCCGAGGCGCTGATCTCGTTCTATGGTCCAGATCGCTTCGCCAGCGTCGGTTTCATGCCCCACGCGGCCATTGGCGAGCCCGCCGTTGAAGACCCGGACCCTGAGGCCTTCGTCAATCGCCGGGGGATCGAGCTGCTTTGGTGCGGAGGCCTTCAGACGCCGGGGGCTTCGCCGTGGGCCGACGCGCCCGCGGCGACCAGATCGCTTTTTGACGATGCTCTCGACCTTGCTCTTTCCGTGGAGTGGATGCCGCCCCACGCCGCGTTCGACACGGTGCTTGCGGCGCGTGGTGTGGACATCGACGATCCGCTGAACCTGGGCGCGCGCTACAGCGCCGTTCATATCGACACCCAGGTACGCATCATCCGCCGGTTCGAATTCGTGAAGGCTTTGGCCAAGACCGGCCTGCCCATCCACATCTGTGGCGCGGGCTGGGACCGCGACCTCTACCGTTTCAAGCGCGCGACCTATCATGGCGCTGTTGAGATGGAGCGGACCGCGTCTCTGATGCGCGAGACGCGGGTGATGCTGAACACCAACGGCAATTTCGGCGGTGGATCACATGAGCGGCCGTTCTCCGCGCTGTTGGCGGGCGCGGCGGCGTTCTCGGACCACAGCCGCTACTATGGCGAGGTGTTCGAGGAGGGCCGCGACATCGCCCTATATCGCTGGAAGGAGCTGCCGGCGGGCATCGAGCAGTTGCAGGATCTGGTCGCGCGGCCGGAGGTGGCTTGGGACATCGCTCGCAACGGCCGCGCCAAGGTTTTGGCCGGGCACACCTGGGAGAGCCGGGTGGACACCATCCTGGCGGCGGCCGGGCTGGCGCCCAGTGTGCTTGCCGCCTGAGGCCTAGTCGCGGTTCATCCAGGTCATCAGGGGGATGAGCGGCAGGATCCAGCCGATGCCGGCGACGACGAAGTAGACCAGGTCGATGGCCGGATGGTCGGGGATAAGGTCGGCGACGATGATCGCCAGCGCCGCATAGACGACCAGGAACACCAGGATCGCGATCGTGCCGACGATCTTCTTGAGGCGCGGGTGCATGAAGTCTCCGACGGCGCTGTCTGCGCGCCGCCGGAGCCTTAACCGAGACCTAGCGGCGTTTGAAGAGGCCGACGATGAACAGCAGCACCACGGCGCCGATCACGGCCGCCACGAGGCTGGCGAGCCAGCCGCTGTAGCCAATGCCGGCAAGGCCGGCGAGGAAGTTACCGATCAGCGCGCCGACGAGGCCGACGATCAGGTTCACCACGATGCCGTGGTTGCGGTTCATGATCCGCTCGGCGATCCAGCCTGCGAAGATACCGACGATGATGGCGACGAGCCAGTTAACGCCTTCCATGGAAATGCCTCCTCCAACCCAGGGTTTGGGTGCTGGAAGAACACGGACGGTCACTAGCGGTTCCCTGACCTAGCGACGGAAGACCAGCTCGGCGGCAGAGAGCAGGGCGGCGGCGCCCGCCAGCGCGGCCATGGCGACGGCGAGCAGACCGGTCATGGGCAGATCGAACAGGCCCGCCACGGTGGTTCCCAGCATCGCGCCGAGGACGCCGGCGACGAGGCTGCCGAACAGCGACCGGCGTCCGCCGACAAGCCTGCGTGCGGCGACGCCGGCAAGCAGGCCGATGACCACGACGGAGAAGAGGCTGGGCGCCGGCATGCCCCAAGCATGACAGCGGTTTGCGACGACGTCACGGCTCTGGACCCGGGCGCGGGAGAGGCCTAGGAAGTCCGCGCCTATTTTCTGGCCCCGCGGGGCCGCGGACGAGGCGGCAATGACGTCCTTTTTGCGTTCCGACCGGTCGCGCCCGGTCGCTGTATGGCTCTTCGCCGTGGCGGTGCTGGTGCTGGCCATGGTCGTGGTCGGCGGCGCGACGCGCCTGACCGGCTCCGGCCTGTCGATCACCGAGTGGAAGCCCGTGACCGGCGCCGTGCCACCGATGTCCCAGCCTGCCTGGGAGTCCGAGTTCGCCAAGTACAGGCAGATCCCGCAGTACACCCAGCTGAACCGCGGCATGAACCTGAGCGAGTTCAAGGCCATCTACTGGTGGGAGTGGGGCCATCGGCTGCTGGGACGGGTGATCGGGCTGGTCTTCGCCCTGCCGTTCGCCGTTTTCCTGATCCGCCGCGACATCCCCAAGCGCCTGATCTGGCGTTGCGGGGCGATGCTGGGGCTGGGCGGACTGCAGGGGGCGATCGGCTGGTGGATGGTCTCCAGCGGCCTCGCCGACCGGGTCTCGGTCGCGCCGGAGCGGCTGGCGGTGCATCTGGGCCTGGCGCTGCTGCTGTTCGTGCTGCTGTTCTGGACGGCTCTGGACGCCTGGGCCGGAGCGCCGCGCCAAGGCAATCCGACGCGCTGGCGGATGTGGTCTCTGGTCTTCCTCGGCGCGGTGTTCTTCCAGTGCCTGCTCGGGGCGCTTGTGGCCGGCGCGGACGCGGGCTTCATCTACAACGACTGGCCGATGATGAACGGCGTCTTCTTCCCGCGCGACTACGCCGGGGAGGGGGTCTGGGCGACCATCGCCCACAACCAGGCCAGTGTGCAGCTGCACCACCGCATCGGCGCCTACCTGCTGTTCGCGGCGGGGCTGGTCGTAGCCGGCCTGGCGTGGCGGCATCGCTACCTGCCGCAGGAGGCCCGGGTGCTCAGCGTTGCCGTGGGCGCGGCCGTGCTGCTGCAAGGCCTGCTCGGCATCGCGGCGCTGATGGCCGGGGTGCCGGTGTGGCTGGGAATCCTGCACCAGGCCGGCGCGGTGGGCCTGCTGGCCGTGGCCGCCGCCTTCGCCTGGCGGGTGCGGCGGCTCTAGCCCCGGAAGCTCTTCCAGGGCCCGGTGATCGCCAGGGTGATGCCCGGCCAGTAGATGTTCACGAACATCGTCGAGCCGTCCGGCGAGAAGCAGGCCCCGGCCAGTTCGGCGTTGTCGCGGAACACGTTGCGGCCGATCGTGTAGACCTTGCCCTCCGGCGTGACGCCTTTGAGGTGGTTGCGGTCAACGTCCGAATAGCGGTCCTCGCAGGCGATCAGGTGCCCCCAGGGCGCGACGATGATGTTGTCGGCATAGTCCAGAACCCTGGTCTCCTTCGACTCGACGAACAGCTGGGTCCGGCCCGGCGCGTCCTTCTCGTCGGCGTGGCCTTCGCGGGCGCTCGGCACGTAGCGCATGATCTGGCCCGCGCCGGCCGCGCCGCCCGACGTACAGGTGAAGTAGAGCTCGTCCTTGCCCCAGAAAACGCCTTCGCCGCGGGCGAAGATCGCCGCGCCGTTCGCGGCCCCGCGTAGGCGCAGGTCGTCGCCCGGGTTGTCGACGCCGTCGAGGTCGATCCAGGCTGCCTCGCGCCAGCTCTGCGGCGCCATCCCGCTCGCGCCTTCCCAGTTGCGGGTGTCGCAGCTTTCCGGCGCGTCGCGGAAGCCCAGCGCCTGGAGGCGGCCGCCCTTGGCCAGTTCGCCCGGCGTGTGCGGCAGCAGGCGGTAGAACAGACTGTCGGCGGTGTCCTCGGTCAGATAGACGACGCCGGTTCGCGGATCGACGCAGGCGGCCTCGTGCTTGAAGCGGCCCAGCGCCTTCAGCGGGACCGGATCGACCAGGCCCTTGGCCTTCGCCGGCACTTCGAACACATAGCCGTGGTCCTTGCGGACGTTGAAGCCGGCCTGAAGCGTGGTCTCCTCGCAACTCAGCCACGAGCCCCAGGGGGTAATGCCGCCGGCGCAGTTGATCAGGGTGCCGGCCAGGCTCAGGAACTGCTTCTCCACCCGGCCGGTGCGCAGGTTGTAGATCAGCGTGGTCGTGCCGCCGGGCAGGGCGAAGCCGTCGTCGTCGACGTCGTAGGCCCGTGCCTTGTCGAGCTTGCCGGCCAGATGACGGCTGAGGCCCATGGGGCCATGGTTGTAGTCGGTGACCTTCATCTCGTGATTTCGGATCAGGGCGACACGGTCGCCGTCGATGGGAATGCAGCCCATGCCGTCGAACTTGTGCGGAACCAGCAGGCCGTCATCCATGCTCTCGCCGGCCTGCGAGATCACCCGGTAGGAGAAGCCTTCCGGCAGGTCGAAGATGCCGTACGGATCTTCCTTGAGCGGGCCATAGCCCTCGACCTCGTTGCGGTAGGTTTCCTCGACGATCTCGTCCTGGGCGCGGGCGTAACCCGCGAAGGCGAGGGCGGCGGCGGAGGTTCCGAGGAAACCGCGACGGGAGAAGGCCATGTGCAACGCTCCGGACTGGATCAGCGTCCGCTAGCGCGCGGTTGCGACAGTGGCGTTACGCTGCGGTGTCTAATTATTCGGTATCTAGATACCGAAGGCGTCAACCCCTTGCGACATAACGGCTTGCGGGCGGTTTGTGCGCGAGATGTGTTGACAGGGCGCGTCGTCGCGGGTAATTCCCGCGCCTCTCGTCGGGGACCCATTGTCTCCGCCTGCAACGGATCAGTCCCATGATGAAGACCACGGCTTCTTTGAAGCCCGCCGAGGTCGAGAAGAAGTGGATCGTTGTCGATGCTGAGAACGCCGTCGTCGGCCGTCTCGCCTCGTTCATCGCCATGCGTCTTCGCGGCAAGCACCGTCCTGACTACACCCCGCACGTCGATTGCGGCGACTACGTCGTCGTCATCAACGCCGACAAGGTGAAGTTCACGGGCCGCAAGCTCGACCAGAAGATCTACTATCGCCACACCGGTCACCCGGGCGGCATCAAGGAAATCACCGCCGGAAAGCAACTGGCCGGCCGTTTCCCCGAGCGCGTCCTGGAAAAGGCCGTCGAACGCATGCTGCCGAAGGAAAGCCCGCTTGCCCGCAAGCAGCTGACCCACCTGCGCATCTTCAACGGCGCCGAGCACACCCATCAGGCCCAGAACCCCGAAGCCATTGCGTTCGCTGAACGCAACAGCAAGAACACCCGGAGCCAATAACCATGGCTGAAGCCCAAGGTTTCGAGGCTCTGCAAGGCCTCTCGTCGAACCCCGACGTCGCCCCCGCCGAGCCGAAGATCGACAAGTTCGGTCGCGCCTACGCCACCGGCAAGCGGAAGAACGCCATCGCCAAGGTCTGGATCAAGCCGGGCAAGGGCACGATCACGATCAACGGTCGTGACCAGGAGGTCTACTTCGCGCGCCCCGTGCTGCGCATGATGATCGCCCAGCCCTTCCAGGTCACCGACCGCGAAGGCCAGTTCGACGTCATCGTCTCGGTCCAGGGCTCCGGCCTGTCGGGCCAGGCCGGCGCCGTGCGTCACGGCATCTCCAAGGCCCTGACCTATTTCGAACCCGGCCTGCGCCCGGCCCTGAAGCCGCACGGCTTCCTGACCCGCGACAGCCGCGTCGTCGAACGCAAGAAGTACGGCAAGGCCAAGGCCCGTCGTAGCTTCCAGTTCTCGAAGCGCTAGTCGTTCGCGAACCTGTTTTGCGAAAGGGCGCTTCGGGCAACCGAGGCGCCCTTTTTCTTTGTTCATTCCTCCGATTGTCCCCGCGAAAGCGGGGATCCATACGGAAGTCAGCTTGGGTCCCCGCTTTCGCGGGGATGAACGGGTAAGAGCATGACCGCGAAAGTCTTCATCGACGGCGAGGCCGGCACCACTGGCCTGCAGATCCGCGAGCGGCTGGCCGGTCGCACCGACTTGCAGCTGATCTCGATCGACCATGACCGGCGCAAGGATGTCGCCGCCCGCGCCGAGCTGCTGAACGCCGCCGACGTGGCCATCCTCTGCCTGCCGGACGACGCGGCGCGCGAGGCGGTGGCGCTGGTGACCAACCCGGCGACCCGGATCATCGACGCCTCGACCGCGCACCGCACGGCGGAGGGCTGGACCTTCGGCTTCCACGAGCTCGACCCGGGCCATCGCGAGATCGTCGCCAAGGCCAGCCGCGTGTCCAACCCCGGCTGCTACTCGACCGGCGCCATCGCCTTGATCCGGCCGCTGGTGAAGGCCGGCTACGTGCCGGAGGAGTACCCGATCACGATCAATGCCGTGTCGGGCTACACCGGCGGCGGCAACCCGATGATCGCCGAGTTCGAGGACCCGTCCTCGCCCAGCTACACGACCGTCGCCTACCGCATCTACGCGCTGGGCCTGAACCACAAGCATGTGCCCGAGATCCAGGCCCATGGCGGCCTGCTGACCCGGCCGATTTTCACGCCGGCCGTGGGCCGCTACGCCCAAGGCATGCTGGTCGAGGTTCCGCTGCACCTGGGCCTGATGCCCGGAGCGCCGTCGCTGACGGACCTGCGGGACGCGTTGGCGGCCCATTACAAGACCTCGCCGTTCGTCGAGGTCGCGACCATCGACGATGCCAAGGCCTTGACCACGCTGGAGCCGGAAGCGCTGAACGGCACCAACCGCATGCGGCTGTATGTGTTCGGCTCCGACACCTCGGGCCAGGCGCGGCTGGTCGCCCAGCTCGACAACCTCGGCAAGGGCGCGAGCGGAGCGGCGGTGCAGAGCCTGAACCTGATGCTCGGCCTGCCGGAGACCGCGGGCCTGTGACCCTTCGGCGGGCCGTTCCCGCTGACACGCCCTCGCTGCGGGGGCTGATGGCCGGCAGCAACGGCTATGAGCGGCCCGCCGCCCGCGCGATGATCGTCGCTTTCGCGGAGGGCTGGAGCGTGCCCAGCGGCGCGCATGAGGTCTGGGTGCTGGAGGAGGGCGGCGCCATCGCCGGCTTCCACGCCCTGATCCTGCACGAGGATGATCTCGAACTCGACCTGTTCTTCACCGCCGACGCCGCCCAGGGGACCGGCGTCGGCCGCCGGCTGTTCGGCCATATGACCGAGCGGGCGAAGGCGCTGGGCGCATCGCGGGTGGTGATCTCGTCCAACCCGGAGGCAGCCGGCTTTTATCGCCGCATGGGGGCGGTGGACATTGGCGTCACGCCGCCCGGCGACGGCATCGACTGGGAGCGGCCGAAGTTCGAGCTGAAGATCGGGTAGTTCTATTTCTTGAGCGCCCGCGAGATGAGCGTGTCGGCGGTCACGCCGCCGTCGCCAAACGCCAGTTCAGGCCAATCGGGCGTCAGGCGATCCAGCGCCAGCATCAACCCCAAACCCTGATCCTGACTCCAGAACCGCCGTTTGCCGCGAACGAATTCCGTGGCCTCAGCGTGACCGAGAGCGCCGCCGCGTGGATCGACAAGCCAGGCCCAGGCGGCCCAGTTTCCCGATCCCTCGAAGCTGAGGAACACATCGTCCGCTTCCGCGAACAACGCCCGTTCGCCGACCAACCAGCGCGTGCGCCGCTCTTTCATCGAGCGGCTGGCCTCGGCAAGCAACCGGCGGGCTTCAACATCATCCCTGGCATTCGCCGAGGCGTAGAAGAGGTCGCGTTCTCTACCGACGGCGGCCGCGTAGTCGGCCTCGTCGCTGAACATCTCCTGGAGGGTGTCGTCGTTCACCTCGGGTGACAGGCCCCGGGCGATCAGATCGTCGATGCGCGCGCCCAGACCGGATCCCTGCTGCGTGTGAGCGAACTCGTGCATGAAGACGAGCATGCCCAGACGCGCCGGGTCGCGTGGTTCGGCGGTGTTCGCGCGCCAGACCTCCGGCAGGGCCATCACGAAGTTCATGCGACCGTCCGGGGTCGGAAAGGCGAACGACACCTGTTTCGCGGGGACTTCTCGCCCGCCGGGAAGCAGCACGCTGCCTTCGTGCGGACGACCCTCGGCGCGATAGCGACGGGCGCCGACGACGAAAGCGCCCGTGGGGTCCGGCGCGAGGTTGAAGGCACAGGTGCGGTCGAACAGCACCAGCGTCGGGGTCGCCGGCTTGGGCGTATGAAGCTGCTCCTTGTCCAGTCGGTCCCAGGCCGACAGCGCCTCGGTGGTCCAGCTGCGCGCTTCGCCTTCGAAACGGCAGGACGGGGCGGGATCGCTCGCGGTCGTGAGCGCTATGCTGGCGGCGAAGGCGAGGATGGACGCAAGGGGCATCCCTTGAGCGTGTCGGCGCCCCCTGCAATTCTCCAGTGAAACTTTGTTCAGGATCGCAGGCAAACAAGGCGTGCGCCGCGCGGCTTCAGAGCGCCTTCCAGAACACTACGGTCGGCTCAGACCCTCCGCCGCTCTTGAGCGCGTAGTCGGGGATCTTGCCGGCCTCGGTCCAGCCGAGGCGACGGTAGAGGCCTTCGGCGACGCTGCCCTCGACGGTGTCGAGAACAAGCAGGCGACGGCCGAGGGCCTTGGCGGCCTGTTCCGCTGTTGCCATCAGTCGCCGGGCCAGGCCTTGGCCGCGCGCTCTTGGATGGACCATGAGCTTGGCGACTTCGGCGCGGTGGGCGCCGTTGGGCTTGCCGGCGGGATGCAGCTGAATCGTGCCGATCGGTCCTTCGTCGTCGGTGATCGACCACATCAGGATGTCGCCCGCCGCGACGCCGTCGGCGACCCAGCGCCAATAGCCTTCCGCCTCGCCAGCCGGCATCGGATGCAGAAAGCCGATCGAGGCCCCGTCCTCGACGCAGGCTTCGAGCATCACGGCATAGCCGGGCAGGGCGGCGAGCAGGTCGCTCGTGGAAACCGGTCGGATATCCATCAGCCTGCCGCGTTGACCGAGATAGTCGTGAAACGGCTGTCGGCCACATCGTAGTACCCGGCGAAATAGCAGGAACCGCCGTCCCAGACCTTGAAGACTTCCGCCTCCAGGTCGCTGCCGACCCAGTTTGCGCAGAATGCATTCACGACCAGGGTGCGGCGACCGCTGATCGTCACGCCGAAGTACTGTCGACCGTAACCCTCGAGCTTGTCCGGAATGCCGTGAGCCCTGGGATCCCAGGTTTCGTGAAGAGCCACCGGGAGCTTAGCCTCGGCCTGTGCGATCTCATCGGGCAGTGGCGTCCAGTACGGTGGCTCGGCGCGTTGGCCGTGGTCGTCGATCGCCGTCCTGCTGAGGTTTCCCGCGGGCAACACGACGCGCGGTGGCGGCAGCAGCGTCTCAACGGCGCGCGAAGCCTGCCTGCAGCCTCCGAGAGCAATCAGCGCAACAGCGGCGGCGACCAGCCTCAACTCCGAACCTTCACGAAGCTCCCGGGCGCATCCTCGATCGGCGCCCCGAGCGGACCTTTCGACGGATCGCGCGCCGGCACCAGCGGTCCGGACTTCTCCGCCAGCCATTTTCCCCAGTGCGGCCACCAGCTGCCCGGATGTTCGACAGCGGCCGCCTGCCATTCGCCCACGGTCGCGGGGAGGGCGGCGTTGGTCCAGTGCTGGTACTTGTTGGCGTCGGGGTGATTGATGACCCCGGCGATGTGGCCGCTGCCGGCCATGGTGAAGGTCACCGGCCCGCCGAACAGCTTCGCGCCCCGGTAGATGCTCTTGAACGGCGCGATGTGATCGTCGCGAGAGGACTGGATGTAGATCGGCGTCTTCACCGTCTTCAGGTCCAGCTGGACGCCGTCCATGGTCAGCTTGCCCTCGGCCAGGGCGTTGTCCTTGTAGAAGTTGCGCAGATAGAACAGGTGCAGCGCCTTGGGCATCCGCGTCTGGTCGCTGTTCCAGAACAGCAGGTCGAAGGGCTTGGGCTCCTTGCCCATCAGGTAGTTGTTCACGAAGAACGACCAGATCAGGTCGTTGCCGCGTAGCGAGTTGAAGGTGTCGGCCATCGACTTCCCGGGCAGGAAGCCGCCGGCCTGGTTCATCCGCTCCTCGATCTCCGACAGCCAGGCGTCGTCAACGAACAGCTTCAGGTCTCCGGCCTCGGCGAAGTCCTGCTGGGCGGCGAAGAAGGTCGCCGAGCTGATGCGCTTGTCGCCCTTGGACGCCATGTGGGCGAGGGCGCAGGAGAGCAGGGTGCCGCCGATGCAATAGCCGACGGTGTTCACCCTGTCGGTCCCGCACTGCTTCATCACCTGCTCGGTGGCGTCGTAGATGCCCTCCTTCAGGTAGCTTTCGAAGGTCTTGGCCGCGAGGGTCTCGTCAGGGTTCACCCAGCTGGTCACGAAGACGCTGAAGCCCTGGCCGGTCAGCCAGCGGACCAGGCTGTTATCGGGCCGCAGGTCGATGATGTAGAACTTGTTGATCCACGGCGTGAACAACAGCAGCGGGACTTCGTGCACCTGCTCCGTCGTCGGCGCGTACTGGATCAGCTGCAGGATGTCGTTCTGGTAGACGACCTTGCCCGGGGCGGTGGCGACGTTCTCGCCGACCTTGAACTGCTCCATGTCGGTCTGGCTGATGGCCAGCTGGCCGCCGCCGCGGCTGAGGTCGCCGGCGAAGTTCTCCATGCCCCGGACCAGGCTCTCGCCGCCGGTGGCCATTGCCTCGCGCAGGGCGGCGGGATTGGACATCAGGAAGTTGGACGGCGAGATCGCGTCGGTCAGCATCTTCATGAAGAACTCGACCCGGCGCTTTTCGAGCGGATCGACGCCCTCGACTTCGGCGACCAGGCTGTTCAGCCAGCCGCTGGTCAGCAGGTAGGACTGCTTCATCACGTCGAACATCGGGTGCGCGCCCCAGTCGGGGTCGTTGAAGCGCTTGTCGCCCTTGGCGGGCTGCACCACCGGCTCGACCGTCTCGCCGGCCATGCGCCGTGCGGTCGACTGCCAGAGGTCGAGGTAGCGCGAGAACAGGTCTGCCTGGGCGCGCAGCAGCCGATCGGGCTGGGCGGCGAGGCGGCCCATGACGTCGGTCAGGGCTGGGCCGACGTGGAACGGATCGGGGCTCAGCGCCGCCGGGCTGTCGGCCTGGCGCAGCGCGGCTTCGGCGATGGCGCCCTGGGCGGTCACCGCCGCGCGGGCGAGGTTGGCCGACATCTTCTCCAGGGCCTCGCGCTGCTGCGCGGACAGGAAGGCGGCGGGATCGGGAACGGCGAAGTCCGGCGCAGCCTGGGCAGGCGCGGCTTTTAGCTCGGGTTGGGACGGCGGGGCGACCTTGGCCTTCGCCTGGGTCGCGGACTTGGGCTTGGCGGCGGCCTTCGGTTTCGCCGCCGCTGGACGGGGCTTGGCCGCCGGTTTGCGCGTGGTTTTGCCGTCCGTACCGGCCATCTGGTTTCCTTCCCGTAGCGCGGACGCCTTGAGCGCCCTTTCGCTTGAAACGATCATGGCATAAGACCGGACGCGAAATGAACGGTGACACGCGTATTTTCTGGCGGACCGGTCGGCTGGTGCTCCTCGCGGGCGTGGCCATGACCCTGACCGCCTGCGCCGCGATCGCCGAATTCGAGCCTGGCGCCGAGGCTCCGATCGATCCGGCCTCGCCCGCCGCGGCCGCCGTGGCCGCCGCCGCCAAGACCCCCGGGCCGTGGCCGACCTTCGCCGATATTCCCGAGGTTCCCGCCGACGTCCGTGATCCCGCGGGCTGGCGCGCCGCCGTGGCCGACCAGGATGCCGCCGGCGTCCAGACCCAGCGTGAGGCCGCCGAGGACACCTGGAGCCTGACCGCCACCGAGGCCTTCGCCGCCCGCACTCAGGCCGAGATCGACTCGGTGAAGGTGCATGCGCCGACCGCGGCCGAGATCGCCGAGTCGGAAGCCTATGCCCGCGCCCTGCGCGCACGAGCTACCCCGCCTCCGTCGCCGAGGTGAATCCGGCGCGGCGGGGGCAAATCATTCCCTGAACCTGCTTGGAATGCTCCTCTCCGGAGGATATCCATGCGCGACCTCCGCTCCAGAGCGCGCCCGACGGCGCAGACGAGCCCCTCATGACCACCGAGTTCCACCGTATCCGGCGCCTGCCGCCCTACGTCTTCGAGGAAGTGAACCGCCTGAAGGCGAAGCTTCGCGCCCAGGGCACCGACATCATCGACTTCGGCATGGGCAATCCCGACATGCCGACGCCGAAGCATATCGTCGAAAAGTTGATCGAGACCGCCCGCGATCCCAAGGCCGGGCGCTACTCCGCCTCCAAGGGCGTCATCGGTCTGCGCCGGGCCATGGCCGGTTACTACGACCGCCGCTTCGGCGTGAAGCTGAACCCCGACACCGAGGTGATCGCCACGCTGGGCTCCAAGGAAGGCTTCGCCAACCTGGCCCAGGCCCTGACCGCGCCCGGCGACGTCATCATCTGTCCGAACCCGGCCTACCCGATCCACGCCTTCGGCTTCATCATGGCCGGCGGCGTGATCCGCCACGTGCCGGCGCTGTCGCCGGAAGAGTATCTGTCGGGAATCGGTAGGGCCGTACGCCACTCGGTGCCGCCGCCCAACGTGCTGATCCTCAGCTATCCGTCCAACCCGACGGCGCAGTGGGTCGATCTGGACTTCTACAAGGACGCGGTCGCGCTGGCGAAGAAGCACGACATGCTGATCATCTCGGATGTGGCCTATGGCGACATCTACTTCGACAACAACCCGCCGCCGTCGATCCTGCAGGTCGAGGGCGCCAAGGACATCGCCGTCGAGGTCAACAGCCTGTCCAAGACCTACGCCATGGCCGGCTGGCGCGTCGGCATGGTGGTCGGCAACGAACGCATCTGCGCGGCCCTGGCCCGGGTGAAGTCCTACCTCGACTACGGCGCCTATCTGCCGATCCAGGTCGCGGCCGCCCATGCGTTGAACGGTCCGCAGGATTGCGTCGACGAGATCCGCGCCACCTACAAGTCGCGCCGCGACGTGCTGGTCAGCAGCATGAAGCGGGCCGGCTGGGACATTCCTTCGCCGCCCGCCTCGATGTTCGCCTGGGCCAAGATCCCCGAACAGTACCGCGAGGCCGGCTCGATGCTGTTCTCGCGCCTGCTGGTCGAGGAGGCCGGCGTCGCCGTGGCGCCGGGCTCGGGCTTCGGCGAGTACGGCGAGGGCTATGTCCGCATCGGCCTGGTCGAGAATGAGCACCGCATCCGACAGGCGGCGCGCAACGTGAAGAAGTTCCTGGCCGAGTCCGATCGTATCCTCGGCAAGGCCCACAACGCCATGGCGGCCCAATGAGTCAGAAGATCTGGAAAGTCGGCGTCGCCGGCCTCGGCACCGTCGGCGGCGGGCTGCTGGAATTTCTTGCGGAGCGGCCGGACTTCGCGCCCGCCGGGGGCAGGGCGGTGATCACCGCCGTGTCCGCCCGTAACCGCTCCCGCGCCCGCAGCGTCGACATTTCGGGCCTGACCTGGTTCGACGATCCGGTGGCGCTGGCGTCCTCCGACATCGACATCTTCGTCGAGCTGGTCGGCGGTTCCGACGGTCCGGCCAAGGCCGCGGTCGAGGCGGCGCTGAAGGCCGGCAAGCCGGTGGTCACGGCCAACAAGGCCCTGATCGCCGAGCACGGCGCGGAGCTGGCCGCCCTGGCCGAGGCCGCCGACGTGCCGCTGCTGTTCGAGGCGGCGGTTATGGGGGGAACCCCAGCCGTCAAAATGCTGCGCGAGGCCATGGTCGGCGACGACGTCAAGGGCGTCGCCGGCATCCTCAACGGCACCTGCAACTTCATCCTCAGCGAGATGGAGGCCAAGGGCTCGTCCTTCGCCGACGTGCTCAGCGACGCCCAGCGCATGGGCTATGCCGAAGCCGACCCGACCATGGACGTCGGCGGCTTCGACGCGGCGCACAAGGTCAGCATCCTGGCCGCCCTGGCCTTCGGCTGTGCGCCAAACTTCGCCGCCGCCGAGATCGAGGGTATCGACCAGGTCGACGGCCTCGACATCCGCATGGCCCGCGACCTCGGCTACCGCATCCGCCTGATCGCCTCGGCCGACCGCACCGCCGACGGCGTCGCGGTCCGGGTGCATCCGTCGCTGGTTGCGGAGGGCCATCCGCTGGCCGAGACCCGGGGCGCGCTCAACGCCCTGTTCATCGAAGGCACCCGCATCGGCCGCATCTTCATCCAGGGTCCCGGCGCGGGCTCTGGCCCGACCGCCGCCGCCGTCGCCGCCGACATCGCCGATGTGATGACCGGCGCGCGTCGCCCGGTGTTCCAGAAGCCCGCCGGCGACCTGCGCCCGTTCGTGGCCGTCGCGCCGACCCGCCGGGTCGGCAAGGCCTACCTGCGCATGCTGGTGAAGGATCAGCCCGGCGTGATCGCGGCGGTGTCCGAGACCTTGGCCGAATGCGGCGTCTCCATCGACAGCTTCTTGCAGAAGCCCGTCGAGGATGCAGGCGGCGTTCCGATCGTGCTCACCACCCACGCGATCGCCGAGTCGGTGCTCACCGACGCCATAAACCGCATCGAAAAGCTTCCGGCTGTGCTAGAGCGTCCCCGGCTGTTGCGCATCGCGCGCATCTGAGAATCCTCCGACAATACGCGCTGGAGCCCCTCGGAGGGGGCTGGGAGACGAAATTCGATGAGTTCCGAGACGCTGGACCGGAGCCTGGTGCTCGAGGCCGTGCGGGTGACGGAAGCGGCCGCGGTGGCCGCCTGGAGCCTGGTCGGTCGCGGTGACGAGAAGGCCGCCGACCAGGCCGCCGTCGACGCCATGCGAAACGCGCTCAACGAGCTTCCCATCGACGGCGTGATCGTGATCGGCGAGGGCGAGCGCGACGAAGCCCCGATGCTCTACATCGGCGAGAAGGTCGGCTCCGGCGGTCCCCGGATCGACATCGCGCTCGACCCGCTCGAAGGCACGACCCTGACCGCCAAGGCCATGGCCAACGCCCTCGCGGTGATGGCCTGGGCGCCGGCAGGAACCCTGCTCAACGCGCCCGACACCTACATGGACAAGATCGCCTGCGGACCCGGCTATCCGGAAGGCGTCATCGACCTCGACGCCAGCGCCGGCGACAACGCCAAGGCCATTGCAGCCGCCAAGGGTGTGGATGTCAGCGAGATTACCGTCTGCGTGCTCGACCGGCCGCGCCATGCCGAAATGATCAACAGCCTGCGTTCGGTCGGCGCCCGCGTCTATCTGATCACCGACGGCGACGTCGCCGGCGTGATCAACACCGCCGATCCCGAGACCGGCGTCGACCTCTATGTCGGTCAGGGCGGCGCGCCGGAAGGCGTGCTCGCCTGCGCCGCGCTCAAATGTGTCGGCGGCCAGTTCCAGGGCCGGCTGGTGTTCCGCAACGCCGACGAGCGCGCCCGCGCCGCGCGGCTCGGGATCACCGAGCTGGACCGCAAGTACAGCCTCAACGAGATCGTCCGCGCCGACGCCATCTTCGCCATGACCGGCGTGACCACCGGCGCGCTCCTCGACGGTATTCGCTTCGAGGACGGCAAGGTTCACACCCACAGCCTGGTGATGAACTCCTCCACCCGCACGGTGCGTGAAGTGCGGATGAAGCGCCCGCTCTGACCATGGCCGACGGCGCGGGCGAGCTTGGCTTTCTCGGTGTCCGACGCTCCCTGCTGGGGCGGTCGTGGCGCTGGCGCCCCGCCGACCCAGCCCTGGTTCGCGACCACCAGCTGAGGCACGGCCTGTCCGAGCCTCTGGCCCGGGCTCTGGCCGCGCGTGGCGTCGACGCCGACGGTGCGGCCGACTACCTGTCCCCGACCCTCAAGGCCCAGTTCCCGGACCCGTCCAGTTTCAAGGACATGGACCTGGCCGCCGAGATCCTGGTCGACGCCGCCGTGACCGGGCGGCCGATGGCGGTGTTCGCCGACTACGACGTCGACGGGGCCTCCAGCGCCGCCCAGCTGGTGCGTTGGTTCCGGGCCATGGGCCGCGACCTGCCGATTTATGTTCCCGACCGCATCCTCGAGGGCTACGGCCCCAGCCCGATCGCTTTCCAGCGCCTGAAGGACCAGGGCGCGGAGCTGGTCGTCACCGTCGACTGCGGTGCGGCCGCCTATGACGCGCTGGTGGCGGCGAAGGAGATGGGCGTCGACGTCGTCGTCATCGATCACCACTTGATGCGCGGCGAGCCGCCGCCCGCCGCCGCGCTGGTCAATCCCAATCGCCCGGACGACACCTCCGGCCAGGGGCACCTGGCCGCCGCCGGGGTCACCTTCGTGCTGCTCGCCGCCCTCAATCGCGAGGCCGCGCGGCGCGGGCTGTTTGCCGACCGTCCCAAGCCCGACATCATGCAGTGGCTGGATTTGGCCGCTATGGGCGCGGTCTGCGACGTCACCAGCCTGACCGGCTTCAACCGCGCCATCACCACCCAGGGCCTCCGCGTGATGTCGAACTGGGCCAACCCGGGCCTCAAGGCGCTGCTGGACGTGGCCAAGGGGCAGGGGCCGGCGACGACCTTCCATGCCGGCTTCATCCTTGGCCCGCGCATCAATGCCGGGGGGCGCATCGGCCGCTCCGATCTCGGCGCTCGCCTCCTGTCCACCGACGACCCTGAAGAGGCCGCCGCCCTGGCCGAGGAGCTCGACGCCCTCAACGCCTCCCGCAAGGAGGTCGAGAAGGACGTTATCGACCAGGCCGTGGCCTTCATCGAGAAGGACAGCAACCAGGACCCCGACGCCCCCGTGCTGGTGGTCGCCGGCGACGGCTGGCACCCGGGCGTGGTCGGCATCGCCGCCGCCCGCCTGCGCGAGCGCTATCGCAAGCCGGTGATCGTGGTCGGCATCGACCGGCCGTCCGACACCGGCAAGGGCTCGGGCCGCTCGCAGCCGGGGGTGAACCTCGGCCGCGCCGTACAGGCCGCCTTCGACGAAGGGCTGCTGCTGGCCGGGGGAGGGCACGCCATGGCTGCCGGCCTGACCGTACGGCCCTCGGGCATCCCGGAGCTTCGCGCCTTCCTGGAAGAGCGGCTGAAGGACGAGATGGTCGACGCCGCCGCGACCGACGCCATCGAGATCGACGCCCTGGTCAGCCCCGGCGGCGCGACCCGCGGCCTGTGGACCGACTTCCAGCGCCTGGCCCCGTTCGGACCCGGCAACACCGAGCCGGTCTTCGCCGTCGCCGACGCCCGCGTGGAGCGTCCGATGATGATGAAGGGCGGGCACATCCGGCTGACCCTGATGGACGCTTCCGGCGGCCGTCTGAAGGCCGTGGCCTGGCGGGCCGAGGACACGGCGCTGGGCGCTCGGATCATGGCCGGCGGCGGCGCCATGCACTTCGTCGGCCGTCTCAAGCCCGACGACTGGCAGGGACGCGAGGGCGTTCAGTTCGAGATCGAGGACGCCGCCGACCCGCGAATGGCGAGCTGACAAAAAGTCAGGACAAGGGGGGTTGCGCCCTTCGGGAGTCGCGAATATACAGCCGCTTCCTCGCGACCGGGCGCCCTTCGTCTATCGGTTAGGACCCCAGATTTTCAATCTGGTAAGAGGGGTTCGACTCCCCTAGGGCGTACCATCGCGAGGCTTCATTCTCCTGACACTCGAAAACCACCGTCTCGCGGCTAATCGTCGCAGGCGCGCGGTAAGTCACGCCTGACGCGAATTCCCGGCTTGACGGCTCTCGCTCTGCGAGAACACTGTTATACCTAAGCCCTCGTCCGCAAAGGACTATGGACGGGGCAGAGGGGCGAATGTCAGGTTTTGATTACGAAGGCGCAGAAGCGCACGAAGAGTCGGTGCGTATCAACGGCCGCATCAAGTGGTTCGATTCGGGGAAGGGCTACGGCTTCATCGTCCCCGACGATCCGTCACAAACAGGTTTGAAGGATGTGCTGCTGCACATCACCTCGCTGCGCAACGCGGGCCGCGAGTCGGCGCTTGAAGGCTCGGTGATCGTCTGCGACGTGGTCCGCCGGCCCAAGGGCTGGCAGGTGTCGGATATCGTCAATCTCGACGAGACCACGGCGCCGCCGCCGATCGAGCGCGCGCCACGCCGTTTCGACGACCGCAGCGCCGGCTTCTCCCGTGACCGCTTCGGCGGAGCTCCGAGGCCCGACAGCGCCCGCCGTGGTCCCGCGCCGATGCGGGGCGATGGTCCGGCCGAGCACTGCACCGTGAAATGGTTCAACCGCACCAAGGGCTACGGTTTCGTGGTGCGCGACGCCGAGCCGGGCGATATCTTCGTCCATATCGAGACCCTGCGCCGCAGCGGCCTCGATGACCTGCAGCCGGGCGAGGGCGTGATGGTGCGCTTCGCCGAGGGGCCAAAGGGTCTGGTGGTGGCTGAAATCTCGGCGTCCTGACGCCGAGGGGGACTGGAGTAACCGTGACGGGAACGAAGCGTAACGCCGGATGGGGCAAGGTCCTGGCGGCGATGGCGGTCGGCTTCGGCCTGACGGTCGCGGGCTGCGGGGCTCAAGAGGCGGCGTCGCCCGCCGCGACAGCCCAATCCGCCGCGCCGGACGCCAGGAATCCGCAGGGTCCGCTCGAGCCGCTCTCGATCGACACCGCCAAGGGCGCCGTCGCGTTCCAGGTCGAGATCGCCGACGACGATGCCGAGCGCGAGCGCGGGTTGATGTATCGCACCAGTCTCGCGCCCGATCGCGGCATGCTGTTCCACTTCCCGGAGGCGGCCCCGCGCGCCTTCTGGATGAAGAACACCTACATCCCGCTGGACATCATCTACATCGGCGCCGACGGCCGCATCGTTTCCATCGCCGCCCAGACCGAACCGTTCAACGAGACGCCCGTGCCCTCCGCCGGCCCCGCCCTGGGCGTTCTTGAGATCTACGGCGGCCGAGCGGCGGAGCTCGGAATTGCCGTTGGCGACCAAGTGAATCACCGGATCTTCCTGAAGTGACCGCCGACGTGACCGAAGAGATCGTCCCGGCGCCGCCGGAAGGCTTCAAGCCCAGCGCGCGCGGGCCCTACAGCACCCACAACGGTCCGTTCTTCCACCGCTCGTCGGAAGCGGGCCTGGAGCACGCCTTCTTCGTGCTGCCGCGCCATTGCAACAGCATCGGCATCGTCCACGGCGGCATGCTGTCGACCTTCCTCGACGGCGTCCTCGCCGGGGCCGTGGGCCGGGTTGTGCGCAGCTCCTGCGTGACCGTGCACCTGTCGATCGACTTTCTCAGCATGGCCCGCGCCGGGGAGTGGGTGTTCGGCGAGGCGAAGGTGACCCGCCAGACCCGCGACCTGGTCTTCGTCGAGGGCGTGATCCGCGTCGGATCGAAGGACGTCCTGCGTGGTTCGGGCATTTTCAAGCCGATGAAGAAGGCGGTCGCGTAACCCTTCGTTGCGGTGCAGCGCGTCACGTGGCAAAGACGCCGCTTCCGCGGTAACGGGGTGTGGCGCAGCCTGGTAGCGCATCTGGTTTGGGACCAGAGGGTCGGAGGTTCGAATCCTCTCGCCCCGACCACGGAATGATCTGATCTAAAGAGGCCCGACATGCTCGCTCGCATCTTTCGCCCCGCCAAGACCGCCATGCAGTCCGGCAAGGGCAAGACCCGGGAGTGGCTGCTCGAGTTCGAGCCCGCCGCCGCCAAGGGCGTCGATCCGCTGACTGGCTGGACGCAATCCACCGACATGAACGGCCAGGTCCGGCTGACCTTCGAGACCCGCGACGAGGCCATCGCCTACGCCCAGAAGCACGGCATCGCCTTCCAGCTGTTCGAGCCGAAAGAGCCCAAGCCGATCATCAAGGCCTACGCGGACAACTTCGCGTCCGGCCGCAAGCAGTCCTGGACGCACTAGTCTCCTTTTCGCGCGCCATCCGGGCGGCGAACCGGTATCCACTTCGCCTGATGGCGCTACAGACCCCATAGCTCAACCGGATAGAGCACCTGCCTTCTAAGCAGGGGGTTGCAGGTTCGAGTCCTGCTGGGGTCGCCAAGGTTTTTCAAAGTTTCCGGCGGCGATGACCGCTTCCTCCTCACAGCCATAAGTGGTGGGGCGATTTCTCTCGCGCTTCAAGCGTTTCACGCTTCATTTAGGTCTAGCGGTTTGAGTATTCAGATCTCGCCAGTGTTCGCAAGCATGGGTTGTGCGGCGCTATTCTAAATGCTGTGATTTTGGGAAATCTAAGATGGCTTTGACCAATACATTCTTGGGCTATGAGTCAGGCTCGGATACGTCTCAGAATCCAGCCGTGGAAAACTCGACCGCGGTCGGCGCCTTCTCCTACACGACAGCGGACAATCAGGTCGCCTTGGGCAACGATGACGTTCGTGAGATCCGGGCCTTCGGCCAGGTTTTGGCCTCGGCCCAACCGGCGGCGTATAACTATTTCCTCTACAATGGCGGCAACTTGAGCCTGACCGGCGGCGGCAATGTGGGAATCGGCGCCCAGTCGATGTCGGCGCTGACGACGGGCGGAAACAATGTCGCCTTCGGCAACAGCGCGATGCGGAGCCTGACGTCCAGCAGCGGGAACGTGGCGATCGGCCATGACGCGATGCGCGACAGCGTGACGTCCACCGACTGTACGGCGATCGGCATCGAGGCCATGCGTGACAATGTTTCCGGAGTTGGAAGCACGGCCGTGGGACGCAGTGCGCTGAAGAGCAATGCGGGGGGAGAGGCCCACACGGCGGTCGGCGCCTACGCCCTGACGTCCAACACGACGGGCTTCCAGAACGTGGCGGTCGGTTACCGTGCGTCGGAGGCAAACGTCACCGGCAGCTACAACACGGTGTTCGGGAACGACGCATCGCGGCTGCGCACCGCCGGCGACGAGAATGTCGCGATCGGCCGGTTGGCGATGGGCGGGTCCTCAGCCGCGGCCAATCGAAACGTCGCGGTTGGCCACGGAGCCTTGGAAAGCTTCGGAGGCGACGACTCCACCGCGGTCGGGCATAGCGCGCTCAACGCCGCGACCGGTGGACGAAACACCGCCATCGGCGCCAATGCCGGGGCATCGATCACAAGCGGCGTCTCGAACGTCTTCGTCGGCTTGAACGCCGGATCGAACGTCGCTCAGCTTGCCAGCGCCCAGAATTCCATCGCCATCGGAGTCGGGGCCTACACGACCGCCAACAATCAGACCGTACTCGGCAACGCCGACACGGCGCACACGGCGCTTCGTGGGCGAGTCGGTATCGGCCTGGGGCTAGGCCAGCCCGAAGGCGTCCTTCACGTTCGCTCTGACGGTACATCGGCAAATTTGCCGGTTGTGGAAATCGCCGAGCAAACGACCGACGCCATGCACTGGTCGATGCGCATCTGCGCCTCGAAGACCACCGCTCCCGGCGATGGGTTCGGGCCTTCCATCAATCTGCAGCACCGTCAGGGAACGGGAACGCGGAACACGATCGGCCTGATTGGCGCTGTTCGCGACGGCGCCGATAACACCGGCGAAATCCGCCTGCGTCCGGCCCTCGCCGGCGGCCTTGCCGACGGCCTCGCGGTCACTCGCAGCGCGGCCCGGGTTGGCTGGTCCACCCCCATCCCGGCGGGCGGCTCCAACACGACGGGCTACAAGATGTCGCTCGTGCCTGACTTCGGCATTTTCTACGGCTCGGGGGCGCCCACGCTCTCCGCCGCCAAGGGTTCGATGTACCTGCGCAGCGATGGAACCGGTGTGAATGATCGCGCCTACATAAATACAAACGGCGGGACGACCTGGACCGCCATCGTCACCGTCGCTTAGGTCTGCCTCATGGCATTGTCAGCGATGTTTCTGGGGTTCAGGGCCGGCGCCGGCGCCGGCCAGTCGCTTACGGCTGAAAACGCGACGGCGGTAGGGTCATTTGCCTACACCACCAAAAGCGATCAGGTCGCGCTGGGCTCCGACTCCGTCATAGAGATCAGGGCTTTCGGCGTAAGCTTCATGCGAGCCCGACCCGCCGGGTACAACTACTGGGTCGGGCAGGGCGCCCTCGTGAACCCCGCCGGGACTCACAACATCGCCGTCGGCTACCAGGCCGGGGAAAATCTTGACACTGCCGAACAGAACGTGGCGGTGGGCTACCTGGCGGTGAACGCCCTCAGGGGAGGCGACGGCAATGTCGCGTTTGGGGACGTGGCCCTGGCCGGCAGCCTGGATGCCGTCGACTGCACGGCGGTCGGCTCGCGCGCCATGGCCGAGCATCAGGGCGGCGTGGGTTCCACGGCTATCGGGAAGTTCACGGCGCACGCCATCGTGGGTAACGGGTACAACACCCTCGTTGGCGATAGTCCCCTTCGGTACGGGACCACGGCCAGCGAAACGACAATCGTCGGCTATCGCGCCGCGGAACAGACCGAAACCGGCGCGCGCAATACCTTCGCCGGCACCGGGGCATGGTTGAACAAGCCGCACGGCGACGAAAACGTGGCGGTGGGTTACAGCGCCGCCTGGGCGAACCCAGGATCACCCAACAAGAACGTCGCCATCGGCGCCTACGCCTTGCGAAGCGTGACGGGGGACAACTCGGTCGCGGTCGGCTCCAGAGCCCTCTTCCTCGCCGACACCGCCTGCGTCGGGCTGGGCGGCATGGCCGGTTCCGCCCTGACCGCGGGAACGGGCTGTGCCTTCCTGGGCTGGGAAGCCGGCGCCGGGGGCGCGCAAGCCAGCGGTATCGCCAACGCGACCGCCGTCGGCGCGGGCGCCAACACCACGGCTTCGAACCAGGTCGTCCTTGGCGCCGACCAAACCGAGACGACGCTCATCCGGGGCGACGTGGGGGTCGGGTTGGATCTTGTCGCGCCCATCGGCGTGCTGCAAGCGGCGTCCGCCGACGAGGAAGATACGCTGATCGCCGAGACGGCGACCGCCTCGCCGGACGACGTCGCGCTGAATGTCCTGGCGGCCGTGGCCGGCAAAACCACCGCCCCGGTGGATGGCTTTGGTCCCTCGATAGGGTTTGAGATCAGCGAAGGCAGCGCCGCGCCGACGCCCCTGGCGCAGGTCGGGGCCGTCATCGCGGGCGGAGACACGACCGGCCGTATCGTTCTGTCCACGTTTCTCGCCGGCGCTCCCGTCGACTCCGCCTGGGTCGAGGGCGCCGCGTTTCACGTCGCGCCGACCGAGCCCTTGACCACGGGCGGCAGCGCCCAACTCGGACTGACGCTCGGCGACGCCGCCCGGTTCGGTTTCTTCGCTGGGGACGGGATCCCGTTGCTGGAAGCGGACCGTGGTTCCATCTATCTGCGGACAGATGGAAGCACGACCAACGATCGGGCCTATCTGAATATCGACGGCGCAGATGGCTGGGTGGCGCTTGTAACCGACGCCTGACGCGGCCTAGCGCGCCCTCAGTCCGCGTCGTACGCGGATAGCGCCCCGCGCAGATCGCCGATCAGGTCGTCGACGCTCTCCAGGCCCACATGCAGCCGGATCACCGGGCCGCCGTAGTCAACCTTCACCTTCCGCCGACCGAACTGCGGGTCGCAGTTGATGGCCAGGCTTTCGAAGCCGCCCCAGGAGAAGCCGAGGCCGAAGATCCGCAGGGCGTCGAGGAAGGCTGCCACGGCCTTGTCCGACCCCGGCTTCAGCACCACCGCGAACAGGCCGCAGGCGCCGCTGTAGTCCCGGCTCCAGAGGGCGTGGCCGTCGTCACCGGGCAGGGCGGGGTGGATCACGCGCAGCACCTGCGGTTGCTCCGTCAGCCAGCGTGCGATGGCCAGACCACTGTCGCCATGTCGCGCCAGCCGCGTGGGCAGGGTGCGAAGACCGCGCAAGGCCTGATAGGCCTCGTCGCCGGCGACGGCCCAGCCGTGGTCGTGGATGGCGTCCTGAAGCTGCGCCGCCAGCGTCGGATCGTTGACCGCCACCGAGCCCATGAACACGTCGGAATGGCCGCAGACGTACTTGGTCAGGGCCTGGACGCTGAGGTCGGCGCCGTGGGCCAGCGGTTTGAACAGCAGCCCGGCCGCCCAGGTGTTGTCGATCAGGGTCAGGATGCCCTTCGCCCGCGCCGCCGCGGCGATGGCGGCCACGTCCTGGGTCTCGAAGGTCAGGCTGCCAGGCGACTCGATCAGGATCACCCGCGTCTCCGGCCGCGCCGTCGCCAGCAGAGCGTCCGTCGACAGGCGCGGGTCGTAATAGGTCGTCTCGACGCCGAACCGGGCCAGCACCCGGTCGCAGAACTGGCGCACCGGCTTGTAGACCGTGTCCACCACCATGAGGTGGTCGCCGGTCTTCAGCACGGTCGTCAGCGCCGCGGTGATCGCCGCCAGGCCCGAGGGGAATATCTGCACCGAGGCCGCGCCCTCGAGTTCGGCCAGGGCTTCCATCAGCGCGAATTGGGCGGTCAGGCCGGCGCGGCCGTAGCCGAGCGGGTCCTCGTACAGGGCCTTGGCGTTGGGCAGCAGCACAGTGGAGCCCCGCTGCACCGCAGGGCCCACGGTGCGGGCCTTGGGCGGCTCGCCTGCGCCGCTGTGGATCAGGCGGGTTTCTTCGTCCATGCGGATTGCCTGACCGGCTGGTGGGAGCGATGATTGCGCTTCCCTCATAGGGCGGCGAGGCGCCGTCGATCAAGGAAAGGCCTTCGGTGAAGCGACTCGCGCTCCTCGTCCTGCTCGCCCTGTCGGCGGCGGCGTGCGAGCGCAAGGCAGCCGAGGTCGCGCCGCAGAAGCCCGACGCGGCCCCGATCACCGACGACGCGACCGACGCCGCTCAGGCCAGCCCGACCCTCAAGGCGGTGAAGGCGCGCGGGGTTCTGCGCTGCGGCGTCAACCCTGGCCTTGCCGGATTCTCGGCCCCGGACGGCGCCGGGCGCTGGCGCGGATTCGACGCCGACCTCTGCCGCGCCGTGGCCGCCGCCGTGCTCGGCGATGCCGACAAGGTCGCCTTCGTGCCCCTGACCAACGACCTGCGCTTCGCGGCGCTGAAGGCGGGGCAGGTCGATCTGCTGGCCCGCAACACCAGTTGGACCTTCACCCGCGACGCGGGCGAGGCGGTCGATTTCGCCGGGGTCAGCTACTACGACGGCCAGGGCTTCCTGGCCCCCCGGGCGCTGGACCTGCAAAGCGCCGCCGAGCTCAGTGGAGCCAAGATCTGCGTGCTGTCGGGCTCGACCAGCGAGCTGAACCTGCGCGACTGGTTCGCCGCCCGCTCGGTCAACTGGACGCCGGTACCGCTGAAGACCGAGGCGCAGCTGCGCCAGGCTTACGAGCGCGAGGACTGCGACGTGCTCTCGGCCGACATCTCCGCCCTGGCCTCGGCGCGAGGCACGCTGGCGGACCCGGCCGGCCATGTGCTGCTGCCTGACGTGATCTCCAAGGAGCCGCAGAGCCCGGCGACGCGCCAGGGCGACCCGGGCTGGACCGACGTCGTGCGCTGGACCCTCAACGCCCTGATCCTGGCCGAGGAACTGGGCGTTACCGCCAGGACGGCCGACGAGATGGCCAAGACCTCCACCAATGCCGAGGTCAAGCGCCTGCTCGGCGTCGACACCGGCTACGGCGGCATGCTCGGGCTGGACGACGCCTGGGCCCGGCGAGCGATCAAGGCGGTGGGCAACTATGGCGAACTGTTCGAGCGCAACCTCGGCGCCAGCTCGGCCCTGAAGCTCGAGCGCGGCCTGAACGCGCAATGGAACGCGGCCAAGCCCGGGCTGCTGTACGCGCCCCCGCTGCGCTAGAAGGTCAGCAGCATCGCGCAGCGCCGGGTCGGGTCGTGACCGGCCTCCGCCTCGTGAGCCAGCATCTCCTCGAGAACCGCCGCCCGCTGACCGGCCGGGATATCGACGAAGCCGAAACCGGCGTACCAGGGCGCGTTCCAGGGCACGTCGCGGTAGGTCGTCAGCGCCACCGACGGCGCGCCTCGCTCACGGGCGTGGTCGATGGCCTGGCGCATCAGCGCCGCGCCGACGCCGCGTCGCTGGGCGGCCTGGGCGACGGAAACCTGATGGATGACGAACAGGCCGTCGTCGGTGCCGGCGGCCAGGAAGCCGATCGGTCGGCCGGCGTGTTCCGCGACCCAGACCGAACCCTCGTCCAGCATCGGCGTCAGGGCTTCGGCGGGCGTGGCGGGTTCACGCGAAATCCAGTCGAGATCGGTGCCGGCGAAATTCTGGTCGGAGTCGTTCTCGATGGCGCCGAGGACGGGCAGGTCGGCCGCGATGGCGGGCCGGATGACGATCTCGCTCACGCGCCGGTCACTACGTCGGTATCGGTGCGACCACCCCATTCCGTCCACGATCCGTCGTAGACCGGCACGCGGTCCTTGCCGATGCGGGCCAGGGCCAGCGACAGCATCGCCGCAGTGATCCCAGAGCCGCAGGTGGTGACGATCGGGCGCTTCAAGTCGACGCCACTTTTCTCAAACAATTCCGTCAGTTGTTCAGCAGTCTTGACCGTGCCGTCGGGCGCCAGCAGCGTCGATGACGGCACGCTGAACGCGCCCGGCATGTGACCGCCGCGCAGGCCTTCGCGCGGTTCTGGAGCCTCGCCGGTGAACCGGGCGGCGGGGCGGGCGTCGACCAGCTGGGCGGTGCCGGCAGTGAGGGCGCGCTTCACCTGATCGAGGTCGCGGACCAGGTCGTTGCTGTAGCGGGCGGTGAAGTGGCGATCGCGCGGCGCCGGCGACAGATCCTCGATCGGGCGGCCCTCGGCGATCCATTTGGGCAGCCCGCCATCGAGCACGACCACATCCTCGTGGCCCATGGCCCGGAAGCTCCACCACACCCGCGCCGCCGACCGCAGGCCGAGCTGGTCGTAGACCACGATCCGCGAGCCGTCGCCGAGGCCGAGCTTGCGCACTCGCGACGCGAACTTCACCGGCGACGGCAGCATGTGCGGCAGGTCGCTGGTCTCGTCGGAGATCTCGTCGATGTCGAAGAACACCGCGCCCGGAATGTGGGCGATGGCGTACTCCGCCTTCGCGTCGCGCTCCTCGTGCGGGAAGTACCAGCTGGCGTCCACGAGCCTCACGTCCGGCGCGCCCAGATGGTCGGCGAGCCAGGCGGTCGAGACGAGCGGATCGGCCATGCTTGTTATTCCCCTGTGAGCCACCCCGGGACGGGAAGGCCGCGTTCCTCCAGGAACGTCGGATTGAAGAGCTTGGATTGATAGCGCGATCCGTAGTCGCAGAGAACGGTCACGATGGTGTGGCCGGGCCCCAGGTCGCGGGCCAGCCTCACGGCCCCGGCGATGTTCACGCCCGACGAGCCGCCCAGGCACAGGCCCTCGTGCTCGACCAGATCGAAGATCACCCGCAGCATTTCGTCGTCGGCGATCTGGTAGGCGTGGTCGATGACCAGCCCCTCGAGGTTGGCGGTGATCCGGCCCTGGCCGATGCCCTCCGTGATCGAGGTTCCCTCGGCCTTGAGCTCGCCGGTCTTGTAGTAGCTGTAGAGGCCCGCGCCGAACGGGTCGGCGAGGCCGATCTTCACGTCCGGGTTCCGCGCCCTCAGCGCCGAGGCGACACCGGCCAGGGTGCCGCCCGAGCCGACCGCGCAGATGAAGCCGTCGACCTTGCCGCCGGTCTGCTCCCAGATTTCTGGGCCGGTGGTTTCCTCGTGGACGCGGCGGTTGGCGACGTTGTCGAACTGATTGGCCCAGACCGCGCCAAGCTCCTCGGCCAGCCGGCCGGAGTAGCGCACGTAGTTGTCGGGGTTGGAGTAGGGGACCGCGTCGACCTCGACCAGCTGTGCGCCGGCCAGGCGGATGGCGTCCTTCTTCTCCTGGCTCTGGGTACGCGGGATGACGATGGTGGTCCTGTAGCCCAGCGCGCTGGCGACCATGGCCAGGCCGATGCCGGTGTTGCCCGCCGTGCCCTCGACGATCCGCCCGCCCGGCTTCAGCGCGCCGTTCGCCTCCGCGTCGCGGATTATGCCGAGCGCGGCCCGATCCTTCACCGACTGTCCGGGATTGAGGAACTCGGCCTTGCCGAGGATCTCGCAGCCGGTCGCTTCGCTGGCGGCCTTCAGGCGGAACAGGGGCGTGTTGCCGATCAGGTCGAGGACGCTTGGGGCGATAGTCATGCAGGGACGGTCTTCTGTTGGGCCGAAGCCCTCTAGATCGTGCGCCATGGCTGACAGGCAAGCTCAGTTTTTCTGAAAGCCTGCGCCAATCCTCCCTGACGAAGTCGGGGAGGGGGACCGCCGGAGGCGGTGGAGGGGAGTCGCCGCACAGCCTTGAAGCGCCGCGGAAGGAGTCCGTGCACTGACTCCCCTCCACCAGCTTCGCTGGTCCCCCTCCCCAGCAAGCTGGGGAGGATCAACCGCGAGATAGCGATAACTGAATCACATCCGTGCGCCCGGTCCGGAACCCCGCCTCGCAGTAGCTCAGGTAATAGCGCCACATCTTGCGGAAGCGGTCGTCGAAGCCCTGGCGGCGGATGTCGTCCCAGGCGGCGTCGAAGCGGCGCTGCCAGTCAGCCAGGGTGTCGGCGTAGTCGACGCCGAAACGCATGACATGGCTCCAGCCCAGACCGGCCTTCTCGATCACCGGCTTCAGCACCGTCTCGCTCGGCAGCATGCCGCCCGGGAAAATGTACTTCTGGATGAAGTCGGCCTGGCGGCGGTAACCGTCGAACAGGTCGTCGCGGATGGTGATGATCTGCAGGCCGGCGCGGCCGCCGGGCGCGAGCACGTCGCGGATCTTGCCGAAATAGGTCGGCCAGTACTCCTGGCCCACGGCCTCGAACATCTCGATCGAGGCGACGCGGTCGAACTTGCCCTCGACGTCACGGTAGTCGATCAGCTTGATGTCCGCCTTCTCGGCGAGCCCCTGGTCGAACAGGCGCTTGCGGGCGAAGTCGTACTGTTCCTGGCTGATGGTGATGCCGGTCACCTTGGCGCCGACCTCCCGGGCGGCGAACTCGGCGAAGCCGCCCCAGCCGCAGCCGATTTCGAGCACGCTCTGGCCGCTCTCCAGCCCGATCGAGCGGGCGAGGGCGGCGTACTTGTTGCGCTGGGCGATCTCCAGCGGTTCGCCCGGCGTCTCGTAGAGGGCTGAGCTGTAGGTCATGCTCGGGTCCAGCCAGCGGCTGTAGAAGTGGTTTCCGAGATCGTAGTGGGCGTGGATGTTCTTCTTCGACCCGGTGCGGTCGTTGCGATGCATCAGGTGGCCGACGTAGTCGACGGCCCGCACGATCGGGTTGCCGCGGACCAGGGCCTCTACCCGTTCCATGTTCAGTGAGAAGCCACCGAGCAGCGCCGCGAGGTCGGGACTATCCACCTCGCCGGCCATGTAGGCCTCGGCGAACCCGACCGTGCCTGCGGCGAAGCAACGGCGGATGAAGCGGTAGTCGCGGACGATCAACGTGGCGTCGGGGCCTGGCTCACTGCCCTTGCAGCGGATTTCCTCACCGCTGGGCAGCACCCAGGTCAGGGTCCCGTAGCGCCAGTTCTCGCCGCAGATGCGCACCGCCGTGCGAAACACCGACGGGGCGGCGCGCAGGATCGGCAAATCCCAGCTCGGCCGGCTCGCGGCCTGATTCAGATCGGTCAGCGTCATGTGGTGCGCTCCCTAGCCGTAGTGGAAGGTTAGCACCGATTTCGCGCATGGCGAGACCGTCTCAACCCCTCCGTACAGGTACGTACGCTTCGAGCGCCTGGATGCGAGCGGCGGCATGATCAACGATTGGTGACGGGTAATTACCCCCCAGCCGCACGCCGGCCCCTCTCAGTTCCACGTCCGAAGCGGTCCAGGGGGCATGCACGGTCTTCGAGGAAAGCCGCGCAAGCTCCGGAATCCATTTGCGAACATAGGCGCCGTCCGGGTCGAACTTCTGGCCCTGGGTGACGGGGTTGAAGATGCGGAAAAAGGGCGAGGCGTCGGCCCCGGATCCCGCGACCCACTGCCAGTTGGCGGCGTTCTGGGCTATGTCGGCGTCGACCAGCGTGTCCTGGAACCAGGCCTCGCCGCGCCGCCAGTCGATGCGCAGATCCTTGATCAGGAACGAGGCCGTGATCATCCGCACCCGGTTGTGCATGAAGCCGGTGGCCCACAGCTCGCGCATGCCGGCGTCGACGATCGGATAACCGGTTAGACCCCTCGTCCAGGCCTTGAAGCCCGCCTCGTCCTGCTCCCAGTCGAACGCGTCGAACTCGGGCTTGAAGTTGGCGGTCGGCAGGTCGGGCCAGTGGAACAGCAGATGGTGGTTGAACTCCCGCCAGCCGAGTTCGGCCAGGAACTTGGCGGCGGCCTCGCCCTTGGCAGCCGAGGCCTCGACCGCCCGCCACGCCTGGCGGGGGCCGATCTCGCCGAAATGAATGTGCGGCGACAGGCGCGAGGTGCCATCGACGCCGGGCAGGTCGCGCGCCGTCGGATAGGCGTCGATGCGGCCATCCAGGAACCGGTCCAGCGCGGCCTTAGCCCCGGCCTCGCCCGGCGTCCAGATGTCGAAGCCCTTCGACCAGTCCGGCTTGCTCGGATGCAGTCCCCAGTCGGCCAGCCGGTCGCTGTCCGGCCAGCGATCCGGCGCGGGCAGCGTGGCCGGCAGACGGCGGGCAGGGACATCGGCGATCACCGCCCGGGCGGCGCGCCAGAACGGAGTGTAGACCTTGTACGGCCCTCCGGCGCCGGTCTTCACCTCCCACGGCTCGACCAACAGTCCGCCGTTGCAGGACGTGACCTCGACGCCGTCGGCCTTGAGATCCGACTTGATGTCGCTGTCCCGAGCGATCGCATGCTTGTCGTAGAGCCGGTTCCAGTAGACGGCTCCGGCGCCGGTGGTGGCGACGATCTCGCCCAGCTGATGGGCCGGATCACCCCGGCGCAGGATCAGCCGCGATCCGCGCGCCTCGAGCGCCTCGGCTAGGCTTTTGAGCGACTTGTCGAGCCACCAGAGCGACGCTCCACCCAGCGGCGGCTCCACGGTGTCGTCGAGGATGTAGACCGGGATCACCGGCCGCCCGCCGGCCGCGGCTTCGGCCAGGGCGGGGTTGTCGGTCAGCCGCAGGTCCTGGCGCAGCCAGACGATCGCGGGGGCGAGTGAAGGGGTGGTTTGCTGGGTCACGTCTTCCCGTAACGCCCAACTCGCCCGCTTGACCACCCCAGCGGCAAGGGTCACACCCTGACGTCATGGATCTTGCTTCCCTCCAGGCTCTGCTGACCACCGTCGCCGGCGTGCGGGTGGCCTGCGTAGGCGACGTGATGGTTGATCGCTTCGTCTACGGCGACGTCACCCGCACCTCGCCCGAGGCCCCGATTCCCGTCCTCGCCCGTACCCGTGACGCGACCATGCTCGGCGGCGCCGGCAACGTCGCCCGCAATGTCGCCGCGCTGGGCGGGACCGCGGCCCTGACCGGGGTGATCGGCGATGACGCGGTGGCCAACGAGGCCCTGGCCATGATCGGCGCCCAGGACGGCATGGAGGGCCATCTGGTCCCCGCCGCCGGCCGACCGACCACGCTCAAGACCCGTTACGTCGCCTCCGGTCAGCAGCTGCTGCGGGTCGATTCCGAGGATGCCTCGCCGCTGTCGAAGGCGGTCGAGGCCAAGCTGCTGACCGCCGTGCGCCACGCCGCCGGCGACGCGGGGGCGATCCTGCTGTCCGACTACGGCAAGGGCGCGGTGACGCCGGCGGTGATCGAGGCCTGCCTTGCCGCCGCCAAGGCCGCCGGCGCGGTGCTGATCGTCGACTCCAAGGCCCGCAACTTTGCCCGCTACGGCGCCGCCGACATCGTCAAGCCGAACGCCGCCGAACTGGCCGCCGCCACCGACCTGCCGACCGAGACCGACGAGCAGGTCGAGGCGGCGCTGGCCCGGGCGCTGGACCTGTCGCGGGCCAAGGCGGTGCTGGTCACCCGGGCGGCCAAGGGCATGAGCCTGGCCGTGCGCGGGCAGGCGGTGCGCCATTTCCCCGGCCGGCCGCGTGAGGTGTTCGACGTTTCCGGCGCCGGCGACACGGCGCTGGCGGCGCTGGGTCTGGCGCTCGGCGCCAAGGCCAGTCCCGAAGACGCGGTGACCTTCGCCCTGCTGGCCTCCGGCGTGGTGGTCGGCAAGGCCGGCACCGCGGTAGCCACGCCGCAGGACCTGATCGAGGCCGAGCTGTCGGCTCACATGGCTCCGGCCGAGGCCAAGGTCGTCACCCCGGGCCAGCTCGCCGCCAAGGCCCAGGCCTGGCGCGACGCCGGGCTGAAGGTCGGCTTCACCAACGGCTGTTTCGACATCCTGCACAAGGGCCACGTCGCCTACCTGGCCCAGGCGCGCAGCTGGTGCGACCGGCTCATCGTCGGGGTCAACAGCGACCGCTCGGTGCGCGAACTGAAGGGCGAGGGCAGGCCGGTCAACGACCTCGAATCCCGCGCCCTGGTGCTGGCGGGCCTGGCCCATGTCGACCTGGTCGCGCCGTTCGACGAGGACACGCCTCTAGAGCTGATCAAGGCTGCCCGGCCGGACGTACTGGTCAAGGGCGCGGACTACACCATCGAGGGCGTCGTCGGCCACGAGCTGGTCCAGTCCTGGGGCGGGGAGGTCAAGCTGGCCCCCATCGTCGAGGGCTATTCGACCACCGCCGCCATCGCCCGCATGACCGAGAAAGCGTGAGAAGACCATGACCCGCCGCATCATCTTCGTCACCGGCGGGGCCGGCTTTATCGGCTCCAACATCGTCGCGAAGCTGGCCGAGGATCCGACTCTGGATCTGGTCGTCTGCGATCGTCTGCACGAAGCCGACCTCGGCAAATGGCGCAACATCGCCAAGCATCCGATCGGCGACTTCGTGCGGCCCGAGGATATGTTCGAGTGGCTGGAGAAGCGCTGGCAGGACGTGGCCATGGTCGTCCACATGGGCGCGATCAGCTCGACCACCGAGCCGGACGCCGACAAGATCATCCAGAACAACTTCTGCCTGTCGCGCGACCTGTTCCGCTGGTGCGCCGACCGTCAGCGCCGGTTCGTCTACGCCTCTTCGGCCGCCACCTACGGCGACGGCGCTAGCGGCTTTGACGATAAGGATGATCTCGAGAGTCTCAAAAGCCTTCAGCCGCTGAACGCCTACGGCTGGTCGAAGTCGCTGTTCGATCTGTTCGCCGCCCGCCAGGCCGCGCGCGACTACGCCCCGCCGCAGTGGGTCGGGCTCAAGTTCTTCAACGTCTACGGCCCCAACGAGGAGCACAAGGCGTCGATGAAGTCGGTGATCTCGCAGATCTGGCCGAAGGTGAAGGCCGGCCACGCGGTCCAGCTCTTCAAGTCGCACAACCCGGACTACGAGGACGGCGGCCAGCTGCGCGACTTCGTCTACGTCCGCGACGTCGCTGACGTGGTGGAGTGGCTGTACCACAACGAAGGCGTCAACGGCGTCTTCAACCTCGGCTCGGGCAAGGCGCGGTCGTTCAAGGACCTGGCCGAGGCGGTGTTCCGCGCCGCCGGCAAGACCCCGCAGATCGACTACATCCCGATGCCGCCGTCGCTGCGCGACAAATACCAGTACTTCACGCAAGCCAACATGGATCGCCTGCGCGAGGCCGGCTACCCGGGCCAGCTGACCCCGCTCGAGGACGGCGTGACGGAGTACGTCCAGAAGTACCTGAGCCAGAGCGACCCGTATCGGTGACGGTTTCACCCCACCACCGCCTCGTGTAACCATCGCCGCATGTGGGGATTGAAGGGCTTCAAGCGCTGGATCTTCCTGGGAGCGGTCCTGGTGATCGCGGTCCTGGCGCTCGGCGCGTGGGCGTTCCGGGTCGACATCATCCGCACCGCCCTCGACCCCAAGGTGCCGTTCCAGACCTACAAGCCGCCCAAGGCGCCCAACTACGCCGAGGCGCGGGCCTGGGCGATCACGCCGGACGAGAACCCCGCCGCGACGCTCCCGGCCGATGTCTTCTTCGTCCACCCGACCACCTACGACGGCGGCGAGCACTGGAACGGGCCGTTCCGGGACCGCGACGCGCGGCAGGTGCTGACGCGGGTCATGCTGCCCAACTACGCCGGGCCGTTCGCCAGGGTCGGGCGGATCTTCGTGCCCCATTACCGCCAGGCCAGCCTCTATTCGCAGCTGACCCTGCGCGAGGACGCCCGCAGCGCCCGCCGCTTCGCCTACGGCGATGTGCGCGAGGCCTTCCGCTACTGGCGCAAGCACTACGACACCGGCCGGCCGCTTGTGATCGTCGGGGTCGAGCAGGGCGGTCTGCTGGCGGCGCGGCTGCTGAGCGAGGAGATCGCCGCCGATCCAGCGCTAAAAAGCCGGTTGGCCGGGGCCTATCTGATCGAGACCGTGGTCCCGGCCGACGAGCATGCGGAGGGCTCCGCGATTCCGGCCTGCTGGATCCGCGACCAGGCCGGCTGCCTCGTCGCCTGGGCGACGCCCCGCAATGGCGACGGCAAGGAGCTGCTCAGGCGCGCCCTGGTGTGGAACGCGCGTGGCGGGCTGGTCGAACTGGACGGTCGCCAGGCGCTGTGCGTGAATCCGCTGCTCGGCGCCCGCAGCGACGCGCCGGCGCCGGACAAGGACAATCTCGGCGCCGTCAACGCCACGGGACTTGAGTGGGGTGCACGGCCAGGCTTCCTCAAGCGCCAGGTCGGCGCCCGCTGCATCGGCGGCGTACTGGAAGTGAGCAAGCCGAAGTCGAAAGCCTTCAAGGGCGGCCGCGGCTGGGCCGACAGCCTCAAGGTCCCGCCCTACAACCTGTTCTATGCCGACCTCGAGGCTGATGCGCAGGCGCGGGTCTCGGCCCTGCTCGGCCGCGACGCCTATCCGGACCCGGCGGCGCCGATCAAGGTCTCGATCGCGATCCGCAATTCGCCGGTGCACCGGATCGACTGAGCTGGCGAAGATATAGCGGCGTCCGGCGGCCCTCGAGACTGGACGTCAGCAGCCGAGTTGTTCAGCCAACGCCGTAAGGCTGTCGGCCGACCAGTCCCAATCCTGAACCGCGTCGGCGTCCGGCGCTCTGCGCCCGCCGTACTCGAGCGGCCGCGAGATGTAGGCGGTCTTCAGGCCGCACGCGCGGGCCGGCGCCAGGTCCCCATGGTGAGCGGCGACCAGGCAGACATCGTCCGGCGCCAGCCCCAGAATCTCGGCGACGCCGAGATAGGCGCGGGGATCGGGCTTGTAGGCCTGGGTGACTTCGGCGCCCATGATCGCATCCCAGGGCAGGCCGCCCCGCCGCGCCATCTCCATCATCAGCGCGATGTTGCCGTTCGACAGGGTCACCAGCGGAAAGCCGACCTTGAGACGCGTCAGGCCCTCGACCGTGTCGGGCCACGGCGTCAAGCGGCGCCAGGCGAAGGTCCAGTCCTGAAGCAGGTCTTCATCCAGGCCGGCGGGATCGACACCCCTGGATCGCAGGGTCTCGTCGAGCATCTCGCGATGCAGAATGTCCAGGCGCGTGAAAGGGCGTCCGGAAGCGCTGTAGGCCGCCATGCCGCTGAAGTAGCGACGGCGCCAGGCGTCGGCGAAGGCCGCCGGGTCGAGGTCGTCGCGGCCGATCCGCTTCAGGAAGCCGGTCGATTCCGCCGCTATGCTGGATCGCCAGTCCACGACAGTGCCGAACACATCGAAGGCCAGCACCTTGGGCTTGTTCATTGCGGGCATGATCGGGCCAGACCTCTTTCATTCGGATAGGGGCGAGCAGGCCCGGTCCTACCCCGCCAGCGTCTTCAGCCCCGCGTAGTTCGGCTGGTCGATGCGTACCTGGTCGATGATGCTGGCCTTCATGTGAGCCATCACCGCGGGGCTGGAGGCGTCGATGCTGCCGTCCTCGATGCCGGTGCAGAGGGCGTCGTTGAGCTCGGTCCAGGTTCCGTCGCGGCCGAGGATGGCCTTCAGCCGCTCGGTGGCGCCGGCCTCGGCGGCGGGGCCCTGTTCGATCTCGCGCTTGACGGTGTTCAGCGCGTTGACGGCCACGCGGGCCAGGAAAGCGTCGCGGTCCTTCAGCTGTGGCGCGGCGCGTTCCTCGATGAAGCGGATCACCGCCTCGATCAATTCGGAAGAAGTCGGGTGAGTGATCATTTCGCGGCCTCCAGCAGGGCCATGAGGTCGATTTCGCACTCGGAGGTGCGGCGGCCGATCATCGGCCGCTCGACGGAGGTGTCGGAGCCGTTGGCATAGGACGAGTACATGCCCTCGCACATCACGCCCCACTTCAGCGAGCCGAGCATCTGCCAGTAGAGCACTCGCTCCAGCGGGATCGGGGTCCCGCCGGCGGCCTCGTAGCCGGCCAGCAGGTCGGCGTAGTCGCCGAAGCCGCCCACGGGCTTGGCCCCGCCGAAGCGCCAGGACGCGGTGCAGAGCCAGCCCATGTCCTCGGCCGGATCGCCGATGTGGACCAGTTCCCAGTCCAGCACCGCCGCCAGGCCGGCTTCGGGCTGGAACATCAGGTTCCCGTTCCGGAAGTCGCCATGCAGCATCACCGGGCGGTCGAGCGGCGGAGCCTTGGCCTTGAGCCACTTGAAGGCCGCTTCGAGGATGGGCCGCCGGGCGCCGAGGTTGCGATAGACCGTCTCGTACTTTTCGAGCTCGTCCAGCGCGCCGGAGCGCTGCAGCTCGGGCAGGCCTTCGAGCGGGATCGCGTGGATCTTGGCCAGGGCTTCGCCGCACTGGAAGGCGAGCTTGGGGCGGACGGCGGCGAAGGCTTCGCCCTGGGCGATGCGCTTGCCCAGCGTCTCGCCCGCGATGGCGGCCATGACATAGGCCTCGCCGATGTCGCTGTCCGGCTCGCTGACGTAGAGCACCTCCGGCACGGCGGCGCCCTGGAGGGTGGCGGCGCGGATCAGTGCGGCCTCGGTGGACAGCGGATTGACGTTGCCGGTAGTCGAGGCCGCTCCGGCCGGCTTGCGGCGCAGAATCAGGGGGCGCCCGCCAGGGGATCCATCTTCAAGCTCGAAAGCCCAGGTTTCCTGGCTGGCGCCGCCGGACAGTCGGCGCAGGCCGGTAATTGAGGTTCCGCCCAGTTGCGGGGCGATGGCGTTGAGGGCTGCTTCGAGATCGCTCATGGGACGCGATTGGTAGGGATCACCCAGCGTCAGTCAAACCCGTCGGCTTCCAGTCGAACAGTTCCTGCAACACGCGGACTGCCTGGCCGCGTTCGGAGGTGAGATCGGGATCGCGGGCTAGGATCAGTCGCGCGTCGTCGGCCGCGGCCGCGATCATGGCCCGATGAGCCACCGGATCGGCCAGCTTGTAGGCCGGGAAGCCGCTCTGCTTCAGCCCCAGCGGGTCGCCGCCGCCGCGTAGCTCCAGGTCCTTCTCGGCGATGACGAAGCCGTCGTCGGTGCGCCGCAGGATGTCGAGCCGCTGCTGGGCGGTATCCGATAGCGGCGGGTCGTAGAGCAGCACGCAGGAACTCTCCCGCCGTCCACGCCCGACTCGTCCGCGCAACTGGTGAAGTTGGGCGAGGCCGAAGCGTTCGGCCTGTTCGATGACCATGATGGTGGCATTGGGCACGTTGACCCCGACCTCGACCACCGTGGTCGCCACCAGCACCGGCAGCCGGCCCTCCGCGAACTCGGCCATCACCGCGTCCTTCTCGGCGGCCGGCATCTGACCGTGGACGAGGCCGACCTGGGCGCCCATCACCTTGCGCAGGGTCTCGGCCCGTTTCTCGGCGGCGGCGAGGTCGGCGAGGACGCTCTCGCTGACCATAGGGCAGATCCAGAACGCCTGGGCCCCGCCGCTGACGGCGTCCTGCAGCCGCGCGATGATCTCACCCATGCGCGGCGAGGGCACGGCGCGGGTGGCGACGGGCGTACGGCCCGGCGGCTTCTCGTCCAGCCGGCTGACGTCGAGGTCGCCGAACACGGTCAGTTCCAGCGTCCGCGGGATTGGCGTCGCCGACATCGCGAGCAGATGGGCGCTTTCGCCCTTGGCCTGCAGCCGCTTGCGTTCGTTGACGCCGAAGCGGTGCTGCTCGTCGATGACGGTCATGCCCAGCGCGCGGAAGCGGACGTCGTCCTGGAACAGGGCGTGGGTGCCGACGGCGACCTGCGCCGTGCCGTCCATCAGCGACAGCAGCTTCTCGGTCCGCACCCCGCCCTTGTCGCGGCCGGTCAGCAGGATCACCCGCACGCCCTGGGCCTCCAGCGGCGCGGCGATGGTCTCGAAATGCTGGCGGGCGAGGATTTCGGTCGGGGCCATCAGCGCCGACTGCAGCCCGGCCTGGGCGGTGTCGGCCATGGCCAGCATGGCGACGATGGTCTTGCCCGCGCCGACGTCGCCGTGCAGTAGCCGGCTCATCCGCTCGCCCGACAGCATGTCACCGCGCACTTCGCTGAGCGCCCGGATCTGGGCGCCGGTCAGCTTCCAGGGCAGGGCGGCCTCGATGGCGTCGGCCATGGTCCCGGCTCTGATCACCGCCCCCGGGTGCGAGCGCCGCGCCGCCTTGCGCTGGGCCAGCGCCAGCTGGTGCGCGAGCAGCTCGTCGAAGGCCAGCCGCCGCCGGTGCGGCGAAAGCGGCGACAGGTCCATGTCGCTCGTGGGGTTGTGATAGGTCTCCAGCGCCTCGCGCCAGCCGATGAAGCTCTCCTGCTTCATCCAGGCTGCGTCCTGCCACTCGGGCAGTTCCGGCGCGCGGCTCAGCGCCTCAAGCGCCAGCTTGCGGACGTTGCGGGCGGCGAGGCCCGCCGTGGCCGGATAGACGGCCTCGTGCTCGGGCACATCGGCGGCCTTCTCCACCGCGACGATGTAGTCGGGATGGATCATCTGGATCTCGTTGCCCCAGCGCTCGACCTTGCCGCTGACCACGCGGCGGCTGCCGACGGGGTGGGCGCGCAGCAGGTGGTCGCCGTGGCCCTTGAACCAGATCAGCGTCAGGAAGGCTGTGCCGTCGAACGCCCGGATCTTGTAGGGCACGTCCATCCGCGGCGGCTTGGTGTGCTGCTCGATGTCGACGATCAGGGTATGGACCTGGCCGTCGACGACGCTGTCGGCGGTGGTTGGGGTGCGGTGGACCAGCGACTGCGGTCCCAGGAACAGCACGTCACGAACCAGCGGCCCGGCGATTTTCTCGACAAGTGGCTCGACCTTTGGCCCGACGCCTTTCAGCGTCGAGATCGGGGCGAACAGCGGGAACAGAATCTCCGGGCGCATTTTCGGAACATAGCGTGATCGAGGGCTTTGCGTCCTTCGAGACGCGATCCCAAGGGATCGCTCCTCAGGATGACGAACGGGAGTGCGCTTCAACAAACCTCGTCATGGTGAGGAGCGAGCCTCAAGCGAGCGTCTCGAACCACGCACGGCGCTACTGGCGCTCCCCCATAACCCCCTCTATATCCGCCCCCTCTGCATGAACGACACACGGCTCAAGAAGATCAGGCTGCGGGCCTGGCGACGCGGCTTCCGGGAAGCGGACCTCCTTCTGGGGCCGTTCACGGATCACTATGCCCCGACCTTCACCGACGCCCAGCTCGACCTGCTCGAGGCGCTGATGGACGAGGTAGACCACGACATCTACGAGTGGTTCCTCGGCCGCCAGCCGGTCCCGCCGCAGTTCGACAACGAAATCATGACCCTGCTCAAAGCCTTCGACCCTTCCCAGGGAGCGCCCGGCCGTGGCGCGTGACGGGGAGGGGCCCAGCGCCCACGAGCTGAAGAAAGTCGCCAGGGACGACGGCCGCCTCGACCTGACCGGGGCGCCGGAGGGCTTCGACGCCCTGGTCATGGCCGACATCGCCCGCGCGCGCGGCGGCGTCACCGCCTTCGTCGCCCGCGACGGCGGGCGGGCCAACGCCTTCATCGAGGCGATGAGCTTCTTCGCGCCCGAGATCGAGGTCATCCAGCTGCCGTCGTGGGACTGTTTGCCGTACGACCGCATCGGTCCGTCGGCGGCGGTGGCGGCGCACCGGATGGCGACCCTGACGCGGCTGGCGCGCGGGCTCGATCCCAAGAAGCCGACCCTGTTCGTCACCGCCGCCGCCGCCGCCCTGCAACGGGTGCCGCCGCGCGACGTGGTCGCCCAGGCCGGGTTCAACGCCAGACCCGGCAACGACGTCGCCATCGCAGACCTCGAGCGCTACTTCGCGGTCAATGGCTACAGCCGCGCCTCGACGGTGTCCGAGCGTGGCGAGTTCGCCATCCGCGGCGGCGTCATCGACGTCTTCCCGCCGGCCGCCGAGGAGCCGGTACGGCTGGACCTGTTCGGCGACACGCTGGAGAGCATCCGCGCCTTCGATCCCGAGACCCAGCGGTCGACCAAGCAGCTCAAGGAGATCGACCTGCTGCCGGTCAGCGAGGCGCTGGTCGAGCCCGAGACCATCAGCCGCTTCCGCAAAGGCTATGTCGGAGAGTTCGGCGCACCCGGCGACGATCCGCTCTATGCCGCCGTCAGCGAAGGCGGCCGGCGCGCGGGCATGGAGCACTGGCTGCCGCTGTTCTACGCGCGGATGGAGACGGTGTTCGACTACCTGCCGGACGACGCGCTGATCGGCGTCGACCACCTGGTCGGCGAGGCCGAGGCCGAGCGGCTGGCGATGATCGCCGACGCCTATGACGCCCGCGCCGGCGCCGACCGCAAGTCCGCCTACCGCCCGCTGCCGCCCGAGGCGCTGTATCTGACCGGCGACGAGATCGCGCTGCGCATTGCCGAGCGCGCCAACCGCTGGTTCACGCCGTTCCAGAAGGATGGGCCTTCGGTCGTCGACATGGGCGCCAAGCTCGGCCGCAGCTTCGCCGCCGAGCGCACCCAGGACAGCGTCAATCTGTTCGAGGCCACCGCCAACCACGCCGAGACCCTGAGCAAGGACGGCAAGCGCGTGCTCTTCGCCTCCTGGACCGAAGGCTCGTCGGAGCGGCTGGGTACGATGCTGGCCGACCACGGCCTCGGCCGCGTGCCGTTCTCGCCCTACTGGCAGGCGGCCAAGGCGGCCGATCCGAAGACGCCGCAGCGCGTGGTGCTGCCGCTCGAGGCCGGGTTCGAGACCGACAAGCTGGCGGTGATCTCCGAGACCGACATCCTCGGCGACCGTCTGGCCAGGCCGCGCAAGAAGCGCCGCGCCGCCAACTTCCTCGCCGAGGCCAGCGCCCTGACCCCCGGCGATCTGGTCGTGCACATCGACCACGGCATCGGCCGCTACGAAGGCCTCAAGACGCTCGACGTCCAGGGCGCGCCGCACGATTGCCTCGACCTGCTCTATGCCGGCGACAGCAAGCTCTACCTGCCGGTCGAGAACATCGACCTGCTGACCCGCTACGGCGCCGACGGCGAGAACGTGCAGCTGGACAAGCTGGGCGGGGCCGGCTGGCAAAGCCGCAAGGCGAAGGCCAAGGAACGCCTGCGCCAGATGGCGGAGGGGCTGATCCAGATCGCCGCCGCCCGCCAGCTGAAGTCGGTCGAGGAGACCGATCCGCCGCAGGGCGTGTTCGACGAGTTCTGCGCCCGCTTCCCATATGAGGAGACGGACGACCAGCTCAACGCCATCCACGACGTGCTCGAGGACCTGGCGTCCGGCAAGCCGATGGACCGCCTGATCTGCGGCGACGTCGGTTTCGGCAAGACCGAGGTCGCCCTGCGCGCGGCGTTCGTGATGGCCATGAGCGGCAAGCAGGTGGCGATCGTCTGCCCGACGACGCTGCTGGCCCGTCAGCACTTCAAGACCTTCAGCGAGCGCTTCCAGGGCTGGCCGATCAAGGTCACGCGCCTGTCGCGCCTGGTCACCGGCAAGGAAGCCGCCGAGACCCGCGAGGGCCTCGCCAACGGTCAGTTCGAGATCGTCGTCGGCACCCACGCCATCCTGAGCAAGCAGGTCAGCTTCAAGGACCTTGGCCTCGTCATCGTCGACGAGGAGCAGCACTTCGGGGTCAAGCACAAGGAGAAGCTCAAGGAGCTTCGCGCCGACGTGCACATGCTGACCCTGACCGCGACGCCGATCCCGCGCACCCTGCAGATGGCGCTCAGCGGCATCCGCGAGATGTCGATCATCGCCACCCCGCCGGTCGACCGACTGGCGGTGCGCACCTACATCACGCCCTGGGATGCGGTTACCCTGCGCGAGGCGCTGCTGCGTGAGAAGTACCGTGGCGGCCAGGCCTACTTCGTGGTCCCGCGCATCAAGGACCTCCCCGACGTCGAGCGCTTCCTTCGCGAACAGGTGCCGGAGATCAAGTTCGTGGTCGGCCACGGCCAGATGGCCCCGACCCAGCTCGAGGAGGTGATGACCGCCTTCTACGACGGTCAGTACGACGTGCTGTTGGCGACCACGATCGTGGAAAGCGGGCTCGACATCCCCTCGGCCAACACCCTGATCGTGCACCGGGCGGACATGTTCGGTCTGGCGCAGCTGTACCAGATCCGCGGCCGCGTCGGTCGGTCCAAGGCCCGCGCCTACGCCTATCTGACCACGCCGGCGGATCGGCAGATCACGCTTTCGGCCGAGAAGCGGCTGAAGGTGCTGCAGTCGCTCGACAGCCTCGGCGCGGGCTTCCAGCTGGCCAGCCACGACCTCGACCAGCGCGGCGGTGGCAACCTGCTCGGCGATGAGCAGAGCGGCCACATCAAGGAGATCGGCGTCGAGCTCTACCAGCAGATGCTGGAGGACGCCGTCGCCGAGCTACGCCAGCGCCAGGGCGCCGAGGCGCTGCTGACCGACCGCGGCTGGTCGCCGCTGATCAACACCGGCGCCGCCGTGATGATCCCGGAAGAGTACGTGCCGGACCTGAACGTGCGGCTGTCGCTCTACCGCCGCCTGTCCGACGCCGAACGGGCGGAAGATCGCGAGGCCCTGGCCGCCGAGCTGATCGACCGCTTCGGCCCGCTGCCGACCGAGACCGACAGCCTGCTCAAGGTCGTCGCCATCAAGGGCCTGTGCCGCGAGACCAATGTCGCCAAGATCGACGTCGGCCCCAAGGGCGCGGTGCTGACCTTCCGCGACAACAGCTTCGCCAACCCCGGCGCGCTGATGCAGCACATCGCTGCCAACCAGATGCTCTGGAAGATCCGCCCCGACGAGAAGGTGGTGGTGAAGGGCGAATGGGACACGCCGAAGGCGCGCCTCGACGCGGCCGAGAAGATCCTGACGACGCTGGCGAAATTGGCGAAGGGCTGAGGTCGCTTGCGCATTGATCGTGCGAAGCGCATCTTACTTTCGTCTTACCGCGAGCTTGCCAATGAGCACCAAGCCAAACACGACGACGGTCCTTAGCACGAAGGGGCAGGTCATCCTGCCCAAGGCTCTCCGTGATCGCCGCGACTGGAAGCCTGGAATGCGGTTGACCATCGAGGACAGGCCGGACGGTGTGCTGTTGAAATCCGAGCCCCTGTTCCCGCCCACCACACTTGACGAGGTCTATGGCTGCCTGAAGTGGGAGGGGCCGTCCAAGACGCTGGAGGAAATGGACGCAGGCATCGATGCCGAGATTTTGGAACGGCATGCTCGCGGTCGATACTAACGTCATCGTCCGCCTGCTGGCTGGCGACGACGCCACACAGTCACCGCAGGCGAGATTGGTCTTCTCGCAAAACGAGGTGCTGATCATGACCACCGTGCTTCTGGAGACCGAGTGGGTGCTCAGGCGCGTGTATCAGCATGATCGACGCGCCCTGAGCGGGATGCTCCGCGCGTTGATGGGCTTGCCGAATGTCCGGCTGGAAAATGCTGAACGGGTGGCTTTTGCCCTGGACCGTCTGGAAGCCGGTGCGGATTTCGCTGATGCGCTTCACCTCTCGGGCGCGGGAGATGCAGATGCATTCGCCACGTTCGATCGGGCGTGCGTGAAAGCTTCGACGCCGGAAAGTGTGCCCGTTCAGGTTCTCTGAGCCCCCTTGTGGAACGCTGTTCGAAGCCGGACTGTCGAGTCATCGACGGACCTGAGCGAGGAGCGAAACGATGGCTGACGGATCGACGGACCAGAAAGGTTTCCGCGACGCGGTCTACGCCGCGCCGCTCGAAAGCCTCGATCCCGCCCAGCCCGCGCTGTTCCAGTCGGACGAGATGTGGCCGATCTTCGATCGCTTGCGCGCGGAGTCGCCTGTCCACTTCACCGAGGGCGGCGAGTACGGGCCCTACTGGTCGATCACGCGCTACAACGACATCATGGCGGTCGACACCAACCATCAGGCGTTCTCGTCGGACTTCCTGCTCGGCGGGATCACCATCGGCAGCGGGCAGGCGAACTTCGAGCCGCTGCCGATGTTCATCGCCATGGATCCGCCCCGGCACGACGTCCAGCGCAAGGCGGTCAGCCCGGCCGTCTCGCCTGCCAACCTTCAGGTGCTGGCTCCGCTGATCCGCGAGCGGGCCGGCGCCATCCTCGACGGTCTGCCGATCGGTGAAGAGTTCGACTGGGTCGATCTGGTCTCCAAGGAACTGACGGCCATGACCCTGGCCACCCTGTTCGACGCCCCGCAGGAAGACCGCCGCAAGCTGCCCTACTGGTCCGACGTGGTCACCGCGATCCCGATGCCGGGCGGCCTGGTCGAGACGTTCGAGCAGAAGCTGGAGATCTTCGCGGAGTATCAGGCGTATTTCGCCGAACTCTGGAACAAGAAGGTCAACGCCCCGCCGGCCGAGGATCTGATCTCGATGCTGGCCCACCATCCCGCCACGCGCGACATGGCTCCGCGCGAGTTCTTCGGCAACGTCGTGCTGCTGACCGTCGGCGGCAACGACACCACCCGCAACACCATCTCCGGCTCGGTGTTCGAGCTGAATCGCAATCCCGACCAGTACGCCAAGCTGCGCGAGAACCCGGCGCTGATCCCGTCGATGGTCTCGGAGACCATTCGCTACCAGACGCCGCTGGCGCACATGCGCCGCACCGCCGTCGAGGACGTCGAGTTCGGCGGCAAGACCATCCGCAAGGGCGACAAGGTGGTCATGTGGTACGTCTCGGGCAATCGCGACGACACCGTCATCGAGCGGCCGAACGACTACATCATCGACCGCGAGCGGCCTCGCCAGCACATCTCCTTCGGCTTCGGCATTCACCGCTGCGTCGGTAACCGCCTCGCCGAGCTGCAGCTGCAGATCATCTGGGAAGAGATCCTCAAGCGCTTCCCGGAGATCGTCGTGACCGGCGAGCCGAAGCGCAGCTACTCGGTGTTCGTGCGCGGCTACGAGACCCTGCCGGTGATCATTCCCCGGCGTCTGTAGGGGCTGCTATTCCGGGTGGTCGATCAGGTATCGGCCGCCCGCGAACAGCTTCTGCAGCAGCTCGGCGGGAACCTCTCCGTTCGGGTAGGAGCCGATGATGGCGGCGATCCCACGGCCCAGCGCCCACAGCGCGTAGGCGGCGTTCTCCTGGTGCGGGGCGGGAATGCGGTCGTCGGCCTCGACCGCGGCCTTGTAGGCCAGGAACATCCCGTGCTCGGCGTCGCGCAGCACCTTGTGACGCGCCAGCAGCCGCTCGCTGAACATCAGCGAGAACAGGCGCGGCCGCGACTCGACGAACCCGAAAAAGGCGCGTGCGCCGCCCTGCATCGGCGAGGCGAACTCCGGGCTCTTCTGGAGCGCGAGGATGTCGCGGCGCAGGTCCTCGACACCGGTCAGGGCGAGGTTGAGGAGCAGGTCCTCCTTGTTCTCGAAGTAGTGGTAGATCGAGGCGAGCCCGATCCCGGCCTGGTCGGCGATCAGGCGCAGGCTGAGCTCATCCGCGCCATGGGCGTCGAGGATGCTGGCGGCCGCCGCGAGGGCCTTCGCCCTGACGCCGGCGACCTCGTGAGACGCGTGTCTGACCTTCGCCGTCATGTTTTCCGCCCAGGTCGCCTCTTCACGGGCGTGCGGGCAGCTTATCATTCTTGCGCGCGGGCATCCCCACGAACTTGTCATGGCGCCGCCATGCCCCTCTCGCATAACCTCGTTGATGACAGGGTTTTACGGGAATCGCGGATGATCAGGCTGACGATCAATGGCAAGGCGGTGACGGTCGCGTCCGAGCCCGACACTCCGCTGCTCTGGGTGCTGCGCGAGGAGTTCGACCTCAAGGGCGCCAAGTACGGCTGCGGCATCGCTCAGTGCGGGGCCTGCACGGTGCATGTCGGGGGGCAGGCGGTGCGGGCCTGCGTGACGCCGATCGGCGATCTCGAAGGTCAGACGGTGACCACCATCGAGAGCTTCAAGGGCGAGCACCCGGTCCAGAAGGCCTGGGTCGACGGCCAGGTCCCGCAATGCGGCTTCTGCCAGCCGGGCCAGATCATGAGCGCCGCCGCGCTGCTCGCCGAGACCAAGGCGCCGACCGACGCCGACATCGACGCGGCCATGGCGGGGAACATCTGCCGCTGCGGGACCTATCCGCGCATCCGCGCCGCCATCAAGGCCGCCGCGAAGGCGGGCGCGGTATGACCCCCTCCGCGCTCGACCGTCGCGGCTTCCTGGCCGCCGCCGGCGCCTTCACCCTCAGCTTCACCGTTACCCCGACCGCACGGGGCCAGGCCGTGGCCGCGCCGCCGTCGCCCTGGACCGCCTATCTGTCGGTCGGCGCCGACGGCAAGATCGCGCTGCTGTCGCCGACCACCGAGATGGGGCAGGGCACCCACACCGCACACGCCGCCATCATCGCCGACGAGATCGGCGTGCCGCTCGACTGGGTTACGGTCGATACCGGCCTGCCGTCGGATCCGTTCCGGCGTGGCGGAGCCATGGGTTCCGGCGGGTCGTGGGGCGTGCGCGCCTGGTACGCGCCGCTGCGCAAGACCGGGGCCAGCGCCCGCGCCAGCCTGATCGCCGCCGTGGCGGAGAAGACCGGCGCTCCCGCCGCCGAGATCAGGCTCGAGGAAGGCCGGTTCCTGCGCGCTGGTAAGCCGCTGAAGGTCAGCCTCGGCGAGGCGGCGACCCTGGCCGCCGGCAAGCCGCCGGTCGAGGGCGTGCTGCGCGATCCCAAGGACTTCAAATACATCGGCAAGGAGACGCCGCGCGTCGACGTCCCGGCCAAGGTGCGCGGCGAGCCGGTGTTCTCGCAAGACTTCGTGCGCCCGGGCATGGTCTACGCCTGCGCCGTGCTGGCGCCGGTCTATCGCGGCGAGGCGGAGAGCTTCGACGACGCGGAGGCCCTGAAGGTGAAGGGCGTCGAACGCGTCGTTCCGATTCCCGGCGGCGCGGCGGTGGTCGCCGTCAGCCAATGGGCGGCGATGAAGGGCGCGGCGGCGCTGAAGGTGAAGTGGAGGGCGACGCCGCACGATGGCCTGACCTCGGCGGCGATCTCGAAGGCGATGCTCGACGGCCTCGACAAGGACGCCGAGGCCATTGTCGGCAAGGCCGAGGGCGATACGGCGGCGGCGCTGAAAGGCGCGGCGCGGATCGTCGAGGCTACGTACGAAGTCCCCTACCTCTGCCATGCGCCGATGGAGCCGTGGTCGATCACCGTCGAGCCGACAGCGGACGGCGGGCTCGAGATCTGGGGACCGTTCCAGACCCAGGACCGAAACCGCGCCACGGCGGCGAAGACGGCGGGCATCTCGCCGGACAAGGTCAAGCTGCACACCCTGTGGCTCGGCGGCGGCTACGGCCGGCGGCTCGGCGACGACGGCACGCCCGGCGGGGTGGTGGTGGCGATGGCGATCAAGAAGCCGGTGAAGTTCTTCTGGCGACGCGAGGACGAGATCGGCCAGGGCTGGTATCGCCCGGCCCAGGTCGCCCGGCTGCGCGCCGGTCTCGACAAGGACGGCAAGGTCATCGCCCTGCATGTCCGTGCGGCCGGACCCTCGATGCGCGACAGCTTCTCGCCGGGCGGGCTCAAGCAGGGCGAGATCGACGGCTCTTCGGTCCAGACCCTGACCGACACCCGCTACCGGACCGGCGCCTATCGCGTAGACTGGGTGCGCACCGACCAGCCGGTGCCGATGGCGCCCTGGCGCGCGGTCGGGGCGACCCAGAACGGCTACTTCATGGAGGCCTTCGTCGACGAGATCGCGCGGGCGACGAACAAGGACCCGGTCGCCCTGCGCCGCGAACTGCTGGCCCACGATCCTCGCGCGCTGAAGGTCATCGACGAGGCGGCCAGGGCCGGCGACTGGGGCAAGCCGCTGAAGAAGGGCCACGCCCGCGGCTTTGCCTATGTCGAGAGCTACGCCAGCCTCTGCGCCCAGGTGGTCGAGGCCTCGATCGAGAACGGCGAGGTCAGGATCCACAAGGTCGCCTGCGCGCTCGACTGCGCCCAGATCGTGACGCCCGACGGCGCCCGCAACCAGGTCGAGGGCGGCATCATCCAGGGGCTGTCTTCGGGCCTGTTCGAAAGTATCGAGATCGCCGACGGCCGGGCCCAGAACGCCAACTTCGACGGCTACCGCATCCTGCGCATGAACGAGTCTCCGCACGCGGTGACCACGGTGTTCATCGAGAACGGCGAGACCATCGGCGGCGTCGGCGAACCACCGCTGCCGCCGGCGACGCCTGCGCTGGTCAACGCGTTGGCCGCCCTGACCGGCAAGCCGATCCGCAAGCTGCCGATCGTGGCGGCGCTGGCGGGGTAGGGGCTCAGCTTCCGCCCGTGCCGGGCGGCAGCTTCATCTGCAGCGGAACGGTGAAGTCGAGCCAGATCGCCTCGCCCTCCAGCCGGTTGACGGCGTTGAACTCCTTCGACGCATGCAGCCGCAGCGTCGCCGGCTTGTGGCCGATGGCGAAGTTGTAGCTGGCGAACAGGCCGACGCCGCTGACCCGGCCTTCGAAAGGTCCCAGCCGGGCGCCGGCGCCGGAGTCGCCGGTCAGCTGCTCGTAGTAATAGCCCTGGATCCCCGCCGCCCAGCTCTTGGAGAAGGTCTTCTCGACGGCGGCCTCGAAGTGCATCTCGATGCCGGTCTCGTAGTCGGTGTGCGGGTTCTCGCCGTTGAAGGTGAAGCCGACCTTGCCGGAGACGTCCCAGCCGGCCTCGTCGTCATGCCAGCTGCCGGCCAGCGATGTGTCCACCGCCCAGCGATGGAAGGCCAGATTGGCGAGCTCGTCCTCGCGATAGTCGCCGATCGGGATGTTGATGAGGGTGCTCAGCGCGACGTGGGTCTTGCCTTTCTTCCAGCCGAGCGAGGCCGTCAGCAGCGGATCGCCGATGACAAAGGCCTCGTCGCTGATGGATGCCCCCGCCGAGCCGCCGCCGGGTCCCGTCACGACCGCGGAGACATCAACCGAGGGCTGGCCGAAGGGCAGGGCCGCGCCGACCGCCAGCGTACCGCCGATGAAGTTGGTGGTCGGCACCCAGACCACCGCCGGGAAGTCGGCGACGATGGTTGCATCGAGGCCGGCGACCACGCTGCCGCCGATCACGAACTGCCGGTTCCCGCTGGCGCTGCCATCGTAATAGTAGGCGGTGTTGGAGAAGAACACGCCCTCGATCGGCGGAAGCACGCCGGCCTCCGGCCCGCCGGAACCGAGCAGATAGACGCTGGCGCCGCCCTCGGCCGCCTGGGCCTGAGGCGCGGTCAGAAGCGCCGCCGCCATCGCCGTTGCGCCCAACGCCAGTCGCGTCGGCGTCGTCGCGCGACCAATCCTTGAATGCCCCATGACCTGTCTCCTCGCATTGCGGGGCCACGGTGACGGGCAGGGAACGGCGCCGGTATCCGGTGAAACCCGGAAGCCCCTCGACCACAATCACTGTCATCCCGGACGGCGCAGCCGATCCGGGACCCAGAGCCAACGCAGCAACGCTGGGTCCCGGCTCTTCGCGTCGCTACGGCCGGGATGACAAGGGATTAGTCGTGGGTGCTGATTTGGCTGACCGGCGTGATGTTGGTGAACCGGGCCACGTCGGCCATCACCTCGCCAGCGCGGGGGCCGCCCATGGAGGCCTGCAGGCCGGCGACATCCTCGAACACCAAGTGAGCCATGGCGACGTAGAGCGGCGCGGCGCCGTCGCCGCCGGGCAGACCCTTGAACACCAGTACGTCCTTCAGCCCGGTGGAGCCGAAGGCTTCCTTCACCAGCGGGATGTGGGTGGCGTCATAGTAGGCCTGGTCGAACTTGGCGCCGTCCGAGGACGGGTAGAGAACGCTGACGACGATCATCCGATCTCTCCTCTAGCCCGGCAGCCGCTCGAAGGCGGGCATGCCTTCGGGGACGTGGTGGAAGGCTTGCTTGTCGACGGTGTAGATGGCCATGTCCGGCGAGAACTGGCTCGGGTCGTCGAGCGAGCCGACCTTCAGGATCACCGCCGGCAGGCCCTGCGGACGGGTGACGATCTGGGTGCCGCACTCGGCGCAGAACTCGCGAGTGACCGGGTTGTCGATGTCGCTGCGGGTGAAGCGCTTGGGTTCGCCCTTGGTGTATTTGAAGCCGGAGATCGGCCAGGCGAAGAACAGGTTGGGCGAGCCGCCGGTCAGGTACTGGCATTCGCGGCAATGGCACTGCGCCTTCATCATCGGCGCGCCCTCGGCCTCATAGCGCAGCGCGCCGCAATAGCATCCGCCTTCGAGCTTCATGACGTCCTCCCTTGGCGGATCGTTGGCCGCCAGCAAGAAAACAGGGTGTGCGCTCGCGCGGCTGCTGTCGAGCCGTGACGCCGCGTCAGCAGCCGTGGAAAATCAGCTGACGACGTTGCCCGCCGCCCTCGCGTCCGCCAGCAGTCGCCGCGCCCGGATGAACATCTCCAGCCGGGTGACGGTCAACAGGCCCATGGCGAAGACCACGAACACGTCGGTGAGGAAAGCCGCCGACAGATGCCAGGCCTCGGCCTCGGCGCTGAGTCCCTCGCGCAAGCCGTAGCGAACGGCGACCAGAGCTACGAGGAAGATGATCGCCGCGGGCGAGGCCTGCTGGTTGAGGGCGTGCGTCTCGGGATCGACGGTGATCTTCATCATCCGTCCGCGCTGCCAGCCGACGCCGCCACCGATCGCGAAGGCCACGGCCAGTCCCAGCCACTCGAGCCCGCTGGGCGGCATCTGCCAGAGCAGCGCGGCGGTCGCCAGCAACAGCACCAGCGGCAGGATCCACATCCACTCCAGCTTCAGCGGCCTGGCCTTCTGCGCGCGGGTCAGGCGGAAGATCATGAAGGCCGCGGCGACGCCGATGCCGATCAGCGGACCCAGGGACTGGCCCGACAGGGTCACGCGGCGGCTTCCAGGGCCTTGTCGATGGCCTTCACCAGCCGCTCGGGCGGTTCGGCCCCCGACACCGCCAGCTTGCCGTCGAAGATCATGAACGGCACGCCCGAGACGCCGGCCTCGTGGGCCATCTGGTGCTCGCGGGTGATGGTGTCCTTGTCGGCGCCTTCGGACAGCAGCTTCAGGACCAGCAGCCGGTCCATGCCCGCCGCGCCGGCGATGTCGGCGAGCACCACGGGATCGCCGATGTCCTTGCCATGGGTGAAGTAGGCCGACAGCACGCCCTCCAGCACCGGCTCCTGCAGGCCCGCGGTCTGGGCCCAGCGGATCACACGGTGGGCGGCGTTGGTGTTGGGCGACACCGCCACGGCGTCGAGGTTCAGGACGATGTCGTCCTCGGCCGCGGCGTCGGCCAGAATCTTGCCGATGGCGGCGCGGCGCTCGGGATCGGGGAACTTGGCGGCCATGTAGGCCTTGCGGTCGACGCCCTGCTCGGGAAGCGTCGGATCAAGCTGGTAGGGACGCCAGACGATGTTGGCCTTCACGTCCGGACGCATGGCCAGCGCCTTTTCCAGCCGTCGCCAGCCGAGGTAGCACCAGGGACAGACGACGTCGGCGATGAAGTCGATCTGCACGGGGCTACTCCTTTGAAATCAGCTCGCTTCGCGCTGAAGGGCGCGGCTGGCGGCGCGTTCGAGGGCGCGGGCGGCGTTCTCGCCCGGCTCCAGTTCGGCGACGCCGATGTCGAAATCGACGGTGAACGGCGGCTTGCCGTCGCCGGCGTCGAAGGCGGTGCAGGCGATGACGGCGGCGATACGCTCGGCGGCGGCGCGGCCGGCGCTCTGCGGTGTCGCGGGCAGGGCGAGGGCGAAGACCTCCGGACCCAGCCGGGCGGCGGTGTCCTCGGCCCGGACCAGGCGGCCGATCATCGAGCCGATCTGCGGGATCGCCCGGTCCAGCCAGCCGCCGGCGCGGGCGGCGGTGACTTCGGCGCGATCGCCAACCCTCAGCACGCAGACGCTCATCGGCCGGTTCCGCACCCGGGACGCCGTGGCCAGTCGCGCCAGGTGACCGGCGAACAGGTCGCGGGTGAACAGACCGGTGGCGGCGTCCATCAGGCCGCTGCTGCGCGCCTTCTCCAGCGCCTTGCGGATCGCGGTCTGGCGACGATAGCTGCGGGCCAGCTCGATCACGCGCTTGGCGGTCTCGGTCTCGGCCGTCTCCGGCGAGGCGACATCGGACACCCCGCGATGGAAGGCCTCCGAGGTGGTCACATAGCTCTCGGCCCGCAGATAGAGCAGGGCGGGGATGTGATAGAGCCGGGTGTTGCGGCGCATGCCCGCCGCGATCGACAGAGCCTCGGCGCTGTTGTCGCCGGCCCACAGCACCACCGAGTCGAAGGCCCGCTCGTGCAGGTAGTCGAAGGCGGTGAAGGCGGTGAAGGCGCCGACCACGTCGGCGCCGCTGCGGGTCAGGGCGTTGCTCAGCGCCAGGAACTGCGGCGCCGGCTCTCCGACGGCGAGGATACGGTAGGGTTCGGTGTGAGGCTCGGGCAGGTCCAGCCGGCGGCCGCGCTCGGCGAAAGTCTCGAGGCGGAGTTCGAACTCTTCCTCGGCCACGGCCATCCGCACCAGCGACTCCAGTCGCAGCACGGCCTGGGCCGGATGCAGCGGCGGGGCCAGGGTCAGGTCGAAGGCGTAGCTGTCCAGTTGTGGATCGGGATCGCCGATGGCGATCACCGGCAATCGACGAGGCGCGCAGGCGGCCTTGAGTCGGCGCGCGAGCTGCAGCGCCTCATGGCCGCCGCTGGCCACATCGACGATCGCCGCCTCGATGGCGAGGTCGCCGAGCGCCGCGATGGCCGCGTACGGACCGCGCGCGGTGATCGTGCGCCAGCCGAGCCGATCCAGCCCTTCGGCCAGCGGTCCGGCGAGCGCGTCGTCGCGCGCCACGATCAAAATTCGGGCCTGAATTGACAACCCGTGTGAACTCCCGCCCTTGACGCCGCCGACTTCGGTGGGCTGTTCGCAGCCGCGCCCGGAATCGCAAGGTCGCAACATAGCAGAGGCCATCGCTGGGGATAGCGATACGGCGCAGCAGTTTTCGAAGGGGACGAATATGACCGACAAACCTCTGGCCGGCCGCGTGGCCGTGGTCACCGGAGCCTCGAGCGGCCTCGGCGCGCGCTTCGCTCATGTGCTGACCGATGCGGGCGCCTCGGTGGCGCTGATGGCCCGTCGCACCGATCGGCTCGAGTCGCTGGTCGCCGATCTGGCCGCCAAGGGCGGCAAGGCCGTGGCCATCGCCCTGGACGTCTCCGACACCGCCGCCATCGGCCCGGCCCTGGACAAGGCCGAGGCGGCGCTCGGCCCGATCTCGATCATGGTCAACAACGCCGGCGTCGGCGGCGACGGCATGGCTCTCGAAATGACGCCGGAGGTCTTCGACCAGACCATCGCCGTGAACACCCGGGGCGTCTACTTCGGCGCCGTCGAGGCGGCCAAGCGCATGATCGCCAGCGGCATTGCCGAGAAGGGCGAAGCGCGGATCATCAACATCGCCTCGATCGCCGCTTTCGAGCAGCTCGGCGGCCTGACCGTCTACTGCCTGTCCAAGGCCGCCTGCGCCTCGTTGACCAAGGGACTGGCCCGCGAGTGGGCGCGCCAGCGGATCGCCGTCAACGCCATCTGCCCCGGCTACATCGAGACCGAGATCAACAGCGACTGGTTCCAGGAAGAGGGCGGCCAGAAGCAGATCAAGGGCTTCCCCCGCCGCCGCCTGATGGAAGAAGATGTGCTCGACGAGGCTTTGCTGATGCTGGCCGGCCGCCGCGCGCACTTCATCACCGGCACCCTGATCACCATCGACGACGGGCAGTCGCTCTAGTCGCAATTTATGCGCTACCCTCCCTGCCATCCGCGAGGAGGGTTCGATGCTCAGCCACGTTCGGCTGCCGTTCCGGTTCGATGTCGGCCAGCTCCAGGCCGAGGTCGCGTCTCTGCCCGGTGATGCCTGGGTCGCGCACTACAACACGCGCGACTACGAGGGCGACTGGACCGGCGTCGCTCTGCGGTCGAGCGGCGGCCGCGACGGCTGGCTGCTCCCCGCGCCGCCTGGCGGCGCGCCGTATGCCGATACGCCGACGCTGGGCCGGCTGCCGTACCTGGCGAGCGTGCTGTCGACCTTCGAATGCCCTCTCGAGAACGCGCGGCTGCTGAAGCTGCACGCCGGCTCCAGCATTCTGGAGCACAGCGACCACACGCTCGGCTATGCCGACGGCCTCGTGCGGCTGCATGTGCCGATCGTCACCAACGCCGACGTCGCCTTCTATCTGGAGGGGGAGCGCATGCCGATGGAGCAGGGCGAGTGCTGGTACCTGGACCTCAACCGCCCGCACCGCGTCGACAACCGGAGCGATCAGGACCGGGTGCATCTGGTCATCGACTGCGTGGTCGACGACTGGTTGGCTGGCGTGTTCGCCGACGAGGGATTTGTGGCCCCGGTGGCCCGGCCGGTGTTTGTGGAGTAGGCTCCACGCATGGCCGATGGAACCGTCACCATTTCGCTCGACGACGAAACCGCAAGGAAGCTGGCCGTAGCGGCCGAGCAAGCGGGCGAAAGTCCTGAGTTGTTTGCGGTGCGCCTTTTGACAGGCGCCCTCGAAGCCGACAGATGGGCAATCACCCACGCACGTTTGGACGAATACGACCGGACGGGTGAGGCAAAGGAAGCGGGCCCCATCCTTGAACGATTCCTCGCGAACGTGCGCGAGAAGGCCGAAGCCAAGCTCTCTCATCAGAAGTGAGTCACATTGTTCTTCTCACGCCGGACGCCGAATTCGACCTCGCGCGGTTGGAAGAGTTTCTCCTCGATCGTAACCCGGCCGCGGGATTGAGGGCGGCCACCGCGATCGTCACGGCAATCGAAACCCTGTCGAGCTATCCAGACCGCGGAGCTCCCGGAATACGTCCAGGCGTCCGGCGGTTATTCGTGCCCTTCGGGCAAAGCGCGTACATCATAGAATACCGGGTCGATCCGGGCAAAGTCGTGGTCGCCCGCATCTTCCACAGCCTCGAAGACCGGCCGCTTGCATGACCAAGCGTCAGGGTCGCTAACCCTCGCTCAAACGAGAGGAAACACATCATGGGCAAGGGACCGCTTTCGGGCCTGAAGATCGTCGAGTTCGCGGGCATCGGGCCAGGACCGTTCTGCGGCATGCTGCTGTCGGACCTCGGGGCCGACGTGGTGCGCGTCGACCGCAAGGGTTCGGGGCGCTCATCGCCCGCCGACGTCACCAGCCGTGGGCGCCGCTCGGTGGCGCTGGACCTGAAGTCGCCGGACGCCATCGAGGCCGTGCTGAAGCTGCTGGAAAGCGCCGACGGCCTGATCGAGGGCTTCCGTCCCGGCGTCATGGAACGCCTCGGCCTCGGCCCGGACGTGGTCCTGAAGCGTAACCCCAAGCTCGTGTTCGGCCGCATGACCGGCTGGGGCCAGACCGGTCCCTACGCCAAGGCCGCCGGCCACGACATGAACTACATCGCCATCACCGGCGCCCTGCACGCCATCGGCACTGAAGAGAAGCCGATCCCGCCGCTGAACCTGGTCGGCGACTTCGGCGGCGGCGCCCTCTATCTGGCGTTCGGCCTGATGGCCGGCATCATCAGCGCCCGCGAGACCGGCAAGGGCCAGGTCATCGACTGCGCCATGAGCGACGGCGCGGCCTCGCTGATGGCCATGTTCTACGGCTTCAAGGGCGCGGGGATGTGGAAGGACGAGCGTCGCAGCAACCTGCTCGACGGCGGCGCCCACTTCTACGACACCTACCAGTGCGCCGACGGCAAATGGATCTCGATCGGCTCGATCGAGCCGCAGTTCTACGCCCTGCTGCTCGAGAAGACCGGCATCACCGATCCCGAGTTCGCCAACCAGATGGACCGCTCGGCCTGGCCGTCGCTGAAGGCGAAGCTGCAGGATGTCCTGCGCACCAAGACGCAAGCCGAGTGGTGCGCGATCATGGACGCCACCGACATCTGCTTCGCGCCGGTGCTGGATCTCGAGGAAGCCCCGAAGCACGCCCACAACGTGGCGCGCGAGACCTTCGTGACGATCGAGGGCGTGGTCCAGCCGGCCCCCGCTCCGCGCTTCTCGGGCACCCCGGGCGCGATCCAGGGCCCGCCGCCCAAGATCGGAGCGCACAACGACGAGGCGCTCTCGCAGTGGGGCTTCTCCGGCGCCGAGATCGAGGCGCTGAAGGCTTCGGGCGCGCTATAGAAACCACCCTCCAATAGCCTGACGTTTCTGTTCAGCCGCCGTTCAGGCAGCGAGTCGGAATGTGCCCCTGTAGCCGGTCGCCACGCTCTCCCGTCCCTCGTTGTGACGGCCGGATACACAGGAAGAAGGCAAGGTCATCCTGTTCAGGCGCGCCCGCCCCCCAGCGGGCGCGCCTTTCACGTTGCACCGAGGCCCGGTCGCGGGCAGGTTCCGCGCCATGTCGGACGCCCCCAGTTCCCCCCAGATCGACCTCGACCCGCTCCATTGGGGCCGGGCGATGCTGGTTGTGCTGGGCAAGGCGCTGCAGCGGCTGTGGGGCCGCGACGTCATGCTCTACGTCGGCGGCGTGTCCTTCTGGATCATGCTGGCGATCTTCCCGCTGCTGGTGATCGCCATCGGCCTCTACGGCATGCTGTCGACGCCGGATCAGGTGGCGGCCCAGGCCGACTATCTCGCCCGCATGCTGCCCTCCGAGGCGAGGGTGCTGTTCGAAAGCGAGCTGCAGCGACTGTCTCACGTGCCCTCCGGTTCGCTGAGCACGCAGAGCGGCATCGCCCTGGTCATCGGCGGCTACGCCGCGCACCGGGGCTTCAAGGCCCTGCTGGCCGGGCTGTCGTTCATCCACGAGGAGGAGAACCAGCGCGGATTCCTCGGCTTCAACATCATGGCCCTGGTCGTGCTGGTCGCGGCCCTGCTGACCCTGGGCCTGCTGTCGGTGCTGTTCCTGGGCCTGCAGGTCATGGGGCTCGCGCTCGACTTCAAGCCGCTGGCTGGCCTGTCCTGGCTGTTCAGCGAATGGACCTGGACCAGCGTCGGGCTGGTCCTCGCCATGACCCTGATCTACCGCTACGCCATGTCGCGCGAGCCGGTGGCCTGGCGCGCCTCGCTCGCCGGTGGCGTCGCCTCGGCGGTGTTGGGCCTGTTGTTCTCCTGGTTCTGCGCCTTCTACGTCGAGCAGATCGTGCACCTGGGCGCGACCTATGGCTCCGTGGCCACCGTGGTGGTGTTCCTGATCTGGCTGAGCTGGAACGTGAACGCGCTGTTCTTCGGCGGCGCGCTGGCGACAGAGATGGAGATCGTGCTCCAGACCCGGAAGATCAAACCGGTTCTGAAGCGGGCTTCGAAACCACGAAGTACAGCGTCCCGTCGGCCTCGCCGGCTTCGCTGACCAGATAGCCCCGCTCGCGCGCGAAGTGAGGCACGTCGATCTTCGCCATCGGATCGTCGGCCAGCAGCCGCGCGACTCCGCCCGGCGGCAGCTGTTCCATCGCCCGGCGTAGCCGCAGGGTCGGCACCGGGCAGCGGTGTCCGCGCGCGTCGACGAGGGTCTGGGTCACGGCGCAACTCCTTGGCGCGACAGGACGTTCAGCCCCTGAACCGACTTGAGGGAGATCACCATGGCGCCGCGTCCGACCTGGCAGGGCCACCTGCGCCTGTCGCTGGTGACCTGTCCGGTGGCTCTCTACACCGCCACCAGCCCCGCGGGCGACGTGCATTTCAACCTGCTGCACAAGGAAACCCATAACCGGATCAAGATGATCCCGACCGACCCCGACATTGGGCCGGTCGAGCGGGCGGATCTGGTCAAGGGCTACGAGTACGAGAAGGGCGAGTACATCGTCGTCACCCAGGACGAGATCGACTCGGTCCGGCTGGAGAGCACCCGCACCATCGACATCGAGCGCTTCGTCGACGCCACCGACATCGACCGGCTCTACTGGGACAACCCCTATTTCCTCGCGCCCGATGGCAAGCTGGCGCTGGAGGCCTACACCGTCATCCGCGAGGCCATGGAGAAGACCGGCAAGATCGCGCTCGGCCGGGTAGTCATGCACCAGCGCGAGCGCCTGCTGGCGCTGGAGCCGCGCGACAACGGCATGATGGCCTGGAGCCTGCGCTCCAATCGCGAGGTCCGAGACCCGGCGACGATCTTCGACGACATCGCCGACCGCAAGCCGGACGCGGCCATGATCGCCATCGCCGAGAAGATCATCGAGCAGAAGGAAGGCCCCTTCGACCCCTCCGAGTTCAACGACCGCTACGAGGACGCGCTGCGGGCGCTGATCAAGGAGAAGGAAAAGGGCAAGGGCCGCAAGGTCACCGTCGAGGCGCCCGAGGAGACCAACGTCGTCGACCTCATGGACGCCCTGCGCAAGAGCCTCGGCCAGAAGGGCGGGGCTGCGACCAAGAAGGCAGCCGCCAAGGCTCCGGCCAAGGCCGCCGCGAAGAAGCCGGCGGCGAAGAAGCGGGCCTGACGGCGGACCGAGTCGCCGCTAGGCTTCGCGTGAATGCGGGGGCCTGCACATGAGCGACGTCATCTTCCTGAGAAACCTGTCCCGTCACGAGGACGCGGCGCTGTTGGCGTTGCGGGTCGTGGTCGGCGCCTTCCTGGTCTGGGGCGTTTGGGACAACGTCATGAGCCCCTCGCGGATGGCCGAGTTCGCCGGTTTCCTCGGCAAGCATGGTTTTCCGGCGCCGACGCTGATGGCCAAGGTCTCGGTCTATGCCCAGCTGGCGGTGGGCGTGGCCTTCGTGGTCGGGCTGCTGACCCGCTGGGCCGGGCTGATCTGCGCGGTGAACTTCATCGTCGCCATCGTGATGGTGGACCGGTTGCAGGGCATTCGCGGGATGTTCCCATCGGCGGCGCTGGTGCTGATCGGCCTGTATCTTGCGACGCACGGGGCAGGGCGGTACGCGCTGGACAATGCGGTGGGTGCGCCGGCGGGGAAGAAAGGGCGGCGGCGCTAGGCCGCCTTCACGCCGCCCAATCGCTTGATCGCCGCGCTCAGCTTGCGCTCGCCGTCGGCGTAGTCCTCCCAGGCCGTCATCTTCGCCACGATCGCGGGCGCGGTGCGGATCGTGTAGGCCTTCGGATCGAGGCCTTTCTTTACCTGGGTCCAGTTGATCGGCATCGACACCGTCGCGCCCGGCCGGGCGCGGGGCGACAGCGGCCCGACCGCCGTGCTCAGGCGATCATTGCGCAGATAATCCAGGAATATCCGACCCTTGCGCAGCTTCTTTGACATGTTGACGACGTAGCGCTCAGGGCTGTCGGCGGCCATCCGGGTGCTGACCTCCCGGGCGAAGGCCTTGGCCGTGGCCCAGTCGAGCTTTTCCTTGGTCAGTGGCGTGACCACGTGCAGGCCCTTGCCGCCGGTAGTCTTGCAGAACGAGACCAGCCCAAGCTCTTCCAGCCGGTCGCGCACCTCGCGGGCGGCCTCGATGACGTCGTCGAAGGTCAGGCCCTCGTCGGGATCGAGGTCGAACACCAGCCGGCCGGGCAGTTCAGGCTCGCCGGGGCGGCAGTTGGACGGGTGCAACTCGGTGGTCGAGGTCTGGGCCAGCGCCGCGAGCGCTTCCTTGCGCTCGATGACCAGATAGGGCGCGTGATCGCCTTCCAGGGCCACTTCGCTGAGCAGGGCCGAGGCGCCCTTGCCCAGGTGGCGCTGGAAGAAGGTCTGGCCGGTGATGCCGTCGGGGGTGCGGATGGTCGAGCAGGGTCGATGCGAGATGTGCGGCATCATCCAGTCCGCGACTGTTTCGTAGTAGCGAGCCAGCTCCAGCTTCGTCGCCGGCTTGCCGTCGTTTCCAGCTTCCGGCCACAAACTCTTGTCCGGGCTGGATAAATTGACGCCCATGACCACGGGCGGCCCGGCCTTGGCGGCGGGCTTCGGCTGGGCCAGCTGGGTCTTGCCGGCCGGCGCGGGAGCCTCAGCTTCAACCTCGGAGGCCGGCTTGTCATCGCGCAGGCCCTTGAACGCGGCCTGGCGGATCGAGCCGTCCCCCGTGAAGCCCGCGTACTCGATCTCGGCGACCAACTCCGGTTTCACCCAGTGGGTCGTGCCGTTTCCACGTGCGATGCGGCCTTCGAACGGCGACTTGTCGGTTTCCAGGGCCTTAAGCTTCGGCAGCAGGTCCTTGACCCTGGCCGCGCCGAAGCCTGTGCCGACGCGGCCGACATGGACGAGTTTGCCATCGCGCATTACCCCGGCGATCAGCGAGCGGAAGCTGTCGCCCGTCGTGGTCCAGCCACCGATGATGACCTCGTGGCCGGCGCGGCACTTGGACTTGGTCCAGAGATCGCCGCGGCCGGAGCGGTAGGGCGCGCCCAGCTTCTTCGAGATGATCCCTTCCAGCGACATCCTGCAGGCCGACAGCAGCACCGCGTCGCCGCCTGAGGTGAAATGCTCGACGTAGCGCAGGCGCGGGCCTTCGTGGTCGCCGATCAGCGCCTTCAGCTGGTCCTTGCGTGCCGAAAGCGGCAGGCCGCGCAGGTCCTCGCCCTCGCTGAACAGAAGATCGAACACGAAGTAGATGAGATCCTTGGTCTTTCCGCCTTCGCCCAGCGCCGCTTGCAGGCCCGCGAAATCCGGTGAGCCATCGGCGTCCAGCGCCACCGCCTCGCCGTCGTAGAGGCCGTCGGGCAGGGCGCTTCCCGCCTTCGCGATCTCCGGGAACCTGTGCGACCAGTCGAGGCCTTTGCGGGTCTTGAAGACCGCCTTGCCGCCCTCGACGCGCAGCTGCATGCGGTAGCCGTCGAACTTGATCTCATGCGCCCAGCCCACGCCCTGCGGCGGTCGGTCGACAAGCTTGGCGAATTGAGGCTCGACAAAGGCCGGCATCTTCGCGGCCTTTGCCGGTTTGGGCGGGGCTTTCGTGGTCGTCGCCGGGGCCTTCGTGGCGGTGGCGGCCTTGGGCCGGGCCGATTTCGGCGCCTTGGGCGCGTCGTGCTTGACCGCTTCCTGCTCGCCGCTGTCCTCGGGCCGGTCCTTGGAGTCCCAGACCGCCTTGGCGCTCTTGCGGCCTTTTGTGATGAAGGGCGTCGGGCCCTTACCCTTGCCGGCGGCGATGTCTTCCATGCTGCGGCCAGAGGCGATCGAGGATGCGGTCTCGTCGAGGAACGACTCGCCCACGCCGTCCTTGGCGAACTCGTCGCGGTGCTTGATCAACAGCCAGTTGGAGCGCTTGCCGCCACCCATGCGATCGTTGCGAATCTTGACCAGCACATAGCCGCCCCTGATCCGCTCGCCGGCGAAGGCGACTTTCAGCTCGCCCTTCTTCAGGCCCTTCTCGACATCGAAGCCTGGTTCGGGCGCCCAGTAGCCCCGGTCCCACAACATCACCGTGCCGCCGCCGTACTCGCCGGCCGGGATCGTGCCTTCGAAGTCGCCGTAGTCGAGCGGATGCGGCTCGACCTCGACGGCGAGCCGCTTGTCGGCCGGATCGAGCGAGGGGCCGCGTGTCACCGCCCACGACAGGAACACCCCGTCGTGCTCGAGCCGCAGGTCGTAGTGCAGCCGGCTGGCGGCGTGCTTCTGGATCACGAACCGCGCCTTCTCCGACGCCGCCACGGCGACATCGCCGCTGGGCTCGGCGGTCAGCTTGAAGTCACGCTTGGCGCGATAGGTCGCGAGCTTGCTGGATGCGGCCACGGGCGGTCTCCGGAGTATGCCGGTTGAAGGCATGGGAGCCTGTGGCGGTTCCGAGCGGCCGTCTTGGATGCATAGGCCTTGTCATCCCGGCCGTAGCGTAGAGCCGGGACCCAGCTTCGTGCGCCCGCCCTGGGTCCCGGACCGCCTGCGGCGTCCGGGATGACAAACTAGGCCGGCAGCTCAGGCAGTCGGGCGTACGCGCCTACGACCGCGTCCACGAACCGCCCGTCCGCCGCCATCTCACGCGGGAACACGGCGTCGAAGGCCAGGAACCGCGCCGCGTCCTGCGCCGGATCACCGCCGCAGGCCTTGCCGAGCGCGGCCAGCGGCGCGGCGAGCGGGTCGGTCAGCGGTGTCGCCGCGCCCGCCTGGCGGACCACGAACCGCATCCAGGCAGCCACCGGCACGGCCAGGCGTCCAACCAGGCGGCCGGCGACCAGCGTGGCGCGGATCGTACCGAGAATGCGGATCGGCAGTTTCTGCGAGCCGTCCCACGCGATCTGCGACAGCCTGTGCTCGATGGCCGGGTTTCGGAACCGCTCGAGCAGGGCCTCCACGTAGGCGTGGACGTCCAGTCCGGCCGGCGGCTGCAATGTCGGGGCGATATCCTCCAGCATCATTGCGCGGACGAAGTTGGCCAGCGAGGCATCGGCCATCGCGTCGCGCACCGTCTGATGCCCGCGCAGGATCCCGGCGTAGGCGAGCGTTGAGTGGGCGCCGTTGAGCAGCCTCAGCTTGGCCTGTTCCCAGGCGGCCACGTCGTCGGTCAGGGTCGCGACCACCGACAGGGCGTCGCGGTCCGGCCCGACGTCATCCTTGATCACCCACTGGCTGAATGGCTCGCGCTGCACCGGCCAAGCGTCCTCCAGCCCCAGCAAACCGGTGACCCGGGTGCGCAGCGCGTCGTCGGTGGCCGGGGTGATGCTGTCGACCATGGTGGCTGGGAACTTCGCGGTCGCGCCTATCCAGCGATGAAGCTCGACGCCTCGATACTGGGCCAGGGCCACGACAGCCTGCTGCAACTTGGGACCATTGGGGGAAAGGTTGTCGCAGCTCAGGGTCACGAACGGCGGCAGGCCCGCCGCCATGCGCCGCGCCATGCCCTCGACAAGCCAGCCGATGACGCTGCGGGGACGTGTGGGATTGGCGATGTCGTGGACGATGTCCGGGTGGTCGTGGTCGAGCCAGCCTTGCGGCGTCAGGCAGTAGCCCTTCTCGGTGACCGTCAGGGTGACGATGCGCGTGTCCGGCGAAGCGAGACGCTGCGCCACCGCCTCCGGCTCCCAAGCGGCGACCAGCACCTCGCGGATGGCGCCGATGACCCGGACCCTGGTCTCCTCGCCCAGCTCGACCAGGGTGTAGAGCCCGTCCTGCGGCCGCAGCGCCTCGGCCACATCGGGCGTGCGCAGCGACACCGCGCAGATCGCCCAGCGCGGGTCGGCGGCCAGCAGCCGGTCGAAATAGGCGGCCTGATGGGCGCGGTGGAAGGCGCCGGGGCCGAAGTGGACGACGCCGATGGTCGTGGCGGCGCGGTCATAGCGCGGGCGACCGACCTCCGGGCCCGCCTCAGCCAGCGTGGCGTCGCTCAACCGCTTCACAGGGTCACTCCGCGTTTCCACAGCGCGATCTCCCGTTCTCCGTTCTCCTCGGCCCGCGTGGGGCGGCCCGAGGCGGTGGCGAGGACCAGGTCCATCAGCGCCTCGCCGGCGGCCTCGGGCCCATCCGTCAGCGCCACCCCGGCGTCGAAGTCGATCCAGCGCGGCTTGCGCTCCGCCAGGGCCGTGTTGCTGGCGATCTTCAGGGTCGGGGCGGGGAAGCCCAGCGGCGTGCCGCGCCCGGTGGTGAACAGCACCACCGTCGCCCCGGCTGCCACCAGCGCCGTCGAGGACACCGCGTCGTTGCCGGGCGCCTCAAGCAGGACCAGGCCCTTGGCCGTCGCCCGCTCGCCGTAGCCGATCGCCTGCGTCAACACCGCATGGCCGGCCTTCTGCACCGCGCCGAGGGACTTCTCCTCAAGCGTGGTGATGCCGCCGGCGATGTTGCCGGGCGAGGGGTTCTCGTGGACCGGCTGGCCGTGGTCGAGGAAGTGGCGCTTGAAGCCGTTGACCACGCCCGCCGCCGCTTCGAACACCTCGCGGCTGACGGCCCGTTCGAGCAGCAGGTGCTCGGCGCCGAAAATCTCGGGGATCTCGGTGAGGATCGGGGTTCCGCCGGCCGCCGCGACCACGTCGGCGACATGGCCGACCAGCGGATTTGCGGTCAGGCCCGAAAAGCCGTCCGAGCCGCCGCACTTGAGTCCGACGACGAGATCGGAAACGGGGCAGGGCTGGCGCCGGTCCTGCTCGGCGATCGCGACCAGCGCCTCGACCGCCGCCAGTCCGGCCTCGATCTCGTCCTCCTCGCCCTGGGCGGTGAAGGCGCGGATACGGGCGCGGTCCCCGATATCGCCGAGCAGCGCGTCCAGCTGGTTGGACTCACAGCCGAGGCCGAGGATCAGCACGCCGCCGGCATTAGGGTGCAGGGCTAGCGCGCCTAGCATCCGCCGCGTCGCCGACAGGTCGTCACCCAGCTGCGAGCAGCCGAACGGGTGGGTGAAGGCATGGACCCCGTCGACGCGGCCTTCGAACCGCCGCGCCGCCTGTTCGGCGATACGGCGGGCGGTGTTGGCCACGCAGCCGACGGTGACCAGGATCCAGATCTCGTTGCGCGTGCCGACCCGGCCGTCGGCCCGGCGGTAGCCGTCGAATGTGCGGCCGTCGGCCACCGGAGCGGGCAGGGACGCGGCGACCTCGAACCGATAGTCCAACTCGCCAGACAAGCAGGTGGCGAGGTTGTGGCTGTGGACATGGTCTCCGGGCGCGATGGCGACGCTCGCGACGCCGATCGGAAAGCCGTACTTCCGCACAGACTGGCCCGCGGCGACCGCGCGCAAGGCGATCTTGTGGCCCTTGGCGATGTCGCTCGCGGCGGTCAGGTCGCCGACCCGCTCGCCGACGGCGATGTCGCGCACGGCGGTGGCGACGTCGTCGCGCGGGTCGACCTGATGGATCGCGGAAACCATGACCGAGGGATGATCCGCCTCGACACCGGTGTCAACGCTGCCACCTGTCGCGCTGGCCTATGCCGCGCCGGCACGTTATCAACGGTCAGCAAAGACGCGCGGAGCCATCGCTTGAGTCCCAGGACGCCGAGACCTTCCGACGATGAGGCGCTGCAGAGCGGCCGTCGCCGCGCCACCATCAACGACATCGCCCGGCTGGCGGGGGTCTCCAAGAAGACCGTCTCGCGCGTCATCAACCGCTCGCCCTCGGTGCGGCCGGAGACGCGCGAGAAGATCGACGCGGTGATCGCCCAGTACGGCTACGCCCCGGACCCTCAGGCGCGGGGCCTCGCCTTCCGGCGCTCGTTCCTGATCGGGCTGATCTACGACAACCCCAACCCGCAGTACGTCGTGAACATGCAGCTGGGCCTGCTCGACGGCATGCGCGGCTCCGGTTTCGAGCTGGTCGTCCACCCGTGCGATCGGGGCAGCACCACCCTGGTGCCGGACATCCGCGCCTTCATCGAGCGCCAGAAGCTGTTCGGCGTGGTCCTGACGCCCTCGGTCTCGGAAGACGAGGCGGTGGCCGAGATGCTGCGCGAGATCGGCTGCGAGTACGTCCGCGTCGCCTCTGTGGCCGTGGACAAGGCCGAGCACAGCATCGTCACCCAGGACCGCCACGGCGGCCTGCTCGCCGCCCGCCACCTGGCCGCGCTCGGCCACGAGAGGGTCGGCTTCATCTCCGGCCCGCCGAGGTTCCGGTCGTCGCACGAGCGGCGTGGCGGCTTCGAGGATGGGCTGAAGGAACACAGCCTGACGCTGTCCGAGGACTGCGTCGCGGAGGGCGCCTATACCTTCGAGTCCGGGCTGGAGGGCGCCGCGCGTCTGCTGGCCCAGAAGGACCGCCCGACCGCGATCTTCGCGGGCAACGACGAGATGGCCGCCGGGGTGCTGCACGCGGCCCGCAAGGCCGGGCTGACCGTGCCGGACGACCTGTCGGTGGTCGGTTTCGACGACTTCCAGATCGCCTCCCGCGTCTGGCCGCCGCTGACCACCGTGCGCGCCCCGACCCGCGAGATCGGCCGGCTGGCGTCTGAGAGGCTCATGGGCGTCGTCGAGGGCGACAAGCGCGACCCCGAGTGGCGGCTACCGTCGCTGGTGGAGCGGGAATCGACGGCGCGGCTGCGGGGGTAACTGCCCGTGCTGGCCGCGCGCCGCGCCGGCTACCACCATCTGCGCGGCGCCGACCGTGATCGCGTCCTCGACCAGCCCCGTCGACGCCTGCCCGTACTTGCGCAACGCCCGCATGCGCAGGTCGAAGGTCACGTAGGCGGCGATGATCGCGCCCGTCGCGCCGAGCACGCCACCGGCGACCGCATGGCGACGCGGGGCCAGGGCCGCGCCGGCGATGCCGCCGGTGACCAGCCGGGCCAGCAGTCCGGCGATGACGATGCGGTCGGGCGCGGAGTGCATCTTGTCTCCCCACAGTTCTCCCGCCGCGAGAGCTTTCGTCCCCGCTGAGACCAGCGGACTGCCGAGCCAGGACGGCGCACCGTTGTCGGCCGGCAGATGGCCGCGGTGGGCGGCGTCGCTGACGGCGGCGAACGGCGTCATCGCCCGGGCTCCGGCGACGAGGCCGATGAGGAAGGAGTGGATCATGCGGCGTCCCTTGGGCTGGCTGGTCCGGAGACAACCGCCGGCGGCCGCGTTCGATCCCTACATCGCCATCGCCAGCATCCAGATGGCCATGGCGATCATCATCAGGTTCTCGGTCAGCGAGAGGAAGCCGAGCGGCACATTGCTGTCGCCGCCGACGCAGGCGCATTTGAGCTCGCGCCGGTCGATGTAGACCGCCTTGAACACCGACACCGCGCCGATGCCGCCGATCACCAGCGCCACCGGCGCCGACAGCCAGGTCAGCACACCCGCGACCATCAGCGCGCCCGCGCCCAGTTCGGCGAACGGATAGACATAGCCATAGGGGACCCAGCGCTTGGCCAGCAGGTCGTAGTTGAGGAACATCGCCGAGAAGCTCTCGAGGTTCTGCAGCTTGAGCATGGCCAGAGCCATCATGCTGAGACCGATGAACCACTCGCCGGCTCGGACCGTGAACGGACTGCCCAGCGTCGCCTGGCTCACCGCCAGGGCCATCAAGGCGGTGACCGCGAACACGACCAGCACCGGGGTGTAGGTCGTCGCCTTGGGATCGCGCACCGTCTGGCCGAAATGCCGGCGCAGGTCGTCGTAGCCGCCGATCCGCTGGCCCTCGATGAACACCTGGGGCGTGGTCTTCACGCCATGCTCGGCCTTGAAGGCGTCGGTCTCCTCGCGGGTGGTCAGATGCCGGTCGTCGACCTCATAGCCCTTGCTGCGTAGAAGGTGGCGCGCCTTCAGCCCCCAGGGGCAGACATGGTCGGGCATGACCATGCGGTAGAGGACGGCCTGGCGTTGGGCGGGGGCGGACATGATGGGTCTCCGGCTTGTCCGGGAGCGGACCCACCTTATGTAGGGACCGTACCATGGTACGGAGTCAAGCGATGTCCAGAACTCATGAGGCTGCCACCATCGGCGGTCTGGCCAGGGCCGGCGGCGTGGGAGTCGAGACCGTGCGCTACTACCAACGCCGGGGCCTGCTGGAGACGCCCGGCCGAGGCGACGGCGTCCGCCGCTATGGCGAGGAGGACCTGCGCCGGCTGCGCTTCATCCGCCTGGCCCAGGCGGCGGGCTTCACGCTGGAGCAGATCGCCGAGCTGCTCGCCCTCGACGCCACCGAGGATCTCGCCCGCGCCCGCGAACTGGCGCAGGAGCGCATCGCGGCGCTGGACGCCAAGATCGCCGAGTTGGAGGCCGCGCGGAAGGCGCTGAGGCGGCTGGCCCACGACTGCGGCGCCTCGACGTCCGGTCCATGCCCGATCATCGCCGCGTTCGAGCAGGGGTGAGGCGCTACTTCTTGACCACCTTGACCACGGCGGCGACGAGCGCGGCGTTGTAACTGCGGTAGGCGTCTCGGACGAGGCCCTCCCAGACCGGCAGGTCTACCACCACCGCGTCGCCGCGGGCGCGGGCGACGGTCTGGTAGTTCTCGTCCGTCCAGGTTCCCATCGAGCGCACCTGCGCGCCGCCCTTCTCGACCGTGGCGAACGGCGTCCCCCAGACCACGTTCTTGGCCGGGCGCAGGCCGCCGGGGTTGGCGGATCGGCCGTTCAGGGTGGGATTGAGCGTGGTCGTCGGCGAGTCGACGTCGATCATGAACTTGACCGCGCCGCTGGCGTTGGCGGTCGCTCCGAACATGCCGCTGCCGGTGCTGGCCTCCATCTCGGCGAAGTTGATCGTCAGCGACGGGATCACGACGTTGGCGTCCAGCGCCCAGGCCGGCTTGGCGAACTTGCCGCTGTTGCTGACCGCCGAGGCGTTGGCCATCGCCGCGCCGAGACCGGCCTGCGCCTCGGCCAGGCGATAGGCGTTGAGGGCAGGGGCCTGCGTCGCCCCGAAGGTGACGAAGCCGCGCCGCAGGCTCTTGCCGATGGTGATGCCCGCGCCGCCGCCAGCGGTGGCCATGTTGCCGGGGATCCGTTCCAGACCGGTGGCGGCGACCAGCGCCTGGGCGTCGGCCTCGGACACGACGCCGATTCCGGCGGCCGCGAACTGGGCCTTGAGGTCGGCATAGGCCTCGTCGGTGAGCTTGCGCATCACCGGCTCGTCGACACCGGCCAACACCATCGCCAGGCGCGACCTTGCGCCGATGGTGGCCACGGCGGTGGCCTGCTGCGAGGTGATGAAGTTGACGTGGTAGGCGGGGATGACGACGTTCGGGTGGCCCTTGAACTGGCTGTCGAACATTGTCACCCACTTGACCGGAAGCGGCTGGGCCGTGGCCGGCGCGGCGGCCAGCATCAGGGTGGCGGCGATCACCGCCGGGCCGAGCAAGCGATTACGCATTCTGGTCTCCTGAACATCCCCGGGAGTCCCTCACCCCCACAGTCTGTTCATCGGAACCGGCGCCCGCCGTCATGCCCCGAAAGGGTGGCCGGCCCGGTTCAGGTTCCGCGCAGCTGCACGATCGAGCAGCGCAGATTGGCCCGCGCCTTGTCCTCGAAGGCCGCCCGGCCCCAGGGCGACATGTAGAGGGCGTCGCGCGCCAGAAAGCTCTCCAGGATCGCGGCGCGGCCGGCGCGGAAGGCAGCCTCCGGGATCTCGCGGTACTCGTGCCGCACGCCCGCCTCGTAGGCGTCGAAGGCCTCGGCCGGGGCGGCGAGGATGGCCAGGTCCATGTCCAGGAAAACCGCCATGTCGGCGGCGTCGGCGGCTGGCAGGCCGTCCGGGATCGCGTGCTTGGCCGTGGCTTCGATAAGGGCGAGCGTCCGCGCCAGGCTGTCGGCCGGGATCGCGTCCGCCAGCAGTTCCGCCGCCAGCACAGCGCTGCGCGCCTCGTTGTCCTTGGCGCGCGGTTCGTAGATGGCGTCGTGCAGCAGGATGGCCGCATGGACGGCGACAGGATCGTGCAGCGTCGCCTTCACGTCCTCGAACAGCGCCAGCAGGGCGAGGGGATGGCTCCAGCCGTGATAGCCGCGCTCCGGCCCTGAATGCAGGTCGCGGATATGGTCGAACAGCGCCTTGGTGATCATCGGGCGCTCACCGCCGCGCGCCGCAACCCGAGACGGATCAGCGTCAGAATGCCGAGGTTGATCACCATCGCCGTGACCAGGACCAACGCGCTGACCAGCGCCGGAACCTCGTCCGGGAGCAGCGCCAGTCCGATCAGAGACCATGGCAAAGCCAGCACGATGGCCCAGACGGCGGCCAGCCCGTCGGGCTCGACGCCGGCCAGGCTCTGTGTGCCGACCAGCGCAAGGACCAGCGACGCCAGGCAGGCCAGGGCGTAGAGCACGATCAGCCCGGTAAGCGCCTTCGCGAGAAAGCCAGCCATCGTCGTACAGCCCCCAAACACCTGATCACGGACTAGAGGTTGGAATGCGACGCGAGACAAGCGTGGCTGCCGCCGTTCAGGCTTGCCCCAATCTATGACACCGGTTACCTAGCCGACAGGGAAACGCCACGGAAGACTCGCACCGCGCCATGACCGCGCCGCTCATTCTGCATGAGGATCGCCTGTTTCCGGCCGAGCCGTCGGTCCGGTCGGTGGCGCGCGCCCTCTATGGCGAGGTCCGGGCGCTGCCGATCATCAGCCCGCATGGCCATACCGATCCGGAGTGGTTCGCGACCAACGCCGCCTTCGGCAACGCGGCCGAACTGCTGCTGCAGCCCGACCACTATCTGTACCGCATGCTCTACAGTCAGGGCGTCTCGCTCGAGGCGCTCGGCGTGCCCGCGCACGGGCGGCCATCGACCGCCGATCCGCGCGAGGCCTGGCGGCTGCTGGCGGCCAACATGCACCTGTTCCGGGGCACGCCGTCGTCGATGTGGCTGGACCATGTCTTCGCCGAGGTGTTCGGCTTCACCGAGCGGCTGTCGCCACAGACCGCCGACAGCCATTTCGACCGCATCGGCGAGGCCCTGGCCACGGAGGCCTTCCGGCCCCGGGCGCTGTTCGACCGCTTCAACATCGAGCTGCTGGCGACGACCGAGAGTCCATCCGACAGTCTCGCCCATCACCATGCCATCGCCGACAGCGGCTGGGCGGGCAGAGTGGTCACCGCCTATCGCCCCGACCCGGTGATCGACGCCGAGCACGAGCGCTTCCAGGAGTCGCTGGAGCGGTTCGCCGAGCTGTCGGGCCAGGACGTCTACAGCTGGCCCGGCTATCTCGAGGCCCACCGTCAGCGCCGCGCCGACTTCGCCGCCGCCGGCGCCACCTCGACCGACCACGGCCACCCGACGGCGGCGACCGCCAACCTCTCGGCCATCGCCACGGAGGCGCTGTTCCACGACCTGATCTCCGGCCAGGTCACCCCGGAGAAGGCCGAGCTGTTCCGCGCCCAGATGCTGACCGAGATGGCGCGGATGAGCCTCGACGACGGGCTGGTCATGCAGATCCATCCCGGCAGCTTCCGCAACCACAACCGCCTGCTGTTCGAGGGCTTCGGCCGCGACAAGGGCGCCGATATCCCGACCGCGACCAACTATGTGCGCGACCTGAAGCCGCTGCTCGACCTGTTCGGCAATGATCCGCGCCTGTCGGTGATCGTCTTCACGCTGGACGAGACCGCCTACAGCCGCGAGCTGGCCCCGCTGGCCGGCCACTATCCGTGCCTGAAGCTGGGCCCGGCCTGGTGGTTCCACGACAGCCCCGAGGGCATGCGCCGGTTCCGCGAACAGACCACCGAGACCGCCGGCTTCTACAACACGGTCGGCTTCAACGACGACACCCGCGCCTTCCTGTCGATCCCGGCTCGCCACGACGTGGCCCGGCGGGTCGACTGCGGCTTCCTCGCGAAGCTGGTCACCGAACACCGGCTCGACCTCGACGACGCCAGCGAAGTCGCCGTCGATCTGGCCTACAACCTGCCCAAACGGGCCTACAAACTCTGACGATCCGGAGCCTGACGATGTTCAACAAGACCTATCACGCCACCCATCCCGACATGATGGAGCTGGTGGACAACGACCAGCTTCGCGACCGCTACCTGGTCACCGACCTGTTCGTCGCCGACGAGGTGATGCTGAACTACAGCCACAACGAACGCTTCGTGATCGGCGGCGCGGCCCCCGTCAGCGGTCCGGTGCGCCTGCCGGCCCAGACCGAGCCCGCCTCGGCCGCCGGCCATCCGTTCTTGGAACGCCGGGAGCTGGGCCTGATCAATGTCGCCGACGGCCCCGGCAAGGTCACGGTCGACGGCGTCGCCTACGACATCGGTCCCAAGGACGGCCTCTACATCCCGATGGGCGTGAAGGACGTGGTGTTCGAGAGCGTCGACGCGGCCAACCCGGCCCGCTTCTACCTGGCCTCGACCCCGGCGCATGTCGCCTACAAAGTCCAGAAGATCTCGATCGCCGACGCGACGCCGCTGGAGCGCGGCTCGCTGGAGACCTCGAACGAGCGGACCATCTACCAGTACGTGATCCCGGGCGTCTGCGCCTCGGCGCAGCTGCTGCTCGGCCTGACCATCCTCAAGACCGGCAGCGTCTGGAACACCATGCCGCCGCACCTGCACGACCGCCGGTCGGAGATCTACTTCTACTTCGGCCTCAAGCCCGACGAGCGGGTGTTCCACTTCATGGGCGAGCCCGACGCGGCCCGTCACATCGTCGTCGGCAACGAAGAGGCCGTGATCAGCCCGCCGTGGTCGATCCACATGGGCTCGGGCACCGCCAACTACGCCTTCATCTGGGCCATGGGCGGCGAGAACCTCGACTACACCGACATGAACGTCCTCGACATCTGCCAGCTGAAGTAGGGCAGGGCATGAGCAACCCGTTCGATCTCACGGGCAAGGTCGCCCTCGTCACCGGCGCCAACACCGGCATCGGCCAGGGCATCGCGGTCGCCCTGGCGGCGGCGGGGGCGGACATCGCCGCCGCCGGCCGCTCGGCGCCGACGGAGACCCAGAAGGCCGTCGAGGCGCTGGGGCGGAAGTTCGTCTCCATCCAGGCCGACTTCGGCTCGACCGAGCCGGTCGCCCGGGTGGTAGAGGAGACGGTGGCGGCGCTGGGCGGGATCGACATCCTGGTCAACAACGCCGGCATCATCCGCCGCGCGGACTCGATCGACTTCAGCGAGGACGACTGGGACGCGGTGATGAACACCAACCTCAAGACGGTGTTCTTCCTGACCCAGGCCGTGGTGAAGCGGATGCTCGACGAGGGGCGGGGCGGCAAGGTGATCAACATCGCCAGCCTGCTCAGCTTCCAGGGCGGCATCCGGGTGCCGAGCTATACGGCGTCCAAGAGCGGTCTGGCCGGCCTGACCAAGATCCTGGCCAACGAATGGGCAGCCAGGGGTGTGAACGTCAACGCGATCGCGCCGGGCTACTTCGACACCAACAACACCGAGGCCCTTCGCGCTGATGAAGTGCGCAACAGGTCGATCCTCGATCGCATCCCCGCCGGCCGCTGGGGCCAGCCCGGCGACATCGGCGGCGCGGCGGTGTTCCTGGCCTCCAGCGCCAGCGACTACGTTCACGGCGTGACGCTGCCGGTCGACGGCGGCTGGCTGGCGCGTTAGCACCGACGCCGATCCTTCCTGACGAAGTCGGGGAGGGGGACCACGCGAAGCGTGGTGGAGGGGAGTCGGCGCACGGACTGGAAGCGTCCCGTTCGCTCCCAGTCGCTTGGCCCCCTTGGCCTTGACCGCCGCGCGCAGGCTTCCGGGTCCGAATCGGCGACTGTAGCGCCATGGAACACCGTTCCCCCCCGACGGCCCGTCGCAAACTGGCCAAGGCCTCCGCGCGGGGAAAAGCAACAGTGCGGGCGGGCTCCGCGCCGGCAGGGGTGGCGGCCAGCAGCAGCGCGATGGCGGGCAAGGTCTTGAACGCCAAGGGAAAATCCTGAAACGGAGAAGGCCTGACGAGCGCCGTTCGCGCCTTGGTAGAAAGTGTCATCGATTACGCAGAACGAGGGTTGTCAGGAACATTGGTCTTACGGTATCCATATCGATGATACCGGTGTCAAACGAGGTTCGCCTCCGAATGACACCGGTGTCACCAACTCCTTCGACCAAGGCGTGCGGTCGGAGGTTGGGCAGGCGAAGAAGCAATCTGGCGGCATAAGATCGCTGGGAGCGCGCCAAGGGGAGGATATACGTCGTGTCGAAGGTCAATCTTTCGCGTCCTGCGCGCCTGCGCCTCGGCGCATCTCTGGCGGTCATCGCCATCAGCCTGGGAACGGCCGGCGCCGTTCACGCCCAGGATGCGGCCGCCGGCGAGACCGAGGTCGAGGAGGTGGTGATCACCGGCTTCCGCGGAAGCCTCGCCAGCGCCATCAGCGCCAAGCGGCTCGAGACCGCCGCCGTCGATGTCATCAAGGCCGAGGACATCGCCGATTTCCCCGACCTCAACCTGTCGGAATCGATCCAGCGCATCCCGGGCGTGGCCATCGCCCGCGACGCCGGCGAAGGCCGCCAGATATCCGTTCGGGGCCTGGGTCCGCAGTTCACGCGCGTCCGCATCAACGGCATGGAAGCGCTGAGCACCGCGGGCGGCACCGACGCCGCCGGCGGCACCAACCGCAGCCGCTCGTTTGACTTCAACGTCTTCGCTTCGGATCTCTTCAACAGCATCACCGTCCGCAAGACGGCCAGCGCCGAGACCGAGGAAGGCTCGCTGGGGGCCACGGTCGACCTGCTGACGGCGCGGCCTTTCGACTACAAAGGCTTCAAGCTCGCGGTGTCCGGCCAGATTGGCTACAATGACCTGTCAGAGAGCACCGAGCCTCGCGGCGCCTTCCTGATCAGCAACACCTGGGCCGACGGCACGTTCGGAGCGCTGTTCTCGATCGCCTACGCCGAGCGCACCCAGGCCGAGCAGGGCGCCAGCACCGTCCGCTGGCAGCGCAGCAACGCGCCGGGCTCGCCGACGCCCGCCGGCGCCGGCTTCCAGAGCGAGACAACGCCCTACACCCTGGCCGAGCTCAACAGCGCCTTCCGGCCGCGGCTTCCGCGCTACGACATCTACGAGCACGACCAGGAGCGCCTGGGCGCGACCCTGTCGCTGCAGTGGGCCCCGAGCGACGCCACCCAGCTGACCTTCGACGCCCTCTACGCCGACCTCGACGCCACCCGCTCGGAAATCTTCCTGCAGGCGCCGGTGTTCAGCACCAACGGCGCCGCGGCTATCGGCGCGGTCGACGTGCTCGACGCCGAGATCCGCGGCGGCACCCTGGTCTATGGTCGCTTCAACGACGTCGATATCCGGTCGGAAGCCCGCTACGACGAACTGAGCACGCAGTTCACGCAGTACACCCTCGAGGGCAAGCACGCGTTCTCGGAGCAATTGCGGGTCTGGGGCCTGGTGGGGTTCGCGGAGTCCAAGCACGAGAACCCGATCCAGACGACGCTGCTGTTCGACGCCAATGACATCGACGGCTACAGCTTCGACTATCGCGGCAACAGCCGCCTGCCGGTGATCACATACGGCAACGCCGACGTCACCAAGCCGGCAACCTTCTTCCTGTCGCAGATCCGCCTGCGACCGCAGTTCGCGACCAACACCTATTCGACCTGGCAGGGCGAGGTTGAGTACGACATCAACGACAGCTTCTCGATCAAGGGCGGCCTGGCGTTCAAGGCCTACGAGTTCGACAGTCGCGAACTGCGCCGCTCGAACGGCACCACCGCGAACCGGGAAACCATCATTCCAGGTTCGGCCGCGGCCATCGCGCTGGCGAACTACAGCCGCGTCATCAGCCTTTCGGGCCAGGGCCTAAGCATTCCGAACGGCAACACCAACAGCTGGCTGATTCCCAATCTCAGCCGCGCGGCCGAGCTGCTGGGCCTCTATGACAAGTCGATCTTCCCGCTCGGCATCGAGCCGGCGCTAGGCAACAACGCCGCCGTCGAGGAGGACGACACCACCGTCTTCATCCAGGGCGATTGGGACACCGAGATCGCCGGCATGCCGTTCCGCGGTAACGTCGGGGTGCGCTACGTCAAGACCGAGCAGGCTTCGACCGGCTACGTCTTCACCTCGGGCGCGCCGCTGAAGACCACGGTCGAGCGCGAGTACACCGACACACTGCCGTCGATGAACCTGGTGCTGGAGCCGGTCGACGACTTCCTGATCCGCTTCGGCGCCGCCAAGGTCATGACCCGGCCGAACCTGGGCCAGCTGAACCCTGGCGCCGCCGTCTCGGTGTCGGGCTCCAACCTCACCGTCACCGCCGGCAATCCGGACCTCGATCCGTTCCGCGCTACCTCGTTCGACCTGTCGTTCGAGTGGTACTTCGCGCCGGAATCGCTGCTCTCGCTGGCCCTGTTCTACAAGGACGTGGACAGCTTCGTGCAGACCACGCGCGAGACCCGGCCGTTCACGGGAAATCCGCTCGGCCTGCCCGACAGCGTCGCGATCGCGGCCTGTCCGGGCGGCGTGGTCTCGCCCTCCTGCGGTCCGGCGCTCGACTGGCAGTTCAGCCTGCCGGCGAACACCCCGGGCGGTCCCGTCCAGGGCATCGAGCTCAGCTATCAGCAGCCGTTCAGCTTCCTGCCGGCGCCGTTCAACAACCTCGGCTTCACGGGCAACCTGACCTACGTGACCTCGGAGATCGAGTATCTCGACGCGGCCGGGCTGGTCACCGCCACCGACGACCTGACCGGCCTGTCGCGGCGCTCGTACAACGCCACGCTCTACTACGAGGACGAGACCTTCAGCGCCCGGATCTCGGCCGCTTATCGCAGCGGCTACCTGACCACCATTCCGGGCCGTAACGAGAACGCCAGCGAGTCCACCGCCTCGACCCTGAACATCGACTTCTCGTCGTCCTGGACCGTGGCGGAGAACCTCAAGTTCACCTTCGAGGCCCTGAACATGACGGACGAGGTCAGCGACCAGTACCTCGATCCGGATGATCGTATGTCCTTCTACCACAACTACGGCCGGCAGTACTTCGTCGGCTTCCGCTACACCTTCTGATCCACTTTCCTTGCGCGGACTGGGCGTCGGGCTTGCTCGACGCCCTTCTTTTTTCGCGTACGCAGGGTAAGGCAGGGTTTCGGATTCAGGAGAGAGACGACATGGCCCACGACCGCATGACCGTACTGACCGCGATGGCCGACCAGGGTGTGATCCCGGTCTTCTATCACCCGGACGTCGAGACCTGCATCAACGTCATCCAGGCCTGCGCCGATGGCGGAGCCAAGGCGATCGAGTTCACCAACCGCGGCGACTTCGCCAGCCATGTGTTCCTCGAGGTCGCCCGGCACTTCGCCAAGGCCGATCCCAGCGTGATCATGGGCGTGGGCAGCATCGTCGACGCCCCGACCGCCGGCATCTACATCGCCAACGGCGCCAGGTTTATCGTAGGGCCGATGCTCAACGCCGAGGTCGCCCGCACCTGCAACCGACGCATGATCCCGTATTCGCCCGGCTGCGGCAGCGCGACCGAGATCAGCTACGCCCAGGAGCTGGGCTGCGAGATCGTCAAGGTCTTCCCCGGCGAGAGCGTCGGCGGTCCGACCTTCGTCAAGAACGTGCTCGGCCCGATGCCCTGGACCCGGATCATGCCGACTGGCGGCGTCGATCCCGACGAGAAGAGCCTGCGCGAATGGTTCGGCGCCGGCATCGTCGCGGCCGGCATGGGCAGCAAGCTGATCACCAAGGCGCACCTCGACGCCTCCGACTGGACCGGCATCAAGACCAAGGTCGCCGACACCATCGCCCTCATCCGAAAGATCCGAAGCGAGTAACGCCGTGACGACCACCACCGACAATGTCCTGACCATCCGCCCCGCGTCCGAAACCCGCTGGGACTGCGCCTCCTTCGGCGAGGTGATGCTGCGCTTCGACCCCGGCTTCGGCCGGGTGCGCAACACCCGCACCTTCCAGGTCTGGGAAGGCGGCGGCGAGTACAACGTCGCCCGCGCGATGCGGAAGTGCTGGGGCAAGCGCTCGACGGTGGTCACGGCCTTGCCGGTCAACGACCTCGGCTGGCTGGTCGAGGACCTGATCATGCAGGGCGGCGTGGACATGTCCCACGTCGTCTGGCGGGACTTCGACGGCCTCGGCCGCAACACCCGCGTCGGCCTGAACTTCACTGAGAAGGGCTTCGGCGTGCGTCCCGCCTTGGGCTGCAGCGACCGCGGTCACAGCGCCGCCTCGCAGATCCGCCCCGGTGAAGTGAACTGGGAGAAGCTGTTCGGCGAGGAAGGCGTGCGCTGGTTCCACACCGGCGGCATCTTCGCGGCCCTGGCCAGCAACACCGCCGAGGCGGTGATCGAGGCCGTCGAGGTCGCCCGCAAGTACGGCACGATCGTCAGCTACGACCTCAACTACCGCGCCTCGCTCTGGAAGAGCCAGGGCGGCAAGGAAGGCGCGCAGAAGATCAACCGCGAGATCGCCCAGTACGTGGACGTGATGATCGGCAACGAGGAGGACTTCACCGCCTGCCTCGGCTTCGAGGTCGAGGGCCTCGACGAGCACATCAGCGAGATCGATCCGACCAACTTCAAGAAGATGATCGAGACGGCGGTCAGCCAGTTCCCGAACTTCAAGGTCGCCGCCACCACGCTGCGCAACGCCAGGACCGCCAGCATCAACGACTGGTCGGCGATCCTCTACGCCGGCGGCCAGTTCTATCAGTCGGCGCAGCGCGACAACCTCGAGATCTTCGACCGGGTCGGCGGCGGCGACGGGTTCGCGTCCGGCCTCGCCTACGGCTTCATGGAAGGGAAGGGCCCCCAGGCCGCCGTCGAGTACGGCGCCGCCCACGGCGCCCTGGCCATGACCACCCCCGGCGACACCTCCATGGTCCGCGCCGCCGAGGTCGAGGCCGTGATGAAGGGCAAGGGCGCGCGGGTCATCCGGTAGGCCTTCACGGCGGCCCACACCTCTCGACGATCGAACGTCAGACGGTTAGCGTTCCACCGAGTTGGGGGGATGAATCATGAGCATGGTTTGGAGCGTCGCCGCCGGGTTTCTGGCCTTCGCTTCGCCGGCTGGCGTTGAGGCGCCGGCGGCCGCAGCGGCGCCCGTCGTTGAGGGCGCGGATACTGATCAGCTCGCCCGACGTGGCCGTCTGATCTACATCCTCGATCAGGTCGCTTGGCGTAGCAGCGACCTGCTGATGAAAGACCTGCCCAAGGCGCGGCAAAAGGAACTGGCGGGCTGGATTGTCGATCGCGACGACGACGCCTTCACGGCGATCTATTACGGGCTGAAGGATGGCGCGCCCTACAGCATCTTCACCGCTCGCTACAAGCAAGCCAAGCTCGTCACGTCAGGCGAGGTAAAGGCCGGCGAGCCCGGCGCCCTGACATCTCGCCAAGCGCGTCTGATCGCGACTCGGGAGGCGGCCACGCAATGGGTCCGCACCGAGGGCAAGCTGCCGCGCTGTTCCGACAAGCCTTTCAACATCGTGGTCATTCCGTCCGCTTCGGAGACGGGGCGGGTGCAGGTCTATGTGCTGACGCCGCAAACCAAGACGGGCGCCTATCCCTTCGGCGGGCATTATCGGGTTACGGTCGACAGCGACGGCAAGGTTTCCGGAAGCCGGGCCTTCATGAAGAGTTGCATGACCCAGGAGCTGCCGCCCAACGCCGCAGCGGCGATGGTCAGCCATCTGCTCGATCCGCAGCCGACAGAGATCCACGTCTGGCTCTCGCGCTGGATGCGCAAGCCCGTCTTCGTGATGGTCGCCAAGCCGGATCAGCTATGGAAGGTGACCGGCGAGGGAATGAGCAGGCTCGAGAAGTAGCGAGGCTTTCGCCGCCAGCATCGGCGGGATGCCTCCGGAGCCGCTTGGGCCCCCGCTTTCGCGGGGGAAACGGCCTCGGGGGACTGACGCGGTCCCGCCTTAGCCCGCCGTGTCCAGCGCCTGTTCGAGGTCGGCGAGGATGTCGTCGATGTGCTCGAGCCCGACCGACAGCCGCACATAGCCTTCCGTCACACCGGTCGCGGCCTGGTCCTCGGCCGAAAGCTGGGAGTGGGTGGTGCTGGCCGGGTGGATGGCGAGGCTGCGCGCGTCGCCGATGTTGGCCACGTGGTAGAGCAGTTTCAGCGCATCGATGAAGCGGCGGCCGGCCTCGCGTCCGCCGGCCAGCTCGAACCCGACCAGGCCGCCGTAGCCGCTCTTCAGGTAGCGGTCGGCGCGCTCGCGCTGGACCCCGGTCTGCTGAGACGGGTGGATGACCTGGGTCACGCCGGCGCGGCCCTTGAGGAAGTCCACCACCGCCTGGGCGTTCTGGGAATGGCGGGCGATGCGCAGCGGCAGGGTCTCGACGCCCTGCAGGATCTGGAACGCGTTGAACGGCGACAGCGCCGAGCCGAGGTCGCGCAGCAGGATGGTGCGGGCGCGAAGGATGAAGGCGATCGGGCCCAGCGGCTTGGCCGCCTCGGCCCAGACCGCGCCGTGATAGCTCGGGTCGGGGGTGTTGAAGAGCGGCTGGCGCTCGGGAACCGCGCCCCAGTCGAAGGCCCCGCCCTCGATGATGGCGCCGCCGATCGAGGTGCCGTGGCCGCCGATGTACTTGGTCGTCGAATAGACCACGATCGCCGCGCCATGCTCGAACGGCCTCGCCAGCAGCGGCGCGGCGGTGTTGTCGACGATCAGCGGAATGCCGAGCGGCCGGCCGATGGCGGCGACCTCGGCGATCGGGAACACCGCCAGCTTCGGGTTGGGCAGGGTCTCGGCGTAGTAGGCGCGGGTGCGCGCGTCGGTGGCGCGGGCGAAGGCCTGCGGGTCGGTCGGATCGACGAACCGCACCTCGATGCCGAAGCCCTTCAGGGTGTTGGCGAACAGGTTCCAGGTGCCGCCGTAGAGGTCCGTGGAGCTCACGATGTTGTCGCCGGCCTGGGCCAGGTTCTGGATCGCGAAGGCCGAGGCTGCCTGGCCCGACGACACCGCCAACGCCGCCGCGCCGCCCTCGAGCGCCGCCAGCCGCTGCTCGAGGATGTCGGTCGTGGGGTTGCCGAGCCGGGTGTAGATGTTGCCCAGCTCCTTCAGCGCGAACAGGTTGGCGGCGTGTTCGGTGTCGCGGAACTGGTACGAAGTGGTCTGGTAGATCGGCGGCGCCACGGACCCGGTCGCCGGATCGGCCCGCCAGCCCGCGTGCAGGGCCAGGGTCTCGGGATGCAGGGGGCGTTCGGACATGGGGAGGCTCCGGAGGCGAAGGGGACCCCGCCACCTAAGCAAGGTCCCCGTCGGATCGGGGCGCCAGATGTATTTGACGCTCGTGGAGGAATTCTGCCTCGACGCGCGCGGCGTCTAGCCGGCGGGGGTCACCGACAGCCCCGTGATCGTGCCGTCGGGCGCCAGGGCGATGGTCCAGTTCAGGGTCATCCCGACCTCGAAGGTCACGGCCCAGGTCCAGGGGTTCTCGGTCGTACCGACGCGGGTGAAGGTCTTCGCCGCGCCCAGGGCCTTGAGCTGTTCGGTCGCGCCGGCCTGAGCCTTCATCGCGGCGACCAGGTCGGGGCTCATGCCGGCGTAGTTGGGGTTGCCGGCCTGGATGTCGGCGATGGTGGTCTTTAGCAGCGCCTCGGCGGCGACGGTGTTCTGGGCCGCGGCGGGAGCCTCCTGCGCGACGGCGGTCGAGGCGGCCATCGGGCCGGCGGCGAAGGCGAGGGCGGCGGCGAGGGCGGTCAGGGCGGTGTGGGACATCGGGGAAAGACTCCAGGCTATGTCGCCGGAGCTAACCCGTTCCCGGCCGGCGCGGCAAACGAATGCCGATCAATCTGGTCCAAACGACGACGGCCGGCGCGGGTCTCCCCACGCCGGCCGCGCCGTGTCCACGCCCCCCGGCGTGTCAGAACGTCAGCGGCTCCATCTTCGGCGTCAGCAGGTGGATGACCAGCACCGCCAGCAAATAGATGCCGCCGCAGACCGCGAAGATCGGGCCGTAACCGCCCATGCCCTCGAGCACATGGCCGACGGACTTGGCCATGACCATGCCGCCGATGCCGCCGAGCATGCCGCCGATGCCGATCACCGAACCCACGGCCTTCCGCGGGAAGACGTCGCTGGGCAGGGTGTAGAGGTTGGCCGAGAAGGCCTGGTGCACCGCCGCCAGCCAGCCGACCAGCAGGGTCGCGACCCAGAGGTTGGAGATGCCGGTGATCAGGAAGTAGGGCAGGGCGCCGATCGCGAACAGCAGCAACGTGACCTTGCGCGCCCGGTTGATGCTCCAGCCCATCTTCATGAACCGCGAGGACAGCCAGCCGCCGGCGACGCTGCCGACGTCGGAGATCAGATAGACCACCGACAGCACCACCGCGAACATGAACAGGTCGAGCTCGAAGGTCTTCTTGAAGAAGTCCGGCAACCAGAACAGCAGCATCCACCAGACCGGATCGATCAGGAACTTGCCCAGCGCATAGGCCCAGGTCTCGCGTTTGCGCAGCACGGTGAACCAGCCGACCTTGCCCTCGGCGTCGGCCGGATCCTGCTCGATGTGGGCGAGCTCGGCGGCGTTGACGTGCCTGGACTCGCGCGGGTTCTTGTAGAGGACCAGCCAGGCGACCAGCCACAGCATCCCGATCAGGCCGGTGACCACGAAGGCCGCCTGCCAGCCCCACACATGCATGATGGCCGGCGCCGCGATCGGGGTGATGATGGCGCCGATGTTGGCCCCGGCGTTGAAGATGCCGGTGGCGAGCGCGCGTTCCTTCTTGGGGAACCACTCGGTCACGGCCTTGATCCCGGCCGGGAAGTTGCCGCCCTCGCCGATGCCGAGCAGCACCCGCACCGCGAAGAACTGGCCGAGGCTGCTGGCCCCGGCGTGGGCGATGTGGGCGACCTGCCAGATCACGAACGCGGTGGCGTAGCCGATCTTGGCCCCGACCCGATCGACGAAGGCCCCGAACAGCAGGTAGCTGACCGCATAGGCGGCCTGGAAATAGAAGACGATGTCGGCGTAGTCGGTCTCCGACCAGCCGAGATCCTCGGAGATGAAGGGCTTCAGGACCCCCAGCATCTGCCGATCGACGTAGTTGATCACCACGGCGGTGAACAGCAGCGCGCAGATCACCCAGCGCTGCCGGGTCATCCGGCCTTCCGGTACGGTGGCTTCCGCCATGTGTCGCTCCCTATCGGGCGGTCGGTCTTGCTTCTTCCGCGACGCAGAAGATTTCGCCGAACTCACCGAAACTGACGCGGGCCGACTGACCCGCGAAAATGTCATGGATTCCCGTGGCCGCACCGGTGGTCACGTACATGCCCGCCGTCAGCGGGCGGCCGCGCGCCGCGCAGTGGCCGAGCAGGAAGGCCAGCGCCGCCGCCGGGCCGTCGGGGATCGAGGCGGCCGAGCCGGCCCCGACCGAGACGCCCTCGACGAAAGTCTCGCAGGGCAGGGTCGCGTCGGCGCGATCACGCCAGCCGGGGATCTCGGGGCCGACGACGAGGGCGGCATTGTTGCCGAAGTCGGAGGCGACCACGGTCGAGCCGAGCGCGTTGATGGTCTTCAGCGGACTGCCCGCGAATTCCACGCCGATATGCAGGCCGGCGACCAGTTCGAGCGCCTCCCGCAGCGTATAGGATGTCTTGTCCGTCGGAGCGTCCCGCCCGAGGCGATAGACGAACTCGGCCTCGACCGCCGCGAAGCCACCGGTGATGGCGGCCAGGGTCACGGTCGCGCCGGACTCCACTATCTGAAGGAAGCGTCGGAAGGTCGGTCCGGCGAGGCGTTCGCCGCCCAGCCTGGCCTGCAGCGGCGGCGGGATGCGGCCCACCTTCCAGCCGACGACCTCGCCCGGATACAGGCCAAGGGCCAGCTCCTGGATCGCGTAGCCCTCGGCCAGGCTGTCGGGCACGGGGCCCGGGTAGTCGGGCAGGGCGCGGGCGTCGAGCCGCGCGTCCACGAAGGCGCGAGCAATGTCGGCGGGGGCGCCGTCGGACGAATCCTCGGTCGTCGAAACACCAGCCCCTGTGCTCACGCCTCTTGTCCTCCCCAACCCGATGGCCCCAGTTTCGGGGTCTCGATTGTGTCTAGAGGAAACCGGTGTCATTTTCAACGGCGCGCGGCGAACGAACCGCGATATGACACCACCAGGGGAGTGAAAGAGTTGGCCAGATCAGCGTTTGCGGGGCTCGCGCTCAGTCTTTTGGCAGCCATCGCGGTCGGGGGCGCCGCGCCTGCGCCGAAGAGCGAATCGGCGCCGGCCCTGGCCGCGCCTGTGGCCTTCCCGGGCGCCCAGGGCTGGGCGGCGGCGACGCCGGGCGGTCGTGGCGGCAGGATCATCCGCGTGACCAGCCTCGCGGGCGACGGTCCGGGCTCGTTCCGCGAGGCGGTCGAGACCAAGGGGCCGCGGATCATCGTCTTCGAGGTCGGCGGCATCGTCGATCTCGGCGGCAAGACCCTGACCATCCGCGAACCGTTCCTGACCATCGCCGGCCAGACCGCGCCCTCGCCGGGTGTGACCTTCATCAAGGGCGGCATCGACATCGCCACCCACGACGTCATCGTCCGCCACATCCGCGTGCGGCCGGGCGAGGCGGGGGCAGCCAAGAAGTCGGGCAAGGACTTCGACAGCATCTCCACCCAGGGCATCAGCTACAACATCATCGTCGACCACTGCAGCCTGACCTGGGGCACCGACGAGAACCTGTCCGCCTCGGGTCCGCGCTTCGTCGGCAAGACGCCGGAGGAATGGCGCGCCGGCACCTCGCGCAACATCACCTTCTCGCAGAACATCATCGCCGAGAGCCTGCGCTACTCGACCCACGGCAAGATCGAGCACTCCAAAGGCACGCTGGTGCACGACAACGTCACCGGCATCCTGATCTGGGGGAACCTCTATGCTCACAACTATGAGCGTAACCCGATGTTCAAGGGCGGCGTCTGGGGCACGATCGTCAACAACCTGATCTTCAACCCCGGCCAGCGGGCGGTGCACTACAACCTGATGGCCGAGGAGTGGGGGACCGCCCCCTGGCAGGTCGGCAAGATGGTCGCCGTCGGCAACGTGCTGCGCGCCGGGCTCGACACGCCGGAGGGGCTGCCGTTCTTGATGATCGGCGGCTACGGCGACCTCGAGTACTACGGCCGCGACAATCTCGCCGTGGACCGCTGGGGCGAACCGCTGCCGATGTTCGGCCGCTACACGACCACGCCGGCGAAGATCATTCCGGTGAAGACCGCGCCGTTCTGGCCGGCGGGCCTCAAGGCGATCCCCGCCGTGGACGTCCAGCGCTGGGTGCTGGCCGAGGCCGGGGCTCGTCCGTGGGACCGCGACGCGCTCGACGTGCAGCTGATCTCGGACGTCGCCGAGGGACGCGGCAACATCATCGACAGCGAAAACGACCTGCACGGCTATCCCGACCACAAGCCGACCAGCCGCCCGTTCGTCGAGGCCGACTGGAACCTGGACGACATGTCGCCGAAACGTCCGGAGCTGCTCGACGCGGGGGCGAAGGCGAAGGGAACCTAGGTCCCCGGCTGCACGTAAGGGACCCGCGCGAACAGCTCGCGCTCCTTGCCGCGCGGATCGTCGGCCATGCGCGGCAGGACGTCGAAGATCATCGTCTCCCGCGCGCCCATCCGATACGGCTCCCAGGGCGGGATGCCGGAATGGTCGGGCCGGCCGGTCCTGGCGAAGGCGATGAAGGCGTCCTGCATCGCGCGTGACACCGCCCTGGCGTCCTCGGCCGAGCCTGTGATCGAGCCCCTGGCGCCGAGGGTTCCGAACACCAGCGGGATGTCGAGCATATGCGGCGCGCCGGCGCCCTCCGGGGCCTGCCAGTCGACCTGGTAGACGAAGGCCGGGCTGCCCTGCCGCGCCCGCGCCTCGGCCTCGATCACCGCCGCCCGCCACGACCGCGAGGCGGTGCTTGCGGCGAAGAACACCTGGGTCGGCGTATAGTCCGGATAGAGCCGGCGGTAGGTGGCGACCACGGTCTCCGGCGCGATGTCGACCTTCAGCTCGGGCGCCAGCCGCGCCGGCAGCTCGTCCCAGGTCAGGCGGTGGTTGCGCGCATCGCCGCCTAGGAAGGCGCGGGTCTCGTCATGGGTGTTGCCGATGATCATCGGGATGCCGGCCGACTGCGGCGGGGCGTCCGGATAGAACGGGTGGCGGACCAGCGAGCGGTTGTCGAGCACCGGCCCGAAGTAGAGGCCGCCGGCCGGCAGGATCGGATCCCGCGCGCCCATTGCCTCGACCAGCCGCACGGCGGGCAGGTTCGCGAGCGCGCCGAGCTGGTCAGGCGAGAGCTTCATCGCCGCGAGAAAAATCTCGGCGCGGCGATGGGCGTTGAGCGGCCCTGAGGCGGTGACTTGCTGGCCGCTCATGGTCGCGGCGCGGTGGAACAGGCCCTTGGCCGCCGGCATCGCCATCAGGGTCGCGATCTTGGCCCCGCCGCCGGACTGGCCGAAGACCATGACCTTGCCTGGGTCGCCCCCGAAGGCGGCGATGTTGGCCTTGATCCAGCGCAGGGCCAGGACCAGATCGAGCTGGCCGGCATTGCCGCTGTCGGCGAAGCGGTCGTCGCCGAACCGGCCCAGCGACAGGTAGCCGAACGCCCCCAGCCGGTGGTTCAGCGTCACCACCACCACGTCGCCGCGTCGGGCCAGCCGCCGGCCGTCGTAGAGCGGGCTGGAGCCGGAGCCGGTGCTGTAGGCCCCGCCGTGAATGTAGACCATCACCGGCCGCCGCTCGCGATCGGCGGCGGGGGTCCAGACATTGAGGAACAGGCAGTCCTCGCTGGTGTTGGGCTCGTCACCGCGCTGCGGTGAGCCCGGACCGAAGGCGAGGGCGTCGCGGACCCCGTCCCAGGCTTTGGGCGGCTGCGGCGGCTGGAACCGACGCGGGCCGGTGTCGGCGCCGTAGCGCACGCCCTTGAACACCAGCACCCCGTCGTCCGACGCGCCGCGGACCTTGCCATAGGCGGTGCGCACCACCGGCGCGACGAAGGGCAGGGCGACGGCGGGCGTCGCCACGGCCGTCGCCGCGAGGCCGATAAGCGCCGTGCGACGGGTGGTCAGGGGACTCATGCGAACTCCGGGGCTACCGGTGTCATCTAGCGGTATTGGAGAGCCGTCGCCAATCCTCCCCAGCTTGCTGGGGAGGGGGACCGCCCGAAGGGCGGTGGAGGGGAGTCAGTGCACCGACTCCCCTCCACCGGCTCCGCCGGTCCCCCTCCCCATTTCATGGGGAGGATCGGTGCGCTTGGGATCAATCGCGGCGGCTAACCGGCTGATTCCGCTAGAGGCTTTCCGAGAGCCCCGACATCGACAGCTGAATTTATCCACCCCGATCCGGCGTCTCGTATCCTCTGCCGGTCCCGATCACACGGGGAGGGCGCTAGGCCGGCGACCTTGCGGTGATAGGGATGGAGTTCGAACGGGGACAGGCGTGCGGGGGTTACGCACGCGGTCCGGGGAAGCCTTGCCAGGCTCCCGCCCGTCGGAGGCTTCTGCCGGCTAAGCCCTAACAGGGCTGCCTACCGGCGGCTTCCGGAAAACGAGCTTCGCGGAGCGTGACGGCTCGCCACTCTCAGACTCAGAACCAAACAGACATCCGGCCGAGACCGGAGCGCTCCGCACCACCTCCCCAACTCGCCCGATCACGGCAGAGATCGTAAAGCCGTGCCCACTTTCCCCCTCCCCACGAGGGGGGGGGGAGGTCAGAGCAGCAGCCCCCACAGCCGCACGTCCCGGCGGTCGCCGTCGCGGTCGACGTGGCCGCGCATGTAGCCTTCCTGCTCGAAGCCGAGCTTCAGCAGCAGCCGGTCGGAGGCGTTGTTCCCGACCAGGGTGCGGGCCCAGAGGCGGCGGAAGCCCAGCGAGGCGGCGTGACCGAGCACGCCCTGCATGGCCTCGTAGCCGTAGCCCTGGTTCCAGGCCGGCCGAGCCAGCACGAAGCCGACCTCGGCCCGATGATGACGCCAGTCGATGTCGGAGAGGTCGCAGCTGCCGAGGTAGGTCTGGTCCGACGACAGCCGCACCGACCAGTAGTAGGCCTCGCCGCGTTCCATCTCCCCGACCTGCCCCGCGACGAAGGCCAGCACCTGGTCGGGATCGTCGACGGCGATGCTGTCCATGTGCGCCATGACCTCGGGATCGGCCATCACCGGATAGACCAGGGCCGCGTCGGCGGCGGTGACCGGGGTCAGGACAAGGCGTTCGGTCTCGAGAATCATGGACTTGCGAAAGCTCCCGCAGACCCCAGCTATGGCGTGGCCGTTTCTGGAGTGCTAGAGGGGCCGCTTCGTTTCGACCGGCGTCACTTTGCGGCGCCCTGCGGACTTACAGATCCTCATGCTGCTGCACATCCTGCTCGTCGTCCACATCATCACCTGCGTTCTGCTGATCGGCTTCGTGCTGATGCAGCAGTCGGAAGGCGGCGCGCTCGGCATGGGCGGCGGCCCGTCGGGCTTCATGACCGCCCGCGGCGCCGGCAACTTCATGACCAAGACGACCTGGATCCTGTTCGCCGTCTTCCTGGTGCTCAGCGTCGTCCTGACCCTGCTCGCCGGCCGCGAGCGCGCCTCGTCCTCGGTCGTCGGCCGCACCGGCACGATCGAGCGGCTCGACCCCAACGCCCTGAACCGTCCGGCGACCCCGGCTCCGGCCACGCCCGGAACCAGCGTTCCCGCTCCGCTGACCGCCCCGACCCCGCAGGTCCGCCAGCCGCTCGGCGGCTCGACCGCGCCGGGTTCGACAGCCTCGTCGGTCCTCGGCGGCGCGCCCGCGCAGCCCGCCCAGACCCCGCCCGCTCAGTAATCGCCCACAGCTAAGATCGGCGTTTCGTCGATCTTGCGAGCGCCGACCTCGAATCGGCGCTAATCTGGATTCCCATGGCCCGGTACATCTTCATCACCGGCGGCGTGGTTTCCTCTTTGGGAAAAGGTCTCGCGTCCGCCGCCCTTGGCGCGCTCCTGCAGGCTCGCGGCTACAAAGTCCGCCTGCGCAAGCTCGACCCCTATCTGAACGTCGATCCTGGTACGATGAGTCCGTACCAGCACGGCGAAGTGTTCGTGACCGACGACGGGGCGGAGACCGACCTCGACCTGGGTCACTACGAGCGCTTTACCGGGGTGAACGCGTCCCGCGCGGACAACATCACCACCGGCCAGATCTACAAGACCATCATCGAGAAGGAGCGCCGCGGCGACTACCTCGGCGCGACGGTCCAGGTGATTCCGCACGTCACCAACGAGATCAAGGAATTCGTCCTCACCCCCGCCGTCGATGAGAACGGCGATGAGGCCGACTTCGTGCTGGTCGAGATCGGCGGCACGGTCGGCGACATCGAAGGCCTGCCGTTCTTCGAGGCCATCCGCCAGCTGCGCCAGGAACTGCCGCGCGGCGACAGCTGCTACGTCCACCTGACGCTGCTGCCGTTCATCAAGACCGCCGGCGAGATGAAGACCAAGCCGACGCAGCACTCGGTCAAGGAGCTGCGCTCGATCGGCATCCAGCCCGACATCCTGCTGTGCCGCTGCGAACAGCCGATCCCGCAGGAAGAGAAGCGCAAGATCGGACAGTTCTGCAACGTCCGCCCCAGCGCCGTCATCCAGGCGATGGACAGCAATTCGATCTACGCGGTGCCGCTCGACTACCACGAGCAGGGCCTGGACCGCGAAGTGCTGGACGTGTTCGGCATCACCGACGCCCCGGCGCCCAACCTGTCGCGCTGGCAGGAAATCGACGCCATTACCACCAACCCGGACGGTGAAGTCGTCATCGCCGTGGTCGGCAAGTACACGGTCCTCAAGGACGCCTACAAATCCCTGATCGAGGCCCTCAGCCACGGCGGCGTGGCCAACAAGGTCAAGGTCAAGCTGGACTGGGTCGAGAGCGAGACCTTCGAGAACGAGGACGGCGCGGCCGCCTCGCGGCTCGAGGGCGTGCACGGCATCCTCGTCCCCGGCGGCTTCGGCGAGCGTGGGGCGGAGGGCAAGATACTCGCCGCCCAGTTCGCCCGCGAGCGCAACGTCCCGTACTTCGGCATCTGCTTCGGCATGCAGATGGCGGTGATCGAGACGCTTCGGAACGTGGCCGGGATCAAGGGCGCCAGCTCGACCGAGTTCGGCCCCGCCGAAGAACCGGTCGTCGGGCTGATGACCGAATGGACCCAGGGCAACGAGCGGGTCGCGCGCAAGCAAGGCGACGATCTGGGCGGCACCATGCGCCTGGGCGCCTACGAGGCGGTGCTGACGCCCGGCTCGAAGGTCGCGGAGATCTACGGCGCGGTGGACATCGCCGAGCGTCACCGCCACCGCTACGAGGTCAACATCGGCTACAACGAGCGGATGGAGGCCAACGGCCTCAAGCTGACCGGACGTTCGCCGGACGGCGTCCTGCCCGAGATCGTCGAGCGTCCCGACCATCCGTGGTTCATCGGCGTCCAGTTCCACCCGGAGCTGAAGAGCCGCCCGTTCGCCCCGCACCCCCTGTTCGCCAGCTTCATCCAGGCGGCGAAGGTGCAGAGCCGGCTGGTCTGATCCTCAACGCGAGGTCCCGCCATGGAGATCGTCACCGACCGCCTGCGGCTGCGCCACGCCCGGATGTCCGACGTCGAGCCGATGCACGCCATCCTCTCGAACCCTGAGGCGATGGCCTACTGGTCGACCCTGCCGCACGATAGCCTCGACCAGACCCGCGACTGGATCGCTTCGATGGTCGCCGCCACCGAGGCCGGGCAGAGCTTCGACTTCATCGTAGAGCGCGACGGCGTGACCATCGGCAAGGCCGGATTCTGGAAGGCGCCGGACATCGGCTACATCCTGCATCCGTCCCAGTGGGGGCAGGGCGTCGCCCGCGAGGCGCTGGAGGCGGTGATTCGGCTGGCCTTCGGGGAAATGGGCCTCAATGCGATCCAGGCGGACGTCGACCCGCGCAACGTCGCCTCGCTGCGGCTGCTGCAGCGTCTGGGCTTCGAAAAGACCGGCTACGCCAAGGATGCGTGGGAGATCGGCGGGGTCTTGCTGGACAGCGTCTATCTCACGCTCAACAGATCCCAAGCCGCGACTTGAACTTGTTCGCCTCTTGAGGCATATACCCGCGCTCACGTGGCGGCCCACCCGGCCGCCGCTTCCGTTTTTACGCTCTTCGCCCTTACGTGAAGGGCGCGCCAAGCAGAGTTACGACCATGGCCGTTCCTAAACGCAAAGTATCGCCCTCGCGTCGCAACATGCGCCGCTCGCACCATGCTCTGGGCCCCAATTCCTACGTGGAAGACAAGGACACTGGCGAGCTGCGCCGTCCGCACCACGTCGACCTGAAGACCGGCATGTACCGCGGCCGTCAGATCCTGACGCCGAAGGAAGACTAGTCGCACCAAGCGACTGTCGATCTGATTCGACGACGCCCGGGGGCCTCCTCCGGGCGTCGTTTCGCGTTTGCGGACCACCGTTCTCCATATGCTAATCTGCCGCGGAACAGGAGGATCTCGCCATGCTCGACCGTCGTGATCTCGGCCTCGGCCTAGGCGCGGCCTTCGCCGCCGGGCCGGCCTTCGCCCGCAACCACACCACCGCTTCGCCGCCCGTCCCGGACGATGCTTCGGTTCGCGCCCGGCGGGACGTCGGCGCCCGGATGACCATCGCCGTTAAGCTCGGCGAGGCCGGGCCGTTCCAGTTCGTCGTCGACACCGGGGCCGACATCAGTGTCATCGCCAGCGAGATCGCCGACGCCCTAGACCTGCCGCCTGGCCGCGAGGTACGGGTCCACGGCCTCACCGGCGCCGAGCTGGTGCGCACGGTCAAGGCTCCGCCGCTGGGCTTGGGATCGCTGACATTGGCCACCCGGGACCTGCCGGCGATGCCGCGCGAGCGCATCGGCGGCGACGGCCTGCTGGGCATGGACGTGTTGAAGAACAACCGGCTGGTGCTCGACTTCCGAAACCACCGGATGGAAATCCGCGGCGCCTCAAGCCAGCCGCTGGCGACGCTGGACCCGGGCTTCGTGGCCGTGCCCGCCGATGACCGCTACGGCCGGTTGACGGTGATCCGAGCCGTGGCCAACACCGTCGCCGCCAAGGCGTTTGTCGATTCCGGGGCGACCATGAGCATTGCCAACCCAGCGTTGGCCAGGGCCATGCAGGCCAAACGCCGATGGACCGAAGACACCCCCATGGTCGAGGTCGCCGGCGTCACGGACCATGTGATCTCGGGCGAAGGCAGGGTTGTCAGCCGGCTCCAACTCGGGGCGCTGACCTTCAACAACGTGCCGGTGGTCGTCGCCGACTTACACCTGTTCCAGCGCTGGAACCTGGGCGCCAAGCCGGCGATCCTGCTCGGCATAGACGTGCTGCGCCTATTCGCCCGTGTCGAGCTCGACTACGGGCGGCGGCGAATGCTGTTCCGGACCGGCGGCGCGCCGGCGCCGGAGCTGCTGGCCTAGGCGCCTACTGCCCCCGGCCCCGCGACTGGATGCCGGCGCGGCGCGCTTCAACGGCCTCGGGCGTGACTTTCCGGTTCAGCTCGCTGGACCGCCTGTGCTCCAGTTTCATGCCTTCGCCGAAGCTCTCCGCGAAGCCGTCGTCGATGATGCGCTTGTAGGTGGTGAGGGTCTCGACCGGAATCGTCGCCATGTCGGCGGCCAGCGCCTTGGCCACGGTCAGCAGGTCCTCGGCCGGCACCACGCGGTTCACCAGGCCCCATTCCTCGGCTTTCTGGGCGCTGAGGAAGTTGCCGGTCAGCGACAGCTCCTTGGCGCGGTAGAGGCCGATCAGGCGCGACAGCTTCTGCGACAGGCCCCAGCCCGGCATAATGCCGACGCGGGCGTGGGTGTCGGCGAAGCGGGCGTTCTCCGACGCGATCAGTACGTCGCAGGCCAGCGCCACCTCGAAGCCGCCGGTGATGGCGACGCCGTTGATGGCCCCGATTACCGGCTTGGTGCACAGTTCGATGGCCTTGACCGGGTTCTCGTCGGCGCCCTCGGCGTTCGCCGCGCCCATGGCCCCGGCGTCGCTGCCCAGCTCCTTGAGGTCGAGGCCGGCGGTGAAGGCGCGCGTCCCCGCGCCGGTCAGGATCACCACGCTGACCTCCGGATCGGCGTCCAGGGCGGTCATGGCCTTGTACAGTTCCGAGCGCAACGCCTTGCTCAGCGCGTTCATCGCCTCGGGACGGTTCAGGGTGACGACGGCGATCCCGTCCTGTTTCTCGACCAGCAGCATGGCGCTTCCCTCTGTTTGAAGGATCGATGCGCCGCTGGACCTAGGGGGAGTCAAGCGCGGGTCATGGTGCGGGATTACAGGTCAGGGCGCCGTCCTCGTTCGAGATTTCGCCCATGCACGTCGCGTTGATCGAGGTCGGGACCCATTCGCCTAGCCGACGCCTGCAGGTCGCGTACAGCTGGCCCTCCACGCGGTGAATGTCGCGGCAGGTCTTCTCGTAGGAGCCTACCGGCCCGCCGTTCATGGTCCTGTCACGGGTGCAGACGAGGACGCCGTCGTCGGTGCTGATATCCGATACGCAGAAGAGGAGGTGCTGCAATTGCGCCGGGATCCAGCGCTCGTCGTGGGTCTTGCAGCGCGCTCTCAGCTGCGTGCCCGTGTTGATGACGTCGGTGCAGGAGTTCAGGTAGGAGCCCGGCGGTGAGCCGTACAGGTGGGCCTGCGACGCCGCCGCGGTCGCGGCCAGGGTCACGGCGAGGGCGGCGCCGAGCGACACCACCCGGGATTTCGACAGCATCGTCCGCATCGCCACTTCCCCATAATGGGCCGCATCGGCCAAAACCATAAGGCGAGGATTCGCAGCGCATTCGCAAAGAGTGTTTCTAGACCGGATCGGTCAAAGGCCGCTCAGGTTGCGATTCGCGGGGCAGGGGGCTAATCGGGGCGCGCCTTTTGACCCCGGAGCCTCCATGACCGAGATCGTCGACATCATCGCCCGTGAAATCCTCGACAGCCGGGGCAACCCGACGGTGGAAGTGGACGTGGTGCTGGAAGACGGCTCATTCGGCCGCGCGGCCGTGCCGTCGGGCGCCTCCACCGGCGCCCACGAGGCGGTCGAGAAGCGCGACGGCGACAAGTCCCGCTACGGCGGCAAGGGCGTGCTCGAGGCCGTCGAGGCGGTCAACGGCGAGATCTATGACGCCCTCAGCGGCGTCGACGCCGAGGACCAGCGCCGCGTCGACAGCCTGCTGATCGAGCTCGACGGCACCAAGAACAAGGCCCGCCTCGGCGCCAACGCCATCCTCGGCGTGTCGCTGGCCACGGCCAAGGCCGCCGCGGTCGCCGCCGACCTGCCGCTCTACAAGTACGTCGGCGGCGTCTCGGCCCGCGTGCTGCCGGTGCCGATGATGAACATCATCAACGGCGGCGCCCACGCCGACAATCCGATCGACATCCAGGAGTTCATGATCCTGCCGACCGGCGCCGCGACCTTCTCCGAAGGCCTGCGCATGGGCGCGGAGATCTTCCACGGCCTCAAGAAGGCCCTCAAGGACGCCGGCCACAACACCAACGTCGGCGACGAGGGCGGCTTCGCCCCCAACATCGGCTCGGCCGAGGAAGCGCTGGCCTTCATCGTCAAGGCGGGCGAGGCCGCCGGCTTCCGCGCCGGCGAGGACTTCGTGCTCGGCCTCGACGTGGCCGCCACCGAGTTCTTCAAGAACGGCAAGTACGAGCTTGAAGGCGAAGGCAAATCCGTCGATCCGGCCGGCATGGTCGCCTACCTCGAAGGTCTGGTCTCCAAATTCCCGATCGTGACCATCGAGGACGGCTGCTCGGAAGACGACTTCGAGGGCTGGGGCCTGCTCACCCAGGCGCTGGGCAAGAAGATCCAGCTGGTCGGCGACGACCTGTTCGTGACCAACCCCGAGCGCCTGTCGATGGGCATCGAGCAGGGCCTGGCCAACTCGATCCTGGTCAAGGTCAACCAGATCGGCACGCTGTCGGAGACCCTCGACGCCGTCGATATGGCCCATCGCGCCGGATACACCGCCGTGATGAGCCACCGCTCGGGCGAGACCGAGGACGCGACCATCGCCGACCTGGCCGTGGCCACCAACTGCGGACAGATCAAGACCGGCTCGCTGGCCCGATCGGACCGCACCGCCAAGTACAACCAGCTCCTGCGCATCGAGGAGCAGCTCGACGACCAGGCCATCTACCTCGGCCGCCGGGCGCTGAAGCAGCGCTAGCCGCGCGGGCTTCGCCCGGTCCAGCGCTTGAACGCGCGCGAGAAGGCGCTGCGGTCGGAGAAGCCGACGAGATAGGCCGTTTCGTTCACCGAGAGACGGTCGCTCTCCAGGTAGCTGAGCGCTGTCTCGCGGCGCAGGCCGTCGAGCACCTGGTCGAAGCTGGTCCCCTCGGCCTTCAGCCGGCGATAGAGGGTCTGGCGGCTCAGGCCCATGGCCCTCGCTGTCGTCTCCATGTCGGCCTCGCCCAGATGCAGGCGCGGCAGCAGCAATGATTCCACGCGACCGCGCACTGTCGACGACTCCTGCAGCCGCTTCAGGAGCGCCTCGGCGCGCTCGTTGAAGACGCCGAAGACATAGGCGTTGGCGCCGGTGGTCGGCAGGTCGAGCCAGGAGGCGTCGATCAGCATCGCGTTACGGTCGGCGCCGAAGATCACCGGCGCCTTCAGGATGCGGTCGTAGTCGGCCGCGTGACCGGGGCGTGAGTGAGTCACCTCGACCGCCTTCACGAACGGGGCGTCGGGGTGCACCCGCGCCACCTCGCAGACGAAGCGGGCGAAGGTTTCCTCGGTAAGCTCCGGAAAGGCGTCGGGATCGGGCCGCCGGTCTTCCAGCCAAAGCCCGCCGTTTTTCGCCGCGATCTCGAACCGCTCGCCTTCGCCCTGGATGTCCACCTCGGCGATCAGCCGCCGGTAGCGGTTCAGATGCTGCAGCGCTTCGCCCATGGTCCCTGCGGACTGACAGATCAGGCCGACGATCGAGAAGGCGTCGAAGCGCGTCGCCGCCCCGAACTCGAGCCCCAGCGCCGGGGCGTCGCAAAGGTCCTTGGCCGCTCGCATCAGGGCGACATAGCTCGCCATCGGCACGCGGTTGTCCTGGTCCAGAAGCCGGTCGACGGCGATCCGCGATCGGTCGAGCAGCCGCTCCCGATCGGCGCCCTGCGACACGGCGTAGTCCAGCAGCGCCCCGGCGTAGCCGGCGGAGACAGTGGGCCCGGCTGTCATCAGCGCCGTCCGGACCGCGGGTTGATCTTGGAGGTCACGTTTCTGGTTTCCAGGGTCATGGACGCCCGCGCCGCGCCTTCGCAAGCTTGGGACTTAGGCGCCAGTGATCGCCCGACGCGGCCGAGAGAGTCAAAGTCATGTCCGGATCGAGCGAGGCGTCACGCCCAATTCCCTTCGCCGACAGAGCCTTGCGGGCATCGGCTGTGTTCTGGTGCGTTGTCGCCGCCGTCGGCATCTGGATCTTCGGCTACTACATCGCCGCCCTCTACGGCGTCGGCTTCGTCGGCGGGGATCTCGACCGCTGGAACCGGGTGCTGCCGAAGGGGCATGGCTATGTGCCGGGCGACGGACGCGGAAATGTCGCCCTCGGCATCCATCTGCTGATGGCCCTGGTCGTGACGTTGGGCGGCGTGGTGCAGCTGATCCCGGTGGTGCGCAGGCGGGTTCCGGCCCTGCACCGCTGGAACGGGAGATTGTTCATCACCGTCGCGCTGATCGCCGCCGCCACGGGGCTCTACATCGCCTTCTCGCGAGGCGCGGTCGCAGGCGATTTCATGACCGCCGGCAACGTCATCAACGCGGTCCTGATCCTGATCTTCGGGATCATGGCCTGGCGGCAGGCGCGGGCGCGACGGTTCGATTCGCATCAGCGCTGGGCCCTGCGGCTGTTCGTCGTGGTGTTGGCGGTCTGGTTCTACCGGGTCGGAATGATGCTGTGGTTCGCCGCCAACGGAGGTCCTGTCGGTCACAACGACAGTTTCACCGGCGCGTTCGACGTGTTCCTGGCCTTCGCCCACGTGCTTCTGCCGCTGGCTGTGCTGGAGCTTTTCCTGCTGGCCCGTGACCGGGGAGGGGCCATGATGAAGCTGTCGATGGCGGCGCTGCTCGGCCTGCTGACCCTGGCCATGGGCGCCGGCGTCGCCCTGGCGACGATGGCGATGTGGCTGCCGCGTCTGTAGCCGTCGCCTGAAGCCGAAAACCTCAACCCCGCCTTAACCATAGCCGATCAACCTGACGCCTCGTCCATCCTCCGAGTCGCATGTTCCAGCGCGTCCAGCCCATCCTGCCGACCGTCGCCCTCGTGGGGCTGATCGTCTATTTCGTGTTCCACGGCCTGACCGGGGAACGCGGGTTGCTGTTGTCGTCGCAGCGGCAGACTATTTTGAACGCACGTTCGCAGGAACTGGCCGACCTGCGTAAGCGCAGGGTGGACCTGGAGGCGCGGGCCCGGCTATTACGCGACAACAGCCTGTCTGCGGACCTTCTCGAGGAACGCGCGCGTTCACTACTGGGCTTCGCGGACCCGAAGGATTATGTGATCCGCACCAAGCCCTGAGCCGGTCGATTTTTATCGTCCGCTCGCAGTGAGAGGGACGAACAGGCCGCGTATGAGACGGTCCAAGGGAGAATTCGATGGCGCGGGCGCTTAAAGCGAAGGCCACGTCGGGGAAAGCCGGTGACACCGGTGTCAAATCCTCGAAAGAGCAGCTGCTCAAGTACTATCGCGACATGCTGCTGATCCGCCGGTTCGAGGAACGGGCCGGCCAGCTTTACGGCATGGGCCTGATCGGCGGCTTCTGCCACCTCTACATCGGCCAGGAAGCCATCGCCGTCGGCATGCAGTCGATCGCCGAGAAGGGCGACCAGATCATCACCGGCTACCGTGACCACGGCCATATGCTGGCCGCCGGCATGGATCCCCGCGAAGTCATGGCCGAGCTCACCGGCCGCATCGGCGGCTCCTCCAAGGGCAAGGGCGGTTCGATGCACATGTTCTCGACCGAAGCCGGCTTCTACGGCGGCCACGGCATCGTCGGGGCGCAGGTCAGCCTCGGCACCGGCCTGGCGCTCGCCGACAAGTACCGCGAGAACGGCAAGGTCAGCTTCACCTACTTCGGCGACGGCGCCGCCAACCAGGGCCAAGTCTACGAAAGCTTCAACATGGCCGAGCTCTGGGATCTGCCGGTGGTCTATGTGGTCGAGAACAACCAGTACGCCATGGGCACCTCGATCGAGCGCTCCTCGTCGGAGACCCGGCTGCACAAGCGCGGCGTCTCGTTCAACATCCCCGGCGAGGAAGTCGACGGCATGGATGTGGAGGCGGTCGCCGCCGCGGGGTTGAAGGCCGCCGAACACGCCCGGACCGGCAAAGGTCCCTACATCCTCGAGATGAAGACCTATCGCTATCGCGGCCACTCGATGAGCGACCCGGCCAAATACCGGACCAAGGAGGAGGTCGACGAGGTCAAGAAGACCCGCGACCCGATCGAGCACCTCAAGGAGAAGCTCGCCGCCGCCAAGGTCACCGAGGAAGAGCTGAAGGCGATCGACGCCGAGGTGAAGGCGATCGTCGCCGACGCCGCCGAGTTCGCCCGCACCAGCCCCGAACCCGATCCGTCCGAACTCTATACCGACGTGTACCTGGAGGCGTGAGGATGGCGGAAGTGGATGTTTCCGTCGGATCCCAGGGCACGGGCGGGCCTCCGAACTGGCTCTTCTTTTCGGGCGTCTACACGGCAATCCTGCTTGCGGGTATCGCGGTCGGGTTTGCCTTGATCGTCATGGCGGACATTGACCTGCCGGGCGTGTTGGGTCTGGCGATGTTCTATCTGGCAGTATCCATCGCCGGAAAACGCTATCGTGACGCCGCTAAGGGGCAGTGGAGCCGCCAAGACCGTCATCGTCTGGCGATGGTCTACAATGGCGCTTCGTTTTTCATCTCCGGGGTTGGCGCGGCGATCCTAGCGATCTTCGATCCCTCGATTCGTGACCTTGGGGGCATGTTGGGCGAAGCGTGGTTCGCCGTCTTCATGGTGGTCGTCCTGACCGTGCTCGTCTTTGTTCAATACGGCCTCGCCCGGTGGGCGTTGGCTCAGCTCAACAAGAACGCAGACCGCCGCGCGGCCAAAGCCGAGCAAACTGCTATCCTGGGTAAACAATGACTGAGATCCTGATGCCGGCCCTGTCTCCGACCATGGAGGAGGGCACGCTGGCCAAATGGCATGTGAAGGTCGGCGATGAGGTCAAGGCCGGCGACGTGATCGCCGAGATCGAGACCGACAAGGCGACCATGGAAGTCGAGGCTGTCGACGAGGGCGTGATCAGCGCCCTGCTGGTCGATGCCGGCGCCGAGGGCGTGAAGGTCAACACCCCGATCGCCCGCCTGGGCGAAGGTGAGGCCGAGGGCGCTTCGCCCGCTCCGGCGCCCGCCGCCGAAGCCAGGGCCGAGCCGCAAGCCGCCGGCGATCCCGAGAAGCAGGCGCCCGAATCCGCCAAGCCCCAGCCGGAGGGCGAGGGCCCCGCTCCGGTGACGCCGAAGGTCGCGCTCAAGGATCCCGAGATCCCCGAGGGCGCCAAGCTGGTCAAGATCACGGTCCGCGACGCCCTGCGCGACGCCATGGCCGAGGAGATGCGCCGCGACGGCGACGTCTTCCTGATGGGCGAGGAAGTCGCCCAGTACCAGGGCGCCTACAAGGTCAGCCGGGACCTGCTGCAGGAGTTCGGCGACAAGCGCGTCATCGACACCCCGATCACCGAGCATGGCTTCGCCGGCTTGGCGGTGGGCGCGGCGATGGCGGGGCTGAAGCCGATCGTCGAGTTCATGACCTGGAACTTCGGCATGCAGGCCATCGACCACATCATCAACTCGGCCGCCAAGACGCTCTACATGTCGGGCGGGCAGATCAAGTCGTCGATCGTGTTCCGCGGTCCCAACGGCGCGGCCGCCCGCGTCGGCGCCCAACACAGCCAGGACTACAGCGCCTGGTACGCCCAGATCCCGGGCCTGAAGGTCGTCGCGCCCTACGACGCGGCCGACGCCAAGGGCCTGCTCAAGGCCGCCATCCGCGACCCCAACCCCGTTGTCTTCCTCGAGCACGAGATGATGTACGGCGTCGAGTTCGACATCCCCGAGGTCGAGGACTGGACCGTGCCGATCGGCAAGGCCAAGGTCCGCCGGGAGGGTTCGCACGTCACCATCACCGCCCACAGCCGCATGGTCGGCCTGGCGCTGAAGGCGGCCGAGGAACTGGCCAAGGACGGCATCGAGGCCGAGGTCATCGACCTGCGCACCCTGCGGCCGCTCGACCACGAGACCATCCTCGACAGCGTCAAGAAGACCAACCGCCTGGTCAGCGCCGAGGAAGGCTGGGGCCCGATGGGCGTCGGCGCCGAGATCGTCGCCCGCATCGTCGAGCATGGCTTCGACTACCTCGATGCGCCGCCGCTGCGGGTGCATCAGGAAGACGTGCCGTTGCCCTACGCCGCCAACCTCGAAGTCCTGTCGCTGCCGTCGGTCGAGAAGATCGTCAAGGCCGCCAAGACCGTCGCCTACAAGTGATCCGGAGCGGGTGAGGGTGGTCCGTGCGACCGCCCTCGCTCCTCTTTCCAGGGAAGCCTGAATGTCTATCGAGATCCTGATGCCCGCGCTCTCTCCGACCATGGAAGAGGGCACACTCGCCAAATGGCACGTGAAGGTCGGCGACGAGGTCAAGGCCGGCGACGTGATCGCCGAGATCGAGACCGACAAGGCGACTATGGAGGTGGAGGCCGTCGACGAGGGCGTCATCGAGGCGCTGCTGGTTGACGCCGGGACCGAGGGCGTGAAGGTCAACGCCCTGATCGCCAAGCTGAAGGGGGAGGGCGACGCGCCCGCCGCCAAGGCTCCCGAAGCGCCCAAGGCTGAAGCCAAGGCCGAAGTTCCGAAGGCCGCCGAGCCCACGCCGGCGCCGACGCCCGCCGCGCCGGTTCAGGCCGCCGGCGAGACCGGCGCCACGACCAAGGCTCCGGCGCCCAAGGCTGACGGCGAGCGGGTGTTCGCCTCGCCGCTGGCCCGCCGCCTGGCCCAGGCCGCCAATCTCGACCTCAAGACCATCGCAGGTTCCGGCCCGCACGGTCGGGTGATCAAGGCCGACGTCGACGCCGCCCGCGGCAAGGCTCCGGCCGCTGCTCCGGCCCAGGCCGGCGCCGCTTCGGCGCCCGCCGCGGCCCGGCCGCACCAGACCCTCGAGCAGATGGGCATCGCGCCCGGCAGCTACGACCTGATCCCGCTGGACGGCATGCGCAAGACCATCGCCCGCCGGATGACCGACAGCTTCCGCGACGTGCCGCATTTCCCGCTGACCATCGACATCGAGATCGACAACCTTCTCGCCGCCCGCGCCAAGATCAACGCGGTGCTGGAGAAGGACGGGATCAAAGTCTCGGTCAACGACCTGGTGATGAAGGCCGTGGCCGTGGCGCTGAAGCGGGTTCCGGAGGCCAACGCCAGCTATTCGCCCGAAGGCATCGCCATGCACCACCATGCCGATATCGCCATGGCGGTGGCCATCGACGGCGGCCTGATCACCCCGATCATCCGCGCGGCCGAGACCAAGGGCCTCGCCCAGATCGCCACCGAGGCCAAGGACCTGGCCGCCCGCGCCCGCGACAAGAAACTGAAGCCCGAGGAATTCCAGGGCGGCACCTTCTCGGTCTCGAACATGGGCATGATGGGCATCAAGCAGTTTGCCTCGATCATCAACGAGCCGCAGGGCTGCATCATGAGCGTCGGCGCCGGCGAACAGCGTCCGGTCGTGAAGAACGGCGAACTGGCCGTGGCCACGGTGATGACCGTCACCCTGACCTGCGACCATCGCGTGGTGGACGGCGCCATCGGCGCGAAATTCCTGCAGGCTTTCAAGCCGCTGCTGGAAGATCCTCTGACGATGATCGTCTAGCGCCGCCGCCGACCCTGTACCTCCGCCCCGAGTTTTTGGGAGACTGACCTTGAGCGACTTCGACCTGATCGTCATCGGTTCGGGCCCCGGCGGCTACGTCGCCGCCATCCGCGCCAGCCAGCTGGGTCTGAAGACCGCCATCGTCGAGCGGGCCGAGCTGGGCGGCATCTGCCTGAACTGGGGCTGCATCCCGACCAAGGCCCTGCTCAAGAGCGGCGAGGTCTATGAGCAGCTGTCGCACCTGGACGGCTACGGCCTTTCGGTGACGGGGGCCAAGTTCGACTTCGGGAAGATCATCGAGCGCTCGCGCGGCGTCGCGGCGACGATGAACAAGGGCGTCACCTTCCTGATGAAGAAGCACAAGATCGAGGTCATCGCCGGCACGGCGAAGCTCGAGAAGGGCTCGCCCGCGCCCAAGGTGGTCGTGGCTCTAACCGCCGGCGGCTCGCGCACCGTGACCGCCAAGAACGTGATCCTGGCCACCGGCGCCCGCGCTCGCGAAATCCCGACCATCGGCGCGGTCAGCGACGGCGACCGCGTCTGGACCTACCGCGACGCCCTGGCGCCCAAGACCCAGCCCAAGACCCTGATCGTGATCGGCTCCGGCGCCATCGGCATCGAGTTCGCCAGCTTCTACCGGGCCCTGGGCTCGGAAGTGACCGTCATCGAGGCCGTCGATCGGGTCATGCCCGTCGAGGACGAGGAGGTCTCCAAGGCCGCCCAGAAGGCCTTCGAAAAGCGCGGCATCAAGTTCCGCCTCGGCGCCAAGGTCGGCAAGATCACCAAGAGCAAGACCGGCGTCAGCGTCGATCTGGAGGCCGGCGGAAAGGCCGAGACCCTGCAGGCCGAGGTCGCGATTGTCGCCGTCGGCATCGCCGCCAACACCGAGGGCCTCGGTCTCGAGACGCTCGGCGTGACGCTGGACCGTGGCCATGTCGCCACCGACAAGCACAGCGCCACCAACGTCCCCGGCCTCTACGCCATCGGCGATGTCGCCGGCGCGCCCTGGCTCGCGCACAAGGCCAGCCATGAGGGCGTCCACGCCGTCGAGCATATCGCCGGCCTCAAGCCCGCCAACCTCAACACTCCGATCCCGGGCTGCACCTACGCCAATCCGCAGGTCGCCTCGATCGGCCTCACCGAGGCCCAGGCCAAGGCTGCCGGCTACGACGTCAAGGCCGGCCGCTTCCCGTTCCGCGTCAACGGCAAGGCCGTCGCGGCGGGCGAACTGGAGGGCTTCGTGAAGACGGTGTTCGACGGCAAGACCGGCGCGCTGCTCGGCGCCCACATGATCGGCCACGAAGTCACCGAGATGATCCAGGGCTTTGGGGTGGCGATCACCCTGGAGGCCACCGAAGAGGACCTGATGGCCACGGTGTTCGCGCACCCGACCATGAGCGAGGCCATGCACGAGGCGGTGCTCGACAGCTTCGGCAAGGTCCTGCACCTCTAGCCGGATCTAGTCCTCGGAACGCCCCGAGCCCTCGCGATCGCGTTCGTATCGTCGCGTGAACGGGAACGGCGGCAACCAGGCCTCGCGGCGAATGGTCCAGTTCTCGTAGGTCGGCGTCAGCTGGCTGGGGGCGTCCAGCGATCCCAGGTACACCTCGACCTCGTCGCCGGTGCGCGCGAAGACCGACGAGCCACAACGGGGACAGAAGTGCCGCCCGAGGTAGTTGCGGGTCTCGCCTTCGATCGCCACGGCATCCTGAGGGAAGATCGCCGAGGCGTGGAACAGCGCCCCGTGATGCTTGCGGCAGTCCAGACAGTGGCAGACGCCGACCCGGTATGGGCGCCCCGAAGCGACAAAACGGACGTCGCCGCACAGTCAGCCGCCGGTGAACCGGTCCATGCCGCGTCTCCCCTTGATCTGCTCGTTGGAAGTCCCTCCCCGTAAAGGGGAGGGAGGTCTTTCAGGCTTAGTTCTTCTTGCGCAGGGCCACGTCGAGGCTCCAGGCCCCGCCGCCGGCAAAGACCAGGTAGAAGAAGATGAAGCAGAACAGATAGGCCGCCTCGCCGCCGTTCACCGACGGGTAGATGCCGCCCTTGGACACGTGGGCCATGAAGAAGGCCACGGCCATCATGCCTGACAGGATGAAGGCCACCGGGCGCGTAAACAGGCCCAGCACCAGCAGCGCGCCGCCGACGACCTCGAGCCAGGCGGCGACGAGCAGAAGCGGAATCAGGTCGCCTGGCCCCTCCGCCGGGAAGTTCCACAGCTTCTGAGTGCCGTGGCTTATGAAGGTCAGTGCGGCGGCGATACGCAGGATACTGAGCACACGCGGCGCCCAGACGCTCAGATTGGATTCCATCGGTAGCCTCCCCCCAAGAGTTTCGGGAATCTACGCCGCCCGCGTGTCCGTATCGGCCATACGCTGGATGGCGACGTAGTCGGTCTTGCCGGTGCCCAGCACGGGCACTTCGGCGATCTTGATGATCCTGCGCGGCACGGCCAGTTCGGGCGCGCCGATGGTCTGGGCGTGGGCGACCAGCGGCGCGACGTCGGCGTCGTGGCGGTCGGTGAACAGCACCAGCCGTTCGCCCTTCTTCTTGTCGGGCATGGCGATGACCGCGTGGCGGCCGTCCGGCCAGACAGCGACGGCCAGATCCTCGGCGGCGGTCAGGGAAACCATCTCGCCGCCGATCTTGGCGAAGCGCTTCACCCGGCCCTTGATGGTGATCCAGTTGTCGTGCTCGACGTCGAGCGTGACCACGTCGCCGGTGTCGTGCCAGCCCTCGAACAACGGCTCGATGCTGCCGTCCTCGTTCAGATAGCCGCTCATGACGTTAGCGCCGCGGATGAAGAAGCGGCCGCCGCCGGCGATGCCCTCGACCGGCTCGACCCGGGTCTCGATGCCCGGGAGCAGCCCGCCAACGGTGCCGCGACGGTTGTCGACCGGCTTGTTGACCGCCACGACCGGCGAGGCCTCGGTGGCGCCGTAGCCCTCCAGCACCGGGATCGGGCCGAAGCGTTCGGCGATCAGGTTGTGGGTCTCTTCCCGAACCTTTTCAGCGCCGCAAACGATGAACTTCAGGTCCGACAGGTCGCCGGGATCGGCAGCGCGCGCGTACTGGTTCACGAAGGTGTCGGTGGCCAGCAGGATCGAGGCCTTCGACTCACGGATCAGCGGCGGGATCTGTTTGGTGTGCAGCGGCGAGGGGTACTCGAACGCCTTCATCCCGGTCAGCAGCGGCAGCAGTACGCCGCCGGTCAGGCCGAAGCAGTGGAAAGTCGGCAGCGGGTTGAACATCACCCAGTCCGGGTCGAGGTCGATATGAGCCTCGATCTGGCGAACGTTGGTGACCAGGTTGGTGTGGCTCAGCACCACGCCGCGCGGCGCGCCGAAGCTGCCCGAGGTGAACAGGATCACGCCGGGATCGTCAGGCTTCAGCTCGGCGCGGAATTTGCGCGGGAACATCCCGGCGGTGGCCGCGAACAGCTTGTCGGCCACACCGATCTTGGAGCGGACATCTTCCAGATAGACGATCTTGGCGCCGCTCTCCTCGAGCGCGTCGACCACGTCGTGAAGCTTGCCCTGCTCGATGAAGCGATGGGCGGTCAGCACGGTCTTGAGGCTGGCCAGCTTCGCCGCCCCGCGCAGATTGCGCAGGCCGGCGGTGAAGTTGAGCATCGTCGGAATCCGCCCGAAGGCGTGAAGGCCGAAGAAGGTGACCACGACGCCGGACCCCGACGGCAGCAGCACCCCGACTCGCTCGCCCTTGGCCGTGAACCCAGCGATCTTGCGGCCGAGCGCGAAGCTGGCGCGGATCAGGTCGGTATAGGTGAGCGGATTGCGGTCCTGATCCTCAAGGATCGGCTTCTTGGCCCCGTATCGGTCGCGGGCGTCGAGCAGAGCGTCGAATAGCGGACGCTCGCCGGCCCGTGCATCGTAAGCACGCGGCATATTGGGTGGAACTCCCGGATGTTTCCCAACAATCTTGTTGGAGGGAGCCTATCGATCGCGATCACGAATGAAAAGATATGTCACAAACGGTGATCCGGGGCCGCTTGTTGCGTAGCGGCGCGGGCTGCGGCTCTGGTGAGCGCGAAAGTCTTCACCGCCGACAGCCATGCGTCTCTGACCGAGTCGCTCTCCAGATGCAGCGCATGACGGCCGCCACGAAACAGCATCGTCGTGCAGCGCGGCATGGCGCGGCAGTCGCGCTCGAGACTCGCGGCGTTGTGGTCACGATCGGCGATCAGGATCAGGGCGGGGGGAGTGATGGCGCCCAGCTTGCCCCGCACATCGGCGCCCGCCTCGCGGAAAGCGCTTTTCCAACCCAGGCTTTGACCGCCCATGCGCAGGTCCGGGTTGGCGACCTGCCAGGCCTTCTGCACCGCACCGCGCTGGTGATCGCCGGTCAGGGGCGAGCCGCCCTCACGCTTCCAGCCGTAGTCGAAGCCGGCGGGGATACGGCCCAGCCCGACCTTGGCGGGCCAATCGCGCCAGTCCGCCGCCGTCGGTTCGCCCAGGCTGGGCGCGGACAGGATCAGGCCGTCGACCGGCAGGCCCCTTTCCACCGCTGCGGCGCCCACGAGGCCCCCGACCGACTGCCCGAGGATCACCAGCGGCGTGTCGGGGGCGCCGGCGACGATCATCCGGGCTAGGGCCCGGGTAGCGGCGATGTCGTCGCCGAAGCTTGGCGCGTGGCCGAGGTCGCGGGGCGTTACATAGCGCTCCGAGCCGCCCTGGCCGGCGCGTTCGAGCACCCAGACGTTGAAGCCGTCGGCGTTCAGCTGCCGCGCGGTCTCGAACCAGGCCTCCGCCGATTCGCCATAGCCGCTGAGGATCAGGATCGAGGCCTTCGGCGCGATGGTCGTGCTCGACACGCCGTAGCGCTGCACGGGTGCCTCCCCGAGGCCGATCAGGCCCCAGGCCCAACCTTCGGGCGCCCAGAAGCGGGGGCCGAGCGCCGGCGGAATGCGGCTGTCGGTGAACGCGCCGCGCTCGTCCGCCCCGCCGCAGCCGGTCAGGATGAACAACAGGGCGGCAAGGACCAGGCGGCGACGCATCGCCGGAAGCATCGTGCACTTCGCCCGAACCTCGCAAGGGCGCGCGCGTGAAAGGCGACGGAAGCGGTCTTTCGCGGGACCGCCTTGCGTCCTTCGAGACGCCTCTTCGAGGCTCCTCAGGATGACTATTTTCCGTGTTCGTCATGGTGAGGAGCGAGCGTAGCGAGCGTCTCGAACCACGCAGGGCGCCGCAGCGCTTGATCTGGCGGCCTCAAAGGACGATCTAGGCCTCATGGCCACGGTGATCGACACCCTGAAGGCGCGCCCGCGCCACCCGGAAAAGCAGAACCGCCCCGAAACGCCGCTGTTGCGCAAGCCGGACTGGCTGCGCGTGCGCGCGCCCGGCTCGGCCGGCTACAACGAAACCCGCGACATCGTCCGCCAGCATGGGCTGACCACGGTCTGCGAAGAGGCGGCCTGTCCGAACATCGGCGAGTGCTGGACCCAGAAGCACGCGACCATGATGATCATGGGCGAAATCTGCACCCGGGCCTGCTCGTTCTGCAACGTCGCCACCGGCAAGCCGAACCCGCTCGACCCGACCGAGCCGATGCGCGTCGCCGAGGCCGTCGCGAAGATGGGCCTCAAGCATGTGGTCATCACCTCGGTGGATCGTGACGACCTCGCCGACGGCGGCGCCGAGCACTTCGCCCAGGTCGTCCGCGCCATCCAGGCGGCGGCCCCTGGGACGACGATCGAGATCCTGACCCCCGACTTCCTGCGCAAGGACGGCGCGGCCGAGATCGTCATCGACTCGGCCCCGGACGTGTTCAACCACAACCTCGAGACCGTGCCCCGGCTGTATCTCTCGATCCGTCCGGGCGCGCGCTACTACAATTCCCTGCGTCTGCTCGACAAGGTGAAGGAGCGTGACCCGCGTCGGTTCACCAAGTCCGGCCTGATGGTCGGCCTCGGCGAGACCAAGGAAGAGGTCATGCAGGTGATGGACGACATGCGGTCCGCCGGCGTCGATTTCCTCACCATCGGCCAGTACCTGCAGCCGACGCGTCGTCACGCCGCCGTCGATCGCTTCGTGACGCCGGAGGAGTTCGCCGCCTACGAGCAGATCGCCCGCGCCAAGGGCTTCCTGATGGTCTCTGCCAGCCCGCTGACCCGGTCCTCACACCACGCCGGCGAGGATTTCGCCCGGCTGCGGGCGGCGCGGGAAGCCAAAGAGGCAGCGGCCTAAGCCTTGCGGCACCGGCTCACCCGCATCCTGCCCTATACGCCCGATCAGCTGTTCCAGCTGGTCGGCGACGTTGAACGCTATCCCGAGTTCGTGCCCTGGATCACCGCCTTAAGGGTCTGGAACCGCCAGGACGAAGGCGGCGGCGTCACCACGCTCGACGCCGAAGCGGCGGTCGGCTTCTCGTTCCTGCGCGAGCGGTTCTCGACCCGGGTGCGGCGCGACGCGGCGGCCCGGACCATCGACGTCAGCCTGATCAGCGGCCCGTTCCGCAAGCTGCAGAACCGCTGGCGGTTCCTGCCGCACGAGCAGGGGACCTGCATCGAGTTCGAGATCGACTTCGAGTTCAAGCTGCGCTTCCTCGACCGCATCCTCGACGCCAACTTCGACCACGCCGTGCAGAAGCTGATCCAGTGCTTCGACGACCGGGCGAAGACGCTGTACGGGGCGGGTTAGGGCGCGGTGCGTCCTTCGAGACGCTCGCTTGAGGCTCGCTCCTCAGGATGACCAGCTTTTAGGGGGCGTCATGGTGAGGAGCGCGTAGCGCGTGTCGAACCACGCAAGGCCTCAGATCACGTCCCGCATCATCTGCAGCGCCACCGCCACCGCGGCCATCTGCACGTCCAGCCGCGTCTCGCCCTCGAACACCTCGTGCCGATGCCGGATGCCCGCGGTGCTGCGCGCGGTGGCCAGGTGAACGGTGCCGACCGGTTTCATCGGCGAGCCGCCGCCGGGGCCGGCCACACCGGTGATGGCGACGGCGATATGGGCGTGGGAGTGGTTGAGCGCCCCCTCGGCCATCATCCGCGCCACCGGCTCGGACACCTCGCCGAAATCGGCGATCAGGTCGCCGGGCACCCCCAGCATCTCCTGCTTGGCGCGGTTGGTGTAGGTCACGAAGCCGCGCTCGAAGACGTCCGACGCGCCCGGGATCGAGCAGATCGCCGCGGCGACCAGGCCGCCGGTGCAGCTCTCGGCGGTGACGACGCGCAGGTGTCGGGCCCGCACATCGTCGATGAGGAGCCGGGCCAGCATCTCGATCTCTAGCGGAAACATGGCGCGGTTCTCCGTGGGTAGTCTTCTGACAAGGAATGACCCCAACATTGGGAGCGACCTGCATTCAAGCCGATTCGAGTTTCCATGACCGAAACGACCGCCGACGTCAGCGCCGCTCCGACGACCAGGACGAAGACGCCGCCACTGTTCGTCATCGCCGTCTTCACCAGCGCCGCGCTGGTGTTCATGGTCCAGCCGATGGTGGCCAAGCTGGTCCTGCCGCAGCTCGGCGGGTCCCCGGCGGTCTGGAACACCAGCATGGCCTTCTTCCAGGCGGCGCTGCTGGTCGGCTACGGCTATGCCCACGTCCTGCAGAAGCTGGGCACGGTCCGGCGGCAGATCATCGTCCACATCATCGCCCTGGCCCTGGCCGGTCTGACCCTGCCGCTGCGGATCAGCGGCCTGCTCGGCGATCCGTCCTCGACGGCGCCGACGCTGTGGTTGCTGGGCGTGCTGACCCTGTCGATCGGCCTGCCGTTCGCGATCCTGTCGGCCACCGCGCCCCTGGTGCAGGCCTGGTATGCGCGGACCGTGCGCGGAGAGGGGGCGACCGAGCCCTACGCCCTCTACGCCGCCAGCAACCTGGGCAGCCTGCTGGCGCTGCTTGCCTATCCGATCCTCATGGAGCCACTGCTGACCTTGCAGGCCCAGCGCCTGACCTGGAGCGGCGGCTACCTCGCCTTCGTGCTGATCCTGGCCTCGCTGGCGCTGCTGGTCTGGAGGATCGCCTCAGCCCGCGCCGACGAGGCCGTCGAGACGGCAGCAGCGGTTACGGCCACGCCCGCGCCAACCTGGCGGCAGTGGCTGGTCTGGATCGCCTTGGCCGCCGTTCCGTCCAGCCTGATGCTGGGTGTCACGACGCACCTGGCCACCGACGTCGCCTCGGCGCCGTTCCTGTGGGTCGCGCCGCTGGCCCTGTACCTGATCACCTTCATTATCGCCTTCCAGACTCGTCCGCTGATCAGCCCCTATTGGGCGCTGCTGCTGCAGGCGGCGGCGCTGCCGGCCTGCCTGTTCCTGGCGCCGCTGCAGGGCAACGAGATGCCGTTGATCCTGCTGGTCAATCTGACCTGCTTCTTCTTCAGCGCCCTGGTCTGCCACCAGGCCCTGGTCGCGCGCAGGCCTGATCCCTCGCACCTGACCGAGTTCTACCTGTGCATGTCGATCGGCGGCGTGGTCGGCGGCTCGTTCAACGCCTTCGTGGCCCCGATGCTGTTCAACTGGGTGCTGGAGTACCCGCTGGTGCTGGTCCTGGCCGGCCTGGCGCGCCCGTGGCGCTGGGGGAAGCTGAGCTACTGGGAGACCGGCGTCCTGATCATGGGCGTGATCTGCGCCATCGCCGCGGCGGTGCTGACGGGCAAGATCGGCGACCTGATGACGTTCGACTCCATGTTCACGCTGAAGATCCTGCTGTGCGCGACCCTGATCGCCGCCTTCGTCCTGCGTGAGCGCGGACTGGCCTTCACGGCCATGCTCGCGGCGCTGGCGATCGGATCCCATGCCCTGGGCGACCGGGCCGAGGTGATCAGCACCGAGCGCAGCTTCTTCGGCGTCCTGCGCCAGACCCGCGCGACCGTCCCAGGTCTCGGCGGCGAGGTGCGGCTTCTGGCCCACGGCACGACCCTGCACGGCGCCCAGGCGGTCGATCCGCGCTACCGCTGCCGGCCATTGGTCTACTACGCTCCGGAGACGCCGATCGGGCAGGTGTTCAAGACGTCGGAGGCGATGAAGCCGGCGCTGCGCGTCGGCGCGGTGGGCCTGGGCACCGGTTCGGTCGCCGCCTACAGCCGACCGACCGACCATCTGACCTTCTTCGAGATCGACCCCCTGGTGATCGACATCGCCCATCGCACGGGCGACTTCACCTACACCACCGACTGCGCCAAGGGGCCGGTCGACTTCGTGCTCGGTGACGCCCGGCTGACGCTCGAGAAGCAGCCGGCGGCCTCGTTCGACATCCTGCTGATCGATGCCTTCTCGTCGGACGCGGTCCCGGCCCACCTGATGACGGTCGAGGCGGTGAAAGGCTACCTGACCAAGCTGAAACCGGACGGCGTGCTGGTGCTGCACCTTTCCAACCGCAATCTCGAACTGCGCAGTCCGGCGATGGCCGTGGCCAAGGCGGCGGGCGGCTATGCGCTGCTGCAACGCCACCGCGCGGCGGATACCTCGCCCCGGTACTGGGAGTCCGGCGAGGATGTGCTGATTATCGGCCGCTCCCCGGCGGCGCTGGCGGCCTTCGAGGCCGACGATCGCTGGCAGCGGGCCGATGCGCGCGGGACCAAGCCCTGGACCGACGACTACACCAACCTGGTCGGCGCTCTGGTCGCCCAGCTGAAGGAGCGCTTCGGCGACTAGGCCGGGGTCTCCACCGTCGCCAGAGCCTGGGCCGCGAGGCCTTCGCCACGACCGGTGAAGCCCATGCCCTCGGTCGTGGTCGCCTTGACGCTGACCCGGTCGAGGGGCAGGGCGAGAATCTCCGCCAGCCGCTCGCGCATGGCTTGGCGGTGCGGCTTGATCTTCGGCCGCTCGCAGATGAGCGTCACATCGACATTGAGGATACGGCCGCCCTTCGCCGCCACCAGCTCGGCGGCATGCTTCAGGAACAGGTCGGAAGCCGCGCCCTTCCACTTGGCGTCGGTCGGCGGGAAGTGGTCGCCGATGTCGCCCTCGCCGATGGCGCCGAGGATGGCGTCGGTCAGGGCGTGCAGGCCGGCGTCGGCGTCGCTATGGCCGATCAGGGTCTGGTCATGATCGATGCGCACGCCGCATAGCCACACCGCCTCGCCGGGTCCCCAGCGGTGGGCGTCGAAGCCCTGGCCGGTCCGGGTGATCCGGGCCGCGCCCGCCAGCCGCTCGGCCATGTCGAAATCCTCGGGGAAGGTGAGCTTCATCAGCAGGGGATCGCCGGGCGCGATGGCGACGCGGCCGCCGTCGGCCTCGACCACCTGCGCGTCGTCGGTCGGCTCGGCGCCTGTCCATGCCGAGTAGGCGGCCAGCAGCCGGTCGCGGCGGAAGGCCTGGGGCGTCTGGGCGCGCCAGAGGCCATCGCGCGGAGTCGTGATCAGGCCGCCGTCGCCGGCGCGCTTGAGGGTGTCGGCGACGGGCAGGGCGGGGATGGCCCCGTCCGCGCCGTCCAGCGCCTTGAGCAGGTCGCGAACGTGGCTGGCAGTGACGAAAGGCCGGGCGGCGTCGTGGACCAGCACCGGCTCGGCCGGATCGCCTTCGATGGCGCGCAGCCCGTTCTGAACGGACTGCGCCCGGGTCGCGCCGCCGTGCACGGCGCGCCAGCCGGAGAGACCTGAAAGCGCCTCGGCGGCCAACGCTTCACCGTCCGGGCTGACCACCACGACCAGTTCGCGCGCGCCCGCGGCCAGCAGGGCTTCCACCGACCAGCGCAGCGCCGGTTTGCCCGCGACGAAGCGCCACTGTTTGGCGAGGCCGGGCCCGGCCCGGGTGCCTCCGCCGGCGGCGACGATGACGACCGAAAAACTCATGCTGGCTGTTTAGTGGCCGCCTCGCGTATCTCCAACCTTTACTGCGCTGCACAATCTGCCTAAAAAGGCGGCGATCGGGGTGATTACATAATGAGCAAAAAGCTCGCAGTAGGGGATGTCGAAGTGCCGGGGCGCGTGTGGATCGCGCCCATGACCGGCATTTCCGACCTCCCGTTTCGCAAGGCCGCGTCGAAGCTCGGCGCCGCCTATGCCGCCACGGAGATGGTCGCCTGCGCCGAGTTCGCGCGGGGCCGGCCCGACGTGGTGCGCCGCGCGGCAGTGGGCGAGGGCTTGCCGCTGATGGTGGTGCAGCTTGTCGGCCGTGATCCCAAATGGGTCGCGGAGGGCGCGCGGCTGTCGGCCGAGGCCGGCGCCCATATCATCGACCTCAACTTCGGCTGCCCGGCACGGGAAGTGACCGGCGTGCAGTCCGGCTCCGCCCTGATGCGCGATCTTGACCTGGCCGAGCGGCTCGTCGCCGCCGCCGTCGAGGCCGTGGATGTGCCGGTGACCGTGAAGATGCGCCTGGGCTGGGACGACGCCACCCGCAACGCGCCCGAGTTCGCCCGCCGCGCCGAGGCCGTCGGGGCGAGGGCCCTGACCGTGCATGGCCGCACCCGCTGCCAATTCTACAAGGGCGCGGCCGATTGGGCCGCCGTCCGTGCGGTCAAGGAAGCCGTCTCGGTCCCCGTGATCGTCAACGGCGACATCGTCGACGGCGCCACCGCCGCCCGCGCGCTGGAACTGTCCGGCGCCGACGGCGTCATGGTCGGCCGCGGCAACGTCGGCCGGCCCTGGATCGCCCGCGCCATCGAGGCCGAACTGGCTGGTCTGGACGACGTCGAGCCGCCGATGGCCGAGCGTTTGGAGATCGCCCTGAACCACTTCCGCGACAGCATCGCCTTCTATGGCGAGAAGCTGGGCCTGCGCATGTTCCGCAAGCATCTGTCCGCCTACATCGACGCCGCGCCGTATCCGGAAGCCCCGGAAGAGCGCCGCGCGGCCCGCGCCCGCTTGTGCAGTATCGACGCCCCCGCCGATGTCGAGGCGGCGCTGATCGCCCTCTGGGGCCCGGCGCCCGAAAGGCTGGCGGCATGACCGGCCGATTGCATCCGCTCAACGGCCCGCAGGCCATCGACCTCAAGGCGCTGGCCTTCGACGCCAGTCCCGAGCCGGCCTTGCTGATCGCCGGCGACGGCGCGCTCGCGGCCGCCAACGAGGCCGCCGAGGCTTTGTTCGGTCAGGGCCTGGGCCTGCTGGCCCGTGGTCGGGTCCAGGGCGCGCTGCCGCCCGGCTCGCCGCTGCTGGCGCTGATGGTCCGGGCGCTGGACGAGGGCGTCCGCGTTCGCGAACACGCCGTCGAGATCGCCTTGTTCGGCCACCCCGCCTTCGAAGCCGACTGCGCCGCCACCCCCCTGGGCGACGACGCGGTGCTGCTGACCCTGCACCTGCGGGGCGGTGGTCTGGGCGCGGAGCGCGGCAGCGATCCAGCCGGCCTGCGCTCGGTGGTCGGGCTCGGTCGGATGCTGGCCCACGAGATCAAGAACCCGCTCGCCGGCATCCGCGGCGCCGCCCAGCTGCTGAAGACCGGCGCGGCCGCCGAAGACCAGCCCCTGGCCCAGCTGATCGTCGACGAGACCGAGCGCATCCGCCGCCTCGTCGACCGTATGGAAGCCTTCTCGGACGACGCGCCGCCCGAACGAGAGCCGGTCAACATCCACAGAGTGCTGGACCGGGTCCGGGCGCTGGTCGCCAACGGCGTCGCCGACGGCCTGGGCCTCACCGAACGCTACGACCCCTCGCTGCCGCCCACCTGGGGCGACGAGGACCAGCTGATCCAGATCTTCCTGAACCTGGTCAAGAACGCCGCCGAAGCCGCCCACGCGCGTAACGACGGCCGCGGCGAGATCACCGTCTCCACCGCCTGGCGTCCAGGCGTTCGGGTGCGCGGCGGGGACGGCCGGGTGCTCAACGGCGCGCCGCTGGAGGTCAAGATCCAGGACAACGGCCCGGGCGTGCCCCAGGCCATGCGTGACCACCTGTTCCAGCCGTTCGTGACCTCCAAGACCTACGGCGCCGGCCTGGGCCTCGCCCTCTGCGCCAAGCTGGTCGCCGGACACGGCGGCCTGATCGACTTCGAATCCGAGCCGGGGCGGACCGTGTTCCGCGTCCTGCTGCCAGTAGCGACAACAGAAAGCGCCGAATGAACGCCGCCGCCAACGCGTCCAAGAAGATCCTCATCGCCGACGACGACAGCTCGATCCGGTTGGTCCTGAGCCAGGCGTTCACCCGTCTGGGCTATCAGGTCCGGGCCACGGGCAACGCCGCCACCCTGCTGAAGTGGGTGCAGGAAGGCGAGGGCGACCTGATCCTCACCGACGTGATGATGCCGGACGAGAACGTGTTCAACGTCCTGCCGCGCATTCGCAAGGACCGGCCCAAGCTGCCGATCATCGTGATGAGCGCCCAGAACACCCTGCTGACGGCGGTCAACGCCGCCGACGCCGGGGCGTTCGAATACGTCTCCAAGCCCTTCGACCTCGACGACGTCACCGCCGCCGCCCGCCGGGCCCTGTCGCGGCCCGTGGACGGCGAGGCGGCCAAGGCCCAGGCCCGGGCCATGAAGGACGAGCGCCTGCCCCTGATCGGCCGCTCGGCGGCGATGCAGGAGGTTTACCGCACGGTCGCCCGTCTGGTCGGCGCAGACCTCACGGTGCTGATCCTCGGCGAAAGCGGCACCGGCAAGGAGCTGGTCGCCCGTGCGCTGCACGACCTCGGCCGCCGTCGTGACGGCAAGTTCGTGGTCATCAACCTGGCCGCGGTCCCCCGCGAGCGGGTCGAGACCGAGCTGTTCGGGCGCGGGGAGGGGGATCTTGGCAAGCTGGTCGAGGCCGACGGCGGCACCCTGTTCCTGGACGAGATCGGCGACATGCCGCTGGACGCTCAAAGCCGGCTGTTGCGGGTCATCGACGGCGCCGAGCCGACCATCAACCCCAAGACCAGCCGTCCGCCCAACATCCGCATCATCGCCGCGACCAACCGCGACCTTCGAGGCCTGATCCAGCAGGGGCTGTTCCGCGAGGACCTGTTCTTCCGCCTCAACGTCGCGCCGGTGCGCCTGCCGCCGCTGCGCGACCGCGTCGAGGACATCCCGGATCTGGCCCGTTCATTCCTGCTGCGCGCCGCCCGCGAGGGGCTGCCGTCGAAGACCATCGACCAGTCGGCGCTCGAGCGGATGAAGACCCACGAGTGGCCGGGCAACGTCCGTGAGCTCGAGAACCTGGTCCGCCGGGTCTGCGCCCTCTATGGCGAGGAGGTGATCACCGCCCGTATCGTCGAGCGCGAGCTGCAGGACCACACCCCGAGCGTCGGCGATACCGGCCCGCTGACCCTGTCGCAGCTGGTCGAGCGCCATCTGGCCAGCCACTTCGCCGATCAGCCCGACGGCGTGCCCTCCGCCGGCCTCTATGACCGGGTGCTGGAGGAGGTCGAGCGACCGCTGATCCAGCTGACCCTGGCGGCGACGCGCGGCAACCAGGTTCGGGCCGCGGAAATCCTCGGCCTCAACCGCAACACCCTGCGCAAGAAGATCCAGGACCTCGGCGTCGAGATGGTGCGCGGCAAGCGCTGACACTGTTCCGCCACATCGGTGTTGCATCACGGCCGCAGTTCGACCTAGGCTTCGCCGTATGAGTTCTGCCGCGTCAGACGCCGCGCCGACCGGGGATGCGCCCCGCGCCCGGTGGCGGCGGATCGTCGAGTCCCGCTACCTGCTGGGCGGCGGCTACGCCGTGGCGACGCTGCTGACCATCACCGGCGCGCTGCTGGCCTCGCGTCCGCCCGCTGTCGGCCCGATCGGCCCTGCGGTGCAGGGCATGCTGATTGTCCTCGGACTCAACCTGATCCTGATCGGTGGCCTCGCGGCGCTGGTGGGCCTGCGAGTCTGGCGGCTGCTGCGCAATCGTGACTCGGACGCCGGCGCGCGGCTGCACCTGCGTTTCATGGCCCTGTTCGGCCTCGCCGCCGTGGCCCCGGCGATCATCGTCGCCATTTTCTTCGGCGGCTTCGTGCTGTCGGGCGTCGAAGCCTGGTTCAGCCAGAAGGTCCGCACCGTCGTAGAAAACTCGGCCACCGTCGCCCGCACCTATGTCGAGGAACAGACCCGCTATCTCGGCGACAACATGATGCTGGTCTCCGGCGAGTTGAACCAGGCGTCCACGGCGCTGGCGTCGACGCCCGTCGCCTATAGCCACTACCTCGCCCAGCTGTCGCAGGGCTCGTTCGCTGCGGCCTACATCCTCGACCGCGACGGCCGGGTGCTGGCCCGCAGCGAGGAGCGCAACGCCCCCGCCTTCCTCGCCCCGCCGCCGGCCAGCTTCAAGGCCGCCGACGAGGGCGACATTTCGGCTCAACCGTTCGAGTCGAGCGACTCGCTGCGCGGCCTGTACCGGCTGAAGGCCTATCCGGACGCCTATCTCTATGTGGTCCGCCCGGTCAGCAGCGGCATCCTCAGCCAGCTACGCGACGCCGAGACCTCGCTGGTCGCCTACCGCGACGCCGCCGACAACCGCGCCCGCATCCAACTGGCCTTTCTGCTGACCTACGTCGAGACGGCGCTGCTGCTGCTGGTCGGCGCGGCCTGGCTGGCGATCCTGGCCGGCAATTCGATCGCTGCGCCGGTGGCCCGGCTGGTCCAGGCCGCCGACCGCATCGCCAAGGGCGACCTCAACGCCCGGGTCGAGACCGGCGACCAGCCCGAAGAGATGGCGGTATTATCTCGCGCCTTCAACAGCATGACCAACGATCTTCAGGTCCAGCAGGTGGCCCTCAAGACCGCCAGCCTCGATGCCGAGTCGCGCCGCCAGTTCATCGAGACGGTGTTGTCCGGCGTCAGCGCCGGAGTCGTCGGCCTCGACGCGTCGGGCCGGGTTTCCGCCTGCAACCGTCAGGCGGCGGTGCTGCTGGGTGTCGAGCCGGGCGAGCTCAACGGCCTGGCCCTCGGCGACATCGCTCCGGAACTGTCGCCGGTCGCCGGCCGCGCCATCGAAATCCGCGCCGAGGTCGAGGAAGAGGTAGATGTGATCCGCGGTTCCGACACTCGCCGCCTGCGCGTGCGGGCCAGCGGCGCGGCGTCCGACGGCGTGGTCCTGACCTTCGACGACATCACCCGGCTGATCACCGCCCAGCGGAACGCCGCCTGGAAGGACGTCGCCCGGCGCATCGCCCATGAGATCAAGAACCCGCTGACCCCGATCCAGCTCTCCGCCGAACGCCTCAAGCGCAAGTACCGGAAGGAGATTGTCTCGGATCCGGAGATCTTCGACCGCTGCACCGACACCATCATCCGTCAGGTCGGCGACATCGGCCGGATGGTCGACGAGTTCTCGTCCTTCGCCCGCATGCCCGCGCCGCGCTTTGGCGAGCATGACCCGGCCGAACTGCTGCGCCAGGCGGTGTTCGCCCAGCGCGTCGCCAGCCCGGAGATCGTGGTCGAGATGCCCGAGCCCGGCGAGGGGCTGAAGCTGGTCTGTGACGACCGCATGGTCGGCCAGGCGCTGGCCAACATTCTCAAGAACGCCGCCGAGGCCGTCTCGGCGCGCGATCTGCCGGCCGGCGAGGGCCGTATCCACGCCGCGCTGCGGGACGATCCCGCGGCGCTGGTCTTCGAGATCGAGGACAACGGCGTGGGCCTGCCCAAGCGCGACCGCGACCGGCTCACCGAGCCCTATGTGACGACCCGCGAGAAGGGCACCGGCCTTGGCCTCGCGATCGTCAAACGGATCCTGGAAGACCACGGTGGCGAGTTGGCGTTGGGGGACGCCACGACCCTCTCCGGGGCCCGCGTCACTCTGAATTTCCCAACCGCGCGTCGGACGGCCGCGCCTGAACTGAAGGAGGCTGCGCATGGCGGCTGACATTCTGGTCGTCGACGACGAAGCCGACATTCGAGAACTGGTGTCCGGCATCCTCGCCGACGAGGGCTATGCCGTGCGTGTCGCGGCGGACTCGGAGCAGGCGCTCGCCGCCATCCGGGCGCGCAAGCCGGCGTTGATCGTCCTCGACATCTGGATGCAGGGCGGCGGCATGGACGGGCTCGAGCTGCTCGACCTGGTCAAGACCCTCGACGCGGATCTGCCGATCATCATGATCAGCGGCCACGGCAACATCGAGACCGCCGTCAGCGCCATCAAGCGCGGCGCCTACGAGTTCCTGGAGAAGCCGTTCAAGTCCGACCGGCTGCTACTGGTCGTCGAACGGGCCATCGAACAGGCCAGCCTCAAGCGCGAAAACCGCCGCCTGCGGGCCCAGACCCTGACACCCGACGGACTGATCGGGAAGTCGGCGGCCAGCCAGCAGCTACGCCAGCTGATCACCAAGGTGGCGCCCGCCAACAGCCGCATCCTGATCGCCGGCCCCGCCGGCTCGGGCAAGGAGCTGGTCGCGCGCCTGATCCACGGCGGCAGCGGCCGGGCCAAGAGCGAGTTCGTCGCCCTCAGCGCCGCCGGCATGGCGCCCGAGCGCATGGACTTCGAACTGTTCGGCGAGGAAGGCGAGGGCGGTCGCCCGCGCAAGATCGGCGTCTTCGAACGCGCTCATGGCGGCACCCTCTACCTCGACGAGGTGGCGGACATGCCGCGCGAGACCCAGAGCCGCATCCTGCGGGTGCTGGTCGAGCAGCGCTTCCGCCGTGTCGGCGGCGACCAGGACGTCCAGGTCGACGTGCGGGTGATCTCGTCCAGCAGCCGCGACCTGCGCGAGGAGATCGCCGCCGGTCGCTTCCGCGAGGACCTGTTCCACCGCCTCAACGTGGTGCCGATCCGGGTGCCCGGCCTGGCCGAGCGTCGTGACGACGTGCCCGAGCTGATCGCCTACTTCATCGACCGCATCGCCGAGGCCACCGGCCTGCCGCGTCGTCGCCTGGGCGAGGATGCGCTGGCGACGCTGCAGGTGCACGACTGGCCGGGCAACGTCCGCCAGCTGCGCAACAACATCGAGCGGATGATGATCCTGGCCTCGGGTGACCCGAACGAGTCGATCAGCGCCGCCATGCTGCCGTCGGAAGCGCCGAACGACACCGAGTCCGGTTCGATCGGCACCGAGAAGATCATCGCCCTGCCGCTCCGCGAAGCCCGCGAGATGTTCGAGCGCGAGTATCTCAACGCCCAGATTCTGCGCTTCGGCGGCAATATCTCCCGCACGGCCGCTTTCATCGGTATGGAGCGGTCTGCGCTGCACCGGAAGCTCAAGTCCCTGGGTCTGACCGGCGCGCGCATCGGCGAGGAGGTCGAGGACTGATGTCGCGTTGGGCTTACGTGAACGGCCGCTTCGTGCGGCACGTGGATGCGGCGGTGCATATCGAGGACCGCGGCTACCAGCTCGCCGACGGCGTCTATGAGGTCTGGGCTGTGTTCGGCGGCAAGCTGGCCGACTCACTGGGTCACTTCGAGCGCCTCGAGCGCAGCCTCGGCGAACTGCGCATCGCCCAGCCGATGAGCCGCAAGGCGCTGGAGCTGGTGCTGCGCGAAGCCATCCGCCGCAACCGGGTCCGCGATGGCCTCGTCTATCTGCAGGTTACGCGCGGCGTCGCCCGCCGCGACCACGCCTTCCCCGATCCGCAGCCGGAACCCGCGGTGGTCATCACCGCCAAGTCCGTCGATCGCCGCGTCGCGGAAGCCAAGGCGGCCAAGGGCGTCGGCGTCATCACCCTGCCGGAGAACCGCTGGGGCCGCTGCGACATCAAGACGATCGGTCTGCTGCCCAACGCCATGGCCAAACAGGCGGCCAAGGAACAGGGCTGCGCCGAGGCCTGGTTCGTCGATCCCGAGGGCCTGGTTACCGAGGGCGCTTCGTCCAACGCCTGGATCGTCGATGCGGAGGGTGTCCTGCGCACCCGCGATACGACGGCCAACATCCTGCGCGGCGTGACCCGCAAGAGCGTGATGGCCCTCCTGGCTGAGGAGAACATCCGCTTCGAGGAGCGGGCTTTCACGCCCGAGGAAGCCCGCAACGCCCGCGAGGCCTTCATCACCGGCGCCGGGGCCCTGGTCTTGCCGGTGGTCAGCCTCGACGGCGACAAGATCGGGAGCGGCGTTCCTGGCCCGGTGGCGACACGGCTTCGGGCTCTCTACATACAGAACGCTCAAGCCTCGATCAGTTGACCATGCCGACAACCAATCCGGTTGCGGTCGGCCACGGTCTGGGCCAAGCATAATCACCTTGCGTGTGTGGAGGGCGTATTGCCTTCCGGCCAAGAAGAAGAGGGGAATCCCCGTGACCGACAAAAAACAGAACCTGCAGGACACCTTCCTCAACAGCGTCCGCAAATCGAAAACGCCGCTGACCATCTTCCTCGTGAACGGCGTAAAGCTCCAAGGCGTCGTGAGCTGGTTCGACAACTTCTGCGTCCTGCTGCGACGCGATGGTCAGTCCCAGCTCGTCTACAAGCATGCGATCTCCACGATCATGCCCGCCCAGCCGGTGCAACTGTACGAGCCCGGCCCAGATCAAGACGATTGATTGACCCAACTCATCGACCATAGCGTCCCCGTCCAGAGGGCGCTGGTTCTCCATCCCGTAAGGTCTAACCAGGCCAACACGCGCGATCCTCAGGCCCGGCTCGAGGAAGCGGTGGGACTGTCGCTGGCGCTCGACCTCGAAGTGGTCGAGTCCAGGATCGTCCCGCTGCGCGAACGCACGCCCGCGACCCTGTTCGGCAAGGGCAAGGTCGAGGAACTGCGCCTGCTCTGCGAGGCCGAGGAGGTCGACGTCGTCGTCATCGACGACGCCCTGACCCCCGTGCAGCAGCGCAACCTGGAGAAGGCCTGGAACGTCAAGGTCGTCGACCGCACCGGCGTCATCCTGGAGATCTTCGGGCGTCGCGCCCGCACCAAGGAAGGCACGCTGCAGGTTGAGTTGGCCCGGCTGGAGTACGAACGCTCCCGCCTGGTCCGGACCTGGACCCACCTGGAGCGTCAGCGCGGCGGCACCGGCAATACCGGCGGCCCGGGCGAGACCCAGATCGAGCTCGACCGACGCCAGATCGCCGACCGCATCATTCTGATGAAGCGGCAGCTGACCGACGTGCGCCGCACCCGGTCCCTGCACCGCTCGGCGCGCAAGAAGGTCCCGTATCCCACGATCGCGCTGGTCGGTTACACCAACGCCGGCAAGTCGACGCTGTTCAACCGCCTGACCGCGGCCGACGTGATGGCCGAGGACATGCTGTTCGCGACCCTCGACCCGACCCTGCGTACGGTGAAGCTGCCGGGCGGTCGTCCGGCGATCCTGTCCGATACCGTCGGCTTCATCTCCGACCTGCCGCACGAACTGGTGGACGCCTTCCGCGCCACCCTCGAGGAAGTGCAGGAAGCCGATGTGGTCCTGCACGTCCGCGATATCGCCAACCCGGACACCGAGTCCCAGAAGCGCGATGTCGAGACGGTGCTGAGGGAGCTGAAGGTCACCCGCGAGGAAGACCGCCGCATCATCGAGGTCTGGAACAAGGCCGACATGCTCTCCGCCGACGACCGCGACGACGCCGAGGGCGCCGCACGCCGCTCCGGCGCGGCTCTGGTCTCGGCAGTCACCGGCGAGGGCTGCGAAGCGCTGCTACGTCGTCTGGCCGAACTGGTCGACGTGACGCCGGAGATCGACATCATCCTCTCCAACCAGAACGGCGAGGCCCTGGCCTGGCTGTACCGGCATGGGCGGGTGATGGGCCGGCATGACAGCCCCGAGGGCGACCTGCATCTGCGGGTCCGCCTCGACGGTCAGGCGCTCGGCCGGTTCGAGCGGCTGTTCCCCGACGCGGCGGTCACCGAGGCGGCGGAGTAGTGCGGCTCGCGGTCGGCGCTATGCTGGCCGTTATGGCGCTCATCACTCCGACCTCCGCCCCGGCGCGCGACCCGCTCAGCTTCAGCGACCTGCTGGCGCGACCACGCGCGCAGGCCGATGCCAGGATCGCCTACGGCGCCGACCCCCTGCAGTTCGGCGAGCTGTGGCTGCCAAAGGGGGAGGGGCCGGTCCCTGTCGTGGTGCTGATCCATGGCGGATGCTGGCAGGCCGACCTGCCGGGCACGGAGCTGATGGACTATCTGGCCGCAGATCTGCGCGATCGCGGCTACGCGGTCTGGAACATCGAGTATCGCCGCATCGGCCACGCTGGCGGCGCATGGCCCGGCACCTTCAAGGACGCAGCCGCTGGCATCGACCATCTGCGCACCTTGGCGGGGCCACACAGGCTGGATCTGAGCCGCGTCGTCCTCGTCGGCCATTCCGCCGGCGGCCATCTTGCGACCTGGGCCGCGGCTCGGTCCGGTCTGCCGAAGTACAGCCCGCTGTGGTCGGCAAAGCCGTTGCCCGTGAAGGGCGTGGTCAGCCTCGCCGGGATCAACGACCTGGAAGCCTTCCGCGCCACCGGACCCGACCGCTGCGGCGGCCCTCAGACCATTGACGACCTGGTCTCCGCCCGGATTCGCGCCATCAAGGATCCGTATCTCGACACCTCGCCCGCGCGGTTGCCGGCTCCGGAGGCGGAAGTGATCGTGATCTCCGGTGCGCTCGATCCCATCGTGCCGCCGAGCTTTGGCCCGCCGTTTGCTGCTCGCTGGAATGCGAAGGCGATCGAGATCGTCGGCGCTGGCCACTTCGAGTTGATCGACCCGACCAGTGAGGCTTGGAAAACCCGGATCTCGCCCCTCGTCGGTCGATTGGTCGAATAGCGACTTGTGGCGGTTCGTTGCCCGGCTGACGTTCGAGCGAACTGGGCGACGGGGCGAGCATGGCATATCGGGCGACAATCTCGGCGTTCGCGGGCGCCTGTGGGCTGACCTGCGTCTTCCCCGCCGCCGCCCAGATATTCTCGCCGCCCGAACCCGTCGCTGAAGACGTTGGCGAGCTCCAATGGATCAGCAAGCCGGACATCATGCAGGTGTCCGTGATCGCCATGGAGAACAACGCCTACAGGACGGCTGATGTCGTTCTCGAATGCACGATGCGCCGAGGCTGGGCGAAAAGTTGTGTGGTCATTGAAGAAACGCCGCCCGGCCGCAACTTCAAGCGTGTCGCCATCGAGGTCATCAAGCTCTATCACGCGGCCAGCAAGGACAGCATGGGGCTGCCGATCGAGGGACGTGTCGTGCGTTTTCCGATCCGGTTCACAGAGCGGCGCTAGGGTTCGTCGCCTCTAGCCGAGCGCCTCCCAGGTCGCCATGGCCAGGCCGAAGGCCCGCATGTCGCCCGTGGTCGTACCCGCCATCTTGTTCATCGCGTAGGCGATGGTGGTGTGGGCATCCATGTCGATGATCACCAGCGAGCCGCCGTAGCCGCCCCAGAAAATGGTGTTGGGGTTGGGGAAGGGCACCGCCCCGCCGGCAAGGCCAAAGCCCATGCCGTAGCGAACCGGAATGCCGAGCACGAGGTCCTTGCCCTCGATCTGGAGCTCCAGCGCCTTGCGGCAACCGGCCTCGGACAGGAACCGTTTTCCTTTCGCCACGCCGCCGTTGGCGAGAATGGTGTGGATCTCGGCCACCGAGCGGGCATTGCCAGTGCCGCCGGCCGCCGGGATCTCGGCGCCGCGCCAGGCCCGGGTCCGGGTGTCCGCCACGTTCACCGGCGGGTTGTTGGTCTTGTACTTGTCGGCGCCCTCGCCGATCGAGGCGTCGGCCGGCGGCGGCGGGATCAGGTCGGCGACACGGTGATCCTCCGAAGCCGGCAGGCCGATGTGGAAGTCGGCGCCCAGCGGCTCGGCGATCTCCTCGCGGAAGATCGTGCCGATGGTCTTGCCGGTAGCGCGGCGGATGACCTCGCCGACCAGATAGCCCTGGCTCATGGCGTGATAACCCGGCGCGCTGCCCGGTTCCCAGAACGGCTTCTGCGCGGCCAGCAGGGCCACCGCCTTGTCCCAGTCGTAGAGGGTCTCGCCCGGCGCCGGCAGGTCCCAGCCCGACAGGCCGGCCGAGTGGCTCATCAGCTGGCTGACCTTGATGTCGCCTTTGCCCTCGGCCGCGAACTCCGGCCAGTACTTCGCCACCGGGGCGTCGAAGTCGAGCTCGCCGCGGTCGGCGACCAACAGGGCAGTCAGGGCGGTCATGGTCTTGGTGGTCGAGTAGACGTTGACGATGGTGTCACGGGCCCACGGCCGCGTCTTGGCCTCGTCCGCGAAGCCGCCCCAGAGGTCGACCACCGTCTCGCCCTCGAGCGTGGCGCAAAACGACGCGCCGATGTCCTGGCCGCTGGCGAGGTTGCCGGCGAAAACGTCGCGAACGCCGGCGAATTTGTCTTTCGTGAAGCCCTGAACTGAACCGTCGGCCATGGCCGTTTCCCCCGTTTTCTTTGAGCCTAACAGGAGAAATCCGGCCGGGTCACTAGTTACCCAGCGGAACGCTCGATCGCTTTCGCCGCGTCCCAGAGGGCGTCCATCTCGGCGAGATCGGACTGGTCGGGGGTGCGGCCGTCCTTGGCGAGCTCCGCCTCGATGTGCCCGAAGCGGCGCACGAACTTGGCGTTGGTGGCGCGCAGGGCGTCCTCGGGCTCGATGTCCAGCTCGCGGGCGAGGTTGGCGATCACGAACAGCACGTCGCCCAGTTCGCCGCGCAGCTTGTCCTTGTCGCCCTTGGCCACCTCGACCTTCAGCTCGGCGATTTCCTCGTCGAGCTTGTCCAGCACCTCGGCGGCGCTGGGCCAGACGAAGCCGACCCGGGCGGCGCGCTTGGACAGCTTCACGGCGCGGGTGAGGGCGGGCAGGCCGACGGGCACGTCGTCCAGCACCCCGTGCTTGGCCTTCGCGGCGCGCTCCTGCTGCTTGATCACCTCCCAGGCGACGGTCTGCTCGCCGGATGTGCGCACCTCTTCGTCGCCGAACACGTGCGGATGGCGACGGACCATCTTGTCGGAGATGGCGTTGGCCACGTCGCCAAGGTCGAAGGCACCCTGCTCCTGCGCCATCCTCGAGTGGAAGACCACTTGCAGCAGCAGGTCGCCCAGCTCCTCCTTGAGATCCTTCAGGTCGCCCCGCTCGATGGCGTCGGCGACCTCGTAGGCCTCCTCGACCGTGTAGGGCGCGATCGTCGCGAAGGTCTGCTCCAGATCCCAGGCGCAGCCGCCGTCGGGATCGCGCAGCTTCGCCATGATCTCGACCAGACGGAAGATCGGATGATCGCTACGGGACGGTGGGGTTGGCGACATTCGGTTGCAGCCCTGCGACATCCTCGGGGACGGGGGGAGGGACCACGCCGTCCTTCTCGCCGAGCTGGCGCAGAATCTCGGCGTGCTTCTCCTCGGTCAGGGGATAGCCGATCATGACCAACGCCGCCACGATGCCGAGGATGCCCGGCGCGAAGGCGTAGAAGGCCTGCAGCCCGATCATGCCCAGCTCGGTGCTGGCCGAGGGGTTTTCGGCGCTGAAGCCCATCCCGGCCAGGATGATCATGCTGCCGACCGCCAGGGCGCCGCCGATCTTCACGGTGCCGGTGAGGATCGCATAGAGCAGGCCGGTGCGGTCGGAACCGCTCTCCAGCCGCTCCTGGTCGCCGTAGTCCGCAAGCATGGCCCGCAGCAGGAACGGCGCGGCGGAGTAAGGCAGACCGGCGAGGATCAGGAACGGAATGGCCAGCATGAAGTCGCCTGCCGGCAGGGTGACCACGGCAAACTGCACCACCGCATAGAACACACTGGCGACGATCAGCGTCTTGGCCTTGCCCCAGCGCTTGGCGAGGCGGGTCCAGACGAAGCCGCCGACGATCGCGGCGAAGAAGTAGACCAGCAGCAGGCCCGCCGATTCCGTGCGGTCGAAGTCCTTCACTCGCATGAAGTAGAAGAAGAACAGCGTCCCCGCGATCCCGGGCGCCAGGCCCATCAGCAGGTCGACGACCAGCAGCCGCACCACGGTCGGCCGCGACAGCAGCTTGAAATAGTCGGCCAGGGTCGCCTTGGTCGCGGTCGCGCTCTGGACGATGCGCGGCTCGTCCACTCGCCAGAAGGCCAGCGCGGCCATCGCCGGCAGCAACAGCACGATGAACAGGCCCTGGGCCTTGACCCCGCCTTCGCCGCCCAGCTGCAGGATGCCCAGCACGACCGGCAGGGTGAGCACGAGAATCATCCCGACCACGTTGCCGCTCTGCCAAAAGGCGTAAATTCGCGATCGCTGGTGGTAGTCCTGGCTCAGGGTGGCCGCCCAGGCCGTGTGCGACAGCACGCAGATCGAGTAGCCGGCGTAGACCACCACCAGCCAGAACCACAGATAGCCGAGACCCACGCCTTTCTCGGCCATGAACAGCATCCAGGTCGCGACCATGATCAGCGGCACGCCAAGGGCCAGCCAGGGTTTGAACCGTCCCCATTTCCAGTCGGTCCGATCGAGGATCGTGCCGAAGATCGGGTCGAAGATGATGTCCAGCACGCGCACGAGCAGGAAGGCCAGTCCGACCATCGCGCCGCTCAGGCCGAGCACTTCGGAATAGTAGTTGGGGAGTGTGATGACCAGCGGCAGGCCGAAGGCGGCGAGCGGCAGGCAAGGGGCGGCAAACGCCGCGAGCGTCAAATTGGAACGTCGGCCCGCGGCCATGTCGCCTCACTCAATCGGGTCGGCGATTTATTATCGCCGTTCACGGGATCAGACCCCGTGAACGGCGATGGAGCAAGCTAAAGCTGGCGTTGGCCGGCGATCAGCGGCTGGCCAGGCTTTCACCCTTGGCGAGCTTGCGGGCGAAGCGGTCGAAGCTGGTCTCCGCGTCGCTCCAGGTGCCGGTGGCGACGCTGTTGCGGAAGTCGCTTTCGTACCACCGGTAGCTGATCGGGGTGGTTCGCCCGTCGGCCGTGGTCAGGGTCCCGGTGATCTCGGCGCCGCCGACGCCGCGGCTCTCGAAGGAGAGGCCGGGGGTGTTTGACAGCTGCGCCATGGTCGGACGGTTGGGGCGGGCGTCCTCGATGACGAGGTCCAGCCGGCCGCCGGTCTCGACCAGCCCGCCGTCCTTGCTCAGCTCACGCTGGACGGCGCGGACCAGTTCGCCGGTCAGGACGTGGAATTCCTTCTCGCCGTAGTCCTTGGCCTTCTTTTCGAGCTTGGGCCCGATCACGACGTTGATGTCGGCGATGCCGCCGGGCGGCGAGGCGTGTGCCGAAACCGCGATGGACGCGGCCAGCAGGGTGGTGGTCAGAAAAGCAGGCAGACGCATACGCGTGTCTCCGCGAACGATACTCATAGTCCCTCGACCACGAAGATAGTGACGCTCGGCCCCTTCGTCACCTGTCATCCGTCGCAGACGGAGAGGGGGCTTTGCTGACCCGGGGGCGCCCGCCTAGCATTCGCCAAAACAGAAACGGGAGCGATGCGATGAGCGATCTGGTGCTGCGCGAGGATGTCGACGGGGCGGCGATCCTGACACTTAACCGGTCGGACAAGCTGAACTCGCTGAACGTGCCGGTGTTCGAGGCGCTGGAGGCCCATGTCGCCGCGATCGAGGCTGCGCCGGGCGATGTCGCCGTCGTAGTGTTGCGTGGCGCCGGACGCTGCTTCTCGGCCGGCCACGACCTTGGCGACATAGCAACGGGAGAGAAGCTTCCGCGCGCCAACTATCAGTCGCATATCATTGAAAGGCTGGCCAATCTGCCGCTTCCGATAATCTCGGCCGTGCATGGTCACTGCTACACCGGCGCGTTGGAGCTGGCCCTGGCGGGGGACATCATCCTGGCCGCCGAGAGCGCCAAGTTCGCCGATACTCACGCCCGCTGGGCGCTGACTCCGGTCTGGGGGCTCAGCCAGCGACTGCCGCGGCGGGTCGGGACCTACAAGGCCCGCGAGATGATGTTCACGTGCCGGACCTATTCGGGGCGCGAGGCCGAGGCCATCGGCTTGGCCAACACCTGCGTCGCCGACGACGACTTCGAAGCCGCCATCGGCGCGCTGGTCGCCGAGATCGCCGCCAACTCGCCGTTCAGCCACGCGGCCAACAAGCGACTGCTGCTGCAGACGGACGGGCTGCCGGTCGGCGCCGGCCTGGCGTACGAGATCTACAACGGCGAAGGCGTCGGCCCGGACATGCAGGGCCGCATCTCGGCGTTCGCGGCGCGGTCGAAGAAAGGGTAGGGGCCTCAAGCCCCTTCCAGCAGAACCTCCGCGATCTGGATCGCATTGAGCGCCGCGCCCTTGCGCAGATTGTCGCCGGAAACGAACAGCGCCAGCCCGTGCGTCACCGTGGGGTCGTGGCGGATGCGGCCGACGAGGACCGGATCCTGGCCGGTAGCCGCCAGTGGGTTGGGGCAGTCGGAAAGCACCACGCCCGGGGCATCGGCCAGCAGCGCCAGCGCGTCTGCCGCCGACAGCGGCCGCTCGAACTCGGCGTTGATCGACAGCGAGTGCCCCGTGAACACCGGCACGCGCACGCAGGTGCCGGACACCGGCAGGTCCGGAAGACCGAGGATCTTGCGGCTCTCGTCGCGAAGTTTGGTCTCTTCCTCGGTGTAGCCGTCATCGCCGACCACGTAGTTCACCGGAACGACGTTGTAGGCCAGCGGTGCGGCCCATTTCTCGATAGGCGGGAAGGGCGCGGCGTTACCGTTGCGGGCGAGGGCGGCCACCTCGGTTCCGGCCGCCCGGACCTGGTCCTCGAGAACGCGAATACCCGCGACGCCGGCGCCGGAGGCGGCCTGATAGGTGCTCACCACCAGGCGTTTGAGCCCCGCCGCCGCGTGCAGCGGCTTCAGCGCCGGCATCGCGACCATGGTCGTGCAGTTGGGATTGGCGACGATGCCCAGCGGCATGTCGCGCAGGGCTTCCGGATTGACCTCCGCTACCACCAGCGGGACTTGAGCGTCGCCACGCCAGGCCGAGGAGTTGTCGATAACGATGGCCCCGGCCGCCGCGATCTTGGGGGCGAGGGCGCGCGACGTCGATCCGCCGGCGGAGAGGAAAACGACATCGAGGCCGGCGTAGTCGGCCGTGCCGGCATCCTCGACGACGACCTCGCCGTCGGCCCAGGGCAGCGTCGATCCCGCCGAGCGTTCCGACGCGAACAGCCGCAACGCCGCGACGGGAAAGCCGCGCTCAGCCAGCAGCTCGCGCATCATCGTACCGACGAGACCAGTGGCGCCAACGATGCCGACACGGGGGTTTTGGGGAAGAGAAGTGGGAGTGTTCATGACGTGCGTCTCCTTGGAGGATGGACGCGCGGGGCTATGTCTTGATGGCGGCCCCGCGCTTGGCGGGGCGGCTGTCGGGGCTCGCGGTCTAGACCGTGCACGCACCCGAAAACGCCCCGCTGGTGCGGGTCGGTTTGCGGGTAATCGGCTTGGCGGTCGCGAAAGACATCGAGGGCGATGTAGCGGCAAGATCGGATCGATGCAATCCGACGCCATCGATCAGATGGTAGGCTCGTACATATTGCGCCTAAGGAATATTATCAGAAATATAGAGGTGACTCGGTGACTCTTTGGCGCTCTTCAGAGCTCGGCCTACGCATCTGGCGCACAGGTGCCCGCTGCAGCAGATCATGGACGCCCCGAGACCAAGCCTAAAGCGCACTCTCGATCGTCATTCCGTCGTAAGCCGGCTCGACGCCAGCCGGAAGTTTCGCCCGCAAGGCGTTGTAATCCATATCGATATGCATGTTGGTCAAAATCGTTCGGCGCGGTTTTATCCGAGCGATCCATTCCAGGGTCTGATCAAGATGCGCATGGGTCGGATGTGGCGTGTGGCGCAGCGCATCGACGATCCACAGGTCGAGGTCCGCCAACGCCTCGTAAGCCTCTTCCGGCAGCCCGTTGACGTCCGGCGAATAGGCCACGCCTCCGAAGCGATAGCCGACGCAGCGGATGGCGCCATGTTCCTGATCGAAGCTATTGACCGGGATGGCGCCTGACGGCCCGTCGATTTTGAAAGCCTGGCCGTAAGCCGGCAGATCTAGCGCCTCGAGGATTGCCGGATAACCGCCTGAACTCGTGAAGATATAGCCGAACTTCTCGGTCAGGCTGGCGCGGGTGACGGCGTCCATCCAGGCCGGGATCCGGCCGCGCTGATTGAGGAAGAAAGCCCGGACGTCATCGATGCCGTGGGTCTGGTCGGCGTGATCGTGGCTGAAGAGCACGCCATCCAGCCGCTGAACCCTGGCGGCGATCACCTGCTCGCGAAAGTCCGGCGAGGTATCGACCAGAACCGTGGTTTCCGGCCCCTCCCCCTTGCGACGAACGAGCAGGGAGCAGCGCGTGCGCCGGTTCTTCGGCTCGGCCGGATCGCAGTCGCCCCAGTTGCCGTCCGCCCGCGGCACGCCGCCTGACGAGCCGCAGCCGAGGATGGTGATCTCAAGCAAGCCGCTCACGGCCTCGGTATCCGGTCGAACAGCGCGAAGAAGGCGTCCTCTGTGCGCTGCTCGGCCTCGTCGCGCGACCAACCCCGGATTTCGGCCAGCTTGTCGAGCACATGCGGCAGATAGGCCGGCTCATTGCGGCGACCGCGCATGGGCACGGGGGCCAGATAGGGGCAGTCGGTCTCGACGATGATCCGGTCGCCCGGCATCTGCGCGATGATGTCCCGCACATCCTGGGCCGCCTTGAAGGTGGCGATGCCCGACACCGAGAACCAGGCCCCCAGCGCCGCGGCCCGACGGGCCAGCTCCGGGCCGCTGGTGTAGCAGTGCATGATCAGCTTGAAGGCGCCGGCCGCGTGTTCCTCTTCGAGGATCTCACCCATGACCTCGTCGGCCTCGCGGGTGTGGACCACCAGCGGCAGGCCCGTCTCGCGGGCGGCGATGCAGTGCTGGCGAAATACCGCCGCCTGGACGTCGCGCGGGCTGAGGTCGTAGTGGAAGTCGAGGCCGCATTCGCCGATCCCGACCACCTTCGGCCGCTCGGCCAGCCGGATGAGGTCAGCCGCCTCAAGTCCCGGATTTTCCTTGGCTTCGTGCGGGTGCGTGCCGACCGTCGCCCAGATGTCGTCGTGGTCGAGCGCCAGCTGATATGTGGCGTCGAAGGTCGAGACCTTGTCGCTGATGTTGACCATAAGCGCGACGCCGGCTTCGCGGGCGCGGACGATGACGGCGTCCATGTCCTCGGCGAACTGCGGTGCGTGCAGGTTGACGTGGCTGTCTATGAGCATGGGGTCAGGCCGCCCTCGCCGCCGAGCGCAGCTCGCGCATGGCGGTCCAGAAGGCGTCTGCGCGGTCCAGATTCAGGCCTTCGGTCTGGTCGGGCAGCTGCATCAGCCGCTCCCAGGCCTGCGCCCAGCGATCGAGGCCCTCCCCCTCCCCGGTCATGGCCTGGTTGGTGGCCATGATGCGGATCTGGTCGGCGATGCGTTCGACCAGCAGGTTGAACCGCCCCTGCCCTTCCGGTCCGCGGAAACGATCGGCCAGGGCCAGCAGGGCGCCGTCGTCCAAGCGCGGCAGGTTGCGCAGGATCTCGTGGGCCTCGTCGTCGGCGGCCAGCGCATCGGACGCCGCCAGCCGCAGGGCGAGGCCCGGCGCGCCGCCGGCCATCCTGGCCAGCCGCAGGGACTGGTCGGACGATAGGCCGGTGCGGGTCTCGACGAACTCGGCGGTGATCGCCTCGCCGGGCGCGGTAAAGGCCAGACGACGGCAGCGCGAGCGGATCGTCGGCAGCAGCCGCCCTGGCGCATGGCTGACCAGCAGCAGCACCCCGCGCGGCGGCGGCTCCTCGAGGGTCTTGAGGATGGCGTTGGCGGCGTTGACGTTGAGGTCGTCGGCGGCGTCGACGATGGCCACCCGATAAGGCGCGGTCGCCGGGGTCTGCGAGAAGAACGCCGACAGCTGCCGCGCCTCGTCGACCGGGATCACCTTGCGCGGCTTGCCGTCCTCGCTGAAGCGCTCGAGCACCAGCAGATCAGGGTGCGAGCGCACGGCGATCTGGCGGACCACCGGGTCGGTCATCCGCGCGCCGAGCAGGCCGTGGTTCGGATCGGGCGCGGCGCCGAGCAGCCGGCGGGCGGCACGGAAGGCGAAGGTCGCCTTGCCGACGCCCTCGGGCCCGGTCAGCAGCCAGGCGTGGTGCAGGCGGCCGCGCTCCAGGGCGTCAAGGAAGGCCGCCTCCTGTGCTTGCGCGCCTTCCAGGGCGAAGGCGTCGCGCGGATGCGGAGGATCGGGAAAGTCGGCCATGTCAGCCTCCCACCCGGGGCTCGACGGCGGTCCAGACGGCCGCTTCCACCGCCTCGATCGTCGCTGTGGCGTCGATGATCGTGCAGCGCTCAGCCTCCGACCGGGCGATGGCGAGATAGGCGGCGCGCAGACGCTCGTGGAAGGCCGCGCCCTTGGCTTCAAACCGCTCTTCGCCGCCATTTCGGGACAGCGCGCGGCGCAGTCCCTCGTCCACCGGCAGGTCGAAGATCAGGGTCAGGTCTGGCCGTGTGTCGCCGACCACGGCCGTTTCCAACTGCGCGATGACGGCCGGGTCGACCTCGCCGCCGGCGCCCTGATAGGCGCGGGTGGAGTCGGCGAAACGGTCGCAGAGCACCACCTGTCCGCGCTCCAGCGCCGGGGCGATCACGCGCTCGATATGGTCGCGGCGCGAGGCGTTCATCAGCAGCGCTTCGGTGAGAGGCGACCAGCGGTCGGTCTCGCCGTTCAGCAGCAGGGCGCGGATCTCCTCGGCGCCCGCCGAGCCGCCCGGCTCACGGGTCAGCACCACGTCGCGACCGGCCGCGCGCAGGCGTTCGGCCAGACGCTTGATCTGCGTGGATTTGCCGGCGCCCTCGCCGCCCTCGAAGGTGATGAAGATGCCTTGGGTCACGCTCCCGTCTTCGACTGGAACGGCTCTCCTGTCCAGAACGGGCGGTGAGTTATCGACCGCTTTCAGCGACCCTGCGGCCGGTCTCGGGCGCAGGGCCCAGATAGCGCACCCGCACCCGGGCCACGCCCTTGCGGTAGATGCCCAGTTTCTCGGCCGCGCCCTTGGAGAGATCGATGATCCGCCCGTCCACGAACGGACCACGGTCGTTGACCCGGACCTTGATCTTCCGGCCGCTGTCGAGGTCCGTCACCTCGACCAGGCTCGGCAGCGGCAGCGTCTTGTGGGCGGCGGTGACGCGGTCCATGTCGAAGACCTCGCCGTTGGCGGTGTTACGGTTGTGGAACTGCTCTCCGTACCAGCTGGCGACGCCCTTCTCGTCATAATCCGGGTCGTGCTTGGGCGTGTACCAGCGTCCGCGCACCTGGTACGGCCGCATGGTCGCCGGAACCCGGCCGCTGGCCGACGCCGGAGGGCGCGAGGAGACTGATGGGCCCTTGCTGGTGGCGTAGCGCGGCGTCGCGCAGGCGGTCACCGCCGCGCAGGCTAGGATCAACACCAGCACCTTCAGCGCCGTCATCCGATGTGAGGCCGGCATTCCGCCCCTCCTTGTTCCGACACGCCAGTGTACGGACAAGGGTTTTCGACGTGGTTAAGGCGCCGGAAAGCCTGTCAGGCCGCCAGCCGCCGTTCCCGACGCCACTGCGCCGGGGTCTCGCCGACGATCCTGTTGAACAGCCGTGTCAGATGCGGCTGGTCCGAAAGGCCCACCGCCACCGACACTTCGCTGAGCGGCATGTCGGTCGCCAGCATCAGCGCCTGCGCACGCTCCACCCGCCGGTGGATCAGATAAGCGTGTGGCGGCAGGCCGAAGCTGCGCTTGAAGGCGGAAGCGAAGTAGCGCGACGACAGCCGCGCCAGGGCGGTCAGGTCGCTGATGCTGATCCGGCGCTCCAAATTGCCCTCGATGTAGTCCGCGACCTTGCGCACCTGCCAGCGAGACAGGCCGCGCTCGGTCTCTAGGCGGAACAGGTTCGTGGACGAAGGCTGGGCGGAAGGCGCGGTCGCGGTCTGCATGGCGTCACCTCGATGTCGATGACTTCGGTGTACGGCCGCCCGCACTCCGGGTTCAGCTATACCAAGGTTTGCTCACCCCCTGCCTTGGGATGGGGCGTCTAGCCGTCAAGCTCGGGGTAGTGGCGGAAGATGCCTTGCTCGTTGAACGGCAGGCGGCGGTCGCTTTCGAGATAGGCCCTCAGGGTGGGCAGCTCTGATACCCTCACAGCCAGCGCCGCCAGCTGCGGAGCCTCCTTCAGCGCCGCCTTGGTCGCCTTGGGGAAGGCGTAGAGCAGGCCGGTCACCGCCTGGAAGGCCGACAGGTCGGCATAGGTGACCGCATCGCCGACCAGCCAGTCGTGGCCGGCCGGGTTGCGGGTCAGGATCGTCTCCAGCCAGCCGAGGAACTTGGGGATACGTTTTTTGCGAAACTCCTTGGCCCTGCGCTTGGCCTCGGTCTTCTGGTCCTCGTAGTAGTCGCCCAGCCCGACCGGGTGATGGCTGTCATGGGCCTCGGCGACGAGGTCGGAGAGGGTCAGCTGGATCTGGTGCGTCCACAGCGCGCCGGCCTCGTCCTTGGGCGCTAGGCCATGGCGGGCGCCGAGATACTGCAGGATCGCCGAGGTCTGGCCGACGACCAGATCACCATCGCGCAGGTAGGGCGGCGCGAACGGCGGGTGCGGGTTGTCCTTGCCCATCAGCGCTTCGACCGACTTGACGCCCGTCTCGCGGGCCACATCGACATAGGCGGCGCCGGCATATTCGAGCGCCAGCCGTACGAACTCCCCTCGCCCCGGGATCATCGGCCAGTAGTAGAGTTCATAGGGCATGGGAGGTCTCCGGACCGTGTTGGCCAGGAGACTACAACGGCCGGGCGTCGGAAACGTATCGAACTCCCGGACGGCGAGACATTCGTCGCCGCCCGGGAGCCCGGTCAGGTACAGGAACGAACCTGACCGCCGGAAGCCGGAAGGTCGCTAGAACACGACCCTGAAGCTTCCGGTGATCGCGTGATCCTGGCCGTCGGAGCCGAGAACGCCGTCATAGGCCACGCCGAACGCGATGCCGGGCGAGACCTGCCAGCGCGCCTCGACATTGGCCAGGAAGGCGTCGCTGGACTGCGCGGCGCCGAGGACGGTGAAGGAGTCGCCGCCCTCGAAGGCGTGCACGCCGACCGGGTCGAGGTCTCCGGAGACGTGGCGCCAGCCGGCCGATCCGCGCAGGGTCAGCGGGCCGCTGAGCTGGCTGGTCTCGAAACGCAGGCCGAGGCTGGAGATCGCGGTCTGCTCGCTGGCCGCATCGCCGGACAGCGCGGCCGGCCCGCCGGCCTCGGTGAAGGCGTCGCTCTCGACCTTCAGGGCTGTCAGGTTGACGAACGGCTCGATGTGCCCCTTGCCCAGCGGCATGCGGTAGCCGGCCTCGACGAAGCCTTGCAGCACCGCGCCGTCATACTTTGCGGTGGTGACGGCGCTGAAGCCCTGGAAGGCGATGCGGCGGCGGGTGTCGACGCTGGTGGCCGCGTAGCCAACCCCGCCGCGCAGGCCGAAGGCTCCGAACCGCGCGCCGGCATAGGCAAGCGCGTGAAGGCTTTCGACCGTCCCCTCGCTGTTACGATCAGCGACGTCGAGGTCGCTCTCCAGCCAGCCGCCGGCGACGCCGACGGTGACGCGCTCGCCGAGGAGGGCGTCCGCCCCGACCAGGAAGCCGCGGGTTTCGCGTTCCAGCTCGGCGGCGTTGGAGTCGCCGTCGTTGCGACCGCTGGAGCCGAACGCGCGCCCCCAGCCTGACCGCTCAGGCTCGTCATCGCCGAGGCGGTCGAGCACGGTGGTGCGCGGCAGGCGGGCGTCCTCGACCACGGCAGTGCGAGCCGCCGGGTGAATCTCGCCGGACAGCAGGTCGAAGGCTTCCTGGGCCGAGGCGTCGTCTGGCAGCAGCAGCAGCGCGTCCTTCACTGCGTTGCCGTCCGGCAGGCTGTCGGCGCCCTCGGCGGTCGCTTCCTGGTTCGGGGTCAGCGCGGCCTCGGCCAGAGCCTTCAGCTGCACGAACTCCACGAAGGCGGTGGTGGCCGTGTAGCCATCGCGAAGACCGGCGAAATTGGTCAGCAGCTCGTCGTCGAAGTCGAACTCGCCGGTCACGCCGCCGGTCGCGTCGACCACCACGTACTGGCTGCCCAGGATGAGCGGCTGGGTGGTGTTGATGGTCAGTTGGCTGCCCGGCTCGATGTCCACCGCGCCTGCCGTGCGGACGACGTCCGAGAGGCCTGCACCGCCGATGTCCACCGCAAGCAGCGCGGTGTCTTCGAACGATGCGCCGCCCGTGATCTGGAGCACGTCGCCGGCGCCGCCGTCCGTCATCCGGAGCAGGCCGCGATTGATGAAGGCTTCCAGTCCCGTCCAGGTGGTCGTCTCCGTGACACCGGACGCGGAGCCGGCGTGGATGACGCCGTTGAGCCGATTGAACACGACATCGTCGCCGCCGGCGAAGGTGCTGGCCCCGCCCGCCGCCATCCAGATCCCTTCGTTGCGGAACAGGCTGCCGACGCCGTCGATCGACAGTTCGCCGATCACCAGGTTCCAGTTATCGACGGTGACGCCCGCGCCGCTGGCGGTGATCGCCCGGTCGCTCGCGAGGCCGGAGCTGTTGCGGACCGTACCCTCGTTGACGATGACGACGCTGTTCGTATCGGAGATGGCCCCGATCCCCTGGTCGCCGCCCTGCACGACGCCGCGGGCGGTAATCTCGACGGGCCCGAGGCCGAAGCTGACCGCGGAAACGCCGCTGACGCCGCCCGAGACGTTGTTCGCATCGATGAAGACGTTGAAGCTGCCGGCGCCGGCGAAGGCGCTGATGCCGACCTCATTGGTCCCGACCACGGTCCCGGTCGAGATGATGCGGGTGAAGCCATCGCCGTCGTTGATCGCCATGATGCCGGCGCCGTCGCTGAACACGTCGACGGCGCCGACCAGCACGTTGGCGCCGGCGGCGCCGAGCTCGGCGAGGATCCCGAAGTCGTCGCCCGACACCGGCCCGGTGGCGGTGACGTAGACGCCGCCCAGGCCTTCGCTGGTCGCCCAGATGCCCCGGTCGCCGCCCGCGACGGCGGCGGCCTCGATCTCGATCTCCGTCGTGCCAAAGCCGTTCGTGACCTCGATGCCGCTGCCGAACCTGGCGGAGATGTCGCCCGTGGCCTGCACCAGGACGCCGCCGCTCCCCAGATTCTCGACGATGATGCCGTCCCCGTCCGCCTGGACGTCGACGGCCTCGATGACGACGCCCTCCGAGCCGGTGCCGGTCTGGACAGAGATGCCGTCCCAGGAACCGCCGACGACCGCGCCGGTCGACCGGATCGAGGTGAAGCCGGAGCCGAAGTTGATGACGTCGATGCCGGTCAGGCCGCCGGTCACGTCGCCGACCTCGATCGTCATGTCGGTGGTGAAGGAACCAGCCTCCGCCAGGATGCCCTGCGATCCCGCCACGACCGGGCCCGTGGCGCCGACGAAGGTCGAGCCGAGACCGTCGTGGATCGTTCTGATGCCCACGTAGCCACCGGAAACGCTGGCCGCCTGGACCGAGATGTCCGTCGTCGTGGATCCGCTCTCGATATAGATGCCAGTGCCGCTGCTCGCGCCGACCACGCCGGTGGCGGTCACGGAAACGCCCGCCGAGCCTTCGTGCTCGATGACGATGCCGCCGGCGTCGCCGATGGCGTCAACGGCTTCGACGGTCACAGATTGCGAGCTGGTTCCGGTCGCGATGTCGATGGCTCTGTCGGCTCCGGCGACCATGCCGCTCGACCGCACGGTGGTGTCGCCGGTCCCATAGTTGGCGATCTCGATACCGTAGGTCTCGCCGTTTACGTCAGCAGCATCGACCTCGATGTCCGTGGTGTTGACGCCGCCAGTGACGGTGATGCCCGCCTGGCTGAGGCCGGTCACAGTCCCGGTGGCCACAAGCCGCGTGGAGTCCGTGCCCTGGTTGTTGATCTCGATGCCCCAGGCGCCGCCCGTGACGTTCCCGACCTGGATGTCGTAATCGTCGCCAGCGGCGCCGCCGTCGATGTAGATACCCGAACCGGTCAGGCCGGTGATGTCGCCGTTGGCGACGAGGGCAAGGGAGCCGTTGCCGTCAAAGTCCATCCAGATGCCGGGCTCGGTTCCGTAAACCTCGCCGACCGTGAGGCTGACGTCGCCTGATCCAAAGTCGGTGGCGACATAGACCCCGGAACCGGAGCTGTTGAAGATCGAGCCCGACCAAACCGCGGTAAGGTCACCGCCGCCTTCGTTCTCAAGGTGCAGTCCGCTGTTGCCGTCGGAAACAATGGCGCCGTCGGAGAACACCACAATAGAGCCGGCGTCGAGGCCGGAGCCGCCAGTGCTGTGGAACCGCACACCCGCGCCAGTCAGCGCCGAGGTCTGCAAGTCGACGTAGGTGATCTGGCCGGCGCCGGTCATCGACAGCGCGAGGCCGCCGCCGTTGGCTGTTGTGTCGACCATGAAGCCGGCCGTGGTGGAAGCGCTGACATCGTCGCCGACGATCACCTGACCGACCTGGAGGTCGCCCGAGCAGCTGTATTCGCCGGGAACGCCTTCGACGCACTGAGCGACGGCCGGAGTGGCCAGGGCGGCGAGGCCCATCGAGCCGGCCAGCAGCGCCAGACCGGACACGGTCCGGCGCAGGGCGCGTGAGCGGGATTTGGCGGGAGGTCGCTGGGTCGGAGGCGCGGTGCGCGGAGCCATGGGGAGTTTCCTGTTCCTGTTTTGCGCGTCTCACCGCCCTCCCCTCGCGCCGCTGGATGGCGTGCTGGGGCTGTAAGCGAGACGCGCCGCTTCCCTAGGTCGGGGGCGTTGTCAGGATCAGGTGCAGTGGCCGTCGCCGAGCGGCGCCGCGAAATGCAACGATTGTTGCACTCGGTCAGCGGGCGCCCGAAAGTCCTGCACCTGTGGAGGCAGGCGTAAATGTCGGACGGCTTTGGGGATCGACTCACGGTGGCGTTGAAGGCGCTGTCCATGAGCCGCGGACGGCTCGCCGCCGAACTGGGCGTGGACAAGTCGCTGGTCGGCCGTTGGGCCTCCGGCGCGGTGACGCCTTCAGCCCACAACCTCGAGAAGCTGACCCACTTTCTGGCGCACAGGCGCCCGGGGCTGACCTTGTTGGACTGGGAGCGCGATCCAGCCGAGTTCGCGGGCTTGTTCGGCGTGGAGCTCGCCGCCGGCTCGTGGACGGGACAGACGCGCCTGGACCTGCCCGCCGAGACCCTGGACGCAGCGCGCGCCTCCACCGACCAGCGCGGCGAGGCCTACGAAGGGTTCTGGAAGGCGACGCACCCGGCGGTGATCGCGCCTGGACGCTTCTTCCATGAGCACGGGATGATCCGCATGGGCGAAGGCGGGCTGCTGAACTTCGAGCTGGGCGGCCCGGATGTCCGCTACCAGGGATCGATCCTGCCGATCGAAGGCCAGGTGTTCGTCATCGCCACGGACACGGTGCGACGCCTGCCCTGTTTCATGATCTTCAACATCGTGACGATGCCGAAGATCATCCTGATGGACGGCATTCTGCTCACGGCGGGCAATGCGATGCGCAATCCATCCGCCTATCCGATCGTGCTGGAGCGCATAGGCGACCTGTCCGGCGACCGCGCAGCCGACGACGCCCATGCCGCGGAGATCATGGCCCGGCCGCAGTTCGTTCACGACGACAGCCTCGTGCCCGAGGCGATGCGGCGGCATCTGATCAGGGACTTCGGGCCCGCCGCGGCCGAACAAGGCGCGGACCTTTTGCTCACCGCCTCGCCGACTCCGGCTTTGGCCCGGATCATCGCGACCCTGAACCTGACGCCTTGAGCTAGGCGGCGATCGAACCCCGACGCCTGAAGCGTCGGGGCGACCGGATGCTACTGCGTGCGGGCGGCCGCGTCGGCAGCGGCGTCGGCCTTGCGCTGGGCGGTTCCCGCAGCGGCCGCGGCGTTGTCGGCGGCCTGATCAGCGGCGACGGCGGTGTTGGCGGCCGCCTGGTCGGCCGTTGCGGCGGCGTTCGCGGCGGCGGCGTCGGCATTGGCCGCGGTATCGGCGGCGGCGGAAGCCGTAGCGGCGCCGGCCTGGTCAGCGGCTTCGGCGGCGTGGTCTTCGGTCTTCTGCGAGCAGGCCATCAGCGCGAGGCTGGCGGCGGACACGGTGAGGATCAGGGCAAGGCGCATTGGAAGCTCCATTCAGGATGAGGTCGCCTGGTTCAACGGCGTCGCGCCCGGTTCGATCCATCGGCGCCGGTCGCTCGTCTTGATGTCGCGATGGTTTCAGCTTCCGGGTTGCACAATCCATATCTACCCGGTTATGAATGACTCATATCCAACGAGTTATGCGTCCAATGCTCACCACCCCCGACGTCCTCTTCAGAACCCTCGCCGATCCGACCCGACGAACGCTCTTCGAACGGCTCTGCCGTGAGGGCGAGCAGACGGTCGGCGCGTTGACGGCCCAGGCCGGGGTCTCGCAGCCGGCCGTCTCCAAGCATCTCGGCGTGCTCAAGCAGGCCGGGCTGGTGCGCGATCGTCAGGACGGCCGCCAGACCCACTACAGCGCCCAGCTCGACGCCCTCGGTCCGCTGAACGACTGGAGCCGTGAGATGGCCGGCTTCTGGGAAGCCCGCATCGACCACCTCGAGGACCTGCTCAAAAGGATGGACCAATGACCGCAGTCCGCTCCGTCGTCGTCGAACGCGAGATCCCCTACCCGCCCGAGAAGCTCTGGCGCGCGCTGACCCAGCCACACCTGATCGAGGAATGGCTGATGAAGAACGACTTCGCGCCGCAGGTGGGGCACAGCTTCAACCTGCGCGGTGATTGGGGCGGCGTGCTGGACTGCGAGGTGTTGAGCCTCGAGGCCAACCGTTCGCTGTCCTACAGCTGGGACTTCGCCAACGACGACCCCGCCTATGCCCTCAAGAGCGTGGTGACCTTCACCCTGACGCCGACCGCTGCGGGCACGCACCTTCGGGTCGAACAGGTCGGCTTCCGGCCGGATCAGAAACAGGCCTTCGGCGGCGCCCAGGCCGGCTGGCGCGAGTTCGTCGGCAAGCTGGAACAGCTGCTGGGGCGGGTGGACTAGCGCGCGGACCTTCAAGGAGACGTCCCATGAGCAAATGGCTTCGGCAATTTCACCGCTGGGTGTCCATCGCCTTCACGGCGGGGGTCATCGGCTACATCGTCGTCATGAGTCAGGGCGAGCCCCCGGCGTGGCTCGGCCTGTTCGCGCTCGTCCCGCTGATCCTGCTGCTGCTCAGCGGGCTGTACCTGTTCGTGCTGCCCTATGCGACGCGCCGACGCGGCGGTCGGGAGACGGCGCGATGACGGAGCCGAAGCTGCTTTCGGGCGGCAATCCCCAGATCGCCAAGGGCTACGGCGAAGAGCCGATCAAGGCCTACATCGACGCCATGCCGGACTGGAAGCGTGATGTCGGCCGGCGCCTCGACGCCATCATCACCGAGGCCGTCCCGGGCGTCCGCAAGGCGGTGAAATGGAACTCGCCGATGTACGGGGTCGAGGAAGGCCGCTGGTTCACCAGCTTCCACGTCTTCGCCAAATACGTGAAGGTCGCCTTCTTCCAGGGCGCGTCGCTCGACCCGCAGCCGCCGGTGACGTCCAAACAGAAGGACGTGCGCTATTTCCACATCCGCGCGGGCGACGACCTCGATGAAGCGCAGCTCGCCGACTGGATGAAGCAGGCCAGCCGCCTGCCCGGCGAGAAGATGTGACCGATCACAGGAGCGCGCCATGAAGAAAGAAACTCCCGACACCAGCGGCGCTTCCGCCGCTGAGCAGATCGACGCCAAGATCGCGGGCCTGGGTGACTGGCGCGGCGACACCCTCGCCCGCGTCCGCACGCTCATTCACGAGGCCGATCCCGAGGTCGTCGAGACGGTGAAATGGGGCCGCGTCCCGGTCTGGGAGCACGACGGCATCCTGACCACGGGCGAGACCTACAAGACCGCCGTGAAACTGACCTTCGCCAAGGGCGCGGCGCTGCCGGACCCCGCCCGGCTGTTCAATTCCAGCCTCGACGGCAACGTCCGCAGGGCGATCGACATCCATGAGGGCGTCGTCATCGACGCGGACGCGCTCAAGGCGCTGATCCGCGCGGCGGTCGCGCTGAACGTTTCGAAGACGAAGCCCGGCAAGGGCTAGTTGGCGGAAGAGGTGGGATTCGAACCCACGGACGGCTCTCACCGTCGCCGGTTTTCAAGACCGGTTCCTTAAACCACTCGGACACTCTTCCCCACTGGGTCGAGCGGCTTCTAGCCTGCTTTCGGGCGGGCTGGGAACCCGCCCTCCAGCAACTATTAGGCGTCAGGCCAGGATGCGGACCTTCGGCTCGCGATCCCACTGGCGGGTGCTGGCCGGGGCGATGAAGCCGTCGGCGCCGCCCGAGACATCCACCAGGCCCGCGTCCGGTTTCACACCGGCCTTGTCGAGCAGGGGCTGGGCTTCGGCCGTGAAGCCGATCGCCTTGAGGTGGACGAAGGCGTTGGCGACGAAGTCGGTGGCAGCGTTCTCGCCGAGCAGTTCGGCGCAGCCTGCCTCCGACAGCACCAGGGCGACAGCGTCGAACAGCACCGAGGGGGTGCCGGCCAGCTGGCCGTCGGCCTTCAGCTTCTTGCCGCCCTTCAGGGTCACGCCGCCGATCTTGGGCGCGACGATCTTTGCGGTGGCGCCGGCGTCCTCGACGGCCTTGCGGACCGCCTCGACCACGGAGCCGTCGGCGCCGTCGGTGACGAGGATGGCGACCGCCCTCCCCGCCAGCGTATCCGGGTACTTGCCGATGATGCGCAGGGCTGGCGACGGGTCCATGTCCTGCGGCGCGGCGGCGGCCTTGGCCTTGGGCGGCAGGTCCATGTTCAGGCCGGCGGCGACGCGCTTGGCGAGATCGGCGTCGACGTTCTGGACGTTGGCCAGAACCCGCAGCCGCACCGCCTCGATGGCCACCTTGGACAGCTCGAAGACGAGGGCGCTGGCGATGTGGGCCTGCTCGATCTCCGACTGCGAGCGGTAGAACAGCCGCGCGTGGCTGTAGTGGTCGGCGAAGGTCTCGGCGCGGAGCCGAACCTTGGTCTCCTCGACCGGCTGCTGGAAGCTGCGGAAGCCACCCTCGGGATCCTCGCGCGGGCCGCCGATCTCGCCGTTCTCGGCCAGGCTGTTGGGCTCGTAGTTGGCGCGGCCCTTGGGGACCAGGGTCTGCATCTGACCGTCACGCTGCAGGTTCTGGAACGGGCAGCCCTTGGCGCTGTTGATCGGGATCTGGTGGAAGTTGGGCGTGCCCAGCCGCGACAGCTGGGTGTCCTGGTAGGAGAACAGCCGGCCCTGCAGCAGCGGATCCTCCGAGAAGTCGACGCCCGGCGGAATGTTGGTCGGCAGGAAGGCGACCTGTTCGGTCTCGGCGAAGAAGTTGTCCGGGTTGCGGTCGAGCACCAGCCGGCCGACGACGCGGATCGGGACCAGCTCCTCGGGGATCAGCTTGGTGGCGTCGAGGATGTCGAACGGCAGGGCATCGGCTTCGTCCTGGCTGAGCAGCTGGACGCCGAACTCCCACTCGGGGAAATCGCCGCGCTCGATGGCCTCGAACAGGTCGCGACGGTGGTAGTCAGGGTCGGCGCCGGCGATCTTTACGGCCTCGTCCCAACAGGTCGACTGGGTCCCCTGCTTGGGCCGCCAGTGGAACTTCACGAAGGTGGCGTTGTCGTCCTCGTCGAGCAGCCGGAAGGTGTTGACGCCGAAGCCCTCCATGGTCCGCAGCGAGCGCGGGATGGTGCGGTCCGACATCGCCCACATGATCATGTGGGTGGTCTCCGGCATCAGCCCGACGAAGTCCCAGAAGGTGTCATGGGCGCTGGCGGCCTGGGGATAGCCGCGATCGGCTTCCATCTTCACGGCATGGACCAGGTCCGGGAACTTGATGGCGTCCTGGATGAAGAACACCGGGATGTTGTTGCCGACGAGGTCCCAGTTGCCCTCCTTGGTGTAGAGCTTCACCGCGAAACCGCGCACGTCGCGCGGAGTGTCCACCGACCCGGCGCCGCCGGCGACGGTCGAAAAGCGCACGAACACCTCGGTCTTCTCGCCGACCTCGGTCAGCACCTTGGCGCGGGTGACGTCGCTGAGGGACTCGGTCAGCTCGAAGAAGCCGTGGGCGGCCGAGCCCCGGGCATGGACGATGCGCTCGGGAATGCGCTCGTGGTCGAAGTGCTGGATCTTCTCGCGGAGGACGAAGTCTTCCAGCAGGGTCGGGCCGCGACGGCCGGCCTTGAGGCTGTTCTGGTTGTCGCTGACCGGAACGCCGTGGTTGGTGGTGATCCGGGCGTCCGGGGCAGAGGCAGTCTGATGTGTCTCGCCGCCGTTTCCGATGGTCGTGGGCAGCGTCGCGGCGTCCTTGGAGGTAGCCATGGCGGGCAGTCCTTGCTCTGCGGGGTTGTGGTTCGCAGAGCGGAACGCGGCGCGGGCGGTTTGGAGCCCCGCCCGCGCACTTAGTTTTTCAGGCCGGTGCTACTTCAGCTCCAGCCCTTCCAGAGTTCCTTCGGCCCGCCAGGCCTCCATCAGCTGGATGAAGGCGATCGAACCCTTGCCATAGGGGCCGTTGCGCGCCGCCAGGGCCGAGGGCTTGCCCTCGTTGTTGTAGTAGCCGGGCGTGCACTCTTCCTGGAACTTCTGACGCATCAGGGCGGAGTCGATGATGGTCTGAACCCAGTCGTCCTCGGCCTGTTTGGTGGTCTCCAGGGTCGTGGCCTGGCGGTCCAGCGCCTCGCGCACCAGATAGGCCGCGTGCTGGGCCTGAGCGTTGAGCATGTGCGGATAGTTCACCGAGAAGCCGGACTGGCTGTTGCTGAAGATCAGCAGGTTCGGGAAGCCATGGGCGTGCATGCCGTGCAGCGTCGAGACGCCGTCCTTCCACTTCTCGGTCAAGGTCTGACCGTCACGGCCGGTCACATCGTAGCCGGCGCGGCGGGCGTAGCTGGTGCCGACCTCGAAGCCGGTGGCGTAGATCAGGCAGTCGATCTCATAGGCCTTGCCGCCGACGACGATGGCGTTCTCGGTGATCCGCTCGACCCCCTGCCCGCCTGTGTCGATCAGATGGACGTTGGGCCGGTTGAAGGTCTCGAGATACTCGTCGTGGAAACAGGGGCGCTTGCAGAACTGGTTATACCAGGGCTTCAGCGCCTCGGCCTTGGCCGGGTCCGAGACCACCTCGTCCACGCGGCCGCGGATCTGCTCCATCTTCTTGAAGTCGGCGAGCTGCATCAGCTCTTCCGGCGACAGCGCCTCGCCGCCCTCGCGCTTCTGGCGGCCGATCAGCATGATGTTGCGGATGATGTCGGTCCACCCGTCCTTGACCATGTCCTCCTTCTCGAAGCCGCCGGAGACGAGGACGTTGAAGTTGTCCATGCGCCGCTGCTGCCAGCCGGGCTCGAGCGAGGCGACCCACTCCGGATCGGTCGGGCGGTTATTGCGCAGGTCGATCGACGACGGCGTGCGCTGGAAGACGAACAGCTCCTTGGCCGAGGCGCCCACATGCGGCACGCACTGGACCGCCGTGGCCCCGGTGCCGATGATGCCGACGCGCTTGTCGGCAAGGCCGGTCAGGTTCCCGTAGGAGTCGCCGCCGGTGTAGTCGTAGTCCCAGCGGCTGGTGTGGAAGCTGTGGCCCTTGAAGGTCTCCACACCGGGGATGCCAGGGAGCTTGGGCCTGTGCAGCGGGCCGTTGGCCATGCAGACGAAGCGCGCCTTCATGGCGTCGCCGCGGTTGGTGCGGATGATCCAGCGCTTGCTGTCCTCGTCCCACTCCATGCCGGTGATCTCGGTCTGGAACAGGACGTCGCGGTAGAGGTCGAAGAACTCGCCGATGGCGCGGCTGTGCTTCAGGATCTCCGGAGCCCGGCTGTATTTCTCGACCGGCATGTAGCCGATCTCTTCCAGCAGCGGCAGGTAGATGTAGGATTCCACGTCGCAGGCGGCGCCGGGATAGCGGTTCCAGTACCAGGTGCCGCCGAAGTCTCCGCCCTTCTCGATCATGCGGATGTCTTCGACACCCGCCTCGCGCAGCCGGGCCCCGGCCAGCAGACCGCCGAAGCCGCCGCCGATGACCACCACCTCGACCTCGTCGGTCAGAGGCGCGCGGCTGAAGCCGGGCTCGACATAGGGGTCTTCGAGGTAGTGGGCGAAGTCGCCCTTGATTTCCTGGTACTGCTCATTGGCGTCGGCCCGCAGCCGCTTGTCGCGCTCTTCGCGATATTTCGCGTGCAGAGCCTCCGGATCGAACCCGAGATCGTCAGCCATGTCATCCTCCCGTCGCGCTCTGTCGGGCGACTTTGGACTCAAGGGTGTCGGGGTCAACCTAGGGGAAATCAAGCGCATGTTCCGCATTCCCGGCGCGAACCGGAAATGCGGTGATGCGCCGCCGCTTAAGCGGCGGCGGTGATTTCCTTGATCCGCGCCTGGACGTCGGCCTTGCCGCCGACGGTCCACAGCACCCGCATGTAGGCGAGCGTGTTGGCGGCGGCATCGTCGAAGCGCCAGTCACAGCCGTGGAAACGGCAGTTCTTGAACACCGGCGGCGGACCGCCGTTGAAGACCATGCGGCAGTCGCGGAATTCGCAGTCGGAGAACTGTTCGCCGTCGAGGACCACGGTCTCGTGATTGAAGATGATCGCGGTCTGAACGTCGCTCACTGGTCGTCTTCTTCCGTATCTTCCACCGGCTGTTCACCGGCTGCGGCGGCGCGTTCGCGCTCGGCCTTCTTGGCGGCGGCCTTTTCGGCGCTCTTGGCCGCCTTCTGGCGCTCGCGTTCCATGCGTTCGAAATTGTAGTTGGGTTTGCGGGCCATGCGGCGACCTCCTTCTTGATTGTCGTGTGGTGTCAGCGCGCCTTGCGGGCGGCGTATTTGGCGTCGCGCTTGGCCTTGGCCTCGACCTTGGTCAGGGCTTTCCGTTCCTTGCGTTCGCCGCGCTTGGCCTCGAGGGCCGCGGCTTCCGCGTCGACCGCGCGCTGGCGCACGGCTTCCTCGCTGTCGGCGATGGCCTGTTTGGCGGCCGCGCGGGCGTCGGCGCGGTCCTGGCGCACCTGATCAAGCTCGGCGGCCCGCATCGCGGCCCGTTCGGCGAACAGGGGATCAGTGACGGTCGCCTTGGGCTTCATCTTCGCCAGCAACGCCTTCTTGGCGTCGGCGGCGACCTTGAGCCGTTCGGTGAAACCGGTTTTCTGGAATTCGTTCATGGGGCTTTCTAGAGTTAGCCCCGAGGGGCTCAGTCGGAAGAGACCGGCTTGTAAGTGGCCGCGCAGATCGCCTCGAGGTGGCTGCGGATGGACCGCGGCGCCAGCAGGGCGTCAACGGCATGGCAGCCGTCAGCCTTGAGGCGTTCCTTGAGGACGTCGAGACGGCCGAATTGCCCGGAGCGGGCCAGCAGGTAAGCGCGTTCAATCGTGGACATGGTCATGTTCTTATCAGTCTTTCGCGCGGCGTACGGGTGGGCGGACCGCTAGGCGGCCGCCCACCCGGCCGTGCGGATATTAGCCGGCTTGAAGTTGGCCGGCGGACATCTTGCCGCTGCGCTGATCGCGCTCGAGTTCGAACTGCAGCTTCTGGCCTTCGTTGATCGAGCCGAGGCCCGAACGTTCGACGGCCGAGATGTGCACGAACACGTCCGCGCCGCCGTCGTCAGGCTGGATGAAGCCGAAGCCTTTGGTGGGGTTGAACCATTTCACAGTGCCGGTAGCCATGGGTATCACCTTTCCGGTGTCGATATACGTGCGGCCAGGATGGGCCGCTCGATCAAATTGTCGGAAAGGATCACGTCAGACTCGGGAGCTCGATCCGAAGAGCAAGCGTGGAGAGCAACCGAACCAAGTCGATATTTGATTTCGACATCAAAGCACGAAATCGCCTGTGGGGCTAGTGAAATACATCGGCCGTCCCCGAACACTGCGATCCCGGTCGGCGATTATCGACGCCAGACGCGCGATTTCGCCACTCCTTACCCAGCGGCTTTCCGTCTCGTCACACCCCGGTCACACGGCCTAGATTGGGCCCATGAATCAGCCGGACTTCGTGGTCATCGACGTCGAGACCGCCAACCGTGGTCGCCACAGCATCTGCCAGATCGGCATCGTCGGATATCGCGACGGCGTCGAATGCCTGGCCGAGGAGACGCTGGTCGATCCGCAGGACGAATTCGAGCCGTTCAACATCGCCTTTCATGGCATCTCGCCCCAGAGGGTGCGCGGCGCGCCCTGTTTCGGCGATCTCCACGACTGGGTCGCGAGCCGCCTCGACGCCCGCATCACCGTCGCCCACTCCGGATTTGACCGCTCGGCGCTGCGGGCCGCCTGCGACCGTCACGGTCGGCCGGAGATCGGCTGCCGCTGGATGGACAGCATCTCCGTCGCCCGCCGCGCCTGGCCGGGTCTGCCGAGCTACAAGCTGGGCGTGCTGGCGAAGATGTTCGACATCCAGTTCCGCCACCACGACGCGCTGGAAGACGCCCGCACCGCCGGGCTGATCGTGGTCCGGGCGATGCAGGAGCATGGCGGGACCATCGACGAGTGGCTGAACCACCGTCCGCCGCCCTCGCGTCCGGCGGCGGCCCGCGCCTTTGACCGCGCCCCCTCCCCCCGCCGGCTGGCGGTCTGCGAGGGTCCGCTGAGTGGTCACGTGGTCAGCATGACTGGAGACCTGTCGATATCGCGCGACGCCATGGCCGACCTGATCCAGGCGGCGGGCGGCGCGGTCTCGGTAACGGTCACCAGGAAGACGACGCTGCTGGTCGTCGGCGTCCACGAAGGCTGGGGCCTGCCGAGGAATCACCGAAGCGGCAAACAGGTGAAGGCCGAAGCGGCCGCGGCCACCGGGCAGCCGATCCGCGTGATCGACGAACGCGCGCTGCGGGCGCTTATGCTGAGCGTGGCGGCCTAGCTCTCCCGCTTCGCGTACACCGGTTCGCGCTTCTCCAGGAACGCCGCGACGCCCTCACCGAAGTCGCCGTCGGCGCTGGCGAGGATCTGGTTGCGATCTTCCATGGCGATGGTCGCTTCCAGGCCGCCGGCGTCGATGGCGTGGTTGAGCGCTTCCTTGGTCAGGCGCAGGCCCAGCGGCGTCGCGTGCAGCAGGTCCTTCACGAAGCTCTCGGCCTCGCCCTGCACCGCCTCGGGCTCGACCACGCGGCTGACCAGGCCCAGCTGATAGGCCCGTTCGGCGTCGATGAAGCGACCGGTCAGCATATACTCGGCGGCGACCGAGCTGCCGACCATGCGCGGCAGGAAGTAGCTGACGCCGATGTCGTTGGCGCTGAGGCCGATGCGGATGAAGGCGGCGTTCATGCGGGTGCGCGGGGTGGCGATGCGGATGTCGCTGGCGAGCGCCAGGGCGAAGCCGCCGCCGCTGGCCGCGCCGTCGACACACGCGACGATGGGCTGCGGGCAGCGGCGCATGGCGATGACGATCTCGCTGATGCTGCGTTGGCCGTCGAGGCCGTCGCCGATGCGGCGATCGCCGTTGCCGCCGCTGCGCTCCTTGAGGTCGAGGCCGGCGCTGAACGCCCGGCCCGCGCCGCTGAGCACGACGACACGGACGTCGCGCCGCCAGTAGAGCTTGACGAAGAAGTCGCGCAGCTCGGCGACCAGCCTGCGGTTCAGCGCATTGAGGCTGTCCGGCCGGTTCATGGTCGCCCAGATCACATCGCCCTCGTGGCGAATGTCGAGGTGCTCGTAGGGCTCGCTCGCTTGCAACACGGTCATTTCGTCTGTCCTCCGTCGACGGGAACGATGGCGCCGTGCACGAAGCTGGCGCGGTCGCTCATCAGGAAGGCCGCGACCGTGCCGATCTCCTCGGGCAGGCCGTAGCGCTTGAGGGGCACCTCGCGGTTGATCCAGCGCTGCCAGTTGTCGGCGCGAGGACCGTCCATGCGGTTCTGCCAGTCGCCGCCCGGGAAGATGATGTTGCCGGGCGCGATGGCGTTGACGCGGACGCCGGTCGGACCGGTGATCTTGGCCAGCTCCTTGGCGAGATGGTTGAGACCGGCCTTGGCGGTGCCATAGGTCAGCGGCGTGCCGAGGGCGCCCAGGCCCGCGATCGAGCTGATGAAGAGGATGCTCCCCTCCCCGCGCGGCTGCATCAACCGATAGGCCCCGCGCGCCAGCCGCCAGGCCGAGCCGAGGTTCTGCGAGAAGCCGGCGTCCCAGGTGTCGTCGTCGACCTCGGCCCCGGGAGGGCATGGATGCAGGCCGACGTTGGCCACGGCCCCGAAGATCGGCCCCAACGCCGCCTCGGCCCCGGCCAGGGCCTTCTCGATGGTGGCGGTGTCACGCAGGTCGCCGGCCATGGCCCAGACCGCGTCCTCGCCATAGCGGCCGGCGAGATCCTTGCGGGTCTCCTCCAGCGCCTCGGCGCCGCGGGCGGTGATGGCGACCCTGGCCCCCTCGGCCAGGCAGGCCTCGACGATGCCGAGGCCGATGCCCCGGCTGGCGCCGGCCACGAAGATGACCTTGCCCTTGAGCCCCAGATCCATGCCGCTCTCCCGTTCGTTTTTCTCGTTGGGAGCATCTGGCGCTTGCGACCTAGCGTCAGGCAAGGGCGGTTCAGGGCCGAACGTCAGGCGCCGGTTTCATCCACGACGATGGCGACCGTCTTGCCTCGGGAGTGCGGTTCCCAGCCCGCCTCGATGGCGGAGGCGATGGCTCTCGCCACCAGCTCCGGCTTGATCTGCGCGGGCTTGAGCTGCGGCAGGCCGTAGGCGGGCTGATGGCCGGGCGGGAATTCCACCACGGCTTCGCGTTGCCCTTCCTTGTGGCGCACGGCGAGCGCCATGCCCTGCCACCCCTTGGTGTCGCTGGACCACTGGGGCTGACGCTGGAGGCGCCAGATATAGGGCTCTCCATCGACCTGGATATCGAACTCGGGGGCTTGCTTCTTGGCCATGCGTGGGAATTAGCCCGCCAGGACCGTTCAAGCCACCCCGACGCATCAACCGCGGTCGGTTGTGCACAGACCCGCTTTCCAGCATTCACTCGCGCTTCAGCCGTGGAGCGCGAGATGTCGGAAAGCGTGAAGGGACCCTCGTCCTATTTCCCGTCCATCGAAAAGACGTACGGCCGTCCGATATCGGACTGGCAAAAGCTGGTTCGAGACGCCTATCCGGCCAGGCATATGGAACTTGTGGCGATCCTGAAGGGCCATGGTCTTGGGCATGGGCATGCCAATGCCGTGGTCGCTCACACCCTGGCCCAGGACAGCGCGAAGTAACACGGCCTGGCAGCAGGTCGACCTGACGGCGCTTTCCGCCTTCTGGTGCGTTACCTCGCCATGACCAGATTCATCGCCCTGCTGTTGGCCGCTTTCGTCGCCGCGCCGCTCGCCCACGCCGCCCCCACGGCGCCGGCCAAGGTCGATGCCGCTTTCGGCCATACGGTGCTGATCGTCGATCCCGACGGTCGATCGCGTAAGATCTGGCTGCAGCCGGGCGGCGCCTGGTCGGGCCTGAGCCGACGTGGGCTGGATCTGGCCGGCAAATGGACCGTCAAGGGCGACAAGGTCTGCCTGAGCCAGTCGAAGCCGCGCCTGCCCGGCAGTCTGTGCCAGACATTCCCGACGACGATCGGGTCCAGCGTCTCGGCCAAGGATCCGTCGGGCAAGGCCGTGACGGTGAAGCTCGTCAAAGGCCGCGTCAGCCGGTAGCCGACCTGGCCGCGTCGCCCCCCTTTCCTTGGGGTGACCGTGCGCTCACGCCACGATCTGCTGTTGGGCATGAAACGCCTCAGCCTCGCCCTCCTAGCCGCCGTCTTCGCCTGGCCCGCCGCCGCCCAGGATCACCCGCTCGACGGAGTCTGGGAGGGGGCCTACCAGTGTCCTCAGGGGCGCACGGGTCTGACGTTGACTCTCGACGCCACGCCGGCCGGACAGGTGACCGGCACTTTCGCCTTCTGGCCGCGACCGGACAATCCGTCCGTGGCGCAGGGAAGTTTCCGGTTGGCGGGGTCGATCGGGCCGAAGGGCCAGTTGCAGCTCCGAGGCGTGACCTGGATCGAGCAGCCCGCGGGCTATGGCATGGTGAACCTGGGCGGCGCTGTTTACAAAGGAGAGAGTGGCGGTCCCGACAGCATGCTCGGCGACGTCCTCGACGCGCCCGGCTGTACACGCTGGGCCGCCAAGCGACGGTGACAGTCCCCGGCCGTCTCACGACAGCAGCGCGCGGAGCCTTTCGCTCACCCCCACCCGCAGCGGTCCGCGTCGACCCGCCTCACGCATCGCCTCTTGGCTGCCCCGGCGTGAGGGCGTTCAAATGACTGTTCGACAGACCGGCGTTGAGGCCGGCGACGGGAGGACAGGCGTTGAACTTCGACTTTTCCGACGACCAGAAGCAGCTGCGGGAACAGGCCCGTCGGTTCCTGACCGACCGCTGCCCGCCGAGCGCTGTACGCGCCATTCTCGAAGGCTCCGAATCCTATGACCGCGCGCTCTGGCTAGGGCTGGGCGAGATGGGCTTCCTCGGCGCGGCCATTCCCGAGGAATACGGCGGCGTCGGCCTCGGCCACCTCGAACTCTGCGTGATCGCCGAGGAACTGGGCCGCGCCGTCGCGCCGGTGCCGGTCTCCTCCTCCATCTATCTCGCCGCCGAGTTCCTGCTCGCCGCGGGTACGGAAGAGCAGAAGCTGGCCTGGCTGCCGAAGCTGGCCAGCGGCGAGCTGATCGGGACCTTCGCCTACGGCGAGGGCCTGGGCCGCGTCACCGAGAAGAGCATCAAGGCCACCGTCGTCGGCGGCAAGCTGAGCGGGACCAAGACCCCCGTGCCCGATGGCGACTTCGCCGACGTGGCCGTGGTCGCCGCCCGCACCGGCGCCCATGTCGACCTGTTCCTGGTTGACCTGAACGGCCCGGGCGTGACCCGCACGGTCGTCGACAGCATCGACCCCACCCGCAGCCAGGCGACCATCACCTTCGACGGCGCCCCGGCCGAGCCGCTGGGCGGCGTCCGCGAAGGTTGGCGAATCGCCTCCGAGGTTCTCGATCGCGCCGCGGTGCTGCAGGCCTTCGAACAGGTCGGCGGCTCCGACCGTGCGCTGGAGATGGGCCGCGATTACGCCCTCGACCGCATGGCCTTCGGCCGTCCGATCGGCTCGTTCCAGGCGGTGAAGCACCTGCTCGCCGACATGTACGTCAGCGCCACCCTCGCCCGCTCCAACGCCTACTACGGCGCCTGGGCGCTCTCGACGGGCTCGTCGGAGCTGCCGGTGGCGGCGGCGACGGCGCGGGTCTCGGCGACCCAGGCCTTCCAGCACTGTTCCAAGAACAACATCCAGGTCCACGGCGGCATGGGCTTCACCTGGGCCTTCGACTGCCACCTCTACTATCGCCGCTCGAACAACCTGGCCCTGTCGCTGGGTTCGCAATCGACCTGGGAAGACCTGCTGATCGACCGGCTGCAGCAGCGCAACGACGCTCCGGCCGCGGCGTAAGGGAAGGAACGAGCACATGAACTTCGACGACACCCCCGAAGAAGCCGCCTTCCGCGCCACCGCGCGCGCCTGGATCGACGCCAACGCCCCCAAGGAGCTCGAGACCGAGCTCAAGGGCGGCGGCTTCGGCAACAATGGCCTCAAGAGCGTCGACCCGATCCAGGTCGCCAAGGCCTGGCAGAAGAAGAAGGCCGACGCCGGCTGGGCCTGCCTGCACTGGCCCAAGGAATACGGCGGCCGCGGCGCCACCCCGATCGAACGCGTGATCTGGGGCCAGGAAGAGGGCGTCTACGGCGGCCTCTCGGGCCTGTTCATCATCGGCCACGGCATGTGCGGCCCGACCGTCATGGCCTGGGCCGACGAAGCGACCAAGGAGCGGCTGCTGCCGCCGCTGGCCGCCGGCGAACACATCTGGTGCCAGCTGTTCAGCGAACCGGCCGGCGGCTCCGACCTCGCCGGCCTGCGCACCGCGGCCATTCCGGCGACGGACGGCTCCGGCGACTGGATCATCAACGGCCAGAAGATCTGGACCAGCGGCGCCCAGCACAGCGACTACGGCATCGTCATCACCCGCACCGACCCGAACGTGGCCAAGCACAAGGGCCTGACCATGTTCTGGATCGACATGCGCAGCCCGGGCATCGACATCCGCCCGATCAAGCAGGCCAACGGCCAGTCGGGCTTCAACGAGGTCTATTTCACCGACGTCCGCATCCCCGACAGCCAGCGCCTCGGCGCCGTCGGCGACGGCTGGAAGGTGTCGCTGACCACGCTGATGAACGAGCGCCTGTCGATCGGCTCGGGCATGCCCACCGGCTTCCCGGAGCTGTTCGACTTCTGCATGAACCTGCAGACCGAGGACGGCCCGGCCATCGACGACCGCTCCGTGCGTTCGCGCCTGGCCCAGTACGCGGTCAAGGCCAGTGGCCTCAAGTACACCGGCATGCGGGCGATCTCGGCCCTGTCGCGGGGGGAGACCCCGGGACCGGAGAACTCGATCGGCAAGCTGGTCGCCGGGGCCACGATGCAGGAGCTGGCGATGTATGCGCTGGACCTGCAGGGCCAGGGCGGCGTCGTCTCCGACCCCGCCATCGCGGCGGCCGGCGCGCGCTTCCAGGCGATGCTGCTGCGATCCCCGGCGACGCGGGTCGAAGGCGGCACCGACGAGATCCTGCGCAACATCATCGCCGAACGGGTGCTGGGCCTGCCCGGCGACATCCGCGTCGACAAGGACGTGCCGTTCAAGGATATCCCGACCAGCGGTCGGGCGTAGCGACGGATGGGGACATGCGCGGTCGCGCGTGTCCCCTGCCCGGAAAGCTTTCGTCGGCCCGCCGACTTAAGATGATGAGAGTCGTTAGCAAGGAACTGCGCGACGCTTCCAAGGTTTCCCTCGCCGACACACAGATGTGGTGTCTTGACCAACGAGGGATCACCATCATGGCCACCGCCAAACCCGAAGACATGGACGCCATCGCGCTCCTGAAAGCCGATCACCGCAAGGTCGAGGAGCTGTTTGCGGCCTACGAGAACGCCAAGGGCGCCGAGCGCAAGCAGAAGCTGGTGTTGCAGATCGCAACCGAGCTGACCGTGCACACGATCATCGAGGAAGAGATCTTCTACCCGGCCTGCAAGGGCGCCATCGAGCAGGACCTGCTCGAGGAAGCCTATGTCGAGCATGACGGCGCCAAGGTGCTAATCGCCGAGCTGCTGGGCAGCAACCCGGACGAGGAGTTCTACGACGCCAAGGTCAAGGTGCTCAGCGAGCAGATCGAACACCACGTCGAAGAGGAAGAGAAGCGCTCGGAGGGCATGTTCAGCCAGGCCCGCGCCGCCGGCCTCGACATGGACGCGCTCGGCGACCAGATGCGCGCCCGCAAGCAGGAAGCCATGGCGCAGTTCGAGAGCAACGGTCTGCCGCCCCCCGAGACCCGCACCTTCACCGGCCATGAACTGATCGAGGGTGAGCCGGTCGACGAAGAGCCCCGCGCGGCGCAACCCGAAGCCCGTCCCCGCGCTTGATCTGTCGAAGGCGGCGGGCCGAACGCGCCCGCCGCCGCTGACGGAGACAAACATGGCCGACAAGCAGAGTTCCGGACGCGACGCCAACGCCGCCCTCCCCGAAGGCCGCCGCGACGGTCTGTTGTCCGAAAAGCAGATCAAGGACACCGGCGAGGCCTCGCGCCGCAAGGCCGGCCCCGACGGCGGCGACGCCACCGAGATCGGCGACACCTTCAAAAAGAAGCCTTGAGGATCGCGCCTTGGCCAAGACCGTGAAGAAGGCGGACAAGACCGCCGCCAAGCAGCGCAAGATCCAGGACCAGGTCGCCAAGGCCGACGCCAAGGCGGCCGGGAAGGCCTCAAAGGCGGCCAAGGCCATGCAGGCAGGTGCGCGGAAATACCCTGAGCCGCCGATGCCGGCCCAGCACATGGCCAAGCCGGGCTCCGAGGCTGATCTCGCCCTCAGCCCCATGTACGACGCCCCCTTCTACGAAGGCTCCAACAAGCTGAAGGACCGGGTGGCGATCATCACCGGCGGCGACAGCGGCATCGGCCGCGCCGTTGCGGTGCTCTACGCCCGCGAAGGCGCCGACGTCGCCATCCTGCACCTGAACGAGGACGAGGACGCCGCCGTGACCAAGACGGCCGTTGAGGCCGAGGGCCGCACATGTCTGGTCATCGCCGGCGACGTGATGGAGGCGGCCTTCTGCAACGCCGCGGTGGCCCGGGTGCTGAAGAGGTTCGGTCGGCTCGACATCCTCGTCAACAATGCCGCCTTCCAGGTCCATACCCAGGACTTCGAAGACCTCACCCTCGAGCATTTCGACGAGACCATCCGCACCAACCTCTACGGCTACTTCCACATGGCCAAGGCGGTCGTGCCGCATATGAAGCCGGGCTCGGCGATCGTGAACACCGGCTCGGTGACCGGCATCGAGGGCAGCAAGGCGCTGGTCGACTACTCGATGACGAAGGGCGGCATCCACGCCTTCACGCGGGCGCTGTCCGGCAACCTGATTCCCAAGGGCATTCGCGTGAACTGTGTCGCGCCCGGCCCGGTCTGGACCCCGCTGAATCCCAGCGACAAGGAAGCCGAGGACGTTGCCGAGTTCGGCTCCCAGGTGCCCATGGGCCGCCCCGCCCAGCCCGAGGAGATCGCGCCAGCCTATGTGTTCCTCGCCTCGCCACAGACGTCGAGCTACATCACCGGCGAGGTGCTGCCGATCATCGGCGGGTATGGCGGCGGGTAGGCCTTGCGTGGTTCGAGCCCGGATCAGGTCCGGGGTCGCTGCGCTCACTCCTCACCATGACTGATTTCTGAGTTCGTCATCCTGAGGAGCGCCCAACGGACGTGTCTCGTAGGACGCACGGCGTCGCCGCCTCACGCTGAAGAGCCATGAAGGTTGGGGAGGTGGTGCGGAGCGCTCCGGTCTTGCCCGGATGTCTGTTGGTGCAAGGTCTGAGAAGAGCAGGACTGAAGGCGCTCCGCGAAGCTCGTTTTCCGGAAGC